>Ga0310345_10000156_pt1 | contig 134242 bp, 112 predicted proteins | sample HC15DNA20500_MG_FD_204667 | JGI IMG/M metagenome (GOLD analysis project Ga0310345, IMG submission 204667) | Marine microbial communities from station ALOHA, North Pacific Subtropical Gyre - HC15-DNA-20-500_MG | ecosystem: Environmental > Aquatic > Marine > Oceanic | place: Pacific Ocean... | reverse complement strand
CAAGGTGGTCATCCGCTTCGCCCCGCTGGGGGTATTCGGGCTGGTAGCCGGCACGTTGGCCGAATCGGGCTTCGACGTGCTGCTGGGCTACATGCGGTTGTTGCTGGTGCTGGTCGGCGCGATGCTGTTCATGGCGTTGGTGATGAATCCGCTGATCGTGTTCTGGCAGATCCGTCGCAACCCGTATCCGCTGGTATTCGCCTGCCTGCGAGAAAGCGGTATCACGGCGTTCTTCACGCGCAGTTCTGCCGCGAACATTCCGGTGAACATGCAGCTCTGCCAGCGGCTCGGGCTGCACAAGGACACCTATTCGGTATCCATTCCGCTCGGAGCGACGATCAACATGGGCGGCGCGGCGATCACCATCACGGTGCTCACCCTGGCGGCGGTCAACACTCTGGGTATCGAGGTGGATATCGCCACGGCGGTGCTGCTCAGCCTTCTGGCTGCGGTATGTGCCTGCGGTGCGTCGGGTGTCGCCGGCGGCTCGCTGCTGCTCATTCCGCTGGCCTGCAGCCTGTTCGGGATCTCCAATGACCTGGCGATGCAGGTCGTGGCGGTCGGCTTCATCATCGGCGTGGTGCAGGACTCGGCAGAAACCGCGCTGAACTCGTCGACTGACGTGCTGTTCACTGCAGCCTCCTGTATCGCCCATGGCGATATCGACGAGGGTGCTGAGCGGCGCGTCTGAATCAACTGATCGCGGAAACAAGAACGGCGCCCTAGGGCGCCGTTCTCATATGTCGCTTGCTGCTGGCTCAGGCCTTGTAGCGGCGCAGTACCAGCGTGGCATTGGTGCCGCCGAAGCCGAAGCTGTTGCTCATGATCGTGTCGATCTGAGCGTTCTCGCGGGTTTCGCGAAGGATCGGCATGTCAGCGACTTCCGGGTCCAGCTCGTCGATGTTGGCCGAGCCGGCGATGAAGTTGCCTTCCATCATCAGCATCGAGTAGATCGCTTCGTGAACGCCGGCGGCGCCCAGCGAGTGGCCGGACAGGCTCTTGGTCGAGCTGATGGTCGGGACCTTGTCGCCGAACATGTTGCGCACGGCCTTGATCTCGGCCACGTCGCCCACCGGGGTGGAGGTGCCGTGGGTGTTGAGGTAGTCGATCGAGCCCTCGACGGTGGACATCGCCTGCTGCATGCAGCGCAGGGCGCCTTCACCGCTCGGTGCGACCATGTCGTAGCCGTCGGAAGTGGCGCCGTAGCCGACGATCTCGGCGTAAATCTTGGCGCCGCGCTTGAGGGCATGCTCCAGCTCTTCGACCACCACCATGCCGCCGCCGCCGGCGATGACGAAACCGTCACGCTTGGCGTCGTAGGCGCGCGAGGCCTTTTCCGGGGTTTCGTTGTACTGGCTGGACAGGGCACCCATGGCGTCGAACAGGCAGCTCTGGCTCCAGTGTTCCTCTTCACCGCCACCAGCGAAGACGACGTCCTGCTTGCCCATTTGGATCTGCTCCATGGCATGGCCGATGCAATGCGCGCTGGTGGCGCAGGCCGAGGCGATGGAGTAGTTGATGCCCTTGATGCGGAACGGGGTGGCGAGACAGGCCGAGACGGTGCTGCTCATGGTGCGCGGCACGCGGTATGGGCCGATGCGCTTGACGCCCTTGTCGCGCAGGATGTCGATGGCTTCCATCTGGTTGATGGTGGAGGCGCCACCCGAGCCGGCCACCAGACCGATGCGCGGGTTGGAAATGTCATCCAGGCTGAAGCCGGCGTCCTTCACGGCCTGCTCCATCGCCAGGTAGGCGTAGGCGGCAGCGTCCCCCATGAAGCGCAGGACCTTGCGGTCGATCAGCTCTTCGAGGTTCAGGTTGACGGAGCCGGAAACCTGACTGCGCAGCCCCATGTCCGCGTAGGACTGGTTGAAGCGAATGCCGGGGCGGCCGGCGCGCAGGTTGCCGGAGACGGTCTCTTTGTCATTGCCCAGGCAGGAAACGATACCCAGGCCAGTGATCACGACGCGACGCATGCGGATGTCCTTCAAAAGCTGTCGGTAGAGGTGAACAGGCCGACGCGCAAGCCTTCGGCACTGTAGATCTCGCGGCCATCAACGCTAACGGTGCCGTCGGCGATACCGAGAATCAGCGAGCGGTTGATGGTGCGCTTGATGTGGATGTTGTAGGTGACCTTCTTCGCGGTCGGCAGCACCTGACCGAAGAACTTCACTTCGCCCGAGCCGAGGGCGCGGCCGCGGCCAGGGTTGCCCTGCCAGCCGAGGTAGAAGCCGACCAGCTGCCACATGGCATCGAGGCCCAGGCAGCCGGGCATGACCGGATCGCCTTCAAAGTGGCAGGCGAAGAACCAGAGATCAGGGTTGATATCCAGTTCGGCGACCAGTTCGCCCTTGCCATACTTGCCGCCCACTTCGCTGATGTGAACGATACGGTCGACCATCAGCATGTTCGGCGCAGGCAGTTGCGCATTACCGGGACCGAAGAGTTCGCCGCGGCTGCAACGAAGCAGGTCTTCCCGAGTAAAGGCGTGTTGTTTGGTCATGCGTATTCCTCAATGGGCCCCGTGCAGAGGGCTTTGCTGCTTACATACCGGGCCCAGAATTCGAAGGCCTGATCATCAAGACTAGTCATAGACTGCCGTGTTGTGGCTAAAGTCACAGCCTGGCAACAGCGACGCCATTCATGCCATATCTGTGGCCGAAGGGCGCAAAGACAGAATTGGGCGGCTACTTTAACACTCCTGAGCTGCTAACGAGGACCTTGCGACAGCGTGTCCTCTATAGACAATCGTTGCAGTGACGGTTGCCTATTGCTCGCAAATACGTATTTCAGCGGTGCAGACGCGGCGCTAAGTCGATGATTTGTCGGGGTTTGGCTTTGCGCTGGTGGCCGCCAGCATGAAACGTATAATGCCCGTCACTGCCATCGCGAATGGCTCATAACGGAAACCACATGACACAACAGCAATCCATCGCGGTACTCGGCGGCGGCAGTTTCGGTACCGCGATCGCCAACCTGCTGGCCGAGAACGGGCATCACGTCCTGCTCTGGATGCGCGATGCACAGCAGGCCGAGTGCATACGTACGCAGCGGCAGAACCCGCGATATCTGAAGGGCGTCGAGGTTCTGCCGCAGGTGGAGCCGACCACGGATCTGGCGTCGACCCTTGAAGCTTGCGAGCTGGTTTTCGTCGCGCTGCCCTCCAGCGCCCTGCGCCAGGCGTTGCAGCCGTTCGCCGCGCAGCTGGGCGGCAAGATGCTGATCAGCACCACCAAGGGCATCGAGGCGGACGGTTTTACGCTGATGAGCCAGATTCTCGAGCAGATTGCGCCGCAGGCTCGTATCGGCGTGCTGTCTGGACCGAACCTGGCTCGTGAAGTGGCCGAACACGCGCTGACCGCTACCGTCGTGGCGAGTCAGGACGAGGCGTTGTGCCGCAGCGTACAGCAGGTCCTGCATGGTCGTACCTTCCGCGTCTACGCCAGTTCCGATCGCTTCGGTGTCGAATTGGGCGGGGCGCTGAAAAACGTCTACGCGATCATGGCCGGCATGGCAGCCGCGCTGGGCATGGGCGAGAACACGCGCAGCATGCTGATTACCCGGGCCCTGGCGGAAATGACACGCTTCGCGGTAAAGCTGGGGGCCAACCCCATGACCTTTCTCGGCCTGGCCGGTGTCGGCGACCTGATCGTCACCTGTACTTCACCCAAGAGCCGCAACTTCCAGGTGGGCTATGCGCTTGGCGAAGGATTAAGCCTGGACGAGGCGGTTTCCCGCCTGGGCGAGGTCGCCGAAGGCGTGAACACCATCAAGGTGCTCAAATGCAAGGCCGAGGAAATGCAGGTCTACATGCCGCTGGTCGCGGGGCTGCACGCCATTCTGTTCGAGGGTCGTACGCTCGATCAGATCATCGCCATGCTGATGCGTGGTGAGCCCAAGACCGACGTGGATTTCATCTCAACCGACGGATTCTGAACCGAGCTCCAGGAGACTCCATGAACCAATCCAATCAGGCGACGGACCGGGAATCCTTGATTCTACGAGCCGTCTGGATGCTGATCTTCTTCTTCGTCTGGCAACTGGCCGAACTGGTGCTGCTGGTCGTGGTGGTCCTGCAGCTGGTGCTGCGTCTGGTCAAGGGGCACCCGGACGCCAGTCTGCAGGCCTTCGGTGACAGCCTCAGTCAGTACGTTGCGCAGATCGGACGCTTCGCTACTTTCAATACCGAGCAAAAGCCCTGGCCGCTGTCCGACTGGCCGGCGCCGAGACCGGCTGACGTCGAGCTGACACCGCCGGCACCTCCCGCCGCGCCGGAGCAGCCGAAGGAGGGGCCGGCACCATGAGGCTGTGGTTGTTGCGTCATGGTCACGCCGAGCCGAACGCGCGCACCGATGCCGAGCGCAATCTGACCGAGGGAGGGCGTCGAGATGTCCGGCGCAGCGCCACCTTTCTGCGAGGCAAACCACTGCAGACGATCCTTGTGAGCCCGTACCGGCGCGCGCAGCAGACTGCGGACGAGGTCTGCGCGGCGCTGGGCTTCAGCGGCCGGCGCGAAACCGTGGACTGGGCCACGCCCGAGTCGGATCTGCAGGAGGCCCTGAGAGCGCTCGATTCGCGTGGCGAGCACGATCTGCTTCTGGTCACCCACCAGCCCTTCGTCGGCAACCTGGCCGGTTGGCTGGTCAACGGCCACTATGGCGATCCGCTGCCGATGGCAACTGCTTCGCTGGCGGAGCTCGAAGGCGAGGCGATCGCCGGCGGGCTGATGCGACTGGTATCGCTGCACGACGTTGGTTAGGGTTGCTGCTGCTCACCTCGCCGCTCCGTGTGAGGTGAGCCAACGACAATAATCATCAGGAGCACGTCCCTTGAGCATCTGGCACCGTCAGCCCGACCTGGAAGCACTGCATAGCACGCGCAAGAACACCATCAGCGAATTGCTGGATATCCGCTTCGAATCGTTCGACGAGTCATCGATCACGGCAAGCATGCCGGTCGATGCCCGCACCCATCAGCCTTACGGCCTTTTGCATGGTGGTGCTTCGGTCGTCCTGGCCGAGACCCTCGGTTCCATGGCCAGTTATCACTGCATCGATACCAGCAAGTTCTACTGCGTCGGGCTCGAGGTGAACGCCAACCATCTGCGCGGCTTGCGCAGCGGTCGCGTCACAGGTGTGTGCCGACCGGTGCATCTGGGGCGCTCCACTCACGTCTGGGACATCCGCCTGAGTGGTGAGGACGGCAAGCCCAGCTGCATTTCCCGGCTGACCGTCGCAATCGTGCCGCTGGAAAGGAACTGAGTGCGCGGCGGGTCGCCATTGCGGCCTGCTGATTGGCCTGAATGCCCTTCATTCGGCAGGACTATGGCGATTGCTGCCTGCCGGGGCCTGCCGGACAATGGCGATCCAGTCCGTCCGGCAACACTTTCTTCATGACGCAACGCATTTTCTTCGCCCACGCCAACGGCTTTCCTTCGGCGACCTATCGCAAGCTGTTCGAGGCGCTCGCGCCGGAATATCAGGTCACGCACATGGATCGTCACGGTCACGATCCGCGCTTTCCGGTGGATGACAACTGGAACAACCTGCTCGAGGAACTGTTCGAGCAGCTCGAACGTCTGCGCGAGCCGGTCTGGGGCGTGGGCCATTCCTTCGGCGGCATGCTGCACTACCGCGCCGCATTGTTGCGGCCCGACCTCTATCACGGGGTGGTCATGCTCGATTCTCCGTTGCCGACCTGGTTCGACCAGACCGTCATCTGGGCCGCCAAGCGCCTGGGCTTCATCGACCGACTGACCCCGGCTGGCCGTACGCTTGGACGTCGCGAGCAGTTTTCCAGCGCCGAGGAAGCGCGTGCCTACTTCGCCGGCAAGGCTTTGTTCAGCAGCTTCGACCCGGAATGTCTGGAAGCCTATATCGAACATGGGCTGGAGCCGACAGGGCAGGGAATGCGCCTGCGCTTCGATCCGCAGACCGAAATCAGCATCTACCGCAGCGTGCCGCATCTCACGCCGGGCTGGCCGCCGGCACTGAAGATTCCACTGGCCATGGTGCGTGGCCGCGAAAGTCGTGTGGTGCTGCCGCATCACGGCTACCTGCTGCGGCTGATGGCGCGTGGCGAAGCGCATACGCTACCCGGTGGGCACATGTTCCCGTTCGAGTGGCCGCAGCAGACCGCCGAGAAATTGCGCGAGCTGCTCGGGCGCTGGGGTGCGCAGCTGGAGCTATCCAAGGGGGCGGCATGAGTGTCCTGTTCGAAGAGGTCCGACTGAGCCTGCCTCACCTCGAGGTGGCGGCCCACCTGTACGGGCCTGAAGAGGGTCAGCCAGTGATTGCCTTGCACGGCTGGCTGGACAACGCGGCGACCTTCACCCGGCTTGCGCCGCGCTTGCAGGGGCTGCGCATCGTTGCGCTCGATTTGCCAGGTCACGGCCATTCCGACCATCGTCCGGTCGGGGCCAGTTACAACATCTGGGACTATGCCCACGACGTGCTGCAAGTCGCCGAGCAGTTCGGCTGGAAGCGTTTCTCCCTGCTCGGACATTCCATGGGGGCGATCGTCTCGGTCCTGCTGGCCGGTGCGTTGCCCGAGCGGATCGAGCGGCTGGCGTTGATCGATGGTGTGATTCCCTACACCGGCGAAGCGGACGAAGCACCGCAGAAGCTGGGTGCGGCGATCGAGGCGCTGCTGGCGGTCGATGACAAACGCAAGCCGGTCTATGCCACCTTTGATCAGGCCGTTGCTGCGCGTATGAAAGGCGTTGGTGCGGTCAGTCACGAGGCTGCGCAGCTATTGGCTCAGCGCGGGTTGATGCCGGTGCCGGGAGGTTACACCTGGCGCACCGATGCGCGCCTCATGTTGCCTTCGGCGATGCGCCTGACACGCGCCCACGCCCTGGCGTTCGTCGAGCGGGTGGCGTGTCCAGTCAGCCTGGTGCTGGCAGAGGGCGGGTTGATGACCCAGCCAGAGCTGCGTTCGATGGTCCAGGGGCTACCGTTCGCCGTTCGCGAACTGCCCGGCGGGCATCATCTGCATCTGGACGACGAAGCCGGCGCCGAAGCGGTCGCCTCGCTATTCAACGCGTTCTTTCAGGCGTAGCAGCTGCACACCTCTGCAATACTCTCTCGTAAAGCCTCGCTTGACTTGTTTTTGGCAAGTGGTGAGGCTGGCAACGGCGCTGGCTGGCCAGCGCGTTCATGCGGGCTGTGAGCTGATCGGTCCTCGGCCGCATCATTGTTCCAGGCTGGCTATTCATCGATGTCAGTCTCGTGCCCATGTCCATTGAGGAGTGTTATGCGAAGTGCATGGATAGTGGCATCGTTACTGTTCGCTGGTGCAGCGGGGGCCGCCGACACACCCGGCAGTGCCGATCTGGAGGCGCTTTCCCGTTTTGCTCAGGCTCAGATCGTCGATTATCGGCAGGATCAGGTGCAGGAGCGCGTCTATCCGCAGGATTCGATCCGGCGCATCAGCGGCAAACTGCGTATGGCTGCCCAAGTCACCGTTTCTGGCGAGCTTACGGCCATCACTTACCTGCTGCCGGCTACGCACACTGGTATCGAAGCGTTCACCCTGGCCCGGGGTGAACTGTTGCGCCAGGGTGCTGAGCTGCTTTTCTGGTGCGAAGGGCGCGAATGTGGTTCCAGCAGCCTCTGGGCCAACGCCATCTTCGGCAAATCCATGCTTTACGGGCCAGAAGGCCAGCAGGCCTATCTGTTGGCGCGTTTGCCGGAGGTCGATGGCAGTCTGGTGGCGCTCTACGGTATTACCCGTGGCAATGGCCGGCCTTACCTGCATGTGGAGCAGCTTCGGCCGGAACAACCGCTGGGTGAGGTATTACCTACCGCGGCGACCCTGTTGCGGCAATTGCGCAGCACCGGTGAGCTGCAATTGCCTCGTCTTGCCGATGAGCCGACGGCAGAGTGGGGCGGCATCCTGGCCAGCATGTTGCGCCTGGACAGTACCATGCGCATCAGCCTCGCCGGACGCGGTGCGGTAGCCTGGCGCGAGGCGCTGATCGTCGAACGCATTCGCCCCGGACGGCTCGAGGTGGATGATTCCGAGCAGGCCGGCCTGCTCATCAGGCTATTGCGCTGATCGGTCATTGCGGCTGCAATAGCCGACTTTACCGACGCATCCGCAAACGAGAGGACGCGTCGGCTCTAATCCGTAGAGTAACTTCCCATGCTCAACAATGATCGCCTGCTTGTGCAGATCCTGCTGGTCGGCTTGCTGGCGGCCTGTCTCTGGGTGCTGGCTCCATTTGCTTCCGCCTTGTTCTGGGCTGCCGTGCTGGCTTTCGCCAGCTGGCCGCTGATGCGCCTGCTGACCCGCTGGTTGAACGGCAACGCCACCCTGGCGGCGGGCTTGCTCACCTTCAGCTGGATGGTGCTGGTGGCCGTGCCGCTGGTCTGGCTGGGTTTCAATATCGCCGACCAGATTCGTGATGCCAACGCTCTGTTGCATGACCTGCAGGTTGAGGGACTGCCGCCAGCGCCAGACTGGCTCGGTGAGTTGCCGTTGATCGGCGATTCGCTGGTGAGCTTCTGGAACACTGTGGATGAGCAGGGCACGGCTCTGATCGCCAGCATCCGCCCCTACATCGGTCAGGTCGCCAACTGGTTGTTGGTGCGCAGTGCGCGAATCGGCGGCGGCATGCTCGAATTGGCACTGAGCCTGGTGCTGGTGTTCTTCTTCTATCGCGACGGCCCGCGCCTGTCGGCCTTCGTGCACAGTCTGCTGCACCGGCTGATCGGTGATCGGGCGGATCATTACCTCGAGCTAGTGGCCGGAACGGTGCAGCGCGTGGTCAACGGGGTGATCGGGACTGCCGCGGCGCAGGCGATTCTGGCCTACATCGGTTTTCTCATTGCCGGCATCCCTGGCGCGCTGGTCCTGGGGCTGCTGACGTTCGCTTGTAGCTTCATCATGGTGCCGCCGCTGGTCTGGGGGCCGGCGGTCGCCTGGCTGGCCTGGCAGGGCGACTACGGCATGGCGGTGTTCCTCGGCGTCTGGGGCATGTTCGTCATCAGCGGCGTGGACAACGTGCTCAAGCCCTATCTCATCAGCCGTGGCGGCAACCTGCCGCTGGTGGTGGTGCTGCTCGGGGTATTCGGCGGCATCCTGGCCTTTGGCTTCATGGGGCTATTCCTCGGCCCGACGCTGCTCGCCGTCGCCTACAGCCTGCTCGGCGACTGGCTGATCAAGGAGGTGCCGCAGATGCCGACCCACGAGTCGACGCAGCTGCCAGGCGAGTCGCGCGAATCGATCGGCCCATAGCGACGGGGCGCGTTCACTGCTCCTCTTCGTAGCGCACCAGCGCGTCGTGGGCGACGATGCGTCCGAGCTCGATCAGCTCGAGCGCCTTGTAGAACTCGTAGAAGCGGCAGGCCCGCTTGGGGATGTTGACCAGCACGTTGGGCGGGTAGCCGGCGATCTTGTACTGCGCCAGGGATGACTGCATGACATCGAAACTCTGGTTGATCAGCTCCAGCAGCGACGCCGGCCCGGTCACGTCGACCACGGTCGCGCCTTCTGCGGATTTCGGAGCGCTGCGGCTGGTCGGCGCCGCAGGCGGCTGATCGCCGCGCATCAACTCGCCGGTGCGGATGTCGTCGAGTTCGGCCAGGGCGGTCTCCTCCTTGCGCCAGAAGGGCAGGTGCGAACTGATCGAACTCATGAGCGAATCGAAGCGTCCGGGGCGCTCGATTTCCGGCAGCGGATACTGCTTGTGGTTGTTGGCGTTGAGGTTGACCGCGATGATCATATCGCAGTGCGCCGACACCACCGGGACTATCGGTAACGGATTGAGCAGACCGCCGTCGACCAACATGCGGTTACCCTGCATCACCGGCGTGAACAGGCTGGGAATGGCGGCTGAGGCGCGCATCGCCAGCTCCAGGCTGCCTTCCTGAAACCAGATTTCCTGCTGGTTGGTGAGATCGGTGGCCACGGCGGTGAAGGGGATCGGCAGGTCCTCGATGCAGACCTTGCCGACCATGTCGCGGATGCGCCCGAAGACCTTTTCGCCGCGGATCGCCCCGAGGCTGAAACTGGGGTCGACCAGGCGCAGCAGATCCAGGTAATCCAGGCTTTCGATCCAGCTCTTGTACTCGTCGAGCTTGCCGGCCGCGTAGATGCCGCCGACCACGGCGCCCATGGAGCAGCCGGCGATGCAGGCGATCTCGTAGCCACGTGCTTCCAGCTCCTCGATCACGCCGATGTGCGCATAGCCACGCGCACCGCCGGATCCCAATACCAGTGCAACCTTCTTGCTCATGTGGTTCTCCCTGTGGCACTGGCGATAGCTTCATGCCTGGCCGCCGAGGCTGCAAGGGCGAATGCACGGCTGCCTTTGCTACAATCGCCGCCCGTTTGTGCATGTGCCACGAGAGAGCCCGATGAGCGAACCGATCCGCCTCACCCAGTACAGTCACGGCGCCGGCTGCGGCTGCAAGATATCGCCCAAGGTGCTGGACGTGATTCTTGCCGGCAGCGGTGCGCAGAATCTCGATCCGCGTCTGTGGGTCGGCAATGCCTCGCGCGATGACGCGGCGGTCTATGGCATCGACGAGGAACGCGGCGTGGTCTCGACCACCGACTTCTTCATGCCCATCGTCGACGATCCCTTCGACTTCGGCCGCATCGCCGCCACCAACGCGATTAGCGACATCTATGCCATGGGCGGCGACCCGCTGATGGCCATCGCGATCCTCGGCTGGCCGGTCAATGTGCTGCCGCCGGAAGTCGCCCGCGAAGTGATCGCAGGTGGCCGTTCGGTCTGCGACGCCGCCGGTATTCCGCTGGCCGGCGGGCACTCGATCGATGCGCCCGAGCCGATCTTCGGGCTGGCCGTCACGGGCCTGGTGAACAAGCGCCAGATGAAGCGTAACGACACCGCTACCGCCGGCTGCAAGCTGTACCTGACCAAGCCGCTGGGCATCGGCATCCTCACCACCGCCGAGAAGAAGGCCAAGCTGCGCGCCGAGGACGTCGGGCTGGCCCGCGATTGGATGTGCACGCTGAACACCGCCGGCAGCCGTTTCGGCAAGCTCGAGGGCGTACGCGCCATGACCGACGTCACCGGCTTCGGTCTGCTCGGTCATCTGGTGGAGATGGCCGATGGCAGCGGCCTGACCGCCGAGATCGACTACGACCGCGTACCGCGCCTGCCCGGCATCGAGTACTACCTGGAGCAGGGCTGCGTGCCCGGCGGGACCCAGCGCAACTTCGACAGCTACGGTGAGCGCATCGCCACGCTCGACGAGCGCCATAAACCCCTGCTTTGCGATCCGCAGACCAGTGGCGGGCTGTTGGTCGCCGTGGCGCCGGAGGGCGAGGCGGAGTTCCTCGCGGCCTGTGCCGAGCTCGGCCTGACGCTGGAGCCGATCGGCCAGCTGGTCGCCGCACGTAGCCACGCGGTCGAGGTACGTTGATGCGCGGCGACACGGAGAATTATCGCGAGCTGTTCCTCAACGGCGTCCCCATGATGGATGCCCGAGCGCCGGTGGAGTTCGGCAAGGGCGCCTTTCCCGGCGTGGTCAATCTGCCGCTGATGAATGATGTGGAGCGGCAGAAGGTCGGCACCTGCTACAAGCAGTACGGCCAGAAAGCCGCCATCGAGATGGGCCATCAGCTGGTCTCCGGCAAGACCAAGGCTGAGCGGCTGCAGGCCTGGGCCGATTTCGCCCGCGCCCACCCGGATGGTTACCTGTACTGCTTCCGAGGTGGTTTGCGTTCGAAGATCGTCCAGCAATGGTTGAAGGACGAGATGGGCATCGACTATCCGCGCGTGGTTGGCGGTTACAAGGCGATGCGTCACTTCCTGCTCGACACCATTGAGCAGGCGGTGGAGCAGTGCGAGTTCGTGCTGGTGGGCGGCATGACCGGGACCGGCAAGACCGAGGTGCTGGCCCAGCTTGGCAACAGCCTGGACCTCGAAGGGCTAGCCAATCACCGCGGCTCCAGCTTCGGCAAGCGCGCCACGCCGCAGCCCTCGCAGATCGATTTCGAGAACGCCCTGGCGATCCGCCTGCTGAAGATGCGCGCGGCGGGGATCGAAAGCTTCGTGCTCGAGGACGAGGCGCGTCTGGTCGGGCGCTGCTCCATCCCGCTGCCGCTGTTCCAGGGCATGCAGCAGTTTCCGTTGATCTGGCTGGAAGACAGCCTGCAAGGCCGGGTCGAGCGCATCCTCAAGGACTACGTGATCGACCTGTGCGCCGAGTTCATCGCCGAACAGGGTGAGAACGGTTTCGCTGCATTCGCTGAGCGTCTTCAGCAAAGTCTGGTCAATATCAACAAGCGGCTCGGTGGGGAGCGTTATCAGCGCCTGGCGCTGCTGATGGATCAGGCGTTGGCGGAGCAGGCCCGCAGCGGTGCGGTCGATCTGCATCGCGCCTGGATCGAGGCGCTGCTGGGCGAATACTACGACCCGATGTACGCCTACCAACGCGAAAGCAAGGCCGAGCGGATCGAGTTCGCCGGTGACCAGCCGTCCGTGGTCGAGTATCTGCGTAACCGTAAGGCGCGCAACGCGCCGTAACCCTGAATGGCACATGAGGGATGATGCGATGAAAACCTGGCTGACTTTGCCTTTGCTGGTTGTGCTGCTGGCCGGTTGTGCCGGCAAGACCGCGTACCGTGACAGCTGCGCCGCAGAGCTGGATGCGGCATGGAAGGAGCAGAGCCTGGCGGAAGCCGAAGGCTTTGCCGGTACCGTGAGCTATTCCAAGGCCATGGCGTTGCTGACCGGCGCCAAGACCCAGCAGCAGTTCGAAGCCTTCCGCGGCTGCACGCAGAAGGCGCAGAAGGCGCGTTTCTATCTGCGCGAATCCCGCGCCGGACGCTGAGCTCCAACATAGGCCGGCCTGCTCGGGCCGGCTATGCTTGCGCAAGCAGGCCCGGCCGTTCCAGACCTGCAACTGGCTGAAGCAGTGGCCACTGCTCTGCGCATGACTCTTCCCCCAGCATTCCTTCGGTATCGCTTGCCGTTGTGCTGAGCACACAGCTGCACTCCTTCCGGCTGCATATCACAAAGTCGTCACCGGGCGTTTCCAGCGCTTTGCCTGGCTGCTTGCGGCAAGTAGCATCGCGGGAGGACGAACCAAGGAGAGTCTATGCGCACCCGATTGGACGCCTGCCTGCAAGCAGTCAATGAAGTATTGCTCGGCAAGGAGGCGCAGGTCCGGCTGGCCATGGCCTGCCTGCTGGCCCGCGGTCACCTGCTGGTGGAGGACATGCCCGGGATGGGCAAGACCACCCTGAGTCATGCCCTGGCCAAGGTGCTGGGCCTGGAATTCCAGCGCATCCAGTTCACCTCCGACCTGCTGCCTGGCGACATTCTCGGCACCTCGGTGTTTGACAAGGACAGCGGACAGTTCGTCTTTCATCCCGGGCCGATCTTCGCCGAGCTGGTGCTCGCCGACGAGATCAATCGCGCCACGCCGAAAAGTCAGAGCGCGCTGCTCGAAGCCATGGAGGAGGGCCAGGTCACCATCGAAGGGGCGACGCGCCCATTGCCCGAGCCGTTCTTCGTCATCGCCACGCAGAACCCGGTGAGCTCTGGCGGCACCTTCGCGTTGCCGGAATCGCAACTGGATCGCTTCCTGATGCGCGTCACCCTGGGCTACCCCGCCAAGGCGGCGGAGAAGTCCCTGTTGCTGGGTGAATCCCGGCGAGATCTGCTCACTCGACTCGAACCGTTGCTGCAGCACGACGAACTGCGGGCAATCCAGGATGCGGTCGGCCATGTGCGGGTCAGCGATGCCCTTGTCGATTACGTGCTGCGTCTGGTGGAGGCCACGCGCACTCAGCCGCAGTTCGCCTGGGGGCTGTCGCCGCGCGGCAGCCTGGCGTTGCTGGCGGCCGCCCGCGCCTGGGCATTCCTCGACGGGCGCGACTACGTGATTCCGGAGGATGTGCAGGCGGTGTTGCCCACCGTGGTCGGTCACCGTCTGCGCGAGCGCGCGGATGCCACCGGTCACGGCGGCGGTGCGCTGGTGCAATGGCTGCTGCGCGAGGTGCCGGCGCTGTGAGGCCGCTGTCCGCCCCGTACTGCGGGCGTCCGGAGTGAGGCTGCTGCCGCGCTTTCGCGACCGCTGGTTGCTGCGGCGCATTCCGCCGGCTTCCAGCGTGCGGCTGAACCAGCGGCGAATCTTCATCATGCCGACGGCGGTGGGGCTGATGTTCATGGTGGCGCTGCTGCTGATGCTGCTTACCGCGATCAACTACCAGAACAGCCTCGCCTATGGGCTGACCTTTCTGCTTGGCTCCCTCTATCTGGTCACCATCCTGCACACCTGGCGCAACCTGGCCGGGCTGGTATTGCAGGCTGGTGGTACCACGGCGGCATTCGTCGGCGAGCAGGCCTTGCTGCGCGTCCGCCTGGAGAGCCAGGGACGCGCCTATCAAGCCGTTGCGCTGGGCTGGCCGGCGAGCGGGCTGCGCCTGGTCGACGTTCCGGCCGGAGGCACCGTGGAAGTCGAACTGAGCCTGCCGACCCGCCGCCGCGGTTGGTTGCGACCGGGCCGGGTGCGGGTGGAGAGCCGTTTCCCGCTGGGGCTGCTGGTGGCCTGGAGCTGGATCGACCTGGAGCTGGCCGCGCTGGTCTACCCGCAGCCGTCGGCAGCCGAGCGTCCCCAGGGCGGCAGCGCGCCGGAGAGTGAGGATGAAGGCGTGCTGACCCGCGGCTCAGGCGTCGACGACTATCAGGGCTTGCGCGCCTGGCAGCCGGGCGATCCGCGTCGACGCCTGCACTGGAAGGCCTATTCGCGCGGCCAGGGCCTGCTGGTCAAGGATTTCGCCAGTCTGCTCGGTAACGATCCGCTGCTGGATTTCGACGCGCTTACCGGCGATACCGAGCAACGGCTGTCGGTGCTCTGCCACTGGGTCATCGACCTCAGCGAAAAGCAGCAGCCGTTCGCGCTGCGGCTGCCGGCCGGCTTGTTCGGCCCGGACAGCGGCCAGGCGCATCGAGATGCTTGCCTGCGTGCGCTGGCGCTGCACGGCCTGGCTGATGGGGGCGGTGCATGAGTGCGAAGCCGGGTATTCCACGCAACAGCCTGATCTGGCTGCTGGTGGCGCAGATGCTGGTGATCCTGCCGCATCTCACCCATCTGCCGCTGTGGATCATCGGCCTGTGGCTGGGCTGCGCCGGCTGGCGAATCCAGATCTTCCGCATGCGCGCGCGTTACCCGCGCAGCTGGACCAAGGCGCTGCTGATGATCGGCGCGGGATTCGGCGTGTACTTCTCCCGCGGCAGCCTGGTTGGGCTCGAGGCCGGAGTGGTGCTGCTGATTGCCGCATTCATCCTCAAGCTGGTGGAGATGAGTACCCGCCGCGATGCGCTGGTGCTGATCTTTCTCGGCTTCTTCGCGGTGGTGACCAGCTACCTGTTCGAGGACAGCCTGCTCGCCGGGCTCTACAGCCTCCTTCCGGTCACTGCATTGCTCGCCGCGATGATCGGCCTGCAGCAGAGCAGCCTGGTGACGCGGCCGTGGCCGACCGTGCGGCTGGCCGGCGCGCTGCTGTTGCAGGCCGTACCACTGATGCTGGTGCTGTTCCTGTTCTTTCCCCGCCTGCCACCGCTGTGGTCGCTGCCGCAGGCCGGTGACAGGGGTACGACCGGTCTGGCCGACCATATGGCGCCTGGCGATATCGCGCGGCTGGGGCGCTCGGCGGAGCTGGCCTTTCGTGTCAGCTTCGACGGCGAGATTCCCCCTCGCGACCAGCTCTACTGGCGCGCGGTGACCTTCGAGCGTTTCGATGGCCGGCGCTGGTCGCAGTCTTACGCATCCAACGTGCCCCAGGCACCGGAGTGGCAGGCGCTGGGCGAGCCGCTCAGCTATAGCGTGGTCATGCAGCCCAGCGGCCAGCCCTGGCTGTTCGCCCTGGACGTTGCTCAGGTTGCGTCGGGCGGGGCACAACTGATGACCGATTTCCACCTGCAGCGCCGCCAGTCGGTGACCAAGCCGCTGATGTACCGGGTGACATCCTGGCTGGACGCCCGACGCGAAGCCATCGGTGCGCCGGAAAGCCTTGCCCGGGCGCTGCAACTGCCGGAGCAGGGCAACCCGCGCAGCCGCACCTGGGCTGCCGAGCTGCGGCGCAGCGCACGGGAGCCACAGGCAGTGGTGGATGCACTGCTGCGGCATTTCAACCGCGAGCCGTATCACTACACGTTGGAACCACCGCCGGTGGGCAGCGATATCGTCGACGACTTCCTGTTCCAGACCCGCAGCGGCTTCTGTGCCCACTACGCCGGCGCCATGACCTTCGTGCTGCGCGCGGCGGGCATTCCGGCGCGCGTTGTGGCCGGCTACCAGGGCGGCGAGGTCAATCCTGCGGGCAACTACCTTTCGGTGCATCAGTTCGATGCCCATGCCTGGGTCGAATACTGGGTCGCCGAGCGCGGCTGGGTCAGTGTCGACCCGACTTTCCAGGTGGCGCCCGAGCGCGTCGAGCAGGGGCTGGAGCAGGCCCTGGCCCGCGAGCAGAGCTTTCTCGCCGACGAGCCGCTGTCGCTGCTGCGGTTCCGCGACGTCGGCTGGATGAACACGTTGCGGCTGCGCTGGGACAGCCTCAACTATGGCTGGCAGCGCTGGGTCCTCAATTATCAGGATGAGCAGCAGTCGCAGATGCTGCAGCGCTGGTTCGGCAAGCTCGACGGCCAGGCGCTCGGTCTGGGCCTGGTCGCCGTGCTCGGGCTGCTGACCGGAATACTGGCGCTCGTGCTGTTCAAACCCTGGCGACGGGAAAAAGATGTTCAGCAGCGCCAGTTCGATCGCTTCGAACGCCTGCTGGCGCGCCAGGGCATTCGCCGGCTCAAAGGCGAGGGCGCGCGAAGCTTCGCCGAGCGGGCTGCCGCCGAGCTGCCCGAACAGGCGCGAGCCATTCGCGCCTTCGTCAGCTTGTACGAGGCACAGCGCTATGCGCAGCAGCCCGGAGCGGGGGACGAACTGTCGCGTGCCCTGACCACTGTCCGGCGCGCCATGCCCTGGCGTCTCGCTGCCCCGTCGCGGCGTTCCTGACATTCGTTCGTTATGCCGGCATGGATGATTCGGCATTTCATCCGGCTGCTTCTGCCAGACAGGGTCGCGCGGCCCACCATGCGCCTTTAACATCGCCGGCATAACGAACGATAACGAGGTGGATATGGAGCTTTGCGAGCTGCTGCAAGCGGTGCGTGACAATCCCGAGAGCGTAGTTGTGCCGGCCAGTTGGGGGCAGGGGCGTGCGGGTTTCGGCGGCCTGGTCGCAGCGCTGGTCTTCGAGAGCATGCGTGCCAAGGTGCCGGAGGGGCGCCCGCTGCGCTCGCTGGCGATCACCTTCGTCGGTCCGCTGGCAGTGGACAAGCCCGCAAGCTATGAGGCCGAAGTGCTGCGTGAGGGCAAGGCGGTGAGCCAGATGCTCGGCCGGGTGATGCAGGACGGCCAGGTGGTCACCATCGTTCAGGGCAGCTTTGGCGCGCCGCGCAGTTCGGTGATCGATGTGCCGGCCGAGCCCGGTCCGTCCATGCCGCCAGTGGAAGCCTGCCAGGAGCTGCCCTACGTACCGGGCGTGACGCCGGAGTTCACCCGCTACCTGGCGATGCGCTGGGGCATCGGTGGCTTGCCGTTCAGCGGCAACGCTTCCCGCCAGATGGGCGGCTGGGTGCGCCAGCGTGGCGATGTTCCTCGCGAGCCGATGACCGAGGCGCACCTGCTGGCGCTGGTGGATGCCTGGCCGCCCGCCGTGCTGCCGCACCTCAAGAGCTTCGCGCCGGGCAGCTCGCTGACCTGGACCATCGAGTTCATCCAGCCGATGCCCGTGCTCGACAGCCATGAATGGTGCATGTACCGCGCCGAGATCGAGCATGCCCGCGACGGTTACGGCCATTGCGCCGCCGCGCTGTGGTCGCCATCCGGCGAGCTGATCGCCCTGAGCCGGCAGACGGTGACGGTGTTCGGCTGAGGCCGTGCCGCCGGGCGGCGGTGTCTGGATGAAGCAGATGTGCCGCCCACTCGCAGGCTGCTAGCGCAACCATTCCGGCCGCAGCAGCATGACGATTCCCAACACCAGCATTACCGCGCCGCTGACCAGCTTCAGCGTCGCGCCGGATCGTTGCGTGAGCTTGTGGCTGCTCAATGCGAGCACCGCGACGGTCACCATCAGCGCGTCGTCGGCGATGTAGCCAAGGATGTAGAGCCCGAGATAGGCATGATGGACCAGCGCGCCCAGTTGCTGCTGCGCCAGTACGGCGGTGTAGATCGCTGGCAGCCCGGCGGTGCACAGCAGCTCGACGAAATTGACCACCAAAGCCAGCGCCGCGACGCCGCCGAGAGCGGGCCATAGCGATTGGCTCTGCAGAATCCGACGCATCCGTGCATAGAGCCCAGGTTTGGCGGAGGCCGGTATCGACAGCGCGAAGCCGCCGGCAGGCCGCAGGCCGTCACGCAGATTGATGAGGCCGATAAGCACCGCCAACAGTGCCAACCCTGCGAGCAACCAGGACGACAGGCCGACCAGCAGGAACAGGTTCAGCCAGGCTGCCATGAACAGGTAGTACACCGCGCCGCTGACCAGCACGAAGGTGCCGGCGATCAGCGCCATGCGGTGGCGATCGCGCAGGCGGACCAGCAGCGACAGCAGGAACAGCAGGACCCACATGGCGCACGGGTTGAATCCGTCCAGCAGGCCGAGGGCAAGGGTGAAAAGCGGCAGGCCCAGACGTTCCAGGCTGAGGTTGCCGAACAGCCTGCTCTCCAATGTGGTGGGTTGCGGCACCGATTGTTCGAGCAGCGCGATCAGCTGCGCGCCGCTGTGCTCGGCATCATCGAACCCGACCAGCAGACGCTCGCCGATCACGAAGGTTGGAACTGCCGGTGGCCAGCTACCTGCTTCACGAGATAGTCGCAGCAAGTCGGCGCGGGCCGAGGGGTCACGGTCCACCTCGCGGAGGCGAATCTCCAGCTGCGGGTGCCGCTCGGCCAGTTCGACGAGAAAATCCTTGGCCGCGCTGCAGTGCGGACAGCCGTCGCGTACGAACACTTCCAGCACCGGCGGGTTGGCCAAGGCATAGGTCGGAGCCGCTGTGCCCAACAGGAATAACAGAAGGCTGCGCAGCAAGATCTGGAACATGAGCATGCATCCATGAATCCCGCCGCTGGTGGCGAGCGGGGCTGCTGATGAAGGCCAGATCGTCGGTCGTGCGGGTCCGCTCGGCAATGATCTGTAGCAAGGTTGGGCGCTGCTGCGGGTCGCGCCGAGACAGGCTGAGCTAATCTCTTAACCAGGGTCATGGCAAAGAGCCTGAGCCGTGGACAGACTCGAGCGACAGCAGGCCGACCGGCGCCGCGCTGTTTGCCGCCACACAGGGGAGACTTGGCGATGAAGATCGAGCGATTCGAAGACCTGATCGACTGGACACGCGATACCCATGCCATGCTCGCCCGCTGCATGGCTCGTTGTTCCGACAAGCACGAAGAGACCCGTGCCAAATGGCTGCTGGTCTATCTCGCCGATCACGAGCGAGTACTGGCCGAAACGGTCGACAAGATCGAGAAACACGCCGATCCGAAAGCGCTGCATACCTGGATCTACGACTACCTGACGCGCAATCCGGTGCTGCGCAACCAGGCCTGCAAAGCCTACGACACCATGAGCGTGGAGGAGATATCGCTGGATATTTTCACCATCCACAACCAGGTCATCGACCTCTACCGCTCCCTCGCGCGTCGGGCCGAGATCGACGGTGCGCGCAACCTGGCCGAGGATCTCCTGCAGCTCGAGGAGCACGAGACGATGCGCCTGGCGCGCCAGGTAAGCCGCATCCACGAGATGTAAGCGCAGACCTGTTTCGAGCATACTGCCGCACCACTCAGAGACTGCTGCACGGGGCGGTGGATGTTCGAGCTTTCCGGCTATCTCGGCCTGTTCCTGGCAGCCTTCGGCGCTGCGACCCTGCTGCCCATGCAGTCCGAAGCCGTGCTGGCCGGGCTGCTGCTGTCCGAGCGCTATGCCGCATGGGAGCTGGTGGCGCTGGCGAGCCTGGGCAACGTGCTGGGCTCGCTGGTGAACTGGCTGCTGGGCCGTTATGTCGAGCACTTTCGTCACAAGCGCTGGTTCCCGGTCAACGAGCGTCAGCTGGCGAGGGCGCAAGCCATCTATCACCGCTACGGCCGCTGGACCCTGCTGCTCAGTTGGGTGCCGATCATCGGCGATCCGCTGACCCTGGTGGCCGGGGTGATGCGCGAGCCGCTGTGGAGCTTTCTGCTGATCGTCTGCCTGGCCAAGACCGGTCGTTATCTGATGGTAATGGCGCTCACCCTCGGCTGGATGTGAGGCGAGGGCTGACAGACGCGGCGGCCTGGCCGATCATGGCGGACATCGACGGAGGAAGCCGAGCTGCATGATCACCGAGGTGCAATTGAAGGCTGACAAGGCGGTCACCGCTAGCCGGGACAGTATCAGCGTGCGGCTGGTGGTCGAGGCGCTGCGCGGCTTCCTGCAACCGGGGCTGACCGCCGAGCAGCTGCTGGAACAGATCGGTCTCAAACCCGGCTGCCTGCGAAACCCCGATGGGCGCATGGATGTGCGCGACTATTCGCAGCTCTGGCTGCGTCTGGCACGGCGGTTCGATGACGAGTTCTTCGGCATGGACCCGCGACGGCTGCGCTCGGGCAGCTTCGTCTTTCTCAGCCGCAGTTGCATGCAGCAGCCGACGCTGGAGAAGGCTCTGGTGCATGCGCTGGAATTTCTCGGCCTGGGTCTGGAAAACCTGCGCGGCAAGCTGATCCGTAGCCAGAGTCTGGCCGAAGTGGTGTTGCGCGAGCGCAACGCCGAGCCGGCCCGGGCGTTCTGCTACTTCACCTACTGGATGCTGCTGCACGGGCTGGCCTGCTGGCTGGTGGGACGGCGCATTCCCTTGCTGGCGGTGGAGTTGCGCTGCGCCGAGCCGGAGTACACCGACGACTATCGGGTCATGTTCTCCGACAACCTGCGCTTCGCGCGTCCCTCGACGCGCATCATCTTCGCTGCCGAGGTGCTCGATCTGCCGATCCGTCGCAGCGAGGCGGAACTGCGCAGCTTCCTTGCCGAGGCACCGGCCAACATTCTGGTGCGCTACCGGGACCATTCCAGCCTGGCGAGTCGCATCAAGCAGCACCTGCGCAGCCTGCCCGCCGAACGCTGGCCGGACAGCGAGACACTGGCGCAAGCACTCTGCATGTCGGCCTCGACGCTGCGTCGTCGTCTGGCCGAAGCGGGGCAGCCTTACCAGGCCATCAAGGACGGCCTGCGTCAGGAAATGGCCACCGAGTGGCTGGCCGACGCCAGCGTCAGCTATGGCGAGATTGCCGAGCGACTGGGGTTTGCCGATGTCAGCTCGTTCTACAAGGCCTTCCGCAAGTGGACCGGGATCAACCCCGGGCACTACCGCAATCTGATTCTCGCGCCGGCTCGCGGCTGACCATGCGTTTGGTGGGCTGAAGCCCACCAGCTCTTCTGCCCACAGTCCCCTGGGGCAGCGATGTAATCGCTTTTTGCCATTGGCCAAAACGGTCAGGCAGTTTGAATAGATCGGCCATTGCCGCCCGCCTGTCGCTGTCCAAAGATGATCCCGGCTTCGAACCCCATAACAACAAGCACGGGAGAACGCCATGCGGATTCAGGACAACGTATTCCTTATCACCGGCGGCGCGTCCGGCCTTGGTGCCGCAGCCGCACAGGCACTGGTCGAGGCCGGCGGCAAGGTGGTTCTGGTCGATCTTGACGAAACGGCCGCACAGGCCACTGCCCACGCACTGGGCGCGAACGCGTTCAGTGTGGTCGCCGACATCCGCGACGAGACGGCCGCCCGCCATGCCGTCAGCGCTGCTCGCGAACGCTTCGGTGCGCTGCACGGATTGGTCAACTGCGCCGGCGTCGCCGGCGGCGAAAAGGTCCTCGGCCGCAACGGGCCGCACAGTCTGGACAGCTTCAGCCGCATCGTCGGCATCAACCTGATCGGCAGCTTCAACATGCTGCGCCTGGCCGCCGAGGCGATGGCCGAGAACGCGCCGGACGAAGGCGGCGAGCGCGGCGCGATCATCAATACGGCGTCGATCGCCGCCTTCGACGGGCAGATCGGCCAGACCGCCTATGCCGCGTCCAAGGGCGGTGTGGTCAGCCTGACATTGCCGGCCGCCCGCGAGCTGGCGCGCTTCGGCATCCGGGTGATGACCATCGCCCCCGGCGTATTCGAGACGCCGATGATGGTCGGCATGACCCAGGAAATCCGCGACTCGCTGGCTGCCGGCGTGCCATTCCCGCCACGCCTGGGCCACCCGGCCGAATACGCCGCGCTGGTGCGGCACATCTTCGAGAACAGCATGCTCAACGGCGAGGTGATCCGCCTCGACGGTGCCTTGCGCATGGCCGCCAAATGAAGGAAGCAGAAATGAAAGATGATCCGATCGTAATCGTCAGCAGCGCACGCACGCCCATGGGCGGCTTTCAGGGCGACCTGCAAGGGATGACCGCCTGGCAACTCGGCGCTGCCGCCATCCGCGCCACCGTGGAACGCAGCGGCCTGCCGGCCGAGAACGTGCAGGACGTGCTGATGGGCTGCGTGCTGCCTGCCGGCCAGGGCCAGGCACCGGCACGGCAGGCGGCATTGAGCGCCGGGCTGACCCGCGCCACAACTTGTACCACGGTGAACAAGATGTGCGGCTCGGGCATGCAGACTGTGATCATGGCCCACGATCAGCTGCTCGCCGGCAGCGCCGATATCGTTGTCGCTGGCGGCATGGAAAGCATGAGCAACGCACCGTACCTGCTCGACCGCGCCCGTGGCGGCTATCGCATGGGGCATGGGCGGGTGCTCGACCACATGTTCCTCGATGGCCTGGAAGATTCGTTCGACAAGGGCCGGCTGATGGGCACCTTTGCCGAAGAATGCGCCGACGCGTTCGGCTTCAGCCGCGAGGAGCAGGATGGCTACGCGCTGGAATCGCTGCGCCGCGCCCAGTCGGCCATAGCCGAGGGGCTTTTCGCCGAGGAGATCGTCACGCTGGAGGTCACCCAGGGTAAACAGCAGCGGCAGATTCGTGACGACGAGCAGCCGCCCAAGGCGATGCCGGAGAAGATTCCCAGCCTCAAACCGGCGTTCCGCGAGGGCGGCACGGTGACGGCGGCCAACTCCAGTTCGATTTCCGACGGTGCCGCCGCGCTGCTGCTGATGCGCCGCTCCGAGGCCGAGCGCTGGGGCCTGCAGCCGCAGGCGGTGATCCACGGTCACGCGGCCTACGCCGATGCGCCGAATCTGTTCACCACCGCGCCGATCGGGGCGATCCGCAAGCTGATGGAGCGCACCGGTTGGGCCATCGATGAGGTCGATCTGTTCGAAATCAACGAAGCTTTCGCCGTGGTCGCCATGGCCAGCATGCGCGAGCTGGGCCTGGACCACGCCAAGGTCAACGTCAACGGTGGCGCCTGTGCACTTGGGCATCCCATCGGAGCTTCGGGCGCGCGAATCCTGGTGACGCTGCTTTCGGCTTTGCGCGCCCGTGGCCTGCGCCGCGGCGTGGCGGCGATCTGCATTGGCGGCGGCGAAGCCACGGCCATGGCCGTCGAACTGATCTGAGGAGGCATCTATGCTGCCCAATGAAGATCAAAACGCGATCGCCGAGATGGCTCGCCAGTTCGCTCAGGAACGGCTGAAGCCGTTCGCCGAACAGTGGAGTCGCGAGCATCGCTATCCCGCCGAGGCGATTGGCGAGATGGCCGCGCTCGGCTTCTTCGGCATGCTGGTGCCAGAGCAGTGGGGTGGCAGCGACACCGGCTACCTGGCCTATGCCATGGCGCTGGAGGAGATCGCCGCCGGTGACGGCGCCTGCTCGACCATCATGAGCGTGCACAACTCGGTGGGTTGCGTGCCCATCCTGCGTTTCGGCAACGACCAGCAGAAGCGCGATTTCCTCGGCCCGCTGGCGCGCGGCGAGCAGATCGGCGCCTTTGCCCTCACCGAACCTCAGGCCGGCTCCGATGCCAGCAGCCTGCGCACCCGCGCCCGGCGCGACGGCGATCACTACGTGCTCAATGGTGCCAAGCAGTTCATCACGTCGGGCAAGCATGCAGGCACGGTGATCGTTTTCGCCGTCACCGATCCGGACGCCGGCAAGCGCGGTATCAGTGCCTTTATTGTGCCGACCGACAGCCCGGGTTATCAGGTGGTACGGGTCGAGGACAAGCTCGGCCAGCACGCCTCGGATACCTGCCAGATCGCCTTCGAGGATCTGCGCGTGCCGGTGGCCAACCGGCTGGGCGAGGAGGGCGAGGGCTACCGCATCGCCCTGGCCAACCTGGAGGGGGGCCGCATCGGCATCGCCGCCCAGGCGGTGGGCATGGCCCGCGCTGCCTTCGAAGCGGCGCGCGATTACGCCAGGGAGCGCGAAACCTTCGGCAAGCCGATCGTCGAGCACCAGGCGGTGGCCTTCCGCCTGGCCGACATGGCGACGCAGATCGCCGTGGCGCGGCAGATGGTCCATCACGCTGCGGCGTTGCGCGAGGCCGGTCGGCCGGCATTGGTGGAGGCCTCGATGGCCAAGCTGTTCGCCTCGGAGATGGCGGAAAAGGTTTGCTCGGCAGCGATCCAGACCCTGGGTGGCTACGGCTACCTGTCCGACTTCCCGGTGGAGCGCATCTACCGCGACGTACGGGTCTGCCAGATCTACGAAGGCACCAGCGACATCCAGCGCCTGGTCATCTCCCGCAACCTCGGAGGATCTGACTGAGTATTGCCGCGCCGCCCGCGTGCCTGAGGTGGCCAAACGAAGAACCATGCCGGTAGAACGCCGTTTCCTCGACCGGCACGTCGACAATAAAAACAAGATAGAGGTAGGAAACATGCAACCAGGTTTGATGCAGAACGCCCCCCTGCTGATCAGCGGCATCCTCACTCACGCCGCCCGTGCCCAAGGCGACCGCGAAATCGTCTCGCGGCTGGTCGATGAACCCCTCTGGCGGTACGACTACGCCGGCCTTGCGAACCGCGCCGCGCAGGCTGCCAGTATGCTGCGTGCGCTGGGCATCGGCCCCGGCGACTGCGTGTCGTCGCTGGCCTGGAACACCCATCGTCATTACGAACTGTTCTTCGCCGTACCCGGCATCGGCGCGGTGCTGCACACCGCCAATCCGCGGCTGTCGGATGAGCAGATCGTGTACACCATCAACCATGCCGGCAGCCAGGTGCTGCTGTTCGACAGCAGCTTCGCCGCCTGCGTCGCCCGTCTGCGGCCGCGGCTGAGCAATATCCGGCATTTCATCGAACTGGCCGCGCAGCCTTCGTCCGGCCTCGAAGGGGTGATGGGCTACGAGCAGCTGATCGCCGTCGAACAGCCGCTCGCCTGGCCGCAGTTCGACGAGAACGCTGGTGCGGTGCTCTGCTACACCTCCGGCACCACCGGCGACCCCAAGGGCGTGCTCTACAGCCACCGCTCGGTGGTGCTGCACGCCATGGCGGCGGGGCTTTCCGGTGCGTTCGGACTGTCCGCCTTCGACTGCATCATGCCGTGCTCGTCGCTCTATCACGGCACCGCCTGGGGCATCCCGTTTGCCGCGGCGATCAATGGCTGCAAGTTCGTCCTGCCGTGCGACAAGATGGACGGCGCCAGCCTGCAGGAGCTGATCAAGAGCGAGGGCGTCACCCTGTCCGGCGGCGTGCCGACCATCTGGACCATGTACCTCGCCCATCTTGAGCGCAGCGGTGAGGACTCCGGCAGCCTGGCGCGTTTGGTGATCGGCGGGTCCGCGGTGCCGCGGGCCATGGCCGAGACCTTCCAGACCAAATACGGCGTGGCGGTCTGCCAGCTGTGGGGCATGACCGAGACCAGCCCCCTGGGCGTGGTGGCGACGCCGACGCCCAAGCTGGCCGAACGTGGCCAGCAGGCCACCAACGACACCATCTGGACGCGCCAGGGGCGCCTGCAATTCGGTATCGAACTCAAGATCGTCGACGAGGAAGGAAGTGAGCTGCCGTGCGACGGCGTCAGCTCCGGCAGCCTCAAGGTGCGCGGGCCGTGGACGGTGGAACGTTACTACCGCAGCGAGAAAAGCGCGCTGGATGCCGAAGGATGGTTCGACACCGGGGACATCGCCACGCTGGACGCCGATGGCTTCATGCGCATCACCGATCGCAGCAAGGATGTGATCAAGTCCGGTGGCGAATGGGTCAGCTCCATCGATATCGAGAACGTGGCCGCGGCCTGTCCGGGCGTGAAGGTGGCGGCAGTGGTAGGGGTGTTCCACCCGAAATGGGAGGAGCGCCCGCTATTGGTGGTCGAGCCGCACAGCGATGCCGAGATCACGGTGGAGCAAATCCTCGCCCACCTGGAGCCGAACATCGTCAAGTGGTGGATGCCTGACGCGGTGATCTTCGACGCGGTGCCGCTCACCGCCACCGGCAAGATCGACAAGAAGGTCCTGCGCGAGCGTTATCGCAATCATCTGGTCGAGAGCCAGCCCAGCGTCGTCAACCAGTAACGCCTGTTACCGGACGCGCTCCGCGCTTCGGCGCGGGGCGCGTCCGCGCGCGCGTGCATCGAGGAGATCGACCCATGAACGAACATGACGATACCCGTAGCGGACCGCTGTGCGGGCTGCGCGTGCTGGAGTTCGCCGGCATCGGCCCCGGTCCGCATTGCGCCATGCTGTTGGCCGACATGGGTGCCGAGGTGCTGCGCATCGAGCGCGAAGGTGGCAATGGCTGGCCGAACCCGGTGGTCGATCGCGGGCGCAAGACGCTGACCCTCGACATCCGCAGCGTGGCGGGACGAGAGCGCTGCCTGGCGCTGGCCGCGGACGCCGACGTGCTGATCGAAGGCTTCCGCCCCGGGGTGATGGAACGGCTGGGGTTGGGGCCGGACGAGCTGCTGGAACGCAATCCGCGGCTGATCTACGGGCGCATGACCGGTTGGGGGCAGAGCGGCCCGTTGGCGAAGGCCGCTGGGCACGATATCAACTACATCGCGCTGACCGGCGCGCTGGCGGCGATCCGTGGCGACAGCGGGCCGGCCATCCCTCCGTTGAATCTGGTAGGTGATTTCGGTGGTGGCTCGCTCTACCTCGCCGTCGGCATTCTCGCCGCATTATGGGAGCGCGAGCGCTCAGGGCAGGGGCAAGTGATCGATGCGGCCATCGTCGACGGGGTATCGTCGCTGCTGACGTTCTTCGCCGGCTTGCTGCCGAGTGGACGGATCGACCTGCAGCGTGATCGCAATCCGCTGGCTGGAGCGGCGCCGAACTATCGCTGCTACCGCTGCGCGGACGGCCGCGAAATCGCCATCGGCCCGCTGGAGCCGCAGTTCTGGCGTGAGCTGCTGGAGCGCATGGACGCACCGGAAGCGCTGTGGGCGGGCTGTGCCGATCCGGCCGAGTGGCCTGCGCAGGGCGAGTTGCTGGAACGGCTGTTCGCGACCCGCACCCAAGCCGAGTGGTGTGCCTTGCTGGAGGGCAGCGACGCCTGTTTCGCGCCCGTGCTGGAACTGGCCGATGCGCCGCAGCATCCCCATCTGCGCCAGCGCGGGGTCTATCAGGAGCTCGACGGGATGATGCAGGCGGCGCCGGCGCCGCGGTTTTCACGAACGCCAGGCAAGGCGCGGCGGACGCTCAGATGCGAGCCGGAAGCAGGGTGGGATTGACCGGATGGCCAGCGGCGAATCACTACCGATGGCTAAGCGCCAAGCAGCTGCATCGTGTAGGCGACCAAAAGGACAAGTTCTTTTTCTCCAGTCCGCGTTTCGTCTGATGATCAATGCGAGATCGGCGTTTATTGGACAGTTAGTCAAGAAAACGATTCCCACATATATAACGTTGATGTCGGTGCACAGTAAGAAGTAATGAACTGGATACGACCAAGGTCTCGACTGGGCGCTGGAACAGGCGTTGTAGACGTGCCGCACGTCGGTTGAAGTTGCACGGCTGGGTCAGCGGACTACTATCAAAACCGAGGCTGCTTATTACAACAAAAACGGGGAGTCAAACGTATGAATAACAATGCCGAACAACAAGTAGTTGCACTTGAATTGTGCCGTTTCCTTGCTCACTGTCTCGCCGCGATCGTTGTCGTGGGGATGCTTTTCGTGGGACTGGTGGAAACCTGGCACGCGGCCTTCAACATTGGTGTCGCTCCACTGCTGGCCATCGCACTCTGCGATTATCTGGCCAGATCCAAGGAAACTGCTGTTCTGACAGCAGACGCCTGATACGACCCAGGCGCTAACCAGCCGAAGAACCTACCTATGCCAATCGAGCGATCGACACCCTGACGGTGACTACTGTCGGGGTGTCCTGCATTGCGCGTTCGAAGCTGCCGCAGCTGTTACTGGAAACCCATCCAAAGGTGTTACTCCTTCCGTACGGTGTAACGGTTCGCTGAGGCGGGCGGTAACGAAAGGGCGTTTCGGCATCCTGCTACGATTGGCTAATTTCAGCTAACCTATTGAAAAATAAGCATATCGTAAAACTGGCACGGGGAATGCTTTCCTATGGGCACAACAAAAACAAGAAAGCACACCCCATAACAAGAACAACACGTAGCGACTCCGACACAATAAAAACAAGCAGGTGGGAGACGTAGCAAACTGATTCTTTTGGAGAGGAATTGCCCGACAGGTTTCCTGTCGACCGGACCGAGAACAACAAAACTGCCTTGAGGCAGCTCCAGAACCGGTTGAGCCCGCGAGGGTAGTGGCAACATCAGCGACCAAAATAATCCGTTTGTTCTTTGTGTCCCGAATGGGACTGCTACTCGGACAATGTCCGACCGGGCTGCCAACAAAAACAACAAGCCCGTCAGCAGAAGAAGAACAAAGCAACACGCCCTGAAGGGGAGCCTAACGGCTCCCCTTTTTATTGGCCGCAGTTAACGGTTGTTGCAAATTTACCGGCGGGGCGGAGGTGGGATTGGTGGGCTGAAGCCCGCCCTACAAGTCCGTAGACGCTTAGGTGGGATCCCGGCGTTGCATTGTTGTATGCACCGTAGGGTGGGCTTCAGCCCACCAACAAACGCCGCAAGGAGCAAGCGCTCCTGATCCCAGCAGCTTCACGCCCCCAGCCTCGTGGCGTATCTACTAAAACGCGTAGTTCGCCAGCTCCCGTGCGATCAGCAGGCGCTGAATCTCGCTCGAACCTTCGTAAATCTGCGTGATACGGGCATCGCGGTAGTAGCGCTCGACCGGGTAGTCCTCGAGGTAGCCGTAGCCACCGTGGATCTGCACCGCCTGCGAGCAGACCTTCTCGGCCATTTCCGAGGCAAACAGCTTGGCCTGGGAGGCTTCGGACAGGCAGGGCAGGCCGGCGCTCTTCAACCGCGCGGCATGCAGGATCAAGAGGCGCGCCGCATTCAGCTGGGTCTGCATGTCGGCGAGCATGTTGGCGATGCTCTGGTGCTCGGCAATCGGTTTGCCGAACTGCACCCGCTCGCGGGCATAGAGCAGGGCTGCTTCGAAGGCTGCACGGGCAATGCCGAGAGCTTGCGCGCCGATGCCGATACGCCCGCCTTCAAGGTTCGACAGCGCAATCGCCAGGCCCTTGCCGCGCTCGCCAAGCAGGTTGGCCTCCGGGATTCGGCAGTCGCTGAGCGAGACCGCGCAGGTGTCCGAGGCGCGGATGCCCATCTTGTGTTCGCTTCGCTCCACCGCAAAGCCGGGCGTGTCGGTGGGAACCAGAAATGCGGAAAGACCCTTCTTGCCGAGATCCGGATCAGTCACCGCGAAGACGATGGCCAACTTCGCCCGCTTGGCATTGCTGCAGAACTGCTTGCTGCCGTTGAGCACCCACTGGCCGTCCACCAGTTCGGCGCGTGTGCGCAGGTTGTGCGCCTCGGAGCCGGCCTGCGGTTCGGTGAGGGCGAAGCAGCCGATGGCACGACCGCTGGCCAGTTCAGCCAGCCACTCGTCCTTCTGTGCCTGCGAGCCGTAATTCAGCACCGGGCCGCAGCCTACCGAGTTGTGGATGCTCATCAGCGCGCCGGTGGCACCGTCGCCGGCGGAGATTTCCTCCACGGCCAGGGCGTAGGCGACGTAGTCGATATAGCTGCCGCCCCATTCTTCCGGGACGACCATGCCGAGCAGGCCAAGCTCACCCATCTGGGCGACCAGGGCGTCGTCGATCCAGCCGGCCTTTTCCCAGGCCTGTGCATGGGGGGCAATCTCGCGGCGGGCGAAGTCGCGCGCCATGTCGCGGATCATGCGTTGGTCTTCGCTGAGTTCGAGGTCATGCATTGCGCGGTCTCTTCTTGTTGTTGTGCTGCAAAAGAGGTTCAGGCCGTGGCGCTGCGGCGGGTCTTGCCTGTGGTGGCCTTGAAACCGTCGAAGAACGCCTGGACGCGCTCCGGCGTGACCTCTGCCAGCGTCGGCGGATTCCAGCGCGGTGACTTGTCCTTGTCGATGATCAACGCGCGCACGCCTTCCATGATGTCGCCCTTGGCGAACCATTGACGGTCCAGATGCAACTCCAGGGCGAAGCAGTCGGCCAGCGGCAGTTCGCGGCCGCGACGCAGCATCTCCAGGGTGACGCACATGGCCAGCGGCGAGCGGCTGTCGAGCACTTTCAGCGTTTCCTCGGCCCAGTCGGCAAACTCCGGGCGTGTCTCGGCGGCCAGCGATGCGCGGATCGCCGCCACGTCGCTTTTGCCGAAATGCTCGTCGATGGCCTGATGCAACGTCTTCAGCTCGGAACCCGGCAGTTTGTTGCTGCCCAGCGTCGCCACCAGGGTGCGCAGCGCCTCCTGGGGATGGACCGACCAGCTCATGCGATCGAGGCAGCGATCCAGCTCGGCAATCTGGTCGTGGCTGACGCACCAGTCCGCCAGGCCCACGTGCAGCGCATCGGCGGCGCGGATCTGCAGGCCGGTGACGCCCATGTAGGTGCCAAGCTCACCCGGCAGGCGCGAGAGGAAATAGCTGCCGCCGACATCCGGGAAATAGCCGATGCCGACTTCCGGCATGCCCATGCGCACGCGCTCGGTAACCACCCGCAGCGACGCGCCCTGGACCAGGCCCATGCCGCCGCCGAGGACGAAACCGTCCATCAGCGCCAGCAGTGGCTTCGGGTAGGCATGGATGTACTGATCGAGGGCGTATTCCTCCTCGAAGAAGGTTTCGTGCTCGGTGTCGCCGCGCTGGAAGCTGTCGTACAGCGAACGGATGTCACCGCCGGCGCAGAAGGCTTTTTCGCCATTGGCGCGCAGTACCACGGCATGAATCTGCGGATCGGCAGCCCAGGCGCTGAGCTGCTGTTGCAGCAGGCGGACCATTTCCAGGGTCACCGCATTAAGCCCGGCCGGGCGGTTGAGGGTGAGATGGCCGACGTGGTTGCGTACGGCGGCCAGCACGGGGCGTTCGGTTGCACTCATGGTCAGGTGTCCTTGCGGTACTGATTGATGATCGCCGAGAAGTCCAGGTCGCCATGACCCTGGGCGCTGAAGCTCTGGTAGAGCTGCTGGGCGAGGGCGCCGAGGATCACCGGCTGACGCACCTGCTTGGCGGCCTCGGTGGCCAGGCCCAGATCCTTGAGCATCAGGTCGCTGCCGAAGCCGCCGCTGTAGCCGCGGGAGGCCGGTACGTTGTCCAGCACACCAGGGAAGGGGTTGTAGGTATCCGAGCTCCAGCAGCGACCGCTGGAGGTGTTGATTACGCCGGCCAGGGTCTTGGCATCCATGCCCAGCGCGACGCCCAGCGCCATGGCTTCGGCGACGCCGATCATGGAGATGCCCAGCAGCATGTTGTTGGCGACCTTGGCCACCTGGCCGTTGCCGGCTGCACCGCAGTGCACGATGTTCTTGCCCATGGCCGCGAGAATCGGCTGTGCGCGATCGAAGTCCGCATCGCTGCCACCTACCATGAAGGTCAGGGTGCCGGCCGCGGCGCCGCCGGTGCCGCCGGAAACCGGTGCATCGAGCATCGGGTTGCCATGCTCGGCGGCAGCCTTGGCCACTTCGCGCGCGCTGTGCGGGTCGATGGTGGAACAGTCGATCAGCATCACACCCGGACGGCTGTGGGCGATCAAGCCGTTCTCGCCCAGATACACGCTCTTCACATGGGCGGCGGCCGGCAGCATGGTGATGATCAGCTCGGCATTGCCCTGGGCGATTGCGGTCGGGGAGTCGACCGGCAGCGCACCAGCGCCGACCAGATTCTCCACGGCCGCGGCGTTGAGGTCGAAGACGCTGAGCTGGTGGCCTGCCTTGAGCAGGTTGTGGGCCATGGGTGCGCCCATGTTGCCCAGGCCGATAAATCCGATATGCATGGCGTGTTTCCTCTTGTTGTTATGGCCAGATGCGGCTCAGCGATTGGTGAACTCAGGCTTGCGCTTCTCGCTGAACGCGGCCATGCCTTCCTTCTGGTCGGCGGTCGCGAACACCGCATGGAACACGCGACGCTCGAAGCGGATGCCTTCTGCCAGCGTGGTCTCGAAGGCGCGGTTGACGCTTTCCTTGATCATCATGGTGGCGGGCAGGGATTTCTCGGCGATCACCCGGGCGGCCTTGAGGGTTTCCTCCAGCAGGCTTTCGGCCGGGAACACACGGGCGACGAGGCCGGCGCGCTCGGCTTCGGCGGCGTCCATCTGGCGACCGGTCAGGCACATGTCCATCGCCTTGGCCTTGCCCACTGCGCGGGTCAGGCGCTGGGTGCCGCCAATACCCGGCAGCACGCCGAGGTTGACTTCCGGCTGGCCGAAACGCGCGTTGTCGGCGGCGAAGATCATGTCGCAGAGCAATGCCAGCTCGCAGCCGCCACCCAGGGCGTAACCGGCGACGGCGGCAATCAGCGGCTTGCGGCGCGTGGCGATGCGGTCGGCTTCGGCGAAGAAATCATCAAGATAGATCTGCGGGTAGGACAGCTCGGCCATCTCCTTGATGTCGGCGCCGGCGGCGAACGCCTTGGCCGAGCCGGTGAGCACGACGCAGCCGACCTGAGGATCGGCCTCGAGCTGGCCCAGGGCCTGGTTCAGTTCGCTGATCAGTTGGGCGTTGAGCGCATTGAGCGCCTGCGGTCGGTTGAGGGTGATCAGCGCAACGCGTTCTTTGATTTCTACGAGCAGGGTTTCGAATGTCATTTCAGCATCCTGTAGGGCCGGCGCGTCCGCCGGCCCGGTGGGTGATGTCACTTCAGATTGATGGTGGTGTTGACCGGGCCGCCGACCTCGTTTTCGTCGAACCAGCGCTCGGTTATGGTCTTGGTCTGGGTGTAGAACTGCACCACCTGCTTGCCGTAGGGGCCGAGGTCGCCGAGCTTGGAAGCGCGGGAGCCAGTGAAGGAGAACATCGGTACCGGCACAGGGATCGGTACGTTGATGCCGACCTGGCCCACGTCGATCTCTTCCTGGAAGTGCCGCGCCGCCGCACCGGAGCGGGTAAAGATGGCGGTGCCGTTGCCATTCGGGTTGGCGTTGATCAGCTCGATGGCTTCGTCCATGGTCGCCGCCGCCATGACGCACAGGACCGGGCCGAAGATTTCTTCGCGGTAGATGCTCATCGAGGGGGTGACGCCGGAAAACAGGGTCGGGCCGACGAAGTTGCCGTTCTCGTAACCGCTGACGCTCGGGTTACGGCCATCCAGTTCGAGCCTGGCTCCTTCCTGTACACCACGTTCGATCAGCCCGCTGACGCGATCCAGCGCCGCGCAGGAAACCAGCGGGCCGACATCGGTGCCGGCCTCGACACCGGCGTTGACCTTGAGGGTCTGCGCCTTGGCTACAAGATCGGGAATCCAGGCCTGCGCCTCACCCACCAGCACCACCACCGACAGCGCCATGCAGCGCTGGCCGGCCGCGCCGAAGGCGGCACCGGCGATGGCGTTGAGGGTCTGCTCCTTGTGCGCATCGGGCAGCACGATGGCGTGGTTCTTCGCGCCCATCATGCACTGCACGCGCTTGCCGGCCTGGCTGGCACGGTTGTAGACGTGGGTGCCGACCTTGGTCGAACCAACGAAGGACACCGCCTTGATATCCGGGTGGTCGCAGATCGCATTCACCGCATCGGCGCCGCCATGCACCACGTTGAGCACGCCCGGCGGCACGCCGGCTTCCAGCGCCAGTTCGCACAGGCGCATGGTGACCATCGGGTCCTGTTCGGACGGCTTGAGGACGAAGGTATTGCCGGTGGCGATGGCCATCGGGAACATCCATAGCGGGATCATCGCCGGGAAGTTGAACGGGGTGATGCCGGCGCAGACGCCCAGCGGCTGCAGCAGGGTATAGGTATCGACGCCGGCGGCGACGTTGTTCGCCAGCTCGCCGAGCTGCAGGTTGCCGATACCGGCGGCGTGCTCGACCACTTCCAGGCCGCGGAACACGTCGCCCTCGGCATCGGCCAGGGTCTTGCCCTGTTCGGCAGTGAGGATCGCCGCCAGCTCCTTCATGTTCTCGCGGATCAGCTGCTGGTACTTGAGAAAGATGCGCGCACGCGCACCGATCGGCGTCTTGCGCCAGGTCTTGAAGGCTTTCTGGCCGCTGGCGACGGCGCGGTCGATTTCCTCGGCGGTCGCAAACGGCACGCGCGCCAGGATTTCCTGCGTCGCCGGGTTGACGACGTCGCGCCAGTCCTGGGTGGTCGATTCGATAAATTCACCGTCGATCAGCAGTTTGACGGTAGGAATGGCGTTGGACGTTGTCATATGGCTCTCCGCCTGAAAAGGCACCGTTGTTGTTATTGGCTCGCGGACGGCTGCGAGGGCTGCATTGAATGTAGCAATGCAAAAAATCACATTACAATGCGATCGACTGCAGAGTCGCTCTGCATAAATGCACAGGAATCTGCTGGAGGCGGCAACCATGGACTGGGACAATCTGCGCTATTTCCTCGAAGTCGCCCGAGCGGGGCGGCTGACCACTGCGGCGCGTCGGCTCGCGGTCGACCACACCACGGTCTCGCGCCGGCTGCAGGCGCTGGAAAAAAGCATCGGCCTACAGCTGTTCCTGCGCGAGCCGGGTGGCTACAAGCTCACCGAAGCCGGGCGCAACCTGTTGCCGCGAGTGGAAGCGATGGAAAGCGCCAGCGTGGCCATCGAGCATTCGCTGCCGAGCATGGCCGATGGCCTTTCCGGGCAGGTACGCATCGGCGCCACCGAGGGTTACGGCACGGTGATGCTCGCCGGCCAGCTCACCGGGCTCAGCCGGCGCTATCCGCACCTGAACATCGACCTGCTGGCACTGCCGCGGGCGGTGCGCCTGTCGCGTCACGAGGCGGACATCGTCATCACCCTGGAACGCCCGGAGCGCGGGCCGTTCATCATCACCCGGCTGACCGATTACGTGCTGCGGTTGTATGCGTCGCCGGCGTATCTCGACGAACACCCGCCGATCCGCAGCCGCGAAGATCTGGCCGCGCATCGCTTCGTCAGCTACGTGGACGACCTGCTGTTCAGCAAGGAGCTGCTGTTTCTCGATGGCATCGCCGATCCCCGCTCGGTCGGCCTGCGCAGCACCAGCCTGCTGGCGCAGCAGGAAGCCGTGGCGATGGGGGCGGGGATCGCGATCCTGCCGGCGTTTTCCGCCGACGCCGATCCGCGGTTGCGACTGCTGCTGCCAGAGGAGGTCAGCTTCACCCGAACCTTCTGGATGCTGATGCCGATCGAGTTCAAGGACCTGGCGCGCATGCGCACGACCTGGGATTACCTGAAGGACATGGCGCAGCAGAATCAGGGGCGGTTGCTGGGCCAGTAGTTATTGCTGGCCGAGCTGTCCAGAGAACCAGGGCGGCGCCGCGAGAGCGCTGGGATTGCGCGCCAGCCGTGTGGCGACTGTGCGCAGGCGGCACATCATCGAAGTGCCGCCCGGTGGATCAGACGCGTGGCGTGGTGCGGCTTTCGTTGCCCATCGGCGAGCTGTCCGGGAGCGTTACGCTGTCGCCCTGAAAATCCGGGCTATGTACTTCCGAATCCAGGGGCATATGGCTGTAGCGCTGGCTCGGCAACGCCGGCTTGCTTTCCATCTCGCTCCACATGCGCTTGGCTTCGCAGTGTCCGCTGATGCCACGCGCCAGCGCCATGCCGCCCATGGCCAGCTCCGCCAAGCCGATCAGCCCGCCCCGACGCAGCCCCTTGCCCATCATCACCAGCCCACCGGCAAGCGAGGCGGCGCGTTCCCAGCCGTGGACGTTCTGCGGGGCGGATTTGTCGAACAGTTGCTTCATCATCTGCGTCTTCCTCAAAAGGCAAGTGGTTAATAGAGGACTGCGCCGCTGCGCTGGCGTTCCGAGCGTTCATCGCTGCCAGTGAATCAAGCCCAGCTCCAGCGGCACAGACAGCCCCAGTTGGCTGCCAGGGACGACCCGCGCAGTGTAATCCGCCGCCGAGCGGTCGGCAGGCAAGTGGCCTTGGTAACTGGCGAAAGCACCGTCGTGTTCGATGAGGGTGAGGGGATGGACCTCGGCGGGAGCTTCGCCCCGGCCTTCGGCATAGAGCTGCACGGCAAGCTGTCGCGGTTCCAGATGGCCGAGATGCAGACGGACGTCGACCTGGCGCTGGCCGTTTTCGCGGGCCCATTGCACACCGGTGAAGGCCAGTTCATGCCAGTAGCTGCGCAGACAGGTGACCTGGTGCGCCAACTCGCTGGCCAGCGCCGAACCTTCGGCGCAGCGACGGCGGAAGGTCGTCGCCATGGGCAAGTAGTAGCATTCGGTGTATTCGCGCACGGTTCGATCGGCGGAAAAACGCTCGACCAGCGCGCTCATGCTGCGCCGCATGCGTTGCACCCAGGCGGTGGGCAGGCCTTCCGTGTCGCGGGCGTAGAAGCTGGGGATCACCTGGGTTTCCAGCAGCGCGTAGAGCTGTTCGGCGTCGACTGCGTCATGTTCGGCTGGGTGTTCGAGGCCGTCACCGACGGCCCAGCCGAGGTCGGCGGCGTAGGCCTCGGCCCACCAGCCGTCGAGCTGCGATAGGTTCAGGCCGCCGTTGGCCAGTACCTTCATGCCGCTGGTGCCGCTTGCTTCCCATGGCCGCCGTGGCGTGTTCAGCCAGACATCGACGCCTTGCACCATGTGCCGGGCGATGCGCATGTCGTAGTCCTCGAGAAAAACCACACGACCGGCGATGTCCGGTCGCGCGGCGAAGCGTTGCCAATCGGAGAGCAATGCCTGCCCGGCGCGGTCGGCCGGGTGCGCCTTGCCAGCCACCAGCAGCTGCACCGGATAGGCCGGATGGCTGAGGATGCGCGCCAATCGCTCAGGGTCCTGCAGCAACAGGTTGGGGCGCTTGTAGCTGGCGAAGCGGCGGGCGAAGCCGAGGGTCAGATGCTCCGGATGCAGGCGCGAACCGGCTACCTCGATTTCTGCCGGTGAAGCGCCGTGCACGGCCAGGCTGCGGGCCAGATGGCTGCGCACGAAGCCGAGCAGTTCGTTGCGCGCATGCTGGCGGATCTGCCACAGCCAGCGGTCGTCGACCTGGGCCAGCAGTTTGTCCACCGAGGTCGCGTCGGTGCCGCGCCAGGGAATCTCGTCGCCGTGCAATTCGTACCAGTGTGCTTCGGCATCCGGCGATACCCAGGTCGGCAGGTGGATGCCATTGGTGACGTGCCCGACCGGTACCGCCTCGAGCGGCCAGCGCGGATACAGCTCACGGAAGATGTAGCGGCTGGTATGGCCGTGCAGCTGGCTGACGGCGTTGACCGCGCCGGCACCGCGCGTCGCCAGGTAGGCCATATTGAACGGCTCGCGCGTGTCCTGCGGCTGCTTGCGGCCCATGGCCAGCAGCGTCTGCATGGAAATGCCCAGTTCGTACTCGGCATAGCGTTCCAGGTACTGGCTCACCAGTTCCGGCGGGAAGCGATCGAACCCGGCTTCCACTGGCGTATGGGTGGTGAACAGGTTGCCGGCGCGCGTCGCATTGAGGGCCACGGCGAAGGAGACCCGCTCCCGGGCCATATGGCTGCGCGCGCGCTCCAGCACGGCGAAAGCGGCGTGACCGTCGTTCAGGTGCAGCACATCGGGCTGCAGGCCGGCGGCTTCCAGCAGGCGCCAGCCGCCGATGCCCAGCACCAGTTCCTGACGCAGGCGCATTTCGTTGTCGCCGCCATAGAGTTCGCTGGCGATCAGCCGCGCCATGGGTGGATTGGCGGGGTCATTGGTATCGAGCAGCAGCAGGCGATTGAGGCCGACCCGGGCCTGCCAGCCGCGCAGCCAGATCTGCAGCCCCGGCAGCTGTATGGCCAGCCTCAGAGGCGCGCCGCTGGCGTCATGCAGCGGCTCGATGGGCATCTGCCGGGTGTCGTTGACCGGGTACAGCGCCTGCTGTCGGCCGTCCGGGCCGATGCTCTGGCGGAAGTAGCCGTGCTGCCAGAGCATGCCCACCGCGGTGACCGGCACGCCGAGGTCGCTGGCGGCCTTGAGCTGGTCCCCGGCGACGTTGCCGAGGCCGCCGGAGTAGATCGGCATGGCTTCGCTGAGCATGTATTCCATGGAAAAGTAGGCGACTCGCGCGAGGCGTTCGCCGTACTGCTGGCTGGCGAACCAGGTCGGCTGCTCCAGCCGCGCCTGGCGCGCCTTGACGATGCCATCCACTAGGCGGTGGCAGTCGACGCGGCGCAGCAGCGCCTCCAGCTTCTGCTCCGGCACTGTGCTGAGGATCAGGCTGGGATTGCGGGTCAGCGCCCAGAGGTCGTTGTCGATCAGCTGCCAGAGGTCATCGTTCTGGCTGGTCCAGCGAATCGACTGGTCGAAAGCCAGTTCGCGCAGGGTGTCGGGTGTGAGAGCGGGGCGATCGGATGCAGGTGCCAAAGGAACCTCTCTTCTGAACCGGTGAGCGCTGTCTCGTCCAGTATAGGCCTTGCGCGTAGCGGGGATAACCCTCAGCGGCGCGGCCTGGCCTCGGGTTGTGGCACATCCTGCGACGTTGCCGGTTCTTCGGCTATGGTCTCGGCGGCCTGCCGCTGGTCATCACGATCAGCCTCGAGCCCTTGCTGCTCTTCAGTATGCGTCGGGTCGTACTGCAGCTCGATGAACACGGGAAAGTGATCGGAACCGATATCCGGCAGGCGCAGTAGACGGACGAAGCGGAAATGCGCGCTGTGGAAGAAGTGATCCAGCGGCCAGCGCAGGAACCAGTGATGGGCATGAAAGGTGTTGTACATGCCGCGGCCGACGCGCGGATCGAGCAAGCCGCTGATCTTGCGGAACAGGCGGGTGGTCGGTGACCAGGCCACATCGTTGAGGTCGCCAGAGACGATGATCGGGTCATCGCTGTGCTGGATGCTTCTGGCCACTACCAGCAGTTCGACATCGCGCTCGGTGGATTCGTCGTTCTCGGTGGGGCTGGGCGGTGCCGGATGCAGAAAATGCATGCGCACCGCGAGGTTGTTACTGACACGCACCCGGGCATGCATGGAGGGGACGTCGTCTTCCACCAGAAAGCACAGTTCCGGCTCTTCCAGCGGTAAACGTGAAAAGACATGCATGCCGTAGAGGTTGTCCAGCGGACAGCGGATGCTGTGTGGATACTCCTCGGCCAGCGGCTCAAGCTGCGTTTCCCACCACTGATCCGACTCAAGGGTCACCAGCACGTCGGGGCGATACTCGCGAACCAGTGCCAGCAGCCGATCGGACTGCCGGTTCGGCCCCAGCACATTGGATGACATCACCCGAATGCGTGGCCCTGTGGCATCTGCCTTGGCCCGGCGCACCTCGTTGCGCCAGGGGCGTGTGTAGGGTACGACCCAGGCCAGCTGGTAGATCAGGCAGGCCACGGTCACGGCCGTCATCAGGCCATGCCAGGGTTGGCCATAGTCCAGCCACAGCACCTGCACGAGCAGCAGCAGCGCCAGTAGGGCGCCCAGTTGCAGACGTGGAAACTCCCAGACCCGTATCCACCAGACGCGGTACCGACAGAGCGGCAGCAGCGTGACGAGTGCCAGGAGGCCTGTACTGGCCAGCAAGATTCCTTCGAGCATGGCGTTCTCTTGTTGATCGATCAGTTCGGCGAACCGGCTTTGCACTTCTGTGGAAGTGCAAGCGCCATGGCGTTCGACAGGCTGACAGGCGAAGCGTGCGGACGAGCGCGGGTTTGCATGTGCATCGGAGCGCTACGAGCTGCCGAGGGCTGAGCTGGTCGCCGGCGTTCCCCTTGGCGTCAGTGCTCGGCTGAAAGCATGCCGCTGGTCAGCGCCGGCAGGTGCTCGGGCTGGCACAGGCTGTTCGCGCCTTGCAGGTACGGCTGCAGGATCGGCGCCATACCCTTGAGCGTCTGTACCGGCAACGCCGAGGTAAAGCGGAAACTGTCGGCCGCACGCCCTGGCACGTAGGCCGTCAGCGTGCCGAAGTGACGTGGCCCCAGGTAGAACACGAAGGTTGCGGTGCGGTTCAGCGCCAGCGAGCTGATCAGCCGTCCGCCGGCGCCGACGCTCTGGATGCGGTTGTCGCCGGTGCCGGTCTTCCCGCCGACGCGCAGGGGAGTGCCATCGTCGGTGACGAAGGTGCCTTGCAGACGTCTCGCCGTTCCGCCTTCGACCACATTGGCCAGTGCGTTCTGCAGCGCGCGCGCCACTTCCACCGGCATCACCCGCTGACCGTTGCCGGCGACGAACCCCAGGCGTGTCTCGTAGGGCGTGCCCTGCGCGAAGTGCAGGTTGTCGATACGCACGCTGGGCAGGCGGACGCCGTCGTTGAGGATGATGCCCATCAGCTCGGCCAGCGCCGCCGGCCGGTCTCCGGAGCTGCCAAGCGCGGTGGCCAGCGAAGGCACCAGGTTGTCGAACGGATAGCCCAGGCGCTGCCAGCGGCGATGGATATCGGTGAAGGCTTCCACTTCCAGCATGATGCGGATGCGGCTATCGCGTGCGCTCTTGTGCCGGCTGCGGAACAGCCAGCCGTAGACTTCCTGGCGTTCGGCGCGGCTGTTGGCGACCACGTCGGACAGCGTCGCTTGCGGGTTGGCGATCAGGTAGCCGAGCAGCCACAGATCGAGCGGATGGGTGCGGGCGATATAGGCCTGATCAGGCAGGCTGTAGGCGCCTGGGCCATAGCGCGTGTAGAGCTCATCCAGCTTCTTGTCGCTGAGATCGGCATCCGGCAGGTGCTGCCTGAGGAAGTGATCGAATACTTCGCGCTCGGCGTCCGGCATCAGGTAGCGATGCACGGCGGCCAGGCGTACGGGCGTAGGGCGCATGCCCTGGAGAAAGGTTTCGATCCGCTCGTTGGTGCTCTTGTTGCGGTACTTCTTCCAGAAGCGCTGCAGGAACACCGAGCCCTCGCGGTCGGCGAAACGGGTCAGGTACTCCTGGCGGCGGGGGTCCTTGTCGTCTTTGAGCAACTCGGCGCTGTTGATGGTCTCGTAGGTGCTGTAACTGACCAGATCGCGCATCAGGCGCACGAACGGCAGATTGATCGACTCGCGCAGCGACTCGCGCACCGTGGGAATACGGCCGTCGTCCTCGCGGCGGAAGTTGCCGAAACGGTGCATGCCGGCGCCGGTGAAGAAGCGCTCGGCCGGGCTCGCCGAGTAGCGGCGCTCCAGCGCTGCATCGAGCATGCGGTCGAGGCTGCGATCGCTGTTGGTTGCCAGGTAGTCGATGGCCCAGCGACTGAGATTGGCACGCGCATCGATCTTGCGCAGTTCGCTCGGGCTGAGCTCGGAATAGCGCTGGTGCAGCTCGGCGATGACTTCCAGGTAGGTAGTCAGTACCCGCAGCTTGGCGGTCGAGCCCAGCTCCAGCTTGCTGCCTTCGTTGATGTCGAACGGCTGGTTGGTGTTGTCGGTCTGCACGCGCACACGGAACCCTTCATCGCCGCGCTCGAACAAGGTGAAGCTGTAGCGCACATCCCCGGTCTTTTCCGGCGAGAGCATGCGATCGCCAAACAGGCCGACCGATTCGGCGAAGGCAGGATCGGCCAGGCGCACCAGGTATTCGCTGATCTGCTGCTGCAAGTCGCCCTGCAGCGGTGTGCTCGCCGTGAGGTCCAGCCGGTCGAGGTCATACAGCGGCAGACTGAGCAGGCCGGCCAGGCGCATGCGCGCAACGGTGATCCCCTTGGTCGCGTCGACGGGACGAATCGCCACCTCACGGCTGGGGTTGTCGGCCACCACCCGCTGGGCAAGTGCCGCATCGCGCAGCGCCGGGTCGACGATGCCGCCATTGGCCAGCAGGCGGATGTGGCTGTCGGTCAAATCAGCCATCTCCTCGCGACCGGCACCCAGGTAATACGATGGCCGGCGTTGGGCGATCAGCAGCGAGAGCACCTGGCGCAGGGCGAGGCCGCGGGCCTGCGGATCGACCACGCTGGCGGCATGCGGATCGAGCAGGCGGTTGACCTCGCGGAAGTCGGCGCCGAACCAGAGTCGCAGGCCGTCGGCGATGCCGTGCACCTCGCCGTGCCCCGGCGCGGCGGAAAGCGGCACGCTGTTGAGGTAGTCACGCACGATGCGCTGGCGGGTGGCGAGCGTCTGCGGGCCTTCCCGGTAGGTCCGGATGCTGGCCGAGATCATCTGCCGGATCTTTTCTTGCGGGTCGCCGGTGCGCCCTTCGGGGGAGTGCCGGTACTTTTCCACCTGAGTGGCCAGGGTGCTGCCGCCCGCCGCCTGGCCACCGAGGCCCAGGCGTTTTTCCAGCTGGCTGATGGCCGCCTTGGTGAAGCGCGGCCAGTCCACCGCCGGGTTGGCGTTCGGCCGGCTGGCGTCCAGCAACCCGCGGTCCTCGATGAACAGCAGGCTCATCACCACCAGCGGCGGAATGTCTTCGAAGCGCTCGTAGTACTGGCGCGGATAGCTGTTGGTATAGAGCGGTACGCCACGACAGTCGTTGATCGTCAGTCCGGCCTTGGATTGCTCGGGGTAGGGCGGGAAAAAACCGCGGCTGGTGTAATCCAGCAGCGCGCGCGAGAAGCGGGCTTGCTCCTCGATGCGGAAATTGCGCTGCACCAGGCGCTCGATGAAGTGCGGCAGGTCGACGTAACCTAGCCGGCGATCGAAGGGGCCATCCGTCGGAAACTGGATACGGGCGCTGGGCCCGGGTCGCACGCTGTAATCCAGATCGGCTGCGTAGCGACTCAGCCAATGGGATTGCCAGCGAGAGCTTTCCAGCTCCTGCCAGCCGAGATAGCCGCCACCGGCCAGCAGAAAACCCCCGACAACCAGCGCCAGCCGCCGTGCTGTCTTGCGGCGGGATTTGGCTGAGTTACGGGATGAGGCCGGTGAGGGCGCGCGCTGATAACGCCCATCCTGGGATGTCTTGTCGGACCGCCATACTGCGCCCATGTGTGCCTGGCTTCCTAGCAGTGTCTGAGCAAAGCATAGTCGGCGCATGGGGCTTAAGCGATGGCGGTTTGACGAACGGAGCGGCTCAAGAATGCGCCTGCGCAGCCTGCGATTGCCTGCCGCCGCAATCGCTCGCTACCGTAGTGCGGTCAACAACGCGACCGATGGAAAGCGGACGATGGCGCAACGTACATGAGCGACAAGGACTGGGTCAGGCGCCCGCACGAACCGGGACGGTTTGAGCGGCTGGAAGCCTACTTCGCCGGTTATGGATTCGCTCCTCACCGGCACGATACCTATGCCATCGGCAACACGCTGGCAGGCGTACATCGCTTCAATTACCGCAACTGTTCGCGCTACAGCCTGCCGGGCGACACCATCGTGTTGCACCCCGATGAACTGCATGACGGCGAGGCCGGCAGCGAGGCCGGTTTCCGCTACCGCATCGTCTACATCGAGCCCGCGCTGCTGCAGGGAGCGCTGGGCGGTCAGGCGCTGCCGTTTATCGACGAAGGCGTGTCCCGCGATCCGCGCATGCAAAGGGCCGTCCGCAGCCTGCTGCAGAGGTTCGACAGGCCCCTCGACAGGCTGGAGGAGCAGGATGCGCTATATGACCTTGCTCAGGCCCTGGCAGCAGTCTCCGGTGCCAAAGGTCGGCGGCGCAGTGTGGATTACCGTGCGGCCGAGCGAGCCCGGGATTACATCCACGAATTCCTGGCCCAGCCCATCAGCCTCGATGAACTGGAACGGGTGTCGGGCCGCGACCGCTGGAGTCTGTCGCGCGATTTCCGCGCGCTGTATGGCACCAGCCCCTACCGCTATCTGACGCTGCGGCGACTCGACCGCGTGCGCCATCTGCTGCTTGGCGGAAGTGTGCCCAGCGATGCTGCGCTGATCGCCGGGTTCGCCGATCAGAGCCATATGACCCGTCAGTTCAAGCAGGCCTACGGCCTTTCACCTGGGCATTGGCTGCGGCTGATACGCCGCGCCTGAGCCGCTTGGCTGCACGATCGTGCAAGACGCCAGCGGGTGGCGGCGCCGAGACTGGGCGGAACAGGCGCTGACCAGCGGGGATTGCGGATGACAGAAGCAGCGGATGAATTCGATCGGTCTCAGGGCGGGCCTGCGACTCGACTGCCGGCAGTGAGGCGTGCGCTACCGGTCGCGCTATCGGTCATGCCGGTAAGCATGCTATTCGGCCTGCTGGCAGCGCGTTCCGATTGGTCGATGCTGGAGATACTGCTCGTCGGTCTGCTCGGTTTCACTGGCAGTGGCCAGTTCGCCGCATTGCCGCTCAGCGAGCATGGCGCGGATTTCCTCACGCTGTTGCTGGTCACGGCCTCTATCAATAGTCGCTATCTGCCCATGGCACTCAGCACCGTCGATCGCCTGCCGGACGGCGCATTCAAACGCGCCTGTTGCGCGCATATGCTCGGCGACGAGGCCTATGCCAGCGAGCGTGATGACGATCCGCCCGGCGTGGTGCTGCGCATTCGCCTGGTCATTTTTCTTGCCTGGGTGCTGGCGGGTGTACTTGGTGCGGCGCTCGGCGAGGTGCTGTCCGACAGCTGGTTCGGCGACGATCTGAACCTCGCGTTCCCGGCAAGTGCGGTGCTGCTATATCTGGCCGCGTCACAGCTCAAGAACCGGATCGGCTCGTTGCAAGGTGATTGGCGGGTGACGCTCATGCGAGTTGGGCTTGCTGCTGCTGGAGCGAGCGGATTGATCCTGCTGCTGGGGCCGGTGTATTTCTGGGGGCCTGGCGTTCTGCTGGCGACCTGGCTGCTGGGCAGGAGCCGCGGATGAACGATGCGGCTCTGGTCACCCTTGCGGCGCTGGCGGTCACCAGCATGCTGGTGCGCGTCGTGCCGGCATTCGTCCGCTTCCCGCTGAGCGCACGAGGGATACACCTGGTCGGGCAGGTGATGCCAATGGCTGTGTTCGTCAACCTCGCCGTGTACGTCGTGTATAGCGAGATCAGCCATTCGCCCATCGCAGGCGGGCCGGCATTGATGGCCGTCGCGGTGCTCGCCCTGCATGGTCGGGTTGGGCTAACAGGCAGCACGCTGCTCGCGGCTGCCCTCTACTACCTGCTTGGCACTTACCTGGCCTGACCCTCTCAGAACCAGCGATCGTTGCGTTTGCGACCGCGGGTCAGCGACGGCAGGATCAGTCCAACCAGCAACCCGGCACCGGCGATGCTGCCGCCATAGATCATGTACTGCATGAGCATCTGCTTGTTCTCGTCACCGAGACGGGCCTGGGTAGCGCGCAGTTCGGACTGGGTTTCGGTCAGAGACGCTTCGAGCGCGGCGCGGCGGGCTTCGAGCTCGTCGATCAGCGCCTTGCGCGAATCGAGGGTCTCCTGCATGCCCTGTACCCGCAGTTGCCAGCTGTCATCGATGGTCTTGAGCTCTTCGCTCAGCTCAGCCACTTGTTGCTCGAGCTGCGGCAGGCGTTCGGCCTGGCCCGGGACTTCCTGCAACTCGCTGCTGGGAATCCAGACGGTTGAGCCCGACTCCGAGCGGACCTGGCTGTAGTCGCCCTGGGTGCTGATCAGTTCGACCTTTTGCCCGGAGGTCAGCGTACCGACGATGCGATAGCCATCGGTTGGACCGCTACGTACATAGGTGTTCAGGCTGTCGCTGACCCAGCGTGTGTTGTCGGTGGGCTCTTGGGAATGGGCCGGCCCGGCGACCAGCATGGCGCCGAATAGGCCGGCGCCGATCCACTTGCACGACCGGGAGGAGGTAAGGCGGGAAAGCAGGGCAGAAGGATGAAGAGATATGGGCATGAAGGATTCGCGATATTGAAATAAGAGTAAGTCCCGGGGCGGGGCACTGAGGTTGGCTGCACCTGGCCCTTTGGGGCGCTGTCGATACCGGACGACAGGCACGTTGGACACAGCCGGCGGGGCGGCGACCCTAGTCGGGAGCCCGAGACACAAGGCGCGGAAATCGAGCGCGCAGTCGCCGCTCCGTATGGCGCATCAGCTCAATGACAGCCGTTGCGGCGAAAAGTTCGCGCGCGCTGCGCCAGTCGATGAGCGGCTTTCGGCGATATCGGATGTGCAAAACCTGGCCTTTTTTGCTTTGATTGCCGCCAAATTATGGGTAGCGGTTCGCCCTTGATCATGGATATCGACGAGGGGAACACTTCTGGAAAATCTTACCCGCGAGGAGCTCGTAGCCGAGGTGATGCGCTTGCGCGCCAAGCTGAACGACAGCACCACCGATGATTCCGAAATGCGCTATCGCCTGGCAGCCAAGGCCACCCGTGATGCCGTCTGGGATTGGGATCTCGAGTCGGATCATGTGCTCTGGAATGAGGCGCTGGAACAGGCCTATGGGTATCCGCTGGCGTTTGTCGACACGTCCGGCCAATGGTGGCTGGAGCAGATCCACCCGGCGGATCGTGAGCGGATCAGGCGATCGATCCACGCGATCATCGACGGCGGTGGCACGACCTGGACCGACGAGTATCGTTTTCAGCGCCTGGATGGGACATACGCGGAGATCCTCGATCGCGGCCATGTGATTCGTACGGCACAGGGCCGGGCGGTGCGCATGATTGGCGCAATGCTCGATCTGACCCGCGTACGTGCCGCCGAAGCGGCGTTGCGCCAGAGCGAAGAGCGTTTCAGCGCGATACTGCAGACCATCGAAGCGGCCTTTGCCATCGTTCAGGTCAAGTTCGACGCCGATGACCGCCCCGTGGACTACCGCTTCGTCGAGGTCAACCCGGCTTTCGAACGCCAGACAGGCGTCGATCTGCGCGGCAAATGGGTCACCGAGTTCGCGCCGGAGCTGGAGCAGTTCTGGTTCGAATGTCGCCAAGACCGGTGAGCCGGCCAACTTCGAAAGCTACGCGCGAGCGTTCGAGCGCTGGTTCGACGTGCGGGCAGTCCGGGTCGGCGATCCCAACGAGCGCCGGATCGCCATCCTGTTCAACGACGTTACCGAGCGGCGGGATGCCGAGAATCGTCTGCGCATCAGCGAAGCGCTGGCACGCGAGAACGTCCAGCGCGTCCAGCTGGCGTTGGCGGCTGGGGCGATCATTGGCACCTGGAACTGGGACCTGCAGACGGACCAGTTCACCGTCGATGACGGTTTTGCTCGCGCCTTCGGCCTCGATCCTAGGCTTGGCCGCGAAGGGCTCGGCCTGGAACAGGTCATCACGACGGTCCATCCGGAAGACAGAGCGGGGCTGCTCGCCGCAATCGACGAGGCTATTGCCCGCGGTGGGGCCTACGCACACCAATACCGAGTACGTCGCGCCGATGGTCGTTACTACTGGATCGAGGCCAATGGCCGTGTCGATCATGGCCCGGACGGCACTGCGCTGAGCTTTCCGGGCGTGCTCATCGGTGTCGAGGACCGACGCTCCATCGAGGCCGAGCGTGACCGTGCCACCGCAGCGCTGCGAGCGCTGAACGACACCCTTGAGCAGCGCGTCGCCGAACGCACGACCGAGTTGATCCACGCCGAGGAAAAGCTGCGCCAGTCGCAGAAGATGGAGGCGGTGGGGCAGCTGACTGGCGGTCTGGCGCATGACTTCAACAACCTGCTGGCGGGCATCAGCGGCGCGTTGGAGCTCATGAGCATGCGGATCGCCCAGGGCCGGCTGAGCGATATCGACAAGTACATGCTGGCGGCCCAGGGCGCGGCCAAGCGTGCCGCGGCGCTGACCCACCGGCTGCTGGCGTTCTCCCGGCGGCAGACTCTGGATCCGCGGCCGCTTGACGTGAGTGTCCTGGTGGATGGCATGACCGAGCTGATCCAGCGCACGGTGGGCCCGAGCATCCTCGTCGAGACCATCAGCGCTCCCTTTCTCTGGCCCGTGTCGGTGGATGCCAGCCAGCTGGAGAACGCCATTCTCAATCTCTGCATCAACTCGCGTGACGCCATGCCAGACGGCGGACGCATCACCATCGAGACGGCCAATCGCTGGCTCGGGCCGGACGCTGCGCAGGCGCAAGAGCTGCCCGCCGGGCAATACCTCTCGCTGTCGGTGAGCGATACCGGCACGGGAATGACGCCTGGTGTGATGGCCAAGGCGTTCGATCCGTTCTTTACCACCAAGCCGATCGGTGAAGGCACAGGGCTCGGGCTTTCGATGATCTACGGTTTCGCCAAACAGTCGGGGGGGCAGGTGCGTGTCAGCTCGGAAGTGGGCCAAGGCACCTCGATGACCATCTACCTGCCGCGCTATCACGGTCAGGCAGGCGCCTCTGCCGCTACCCCGGGCCGCAGCGGCGCGACCCTGGCCGGAGCCTGTGCGACCATCCTGATCGTCGACGACGAACCGACTGTACGCCTGCTGCTGACCGATGTGCTTGGCGATCTCGGCTACACATTGATCGAGGCGGCGGACAGCCTCGCTGGGCTGAAGCTGCTGCAGTCGGATGTTGCGATCGATCTGTTGATCACCGATGACGGGTTGCCGGGCGGAATGAACGGGCGGCAGATGGCCGACGCTGGAAGACAGGTCCGACCAGGTCTCAAGACGCTGTTCATCACCGGCTATGCGGAAAGCGCAGCCCTGGGCAACAGCTCGCTTGGGGAGGGCATGCAGGTACTGACCAAGCCGTTCGCGATAGAGATCCTCGCCGCTCGTGTACTGGAACTGCTCAGCAGCTAAGGCCGGGGCGGCCCAGGATGATTACTCGGCGGTGTTGAATATCCACGGCAATGCGCCTAGCCTCTCGCCCTGCTTTCCAGGGCCGCCGATTCCGATGGCTCTAACCTCTCGGTTCCGTCGGTGTGGATCGAATGAAATCACTGTTGCATCCGGGTCGGGCTGTCGCGCTCGTATTCCTGTTCGCCATCCTCTGTGGTACCGCTCTCCTGTCCCTGCCGGTCGCTCACGTGCAGAGCGAGCCAGTACCCTGGGTTACTGCATTGTTCACTGCTGTCTCGGCGGTCTGCGTGACCGGCCTGGTGGTGGTCGACACCGGCACCTATTGGTCGACCTTCGGCCAGGTGGTGATCATGGTGCTGTTCCAGCTTGGTGGCTTCGGCATGATGACCCTGGCGACCTTGCTGGGATTGCTGGTCAACCGTTCGTTCCGCTTGCGGGCCAAGCTGATCGCGCAGGCCGAGTCCCATGTACTGGGTCTGGGCGACATCAGCAGCGTGGCGAAACTGGTGCTGGTCGTCACGCTGGTGATGGAGCTGGCGGTCATGCTGCTGCTGACCCTGCGGCTGCATTTGTCGTACGGGCTTGGTTGGGGCGAGGCCGCCTGGAGCGGCCTGTTCCATGCCGTATCGGCGTTCAATAACGCGGGATTCTCCATTCATGGCGATGGCCTTGTGCGCTACGCCACCGATGAATTCATTCTGCTGCCGATCATGTGCGCCATCGTCATCGGCGGCATCGGCTTTCCGGTTCTCAACGATCTGCGCCGCAGGTGGTCGGACCCGCGTCACTGGTCGCTGCACACCAAGCTGACGCTGTCCGGGACGGCGGTGCTGCTGGTGGGCGGCTTCATGGCGGTGCTGCTGTTCGAGTGGTCCAACCCGGGTACGCTCGGGCCCATGGCCTGGGCCGACAAGCTTCTTTCGGCTGCCTTCGTTTCGGTCTCGGCGCGTACGGCCGGTTTCAATGCGCTCGATATCGGCGCGCTGACGCATGAAAGCTGGGCGTTGCACTATTTCCTGATGTTCATCGGTGGCGGCAGCGCCGGTACTGCCGGTGGGGTGAAGGTCGGAACCGTCGCCATCCTTGCGCTGCTGGTGATCGCCGAGATCCGCGGCAGGGCCGACACCGAAGCGTTCGGCCGCCGGGTCGGCAGTTCGGCCCAGCGCCAGGCAATCACCGTGCTGGTGCTGGGGAGTGCCATGGTCGTGCTGGGTACGCTGTTCATTCTTCGAGACACCGACATCCCGACGGACCAGGTCATCTTCGAGGTCATTTCTGCATTCGGTACCGTGGGACTCTCCACCGGTATCACCGCCGACCTGCCGGAGGCGAGTCAGCTCATGCTGACTCTGCTCATGTATGTCGGCCGGGTCGGCACCATCACCCTTGCGGCTTCACTCGCGCTGGGCGAGCACCGCATGCCATACCGCTATCCGGAGGAACACCCAATTGTTGGCTAAGTTGCTGTTTTCTGAGCAGTTCTCTTTTTCGAAAGGCGACAGTGTGGTGGTCATCGGGTTGGGGCGATTCGGCAGCTCGGTGGCGCGCTCACTGACGCGCCTGGGGCACGACGTGATGGGCATCGATCAGGCCGCCGAGCCCGTGCATGCCTGGGCCGATCTGCTGACCCATGCGGTGCAGGCCGATTCCACCAATGTCATGGCGCTGCGGCAGCTCGGCGTCGCCGATTTCCCCCACGCCATCGTCGGTATCGGCTCGGACATGGCGGCGAGCCTGATGACCATCATGGCGTTGACCGAACTGGGCATCAAAGACATCTGGGTCAAGGCGCTGACCACCGAGCATGGACAGATCGCGACGCGGATCGGTGCGCATCATGTGGTCTATCCCGAGGCGGACATGGGCGAGCGGGTTGCCCATCTGATCTCCGGACGGATGATGGACTTCATCGAGTTCGACGACGGCTTCGCCATCGCCAAGATACATGCGCCGGAACGCGTTCATAACGCGACGCTCGCCGCCGCCGGGGTGCGCGAGAAGTTCGGCGTAACCGTCGTCGGCCTCAAGCGCGCCAATGAGGACTTTCAGCATGCGACGCCCAGCACCCAGGTACTGCCAGGTGATCTGCTGATCGTCTCGGGGCCGACCCATGACATCCAGCGTTTCGCTGGCCAGGGGCGCAAGGGAAGCTGAAGCTGGTCTTCGTTAGTGCGGCAGCCGAGAGGCGACTACGCTTCTCGGGCGGTCGAGCCACGACCGTGCGCCCGCGACCCCTGGCGCGGAGCTCTCGGCACTGACGGAGGAGACACAAGGTGAATTCATTAAGCGGTGGCTGCCTGTGCGGCGACGTGCGCATCGTGACGGCGGGGCAGCCCTATCGAGTCGGCATCTGTCATTGCCTGGACTGCCGTAAGCACCACGGCGCGCTGTTCTACGCCGCTGCGGTGTTCCCGCAGGATGCGGTGACCGTTGAGGGCGAGACGGCCGAATACGCCGGACGGTACTTCTGCCCCCGCTGTGGCTCGTCGGTTTTTTCCCGCTTCGCCGATGAGATCGAGGTACACCTGGGCGCACTGGATGCGCCCGACCAGCTGACGCCGACCTACGAATGCTGGACCGTGCGCCGCGAAGCCTGGCTGCCAGCGTTTCCGCTCAACCGGCGCTACCCGCACGACCGCGACGACTCCAGTCGCTTCGAATGAGCGTCATTGCCCACTGGCGATCAGCGGCTGCCCGGTCTTCTGCGTGTTCGGCAGCACGCGAATCGCGATGAATTTCGAAGTCGGCGTGTGGCTGCGCTCGCCAAAGCTCTCCAGCGGCACCAGCGGATTGGTCTCCGGGTAGTAGGCGGCGGCCTGGCCGAGCGGGGTGTCGTAGGCGAGCAGGGTGAAGCCGCTAACGCGCCGTTCGATACCGTCGTCCCATAGCGAAACCAGATCGACCTGCTGGCCGGCTTCAAGGCCCAGGCGCTGGATGTCGGCGGGGTTGACGAACACCACCTCGCGCATCCCCCTGACGCCGCGGTAGCGGTCGTCCAGGCCGTACAGCGTGGTGTTGTACTGGTCGTGGGAGCGCAGCGTCTGCAGGATCAGGTCGGCACCGATGCCCGCCTGGCGCGCCCGCTCTGGCAAAAGGTCGGCCGGCAGCGCATGTGCCTTGAACTCGGCGCGGCCGCTGGCGGTGCTCCATTCCCGACGCGCGGCCGCGTTGCCCAGATAGAAACCGCCAGGGCGATGCAGGCGGTGGTCGAAGCCGGAGAAACCCGGGATGGTCGCCGCGATCAGCTCGCGGATTCGTGCGTAGTCCTCCACCAGCCATAGCCAGTCCACCGGGCGCTTGCCCAGCGTGGCGGCGGCGATACCGGCGACGATGGCGGGCTCCGAACGCATCTGCGTCGACAGCGGCTCCAGCTGGCCCCGGGAGGCGTGGATCATGCTGAACGAATCTTCCACGGTCACCGCCTGCGGGCCGCAGGCCTGGCGGTCGATGTCGGTGCGGCCGAGGCAGGGCAGGATCAGCGCATCGCGACCCATGGTCAGGTGGCTGCGGTTGAGCTTGGTGCTGATCTGCACGGTCAGCGCGCAGTTGCGCAACGCCTGGCGGGTGCGCGGGCTGTCCGGCGTGGCCTGGGCGAAGTTGCCGCCCAGGCCGATGAATACCTGCACCTCGCCGGCCAGCATGGCCTGGATGCATTCCACGGTGTTGTGCCCGGGCTGGCGGGGCATCGGCAGGGCGAAATGGCGCTCCAGCGCATCCAGTAGTGCGGCCGGCGGGCGTTCGTTGATGCCCATGGTGCGATCACCCTGCACGTTGCTGTGGCCGCGCACCGGGCAGGCACCGGCCCCAGGCTTGCCGAGGTTGCCGCGCAGCATCAGCAGGTTGGCGATCTCCTGGATGGTCGCCACCGAATGATGGTGCTGGGTGATGCCCATGGCCCAGCAGACGATGGTCCGCCCGGCGTCGCGGTAGATCGCGGCGGCCTGGCCGATCGCGTCGCGTTCGAGCCCGGACTGCTGCTCGATCTGCGCCCACGGCGTGGCATCGATCGCCTCCAGATAGGCATCGACGGCATGGGTGTGCTCGGCGATGAAGTCGCGATCGAACACCGCCGGTCCGCCGCTCCCCAGCGCTTCGCGTTCCCATTGCAGCAGGTACTTGGCGATGCCGCGCAGTACGGCCAGATCGCCGCCAAGGTTGGGGCGCAGGTAAAGGCTGTGGGTTGGCGCGTCCTGGTTGGCGAGCATCTCGATGGGCTTCTGCGGATGCTGGAATCGTTCCAGGCCCCGTTCGCGCAGTGGATTGAAACAGACCACCTGGGCACCGCGCTCCAGCGCCTGGCGCAGCGGTTCGAGCATGCGCGGGTGGTTGGTGCCGGGGTTCTGGCCAAGTACGAAGATCGCATCGGCGTGGTCGAAATCTTCCAGCGTTACCGTGCCCTTGCCGACACCGATGGATTCGGTGAGGGCGACGCCGCTGGCCTCGTGGCACATGTTCGAGCAGTCGGGAAAATTGTTGGTGCCGAAGCTGCGGCCGAACAGCTGGTAGAGATAGGCCGCTTCGTTGCTGGCCCGACCGGATGTGTAGAAGGCTGCCTGGTGCGGGCTGGCCAGGCCGTTCAGGTGTCGCGCGATCAGCGCGAACGCATCATCCCAGGTGATCGGCTGATAGCGGTCGCTGGCCGCGTCATAACGCACCGGTTCGGTGAGGCGTCCCTGGTATTCGAGCCAGTAATCGCTCTGCTCACGCAGCTGGCTGACGCTGTGGCGGGCGAAGAAGGCGGCATCCACGCGGCGGCGCGTGGCTTCCCAGTTCACCGCCTTGGCGCCGTTCTCGCAGAACTTCACCGCACCGGCCTCCGGCGAATCGCCCCAGGCGCAACCGGGGCAGTCGAAGCCGCCGTTCTGGTTGGTCTTGAGCATGGCGCGGATGTTCTTCAGCGCATTGCCGCTGCCGAGCCAGGCGCTGGCCACGCTGCGCAGGGCGCCCCAGCCGCCAGCCGGGCCGGCGTAGGGCTGGAAGCGGGTGGCGGGATGGAAGCGGGACATGCGGCTCATGGGTGACATCCGTTCTGGTTGGGCAGCGCAGGTGCCGGGCTGTAGACCCGTGGCGCGCTGTGGTGGGGCAGGTGAATGAGGTTGAGGTGATGCCGACGCGCCCATTCCACTGTCAGGTGGGTCGGCGCGGACAGACTGGCCAGGGTGCCGATGCCGGCGCGCACGGCCTTGTGGATCAATTCCAGGCTGCAGCGGCTGGTGACCACGACGAAGCCTTCGCTTGGCGTACGGCGCTGCAGCATCAGCGCACCGATCAGCTTGTCCAGGGCGTTGTGCCGGCCGATGTCCTCTCGGCACAGGGCGATCTCTCCGTTGCTGTCGACATACAGCGCCGCGTGCAGTGCGCCGCTGTCGCGGGCCAGCAGCTGGGCGTTGGCGATGCGCTGGCGCAGCTCGTGGAAATGCCCTTCGGGTGGCAGATCGACTGGCGAAAGGGGTACGAGCTGCGGCAATGCCTGCTCCAGCGCCTGCACACCGCACAGGCCACAACCGCTGTGGCCGGCCAATTGCCGCCGTTGCTGCTTGATGTGCCAGAACGCCCGAGAGCTCACCTGCACTTCGGCATGCTGCGCGCTGCCATCGCCCCGCAAACGCAGGTCGCGTAGATCATCGATGCGCTCGATCAAGCCGGCGCTCAGGCTGAAGCCGATAACGAAGTCTTCCAGGTCCAGCGGTGTCACCATCATCACGGCCTGATTGAGGCCGTTGTAGCTAATGGCCAGGGCGCATTCGTCAGCCAAGGGCGCCGCGCCGAGATCCGGAGCGTTGGCGCTTGGGGCATTGAGGGTGGCGTATTGCATGGCGATGGCCTGCGACAGGTCGACGCAGGGAGCCTAGGAGCGCAAGGAGGGATCGTCCAATCGCAATGTTCGATAGGGTGATCGAGCGTATCGATCGCCCGTCAGGGGATGGTAGGTCTTTGCCGCTGCAACAGCTCGCGTGCCTCGTTGAAACAGGCCTCACCCAGCGCGGAGCGCGGCGAGTCGCGCCGCAGGATCAGCCCCAGCGGCGCGAGGGTACTGGCATCGTCGATGGGCGTCAGGGTCAGCCGGCTATCCAGTGCTTCGAGGCCGCTATCCAGCGGCATGATTGCGCAACACAGTCCGGCCCCTACGGCCTGCAGCAGATGGTGCACGGCATCGGTCTGCAGCCGCGGCGCCAGGCTCAGGCCACGGCTACGCAGTGCGTGGTCGATGGACTGGCGAAAGTGCATGCCGCCGGTCAAAAGACCGAGCGGAAGATCGGCCAGGGCATCCCAGCGCAGCGATGGCGCGTCGAAGCGAAAATGGCGCTCGTCATGCAACAGCCCCATGCGGGTTTCGCCGAGCGGCAGGCTGGTGAAGTGCGCGTCATCCAGCCGTTCCAGATAGGACAGGCCCAGGTCCAGCAGATTGCGATTGAGCCGTTCGAGAATCTGATCGCTGCTCAACGCGAACAACTCGAAGCGCAGGTTCGGGTGGCGCTCGCCGAAGGCCTGCACCAGTTGCATCGGGTCGAAACCGGCCAGCGGCACCACGCCCAGGCGCAAGGTGCCGACCAGCTGACCACGGCAGGAGGCGGCTTCGGCCAGCAGGCCGTCCTGTGCGGCGAGCAGGCTGCGCGCCCAGGCCAGGATGCGCTCACCCTCGGCGGTGAAGCCTTCGAAACGCTGGCTGCGGATCACCAGTTGCAGGCCGAGCTCGTCTTCGAGGCCGCGCAGGCGCATCGACAGCGTCGGCTGGGTGACATGGCAGCGTGCCGCCGCCTGACCGAAATGACGCGTTTCATCCAGCGCCACGAGAAACTTCAGCTGCTTGATATCCATGCCCGCTCGCCTCGAAGGTAGTGCGGGCGGCACCTTAGCACGCCGTCAGGGGGCGTCGAACAGCGGCTGCAGCCCGCTGGGCACCACGCCTGTCCAGCGCTTGAAGGCGCGGCGGAAATTGGTGGTGTCGTTGAAGCCCAGGTGCCGCGCCACAGCCTCGTTACCCAAGCCACAGGCCTGGTAGAGGTAGAGCGCGACGTGCTTGCGAACCAGGTCCAGTTGCTCCTGGAAATGCGTACCGTGCTTGGCCAGCTTGCGCTTGAGCGTCGCCGGGCTCATGGCGAACGCGACGGCGACGCGCTCGAGATTCAGCGGCTCGCGGATGTGCGCCTCCAGGTACTGGTAGAACGCATCGAGAAAGGCGCACGGCCCGTCCAGCGCATCGATCTGTTGCTGGCTGGCCTGCACCGCGACCTGGCCCACGGTGGTCGACGCCTCCGGCCAGGGCTGATGCAGGTATTCGCGCGGCAGGCTGAGCAGGGTCAGCTGGCGGTCGAACTGCAGCGCGTCGCCCAGATGCACCCAGTACTGCTCGACGTGCCGCGGCTGCGCATAGGCGAACTGGAAGCGCCAGGGCAACCGCAGACCGGAGCCGCGTTTGCACAGCGCGACGATGGCGGTCAGGTGCGCCTCCACGAGAAACCGCTGGTGCCGCCCACTGGCGCCGCCATCCAGCCAGTACAGGTGAATATGGCGTTCATCCAGCAGCAGCCTCGGAGCCAGCAACGGGCAGAGCAGGGCGCGGAACTGACATAGGCGCTCCAGCGCCTGCTCGAGATTGCCGGCATTGGCCAGCGCCAGGCTGACTTCGCCGTAATGGCCGGGCAGCAGGCGCTGGCCGAAGAGGAAACTGCTGTCCGCTGCGCCGAGCAGGCGTTCCGCGTTGCCGATCAGGGTCAGCAACTGCGCCGGGCTGACCCGCGCCCGGCCACTGGCGATGTCTTCGTAGAACAGCCCGCTGCCGCGCAGCAGCGCGTGGCTGTCGATGCCGCGCGACAACGCCAGGTCCAGCAGGACCGCCGGCTGGTGATGCGCGGCGATGAAGCGGCTGTCCCACTCGTACCAGCGTAAGGGGCTGCTCATGGTCGTCTCAGGCGCAGCGCGGCAGTGACTGCTTGGCCTTGGCCAGCGCGAGGTTGAGGCGCTGGAGCAGCTGCTCGGCATCGTCGTCGAAGGCCATCACCACCGCGGTACTGGCGCGCAGATGCAGGCGTTCGCCATGCTGGCGCGTCTTGTGGGCGAGGCTGGCCACGGCGGTCTGCAACTCCTCGGCAAGCTGCCGCGCCTGCTGTTCGGCAGTATCCGGCAGGAGCACGACGAAGCGATCGCCGGCCAGGCGGCAGAGCAGGTCCTGATGACGAAGGTTGAGCACCAGCAGCTGCGCCACGGCCTGCAGCACCAGATCGCCCTCGGCCTGGCCGTAGCGCTGATTGACCCGGCTGAAGTCGTCCAGGTCGATCGCCAGCAGAGACAGCGGGCGCTGCTCCTCGTCGGCCTGGCGCAGGGTCTGATCGAGCTGCCGCCGCAGGTATTCGGCGGTGCTCAGCGGGGTGAGGTTGTCGAACAGCCGATGTTCGCGAAACAGCCGCTCGCGCTTGTGCATCTGCGCGTTGATGGCGCGTTGTTCCTGGTTCAGGTGGTAGATGCCGAAGGTCAGCAGCAACAAACCCACCGGCATGGGCGCGGTTTCCAGCCAGTTGTCCCAGGCGATGCTGGCGGGGATCTGGATGAATTCGTCGAGCAGGTCCATCCACCAGGAAAAGCAGATGCAGGCCAGGCCCAGTGCGAGCAACCGCGTCACCCGGCCGGCCGGGCGGCTGTGCAGCAGCATGACCAGCCAGGCGAGGGCGAGGGCGGCGCAACCGCCTTCGCCGACGACGTCCATCCAGTCGATCTCGCCCCAGGATTTGACCGTGCCGACTGCGAGCAGCAGCTGCAAGCCGACGTTGGCGGCCAGGGCGAGGCCGAGGAGGGTGAGGGTGTGGAGTTTGAGGAGGGATTTCATCGAGTCTCCGTGGCGAGGGTTCGCGCCAGTGCGTGAGGGCACGGAAACAGATAGATGTGACGGTTGGATGAATGGGGTGGGGGTTGAATTGGCTCAGGGTTTTTTTGGTTTGGTTGATTTGCTGGGTGGGATTGGGGATGTGGTTTGCCCTGATGGATTTGGATCAGTTCTGGACGAGGGGCTTGCTGGCATCGAGTCGATGTCGATTGCCGAGTTGCCTGGCGATTCAGGTTTCGCCCTGCTGGGCGAGTTCCTTTTGGCAGTCGCCCCAAAAGGAACCAAAAGGTCTTGCCCCACCATCCGGGTCTCGCTGCGCTCGACTCCCCTCGTTCCATCGCTGCTCCGGGGGCCGGCGTACAAGGGCCATCCATGGCCCTTTACGCCTCTCGCGGCATCCATGCCGCTCGCTCCCCTACGCAACGATTGCACTCAGCCTCCTGAAAGGGGCGATTGGCGTTGCTGTTTAGTCAGTGCAATGTCCCGAAGCGGCGCGGTATCAACTGGTTTGTGGATCCCACGCTCCGGTGCTGGAGGTCAAACTTTGGCTTTCCAGCGCCATGATTGGCGCAGGTTCTCCTCGTAGGAGCTTGGATCGGATTGCAAGGAGTGCTCCCCGGCTTTTACTTGCAGTGACCATCAGGCGACACCCGACGCCCCTTCAGGAGGGTGAGCGGAATCGCTGTGTAAGGGGGTGAGCCGCATGGATGCGGCGAAAGGCTTAAAGGGCCATGGATGGCCCTTGTAAGCCGACCCCTGGAGCAGCGATGTAGCGAACGAACCCCGCGCGTAGCGCGGGGCCGTATGCAGTGGCAAAGCGTTTTTGGTCACTTTTTTCCCGGCCGGGCAGGCGCGTCTGGAAAAAGTGACTCGCCCAGCAGGGCGAAACAGGATCTTTCGCCCCCTTCAAAAAACGGCTCTGGCGCGCAGCTCGCTTTGAAAACAGGTCATATCAGCTCAACCCCACCTCCAAAATCCCCCAAAACCCACCTTTCCAACCCCTCCCCAAATCCCCTGTCACAGAACCGCCATATCCCCCACCTACCGTCCGCTGCAGTTCCGGGATGGACCCGGTAAACACCGTTCGGGGGATTGTTCATGAGCACATACCGCAGCGGCATCCGCCATGCAGGATTCCGCATCAGCCTGCTGGCCCTGGCCGTCAGCGCCGGTTCGGCCTGGGCCGAGGAGCCGCTTGTCATGGAGCACGTCGAAGTCATCGGCCAGGCGGTCAGCATCGACGAGGCACTGAAGGACCAGCGCAATTCCGACAGCGTCGAAAGCGTGGTTCACGCCGATGGCATTGGCCAGCTGCCGGACGACAACGCCGCCGAGGCGCTGCAGCGCATTCCGGGCATCTCGGTCGAGCGCGACCAGGGCGAAGGGCGTTTCGTCAGCGTTCGCGGCATCGCGCCGGACCTGAACAGCGTCACCATCAATGGCACCCTGGTCCCATCGCCGGAGAGCGATCGCCGTGCCGTGGCGCTCGACGTGCTGCCATCGGAGCTGGTGCAGTCGCTGTCGGTGGTCAAGACGCTGACGCCGGACATGGATGCCAATTCCCTGGGCGGCACCATCGAGGTGGAAAGCCTGTCGGCCTTCGACCATGACGGGCTGTTCTACAGCCTCAGCGGCGAGGGCAGCTATGACGACAACGTCGACAAGACCAGCCCGAAATTCTCCGGCGCCATCAGCGACCGCTTCAGCCTCGGCGATGGCGTCGACAATTTCGGTGTCGCCGCGGCCGTCAGCTGGCAGGAGCGCGACTTCGGCTCGGACAACGTCGAGACCGGCGGCAAGTGGGACTTCGCCGACGACGGCGCGCGGCTGGAGGAACTCGAGCAGCGCGACTACGAGATCACCCGCGAGCGCACCGGCTTCGGGCTGAATTTCGACTACAAGCCGGACGATGTCAGCAGCTACTACCTGCGCACGCTGTACAGCCGCTTCAAGGACACCGAAACGCGTAACGCCGCCGGTGTCGCCTTCGACGATTCGCAGCTGCCGGGCGAGACCGGTGACGCCGAGGGCTGGCGTGAGCTGAAGTCCCGCGAGGACACCCAGACCGTGCAGTCCTACGTGTTCGGTGGTGAACGCATGATGGGCCTGTGGACCCTGAGCGGGCAGGCCGGTTACAGCCAGTCGCGCGAGCGCAATCCGGGCGGTATCGCCAGCGCGACCTTCGAGGGCGATTTCGCCGATGCCGGTTTCTCCAGCAGCCGCAAGCCGCGCCTGATGATCGATTCGTCCTTCTACGACCCGGCGTCCTTCGAGCTGGATGAAGTGGAGTGGGAGAAAAGCGACACCCGCGACCGCGAGAAGAACATCCGCCTGGACCTTGCGCGTGAGTACGACATCCAGGGTTACGCCGCGCAGGCCAAGTTCGGCGGCAAGCTCAGCCGCCGGCACAAGGACAACGATAACGAAGTCTGGAAGTACGACGATTTCGACGACCTGACCCTGGCCGATTTCCAGGGCGGCAACGTCGACTACGCGCTCGGCCGCTTCGGCCCAGGCATCAGCGCCTCGGCCATCAAGGGCGCGATCGGCGGTCTGGATGCCAGCGAGTTCTACGATGAGGAGGAGTCGCGCATCAATGACTTCGACATGCACGAGGACATCAACGCCGCCTACCTGATGAACACCGTGGATATCGACCGCTGGCGCGTCATCGCCGGCCTGCGCTACGAAGGCACGCGCTTCAGCGCCAAGGGCACCGGGCTGCGCGACGGTCAGTTCGAGTCCATCTCCAGCAGCAATGACTACCACCACTGGTTGCCCGGCCTGCATGTGCGCTACCAACTGACCGACGACACCATGATCCGCGCCGCCTGGACCAACAGCGTGGTGCGCCCGACCTTCGGCCAACTGGCGCCCGGTTTCGTCATCGACGGTGACGACGCCGAGTTCGGCAACCCCGATCTCAAGGCGCTGGAGTCGATCAACTACGACCTCGGCATCGAGCACTACATGGGCCGCGCCGGCGTGGTGTCTGCCTATCTGTTCTACAAGGACATCGACAACTTCATCTACAACACCGATCTGGCCGGCACCGGCCAGTGGGCCGCGTTCGACGAAGCGCTGAGCTTCCAGAACGGCAGCAGCGCGAAGCTCTACGGCCTGGAGCTGGCCTACTCGCAGAAGCTCGACTGGCTGCCGGCGCCGTGGAATGGCCTGCTGCTGGGCGCCAACGCCACCTTCAGCCAGTCCGACGCGGACATCGAGGGGCAGGGTATGCAGCGCAGCATCGACCTGCCGAACCACTCCGACACGGTCGGCAACCTGATGCTCGGCTGGGAGAACGACCGGCTCAACCTGCGCCTGGCTGCCAACTACAAGTCGGACTACCTCTACGAGGTGGCCGGTATCGACGACGAGGCGCACGACCTCTATGTCGACGATCAGCTGTTCGTTGACTTCAAGGCCGGCTACTTCATCACGCCGAGCCTGCAGCTGACCTTCGAGGCGCTGAACCTGACGGACGAGACCTACTACGTCTACAGCGGTCGCCACGCCTACAACGCCCAGTACGAAGAGTACGGCCCGACCTACAAGCTCGGCCTGACCCTGACCCACTTCTGACCCCTATGCCGCTCCGGTGCCCGCCGTTCCCCTTTACGGCCGGGCGCCGGCCCGCGGCAGCCTGAATGGATACACCATGAACGCATTACCCAAAACCCTGTTGCTCGGCCTGTGCATCGCATTGGCGGCCTGCCAGTCCACGCAACCAGATACGCCGGCGAAGTCGGCCCGGCTGACCATCAGCGAACCGCTGCTGGCCGGCCTTGAGTACGCCCAGCTGCTAAACGGCGACGCCCCCTGGGCCGGCGCCGACCGTGTACAGGTCGATGACCAGGGTCTGCAGCTGCTGGACGCCGCCGGTAACAGCCTGGCGCGCCACGCCGGGCGCTTCGAAGGGTTGGACCATCGCGTCGACGATAAAGGCCTGTTGCTCGCCACCGTCGAGCGCAAGCGCCAGCAAGCGATGCTGATCGGCCTGAATGCCGCGCGTGCCTGGAGCCAGCCGCTGTACCTGCCGCGCACCGCATTCGCCATCGAGGGGCTGTGCCTGTACCGCGACAGCGCGCGCAACGACTTCGTGTTTCTGCTCGGTGAGGAGGGCGTCGGCGAGCAATGGCTGGTCGGCAGCCAGGGTCGCCTGCTCGGTGAGGCACGGCGCGTGCGCGGGCTCAGCCTGCCGCCGCAGAGCGCCTTCTGCCAGACCGATGACAGGGCTGGGCAGCTCTATGTCAACGAGGAGGCCATCGGCTTCTGGCGCTACCCTGCCGACGCCGAGGCGCCGTTGCAGCGTGAGCCGGTCGATCTGCGCCAGCCATTCGGCAGCCTGGCCCATGCCGCAGCGGGCATGGCGCTGGTGCCGGGCGGACTGCTGGCGTTCGATCCCGAAGCCTCGGTGCTGCATCTGTACCGGCAGAACAAAGCCGGCTGGCAAGCCGATGAGGTCATCGCACTGGATGGCTTCGACGAACCGGAGCGCATCAGCGCCCGCCGCAGTGCCGAGGGCGTCGAGCTGCTGATGGCGGACGAACGTGGCCTGCAGTCGGCCCGTCTGGACTGGCAACCGACCGCGCTGTCGCAGCCCGAGCCGATCGTCAGCCTGCCGGCCGCAGTTGAGACCGGCCCAGTGCCGAGCCTGGGTGATGCCGCCGATGATCCGGCGATCTGGGTCCATCCTCGCGATCCGGCTGGGAGCCGCGTGCTCGGCACCGACAAGAAGGGTGGCCTGGTGGTGTACGACCTGGACGGCCGTCAGGTGCAGGACCTGCGCGTCGGCCGGTTGAACAACGTCGATGTGCGCAGCGGCTTCCGTCTTGGCAGCAAGCGCGTGGACCTGGCCGTGGCCAGCAATCGCGATCACAACAGCCTGCACCTGTTCGCCATCGACCGGGCGAGCGGGGTGCTCCGCGATGTCGGCGAGGTCGCCACGCCGCTGAGCGAAATCTATGGCCTGTGCATGTTCCAGGATCGCCAGGGCACTACCTACGCCATCGCCAACGACAAGGACGGCACCTTCCTGCAGTACCGCCTCGATGGCCGCTCCGGCCAGCCGCGTGGCGAGCTGGTGCGGCGCTTCAAGCTGGACAGCCAGCCCGAGGGTTGCGTGGCCGACGACCGCAGCGAGCGGCTGTTCGTCGGTGAAGAGGACGTCGCGGTGTGGGTGGTCGATGCCCGCGCCGATGTGCCGGCGGTGCCGGAGCAGGTCATCGGTGTCGGCGGGCCGGTCTACGACGACATCGAAGGTCTGGCCATCTACCACGGCGAGCGCGGCGACTACCTGGTGATTTCCAGCCAGGGCAACGACAGCTACGTGGTGCTCGATGCCCTGGCGCCCTATGCCGTGCGCGGCGCCTTCCGCATCGGCCTGAACGCCGAACGCGGCATCGACGGCGCGTCCGAGACCGATGGGCTGGAAGTCACCTCGGCAGACCTCGGCGGCATCTGGAACCGTGGAATGCTGGTGGTGCAGGACGGCCGCAAGCGCATGCCCGAAGGCACGCAGAACTACAAGTACCTGCCCTGGTCGGCGGTCGCCGATGCGCTGGGGCTGGATTGACGTCATCGCCCGGTAACCGGCCCGCCATCCAATAGCAGCTGCCCCAGTCGGGGCAGGAGGAAACGATTCATGCAAACGACTCTCGAGCACATGTCCGTCTGGGGCCTGATCAGCGAAGCCAGCCTGGTGGTGCAGGCGGTGATGATGATTCTGGTCCTGGCCTCGGTTTCGAGCTGGTACCTGATCATCCGTCGCAGCGTGGCGTTGCGCAGCGCCGAACGGCTGCAGCGCGGCTTCCTGCAGCGCTTCCGGCAGGGCGGCGATCTCGCCCAGCTCTATCGCGAAGGCCAGGCGCAGCCGTTGCCGGACGAGGCCGCGCTGCAGCGCATCTTCCTCGCCGGTTACGGCGAATTCGCCCAGCTGCAACGCCAGCCGGGGATCGCGCCGGATGTAGTGGCGCAAGGAGTCGAGCGCAGCCTCTACGTGGCCGTCGCCGAGCAGGAGGAGCGTCTGGAGAAGGGCCTGCAGTTTCTCGCGACCGTGGGTTCGGTGAGCCCCTATATCGGCCTGTTCGGCACCGTGTGGGGAATCATGAACTCCTTCCTCGGCCTGTCGCAGGTGCAGCAGGCGACGCTCTCGACCGTCGCGCCGGGCATCGCCGAAGCGCTGATCGCAACGGCCATCGGCCTGTTCGCGGCGATTCCCGCGGTGATGGCCTACAACCGCTTCGCTGCCCGTGGGCAGACGCTGGTCGGCCGTTACTACGCCTTCGGCAACGAGCTGCAGGCGCGCCTGCATCGGCGCCTGCATGCCGCTTCGCCCAACGTCGCCGCAGCCGCCTGAGGAGGACAGCCATGCTAGTCAGGCCACAGCACAAACACGGGCCCAAGGCGGAAATGAACGTGGTGCCCTACATCGACGTGATGCTGGTGCTGCTGGTGATCTTCATGGTCACCGCGCCGATGCTGGTGCAGGGCGTCAAGATCGTGCTGCCCAAGGTCGCAGCCGAAGCGCTGCCGGTGGAGAACGAGCGGCAGATCCTCACGCTCTCGGTGAAGGCCGATGGCGGCTTCTACTGGAACCTGGGCAGCGAGCTGGACATCGACAACCAGACCGAGAGCGCCGTCGACCTGGCCGAGCTGCAGGCCAAGGTCGGCGCGATCATCGCCGAGCGCGGCGACACCCAGGTCTATGTCCGTGCCGACGAGGCGGCGGACTACGGTCGCGTGGTCGCCGGTATCGCCGAGTTGCAACGCGGCGGCGTGGTCAACCTTGGCCTGATCACCGAGGCGCCGGCCGGAGTCGAGCAGCCGTGATGATGACCTTCAGCACGCCCGCCGCGCACGGCAGCGAAGTTGTCCCGCGCCAGTGGATGGGGCCGGCTGGGGCTGCATTGCTGACCCTCGGGATGCACGCCGGACTGTTCGCGCTGTTGCTCGGCAGCTGGTCGCCAGCGCTGCAAATGCCGGTCGCCACCCAGGTGATGCAGACCCAGCTGATCAGCCTGCCACCGCCAGCGCCGGTGCTGCCCGAACCGCCGGTCGCAGAGCCGGTCGCAGAGCCGGTTGCAGCGCCGCCGCCCCCCGTCGAGGTCGAAGCGCCCCCGCAGGTGGAGCAGGCCGACCTGGCCTTCAAGCGCGCCGAACGGGAGCGCGAGGCCGAGCAGCAGCGCCAGCAGCAGCTGGAACGCCGGCGCGAGGAGCAGCGTCGCCGGGAAGAGCAGCAGCGTCGCCGGCAAGAGCAACAGCAGGAGCGCGAACGTCAGGCTGAGCAGGCGCGACTGGACGCGCAGCGCCGCCAGGCCGAGGCAGCGGCGCGCGCCGAAGCGGCTGAGCGCGCACGACAGGCTGCAGCGGCCGAGGCTGCCAGCCGGCAGTACCTGCCGATTGCCAAGAAGCCGCCGGTCTATCCGCAACGGGCGCTGGACACCGGGCTGCAGGGTTCCTGCACGGTCAGCTACACGGTCGATGAGCAGGGACGCGTGCGCTCGCCGGAAGTGGTCGGCGACTGCCATCCGCTGTTCATCCGCCCATCACTCACCGCCGCCAAGAGCTTTCGCTACCAGCCGCGCATCGTCGACGGCCGCGCGGTTGCCGTGCCCGACGTAAAGAACACCTTCCATTACCGCATCGAATGATGCCGTTACGACTCAGGAACCGTTTTCGATGAAACAGGATTTCACCGATTTTCACGCGAGCGTGGGCGCTCATGACGACCAACCGGTCAATCCGAGCGGCAACCTGCCGTTGCAGCAGGCGATCGATCAGCGCCGGCGCGGGCTGCTCAAGGGTGGCCTCGGCCTTGCCGGCATCGCCTTTCTAGGCGGCGGGATGGCCGGCGCGCGGGCCGCAACCCGGAGCGATTCGCTGCTCGGCTTCGAAGGCATTCCGACCCAGCTCGACCCGCACTTCGACCGGGTCGAGGTGGCGCCGGGCTACAGCGCCCGGGTGTTCTTCTCCTGGGGCGATCCGGTGCATGCCGACGCACCCGAGTGGCAGCCGGATGCTAGCGACGATTGGCACGCCCAGGTCAAGCAGGCCGGCGACAACCACGACGGCATGCATTTCTTCCCGTTCCCCGACGCGCCCGACAGCCGTGGTCTCTTGGCCATCAACCATGAATACGTCAACCCGACGCTGCATCCCGACGGCATCACCGTGGTCGACGGCCAGCGCCCGCTGGAGCAGGTGCGCAAGGAGCAGGCGGCCCACGGGTTGAGCGTCATCGAGGTGCGCAAGGATGCGCAGGGCCAATGGCAGCGAGTAATGGATTCACCCTACAACCGCCGCATTTCCGGCATGACGCCGATGGCCATCGCCGGGCCGCTGGCCGGCCATGAGGCGATGCAGACCATGGACGACCCGGAAGGAAGGACGGTGCTCGGTACGCTTAACAACTGCTCCAGCGGGTTCACGCCCTGGGGCACCTATCTGGTCTGCGAGGAGAACTGGCACAACTACTTCGTCAACCACGACGCCGACGACCTTGCCGCGCGCGTCTCGCACAACCGCTACGGCATCGCTGGCAGCGGCATGAGCAAGCTCTACGGCTGGGGCACGGTCGATCCGCGTTTCGATGCCACGCCGAAGGCAGGCCAACCCCATGGCGGCTTCGTCAACGAGCCGCACCGGTTCGGCTGGGTGGTGGAGGTCGATCCGTTCGATCCGCAGAGCACGCCGGTCAAGCGCACCGCCTTTGGCCGATACTGCCGCGAGTGTTCGGTGCTGTCGCTGGGCGAGGACGGGCGCATGGCGTTCTACTCAGGCGACGACACCAAGGGCGAGTACGTCTACAAGTTCGTTCCCAGCGGCCGCTACGTGCCCGGTGCGGACGCGGCCAACCGCCGCTTGCTGGATGAGGGCACCTTGTATGTCGCGCGTTTCGATGCCGACGGCAGTGGCCAGTGGCTGGCGCTGGTGCACGGCGAGCATGGCCTGACCGCGGAAAACGGCTTCCCCAGCCAGGCCGAGGTACTGCTCAACGCCCGCGCCGCCGCCGACCGTGCTGGCGCGACGCCAATGGACCGGCCGGAGTGGGTCGCAGTGCATCCCGATACCCGCGAGGTCTACGTCACCCTGACCAATAATGACGGGCGCGGCACCAAGCAGCCGCTGGACAAGGCCAACCCGCGACCGAACAACCTGCACGGGCAGATCCTGCGCTGGCAGGAAGAGGGTGTTGACCCGGCGGCGACGCGTTTCCAGTGGGAAGTCTTCCTGCTCGCCGGCGAGCGTCGTGGTGCGCGAGATGCCCAGGGCCGGCCGGTTGCCGCCAACCTGATCGGCACCATCGACGGCGACTGCTTTTCCTCGCCGGACGGGCTGGCCTTCGATCGTGACGGGCGCTTGTGGATCGAAACCGATTTCGACGATGACGAGTCGGTGATGCAGGCCATGGGCACCAATCAGCTGCTCTGCGCCGATCCGAAAACCCGCGAGGTGCGGCGTTTCCTGGTCGGGCCGCGCGGTTGCGAGATCACCGGCATCACCTGGAGCCCGGACTACCGCGCCATATGGATCAACGTGCAGCACCCGGGGCTGAGCTTTCCGGCCAGCGACGGCCAGTCACGCCCGCGCTCGTCCACGGTGCTGATCACCAAGGATGACGGCGGCGTGATCGGCAGCTGACGATCACGCCGCCATCATCAGTTCAGGAGCCGCCACGCAGCTGCTCGATGGCGTCGAGCAGCTGGTCCGGGGTGAAGGGCTTGGCCAGCCGGTGCAACGCTAGCGCCGGTGTGGTGGAGGGCAGTTCGGCGTAACCGGACACCAGCAGAACCGGCAGCTGCGGGCGCGTTTCCCGCACCACGGCCGCCAGCTGCGCGCCGCTCATCAGCGGCATGGCGTGGTCGGTGATCAGGATGTCGACCTGATTGACCCGCAGCAGGTCCAGCGCTTCGCCGGCCGAACGTGCGCTGAGCACTCGATGCCCGGCTGCTTCCAGGATGCCGGCGGTGCTGAACAACACCAGCTCGTCGTCGTCCACCGCCAGCAGCGTCAGTGGCTTCGGCACGCACCGCGGGGTTTCCTCGTGCGCCGGTGTGGCAGGCGCCGACGGCGGCCCGTATTCCGCTTGCAAGGCTGGTAGCCAGATCTCGGCGGTGGTGCCCGCGCCGGGCGAACTGCGCAGCACCAGACGGCCGCCGGATTGCTCGGCCAGCCCATGGACCATGGACAGCCCGAGCCCGGTGCCCTTGCCGACACCCTTGGTGGTGAAGAAGGGCTCGACCGCGCGCTTGAGGGTCGCTTCATCCATGCCAGTGCCGCTGTCGCTGAGCTCCAGGCGCACGTAGCGTGCGGCGGGCAAGCCGTTCTGCTCCTCGGTCAAGGTCAGTTCTTCGGCGGCGATGCGGATGTGGCCGACGCCGGCCATGGCGTCACGCGCATTGGCGGCGAGGTTGAGCAGGGCGGTTTCCAGCTGGTTGGGATCGGTCTTCACCCGCGCCAGCCAGGTCGGCAGCTCTACCTGCAGCTGGATGGTCGGGCCGAGTGAGCTGAGCAGCAGTTCCTTCATGCCTGCGATCAGTTGCGCCAGGTCGATCGGCGTCTTGTGCAGTTCCTGCTTGCGGGCGAAGGTGAGCATGCGCGCGGTGAGCGAAGCGCCGCGCTCGGCACCGGCCCTGGCATTGTCCACCAGGCGCAGCAGCGCGGGGTCGGCAGGCATGCGCCGACGCAGCAGGTCGAGGCTGCCGAGCACGGCCATCAGCAGGTTGTTGAAGTCGTGGGCGATACCGCCGGTGAGGTTGCCCAGCGCCTCCATCTTGTGCAGCTGCTGCAGTGCCTGTTCGGCATTCACCCGTTCGCTGATGTCCAGCGCCTCGGGTACCAGGGCGAAGATACTGCCGTCCTCGCCCGTGACCGGGCGCACGGAGAAATCGAAGACGCGCACGCCCTGCGGCATGTTCAGGGTCATGGTCACGCGCTCGGTGGCACCGGCCGCCACCCGCCGCGTCATCTCGCGGACCCTCTCTGGCATGCCGGGTGTCGCGGCGAACCAGGGCGATTCCCAGAATGGCAGGTAGGCCAGTTCGTTGAAGCGGGCGCCGATGCCCGCCAGCGCCGTGGCGTTCACATAGAGAATCGCGCCGTCCGGCGCGAGCATCGCCATGTACAGGTGCGAAGTTTCCAGCACCGCACGAATGTTCGCCTCGCTGCGGGCCAACGCCGCGGTGCGCTCGGCGACCTTGGCTTCCAGCTGTTCCAGAAAACATTGCTCGCGTTGCCTGACTGCCGCAGCAGAGCGCACACGCTCGATGTGCGCCCAGGAGCGATCGGTGACTTCTCTGAGCAGGGCGAGCTCGCAGGCGCTCCATACGCGAGGCACGCGGTCATGAATGGCCATCAGCGCGGTCAGCCGGCCCTCCTTGACCAGCGGCAGGCAGATGGTGGCGGCGATATCCAGTTGCTGGAAGGTCGCCGCGTCGGCGGCGGGCAGGCGGGCGAGGTGATCGTCGACGATGAAGGCTTCGCCGGCGCGCAGCTGCTGGACCGCGAGACTGCCGAACGCGGCGAGCCGGTAGTGGCCGACGATGCTCATGCAGCCCGGCGCCGACCAGTCGCCGCGGATGGTGAAGCTGTCCTGGTCGGGCTCCATGTCGGCGTAGGCGCAGCTGGACAGGCCCAGATGCTCGCCGAGCATGCGTGTGGTGATATTCAGGATGGCGTCTGCGTCGACGCTGCGGGCGGTTTCCTTGGCCAGTGCGTCGAGGAAACGCAAGCGTTGTTCGTTTTCGCGCAGGGCCTGTTCGGCCTCGGCGCGCTCGGTGACGTCATGACCCTCGACGAAAATGCCGCAGACATCGCCATTCGCATCGGTCACCGGCTGGAAGACGAAATCCAGAAGGCGCTCTTCCTCCGCCTCTCCCTGGATGCGCTGCAGGCCAACGCGGATACCGGAGCCGACAAAGGCCGTGCCGCTGCGATAGACCTGGTCGAGAATGTCGATGAAGCCCTGCCGCTCGACCTCCGGCAGCGCTTCGCGTACCGGCCTGCCGATGACATCGCGTTCACCCACTACCCGCAGATAGGCCGGGTTGGTCATCTCGAAGACATGTTCCGGGCCGCGCAGCATCGCCATCAGTCCCGGTGCCTGTTCGAACATCTGTTGCAGGCGTGCCTGTTGGCGCTGCAGCTCACGCTCGGCCATTACCCGCTCGGTGGTTTCTACCACCAGTGCGATCACGCCGGCCGGCCGGGCCTGATCATCGAACACCGGCGAATAGTCCAGATTCATCCAGGCGCGCTCGGGACGGCCGCTGCGGTACAGCAGCAGTTCCTGGTCCTTGTACGACAGCGCGCCGCCAGCCAGGACGACCTTCATCACGTTGTCGTTGAACTCGGCGACTTCCGGCCAGCCCTCGCGTACTTCAGAACCGAGCAACTGCGGATGTCGGCTGCCGGCGAGCTCTGAATAGGCGTCGTTGTAGATCATGACGCCGCGCTCGCCCCAGAGCAGCGCGATGGGCGTCGGCGAAAGCAGCAGCATGGCCGTGACGGTCTTCAGGCTCGACGGCCATTCCGCCAGAGGTCCCAGCGCCGTCTGCGACCAGTCGAAGCGGCGAATCAGTGCGCCGAGCGCGCCGCCGGCGGGGAGAAATGCGAGGCTCGAGTCGTCAGGCGCGAGGTTTGCTGCTGGGTCCATCAGTAGCGATCCGTATCCGGTATGAAGACAGGGCAGGGCTGTACAGGCGAGAGCTGGTTCAGCTCGGACAGCCGATTGCCCGGGAAGTCGTGCCGGCGAGGCAGGCGATTGCTGGCACCATTCGCTGCTGTTCGTCCTTGCAGCAGCCAGCGTACAGGGAAAAACCCGTACCATATCAACGATATGCAATGCCCACGGTGATTTCCGATGTTTTCTGCCGTCAAGCGTTACAGGGCTCTGGTCGCCGGGGTGCTGCAGCGCTGTTTTCCACGTACCTCGGCCCATCTGCGTGATGAGGACGAGCTGTTGTTTCGTCGCTGGGGCGGTGCGCCCGGCAAGGCGAACAAGGCCACGGCCAGCAAACGCAGGGGCAAACCTGCCACCAAGTCAAAGGGCAAGTCGGAAGGGCCGCCGCATGCCACCGCCAAGCCGCGCAAGGCCGCCGCTCAGGGCATCTATGCGGCTGCGCAACTGAAGGTTGAGGATGCGCAGGTCCAGGCGATGCGTGACCGCGTCGAGCAGGCGGTAGCTGCCGGGATCGTGAGCGCACCGTCGCAGGAGCAATGGGCGATGATCCTCAGCCGCAGCCCGGTGACGCGAATCTTCGCCGGCGCCGGCTCCGGCAAATCCACCACCTTGTTGCTGCGGGTGGTGTTCATGCTCTGCCACATGGGCGTCGAGCCTGGGCGGCTGACAGTCATCTCCTTTACCAATGCCTCCTGCGCGCAGCTGCGCGAACAGCTGGTGCGGGTGCTTGGCTTCTGGCAGGTGCCGTTCGATGCGCAGCAGGCGCGCCAGTGCGTGCGCACCTTCCATTCGGCCATGGCGCAGCTGGCGCGTGAGGTGCTGGCCCGGCCGGTGTGGTTCGAGCAGCTGGACGACAAGGCCGCCGCGGCGGACGAGCCGGACAACCCGCTGGCCACCGCACGCCTGCGTCCGGCGCAAGTTCGCCTGCTCAAGCAGGCCTATCAGCAGTGCTACGCCGAGCAGGCGACATTCCGCGAACGGGTGCACCGCCTGCTCGATCTGCCTGAGCCTGCGGCCGAAGCCGAGCAGAGCAAACGCGCCGCACCAAAAGCGCCAGGGGATGCCTTCACCCTGGCCGGCGAGTTCACGCCACTGCCGCTGTACGAGGCCTTCTACGCCCAGGCTGGGTTTATCGAGAGCATCGGTATTCGCGTCGACCAGCTGCAAGCGGCCAGTTTGCAGTGCGCGGCGCGCGAAAAGGATTTCATTGAGGCGCTGGTGAGCTTCCATGGCTACTTCAGGGCCGCGCTGCGAGAGCAGGGGCTGATGACCTTCAACGAGGCCTTTCAGCAGCTCACCGAGCGCCTGGGCTCAGGCTCGGACATGCCACAGGCCAGCCTTGCCCCGTTCGAGCACCTGCTGATCGACGAATTTCAGGACATTTCCCCGCAGATCGTCCAGTGGCTACAAGCGCTGCATCGCCAGCTGGCGCGACAGAAGGTCGGCCCGAGTCTGATGGCCATCGGTGACGACTGGCAGTCGATCTATGGCTGGCGCGGCAGTTCGCCGGAGTTGTTCATGGACTTCGACAAGTACTTCCCGCGGCGCGGCGCCAAGGGCAGCGAGACGCTGCTGCTGGAAACCAACTACCGCTCCATCGAGCCGGTGATTCGCGATGGCGAGGCGGTGCTGGCCGGCGTGCAGTTCAAGCAGGCCAGGACCAGCCGGCCATGCAAGCCGACGCAGCCCGGCGACCACGGGGTAAAGCTGGTCACCGGTTTCGACCTGAACAAGGGCCTGCCGAAGCTGCTCGAGGCGATCACCGCGCAGTGCGCCCATGTGGCCGAACGGCAAAGCCGCGAACGCACCGCGGTGCTGCTGCTCAGCCGGCGCAACGAGCCGCTGCGGACCATTCAGGCGCAGCTGGACCGCAAGCTGCCGGTCAAGGCTTACACCATCCACCGCGCCAAGGGATTGCAGGCCGAGGTGGCGATCATCGTCGACGACTGCGCCCCGGTGCAGCCGCACCCGTTGCGTAACGCGCTGTACGCCTACTCGGGTTTCTTCCGCAACAGCTATGACCAGGCCATGGCCGATGAAAGCCTGCGCCTGGGCTATGTGGCGATCACCCGCGGCGTCAGCCGGGTGTTCTGGTACACGCGCAAGGCTCAGGGTGCCACGGCACTGTTGCGCCAGCGCGGCTAGCGCAACAGCAGCGCAACTACTGTACCGGCCAGCAGCAGCGACAGGCCCTTCCAGAACAGCAGCGGATTGCGCTCGAGCAGCGGTGGGCGGGCGCGGTTGAGAAACGCCGGGTTGGGCTGGCGCAGCTCGAAGACGAACTCCGACAGCTCGGCATAGCGCCGCGCCGGATCGGGATGCAGCGCCTTGCCCAGCACTTCGTCGATCCACGCGGGGATATCGCGCTGCGCATGGCGCAGCGGCTGATAGCACAGGCGTTTCTGCGCTGCAGTGGTGCGTGCCCTGGCGACGTCGGCGCCGTAGGGCAAGCGACCGCTGAGCAGCTGATAGGCAATCACCGCCAGCGAATACTGATCTGAACGCGGCGTGCCGGCCTCGCCGAGGAAGTATTCCGGCGCGGTATAGGCGGCGGTGCCGAGCAGGTTGTCCTGCGTGCCCGGCGCATTGCGCTCGGCGAGCCCGGCGACGCGGGTCGAGCCGAGATCGATGATCTTGAGGGTGCCGGTGGCGTCGATCATCAGGTTCTGCGGGCGCAGGTCCTGGTGCAGCATTTCCAGGCGGTGGAAGGCGCGCAGACCGCGCGCGATTTGCTCGACGATGCCGCGCACCGTTTCCAGGTCCGGCAGTGGATGGTCGAGCATCCACTGCGCCAGTGTCTGGCCATCGATGAATTCGCTCACCGTGTACAGGTAGCGGCGCTGCCGCGGTGGCGGACAGGCCTTGACCACATGAGGATTGTCCAGGCGGCGGGCGATCCACTCCTCCAGCAGGAAGCGCTCCAGATAGGCCGCGTCGCCTCGCAGATCCATCGACGGCGTCTTCAGCACCACTTTGGCGCCGCTGGCTTCGTCGACGGCCAGATGCACATGGCTGCGGCTGCTGATGTGCAGCTCGCGAACGATGCGGTAGCCGTCGAACTGCATGCGTGGCTCCAGCAGCGGCGGCAGCGCCAGTTCGCCGAGTTGCCGCTGCACGTCGTCGACGGCCTGCTCCGGCAGGCTGTCGATGCGCACCAGCTGTGCGGTGAGGTTGTCGTCGCTGCCATTGGCCAATGCCCGCTCGACGATCCGGCGCGCCGCCAGGTCGAGCTCGTCCCCATGCTCGGCAACGAGCTGCGCCACCTCCCGTGCGCCGATGTGCTCGTAGACGCCATCGGTGGCGAGCAGGAACAGATCGCCGACCGCCAGCGGTAGGGTGCGGTAGTCGATCTCCAGGTGCCGGTCGATGCCCAGCGCGCGGCCCAGGTAGCTGGTATCCGCCGACACGCGCACGCGGTGATCTTCGGTCAGCTGTTCCAGGCCGCCGTCGCGCAGTCGATAGATGCGCGCATCGCCGACGTGGAACAGGTGTGCACTGGCCGACTTGAGCACCAGCGCGCTGAAGGTGCAGACATAGCCGCGGTCGCGGTCATAGCGGTGCGGGCTGTGGCGGGTCTGCGCATGCAGCCAGGAGTTGATCGCCACCAGTACCCGCTGCGCCGACTGCTTCACCGACCAGGCGTCGGAGGTGCAGAAGTAGTCGGAAAGAAAGCTAGCCACCGCGGTTTCGCTGGCGACATGGCTGACCTCGCTGCTGCTGATGCCATCGGCCAGCGCGATGGCGATGCCCTTGCTGACGAGCTGGGCGTCAGCGGGCACGCAGGCGCCGTGAAAGTCCTGGTTGGCCGGTTTGCGTCCGCGGTCCGAATGCTGGCCGAGGGAAATGGCGAGTTGGCTGGGCATCTTCATCTGCGCAAAAGCCCCGGCGCGCATGCGAGCCGGGGCCTTCGTTCACTCCAGGGTCAGTAGACGGTGCGCTTGGGTGCGGTGCGCACGTGGGTGGTGTAGAGCGTCAGGCCGGTGAAGGCCAGGCCGCCGACCAGGTTGCCCAGCGCGGTGGGGATTTCGTTCCAGAGCATGTAGTCCATCACCGAGAAGTCGCCGCCCATGATCATCGCCGAGGGGAACAGAAACATGTTCACCACCGAGTGCTCGAAGCCCATGAAGAAGAACAGCATGATCGGCATCCACATGGCGATGACCTTGCCGCTGACCGAGGTGGAGATCATCGCGCCGACGACACCCATCGAGACCATCCAGTTGCACAGCATGCCGCGCAGGAAGATGGTCGCCCAGCCGGCTGCGCCGAACTCCGCATAGCCCAGGGTGCGAGCCTCACCGATGTGGGAGATTTTTTCGCCGATCGGCCCCGGCTCCGTGGAAAAGCCCATGGTGAAGACGAAGGCCATCATGAAGGCCACGGCCAGCGCACCGCCGAAGTTGCCCAGAAATACCCAGCCCCAGTTGCGCAGTACACCGCCGACGGTTACCCCGGGGCGACGGTCGAGCAATGCCAGCGGGGTGAGCATGAACACCCCGGTCAGCAGGTCGAACCCCATCAGGTAAAGCATGACGAAGCCCACGGGAAAGAGCATGGCGCCGATCAGCGGTGAACCGGTCTGCACGGTGATGGTCATCGCGAACACCGCGGCGAGGGCGAGGATCGCCCCGGCCATGAAAGCGCGGATGAGGGTGTCGCGGGTGGACATGAATATCTTCGATTCACCGGCGTCCACCATCTTGGTGGCGAACTCCGAAGGGATTATGTAGGACATGGCGGATGCTCTCGAGTAGTGGGCAGAAACTTGCAAGTTGTGGGTTGTGCCGCGTCGCCGGCGGCGGATTCAGGCGACGGCGATTTCCACGGCATCGCCATTGAGGCGCACCGGCCAGACCCGCAGGCTTTGTTCGGGGTATTCCAGGCAGCTGCCATCGGCCAGGCGGAAGTGCTGCTTGTACAGCGGCGAGGCGATCACCAGCTCACCCTTGAGGCTGCCGACGATGCCGCGGCCGATGACGTTGGCACCCGACTTGGGGTCGCGGTTGTCGATGGCGAACAGCTGCTCGCCGTCGGCGTTGTCAGGCAGGTGGAACAGCGCTACCTGGGCGCCTTCGTGCCAGGCCACTACACCGGAATTGGCGACCAGATCGGCACGGCTGCACAGCGCCTGCCAGGCCGCCGGGGCTGCGGAACGGGAGTCGAGACGAACGACGTTGGACTGGCTCATCAGAGCACCTCCTGGGTAAGTGGGATCAGGTGAAGTTCGCTGGCGCGTACGGGCCGACGCTGGCCGCGCTCCTTGACGAAGTGGATGTCGGGGTCGCCGCGCCCGTCGTTGACGAAGGTGCGGAAGCGCTTGAGCTTTTCCGGGTCGCTGATGGCGTTGGCCCACTCGCACTGGTAGCTGTCGACCACGTGCTGCATCTGGCTTTCCAGCTCGGCGGCCAGCCCCAGGCTGTCGTCGAGGATCACGGCCTTGAGGTAATCGAGGCCGCCTTCCAGGCTCTCGCGCCAGACCGAGGTGCGCTGCAACTTGTCGGCGGTGCGCACGTAGAACATCAGGAAGCGGTCGATGGTGCGCACCAGCGTCTCGTCATCGAGGTCGGTGGCGAACAGCTCGGCATGGCGCGGGCGCATGCCGCCGTTGCCGGCCACGTAGAGGTTCCAGCCCTTGTCGGTGGCGATCACGCCGATGTCCTTGCTCTGCGCCTCGGCGCATTCGCGGGTACAGCCGGAGACGCCGAACTTGATCTTGTGCGGCGAGCGCAGGCCCTTGTAGCGGTCCTCCAGGCGCAGCGCCATGCCGACGCTGTCCTGCACGCCGTAGCGGCACCAGGTGCTGCCGACGCAGGATTTCACCGTGCGCAGGCTCTTGCCGTAGGCATGGCCCGTCTCGAAGCCGGCTTCGATCAGCTCGCCCCAGATGTCCGGCAGCTCGTGCAGCTGGGCACCGAACAGGTCGATGCGCTGGCCGCCGGTGATCTTGGTGTAGAGGTCATATTTCTTCGCCACCTGGCCGAGCACGATCAGCTTGTCCGGCGTGATTTCCCCACCGGCGATGCGCGGCACGATGGAGTAGGTGCCGTTCTTCTGCATGTTCGCCATGAAGGTGTCGTTGGTGTCCTGCAGCGGGATCAGCAGCGGGTCGGTGATCGGCTTGTTCCAGCAGGACGCGAGGATCGAGCCCACCGCCGGCTTGCAGATATCGCAGCCGACATGCCCGCGGCCGTGTTTGGCGAGCAGTTCCTCGAAGGTCTGGATGCCCTCGACGCGGACGATGCCGTACAGCTCCTGGCGGGTGTAGGCGAAGTGTTCGCAGAGGCTCTTGTCGACGGCCACGCCCCGCGCCGCCAGTTCGTGTTCGAAGACCTGCTTGAGCAGCGCCGAGCAGCCGCCGCAGCCGGTGCCGGCCTTGGTCGCGGCCTTCAGCTCGCCGAGGTCGGTCACACCCGCGTCGATCTGGCAGCACACCGCGCCCTTGCTGACGTTGTGGCAGGAGCAGATGGTCGCCGTGTCGGGCAGCGCATCGGCACCCAGCGCCGGGGCGCCCTCGCCCGCCGGCAGGATCAGCCCCGACGGCTCGGCCGGCAGCTTGATGCCGTTCTGCGCGTATTGCAGCAGGGTGTCGTAGTAGCTGTTGTCGCCGACCAGCACGGCGCCGATCACGGTCTTGCCGTCCGGCGAGACCACCAGCCGGCGGTAGCTCGCGGTGGCCTCGTCGATGAAGCGATAGCTCTTGCTGCCGGGCGTGGCACCGTGGGCGTCGCCGATCGAGCCGACGTCCACGCCGAGCAGCTTGAGCTTGGTGGACATGTCGGCACCAGTGAACGGCTGGTGCGGCTCGCCGGCCAGCTGCGCGGCGACGGTGCGGGCCATGGTGTAACCCGGCGCGACCAGGCCGAACACGCTGCCGTTCCAGGCCGCGCATTCGCCGATGGCGAAGATCGCAGGGTCGGAGGTGCGGCAGTCGTTGTCTACCACCACGCCGCCGCGGACGCCGACTTCAAGCCCGCAGTTGCGGGCGAGCGCGTCCTGCGGGCGGATGCCGGCGGAGAAGACGATCAGATCGGTCTCGAGGAAGTCGCCGTCCTGGAAAGCCATCCGGTAGGCGTATTCCTCGCCGACGATGATCTCCTGGGTGGCGCGCGACAGGTGCACGCCGACGCCCAGCGCCTCGATGCGCGCCTTCAGCGCCGCGCCGCCCTGCTCGTCGAGCTGCACCGGCATCAGCCGTGGGGCGAACTCGACCACGTGGGCTTCCAGGCCGAGCGACTTCAGCGCGTTGGCCGCCTCCAGGCCGAGCAAGCCGCCGCCGACCACCACCCCGCGGCGTGCGCCGCTGGCGGCAGCGCGAATGCCATCGAGATCCTCGAGGGTGCGGTAGACCAGTCGCGAGTTGCCCTCGGCACCTGGAATCGGAGGTACGAAGGGGTAGGAGCCGGTGGCGAGGATCAGCTTGTCGTAGGGCTGGCGACCGCTGCCGGTGACCACTTCCTTGCGCTCGCGGTCGATCTCCAGCACTTGCTCGCCCAGGTGGACCTTTACGCCGTGGCTGCTGTAGTAATCGGCATTGCACATCGCCAACGATTCGGCATCGCGGCCGCCGAAGTACTCGGACAGGTGCACGCGGTCGTAAGCGCGCTGCTGTTCCTCGCCGAAGACGTGCACGTCGTAGCGGGCGAGGGCGTCCTGTTCGATCAGCTGTTCGATGCAGTGATGCCCGACCATGCCGTTACCGACGATGACCAATGTCTCGTGCTTGAGCGGGGTGACGGTTGAACTCATAGCCTTTCCTCTCGAGCGGCTGCGGCACGCGGCCGGCAAAACGCAAAAAGGCGCCTGGAGCTGGTATCAGCTCCAGGCGCCTTTGCCTGGTTTCAAATATGTGTGGGGGCGATTGGCCTGGCGTCGTTGCCTGCGTCACCCGGTCCCGTGCCTGCTGGCGGGCGGTCGTCGGTGACCGCCTGGGACGTGCTGCCGTGATGGCAGCTGTTGCAAGGGATTTAGCAGGTTGCGTGCCAGCTGCGTTGGTGCACCGCTGCAGGCCACAGTTGGCGGGCCCGCGCGGGTTTGTCTGGGGGGGTGTTTCGCAGCCTGCCGCACGAGGCGGCTGAACCACTTCGGTGCGACAGGCGCTATACGCTCACTGCTTTGGGGCGATCTGCATGCTGCCTTAGCTACCGAAGGCCTCGCGGAGCAGCTGCGGTAATGCCTGCCCGGCGGGCAGTGCGAGCAGGTGTTCGCGGCGGCCCTGCGGCGCGTCACCCAGCGGGTTGATATGCACCACCGTGGCGCCGGCGTCGCGCGCCCGATGTGGCACCTCGGCGGCGGGGTAGACCATTCCGGAGGTGCCGACCGAGAGCAACAGGTCGCAGTCTTGTGCGGCGGCGAAGGCGGCGCGCAAAGCATCATCCGGCAGGCTCTCACCGAACCAGACCACGCCCGGCCGTAGCGATCCGCCGCAATGAGTGCAGCGTGGCGGCTCGAGACGACGCCCGCCTTCCGGCTCGTCCGGCACGGGCAGCGGCTCGGCCGGCTCGCGGGCGCAGTCGAAGCAGCGCGGCCGGTGCAGGCTGCCGTGCAGGTGGATCACCTCGCGGCTGCCGGCGCGCTCGTGCAGGTCGTCGACGTTCTGTGTGATCAGCGTGAGCTGCGGCACATGGCGGGCCAGCTCGGCAATAGCCTGATGCGCCCGGTTTGGTTGTGCCTTGGCCACCTGCATGCGCCGCCATTCGTACCAGCCCCAGACCAGGGCGGGGTCGCGACGGAAGGCTTCCGCCGTGGCCAGCGCGGCGGGGTCGAAGCGCTCCCACAGCCCACTGAGCGCGTCGCGAAAGGTCGGGATGCCACTTTCGGCAGAGACGCCGGCCCCGGTAAAGACGACGACACGGGTCGCCGCAGCCAGCGCCGCGGGCAGCTCGGTTGCTTGCATGTTCGGCTCCTGTCAGCAGAGAAGGGCTACCAATACCACCTGCCGCGCGTTTCCCAAAGCCCGCCGGCCAGCGCCGAATGCGTGGGGTGTCGCCGGCTTTCTGACCGTCCGGCAGACGGTTGGCGCCATTTGTCACCTACTTGACGGGGGTCAACGCCGCCCGTGGCGGCTCACGGATGATGCGTCCAAGGCGGCCGTGAGCGTTGTTGCGCTGGCCTGAAACGCCACCACCGGCGTAGGCACCAGCTGTGGCAATGCGGCTGGCGATGAAACTTCAACGGCTGCAAAAGCGCTATTCGATGCCGGGAGGCTCTTATGCTTGGCTCAGTGAACTGGGACGACGGCCTGGTGCAACGTTACGGTCAGATCGGTCAGCTGCAATGCGGCTATCCGGCCGTATTCGATTTCACCGACCGCATCGCGCCGCTGGACCTGCTACGCGCGCTGCGAGAAAGTCGGCGCGCCGGTCGGCCGTTGTCGCTGTCGGTCCGGCAGCCCGTCGGGGCAGCCCTGCCGGCCGACGATGCGGCTGCGTATCAGCTGAGCCTGCAGCATGAGATCGAACAGCTTGCCTGCCATGTCGGGCCGTCCCAGCAGGTCGAGCAGTTGCACCTGTCTGTTGGCACGCTGGGTATCGCGGCGCTGCGCCGGCTGGTCGGCGTGCTCAAGTCCCGCTTCCAGCTGGCCGAGAGTGGCGCGGCCAGTTTCACCGCCGAGATCGAGTTGGCGCACGCCGACTGGCCATTGATCGGTGCGCTGCATGAGCTGGGCTTCAACCAACTCAGCGTCAGCGTTCCGGACCTGCGCGCCGACGACGGCGGCACGGTGGCCTACTTCCGCAGCTCCGCGCGTATTCGTGCGGTGATCGAGGCGGCACACGCGCTGCACTATCGCTCGGTGAACCTGGATCTTGGCTACGGCCGGTCCTGGCAGACACTGGCGAGCTTCGCCCGCAAGCTGGCCTCGATCATCGAACTCGCGCCCGATCAGGTGACGATGTTCGATTACCGTGATGTCGCGCCGGTGGGCGGCAGCCGTCTGGGGTTGGCCTCGATTGCCGATACCCTGGCGATGTACCGGCATGGTGTCGAGCAGCTCAGCGCGGCCGGCTATCGCTACATCGGCCTGGGCAAGTTCGTTCTGCCGCACGATGACCTGGCCATGGGCCAGGAAATCGGCGTGTTGCGCCACGACGTCGCCGGCTACACGCTGCATGGCGACTGCGATCATCTCGGCATTGGCATCGGTGCCATCAGCCGCATCGGCGAGCTGTACTGCCAGAACGCCGATACGCTGCCCGCCTATCAACGAGCCATCGAGCAGGGCCAGCTGCCCAGCACCAGTGGGCTGCACCCGCTTCATCTGGACCGTCTGCACCGCGCGCTGTTCGAGCGTCTGGTCTGCACCTTCGAACTGGATTTCGCGGCGCTCGCCGCACAGCACGGCGTCGATGTCCGCCAGCGCTACGCGCGGCACTGGCCCGCGCTGCGGCGACTGCATGCCGATGGCGTGATCGAGCTGAACGACTACGGGCTGCGCATACCGTCCCATGCGCGCCTGCTGGTGGCCGCGGTATGTGCGGCCTTCGAACAGTTCGACGCCGAAGCCATCGGCAGCTCGGCTGGGTGCGGCTGGCGCAGCTGAGCGCGGCGCGGCCGTCACTGCACGATGAAGCGGGCGCCCAGGCTTCCGAGACGGGCGGCCAGTTCATGCAGTTGGCGGCCGTCGTTGTCCAGCTGACTGGCACCGTCAGCATTGCGCTCGGCGACCTGCTGCACGCTATGCAGGTGCCGACCGACATCGGCCGACACTGCAGTCTGTTCGTGGGTGGCCGCGGCGATCATCTCGTTCATCCGACTGATCGCTTCTACCTCGCTGGCGATAGCATCCAGTAGCGCGGTGGTCTGCTGGCTGCTGCTGACACAGCGGGCGACGCTAGCGCGGCTGTTCTGCATGGCCTCGGTGGCCTTGCGACTGCCGTGCTGCAGGCGACTGATGATTTCCTGGATCTCAGTGGTGGAGGCAGCGGTCTTCTGCGCCAGGTTGCGCACTTCGTCGGCGACCACGGCGAAGCCGCGACCCTGGTCGCCGGCCCGTGCGGCTTCGATGGCCGCGTTGAGCGCCAGCAGGTTGGTCTGTTCGGCAATCGTACGGATCACTTCCAGCACCCGGTCGATCTGTGCCGATTGCGTGGCCAGCTCCTGCACCACGAGTTCGGTGCCTTCGATGTGTTCGGCGAGGGTGCCGATCTCGCTGCGCACGCCGCTCACTGCACTGCGCCCCTGGCCGGCCTGCTGGCTGGCGCCCTGCGCGGCCTGTGCGGCGCGGTCGGCATGGGCGGCGACATCATCGATGGCTACCGCCATCTGCCGCATGGCTTCGACGATGTAGGCGGTTTCGTCGAGCTGTCGGCTGGCACCGTCGCGAAGCTGGCGTGTCGCTTGGCTCAGGCTGGTGGCGGTGCCGCCGAGGCCGCCGGTGTCGCGTACCACCGCACCCACCAGGGCACCGAGCTGGTCGAGCAGCAGGTTGAAACGGCGCGCTACCGGCCCGCTGACTTCGCTGCGGTGACGCAGGTCGATGTGCTCCGGGTTTGCGCTGATGGCTCCGGCCGTGCTCAGCAGGGCATCGCCCTCACGGGCTTCGGCGTTGGCACGAATGGCCAGGTAGATCAGGATCGCGCTCTCCAGCACGACATAGAAGGCATGCAGGAATACCGCAGGCCAGCTGCCGTCGGGCATCAGGTACACGCCGGCACCTTGTTGCTGCAGGGCGAAGAAGCCGAGGTGATGCACGGCAATGGTCGCTGCCGCGACCACGATCGGCAGCCAGTCGCGGTAGTACACCAGGAACGCCAGCAGGGCGAAGATGCCGAAGTGCATCTCCAGCATCCCGTGGGCCTGGTTGATGTGTAGCGCGGCAAGCACCATGAACGCGGCGCCGATCAGGCAACGCAGCAGGCGTGTGCCGGGAATGAGCAGGTACAGCGCGGTGAGCGCGATCCCGGTAGGGCCTCCGATCACCAGCGCCTGGGCCCAGTTTTCATAGAACACCGCGATCGCCAGGCCGTACGCCACCAGAAACCAGATGACGCCGAGCATGATGCGGTCGGCCTTGAGGTAATGCGCTTGCAGCGTGACGCTTTCGCTGTTCATGGAGAGCTCCGGGTGAAATTAGGCATGTTTGTTATCGGTTGCCGCTCGAGCCACTTGACCCGTCGTAGAGCGGTTTCCGACGAGCGCCCGGTTTGGCCAGCAGCAGCTGCGCAGTACCGATGGCGCGCTCGAGGAAACCGCCTTCGCAGTAGCACAGGTAGAACTCCCACAGCCGGTAGAAGTAGTCGTCGTAGCCGTGGCGCTCCAGCTCGCCGCGGGCGCGGCGGAAGTTTTCGTGCCAGAGGCGCAGGGTACGCGCGTAGTGCTCGCCGAAGTCCTCCATGTGCAGCAGGTTCATGTCGGTGTCCTGCGACACCACGTTGAGCATGCGCTGCAGCGAGGGCAGGGCACCGCCGGGGAAGATGTAGCGCTGGATGAAGTCGACGTTGCGCCGTGCCTGCTCATAGCGCTGGTCACGGATGGTGATGGCCTGCAACAGCATCAGGCCGTCGTCCTTGAGCAGCCGCGCGCACTGGCGGAAGTAGGTCGGCAGGAAGTCGTGGCCCACGGCCTCGATCATCTCGATGGACACCAGCTTGTCGAACTGGCCGTCGAGATCGCGATAGTCCTTGAGCAGCAGGGTGATGCGGTCCTGCAGGCCCTGCTCTTCGATGCGTCGCTGGGTGTAGGCGAACTGCTCGCGCGACAGGGTGGTAGTGGTCACGCGGCAGCCGTAGTGGGTCGCTGCGTACAGCGCCATGCTGCCCCAGCCGGTGCCGATCTCCAGCAAGTGGTCGTCGGGCTGCAGGTCGAGCTTCTCGCAGATGCGCTCGAGCTTGTGCAGCTGTGCCTGTTCCAGGTCCTGTTCGGCGCTGGTGAACATCGCCGCCGAGTACATCATGGTCGGGTCGAGGAACTGCTCGAACAGCTCGTTGCCGAGGTCGTAGTGGGCGGCGATGTTGCGCTGCGAGCCGCTGCGGGTGTTGCGGTTGAGCCAGTGCAGGGCCTTGATCACCGGCTGGCCGAACAGCGCCAGGCTGCCGCGCTCGATGTTGTCGAGCACATCCAGGTTGGCGACGAACAGGCGGATCACCGCGGTGAGGTCCGGGCTGTGCCAGTAGCCATGGATGTAGGCTTCGCCAGCGCCGATCGAGCCGCGCGCGGCGATCAGGCCCCAGGCGGCACTGTCGGTCACATGGATGTCCGCCTTGAGCGGGCTCGCCAGATCACCGAACAACCGGCAGACATCGCCATCTTGCACGCGCAGCAACCCGTGACGCAGGTGCTCGAGCTGATTCAGCACGGTACGGCGCAGCAGGCTGCTGGCCAGGCCCACGCCGGCCAGCGGGCGGGCTTTGACGGTCAGGCTAGGGCTTTTCATGACGGTCTCCGGAGGGTTGCGTGACGGCCAGCCCGTAAGAAGTCGCGGCGGGCTGGTGGGTGAAGATCGGCGTGCGCTTGAGCAACAGGCGCAGGGCCTGCCAATAGATGGCCAGCAACGTCTTGCCGGTCATCCAGGGGTAGCCCAGCAGGTAGCGGTATACGGCGCCGCGGGTCAGCGCCTCGCGCTGCAGGCCAAGGGTGGCGTCGAACAGCTTGCGGTCGCCCTGCCAGTCCTCCATGTGCACGCCGATGCGCTGGCCGGGCGGGTTGAAGCGCATGCGGTATTCCAGATCGCCGGGCAGGAACGGCGACACATGAAAGGTCTTGGCTACCGAGCAACGCAGGTTGCGATTGCCGCTGGCCGGCAGCACGTAGTGATAACGTTCGCGCCAGGGCGTATTGCTGACTTCGCAGAGCACGGCAGTCAGCTGCTCCTGCTCGTCGAAGCAGTAGAAGAAGCTCACCGGGTTGAAGCACAGGCCCCAGCTGCGCGGCTGGGTCAGCAGGCGCACGGCACCGCTGACCGGTCGACCCAGCGCCTCGCTGACACGTTGACGCACGGCATCGGCCAGGGCGATGCCCTGGCGGGTGTATTCGGGCAGATAGTCCTGCTCGCGGAAGGACAACGGCGCGAACCGACCGCGGCCGCTCAGGGCGGACAGGCCGAGCACGGCGTCCTGCTCGGCGAGGTCCAGGTACAGCAATCCCATGCGGTAGCTGAACGCATGCACACGGGGCGCGAAGCGGCGATGCTGCACCCAGCCGCGGTACAGCGCGCTGTGTACGATGACGCCGCTCACAGCGATTCTCCGAAGGCGCCGGCCACATGCAGGGCGCTGACCACGCCATCCTCGTGGAACCCATTGCCCCAGTAGGCGCCGCAGAAATAGCTGTGGTTGGCCCCGAGCAGCTCATCTGCGCGGGCCTGCGCTGCGACGCCAGCCAGGCTGAACTGCGGGTGGTCGTAGGTAAAGCGCGCGAGGATCAGCTCGGGATCGATGGCCTGGGTCTGGTTGAGGCTGACGCAGAAGGTTTCCGGCGCCTCGATACCCTGCAGGATGTTCATGTTGTAGGTCACAGCGGCGGGCTGCTCGCTCGGCCCGCCGAGTCGATAGTTCCAGCTCGCCCAGGCGCGGCGGCGTTCGGGCAGCAGGCGGGTGTCGGTGTGCAGCACCACGTCGTTACTGGCGTACTCGAGCGCGCCGAGGATCTCCCGTTCGGCGCGGCTCGGCTCGGCCAGCAGGCGCAGCGCCTGATCGCTGTGGCAGGCGAAGACCACCTTGTCGAAGCGCTCGGCACCCGCGGGACTGTGCAGCGTCACACCATGGGCATCGCGCAGCACCTCGAAGACCGGGCAGTTGAGGCGGATATGCTCGCTGAAGCCCTTGGTCAGTGGCGCTACATAGGCCCTCGAACCACCCTCGATCACGTACCACTGTGGCCGCGCGCTGACCGATAGCAGCCCGTGGTTCTTGAAGAAGCGAATGAAGAACTCCAGCGGAAACGCGAGCATGTCCGCCAGCGACATCGACCAGATTGCCGCGCCCATCGGCACGATGTAGTGGTCGATGAAACGCTGACTGTAACGGCCCAGTTGCAGGTAGGCGCCCAGCGTCAGGTGCGGGGCGATGCGACCGTTGCGATAGTCATCCAGAGCTTCGCGATTGAAGCGCAGGATGTCGCGGATCATGCCCCAGAAAGCCGGTGAAAACAGGTTGCTGCGCTGGGCAAACAGCGTGTTCAGGTCGTGCCCGTTGTATTCCAGGCCACTGATCGGGTCGCTTACCGAGAAGCTCATCTCGGTCGGTTTGTAGCTCACGCCCAGCTGGCTCAACAGCTTGATGAAATTAGGGTAGGTCCAGTCGTTGAAGACGATGAATCCGGTGTCCACGGCATAGTCCTGCCCGTGCACGCGGACGTCGACGGTATGGGTATGCCCGCCGATCCAGCTGGCCGATTCGAACACGGTGACCTGATGCTGGCGGCGCAACAGGTGTGCACAGGTGAGGCCGGCAATGCCGCTGCCGATGATGGCGATCTTCATGCTTATCCTTCCTTGAACTGCGAGCGGGCCATTCGCCGGCCCAGGGCGAATTGCAGGCGCGCGGGCAGCAGTGAGAGCAGGCGCAGGCCGCCGATGAATACAGCGGGGAAGCTGATGTTCAGCGGGCGACGCTCCAGGCGCCTGGCGATATGCCGCGCGGCCTTTTTGACCGGCCAGCGCAGGGGCATCGGAAAATCGTTGCGGCGGGTCAGGGGGGTGTCGACGAAGCCCGGGCTGACCAGGGTGACGTCGATCCCTTCGCCGGCCAGGTCCAGGCGCAGGGATTCGAGCAGATAGCGCAGCGCGGCTTTCGAGGCGCCATAGGCGCCAGCCCGCGGCAACGGTAGCCAGGTGACCGAGCTGCCGATGCCGACCAGTTGTGGCCGCACGCCCCGGCGCAACAGGGGCAGCGCGGCTTCGATGCAGTACCCGGCCGAGATCAGGTTGGTCTGAATCACGCGCTCAAGCAGCGCCGCTTCGAAATGCTGCACCTCGATGTACTCGCAGGTGCCGGCATTGATGATCACGCTGTCCAGCGCGCCCCAATGCGAATCGATGGCCGCGCCGATGGCACGTACCTGTTCGAGATCGGTGAGGTCACCGGGCAGCGCCAGGACTTGCCCCGGATAGCGCCGGGCGAAGGCCTCGAGTGGCTCCGCGCGACGCGCCGACAGGGCCAGGCAGTGACCAGCGGCCAACAGCTGACGCGCAAGTTCCTGGCCGATGCCACTGCTGGCACCGGTCAGCCAGATACGGCGTGACAGGTTCATGCGAGTCTCCGCTGCAGCCAGCGTATGGCGCTGCCGAGCAGCGGCACATGCTGATAGATGAGCGCGCCGGCATCGAAGTAGTCGCGGTGCCGCTCGACCTTGCCTTCGGCGTTCCAGCGCAACAGCGAGCAGCCTTCCAGGCTGATCAGCTGGCCCCGATTGAGCCGCGGATGGCGGTAACTCATGACCCAGCGCAGATAACCCTGACCGTCTGCGACCAGATCATGGCCGATGAACTCGAAATGCAGCTGCTCGACGTTGGCGTACAGCTCGCTGAAGTAGCGCTGCAGTTCATCCAGGCCGCATACCTCGTGCAGCGGGTCGGTGAAATGCACATCAGCGCTGTACAGGTCCGCCAGGCGCTCGAGATTGCTCGCGTTCAGGCGGGCGAATTCTTCTGCGAAACGTTGCAGGAAGGCGCTCATGTCCGACCCTCCGGCAGATTGCGGAAGGCATCCAGGGCGCGCGCGCGGCTTTTTCCCAGATCGACGATCGGCGTGGGGTACTCGATGACCCCGAACAGGTTGTGGTGCGTGGCCGGGCTGTGAATGTCCCGGCGGCTCAGGTGTTGCAGCTCAGGCAGCCAGCGACGCAGGAACTGCCCATCCGGATCGAAACGCTGTGACTGGCTGGTGGGGTTGAACAGGCGGAAGTAGGGCACTGAGTCCGTGCCGGTGGACGCGCTCCACTGCCAGCCGCCATTGTTGGCGGCCAAGTCGCCGTCGATCAGGTGGCGCATGAACCAGCGCTCACCCTCACGCCAGTCGATCAGCAGGTTCTTGCTGAGGAACATGGCGGTGATCATGCGCAGACGATTGTGCATCCAGCCGGTTTCACGCAGCTGGCGCATGGCGGCATCGATGATGGGAAAGCCGGTGCGGCCCTGCTGCCAGGCTTCCAGCTCGTACGGCGCGCGCCGCCAGGGCAGGGCCTCGGTTTCCGGGCGGAAGGCGCGGTGCATCGACACCCGTGGGTAGCCCACCAGGATGTGCTTGTAGAACTCGCGCCAGAGCAGCTCGTTGATCCAGGTCGTGGCACCGCTGGCGCCGCTGTCCAGTTCGCCCTGGTTGTAGCCGAGCGCGGCATGCAGACACTGGCGGATGGAAATCACGCCCGCCGCCAGATAGGGCGAAAGCTGGCTGGTGCCCGGTTCGGCCGGCAAGTCGCGGCGCTGGTGGTATTGCTCCAGGTCGTCTTCGACGAACGAGGCCAGGCGGCGCTGGGCGAAGGTCTCGCCGGCCGGCCAGAGCGCGCGCAGATAATCGGTCGGCGGCGGGAAGCCGGCCACCGCCGCAGGTAGCGGATCGCTGGCGATGGGCAAGGGTGGCTGAGCCGCCGGTCGCGGGATACAGAGCGGTGGCGAAACGCTCAGTCGCGCCAGGCAGGCCTTGCGGAACTGGCTGAACACCTTGAAGTAGCCGCCGGACTGAGTGCGCAGCGTGCCTGGCGCGAACAGCAGCTGATCCAGATGCCGGCGCAGGCTGACGCCGGCGCCCTGCAGGCGCTCGGCCACTGCCTGGTCGCGGCGCTGCTCGTTGACGCCGTACTCGTCGTTGCAATGCACGCCCTGCACGTCCAGCTGCTGACAGACCCTGAGCAGGGCGTCGGGAGCCGCCGTCCAGTCGTCCACTTCACGAATCAGCAACGGCACGTTGAGTGCGTGTAGCTGCTCGGATAGCGCGACGAGGTTGCGCAGCCAGAAATCCACCTTGCACGGGGCGTCGTCGTGGGCGAGCCACTGGCACGGTGTGATCAGGTATAGGGCGACGGTCGGGCCGGCTGCCATCGCAGCGGCCAGCGCGGTGTTGTCGCTGACGCGCAGATCGCTGCGCAGCCAGAGCAGCTGGGTCATGATGAACGTCCTTCACTACCGGGCAGCAGGCCGGCTTCATGCAACTGCTGCAGTGCGCCGAGTGGGTGATCGGCCAGTAGCAGCTCGCGGTGGCGGCGCAGTTCAAGCGCGTGGATGTGGGCAGCCGGCCCGGTCAGCAACAGCGGCGCGGCACTATGTTCGAGCAGGCGTGGCAGTTGGCGCTGCAGGCAGTCGCCAGGCAGCGCCTTGCTGGCATGCAGGAGCACGCCGCGTGGCCGCATGCGCTCCAGCGCCAGGGACAATTCGGTCAGCGGAACCGGCCATTCCACGACATCCACCGGGCAGTCGGTGCTGGAAACCAGCCAGGCGGCTATCCAGAGATCGGGGCTGAAGGCTTCTTCGTCGAGGTTGACGATCAGTAGCGGCCGGCCGGCCTGCTGGCGGTTGTTGAAGTAGATGCGCGTGCCCAGCTTGCTGCGCAGCCAGGAGCTGAACATCGCCCGCTCCAGCGCGGCGCCGTACTGCCCCTGCCAGCGCATGTCGAGCCGATCCAGCAACGGATGCAGCAGGTGCTGGCATAGCGTGCGTGGCGGATACAGCGCCATGGCGCGATTGAAGGCATCGTCCAGCCGCAGTTCGCTGAGGCGTTCGATGGCCTGCAGCAGTTCGTCCAGTAGCTCCGACCACTGGTTCGCCTGAGGCAGTTCCGGGGGCGTGCTGGTGTCCAGCAGCGGCTTGATCTGGCTGACCGCCACGCCGCGGTTGAGCCAGGTGAGGATGTCGCGGATGCGCTGGATATGCGCCTCTTCGTACAGCCGATGGCCCTTGGCGGTGCGCAACGGCACGATCAGTCCGTAACGCCGCTCCCAGGCGCGCAGGGTTACGGCGTTGACACCGGTGATGCGGGCGACTTCGCGGATCGGCAGCAGGCCGTCCGCGGTCATCTGGCTCTGGTCCAGTGGTTCGGGCATGGTCAGATTCCGTTGCGCAGGCTGAGGCTTTCCGGGTGCGGTTGCAGGTAGGCCTGGCGCGCGATGTAGTGATCGGGATGGCGGCGGAAGTGGTGCTTGAGTAGCGTCAGCGGCACCACCAGCGGAATCACCCCGGCGCGGTATTGATCGATGAGGTGGCGCATCTCGCGGCGATCCTCGGAGCCCAGGGCATCCTTCAGGTAGCCGCTCAGATGCAACAGCACGTTGCAGTGCGTGCCGCGGGTGGCAGGCTTCTTCAGCGCCTGCATCATCTGGCTGAAGTAGCGCGCGGCGAATTCGTCCAGGTCGTGCTCGGCCAGGTTGGCTACCAGCCGGCCAAGGGCCTTGTACTGCAACGGATTGCTGGCCATCAGCTGGTACTTGTACCGGGAGTGAAAGTCGACGATGGCGCGGCGCGTCAGACCGCCGTGCAGCAGTCGCTGCCAGTCGGCGTAGGCGTAGACGCGGGTCAGGAAGTTCTCGCGCAGCACGGCATCGTTCAGCCGGCCGTCTTCCTCTATAGGCAGGTCCGGCCGCGCTTGCATCAGCGCCTGGGCGAACACGCCGGTGCCGCCACCGGGCAGGGTATGGCCGTTGGCGGCATAGACCTTCACTCGTTCCATGCCGCAGGACGGCGACTTCTGCATCAGGATGTAGCCACTGATGTCGTGCAGCTGTTCGGCGATCTGCCGGCCATAGGCGGCCAGTGCATCGGTCACGTCCAGCTCGGGTCGAACGGTGCCTACCGCCCGCGGCATCTCGGTGTCACCTAGCAGCCGGATAGGCTCGCGCGGCGTACCGAGCCCGATAGCCACTTCAGGGCACACCGGCACGAATTCGAAGTGCTGTGCGAGGGTTTCGCTGCACAGACGCGATTCCTTGTGGCCGCCGTTGAAGCGCACCGGATTGCCCAGCAGGCAGGCGCTGATTCCGATCTTGGGCGTGGGGAGTGTGGTGTGCATGACGTACCTCACTTGTACAAACAGGATTGATGTACAACTTGAGGTCATCATATTGCAGATGTTGTACAAGTCAATATCAGATGTACAAGTAAGCTGTTTTTCCTGTACAAAGTAACCATCGACCGCGTCTGGACCCGTCGTCCCGTCTTCGCTAGAGCGATTTGGCGAGGGCTGGTCTTTAACGGCGGACGGGTCTTGAGGCGGCGAAAGGCAGGGGTATGAGGGCCAAAGTGCTGTACGTTTTCCTTTGTCTGTATAGGTGTATGCTGAATGTAGCTGTCCGTTGGGCGCGGCTGCATCGCACAGGAGCTCACCATGAATATCTTGTTGACTGGCGGTACCGGACTGATTGGCCGAGCACTTTGCCGGCGCTGGTTGGCGGAGGGGCATCGGCTGTGGGTCTGGAGCCGTACGCCGGATCGCGTCGCCCGGCTGTGCGGCGCTGAGGTTCAGGGCGTTGGCAGTCTCGAACAGCTCGACAGGGTGCCGCTGGACGCGGTGATCAATCTGGCCGGGGCACCGATCGCTGATCGGCCCTGGACCAAGTCACGCAAGGCGCTGCTTTGGGATAGCCGAGTGAAGTTGACCGAGCAATTGGTCGACTGGCTGGGCAAGCGTGAGCAGAAGCCGGCCGTGCTGATCTCCGGCTCTGCAGTCGGTTGGTACGGTGACGGCGGCGAGCATCGCCTGACGGAGGCCGATCAGCCGGTCACCGCGGATTTCGCCAGCCAGCTGTGCAGCGCCTGGGAGGAGCGGGCGATGGAAGCGTCGGTGCTGGGCATCCGCGTGGCGCTGGTGCGTACCGGGCTGGTCCTCGCTCGCGACGGTGGCTTCCTGAAACGGCTGCTACCGGCTTTCAGGCTGGGGCTGGGCGGGCGTCTGGGCAGCGGCCGACAGTGGATGCCCTGGATCCATATCGAAGATCAAATCGGTTTGATTGATTTTGTTCTGCGGCAGCCGACCGCTGAAGGCCCCTACAATGCCTGCGCTCCGGCGCCGGTGCGCAACGCCGACTTCACCCGCAGCCTTGGTCGGTGCCTGCATCGGCCGACATGCTTGCCGGTGCCGGCGGTTGTGCTGAAGGCGACCCTCGGGGAGCTGGCGGGTTTGTTGCTCGGTGGCCAGCACGCGCTGCCGAAAAAGCTGCAGGAGGAAGGCTACCGCTTTCGCTTCGCCGAGCTGGATGAGGCGCTTGCCGATCTCTTGACGCATCGCTGAACGCGAGGCCCTGTGTGAAAATAGAGCGCCTGCCGCTTGGAGCCGGGCGTCAACCTTAATCATCAGTCGTTGGAAAAGTTGCATGACAGAGCAGGCGTTGTTGTTGGTCAATCTGGGTTCGCCGGCCTCCACGGAAGTCGCCGATGTACGCCGCTACCTCAACCAGTTCCTGATGGACCCCTATGTGGTCGATCTGCCCTGGCCGCTGCGGCGCCTGCTGGTTTCACTCATTCTGATCAAGCGCCCCGAGCAATCGGCGCATGCCTACGCCTCCATCTGGTGGCCGGAGGGGTCGCCACTGGTGGTGCTCAGCCGGCGCCTGCAGGAGGCGGTCCGTCCGCACTGGACGCAGGGACCGGTGGAGCTGGCGATGCGTTACGGCGAACCTTCCATCGAAAGCACACTGAAGCGCCTGGCGGCCCAGGGCATCACTCAGGTCACCCTGGCGCCGCTGTATCCGCAGTTCGCCGACAGCACCACCACCACGGTCATTCAGGAAGCGCGACGGGTCGTCCGCACACATGATCTGGGCGTGCAGCTGTCGATCCTGCAGCCGTTCTATGAAGAGCCCGAGTACCTCGAAGCGCTGGTGGCCAGCGCCCGTTCGTACCTTGAGCAGCCGTTCGATCACCTGCTGCTGAGTTTCCACGGGTTGCCGGAGCGGCACTTGCACAAGAGCGATCCCACCGGCGCGCACTGCCTGAAGGGCGATGACTGCTGTCAGCGCGCCGAAGGTGAAGTGCTGGCCAGCTGTTACCGCGCACAGTGCATGCGTACCGCGGCGGGCTTCGCCGCTCGCGCCGGTCTGCGCGACGATCAGTGGTCGGTGTCCTTCCAGTCGCGTCTGGGCCGCGCCAAGTGGATCGAGCCGTACACCGAGACGCGACTGGACGAACTGGCCGAGCAGGGCGTCAAGAAGCTGCTGGTGATGTGCCCGGCATTCGTTTCCGACTGCATCGAGACCCTGGAGGAAATCGGCGACCGCGGGCGTGAGCAGTTCACCGAGGCCGGCGGCGAGGAACTGGTGCTGGTGCCCTGCCTGAATACCCATGAAGACTGGGTGCAGGCACTGGTCAAGCTCTGCGGCCGTGCGCCCCTCGCGCTTTGAGCCCGTGCCAGAAGGCGCCCGCCCGGGTGCCTTTTTATTGCCCGGCGGTGCCGCTCAGGCCACGTGATCGATGAACATCCGCTCGAACTCGTCCAGCGCCATCGGTCTTCCGAACAGATAACCCTGAAAACGGTGACAACCGTTGCCGAGCAGCACTGCCCGCTGGGCCTCGTTTTCGACCCCTTCGGCGACGACTTCCAGCCCAAGCCCGGCTGCCAGGGCGCAGATGGCGCGTACGATGGTCAGGCTGCTGGCATCTTCGGGCAGGCCGCGAATGAAGGTCTGGTCGATCTTCAACTGATCCAGCGGCAGCTGTTGCAGATAGCTCATCGACGAATAGCCGGTACCGAAGTCGTCGATGGCGAAACGGATGCCGTGCTGCTTGAGCTGCGTCATGCGGGCGATCGCCTCGGGCATGTTGTCCAGCAGCAGGGTTTCGGTCAGTTCGAGCTTGAGCCTGGACGGATTGGCACCACTGCTTCGCAACAGTTCGAGCAGGTTGGCGACGAAGCTGTCCTGATAGAGCAGATGCGCGCTCAGGTTCACTGAAAGGGTAAGCCCGGCGAACGCCGGTTGTTTCTCCCAGAGGGCCAGTTGTTCGCAGGCCTTGCCGAGCACCTGTTGGTCCAGCGCATGGATCAGCCCGGCGTGTTCGGCCTGGGCGATGAATGCGCCGGGCGCGAGCAGCCCGCGCTGCGGATGCTGCCAGCGCACCAGTGCCTCGGCGCCGACGATGCCCGCGCGCTGTTCCAGCTGGGGTTGCAAGTGCAGGATGAACTCGCCGTTCTTCAAGCCCTGGCGGATCTCATCCTCCAGGCGCAGACGCTCCTGCACGGCCAGTTGCATGCGAGGGTCGAAGAAGCGCAAGGCGTTCTTGCCGGATATCTTGGCTTCATACATCGACATGTCGGCGCGTTTCATCAGCTCGTCGCTGGTGCTGCTCTCCGTGCCGAACAGCACCACGCCGATGCTTGCGCTGCTGTAGAGACCGAGGTTGTCGATACGGTACGGTCGATCCAGCGAACTGAGCAGTTTCATGCCGATGTGTTCGGCCTGCGAGGCCGCCTGTAACGGGGCGGGGCCGAGGTTTTCGAGCATTACCACGAACTCGTCGCCGCCCAGTCGAGCCACGGTATCGCTGCCGCGGACCTCTTTGTGCAGGCGCTCGGCAGCCAGGCGCAGCACCTGGTCACCGGTCTGATGGCCATGCAGATCATTGATGTTCTTGAAGTTGTCCAGATCGATGAACATCAGGGCGCCGAGTTCGCCGTTTCGCCGGCTGGCGGCCATTGCCTGGTGCAGCCGATCCAGCAGCAGCCGACGATTGGGCAGGCCGGTGAGTGGGTCATAGAAGGCGAGGTTGTGAATGCGCTCTTCGGCCGCCTTGCGATCGGTGATGTCGGTGAAGGCGGCCACATAGTGCGTCACCTCGCCAAGGGAATTGCGCACAGCGCTGATCGTCAGCCACTCGGGATAGATCTCGCCGCTCTTGCGCCGATTCCAGACCTCGCCTTCCCAGGCGCCGGTCGTCTCGATGCTGGACCACATCGCCCGGTAGAACTCGCGGCCGTGCTTGCCGGAAGCGAGCAGGGCGGTGGTCTTGCCAATGGCTTCTTCGGGCGTGAAGCCGCTGATACGCGTGAAAGCGCCGTTGACGCGCAAAATCCGGTTCTGTGCGTCGGTGATGAGCATGCCTTGCTGGGACTCGAAGGCAATCGCCGCAATCCGCCGCTCCAGTTCGGTGTTGAACCGCTCGGTGATGTCGCGGCTCAGCCAGACGACTGCGCGCTTGTATCCTGGCGGTTGCTCCAGAGGCAGCGCGCGGCCTTCGAACACGCGCTGACCGACCCGTGTCGGCAGGCTGTATTCCATTAGTTGAGGCGTGTCGCTTTCGAGCGTCTGCTGGATGAAGTCAAGAAAGCGCTGCTGCTCTGCCTCTGGCATCACTTCTTGCACCTTCTTGCCGCGCAGCCGGATGGCGTCGCCATACAGCAGGTTGCGTTCGGAGCAGATGACCTCCAGGCAATGGCCGTCCTCGTCGACCACCAGCAGCGGATCGGGGATTGCCTGGCCGATGGCGCGCAGCCGCGCTTCGCTCAGCCTGAGTGCCTGTTCGATCTGGCTGCGTTCGAGCAGGTCCTTGAGCAGTACGCCGAGGATTGCGGTCGCGAGGGGCAGAGCCAGCAGTACCGGCACGGCGATTTCTCGCACCGCAGCGGGCCCGAGGTCGCCGGGTGCCATCAACGCTACCAGCGCCAGCACACCCAGATGCAGCAGCACGCCGAAGGCGAGCAGCTGCCAGAAGCCGATGCCGAACAGGCGCTTGCGATACGCGCAGCAGTAGGCCAGCCCGAGCGCGATCGGCAGCAGAATATTGGCGATTCCCGGGACTACGCCGGGCCCGCCGAGCCACAGGCGGTAGGCGGCCGCCAGCGTGCCGGCGATGGCAGCCACCAATGGCCCGCCAAACAGGCCGGCCATGCTCAGCACCACGGTGCGCGCGTCGAGAATGATGCCGGTCTCGCTGACGCTGGTCATCAGCATGCCGATGATGCAGGCACTGCCGAACCAGAGCCCGGCAAGCAATTGTGCAGAGAGCTGACCGCTCCGGTTCCAGCTGCGGGTGGTGAACGCGAGCAGCCAGCAGAGAGCGAGCAGCATGGCCGCGTTTTGTACAACGGAATTTAGGGTCAAGACATCATCCTAGGGTATGCATACCCACATCAGGATTGGTGAAATGGCTATCTGCCATTATTCCACAGTCAAGCGACCGGACGATCACTACTAAAGAAGGAAGTCGCGCCGCCGAGGCTCGGCTCGACGGGGCGTGCGGTGGGGTCAGGCTTGCGCGAGCTGCGCCTTGAGTTCGCGGATCTCGGCCTCGAGTGCTTCGACCCGCTGCAGTGCGTCCACCTCGGCGGTGACGTCCTTCTGGATGCCGATGAAGTACGTCAGTTGATCGGCCTCGTTGAACACTGGCGTGATGGAAAGCTCATTCCAGAACGGTGTGCCGTCCTTGCGGTAGTTGCGGATGACCTGACGGCACGGCTGGTTGTTCTTCACCGCCTCGCGGATGGCCTGCAGGCCCGGTTGGTCGCGGTCGTCGCCCTGCAGGAAGCGGCAGTCGCGGTAGAGGATGTCGTCCACGGCGTAGCCGGTCAGCCGCTCGAACGCCGGGTTGGCGTAGATCAGGATGTTGTCGTCGCCCTCCTGCTCTGCGACCACGATTCCATCGTTGGAGGCTTCGATAACCAGTTGCAGCAGCTTGGCGTTGATCATGTGGCGACATCCTGAAGGGTCATGCGGCGCATTCTAGAACAACTTGACCCAATCAGTGCCCTGCCATGCGGCTCGTTCAATCACCGCGCTTGCGGAAAAACAGCGTGACCTGGCCCACCTCAACGCCGAACTTGCTCATGAACGAACGGTTGGCCAGCGTGTTTTCGTCGATCAGGTACATCCAGTCGTCCAGGTGTACGTCGTAAACCTTGCCATCCACCGGCAGGCTGAGTATGTAGCGCCAGCGCAGGGTATTGCCGGCCACTTCACCAACGGCTTCGCCGACGACGTCTGCGGCCGTGCCGCGCCAGTGTCCGGGGCGTTCCTCGGTCAGGGTCCAGACGCGTTGCTGGGTGGTGCCGTCGCTGTAGCGAAAGTGTTCGTCGAGGATCAGCTTGTCGCCATCGAGGCTGCCATCGATCTCGACATGAAAGCGCTTGACCACCTCGCCGGAGCGCTTCTGGAACATGCCCCAGGCATCCACCGTGCCGACGAAGTACCGGCGCAGATCCAGCTGCGGTTCCTCGTTGCGGTAGTGTTCGACGTCGACGGCGGTGCAGCTGAGCAACATCAGGCAGCAAGCCAGGATCAATAGCTTTTTCATGGTTGCGTTTCTCCGCAGGGCAGGGATGTGAGCAGCCGCGCCGCCAGCAGCTTCAGCAGGCAGGGCAGGCCGGCGTAGACCAGCGCAAGGTTCCAGCCGGCCGCAGTGCCCGGTTGGTAGTCGCTTAGCGCCAGCAATGGCAGAGCGAGGCCGGCGAGTGCCAGCGCCAGCTTGGCGAGAAAGCTCCACAGGCCGAAATAGGCAGCGGTCGAGTCGCGCTCATCGACCGGGATGATGTCGGCCAGCAGTGCCGGTGGCAGCGCCAGGTCCGCCCCGAGGGCGAGGCCGGAAAGGATGCATACCGCCCCGTAGGCCCACGCGGAACCGGGTTCCAGCAGCACCGCCCAGATAAACGCGGCGCAGGCGGTGAGCATGCCGATCCGCCAGCTGCGTCGTTTGCCGATGCGATCGGCCAGGCGGGTCCAGAGCGGCAGACCCAATGCGCCGCTGATGAAGTACAGCGCCAGGAACAGCCCGGTCAGTCGCGCCAGTTGCAGGCGATCGGCAATGAAGAAAAGCGCCAGCGTGGCGGGAATTGCCACGGCGACCGCATTGATGAAATACACGCCCGCCAGCCGTCGAAAGGCCGGGTTGCGCAATGGCTGTCGCCAGTTGCCAGTATCGGCGCGTACGGCTCGCTGCGGTCGAGGCGCGGCGAACAGCAGCGCTCCGGTGCCGATGTAAAGCAGTACGGCGAAGGTCACCGCGAACGCAGCGAGCCCGGTCGCCATGCCGTATCGATTCGCTATCGCGCTCGGCAGCACGCTGGCCAGCACCACGCCGAAAAGCCCGGCGCCTTCGCGCCAGGCGGCGACCCGGGTCCTAGTGTTGGGGTGATCGGATAGCCGCGCGCCCCAGGCCAGATAGGTGATGTTGACCAGGCTGTGCAAGGTGTAGGTGAGTGCCAGCAAACCACCCAGCCATGCGGCGAGCGCGAAGGTGCCAAGGCCGCCCGGTGGAATCAGCAGGGCCGCTATAGCCAGGCTCAGCAGCGCGGCGGCAGCGGCGAGCAGGGCGGTCCAGCCGCGCGGCGAGCGGCGATCGATCAAGCGACCGAGCCAGGGGTCCTGCACGGTGTCCAGCAGCCGCGCAAGGAACAGCACGGCACCGGTCAACGTGAGCCCAAGCCCGAGGTCCGCTGCATAGAAATTCGGCACCAGCACGTAGATTGGCAGCATGGCCATCGCCAGCGGCAGGCCGAGTACGCCGTACGCTGCCAGCGCCCTGTTCTTCACGGCTCACCCAGCAGGTTGCGCCGCAGTTTCTGGTCGCGGCTGCGTGGATCGAGCCAGATGGCGAAGAAGGCATCGGCGAACAGCGGATCCGCCACCTCGTGATGTAGGCGGTCGTTGACGTAGAACCGACAGCCCTGGCCGGGCAGGTAGACCCCGGTGATGCGTTCGCCCGGCGTGACGTCGACGAAGGCCTGCTGCATCTCGACACGCCACTGGCGAAGCTGCGTGGAGTCGAGCGTTGCGCCGGCCAGCCTCTGGATTTCTTCCAGACTGGTACGAACGAAGTCGTCACGGCTGATGGCGCGGTGGTAGGTCAGTTCCAGGGCGAAGGGCGTCTGCGGTCGCAGCGGGCTCGTGGGGCTCCACAGTCGTGCATCGTAGATGCGAAAACCGAAGAAGCGCAGCTGGCCTTCGCCCACCAGCCGGGCGTCGGGCAGCACCTCGCGCCAGCTGGCTGACGCGACGGCGGGCAGCAGCCACAGCGTGCAGAGCAGGGCGATCAGCGGGCGGCGGCTCATGGCACGGGCTCAGCGGCTTCCCGCCAGGGTTATCGATACCGAGTCGGCGAAGCGCAGCGCATGGGGCTTGTCGACTTCCACCTCGGCATAGCACACCGCTGGGTGCGCCATCACCAGGTCGAGGATTTCCTGGGTCATGCGCTCAAGCAGGGCGAAACGGTTCTGCTCGACATGGCGAATGATCGATTTGGTGATGGTGCGGTAGTTGAGCGCCTGCTCGATGTCGTTTTCACGCACCGCCTCTACGGCGCCGTAGAGAATCGTCAGATTGATCAGCACGTCCTGCCGGTTGAGGATCTCGTCCTCGTTGATGCCGATGTATGTACGCAGGCGCAGGTTTTTTACGCGAATGCGCGCCATACCGGGTTCCAGGCGCGGCATCACTGGCCCCGCCCGATCAGCTGGAGGAATTCCATGCGTGTGTTGCAGGAGCTGCGGAAGGCGCCGAGCATCACCGAGGTGTTCATCACCGAGTTCTGCTTCTCGACGCCGCGCATCATCATGCACATGTGCTTGGCCTCGATGACCACCGCGACGCCAGCCGCGCCGGTGACTTCCTGGATGGCCTCGGCGATCTGGCGGGTCAGGTTTTCCTGGATCTGCAGGCGGCGGGCGAACATGTCGACGATCCGCGCGACCTTCGACAACCCGAGCACGCGGCCGGTAGGGATGTAGGCCACGTGTGCCTTACCGATGAAAGGCAGGATGTGGTGTTCACACAGCGAGTAGAGCTCGATGTCCTTGACGATCACCATCTCGTCATTGTCCGAAGCGAACAGCGCGCCGTTGACGATTTCCTCAAGGCTGCGCTGGTAACCACCACACAGGTATTGCATGGCCTTGGCCGCGCGCAGCGGGGTGTCGCGCAGGCCTTCACGCTCCGGGTTCTCGCCGAGGCCGGACAGTATTTCGCGGTAGTGACCAGATAGATCGTTCATGACGAATTCCTTTGTGGAAAAACGCGCTTGCGTTGGTGGGCACGCTTGGAAGCGAAGCGCTGGTGCCGATAAAGCTATACGAAGATATATTCTTGTACAACTAAATGTATAGGAATACGCTGCGCTTCAACGAGCATAAGCCTAGGGGCGGGCATCCCAGCGCTGCTGCACCGGCCTGCGTTGTGCAAATCGGGAAATCTGTAAAGGAATCGGCGGTGAAGGAGCTATCCAGGTTCGGGTTGCGCTTGGCGCTGCTCAGGGGAAAAGTCGCACGGGTCGAGCTGCATGGCTTGCGTTGCTGCGGATACAGCGCCTGGGTGATTGATCGACAGGGTCAGCGACGACAGTTTGCCGAAGGTGAGCGTAGCGTCTGGCCTGATCAGGGCAGCCTGAAGCGGGTTCTGCGCGGCGTGGGGGTACGTGAAGTCTATTGGCGTCAGGTGGTCAGCCATGACGAGATGATCGGTCGCCCCGGTTGCAGTGAGCCCGAGGCAGGTCTGCCGGTGCCGTTGCGTGCAGAAGGTTAGTCCAGCTTGTCGGCTCTCCCCGACATCTCATGCGGTTTGCCGGCAAGATTGCATTGCGTGCCGCAGCGGCTGGCACCGTCGGGATGCGGCAGCCAGTCCAGGTGCGGTCTCGCCAGGCTGAACAGCCAGTAGGCCAGCAGTAGCAATGGGCGCAGTGGCCGCCAACCGAGCGGGGCGGCCCAGACGCCATGCCCGGCCAGCCGCCAGCTCCAGTAGGTCGCGTCGACGCCGGTCAGCCACTGGCCGCTGGCGCTGCGTGCATGCAGGCGCCGCTGTAGCTGGTTCAGCTCGCACCCGAGGCCGTCCGGGTTGAAGTCCGGTGCACTGATATCCACCAGCAGGAGCTTCGCGGGGTCTGCCTGACGCTCCAGCCAGCGCACCTCGCGCGCGCAGAGCGGGCAGCTGCGATCAACGAAGAGCGTCAGCGGCAAATCGGGCGACATTTCATCGCATCTCACGTTTGTACAATGTTTGTAGAGGGTATGTCGGGAAACGCTGAGTTACAATCGCTGCACTCTTTTCGAACGAGCCGCCCTCATGACCGATTCTTCCGGCGCTTCGACCCTCGCTGCCAATGCCTTCAATCAGCAGGACCTGTTCCCCATACGCGAGGTTTCGCGACTGACCGGTGTCAATCCGGTCACGTTGCGGGCATGGGAACGTCGCTATGGCCTGATCCGGCCTACCCGCACCGATAGTGGCCATCGTCTCTACTCGATGGCCGACGTGGAGGCGGTGCGCAGCATCCTCGCCTGGACCGAGCGAGGCGTGGCGGTCAGCAAGGTCGGTAGCATCCTCGCCCGCAGTGCGGCTGGGCGTGATGCCGACGAGCCGGTCGTCGCGGCGAACAACGAGTGGGCCGAGTGGCAGGAGCAGCTGCGCGAGGCGGTAAGCAGCTTCGATGAGACTCGTCTGGAGCAGCTCTACGGTCAGATTTTCTCCACCTATCCGCCGACGGTGGTGTTTCAGGATGTGCTGCTGCCTATCTGGCAGGAGCTGCTTTTGCGACAGGACGAGTTCGGCCGCACAAGCGAGTGGCTGTTTCTCGATGCGTTCCTGCGGGCCCGCGTACTGCAACGCTTGCAACTCTCACGTATTCACTCTGCCGAGCGCGTCCTGCTCGCAGCCATGCCGGGGCAGGGCCGCGAGTTGGAACTGCTGGTCACCGGGTTGATGCTGAGTGGCGACAGCCTGGCTGTCAGCGTGTTGCCCATTGGCCAGCCCCTTGAGGAACTGGCGCTGGTCTGCGACAAGATGAAACCGCAGGCATTGGTGCTGTTTTCCAACGTTCCCCACCGCGAAGCGCAGTTGCGTCAGCTCAACAAGCTGTCGCTCGGCATCGATTGCCCGCTGGCGCTGGCTGGCGAGGCGGCGGAGCTGGCCCGTGAAGCCCTGACCGGATCACCGATAGCCTGCCTGGGCAACTCCGGCAAACTGATGCAACGGCGGCTACGGCAGTTCCTTGCCGGCCAGCTGGATACCTGATCGATACGAGCGCATTCCGCGCTCGCCGGAGGCGAACCATGACTGCGAGCGGCCTGCCGACCTCCTCACCTCCCGAGCGAGTGACGCTGCCCGGCGGGTTGCAGCTGGGATTCATCGCACTACCAACCGGCAGCCAGGCCGCCGCGCTGGTGCGTGTGCACGCGGGTGCACACGACGCGCCAGTACAGTACCCGGGACTGGCGCACTTTCTCGAGCACCTGCTATTTCTCGGCAGTGAAGCCTACCCGCAGGATCGGAGCCTGATGCCTTTCGTGCAGGGCTGTGGCGGGCAGCTGAATGCGTCGACGCGCGAGCGGCACACGGATTATTTCTTCCAGGTCCCGGCCGATGCGTTTGGCGAGGCGCTCAAACGATTGCTCGACATGCTGGCCCGTCCGCTGCTCGACCCGGCAGCGCAATTGCGTGAGCGGGAAGTCCTGCAGGCGGAGTTCCTCGCGCGCGGCCGCGACCGGGAAACCCTCAGCGATGCCGCAATCGGTACCGCACTGGAATCGCACCCGTTCAGCGCTTTTCACGCCGGCAATCGCGAAACCCTGCCCGTGGAAGAGCCGGCTTTCCAGCAGGCACTGCGCGACTACCATCGACGCTTCTATCATGCGGGGCAAATGGAGCTGCTGGTCGCGGCGCCGTGCAGCATCGAGGTCTTGCAGGCCTATCTCGACTGCAGCGAATGCCGGCTGCCCGCTGCGTCGCCGGTCCGGCGAACGGTCCCTCCACTGCCTGCCGGTTGCGGTGCCTCGCTGAGGCTGTTGGTCGCCAACGCTCGTCCTTGTCTGATTCTGGCGTTCGCGCTGGACCAGATGCCGGATGCAACCTGCGTGGCGTTGGACCTCCTTGGCGCCTGGCTGACATCACAGGCCCCCGATAGCCTGCTGGCCACGCTGCGCGAGACGGGCTGGTGCGAAACGGCGGCGTTGCGCGTGCCTTACTGGCATGAAAATCAGGGCGTGATCAGTCTGGAGTTGCAGCTGACCGGCCAAGGCATGGCCGCCCGTGCGCAGATCGTCGCGGCGGTCCGCGAATGGCTGCGCTTCATGACCGAGCAGGCTGATTGGGGCAGGCTCTGGGATGACTTCGTACGTATCCGCGAACGAGGCCTGCTGGGCAAGGAGCCCTTGGCGCGCCTGCGCTACTGGATCGATCCCGCTGCCTGGCGACCATCGATCGAGAGCACTCGCGTGCAGCGCGCATTCGTGGCTCTGGGCTCACGGTTGCAGAGCCAGCCGCCAATCGTGCTGACAGTTACCGACGGGGCCGATGGGCAACAGATTGAATGTTCCGCTGTGCACGGCGGCTTCGCCTTGGCGCTGGGACACGAGCCGCTGCCGGAGATGGAGCCACGCACCTGGCCCTGGCGCCTCCCCGCGGCCAATCGCTGGCTGACGGAGCGACCGACGCCACGCGTGGCATCGGTATTGCCGCCGAGCTTGTGCTGGCTGGAACCTGCCGCTAATTCAGGGGGGCAGGCTGCGCTTTACCTTCGCTGGCGCTTTGCCCCGCACGCTCCTGGCGAGTGTCTTTGGCACATAGTGCGGTCGGCGTTGCGGCCCTACCTTGCGGCTGCGACGCAGGCGGGGGTGGAGGTGCGCTTCGAAGACTTTGGCGGCAGCTGGTGTCTGGCGCTGTTCGGCTATGCCGAAGCGCTGCCACTCGTGCTGCAAGACCTGCTTCCGGTACTGCGGGCGCCTTCGCCGGATGCCGTGCGCGAAGGACTACGCCTGTTCGATGAGGCCCGGTCGCCTTCCGCCGACGAGCTCCTGATTCGCCAACTGATGCGGCGCCTGCCACTGCTGCTGGAGCGGACTGCAAACGAAAGTGGGGTAGCCGAAGGCGAGGCCGATCTTGCCGGCGCCTGGCGGCATGCGCACTGGGATGCGTTGGTCATGGGGCTTCCCGCAACACTGAGTGGGCCGCTGCAGGATGTTCTGCAAGCGCTGCCAGGCGTGCCCGAGGTCGCTGTTGTGGGTGCGCTAGGAGACACTTCCGCGCGCTACCTCTGGTCTCGCTTCGGCGACCCTGGCGAGGAAACCGCGCTGGTGCTGTTCTGTCCGTTGCCGACACGCTCAATCGCCATCGAGGCCGGCTGGCGGCAGCTGGCCCTGCTGATGGAAGGGACGTTCTTTCGCCGCCTGCGCAGTGAATTGCAGCTGGGCTACGCGGTGTTCTCCGGCTTCCGTCAGTTCGGTGAGCACGCCGGTATCGTCTTCGCCGTGCAATCGCCGACGGCTTCGGCTGCGGAAATTCTGCGGCACATCGAGGAGTTTCTCTGCTCCTTCGACGACGCCTTGGGCTCTGCGGGGGCAGACGCGCTCGCGGCTGGCGGTGACTCGGCAGGTGGTTCGACGCAGGATTTGCGTCGCCGCGCCGAGGATAACTGGCAAGCCCAACTGGCCGGGTTGGGTTCGGAGCATCCGGCTGCTGTCGCCGCCGCGATGAAGACGCAGGAGCTCCGGGATATCGCCGCACAGCTGCAGGCGCTGCGCAGTGCCGCAGGCGGTTGGCGAGTCATTGCCAACACCGATGCGCCGGATGCGCGCTGGCTACAGCGCTGACATAGCCCGTCTCTCTTTTCGTCGATCCATTTCATCGCCACTGCATGGCAGTCGGTGACCGGCACTGCTTTGGGTGTAAGACCCATGGTTCGTTCGGTGGGTGTGGGGGAGGGCATGCTTTGCGTGCAAGACCAGAACCGCGGCGAAAGTACTAGCCTTTCGCCGCTATCGCAGCGTATGTCCACCCATGTGGCCTTTCGATAATCGCTCCCGACACGACTGCGAGTCGTCAATACAGCGGAGAGCGCCATGCACAACAACAAGAAAGCCGTATCAACCCTGCTGCCACTGGCTTTGGCCAGTGCTGTTGCCATGACCGTGAGCCAGTCGGCCATGGCTGAGATCGTGCTCTATGATGAGAACGACACTACCTTCTCCACCGATGGTTACTTCAACACCTTCTACGTCCACAGCGACGTGGAGCGGGACGGCGAGCAGTTCGATCGCAAGCAGTCGCGGGTGAAGATGGGCTTCCTGCCCAACTGGATCGGCTTCAACTTCGGCAAGCAGGTCGGCGACCTCAAGCTGGGCGGCCGCTCCTCGTTCTGGGTGACCATCAACGACAGCGAAAGCAACGGCACCGAAACCGGTATCGACGTTCGTCAGTTCTACGCTACCGCCGGCAACGAGCAGTGGGGTGAAGTGCTGTTCGGTAAGGACTTCGGTCTGTTCGGGCGCTCCAATATCCTGCTCGACGAGATGCTCAGCGGCTACGGCCAGGTCAGCGACACCCTGGGGCTGGTCGATGGCGGCGGCGTCTCCTTCGGCAACATCGGTACCGGCTACCCGTACCCGTTCCCGACCTCGCAGATCACCTACCGCTCGCCAAAGATGAACGGTCTGCGCATCGCTGCGGGCATCATGGATCCGGTAGATACCACCGACGACACCAGCACCGCGTTGGATAAGGCCTACCAGGAAGCCCCGCGCTTCGAAACCGAGGTGACTTACGAGTTCGAACTGGGTGGTACCCAGTTCTACACCTGGATCAACGGCATGCAGCAGAGTTCGGACAATACCGACAGCAGCATCGAGAAAGTTGACTCCAAAGGCTTGGGCTATGGCGTACAGGCCAAGATGGGCAACCTGTCGCTGACCGCCTCCGGCTTCCAGGCCGAGGGCATCAACCCGTTCTTCACCAACAATGCTGGCGAGGCGCTGCTGCGTGAAGTGGATAGCGACGGCTACCTGCTGCAAGGCTCCTACCGCTTCGGCAAGAACCGCCTGGCATTGTCCTACGGTCAGACCAAGGACGATGGCAACGGTCTGGGCAGTGAAGCAGATTACGAAACCCGCGGCATCGCGCTGTTCCACAGCATCAACGACAACCTGACCCTGGTCGCCGAGCTGAACCAGTTCGAGATCGAAGGCAAGGACACCCCGACGCTGGACGAGGAAACCCGCACCTTCGCAGTGGGTGCGGCGCTGAGCTTCTAAGCTGAGTACAGGGCGCGGATGGCAGCCGAACCGTAGGTCGCGTCATCCGTTGCGATGCAGTGGTAGGTACGTTGATCGTCCCCACGCCCTCGATGCAGAGCTAACCGCTGCATCCTGAAAGGCTGGCCCCCGCGAGGGGGTCAGCCTTTTTCGCTATTGCACAGGCTGAGACGAGCACTGTCGGCAGCGGAACTGTTGCTGGCCCGCGTTGTTTCGTCGCGATGCTACCTAGGCAGGCCTTTACCGGTACTCAAGTAGCATTTTCGGGCCATATGCCCTGGCCAAGAATGGGGTCATCCGATTCAGGTGGTGCGGGGTATCGTGCGTGACCAAACAACAAGGCGAAGTTATCCGCACCGCGATGTCCGAGGCCCGGCTGCCCGAGACGGTGGCCCAGGACCTGGCGCGCCAGCTGATGCATCCGCATCTGGGCTTCGTGCTGTTCTTTTGTTCGGCGGAATACGATCTTCCGGCGCTGGGCGATGCGCTGCGCCAGTACTTCGGCGGTGTGCGTCTGGTCGGTTGCACCTCTGCGGGCGAGATCACCTCCCAAGGTTACGGCCGCAGCTGCGTGACGGCGGTCGGCTTCGACCATCGGAGCTTTTCCATCGCCTGCGAGCTGATAGACGAGATGGATCGCTTCAGCCTGATCGAGGCGCAGCAGCTGGTGGAGCGTCTGGGCAGCGACTGCCGCAGCAACTCGCTGGCGCCGATCAAGGATCACAGCTTCGCGCTGACGCTGCTCGACGGACTGTCAAGCCGCGAGGAGGTGGTGCTGTCCGCGCTCAGCGCGGCCTTCGGCAGCATTCCGCATTTCGGCGGTTCGGCCGGCGACGACAATCATCTGAGCGACACCTACGTCTATTACGACGGCCGGTTCTACAGCGGGGCGGCGATCGTGGTGCTGATCAATACCTGGCTGGATTTCGAGGTGTTCACCACTCACCACATCCTGCCGCTCGAAGACAAGCTGGTGGTGACCCGCGCCGACAGTACCAGTCGACGGGTCTACGAGCTGAACGCCGAGCCGGCCGCCGAGGAATACGCACGGCTGATCGGCGTGCCGGTCAGCGATCTCGATCATCGGCTGTTCGCCGCCCATCCGCTGGCGGTGCGAATCAATGAGCACTACTACGTGCGTTCGATTCAGAAGGTCAACGAGGACATGAGCCTGACCTTCTATTGCGCCGTGGAGAACGGCATCGTGCTGACCGCCATGGAGCCGGGGCCGCTGATGCCGAACCTGGAAGCGTTATTTGAGCGACTGGAACAGCGCCTCGGCCCACCGCTGCTCACGATCGGCTGTGATTGCTTCCTTCGCCGCCTGGAAATCGAGGCCAACGATACCAGCGAACAGACCTCGGCTTTTCTCCGACGCCAGCAGGTGATCGGCTTCAACACCTACGGAGAGCAGTTCAATGGCATGCATATCAACCAGACCTTCACCGGCGTCGCCATTGGCCGACCGGGAGGCCGGGCAGGTCGCTGAGCTGCTGGCGCGCCAGGCCGAACTCGAGCGCGAAAACCTCAAGCTCAAGCGCATCAACGCCGCGCTGATCGAACGCGTCGAATCCAGCGGTGCCGGCCGCGATGCCTCCTACGCCGCCTTCCAACACTCCGTGGAACTGGCCGAGCAAGTGCGCGAGCGCACCGATGCGCTGAATCAGGCGATGGCCGAGCTCAAGGGCAGCAACCAGCTGCTCAGCGATGCACGGTTGCGCGCGGAAACGGCGCACCAGCACCTGGTCGATGCCATCGAGAGCATTTCTGATGCGTTCGTGTTGTTCGACCGCGACCAGCGTATCGTCCTGTTCAACCGCCGCTTCAAGTCGCTATGGACGCGCACGCGCGCGCGCATCAACGCCGGTACGCGGCTGGCAGAGGTGCGGCGGCTGGCGGAAAGCACCGGGCTGATCGTCGAGGAGCATCGCGGCAAGGGCGATGAGCCCACGGTGTACCGCCTGAACAACGGGCGCTGGGTGCAGGTCAGCGAACGCCCGACCCGCGAAGGCGGCTTGGTGATTCTCTACACTGACATCACCGAGGTGAAGGTCAGCGAAACCATGCGCCGCGAGCAGGCGCTGGCGCAGAAGTCGCGTCTGCTGCAGCGTGCGGTGGACAACCTGTCCCAGGGCGTGGCGATGGTCAGCGCCGAGGGTGCACTGGAGCTGTGGAACCGGCGCTTCCTCGAACTCTGCGGGCTGGCGCCGATCGAGGCACATCGGCCGTTCGAGGAGGTCATGGCCGACAGCGAGCTGACCCTGCTCACACCCAACAGCCGTGACGCCCGCGGCCGGCCGATTCGCGAGCTGGAACAGCGCCTGTTCGACGGCCGCGTGCTGGAAATTCGTACCCACGCGCTGCCCACCGGCGGCTTCGTCAATACCTTCACCGACATCACCGAGCGCTACCGCCATGCCGAGGCTCTGCGCGAGAGCGAGCGCTGGATTCGCCTGATCACCGACCATGTGCCGGCGTTGATCGCCTATGTGTCGGCCGACCTCACCTACGAGTTCACCAACAAGGTCTATGAGGAATGGTACCGCTGGCCCAGCGACGGCATGCTCGGCCAGTCGCTGCGCGAGGTGCACAGCGGCGAGCACTGGCGGCAACTGGAGCCGTACATCGACCGGGCATTGTCGGGCGAGAGCGTCAGCTTCGAGATGGCCGAGCGCAACCATGCCGGCCAGCAGCGCTACATGCTGCGCTCCTACGTGCCGAACCGGCAGGCAAATGGCGAGGTGGCCGGCATCTTCGTGCTGATTCAGGACATCACCGATCGCCGGCGCACCGCCGAGGCGTTGCACCAGGCCTATCAGAATCTCGAACAGCGCGTACGTGAGCGCACCGCCGAGCTGACCAGCCTCAACGACCAGCTGCTGCGTGAGATCGACGAGCGCAGCCATGTCGAGGCGCGTTTGCGCGAAGCCAAGCGCGAGGCGGAAGTGGCCAACCTGTCCAAGACCAAGTTCCTTGCCGCGGTCAGTCATGACCTGCTGCAGCCGCTCAATGCCGCGCGGCTGTTCACCAGCGCCTTGCTGGAACAGCCGGGCACGTCCAGCGGCGGGCTGATCCGCAACATCAGCAATTCACTGGAGGACGTGGAGAACCTGCTCGGCACTCTGGTCGATATTTCCAAGCTGGATGCCGGCGTGATCAAACCGGATATCGCGCCGTTCGCAGTCAGTGAGCTGCTGGAAAACCTGGCCATGGAGTTTCGCCAGATCGCCGGGGCCGAACAGCTGCAGCTGGACTTCATTCCCTGTTCGGCGCTGGTGCGCAGCGATATCCAGCTGTTGGCGCGCATCCTGCGTAATCTGCTGACCAACGCGATTCGCTACACGCCCGACGGACGCGTGCTACTAGGCTGTCGCCGGCACCGGCAGAGCCTGTCCATCGAGGTCTGGGATACCGGCGTCGGTATCGCCTCGGACAAGCTCGAGGAAATCTTTCAGGAGTTCAAGCGCGGGGAGGGCGTGCGTCCCAACCAGGATCGCGGCCTCGGTCTTGGCCTGGCCATCGTCGACAAGATCGCGCGCATGCTCGGCCATCGCATCCGGGTCAGTTCGCATCCGGGGCGCGGCTCGTGCTTCGCCATCGACGTACCGCTGGCCAAACGCGCGCCCAAGGCGCGGCCGGAGCCGAGCACCACGGAACTGGTGCTGCAGCGGCTGCAGGGCGCCCGGGTGTGGGTGCTGGATAACGACACGGCGATCTGTGCGGGTATGCGCACGCTGCTGGAAGGCTGGGGCTGCAAGGTGATCACGGCACTGTCCGAGGAGGACCTGGCGCGGCAGGTGGATAACTTCCATGCCGAGGCCGATCTGATGATCGCCGATTACCACCTGGACAACGGCCACACCGGCATTGACGTGGTGGCTACCGTCAATGCGCGGCGCGCCAGCCCGCTCCCGGCCTTGATGATTACCGCCAACTACAGCAACGAGCTCAAGCAGCAGGTCCGCGAGCTCGGCCATATGCTGATGCACAAGCCGGTGCGGCCGATGAAACTGAAGACCGCCATGTGCCACATGCTCGAGCACGGTACGGCAAGCTAGGGACAGGGATGATCAGCGCAGTGTTGCGCGCCTGATCCGCGGCAAAGGATTTGGTCTTAGCGCGACCATATCCCGCGTCCCGGTAGCCGCTCGCGATCGTGTGGGCGATCCAGGCCGAGCAGTGGCCCTTGCGGGACGATGCCGTTGGCGTTGATCTGCCGGTGGCTGGCGTAGTAGTGGTTCTTGATGTGGGTGAAATCCACGGTCTCGGCAATCCCCGGCCACTGGTACAGCTCGCGTAGCCAGTTCGACAGGTTCGGATAATCCTCGATACGGCGCAGATTGCACTTGAAGTGGCCGTGATACACCGCATCGAAGCGGATGATGGTGGTGAACAGGCGCCAGTCGGCTTCGGTCAGGTACTCCCCGGTCAAATAGCGCTGCTTGTCCAGGCGTCGCTCCAGCCAGTCGAGCTCGCGGAACAGGTCGTCGAAGGCTTCCTCGTAGGCGTCCTGAGTGGTGGCGAAACCAGCGCGGTAGACACCGTTGTTGATCGCCGGATAGATCCGCGCATTCAGTGCATCGATTTCGCCATGCAGCGCCTCCGGGTAGAAATCCAGCGTAGAGCCGGTCAGCTCGTCGAACGCGTCATTGAAGATGCGGATGATCTCGGCCGACTCGTTGTTGACGATGCACTGGCGCTCACGATCCCACAGAACGGGAACGGTGACCCGGCCCGAGTACTTCGGATCGTCACGGCTGTAGCGCTGATGCAGGTAGTCGAGGTCGTCCAACGCGTCGCCGCTGGAGCCGGTGGACTTGTCGAAGGTCCAGCCGTGCTCGGCCATCAGCCAGCTGACCACCGAGACATCGATCAGCGGCTCGAGGCCCTTGAGCTTGCGGTAGATCAGCGTGCGGTGCGCCCACGGACAGGCGAGTGAAACATAGAGATGGTAGCGACCTGCCTCGGCCTTGAAGCCACCCTGGCCGTCGGGCCCGGGCGCGCCGTCGGGGGTGACCCAGTGCCGGCGCTTGGCCTGTTCGCGTTCGAATTTGCCGTCGCGGCTTGCGTACCAGCGGTCGTGCCACTGGCCATCGATCAGTAGTCCCATGGTGCCCTCCTGTTACGGAATAGGAGGCCAGTCTAGGAAGCATCGTTCGATCGATATGACCGAATGGCGGGTTAATCCTATCGCTTAAATCGATGAATGGCGGCTGTGCCAGTAACCACGCGCCTGCTCGAAAGCTGCGTCCCGTGTCGCGCCAAGGCCTCGCAGAGCCAGGGCCATGGTGGCGATCACGGCGAGTTCGCCATAGGCATCTTCTTCACGACCTTCCCACACGGCCAGTAGCTGCTGAGCGTCCAGCTGCGCCGGTTTCACATGGCGGCGCTCGGACAATGCCGGCCATTCTTCGTCCCAGGGCAGCCCGCCAGTGGTGCCGTAAAGATGGGAGATATTGTCCGGATTCATCTCGACCTCACCGCCTTCGCCCTTGATGACGATGGCGTGGTCGCCGAGCAATGTGCTGGCCTGGCGGTGTGTGTCCTGATAGCCGGGGTGGAAGATGCTCTGCAGGCCGCAACGCGCACCCAGCGGGTTGAGCAGGCGCGCCAGCGAGTGGATTGGCGAGCGCAGGCCGAGCAGGTTGCGCATGTCGATCATGCGCTGCAGCACCGGCATCCAGGCACCCAGCGGAATGAACGCGAGATTGCTCTGGTCCAGTGCAGCGCTGACCTGTTGCCAGTTCTTGCAGCCACGGATACCCAGCAGCTCAAGCTGCTGTTCGCTATAGATGCGCCCGGTGGTGTGGGCGCCGCCACCGTGCATGAGGATGCGTACGCCGTTGGCTGCCAGGCACTTGGCTGCCAGCAGATACCAGGGCAGGTGGCGCTTCTTGCCGGCGTAGCTTGGCCAGTCGAGGTCGACAGCCGTCTTCGGCGCTTGCACTCGTTCGCGTACCGCTTCGGTGAAGCCGGCCAGCTCGTCGGCGCTTTCTTCCTTGTGCCGCAGCAACATGAGGAAGGCGCCGAGCTGAGCGTCCTCGACCTTGCCGTCGAGCAGCATGCCCATGGCTTCGCGGGCTTCTTCACGCGTCAGGTCGCGGGCGCCACGCTTGCCTTTGCCAAGGATGCGCACATACACGGCGAAGGGGTGTTCGGCTGGAGTCTCGAGGATCATAGGCAATTGCTCGGTTTCGGCAGTCCCGCCAGCTTGGCGGCCAGCTTGGCGGGGGTACCCTTGAACAGACGGTTGAGGTACAGGCTGTTGCCCTTTTCGGGTCCCAGCTTGAGCGCGGTGTACTTGATCAATGGGCGCGTAGCCGGCGACAGCTGGAATTCGGCGTAGAACTCGCGCAGCAGCCGAAGCACTTCGCGATGTTCGTCTTCCAGCTCCAGCTCTTCCCGGGCCGCCAGGGCCTCGGCCACGGCTTCGTTCCAGTCGCTCAGATCGACCAGAAAACCGTCCTTGTCCAGCGCGATCTCGCGCCCTTCGACGATCAGGCTCATAACCAGCTGTTGACCCGCTGATAGCGACAGGTCAGCTCGACGAAGCCGGGATAGTCCAGCAGCTGGACGCGCTGCGGCAGGGCGAGGATAGAGCGTGCCTGAACGTCCTCTTCCAGGGCGAACAGGGCGACCTGCTCGGGCAGCTGCTCCAGCGCCTGGCACGGTTGGCTGCCGGGCTGTAGCGCATAGGTGGCGTCACCGGTCAACAGCAGGGCGTCGGCGTCGCCCAGCAGCGGCAGGCAGCTGGCGAAGCGGCTGTCGCTGAACGGCGAATGGGAAAGCAGGTGCAGAGTAGCCATCAGATCGTGATCACATGGTCGTAGCGGTTGATCAGGGTGCGCAGGCCGGCATCGTCGAGGATCTCGACCGGCAGTGCCAGCGCCGATTCGGCGAGGTTGCGCTCGCTGAGACTGCGTCGTGCGGCGAACAGGGCATCGATGCCGAACAGCGGCAGTGCCTGCAGATTCGCAGTCAAATCCTTCTGCTCGACGGATGCCGCCTGCTGCGCGGCGGCGAGCTGGAATACGCCGTCGTCGAGGAACAGCATTCCCAGCGGCAGCTCGAAGGCGCCGCCGGCCAGCACGATGTCCAGCGCCTCGCGGGCGGATGGGCCGGACCAGGGTGCCTGGCGGCTGATGATGAGCAGGGAACGCGCCATCAATGACCTCCGAAGCAGACGAGTCGATCGGCTTGCTGCGCCGCTTCATGCAGTTGGCCCAGGCCGGACAGCTCCCAGCCGGCTGCAAGGTTTGCCGCGGGTCGCTGATAACGCTGCGCTTCGCCGGCATCGAGCACGCCGCGCCGCAAACCCGCGGCGATGCAGACCACGCCGTCCAGCTGGTTAGCGCTGACGAAACGACTCCATTCGGCCGCCACGTCCAGCTCATCCTGGGCCGCGACGATGTTCGCCGAGGCGCTGTGCACGCCGTCCTGATAGAAGAACAGGCGGCTGATCTCGTGGCCGCCAGACAGCGCGGCTTCGGCGAAGCGCAGCGCGCGACGCGCGGCCGGCGAGTGGGGAGGAGCGAACAGGGCGATTACGAATTTCATCGGGGCACCATTGCGAAACAGCCGACATGATACGCCAGCTGCGCGGATGAAGAATCCGTCGTCGCCCATCCGGACTGTCGTCGCGCGGTAAGGCTCCGCGGGATACCCGAGCTAACGGGCTGCGCCCGGCCGGGCCAGCATTGCTCGGGTCTTCGCCACTCCGGTAGATTGGCCGGCTTTCTGCCCGTACCGGGCCTGGCTGTCTGGATATCCCATGTCTGTAGCCGACACTTCCGCTTTGCCTGATTCCGTCTACCGCCAGCCAGGCTTTCTGCCGTTTCTGATCAGTCGCGTGCTGGCCATGTTCGCCGTGCAGATCCTCGCCGTCGTGGTGGCCTGGCAGGTGTACGACATGACTCGCGATCCGCTGTCGCTGGCCTATGTCGGCCTGGCGCAGTTCGTCCCGATGTTCCTGCTGCTGATGCCTGCCGGCGACCTGATCGATCGCTACGATCGCAAGCGCATCCTCGCCCTGAGCTGGGCGCTCGAGGCAATCTGCGCGGCGGCTCTGTTGTGGCTCTCGCTCAGCGGCGGGGCGGTGCCGAGCTTCTATATCGTGCTGGTGTTCTACGGTTGCGCCCGCGCCTTCACCGCGCCGGCGTTGTCCAGCCTGTTGCCGCAGATCGTGCCGCGTGAGCGCCTGGCTGCAGCCATCGCCGCCAACAGCATGATCGTGCGCGGCTCGACCATCGCCGGGCCGGTGTTCGGCGGTGGCCTTTACGCACTCGGCGGTGGCGGGCTGACCTATGCGGCCTGCCTGCTGTTCTTCCTCGCGGCAATCGTGCTGTTGCAACGGGTACCGGTGCGCTACGGCGAGGCCATGCGGGCGCTGGAGGCTACCGCATGGCAGCGCTTCACCGCCGGCATCCGCTTCATTCGCTCGCGGCCGATCATCCTCGGCACCATCTCGCTGGATCTGTTCGCCGTGCTGCTCGGCGGTGTGGTCGCGCTTTTGCCGATCTACGCCCAGGAGGTACTGGAAGTCGGCCCGACTGGCCTCGGTACGCTGCGCAGCGCCATGGCGCTGGGTGAGGTGATGGTGGGCTTCTACCTGAGCACGCGGCCGTTCAACCGCCATGTCGGCATGACCATGTTCATTGCCGTGGCGGTGTTCGGTCTCGCCAACATGGTCTTCGCGCTGTCCAGCCTGTTCTGGCTGTCGTTCGCCGCGTTGTTCGTCGCCGGAGGTGCGGACATGGTGAGCATGTACATCCGCTCGTCGCTGATCCAGTTCTCCACGCCGGACGCCATGCGTGGACGCGTCAATGCCGTGAACATGCTGTTCATCGGTTCGTCCAACGAGCTCGGCGAGTTCCGCGCCGGCACCAGTGCCGCCTGGTTCGGTGCGGTACCGGCGGCGTTGCTGGGCAGTTTCTGCACGTTGGCGGTGACCGGCGGCTGGATGCTCGGCTTCAGGAGTCTGCGCCAGGTGAACCGCTTCGAGGATGCCGCGCCAGAGGGCCGCGCCACTCGCAACGGCTGAGGCGCTTGCACAATGCGCGTATCGGCAGCCCAAACGAAAACACCCTGCGAAAGCGTGGCCTTCGCAGGGTGTCGGATTGCTCGCCGAGGCGGGCAGGTTCAGCTCTGAATCAGTCGTCGCCGCCGAAGATGCCCAGCAGCTGCAGGAGGCTGATGAACAGGTTGTACAGCGAAACGAACAGGCCGATGGTAGCCATGATGTAGTTGCGCTCGCCACCGTGGATGATCGCGCTGGTCTGGAACAGGATGCAGGCCGAGGAGAACAGCACGAAACCTGCGCTGATCGCCAGTTGCAACCCGGTGATCTGGAAGAAGAAGCCCGCCAGCATCGCACCGATCAACACGAAGAAGCCCGCGGTGATGAAGCCGCTGAGGAAGCTCATGTCCTTGCGGGTGATCAGCACGTAGGCCGACAGTCCGAAGAACACCAGTGCGGTCATCGACAGCGCCGAGCTGATCAGCTCACCACCGTTGGCCAACCCCAGATACATATTGAGGATCGGACCCAGCGTATAGCCCATGAAACCGGTCAGGGCGAAGGTGGAGACCAGGCCCCATGCCGAGTTGCGCAGCTTGGCGGTGAGGAAGAACAGGCCATAAAAGCCGATCAGCACCACGAAGATGTTCGGGTAGGCCGCGTTGGCCTGCATGGCCAGGTAAGCCACCAGGCCGCTGAACGCGAGGGTCATGGCCAGTAGCCCGTAGGTGTTGCGCAGGACCTTGCTGACCTCACGCTGTTCGACCTGCGTGTGGCTAAGCGCGTATTCGTGTTCGTGCATGGCGACACTCCTTGGATGAATTCAAGCCTGAGACGATTTGTCCCGGATCATAACAGAGGCAAGTTGGATGCCTAGCATCAGTGTTTGACAGTGTATTTCTATCCGGTACTATTGCGCCCGCTTTATCCGGAAGTGTGGCCGAGTGGTTGAAGGCAGCGGTCTTGAAAACCGCCGAAGGGGAGACCCTTCCCAGAGTTCGAATCTCTGCGCTTCCGCCATCTGCAATCCTGAAGGCCCCGTATTCCGGGGCCTTCAGCGTTTCTGAGGTGCGGAAAAGTGGGTGAAAATGTTCCCATATTGTTCCCATCAGCACCTGCCTTTTCCCGGCCCCAGCGTCGAGCCTGGCGTTCCGTTTGGTGCCTATCCCCACCGCGTGCCCGTGAAATCTCCATCCGGCTTGTGGCGCTGTTGGCAATCGGGCCGCCTGCGAGGCGGCTGCTGCTGCTAGAATCCGCGCCCCGACAAAAGGAGTTGTCGCCATGAAACGATTCAGACAGCCGGAGGCCTTTGCTCTGGTCCAGCAACACTACGAACCGCTGGTGTTCAACGCACGGATGGACTCGCCAACCACGGTGCGCGTGATGTTGCTCGATGAGGCCACTGGCGAATCCCTGTTGCTGACTGGCCTGCCGTGCCGCATCTCGCTGTCGCGTGCTGAAATCGCCGGTCTGATCGCCGCCATCGACGCCGATGCTGCCGCGCTCCGTCCCGGGTTGCTGAACAAGCTCAAGCGTTCGCAACGACTCGGCTGATCACAGCGTTCCGCTTGTTCTCTCTGCCATCTCCAACCCTGGCGCCATCGAGCTCAACAGACGTCTGGTGAGAAACGGTGCCTGTTCCCTCAGCGAAAAGAGCTTGGGCGACAGAAGCCAGGTATGGGTGATGCCCATCAGGCTCGAATAGAGCAGCAAGGCCAGTGAGCGCGCCGATCCTTCATCCGCGTGCGCCTTGGCAATCAGCTCTTCCAGCAACTGCACCATGGCACGGGTGAGCTTGCGTTCGCGTTTCAGGGTGCTCGCCATCTGCGCGGTGAGTTCGGTCTTGTTCAGCAGGATCTCGAAGGACTGCCGATACCAGCGCTCGTCCAGCAGCAGGCGAAACCATTCGCCGACGAAGTGCTCCAGCGCAGCCTGCGGGCTACCGGCCAGCTGGCGACTCTGCTCGATCAGCTGCTCCAGCGGCTCCTGGGAGTAGGCCAGCACCGCTTCGTACAGCTCATCCTTGCCCTTGAAGTGCCAGTAGATCGGGCCACGGCTGAAGCCGGCGGCCTCGGCGATCGCCGCCAGGGTGGTGTTCGAATAGCCGTTGCGGCTGAACAGTTCCAGCGCTGCGGCGATGATTTTCAGGCGGGTCTGTTCGGCGTCTTCTTTGGTCCGGCGCATGTTGGGCCTCAGATGATGCGCGGTGGCTCAGCCAGAACGCACTGTGCGACAGCGCGCCGTGGCTGATGAAACGGGCGCCTGGCGCCCGTCACGGGTTGAGGATTCAGAGTTTTCCGTCCGCGGCCATTTGCATGTAGGTGGTATCGAAACGCAGTTTGACGTTGGCGTCCGAGCCCAGCAACTTGCCGCCAGGCATGGCGATGCCGATGAAGTCTACCGAGTCCGCACCGTCGCCCAGCAGACCGTGGTCGAAGGAGAATTTGCGCACGCTGTCCATGGCCTGATACGCCTCGTCGCTGTTGATGAACGCGAGCGAGTCGGCAGGCTTCCAGAACATCTTCATGCCCTTGAGCTGGCTTTCGTAACCGGCCTGATCGGTTCCGGACGCCTGGCCCAGCGAAGCACGCGCCTTGGCGCCTTCCTCGGTGTCGCTTTCCAGAATCGCCATCACCTCATACCAGGCGCCAACCACGGCTTTGCCGAAGTCAGGGTTGTCGGCCAGGGTTTCGCTGTTGACGATGGTCAGGTCCTTGATGTGGCCGGGGATCTGGCTGGAGTCGAAGGTGCGGTGCGCACCGGGCGTGGCGGCGACTTCGTCGAGCAGCGGATTCCATGTCACGACATTGCGCACCTCGTCCGTGCTGAATGCCGCGACCAGGTCGGCGTCAGAGGTGTTGACCACCTGCACGTCGCGCTCGCTCATGCCGACGCTATCGAGCGCCTGGGCCAGCAGGTAATGCGAAACCGACAGCTCCACCAGATGAATCTGCTGACCCTTGAGGCTCTTTAGGTCGGCGCTGTCCTTCATCACCATCCCGTCGTTGCCGTTGGAATAGTCACCGACGATCAGTGCGGTGGTATCGATGCCGCCGGCTGCCGGAATCGACAGCGCATCCATGCTGGTGGCGACCACGCCGTCGAACTGGCCGGCGCTGTACTGGTTGATCGACTCGACGTAATCGTTGACCTGAGTGATGTTCACCTCGATCCCGTACTTGTCGGCCCACTTCTTCATGATTCCCGACTCATCCGCGTACTTCCATGGCATCCAGCCGGCGTAGATGGTCCAGGCAATATCGAAGCTTTTCTTTTCCTCCGCCTGAGCAAAGGGCGAAAGGCTGGCGAAGACCACAGCGCCGGCACACAGCAGACGCTTGAAGGTGTTGGCTTGCATGGCGAATCTCCTTGATCAAAAGAACTTCAGATAGCGCTGGATTTCCCAGTCGGAAACATGGGTGTGGTAGGCATTCCATTCGTCGCGCTTGAACTCGACGAAGGCTTCATACATCGCATCGCCGAACACCTGGCGCGACAGCGGATCGGCCTCGAACGCGTCGATGGCTTCGCTGAGGGTGCGCGGCAGGGTTTCGATACCCATGGCGGCGACATCCTTTTCGCTGTAGTCGTACATGTTTTCGCGATGCGGCTGACCGGGCTCCAGCTTGTCGCGGATGCCTTCGAGGCCGGCGGCGAGAATCATCGCGGCACCGAGATAAGGGTTGCAGCCGATATCCGCGGCGCGGCATTCGACCCGCGCGCCCTGGGACGGGATGCGCAGCATGTTGGTGCGGTTGTTGTTGCCGTAGCAGCAGAACACCGGCGCCCAGGTCGAGCCGGACATGGCGCCCTTGCGGATCAACCGCTTGTAGCTGTTGACCGTAGGCGCGATGACCGCGCAGATGGCCTTGGCGTGTTTCAGTACGCCGGCGATGAAGTGATAGGCCAGCGGGGTCACGCCGCAGCCATAGGGGTCTTCGCCATCGACTTCGAACAGGTTCTTGCCGGTCTCGATGTCGGCGAGCGACATGTTGTAGTGCGCGCCGCTGCCGGTGCGGTTGGCCGAGGGCTTGGGCATGAAGGTGGCGAACGCGCCGTGCTTGCGGGCGATCTCGTTGGCCATCATGCGGAAGAACACGAAGCGGTCGGCCATGCCGAGGGCGTCGGTGTACTTGAAATCGGTTTCGAACTGGCCGTTGGCGTCCTCGTGGTCGAAGGAGTAGACGCCCCAGCCCATCTCGTTCATCGCCTGCACCAGTTCGTCGACGATGGGCAGGTTGTCCATCAGCAGGCGCGGGTCGTAGCAGGGCTTGGCCATGTCGTCGCGCTCGGAAATGGGCGCGAAGCCGCCATCCGGGGTGTCCTTGAACAGGAAGAATTCGGTCTCGATGCCGAGGTTGAAGGTGTAGCCCAGCGCTGCAGCGGCTTCGGTCTGGCGCTTAAGGATGCCGCGCGAGCAGGCGTCGAAGGGCTTGCCGTCCAGGTAGAGGTCGCTGGCGAACCAGGCGAGATCGCGGTTCCAGCTGCACTGGGTGGCGGTCGCCGGGTCTGGCATCGCGGCCACCTCGTTGTCGCTGATCTGTTGCGGGACGCCGTCCAGCGCCGCACCGGTGTAGAGCTCGGAGCCGCGGAGCATCTGGCCGAGATGGGCGATGGGGACGAACTTGCCCTTGATCACGCCATGGATGTCGACGTAGCTGGCCATCGCGTACTTCACACCCTTGTCCTGCAACTGCTGTTTCAACTCCTCGACGGAGGAGAGGGGAAAGCTGGTCATCGGCTTGCGCTCCTTGGAGTCATGAATGGCGGCCGGGCCGCTGGCACGATTCCTTCATCCAATATACATGCCAGCGTGTATAGGAACGGGCTACGGCTGGTGCCACTGCTTGCCCATTTCGCCGATGTGGGAGTCATGCAAATGCTTGAAATAAAAAGGGAAAAAAAGCTTCACGCGCTGGGCGAAATGCGCCTGGAAAGTGGTGAGCGATTGCGCAATGCACGCATCTGCTATCAGGTGATCGGCACGCCGAACCGCGTGCGGGACAACCTGGTGCTGATTCCGAGTTACTACGGCGGCACACATTGGGGCAGCCTGCCCTTGCTTGGTGCAGATGGGCCGCTGGCAGATGGCGATTATTGCGTGGTGCTGACCAACCTGTTCGGCGCTGGATGGTCGACGTCGCCGAGCAATGCGGCGCCGGGGCAGGAGGGCGCGGGCTTTCCGCAGGTGAGCCTGCTGGACAATGTGCACGCACAGAAGGCATTGCTTGATCGGCTGTTCGGCGATGACTGGCAGCTCGCCCTGGTCAGCGGCTGGTCCATGGGCGGCATGCAGACGTTGTTCTGGGCAATGGCCTATCCAGAGCGGATGCGCGCCATCCTGCCGTTCTGCTGCACGGCGCGCTGCTGGCCACACAATCGGGCGTTTCTCGAAGGGGTGAAGGCGGCGCTGTGCGCCGACGCCGCCTGGCTGGAAGGGCGCTACAGCGTGCCGCCGGAACGCGGTCTGCGGGCTTTCGGCCGTGCCTATGCCGGCTGGGCCTATTCGCAGGCGTTCTATCGTCATGAGCTGTGGCGCGAGCTGGGTTTCGAGAGCCTTGAGGCGCTGCTCGACTACTGGGAACAGGATCATCTGGAGCAGGACGCCAACGACCTGCTTTGCGTGTTGCACACCTGGCAATCGGCCGACCCGGCCCGCAGTTTCGGCGGTGGCTCGCTGGCCGAAGCGCTGGGTCGCATCCGCGCTCGAGCCATCCTCATGCCCGGCAGCAGCGATCTGTATTTCACCGTCGAGGACGCGCGGCACGAGGCCGCGCTGATCCCGGGTGCCGAGCTGCGGGTGCTCGAATCGGACTGGGGCCATTGCGCCGGCGGGCCGGGCCGCAGCGCGCCGGCCATGCGCCAGGTGTTCGCGGCAATGGCCGAACTGCTTGGCCGCTAGCCTTCAGCCGGCCACGGCGCTGAGTTTGGCCAGTTGCTCGAGGTCGGTCTGCATGCCGGAGGTTTCGCGGATGCGGGCGAGGATCTCGCGCTTGAGCTCGGTGAATTCCGGCGCGAGCTTCATGTCCTGGTGGCGCTGGGCCGGCAGCGGCACCTCGTAGATGGAATCGATGCGCCCGGGGCGGGGCGCCATCAGCACGATGCGGCTGCCCAGATAGATGGCTTCTTCGACATCGTGGGTGACGAACAGGATGGTGCTCTTCTCCAGCCGGTGCACGTGACGGATCAGGTCGTGCATGACCTCGCGGGTCTGCGCATCCAGCGCGCCGAACGGCTCGTCCATCAGCAGCGTCGCCGGTTTGGGCAGCAGGGCGCGGGCAATGGCGACGCGTTGCTGCATGCCGCCGGAGAGCTGACTGGGGTAGGCATCGGCGAAGCGCGTCAGACCCATCAGGTTGAGCAGGGCATCGGCGCGGCCGGCGGCGGACTCCACGTCTCCATCGTGGCGCACGGTGTCGCCGATCACCTTGAGCTGGCGGCAGAACTTGATGTTCTGCATCACCGTCAGCCAGGGGTAGAGGCTGTAGTGCTGGAAGACCATGGCGCGGTCGACGCCAGGGCCGTCGATGGGCCTGCCGTCGAGCAGAATCTCGCCGCGGCTCAGCGTCTCCAGCCCGGCGATGATGCGCAGCAGGGTGGATTTGCCGCAGCCCGAGGCGCCGACGAAGGTGACGAACTCGTTGGGCTGGATATCCAGGTCGATCGACTGCAGCGCCTGCACCTCACGGCGCTCGCTGACGAAGGTCTTGCCGACCTGGCGTACACGAATCTTGGCATCGGACATGGTCATTTCCTCATCCAGGGAAAGGCGTGGCGGTGCAACCAGCGGAAGGCCTGATCGGTAAGCAGGCCAATGAGACCGATCAGCAGGATGCCGGCGAAGATCTTGTCGGTGTGCATGTAGCGCTGCGCCTTGAGGATGGCGTAGCCCAGGCCGGAGTTGGCCGCGACCAGTTCGGCCACCACCAGGTAGGTCCAGGCCCAGCCGCAGGTGATGCGCAGGGTGTCGAGCAGCGCAGGCTTGGCCGACGGCAGGATCACCAGCTTGACGATCTCGCTGCGGTTGGCGCCCATGGTCTGCGCCGCCTCGATCTGCGCCATGGGTACGCGGCGCACATCCTCGGCGACCATCAGCACCATCTGGAAAAAGGTGCCGATGAAGATGATCAGCACCTTGGAGCCTTCGTCGATGCCGACCCAGAGCATCACCAGCGGAATGAAGGCCACGGCCGGCATATAGCGGATGAAGTCGGTGAGCGGTTCGAGAAAGGCCTGCACCGGCCGGTACGTGCCGATGTACAGCCCCAGCGGCAGGGCGATCAGTGCCGAGGCGCCGAAGCCCGCCATGACCCGCCAGACGCTGATGCCGATGTCTCCCAGCAGCCCCTCGCTGGTCCACCAGCGGCCGATGCGCTCGAGCACTGCGCCGGGGCTGGGCATGAACATCGGGTCGGCCAGACCGAGGGCGGTCCACAGCCACCAGACGACGAAGGGCAGGCTCAGCCCGGCGCCGGTGAGCAGCCAGGCGCTGCGCCGCGAGAGTTCGCCGCGAATGCGCCAGAAACTGCCTTTGCGCACCACCGGTTCGGCTCGTGCGACGGGTGCTGTGGTGTGTCGTTGTTGAGCGGCGGGGGCAGCGGAGGGAATGCTGATCTGTGCGGTCATGCGGGGACCTCCTCTGTAGCGGTAGGCACATCCAGTTCGACGCGTTGCCAGCCGCCGGCCGCCGGATAACGGCCCAGCGCGGCGAGGTCCGCGGCGGGCAGACTGGCGGGGTCGGCGAAGTTCCAGTAGCTCGACAGCAGAGCGTCGCCGACGCGGCCGGGCAGCGTCGAATGGGTGATCTGCCAGGGTGTGGCGCCGTTGCGGTGGCGGCCGAAGGACAGCTCGCAGGCCAGCAGCTGCGGCCGCAGCGCGGGGCCGACGGCGGCCAGCTGGTCACGCAGATGCCCCGAGCTGGCCGGCAGCAGAATCGGCCGCTCGGCGGCGAACAGGAAGTAGTCGCCCGCTACCAGCAGGCAGGCCTGGCGGGCTGGCTGCTCCGATGCTCGCAGCCAGATGCCCCAGTTGCGCCCCTGCGATTCCGGCAGGCGCTGCCAGATTTCGTGATAGCTGCCGTCCAGCCCGTCTTCCAGTAGCCGTTCCGGGTTCTCGAAGCGCATCAGGCCGATGTCCGCAGGCCCGCCCGGCGGCTGGAAGTCGATCAGGCGATGCCACTGGCAGATATCGCCGTTGACCTCGGTGATGCCGGCAAAGCCGGCCTGTTCGCTCAGCGCCAGCTGCTGGGCATGGCTGCAGGTTTCAAGCGAAGCTGCCGGTGCCACGGGTTGCCCCCCCGGCAGACGCAGGTCTGCGTGCAGGCTGGCGGTCTGCAGCCAGTAGACTTCGCTGGTTTCGTCGCGCAGGCCAGCTGTGGTGGTCAGCAGGCGGCGGCGCCAGACGCCGAGATAGGCATCGGGAACGGTTTTCATGGGTAATGCTCCGCAAATGACGTGCTTCGGACGCGATCAGGCTGGGTAGTCATGGCGATACATCCAGCTGGCTCAGCAGCTCTTGGCTGTCGATCACGCTGCCAAACAGGCCGCCTTCCACCTCGATCATCGCCAGCGCAGTCGCATGCAGTTGCGGGTCGGACGAGGCGCAGGCGTCGCGGACGGTCTGGCAGTCGAAGCCAAGGTCGATGGCCTGGCGCAGCGTCGAGGCCACGCAGACCTCGGTGGTCACGCCGGTCAGGATCAGCCGCTCGATACCGCGGCGGCGCAGGATCAGTTCGAGATCGGTATGGGCGAAGGCGCTGTAGCCCGGCTTGTCGATCACCGGCTCGCCGGCGCGCGGTTGCAGCTCGTCGATCAGGTCGTGACCGAATTCGCCGCGCACCAGCAGGCGGCCGAGGGGGCCGGGGCTGCCGATGGGAGCGCCGGTGGCCTGGGCGCGGCGGCGTTTGGGCTCGGGCAGGTCGGAAAGATCCGGTCGATGGCCTTCACGGGTGTGCACCACCAGCATGCCCACGCCGCGCGCGCGATCCAGCAGCGCCTGGATCGCCGGGATCGGCGCGCGCAGGCGGCTGACGTCCATGCCGGCCTGGTCGGCGTAACCGCCCAGTGCGCAGAAGTCGCGCTGCATGTCGATCACCAGCAGCGCCGCGCGCCCGGACTGCAGCGAGTTAGTCGTCAGGCTCACAGGGCAAACTCCTTGCACACCGCGGCGGCAATGCCTTCGACGATGTCGTCGGCCAGCCGCTGGCCTTTCTCTGCGCTGGAGCCCTTGGCCGAGGACAGCACCCCGGAGGGCGGCACCCATTCGGTATGGGTGGGGTACATGTCGTAGGGCGGAAAGTCGGCCGGGGCGTCGTCGGGAATCTTCTCCAGCGCGACCAGTTGCGGATGGAAATGCAGCATCAGCGAGGTCTCGATCACCGCGGCATGCTCCAGCGCGAAACCGGGAAAGCCTTCCGGGAAGATGTCGGTCAGGGTCTGCTCGTGGCAGAAATCCCAGTGCTCCAGGCGCATCACCTCCAGCCCGGCGTCCGGCCCGAGGTCGCGCAGCGCCAGCTGGATGCCCTCGGCGACGAACCACTGGTTCTCGTAATGGCCGAGCACCAGCACCAGGCGGCGCACGCCGTGGCGGTGGAACTCCCGCACGGCGTCGCGCACCAGCGCGCTCAGGGTCGCGCCGTCCAGGCTGGTGGTACCGCAGAAGTGCTGGCCGCCGCCGCATTTCGGTTGCGACTTGTAGCCGTATGACAGCGCCGGTGCCACCAGCCCGCCGACTCGTGCCGCCACATCGGCGCTGATGGCACTGGCCAGCAACGCGTCGGTGCCCAGCGGCAGGTGCGGGCCATGCTGCTCGGTGGCGCCGCAGGGCAGAAAGACCACGGCGCCTTCGCGCACGCGGCGTTCGTAGTCGACCCAGCTCAGTTGATCCATGTGCATGGTCATGCGCAGGTGCTCCTTGTCGCGATTGAAAGGGGACGTTCCGGCCAGCCGGCGATCAGCGCGGCGGTGGTGATCAGGGCGGCGCCGAGCCATTCGTTCGGGCCGATGGCGTGGCTGCCGAACCAGGCGGACGACAGCACCGCGGCGATCAGCTCGAACACCACCAGCACTGCGGCGCGGCCGGCTTCCAGATGCGTCAGGCCGTACTGCACGGCGGCCATGCTGACCAGCCAGCCGAGCGCGAGCAGGGCGATCTGCCAGCTCAGGGTCAGATCCAGTGGCGGAAGTGGCTGGCGCAGCAGCAGGCAGAACAGCCCACCGAGCAGCGCGCTGCCGACGAAGCTGACCAGCGCCTTGCTCGCCAGTGGCACCCGGTCGGCGGCACGAGTGGCGAGGTTGTTGAGGCTGAAGGCGAGGCCGGCGGAAAGCGCCAGCCAGTCGTTCGCGCCGGGCGCGGTCAGCGCTTCGCTCGTGACGCCGAGGGTCAGGCCGATGCCGAGCATCGCCAGCCCGAGGGCGAATAGCCGTGTGCCGCTGAGGCGTTCGCCCAGCAGCAGCCAGCCGCCGACCATCGCCCACACCGGCGCTAGGTAGAACAGCAGCATCACCCGCACCACGTTGCCCTCGGCCAGGGCGGTAACCAGGGCGGCGGTGGCCCAGCCACCGCACAGGCCCATGGTGAGCACCTGGCGATACTGGCTCGCCCACTGCTGGCGCTGCTGCCAGAGCACCGGTAGCGCCAGCAGGCTGAGCAGCGAATAGGTCAGCAGCACTAGCGGCATGCCGGCCAGGCCGCGGGCTGCGAAGAACTGCAGCGGCAGCCAGCCCAGCCCCCACATGATCGCGCCGCCGATCAGCATGCCCTGTGGCATCAGGCTGTTCATGCCCCCATCCAGGAGCCGCCGTTGGGCCCGAGCAGCTGTCCGGTGAAATAGCTCGCCTGCGGCGAAAGCAGGAAGACGATGGCCGCTGCGACTTCCTCCGGCGTGCCCAGGCGCGCCATGGGGATCGCCAGCTCCTTGGCCATCCACTCATCGCTCATGTGCTCCGGGCTGACCATCGCCGTGGCGATGGGGCCTGGTGCGACGCCATTGATGCGGATGCCGTCGGCAGCGAATTCGCGGGCGAGCGAACGGGTGAGGCCGATCACCCCGGCCTTGGCCGTGCAGTAGGCGACGTACTGTTCGCGGCCGAGAAAGCCGAGGTCCGAGGCGACATTGACGATGGCGCCGCTGCGCCGCGGCTGCATCTGTGCCAGTGCATGGCGGCAGCAGCGGTAGACGCCGGCGAGATCGACGCCCAGCACCCTTGCCCAGTCCGCCTCGCTGGTTTCGAGAAAGGGCTTTTCCAGGATCACCCCGGCGTTGTTGACCAGCAGATCCAGCGGTCCCTGTGCTTCGATGGTCTCGAACATTGCCGCGACTGCGGCCGGATCGCTGACATCGGCCTCGATGGCCCAGGCGCAGCCGCCGCTGGCGATGATCTGCTCGAGCACTCGTTCCGCCAGGTCGTGTTGATCGCGATGGTTGATCCAGAGCCGCGCGCCTTCTGCGGCCAGCGCGAGTGCGGTGGCACGGCCGATGCCGGTCGCTGCGCCGGTGACCAGAGCGGTCTGCCCGGTAAGGATGGCAGCCATCAGTGCATCACCTCGCCGTGGCTGACCGACAGCGCCTGGCCGGTCAGGGCGGCGGCCAGTGGCGAGCCGAGGAATAGGAAGGTGCCGCCGAGATCGGCCGGTGTCAGCAGCTCCGGAATGGCCTGGTTGGCGAGTATCGCCGCCAGCTCGGCGCTGTCGCTGCGGCCGTTGGCGTCCGCCATCACCTGCAGCGAGCGCATGGCCGCATCGGTGCCGATCCAGCCGGGGCACACCGCGTTCACCCGGATGCGCCGCGGGCCCAGCTCCCAGGCCAGCGAGCGGGTCAGGCCGACCACCGCGTGCTTGCTGGCGACATAGGCGGAAAAGCCCGGCACGCCTTTCAGACCCCAGATGGAGGCCTGGTTAATCACGCTGGCGCCGGCGCGCAGGCGTGGCAGCAATGCGCGGGTCAGGCGCTGCATGGAACCGACGTTGTTCTCCAGCAGGGCCGACCAGCGCTGGTCGGCCTCGAAGCTGCACTCGCCCAGCGGCGTGGCGTACTCGACACCAGCGTTGTTGATCAGCACATCGGCGTTGAGGCCGCGGCAAGCGAGGTCATCGGCGTACTGCTGCACTGCCTGCCGATCGCCCAGGTCCAGTGCGGTGCAGTGCAGCGGCGTCTCGCCAGCGAGTTCGTCGGCGAGCCGGGCGAGGGCGTCGGCGTCACGGTCCAGCAGCTCCAGGGTGGCGCCGGCAGCGGCGAAGCTCTGCGCCAGGCCCCGGCCGATGCCCCCGGCGGCGCCGGTGATGACCACGCAACGGCCGCGATAATCCAGTGCCTTGTGCATGTCACACCGCCGTCAGGAACGAGACGCCCACGGCGCCGTAGAAGTTGTCGGCCTTGTTCGGCCCTTCGCTGACCACCCCGTAGTCATCGTCCAGCACGCGGCGTACGCGGTAGCGGTGGAAGCTGCCGAGCAGCTTGCGCATCGGGATGACCTGGTTGTAGGTGCTGCCGTACAGCTCGGCGTGCAGCTTGGGCAGGCGATACCAGGGCGCCACCGGCTTCTCGTGGTGGGCGTTGTGGAAGGAAAAGTTGAGCAGCAGCAGGTTCAGCGCCGGCCAGCGTTCCGATACCACGTTGCTGTAGGTGTTCTGCTGCTCGTAGCTGCGGTCGCGGCGCTTGTCCTCCGGCAGCTTGCCGCCATCTTCCAGCACGGCGAAGGCCTCGTAGGTGTGCTGATAGGCATCGGCGAAACGCAGCACGCTGAGCATGATCATCCAGGCCACTGCGTAGAGCAGCACGGCCTTCAGCGACAGCACCGCGAGCCCGGCGAAGAGCAGTGTGCGAACGGCCAGCACAGCGGCGACCTTGCCGCGCCGGGTGCGGTGCTTGTCGTTGTCGGTGATGAAGGGCAGGGCGATCACGTAGAAATGCATGATCAGTTCCACCGCCGGCACATAGGCCCACTCCAGCGCCAGCACCAGCTTCTGAAACCACAGCGGGCGTGCCTTGAGGAAGGACTTGCTGTCGAAGGTGATCACGTCGGCGCGGTCGACGTGGTGGCGCATGTGCTTCTTGCGCAGGTCCTGGAACTCGGCGTAGCAGCTGCCGCACAGCCAGCTGCAGACATTGCCAGCCCATTCGTTGTGCTTGGGCACGCTGAAGATGGCGCCATGGGCGAATTCGTGGATCAGGTAGGCGGCGATGATCATGCCGTGGGCCAGCAGCAACGTGCCCAGCGCGTTCAGCCAGCCATTCGGGGCGAACAGCAGGGCCAGGCCACCGCCGTAGGCGAGTGCGGTATAGAGGATCGCCAGGGTATTTGGGACGCGGCCATCGGCGTAGCGGTACAGAGGTTTGGTGTTCATGGTTTTCTCCAGCACGGGCGGGCTTGCGGCCCGCCCGGCGTCGGCTTACTGGGCGAGCGCTTCGGTGAACTGGGCGTCGTAGGTCTGGCTGAAATCCGGGATGGTCGGGATCTGCCCGTTGTCCTTGAGCAGCTTGGCGATGATCGCGCCGCTGCCATGGAAGGAGTGGGTGTCGTCGCCTGGGGTGAAGCTCTTGCCCATCTCCGCAAGGGGAATGTTGTAGGCGCCGGCCATCTGCTCGACGGCTTCGTCGGCGCTGACGCCGAGCACCTCGCCGATGATCTTCGCCGACTCCTCGGGGTGCGCCTGCATGTAGGCCAGGCCGTCGAGATAGCCCTGGATCATTGCCTTGATGGCGGCGGGCTTCTTGGCGATCACCGCCTCGTCGAAGACCAGCACGTCGGTGATCAGCCCCGGTGCGTCCTTGGACGAATAGACCACCTTGAATTTGTCGCCGCCGCCCATGGAGAGGATCTGCGAGACGTTGGGCTCGTAGGTCACGCCGACCGGCAGGTTGCCCGAGGCCATGGCGCCGGGGATGCCTTCCGGAGTCATGTTAACGGCGTCGATGTCTCTGTCGCTCATGCCGTTCTGCTGCAGCGCGTAGGCCAGGAGGAAGTCGGAGGGCGACAGCGGGTTGAAGCCGACCTTCTTGCCCTTGAAGTCAGCGACCGACTGAACCGAGGCGTCGGCGACGATTGCGTCACCGCCGTTGGAGAAGTCGATGGGCATCACCACCCGGTGCTTCAAGCCCTTGGCGACCGAGGCGACTACCTGGTCGTAGGTGAGCATGCCGCCGTCCAGCGCGCGGCTGAGCATGGCGGTGGGGATCAGTGCCGGGTCGTTGAAGAACTGCAGCTCAACGTCCAGGCCATGGGGCTTGTACAGGTCGAGCTTGTCGGCGACGTAGAAGGGGCCATAGCCGGCCCAGACCACGGTGCCGATCTTCAGCTTCTCGGCGGCCTGGCTGGCCAGCGGTGAAAACAACGTCGCAACGGCCAGGCCGGCGGCGAGGAGGGTCTTGTTCAGCGAGCGCAGTGTGGACATGGCGTGATTTCCCTACACATTGGAATGACAGGCACGGGATGACATCGCGTCTCCCGGGCTTTTATCCCTCCGTGTAGTCCCGTCCCTGGGACCGGAGAACTCTCGGACCAGCGCCCACTCCCTGTGAGCCGGAACCCTAGTTCTCCTTGAAGTTGCTCCTGATTGTGCCAAGCGTCATGAGTGCCGGAGGCGACTCATCCCGTGCAAGGGGGATAGAGCAGGTTGCGTGCCAGATGCCGTGAAATGGTCGCCAGGCCACGTCTGGCGCTGCTTTGCCCGCGCTTTGAGCTTCCAAGCGAGGCAAGCCGCGTGCGCGAATGCAGGTCAGCGCAGAGGCTTCGCGCGCTGCAATGGTGCCGCGCAGACGGGTGGCGACGCGCAGTACCGGACGGAAAATCCTGAACGATGGGGATAAGGCTCAGTCGGAACAAGTGAACCCACGCAAAAACGGGAGCACCGCAATGCTGAAATTTCTCGGAAGCACCGTCGGCATCATCTTTCTCATCGGCCTGATCGTCGTCTTCGGCCTGTTCGCGCTGATCTTCTGACCACTCCTCGAGCCCTGAGCCGCGGCCGTCCTTCGGCCGACTCGGGGTTGCGCATCCATCCAGACCACCTTTCGCGCTTTCATCCATGACCGCTTTTTCGTCGCCTGCCCTTGCATTGCTGCTTGCACTGTTGGCGCTGCTGTCTCCGCCGCCGGTCAGCGCTCAGGTCGATGACGGTCTGGCTACGGTGCGCCTGGATGGGCGCGCACTCTTTCGCATCGGCGCTACCGGCGAGCTGGAGGCGCGCCAGCGGGCCCGTCTGATCGAGCGGCAGCTGCTGGCCGTGCTGGAGGTTCCCGAAGGCATTGCCAAGGCGCGCATTGCCCCGGCGGGGGAAAACGGTGAGGCGCGGCAGATAAGCGTCGCCGGCCGCACCTTGATGCAGGTGTTCGAAGACGACGCACAGGCCAACGGTCAGACGCTGGATGCCCAGGCCCGGAAGTGGGCCTCGGTGCTGGAGACCGCACTGGTACAGGCCAGTACACGTCGTACCTCGGAGCGCGCGCGCTTCGTTACCGATGTGCGCGCCAGCGTCGATACCGCCTTCGCACGGCTGGTGGAGGCGGCCGTCAGCATCGTGCCTCGGGCACTCGCTGCGCTGCTGGTCATCGGCGTATTCTGGGCCCTGGCGGCCGGCGTGCGGGGGCTGACCCGGATCATTTCCGAGCGGTTGGTGCGCGATCGTACGGTCGAGAACCTGATCAAGCAGGTCAGCTACTACACCGTCTGGTTGCTGGGCCTGATCGTCGCGGCCACCGCTTTCGGATTGGAGCCCAGCACGTTGGCAACTGGCCTCGGCCTGACCAGTCTGGCGCTCGGCTTTGCGCTGAAGGACATCCTCTCAAACTTCGTCAGCGGCCTTCTGATCCTCACGCTGCGGCCGTTCAAACTCGGCGACCAGATCGTCATCGGCGATACCGAGGGCACCGTCGAACGTATCGAACTGCGTGCCACCCAGATCCGTACCTACGATGGTCGCCGCGTGCTGGTACCCAATGCCGAGACCTTCACCTCGCGGGTGACCAACAACACCGCCGCTCCGGTGCGCCGGGCCAAGGTTTTGTGTCACCTGGGGTATGGGGTCGAGGTTGCGCAGGTGATGGCGCTGTTGAACGCAGCGGCCCTGGAAACCGAAGGGGTGATCGATACGCCGCCACCCCTCGTTGTGTTACTGGAACTGCGGGCTGATGGGCTGACGTTCCAGCTCAACTTCTGGTGCGACTCGAGGCGGTCCGACTTCATGCAGACTGCCTCGCGGGTGCGCATCCGCGTCATCCGTGCCCTGCGCGACGCCGGCGTGGACCTGCCGGACCCGGGCGCGAGTACCGTAAGGTTGCTGGACGAGCCGCCTGAACAGTCGTGATCACCAGAGAAGATGGCTGCGTGGCAGTGCTTCAGTTACGGCTGGCCAGCCAGGCTTTCCAGCCGCCAAAGCGCGTGATGTCTTCGGCGCCGTCGAGGCCGTAAGCGTCGCAGATAAACCCGGTTTCCCAGCGCCCATCCGCCAGCTGCACCTTGCCCAGGCCCAGCGGCGCGGGAATGCCAGTCAGTAAGGAGCCCAGCTCGCTGCTGGGAATGTCCCAGACCTCCACGGCAATCGCCGCGCCATCCTCGGCGACGCGCACCATCCCCGGACGCAACAGCGGGCCGCCGGCCAGGGCGTAGAGCCTGTAATCCGGCGAGCTTTGAGTGGCTTCGAGCAGCCGACCGCCGCGCTGGCGCAGCTGCCAGTTCAGCGGTAGACCATCGAGGTGCGCACCGCAGACCACCACGTTCGCTCGGTCGTTGCGTGCCGGATTCTGCGGGGCAGGTGTTGTGATCGCATTGCTGCCCACCAGGGCCAGACCGGTCTGGCGTTGCAGCGCATCGGCCAGGCTCAGCAGGTATTGGTCGGTGAACACGCGCCCGAACAGCGTCACGCCCCAGGGCAGGCCGTTAGCCATGACGCCGGCCGGCACCGCGACGGCGGTGTAGTCGAGCATGTTCATGAAGTTGGTGTAGTAGCCCAGGTCCGAATTGCGCTTGACCGGCTCGGCGTGAAGTTCGGCGAGCGTCACCGGACGCGGGTACGCGGGTGTCAGTACGCAATCGAGCTCGGCCATGATCCGGTCGCAGATGGCCTTGAGCTGCTGCAGGCGGTATTGCGCGCGGAACAGCCCGACCGCCGTGGTCCCTGGGGCCTTTTCCAGTACCGCCTTGATGACCGGCAGCACGGCGTCGGGCTGCTGCTCGATCAGCTCTCCGGCTACGCTGTAGCGCTCGGCCACCCAAGGACCTTCGTAGAGCAGGCGTGCAGCTTCAAGAAAGGGCTCGAAGTCAATCTCCACCGGCTCGCCGCCGAGGGCTTTCAGATGCTCGATTGTGGCGGCGAACAACGCCGGGCTTTCCGCGCAGCCGAGAAATTCCAGGTGCTGGGGTATGCCGAAGCGGAAGGTCTTGATCTGGCCGAAGGCCGAGCCGTCATTCCACAGCGGGTTGCTACGGCTGTACTCGTCGCGCGCATCGAGCCTGGCGGTGAGCGCCAGCAGCTGACTGGCTTCGGCCGCCGTGGCGGTGAAGAAGGTCACGCAGTCCAGCGTACGGCAGGCCGGGACAACGCCGGCGGTGGAGATCAGCCCTTTGCTCGCTTTCAGGCCCACCAGGTTGTTCAGCGCCGCCGGCACCCGGCCGGAACCGGCGGTATCGGTGCCCAGCGCGAAGGAACAGAGCCCGAGCGCAACGGCTAGCGAGGAGCCAGCGCTGGAGCCGCCGGAGGGGTAGTCCGGGTGCACCGAGTTGCGGCATTCGCCATAGGGCGAGCGGGTGCCGTTGAGGCCGGTGGCGAACTGGTCGAGGTTGGTCTTGCCCAGCGGCACCGCGCCGAGGGCGATCAGCTGTTCGACGATCGTCGCGCTGGTCTCGGGCGTATAGGCAAACGCCGGGCAGGCGGCGGTGGTCGGCACGCCGGCCAGATCGATGTTGTCCTTGATGGCGAAGGGCACGCCGTAGAGCGGCAGCTCGGCGGGCGTCCTGCCGTCGAGTGCGGCCAGGTAGGGCTCGAGCTCCGCGGCCGTCATCAGGTGGATGAATGCGTTGAACTCAGGGTTGAGTCCCGCAGCCTTGTCGCGCAGGGCAATGATCAGCTGGCGCGGGGTGGTGTCCCCGGCAGTGTAGGCGGCGCTCAGGGTGGCGAGGCGCAGGTCAAAAGTCGTGGTCATCTCATGTCCCTCGTAGGGTGGAAAACGGCGAAGCCTTTCCCACCGCGATGTTCGTTGCCGGCCCGCTGGGCCGGTGGGTGGATCGATAAAGCGCGATCCACCCTACGGTTGCTTCGGGTGCCGAGGGGCCTCACGCCTCCTCGATCACCACCACCCGCTGGCCGGCGCGCACCGGCGAGCCGGGCTGGGCGCGGACTTCCTTGACCACGCCGGCGACCGGCGCGGTGAGCGGGATTTCCATCTTCATGCTCTCGAGGATCACCAGCACGTCGCCGGCCTCGACCCGCGTGCCCTCCGCCACCGACACCTGCCAGAGGTTGCCGGCAATGTGGCTTTCGATGCCGTGCTGGCCGGCGCCGAGCGGGGCGTCCTCGCCGAGGTCGGCGGCGACTTCCTCGCTCTCGAAGTGCGCCTGGCCCGATTCGATCCAGCGCTGGCGCTCGGCGTCGAAGGCGCCGCGCTGCTGGCGGCGGAAGGCGTCGATGCTGTCGGCCTCGGCGGCAAGAAAGTCCTGGTAGTCGGACAGGCGCAGCTCGGTGTGCTCGATCTTCAGCGGGTAGCGGCCCAGCGGGAAGTCGCGGCGGATCCTCAACAGCTCCTCCGCCGACACCGGGTAGAAGCGGATCTGGTCGAAGAAGCGCAGCAGCCACGGCAGGCCGCCGAACGCCTCGACCGCGCGGTAGCGGTTCCACATCTGCAGGGTGCGGCCGACGAACTGGTAGCCGCCCGGGCCTTCCATGCCGTAGATGCACATGTAGGCGCCGCCGATGCCCACCGAGTTCTCCGCGGTCCAGGTGCGCGCCGGGTTGTACTTGGTGGTGACCAGCCGGTGGCGCGGGTCCAGCGGGGTGGCCACCGGCGCGCCGAGGTAGACGTCGCCCAGGCCCATCACCAGATAGCTGGCGTCGAACACCGTGCGGTACACCGCCTCGAGATTCGGCAGGTCGTTGATGCGGCGGATGAACTCCAGGTTGCTCGGGCACCAGGGCGCGTCCTTGCGCACCGTGGTCATGTACTTCTCGATGGCCAACTGGCAGGCCGGGTCGTCCCAGGACAGCGGCAGGTGGACGATGCGCGACGGTACTTTCAGATCCTGCGCGGCGCACACCGCGTCCCATTCACCGGCGACGATGTCGAGCAGAGTCTGCAGCGCCAGGGTTTCCGGCTGGTAGTGCACCTGCAGGGAGCGGATGCCGGGAGTGAGGTCGATGACGCCGTCCAACTGCTTGGCCTCCAGCGCCTGCATCAGCGCATGGCCACGGAAGCGCAGCACCAGGTCCAACTCCGGTTGGCCGATTTCCAGCAAGAGGTGGGTGTCGCCGGAGAGGCGCGCGACCAGGCGCGTATCCGCCTCGCCGATATCCAGCACGATGGGCGATTGCAGCGCCACCGGCACGCACGGCACCGGCGCGGCGGCAAGACTGGCGCACTCGATGTTGGCTGCCTGGGCCAGCTTGCGTGCGGTAGCTACGTCCACCGGTACGAAACGCACTCTGTCGCCGGCCTTGAGCTGGCCGAGCTGCCAGAGGTCGGCTTCGATAATGGTCACCGGGCAGACGAAGCCGCCCAGGCTCGGGCCGTCCGGGCCGAGGATCACCGGCATGTCGCCGGTGAAGTCCACCGCGCCGATGGCGTAGGGGTTGTCGTGGATGTTCGACGGGTGCAGGCCGGCCTCGCCGCCGCTCTCGCGCACCCACTCGGGCTTGGGTCCGATCAGGCGCACGCCGGTGCGGCTGGAGTTGAAGTGCACTTCCCAGTCGGTGCCGAAGAAGGTCTGGATATAGCCCTCGGTGAAATACTCCGGCGCGCCGTGGGGGCCGTAGATCACCCGGATCTCGCGCACCGCCGGCAGCTCGCGGCACAGCTCGGCGGCCAGCGTGGCGCCCGCCGACGCATCGGTCAGCGGCGCCAGGTGCAGCACGTCACCGGCGCGCAGA
>Ga0310345_10000155_pt1 | contig 135704 bp, 96 predicted proteins | sample HC15DNA20500_MG_FD_204667 | JGI IMG/M metagenome (GOLD analysis project Ga0310345, IMG submission 204667) | Marine microbial communities from station ALOHA, North Pacific Subtropical Gyre - HC15-DNA-20-500_MG | ecosystem: Environmental > Aquatic > Marine > Oceanic | place: Pacific Ocean: North... | reverse complement strand
CGCTATCACAGCCGCGCTCTCACCTCGCCGCGCTCGGTGCGCAACGCGATCGCGTACACGCTGGGGAACGCCAAGCGTCACGGCCTGATGCCGCGGGCGCGCACCTGGGTGGACCCGCTGAGCAGCGGCTTCTTCTTCGACGGCTGGTCCCGTGCCATCCGCACCACGCTCTCGATGCTCCCGTCCCGCGACTCTCCCGCGGAGCCGCCGCGGACCTGGCTGCTCTCGACCGGGTGGCGCCGGGCCGGAGGCGCGATCGATCCCGGCAAGCGTCCCGGCCCCGCGGAGCGCCGCGCCGCCTGAGCAGCTCGGCGGACCAGCCGACGCTCACACGGAGAGGCGCGACCCGGCTCCCGCACCTCCTCCCCTCCGCGCGTCGCCGAGGTCCAGGAACATCTCGACGCCGAACCAGCTCTCCCCGCTCGGGGCCCGGCCGCGGCGCGTGGTTCGCTCGTCGCCCGCGCGCCGGTTCGGGGAACCCCGTGCCTGGCTGCGCGACGTCGACGGCCGCCGAGAAGCTCTCGGTCTCCGTCGCGACCCGAGCCTCCGGGGCGTCGGGTCGGAGCGCCCTCCCATCTCGTCGACCGCCGCCTCCGCTCCCGGCCGCCGCCTCGAGTCGAGAGGGGGGCCGATGCTCACGGATGCCCCGTCGTCCAGGCGACGTCGAGCGTGGACCGGGCCGGCCGAAGGCCTCCCGGCCGGTGGCGCCGAGCTCGCCATCGGCGCGAAGGAGTCGCGGACGCGAGCTCGACCTCGGCGCCGTCTCCGGCGGCGCGCGGTGGGGATCGGTGACGCGGTGCCGGCGTGGCCCTCGGCCTCACTCTCGAGGCCCGTCGCCGCATCGCCGAGGCCGCCGGCGTCGCCGCTCGACGACCGCATCTCTGCCCAATCATCCGCGGAGCGTGAGCTCCAAGCGCGGATCTCTGCCGAATCGAGCGAGGCCGCGCGCGGCGCGACTCTGGCCGGGATCCTCGGTTCCGATGGGACGGCGGCCCTGGGCGCGCAGCCGCTTCCGCGCAACGACCAGGGCCGCGGATGATTCGGCAGAGATGCCCGGCGGAGGCCTCTCGATTCGGCAGAGATGCGCGAAGAGGCCGCGAGGAACGAGCTCCTCGCGGCCTCGGGGCTCAGGCCATGACCGGGAGCGACGCGGCGGGGGCTCGGACCGGCTGGGGGGGCATCATCGACGTGGCCTCTTCGGCGCGGTCGATGGCCTGCTGCTCTTCGTCGTTCGGCTTGATGACGCCTTCGACCATCTTCTCGAGGCCCTCCTGGATGACCGGGAGGTAGTCGCGCGCTTCGACGCCGACGTAGCGGACGAGCGCGGGCAGGTAGGGCGCGACCTCGCGGAGGCGGCCGTAGGAGGCCGGCAGGTCCTTGGTGACGGCGTTCTTCACCGACGCCGCGAAGCGGGTGGCGTGGATCTTCGCGCGGCCGAGGCGCCCGGCCTTCACGAGCGGGCCGACGTGGCGCACGAAGTCGGCGCCGGTGCCGGCGTGGTGGTGCGGGGGCTTGAAGAAGGGGCTCGCGTAGCGGGTGCCCTTCACGAAGGCGCGGATCTCGTCCTCGGTGACGCCGGCCTCGGCGAGCGCCTGCTCGTACTCGGCCTGCGCGCGCTGACGCGCCTTGAAGAGGAACATCTGAACGCGGGAGTAGAAGTTGACGGCGCCGTCGCCGCTGGTCTCCACCGCGCAGAAGATGGCGTCGGGGTAGCGCTCGGTGACCACGCTCTGCACGCCGTCCGAGACGCCGCTCGAGGGCATGCAGCCGAAGGGCTTCACGCTGAGCGTCATGTGCGCCTTGTTCTTCACGACGTTGAGGATGAGCTTGGCGACCTCCATGTGGCCCTCACCGCCGCGGAGCTCCTGGTTGTAGAAGCTGTGGCCCGCCTGGGCGACGAGGTCCATGTCGGGGAGGTGGTGCGCGTTGAGGCCGGTGAGGTGGGCCCAGCCCTGCCACCACGCGCGGAGCGCCATCTCGCCGAGGTACAGGCCGGCGAGGGTGAGCCCGACGTCGCTGTCCTTCAGGCCGAAGTTGCCGCCGTCGGCGCCCTTCAGCTTCATGCGCGCCTTGGTGTCGTGGCGGAACTCCCAGAGGTTGTAGAGGAGGAGGTTCGCGATGACCTGGATCGACACCTCCGCGCCCTCCTGCTCGAGGAAGCGCTGCAGGTGGTAGTTGCCGTCGCCTTCGGTGGTCATGGCCCAGAACTCACCGAGCACGGCGACCGAGGGCTTGGCGCGCAGCTTGTCGACCTCGACGCCCGCGAAGTGCTTCCGGGCGCGCCAGAGCGCCATCAGGATGCTGCCTCGCTTGGCGAGCGCGTCGTAGACCTCCTTCTTCGCCGCGGCGAAGGCGCGGTCGGTCGCGCCCTCCTGCACCTCGTACGGGCGGACGCGGTAGCTCAGGAGGTTGAGGATGTCGCCGGCGAAGAGGCACTGGCCGATGGTGACGAAGAAGGTGGGGTCGAGTTTGAGGCCGAGCTCCTCGCCGCTCGCCTGCTTGAGGCCGCCGGTCTGCTGGAAGAGGAGCACGCGGAAGCCGTCGAAGCCCGCGTCGCGCAGGGCCTTGCGGTACTCGGTGACGTACATGCCGAAGCGGCACGGGCCGCACGCGCCCGCCGTCAGGAAGACGTAGTGCTCGATGATGTGCTCGGCGGTCATGCCCTCCTCGTCGCGGAGGCGGCACAGCTCCTTGACGAGGTTGCCGACCGTGAAGTAGGTCGGGTTGCACTGACCGCGGTTGCCGAACTCCTTGCCGAAGCGGAGCGCCTTCGTGTCCGGGCAGTCGAGCGAGCGCACGGTGTAGCCGAGGCCGCTGAGGCCACCCTCCACGAGGTAGTCGTGGGCCATCGTCAGCCCGCCGACCAGGATCTCCGTGTGCGCCTTCTGCTTCGCGCTGAAGAAGGGATCGACCATCTCGTCGGTCCAGTGCTCCTTCTGCTCGCTCCCGAGGCCGAGGGCGGCGCGCTGCTCGGCTTCGAACTTCGCGAGCTCCTTCTCGATGTCCAGCTCTTCCATGGCACGTTCTCCGGGTTGGGTGGCGCTCAGACGCGGACCAGGCCGCCGTCCGCCGTCTTCTTTCCGAGCTTGATGAGACCCTTCTGGGCCTTCTCGCGGGCGTCTTTGTCGGGGTCCGCGTCACGCACGTAGGCCGAGAGGCGCGCGGTCACCTCGTCGATCTGCTGCTCGAGCGCCGGGTCGCGGCGCTTCAGGGAGGCGAGCTGCTCCTGCTTCATGCGCAGCAGCTCGAGTCGCTTCTCGTCGATGCGCCGGCTCAGCTCGTCCTTCTTCTTCGCGATGTCCTCGAGCCGCTCCTCGTGGAGCTTCAGCGAGTGCGCGTAGGTCTTGACGCGGATCTTGATGGAGCCGCCGGGCTTGTTCGCGTCGAGGTCGTGAAGGGCGGAGTAGGGCACCGCGGACTTCTCGACGATGCGGTCGATGATGCCGAAGGTCGGCGCGTCGTGGCCGCACTTGAAGCTCGAGACGTCGAGCAGCACCACGTTCGGGTGGCGGGCGGCGAACTTGGTCGCCCACACCTTCATCGCGCTGTTCGCCGAGTAGTTCTCCGGCCAGACGTCGTTGATGTCGAGCGGCGTCTGGATGAGGCCCTCGTCGACGTCCTTCTGGAAGAAGCGCCGCAGCCAGTCGTGGTCCTTCGGGATCGAGCGGATGCTCAGGATCGGGTAGCCGAGGACCTGGAACTCGTCCGGGATGCCGTGGTGGAGGCCGGGGTCGAGGTGGTACGGGCGGCCGATCATCAGGATGGCGACCCGGTTCTCGTACTCGACCTGCTCGAGGATCGCCTTGCCCTTGGCCTGGACGTCCTGGTCGTAGCGCTCGAGCGCCTCGAAGGCCTGGTCGACGGCGAAGTTGCTCTCGTCCTCCGTGAGGTCGAGCGCCTGCTGGAAGGTCTCGAAGAGCACGCGCTTCATGCGCACCTTCTCGACGAACGAGATCGACGGGTCGTAGTAGGTGATCCCGCGCGTCGCGAAGAAGTCCTGCTCCTTCGTGAAGGCCGCCTTCATCACGTCCGGCGTTCCGGCGACGATGGGGCAAGACGTGTGGTCCACCGCGTGCTCGATGAAGCAGGGCACGTGGGTGAGGATCGGGAAGAAGATCGCGTCGAGCGGCTTCTCTTCGTGGTGCTTGAAGAAGAGGTTGTGGAAGTGGGCCTGCGCGACCTTGGACGGGTAGCAGGGGTCGACCGAGCCGTACTTGCCGCCCTCCGCGAACATCTCCTCGCCGGACTCGTCGCTCCAGACGATGTTCCGCGGGTCGACGCCGAGGCTCTGGAAGTAGGCCATCCAAAACGGGCCGGTCGAGTACATGTTGAGCACGCGCGGCATGCCGAGGCGCCAGCGCCGACGCTGCTCGTAGATCTCGCTCGGGGCGCGCTCGAAGCCGCGCTGGATCTTCTCGTGCTTGATCTGTCCCCAGAAGGTCTGCTTGACCTCGACGTCCTCGGTCGGGGCGCCGGCCTCGGGCATCGCGTCCAGGTCCTTCTGCTTCTGGAAGGCCTTGAGCGCCTCGTAGTGCACGAGGTTCGGGAACTCCTTCATGATCGCTTTGCGCTCGCGGACGAGCTCGATCATCGCCTCCTTCGACTCGACGGTGCCCTTCTCGCAGGAGAAGCCGCTGATGTAGCGGGCGGTGGAGCCGTCGGGGCGGAAGGCGTCGATGAAGGTCCGGCTGCACTCGTTCGGGCAGAAGTGGCAGACGGTCTCTTCGTCGTTCTTGGTCGTGTACTCGAGGTCGATCGCCGCGTCGACGCCGACGAAGCGGCTCTTGCCCTTGCGCTTGACGACCCGGAGGGTCTCCATCGCCGCGCCGATCGCGCCCGCCTCGCCGCTGTGCGGGTGGACGTAGACCTCGGCGCCGGGGACGCGCTCCTTGATGTAGTCGACCTGCGCCTTGACGGCGGCCATGTTGTACTGGGTGCCGCCCTGGAGGACGAACTTGCGCCCCAGCGCGGCCAGTCGCGGCACGCCGACCACGTACTGCCAGACGTTCTTCGGCAGCACCTGGGCGAGGCCGGCGAGGAGCTCCTCCTTGCTGAAGCCCTCCTTCTGGAAGTTCACCCGGTCGGTGTCGAGGAAGACGGCGCAGCCGTAGCTGAACTTCGGAGCCAGCTCGGCCTGGAACGCGGTCTCGGCGTACTTCGTGACCGGGAGGCCGAACTGGTCGGCCATCGCCTGCAGCAGCATGCCGTTGCCGGCCGAGCACTGGTTGGAGAGCTTGAAGGACTTGATGTCCCCGTTCTCCATGAAGAGGACCTTGATGTCCTGGCCGCCGATGTCGCAGATGACGTCGATGTCGCCGAAGAAGTGGGTAGCGCTCATCATGTGCGCGACCGTCTCGACGATGTTCACGTCGGCCATGACGGTCTCTTCGAGCACGTCGGCCGCGTAGCCGGTCGCGCCGAAGCCGAGCACCTCGAGCTCCGCGCCGTCCGCGCGCACGCCATCGCGCAGCTCCCGCAACAGATCCTTGGTGTCCTGGATCGGGTTGCCCTTGGAGAGCGTGTAGGCCTTGCGGAGGACCTCCCCCTCTTCGCTCAGCAGTACCGCCTTGGACGAGGTGCTCCCGCCGTCGAGGCCGATCACCGCCCGCACCGTCTGACCGGGCGAGAAGACCGCCTGCTCGAACTCCGGGATGCGGTAGGCCTCGATGAACTCGCTCAGCTCGCTCTGGTCGGTGGCGAGCGGCGGCCCCGCGCTCTCGCCCAGGCGCTCCTTGCGTCCCTCGGTGATGTAGCGCTCGAGATCCCTCAGCCCGAGGTAGGCGCCGACCTCGGCCGGCTCGTGCAGGCCGTACATCACCGCGCCGTAGGCCGCGTAGAGCTCGGCGTTCTGCGGGACCGGGATCAGCTCCTCGAGCGGCACGTCCTTCGGGTAGTCGAAGCCGCGCTCCTCCCAGATCTCCGGGATGCGCTTGCGCCAGCACTCCTGCAGGAAGGGCAGGTAGGTGTTCGGCCCGCCGAGGAGCAGCACCTTCGGCTTGAGGGTGTTGCCGCGCGTCAGGACCGAGAGGTTCTGCATGACGATCGCGTCGGCGAGCGAGCAGAGGATCTCGGTCGACGGGATGCCCGTCTTCACGAGGTTGACGATGTCGGTCTCGGCGAAGACGCCGCACTTGGCCGCGACGTGGTGCAGCTTCGAGTCGTCGAAGTGCAGCTTCACCGTCTCGGCGGGCGGCATGCCAACCTTGATCATGCACTTGTCGATGGTGGCGCCGGTGCCCGACGCGCACTTGTCGTTCATGGAGCAGGAGGCGGTCTTGTCGCCGTTCTCCCCCTCCTTGAAGATGATGATCTTGGCGTCCTGGCCGCCGAGCTCGATCACGCTGCCCGCGTCGGGGTGCAGCGTCTCGACCGCGAGGGTGACCGCGTTGACCTCCTGCACGAACTTCGCGCCGGTCGGCGTGGCCAGCGGGCCTCCGCCCGAGCCGGTGATGAAGAGACGCACGTCCTCGCGCGCGACCTCCGGGAACGCCTGACCGATCCGGATCAGGAACTCGAGCACCTTCTCCGGCTGCTTGGTGTGGTGGCGCTCGTAGTCGTGCCAGAGGATCTCTTTGGACTCCGGGTCCACCACGCACGCCTTCACGGTGGTGGAGCCCACGTCCATTCCGATGACGATCGGCTTGCTCACGCTTCCCCTCCGGTGCCTCGAGAGCTCGGGGCTGTCACTGACGTCAGTGTCAGTACATCCCCGGACGGCCGGGGGTCAATGGCTCATCGTCGAGACGCGGCGGTGACCGGGGCGGTCCGGGGCAGAACGCCCCGTCGTCAGTCGACGCCGCGGATCGAGGTCAGCAGGGCGTCCACCACGGCGCGATCGAGCCCCAGCGGTCCGGACACGCTGATCTGCAGGTTCACGCCGTCCCGGATGACGAAGTACGTCAGCGCCTCGACCGGCGTCGGCCCGTCCGTGGTGTCGAGCTGGTAGCTCACGTGACAGAGGCCTCCCTCGAGGGGGCCGACCGCGGCGGGCTCGTTGGCGACCAGCCTCACGTCCTGGAGTCGTTGCTGGAGGGCGGCCGTGGTCATCTCGCAGAGGCGCTCCACCGTCACCGGCCCGGGCAGCTCACGGAGCATGATCTGCACCGTGGGGATGGGGACGCCTCCGGGGGCCCCGACCGGGTCACGCTCCATCGCCGCCACCTGGAGGCTTCGACGCCAGCCGGTGTGCTCGACGTCGGCGGCCAGCTCGGCGCTTCCCCCGCGGAGGTGCGCGCGTCGGCTGCGCGACAGGGTCTCGGCGTCCACCCGATGCCAGCCGCTCGGGAGGCGGAGCGCGAGCTTCATCGGCGTGCCGATCACGACCCAGTCGGACGAGGCCGAGCTCGCGATCGTCGTCTCGCGCGGGGCCTCGAGCGGGGGCGTGCGCCTGCCGGCCGGCGTCTCGGCCGGCGTCTCGGCCCTCTCGGCCTCTCCGCTCGTCGCGGCTGGCGGAGGCGCGCTGCCGCAGCCCACGGCGAGCGAGGCGGCGAGGAACACGGCCCCGGCGCTGTACATCGAGGACGACATCGACCGAGCAGAGCATGCCTCGCTGTCAGCGTCCAGCGGGGCCGCGATCCGCGACACCGCCGTAACGGACCGCTCGCGTCGGGTCCCGCAGGCTCGAAGGCATGAGAGCCATCATCGTCGCCATCGCGCTGGTCGCGCTCCCCGCCTCGGCCCTGGCCCAGCAGTTCGAGGAGGTGGACGGGTACGTCGTCATGGAGATGGAGTCGGTGCCGATCCCCTCGGGGCACGAGTGGGAGCGCCGGACCGACATCCCGGCGGCCAGCGGCTCGCACTACATCTTCACCGGCAACGGGATCTGCAACGGCCCGGCCGGCAGCCCGCTCCGCTACACCTTCCGGGTTCACACCGGGGGGACCTATCGGCTGCACCTCCGGGCGGCCCGGACGCATCACTGCGTGACCGGGGCGCCGCAGGCCAACGGTCGCTGCAGCGAGCACGACCGCACCTGCACGAGCCTCTCCATCCCCGACGGAGACCGCTGCCCGGCGAGCGACCAGTGCGTGCGCACCGACATCTCGAACGACGCCTTCGTGCACGTGGAGGAGGCGGGCGGCGGCTACGTGCCCTTCGTCGGTCAGCCCGGCGGCAGCGTGGGGGATCCGATCAAGCTCTTCGGCGGCGGCAACCAGGCGTGGTCGTGGACCGGGGCCCGCGCGCTCGACATCCACGGCAAGCACGACGCGGACTGGGTGCTCGAGCCCGGCGACTACACCCTGGTGATCCAGGGCCGCTCGCAGCTGTTCCGGATCGACCGGCTGATGTTCTACGACACGGCCCGCGGCAGCCGGGGCGGCGGGGAGGACCTCGCCGAGACGCGCTTCACGCCCCCGCCGCCGCCGGAGGACGCCGGCCCGCCGCCGGTGGAGGACGCGGGCCCGCCGCCGGCGGTGGACGCGGGGACGTCGCCGGAGCCCGACGCGGGGCCCGCGGCGACCGTGGACGCCTCGACCCCGACCCCGACCCCGGTGGACGCGGGGCCCGACGGCGGCGGGCGGCCGGCCGCGCTGAGCGGAGGCTGCGCGGCGAGCCCCGGGGCGCCCGCGCCGCTCCTCGCGCTGCTCTCGCTGCTGCCGCTGCTCCGGAGGCGCCGATGAGGGCCCTGCTCGCGCTCCTGCTCCTCACCGGGTGCGTCGGTCGGGTGGCCGACGATCAGCCCCTGCGCCCCGGCGAGCGCACCCGCGAGATCGAGGTGCTGCCCTTCGAGCCGGTCTCGCCGCTGGCCCGGCGGCTCACCCGGGAGGAGGTGCTCCACACCCTCGAGGACTCGCTCGGCGTGACCGCGCCCGCGGCCGAGGCGGACGCGATCCCGGACGACCTTCCGGTCGGGGGCTTCGTGAACACCGGGCAGGGGCAGGCGACGCTGCCCGATCACGTGCGGGCGTACAGCCGGCTGGCGACCGCGGTCACGGCGGAGATGGACCTCGCCGCCTTCGTCGACGCGCACGCCGGCTGCCGTGACCCCGGCTGCGAGGCGACCTTCGTGGCGTCGGCCGGCGCCCAGCTCTTCCGGCGGCCGCTCGACGCGCGAGAGCAGCAGGACTTCGAGGCGCTCTTCGCCGCGGTGGCCGCCGAGGAGGCCAGCTTCGACGAGGCGGCCGGCGCGGTGCTCGAGGCGATGCTCCAGTCGCCGCAGTTCCTCTACCTCTACCTCGACGAGACGGCCGAGGAGCGGGTGGTGCGCGGGCACGCGATGGCGAGCCGGCTCTCGTACTTCCTCTGGCTGTCGGCCCCCGACGAGGCGCTGCGGCGCGCCGCCGAGGCGGGGGAGCTCGACTCGGCCGAGGGCGTGGCGGCGCAGGCGGAGCGCATGCTCGACGACCCGCGGGCGCGCCGGAGCACCGCGCGCTTCATCTACGACTGGGCGCGCCTCGCGACCCTGCCCAACGGGGACGGGCTCAAGCCGGAGCTCGTCGAGGCGACGGTGGCCTTCTACCAGGACCACGTGTGGGAGCGCGGCGAGCCGCTCCTGTCGATCCTCACCTCGCAGTCGGCCGCGCTGACCCCGGCGCTCGCCGAGCGCTGGCACCTCGAGTCGCTCGGAGACGGGGTGCGCTTCTACGACACGAGCGAGCTCGAGGGGCGAGGCGGGCTCCTGACCCAGCCGGGCATCGTCGCCGGCATGACCAACGCCGACGGCGGCGAAATCGTGGCCCGCGGGCTGTTCCTGCTCGACCAGATGTTCTGCCGCGACGCGCCGAGCCCGCCGGCCGACCTGCAGACGATCATCGACGGCTTCCTGGAGGAGCTGCCGGAGGACGCGTCCGACCGGCTGATCGCCGAGACCCGGCTCGAGCGCGGCGACTGCGCGACCTGCCACGCCACCTTCGACCCGCTCGCCTACGGCTTCGAGCAGCTCGACTACCGCGGCGGCTTCCGCACCGAGGACGACCACGGCAACGTGATGCGCACCGACGGCTGGATCCCGGGGCAGTACACGGTCAGCGGCTTCAACGAGCCCTACGCCGACCTCGACGAGTACACCGCCGCGCTCGCGCGGAACCCCGAGGTGCAGATGTGCTTCGCGCAGCGCCACGTGGAGCACGCGATGGGCACCCAGCTCGGCGACCGGCAGCGGGCGGCCGCCCGGGACCTCGCGGTCGAGCTGGTGACCGGCGGCGGCGACTACCGCGCGCTGGTGCTCGCCATCGTCAGGCACGACGTCTTTCGAACCTACGCCGCCCCGGAGGAGGCCCGATGAAGCGAACGACCCGACGCACGATCCTGCGCGGCGCCGGCACGGTGGCCATCGCGCTGCCGTTCCTCGAGGAGCTCACGCTCGGCCGGGCCTTCAGCGACTCGCCGCCGCCGAACCGCCTCGTCACGCTCTTCTTCGGCCTCGGGCTGGACCCGGACTGGCAGCGCGGCTGGGACGGCCCGCTCGAGCCGCTGCGACCCTTCGCGTCCAAGATGGCGACCTTCAGCGTCGAGAACGCGAAGGGGGCGGGCGGCGCGCACTGCGAGACCAGCGCCTCGGTCTTCGTCGGCGAGCGGCCGCGCGACGTGAACGTGGCCGGCGGGCCCTCGCTCGATCAGCACGTGCGCCGGGAGCTCGATCCGGCCGGGGCCACGCTCGCGTCGGGCCTCTGGTGGCGGCGCGGAGCGTGCGCGGCGCAGGCGCTCCGGGTCTACGGGCCGGACGGCTCGGCGCGCCCGCCGATCAAGCGGCCGAGCGAGGTCTTCGACCAGGTCTTCGGCAGCGCGGCCCCGCCGACCGACCCGACGAGCCCTCCGGATCCCGCGCGCGACCGCGAGCGCCGCGTCCGCCGCAGCATCCTGGACACGGTGATGGGCCAGTACCGGCATCTGCGCGGGGACGCCTCGCCGCTCGGGCACCGCTCCAAGCTGAAGATGGAGCAGCACCTCTCGTCCATCCGCGAGATCGAGACCCAGCTCGCGCCGGCGGAGGCGGTGATCGATCGCGGCGACGGCGCCACGGCCTGCAGCTTCCCCGAGCGCCCGCGCGACCCGGAGCTGCGCTTCGGCGGCCGCACGTGGGACTACGACGAGTTCACCTACGGCACCGGGGACGGCGCGCCGCAGCTCCGGTGGGAGGACGCGCAGGCGGTCTTCCGGCTGCACGCCGATCTCTGGGCGATGGCGCTCCGCTGCGACCTCGTGCGCTTCGGCAACCTCATGTTCGAGTCGGCCGGCGGGCACATGAACCTCGAGGGCACCTACAGCGCGCTCGGCGACAGCACGACCTTCCCGGGCAGCTCGCAGCACGACGCCTACTTCCACGGCAACGACCGCCGGAACGCGCGCCTCTACCAGCACTGGGCGATGACGAACCTCGCCTATTTCCTCGCGCGCCTCGACGACGCCGACGCGCTCGAGGACGACGGACGCACCGTGCTCGACAACACCACGGTGGTCATCGGCACCGAGTACGGCTGGAACCACGATCACCGCGAGGCGTTCCACGCGGTGGTCGGCGGGGTCGACCGCTTCCGGAGCGGCAGCCACGTGGACCTCGACCTCCACGCCGCCGATCTCTACAACGGGGTGCTGGCCGGCTACGGGCTCGACGCCGACATCGGGCGCGCGAGCGGCATCGAGAGCCGCGGCGACGTCCGCTCGGTGTTGCTGCGCTGATCACCAGCGCCAGAGGCGGCGCTCGCCGCCGGGCGTCTCCGTCCCCGCCGCCTCCGGTGCTGGGCGCCGTCGGCGCGCGCGGCGGGAGGAGCGCGGGGGACGGGCCCGCGGCGTCGGCTCCTCGGCGGGCTCGGCCTCCGGGCGCGCGGCGGGCGCGGTCACGATGGGCTCGAGCTTGACGGTGACGTCCGCCTTCCGGGCGCGGGCGCCGTCGGGAGGGGGCGCCTCGGGCCAGAAGAGCAGGGCCGCGGCGCCGAGCGCGACCGCGACGGCGGCGACGATCGAGGGCCAGCGTCGGCGGGCCGGCCGGGGCTCGGTCTCCGGCGCGGCGTCCTCGAGCAGGCGCCACGACGCGGCCATGCGGGCCCGCCACTCGGCGAGCGCGTCCGGGAACGTCGTGGCCATCCAGTCCGAGAGATCGAGCGGGCCCTCGTCCAGCACCCGCTCGTGGGTCGCGCGCCGGAGCGCGGTGATCACGGCGTCGGCGTCCGCCGGTCGCTCGTCGGGCTGCTTCGCGAGGAGCGCGCTCACCAGGGTGGACACGTCGTCTCCCGTCTCCGGCCGGCCCGCGCGGAGATCGGGGGGCGGCTCGGCGAGGATGCGCCGGGCCGCGATCCGGGCGTCCGCGTCGCCGTAGAGGCGCTCGCCGGTGAGGCACTCGAAGGCGAGCACGCCGAGCGAGAAGAGGTCGGTGCGGGTGTCGACCGCTTCGAAGCGCAGCTGCTCGGGCGACATGTAGCCGACCGTGCCGCGGAGGAGCTCTCGCGATCGCTCGTCCTGCACGGCGCGCGCGAGCCCGAAGTCGATGAGCCGCACCGTCCCGTCGAAGCCGACCAGCACGTTGCCGGGGCTGACGTCCCGGTGGGCGAGGTCGTGGGCGTGGGCGGCGCGCAGCGCCTCGGCGACGCCGGTGAGGATCCGGAGCGCGAGCTGGGGCGGCAGCTCCGCGCTCGACACCTCGCGGAGCGAGAGCCCGTGCACCAGCTCCATCACGATGAAGGGGCCCATCGCGTCGTGGCCGACGTCGAGCACGCTGACCACGTTGGGGTGACGCAGCTCCGCCGCGAGCGAGGCCTCGTCCACGAAGCGCCGGAGCGCCTCCGGGTCGCCGCGGAGCGCGGGGTGCAGCCGCTTCACGGCGAAGGCGCGCCGGAACCCATCCTGATCGCGCAGCGCGAGCTCCACGCTGCCCATGCCGCCCCGCGCCAGCTCGCGCACGACGTGCAGCGTGCCCCCGGCCCAGCGCAGCTCACGCACCGGCGCGCTCCCCGAAGTGGGTGGGCTCGCTGAAGGTCGTGTCCTCGACCGTGTAGACGGTCTGCCGGCCGCGCTTCTCGCTCCGGCAGGTCCCCGCGTCGAGCAGGAGGCGCAGGGCGCGTTGCACGGTTCGGACGCGGTCGCCCACCTGGGCCGCGAGCTCCTTGGCCGAGACGCCCGGGCTGGCCGCGATCGCGCGGAGGAGCCGGTCGCCGAACGGCGGCGCGCTCCGCGGCTCCGGGAGGACGAACGGGCGCGTCGGGGTCAGCGCGAGCGCGGCGTCCCGGCGGACCACGTCGCCCGCGCCCTCGAGCGCGGCGCGCGTGCGATGCAGGAGCACCCGGAAGAGCCCCTCGTGCAGCGCCGCGTCGTAGTCGAAGCCATAGACCTCGCGGAAGGCGTCGTCGTGCGCGAGGCCTCCGGGGCCCGCCTCGGCGAGGCAGGCGGCGAGCTTCTGGATCCGCTCGCCCTCGTCGAAGAGCAGGCGCGCGGCGTCGCGCGGCACGCCGAGGCACCAGCGCAGCACGCCCGGGCGCCCGGGCTCGACGGTCCAGACCGCCGGGGTGAGGCCGATCCGCTCGGCGCTCTCGAAGAGCGCGCCCGCGACCTGCCCGCGACCGCCGCGCGCCGCCGCGCCGGTCATGCCGCCCACGAGCAGATCGCGCTCCGCCGCGAAGCGCGAGGGCAGAGGGTGGGCGCGGAGCGCGTCGAGGGCGGCCCGGGACGCGTCCCAGCGCTCCGCCTGGGCGTGCCCGACCGCCTCGAGCCAGCGCGACGCCGGCGCGGTCAGCGGGCGCTGCGCGGCCTGGGCGTCGCCGCCGGCGAGGGCGAGCTCCCAGTCGACGAGCGGCCACCAGGCGGGGGGCGCGGAGCGGGCGAGCGCGCCGAAGATCCGGGTGGCGGCGTGCAGGTTCTGGGTCTCGCGCCGGGTCCGCCCGAGCAGCCAGTAGGCGAGGTACTCGAGGCCGCGCAGCCCCTCGGCGTAGGCGGCGCGGGAGGCGCGGCGGGCGTGCTGGGTGGCCGCGTCGAGGGCGCCGTCGGTCAGCGCGGCGAGCCCGCGCACGCACATCTGGGTGACCCGGAGCGCGGCGTCCTCCCCGTCGAGCGCGGGCGGCGGGGCGATCGGCGCGCCTCGGGCGAAGGCGCTCAGGGCGGCGGCGCAGCCCGCCCAACCGGCTCCATCGTCCTCTCGGTCCGAAGCGGGAGGCGGCTCGACGGCGCCCAGGCTCGCGAGGTGGCGGAGCGCCCTCAGCACCTCGACCTGCGGGCCCCGAGCGCTCGCCACGTCGCCGGGGCCGTCCCACGCGTAGAGCCGCGCCGCCTCGCCGAGCGCCGCGCGTCGCGCCGGATCGGTCCCGGCGCGCGCGGTCGCTTCGTCGCGGTCGCCGGCGTGCAGCGCGCGGATCCAGAGGGCGTCGTCCATGGCGTGCGCGATCCCCCGGATGGTACCCTCGCCGCATGCGCGTCTGCACGGGGACGCTGACCGCCGTGGCCCTCGCGCTCTCGGCCTGCGGCCCGTCTCCCACCCAGGTCGTGGTGCAGCTCGTGGCCGACGAGGCCGTCGCCGCGCCGAGCGCGCGGGTGGCGGTCGAGGTCGTCAGCCCGGGAGGAGAGCTGACCCGGCGGGTGGCCGAGGTGGGCGCGACCCCCGTCCACCGCTGGCCGTTCCAGGTGGTCGTCGTGCCCGCGCGCGCCGACTCCGAGCGCTTCCTGGTCACCGCCGAGGTCTTCGACGGGGAGGGCCGCTCGCTCGGGGTGCAGCGGGTGCACACCCGCTTCGTCCGGGGGGCGACGCGGTACGTGCGGCTGCGCTTCTCGGCGGCGTGCGCCGACGTGCGCTGCGCCGAGCGAGAGACCTGCGTGGACGGGGCGTGCGCGGCCGCGTGCGTCGAGCCGGTGCCCGATCCCGCGCAGGCGCCGGCGCCGGGCCCGTGCCTGCAGGGGCGGCCCGACCTCGACGCGGGCGGGCCCCCGGACGCGGGGACCGGCGACGGCGGCGTCGACGGCGGCGTGGACGGGGGCCCGCCGCCCGCGCGCTGCCCGGTCGGCGACGTCGCCACCTTCGACTTCGAGGCCGCGCTCGACGTGCCCCGCTGCCCGGGCGCGCTGCCCTGCGAGACCTCGCCGACCGGCCGGGTCGAGCGGGCCGAGGAGGGCTCGGCGCTCGCCGCGCCCGCCCCGAGCCCCTGCGGCGGCGCCGTCCTGCGCGCGTCGGTCTTCGACAGCGCCAGCCCGAACGCGGCCTACGTCGCCGTGTCCGGCGCGCCGCACCTGCGCGCCTGGGTCTGGCTCCCGGCGGAGGGCGGTGAGCGCGTCGACTCCCCGACCGAGCTGCTCGCGCTCGCGCCCGGGGAGGCCACCCGCGACGTCGCGGCGCCGCGCGTCTCCGTCTGGCTGGAGGACGGCCGGCTCCGGCTCTCGGCCGACGAGGAGGTCGACCTCGGCGCGGCTCCGCTCGGGCGCTGGATCTGTCTCGGCCTCTCGCTCTCCGGGGGCGCCGCGGAGGCGGACGTCGACGGCGCGCGCAGCCGCGCCCCCAGCGGGCTGAGCCTGGCGGAGGGCGGCCACGCGCGGGTCGGCCTCGCGGCGCGGGCGGCGGGGGAGAACGCGCTCGTCTGGGTCGATCAGGTCACCACCTCCAGCGCGCCCACCCCGTGCCCATGAGCGAGGGCTGGGGCGACGAGACGATCGTGCGGACCGGGCCGCGCGCCCTGAGGGTCCTCCGCCCCCTCGGCGAGGGCGGCATGGGCGAGGTCACGGTCGGGGCCCGCCGCGAGGGCCGCTTCGAGCGCACCTACGCGATCAAGCGCCTCAAGCCGGAGCTCCGCGAGCTGCCCGAGGCGCGGCGCGCGTTCCTCGAGGAGGCCCGACTGAGCGCGCTGCTCTACCACCCGAACGTCGTCCGGGTGCACGACGCGGGCGAGGACGACGAGGGCCCCTTCCTGGTCATGGATCTGGTCGAGGGCGTCAGCGCGCTCGAGCTGACCCGCGAGGCCCGGCGCCGCGAGTGGGAGCTCCCGCTCGAGGTCGGCCTCGAGATCGCGCGGGACGTGGCGCTCGGGCTGCGGGCGGCGCACGAGGCGCGGGACGCCGGCGGCGCGGAGACGCCCATCCTGCATCGCGACGTCTCCCCGCAGAACGTCTTGATTGGATACGATGGCATCGCCCGCCTCGCCGACTTCGGCATCGCCCGGGTGCTCGGCGGCACGTCCCCCCACACCCGCGCGCTCCTCCAGGGCAAGCGCGGCTACATGGCCCCGGAGATCCTGCGCTTCGAGCCGCCGGCGCCCGCCTCGGACGTGTTCGCGGCCGGGGTGGTGCTCTACGAGCTGCTGGTCGGCGAGGGCCTCTACCGCGGCCCGGACGTCGAGCGGCAGATCCTCGACGCGCCGCCGCCGGACCTCCTGGAGGCGCGCCCGGACGCGAGCGACGGGCTCGTGGAGCTGACGCTCCGGATGCTGGCCAAGGACCCCGCGCGTCGCCCCTCCGCGCGCGCCCTCGTCGACCGGCTCGAGGTCCTGCTCGCCGAGGCCTCGCTCGACGCGCTCGAAGACGAGCCCTGGACGCTGCGCCGCTACGTCCGCGCCCTCCTGCGCGTCTCCACGCAGTAGGTGGCCGAAGATTCACCATGTCAGCGCGGAGATGATGCCGAAGACGGGCTCCTCGAGGGGGCCGTCGTCCTGGCTCGCCGCGACCCCGATGGCCACCGCGGCGCCGGTCAGGGCGAGCGCGGCCGCGCCGACGAGGATCCCGATCAGCACGCCGTCCGCGCCGCCCGGGGTCAGGTCGACGTCGGCGAGAGCGCCGGGCGACACGCTCACCGACCGGCGGGAGCCGGGGAGGGCGACGAGGCCGACCTCGTACACGCCCGCCGGGAGGTCGTGCTCGAGCGGGCTCGGGCCCTCGGTCACCCCGACGATCTCCACCCGCTCGCCGTCCTCCGGCGCCCGCACGCGCAGGGTGCCGATGTCGCGGTCGTCGAAGCGCACCCGGAGCGCGTTCTGCACCCCCGCCTCCGCCCGGACGAGCAGCCGGCGCGGCCTCTGCCCTGGCGCGCCGACGTGCACGACGTGGTGGCCGGGCGTCAGCGCGATGCGCGCCTCGTCCCCGCCGACCGCGCGGGTCTCCTCCGCGTCGTCCACTCGCACCCACGCCTCGGGCGCGCCCTCGACCCGCAGCGTGACCAGCCCGACGCGCGCCCGCACCGCGGCGTAGACCTCCCGGGCCTCCGTGGCCTCGGTCGGCCCGAGCGCGCCGAGCTCGCCGCGCAGGATCCGGTCGAGCAGATCGGCCGCGTCGCGGTCTCGCCCCACCGCCTCGTACGCGATCGCGAGGTTGTAGGCGGTGGCGAGGTAGGGCAGCTCGGCGAGCGACGCCTCGAACGCGGCCACCGCCGCCTCCGGTCGCCCGGCCTCCATCGCGGCGATGCCCCGCTCGAAGTCGGCGCGGGCGCTCGCCACCCCGCCGTCTGCCATCGCGTCGTCGCTCGGCGCCTGCGCGGCGACCGAGGCCGGGAGGAGCAGCGCGAGGATCCAGGCGAGTGCGCGCACCCCCGGAGGGTCTCACATCCGCGGCGGCCGGCCGACGGAAGACGACGGGCGCAGCGAGGTCCGCCGCGCCCGTCAGGCCTGGTTCGACGCGCGGGAGGAGCTAGCCCCTCCCGACGCGCTCACAACGTCGCTTCGCACACGAAGTTCAGGTAGTCGGCGTCGCAGTCGAGGTCGTTCCAGTCGCCGGCGTCCATGCCCGAGAGGTGCACGCAGTCCTCGCCCTGGCTGGGGTTGCTGGCGTTGTCGTCGGGCTGGCTCTCCGCCCACGGCGCGTAGTCCCCGAGGGGGCTGCCGTCGGCCCACACGAAGGTGCCCTCCGTGTCCTGATCGCTCAGGCCGATCCACCAGTCACCCTCGGCGTCCTCGTGGTCCACCGCGGTGTCCCACACCCACTGGTGCTCGGCGGCGGTCTCGATCGAGGCGAGGCGGTAGCCCATGCGCCCGCAGGTCTCGGCCGCGTTCTCCTGGGTCGAGGCGGCCACGCAGAACAGGTAGTAGGACGAGCCGTTCATCGCCTCGAGGCAGGGGCACCAGCCGGTCTCGTCGGCGCAGTTGATCGCGAGATCGCCGTCTCCGATCAGCCCGCCGTCGTCGGGGATCGGCACGGCCGTGTCGCGTCGGGTGGACGCGCCGGCGTCCGCTCCGCCGTTCGAGTTGCAAGCCAAAGCCAGGGTCGCCGCGAGGCACATCATCGAGGTCCGCATCAGTCTTTTCCTCCTCCGTGCCCCGGACTCTTGGCAAAGCCCGTACCGCTCCGGATCCAGCACGTCCCCGACCGTGCGCGTGGCACCTGTGTCGCGGCCGGATGCCACAGGCGCGCTCGCCTGAGACGCAGATGGGGGCGGAAGACGCGTCTGGGACCCGTCGCGGACGCTCTGCCGGGGGGAGCGCACGATGGTCGATCCGCGCAACGCTTGCGTGGGCGCCGTCCCGCCCCGATCGAGCGCATCGACGGCGGCCCGGAGTGATAGGCTCCCCCGGCCTTGGGTAGGAAGAGCAAGGAGGAGCGGCGGCGGGAGCTGCTGGACGCCGCGCGAGACGTCTTCGTCCAGAAGGGCTTCCAGGCGGCGACCATCGACGACATCGCCCTCGAGGCGTCGGTCGCGCGCGGCACCTTCTACCTCTACTTCGACGACAAGCGGGCGGTGTTCGAGGCGCTGGTCGACCGCTTCCTCGTGGCGATCGGCCAGTGCGTCAAGAGCATCGAGCTCGGGCCGGACGCGCCGCCCCCGGTGGATCAGCTCCGGGCGAACATCCGGCGGGTCGTCGAGCAGTGCCTCGCCGAGCCCACCATCGTGAAGCTCGCCCTCTTCGACGCGACCGGCCTCGATCCCGATCTCGACGAGAAGCTGCACGGCTTCTACGAGGGGCTCCGCACCCTCATCGACGAGAGCCTGCAGCAGGGGCAGGAGCTCGGCATGGTGCGTCCCGGCGACCGGCGGGTGATGGTCGCGGTCGGGCTGGGCGGCCTCAAGGAGGTCCTGGTCGACGCGGTCGAGGGGCGCATCGCGGCCGACGCCGACGCGCTGACCGAGGAGATCATGCGCTTCCTCGCGGGGGGCCTGCTGGCCTGACGCGCATGACCGGCCCGATCCTCGAGATGCGCAGCCTCGAGAAGCGCTACGGCCGGGTCCGGGCGCTCGAGGGGCTGAGCCTCTCGGTCGCGCCGGGCGAGGTCTACGGCTTCCTCGGCCGCAACGGCGCCGGCAAGTCGACCGCGATCCGCATCCTGATGGGCATCACCCGGCCCTCGGGCGGCGAGGTGCGGCTCTTCGGCGAGAGCACCCGCGGCGCCCCGGTGCGGCTGCGGCAGCGCATCGGCTACGTCGCGCAGGAGCAGGCCTTCTACCCGTGGATGAGCGCGCGCCGGCTCGGCCGCTTCGTCGGCGGCTTCTACCCGACCTGGGATCAGGGCGCGTTCGAGCAGCTCTGTCTGGAGCAGGGGCTGCCGCTCGATCGCGCGGCGGGTGGCTTCTCCGGCGGCATGAAGATGAAGCTCGCGCTGGCGCTGGCCCTCGGGCATCGGCCGCCGCTCCTCGTGCTCGACGAGCCCACGGCCGGCCTCGACCCGGTGGCGCGGCGGGAGCTGCTCGAGCGGGTGCGAGAGGACGCCGAGCGCACCGGGCGGACCACGTTCTTCTCGACCCACCTGATCGACGAGGTGGAGCTGGTCGCCGACCGCGTGTGCATCGTCGACGACGGCAAGGCCCGCTACGAAGGCGCGATCGCGGAGCTGTCGGCGCGGGTCCGCTGCTGGCGCGGCGTCGATCCGCCGCCGATCCTGCTCGCGCCGCCGCCGGGGATCCGGGTGCTCGGCGATCGCACCTTCCGGGGGGAGCGGCGGATCACCCTCGAGGCCGCGGACGCGGACTGGTCGGCGCTGGGCGGGGTGGCGCTGGAGGCGATGCCGCTCGAGGAGACGTTCATCGAGATGGTCCGGAGCTGACCCCGTGGACCGCGTGCTGACGCTGCTCGAGAAGGAGCTGTGGGAGCACGGGCTCGCGCTCGGGGCGGTGCTCGTCTTCCTCGGCGGCATCGCGGGCCTGCTCCTCCTCGGCACCGCGGTCGGGCCGCAGACCATCACCGTGCTCGACGCGCACGCGAGCTTCGTGCGCATCTTCCTGCCGCTCTTCGGCCTCGCCCTCGGCCACCGGCTCGTCGCCCGCGAGTACGGCGCGCCGACCCACCGCTTCCTGGCCTCGCTCCCGATCCATCGCTGGGAGATCCTGGTCACGAAGTACGCGCTGGGCCTCGCGCTCGTGGGGCTCGCCGCCGGCGGGTCGCTGGTGATCACCGGGGCGGTGGCCGCGATCCGGGAGCCGCTGACCGGGCGGTGGATCTCGCTGGTGATGTTGCGCACCGAGGTCTTCGCGGTCGCGCTCTGGAGCTTCTTCTTCGCCATGGGCCTCGTCGGCCGCTGGCGCTTCCCCATCTATCTCGGGCTCGCGATCGCGCTGACCTTCGTCGGCACCTCGACCGACGTCGCGCTCCGGCGCTTCTGGCCCTTCGCGCTCGTGGGCGACACCTTCGTGCTCGAGCGGCTCACCGCGCCGTGGGGCGCGCTGGGCGGCGCGACGGCGATCGCGCTCGGGCTGTTCGCGGTGGGCATGCTGCTCGGCGCCGGGCGGGAGGGGCGGCTGCAGGAGGCGCTCTCCACCCGGATGACCCTCCGGCAGAAGGCGGGCGTGGCCGTGGGCTTCGCGCTCGCCCTCGTGCTGCTCGACGTGCTCGACCTCGAGCGGCGGCCCGACCCGTTCGCCTTCGAGAGCGCGACGGTGGCGCGCCAGGGGCGGGTGTCGGTGCTGCACGAGCCGGGCGGCGAGGCGCGCGCGACGGCAATGGCGGCGCGGCTGGAGGAGGACCTCGCCCGGGCGGAGGCGTGGCTCGACCTGCCCCTCGGCCCGGTCTTCGTCGCGCCGCGCCTCGATCTGGGGCCGGCCGAGATGGAGCACGAGCCGCTCGACGAAGACGAGCCGGCGGTCCTCGTGCGCGCCGCGCACCCGAGCCCCGAGCTGGAGGAGCGCTCGCTGCGGGCCTTCGCCCTCGCGCGCGCCATCGAGAAGGCGACCGAGGGGAGGGCGCGCCACGAGCCGCGGCGGTGGGTGCTGGTCGGGCTGAGCCATCATCTCGTCGGCGCCGATCCGGCCTGGTCCCGGCGCGCCGCGTGGCTCGGGCGCCGCCGCGCGCCTCGCTACGACACGCTCCGGCAGCGCGAGCGGCTCGAGGAGCGCTTCGGCGAGAACGCGGCCGACGCCTGGGCCTGGCTCGCGTTCGACGCGCTGGCGGCGGAGCTGCCGGAGGAACAGTTGCGTTCGTTCACGCGTGAGCTGCTGGCGCCGCCGGGACTCGTGCTGCTCGACGTCATCGCCTTCCGCGTGTCGCCGGTCGAGGCGCGCCTCGCCGACGCGGGGATCGACGTCGCGTCGCTCGAGGCCGCCTGGGCCGCGCGCCTGCGGCCGCTCCGCGCCGAGGTCACCCGCGCCCACGCCGAGGTCGCGATCGCGCAGGACGGCTCGCTGCGCGGGCTCCGAGCCGCGGTGACCGGCGCCGACGGGGACACCTGCGCGCTGCTGCACGCCGGCCTCGGCCCCTTCGACGTGCCGCTCGAGCGCGAGGCGTGGAGCCGGGAGGAGGCCCCCTGCGAGGCGCTCGACGCGCGGGTCGTGCTCGGGCGCTACGGCCCGGGCGACCGGGTGTTCGTCGCGGTCGAGCGGGCCGCGCTCGGCGGCTGGCTGCGGCTCGCGGCGAGCCGGAGGACCGTGCGGTGATCCCCCTGGTCCGCAAGGAGCTGCGCGCGCTGTGGCCGCTGTTCGCGGTGAGCTGCCTCGTCCTCAGCGGCGACCTGCTCTACCGGCCGCTCACCGAGGCGCTCGACCAGGCGACCTGGGAGAGCATCGCGAGCTACCTGCGGCCGGGCGAGGGCTCGGGCATGGGCTGGTTCGTGATCCCGCTGGCGGTGAGCGTGGCCTACGCGGCGTTCCCGCGCGAGCACGACGAGAACACCATCGCGCTCCTCCGCGCGCTGCCGATCCGACCGAGCGCCATCTTCCTCGCCAAGGCGCTGGCGGGCATGACCGTGCTGACCGCGGCGCTCGCGGTGCTGATGGTGACCGACGGCCTGCAGAGCGGCCTGAACGACGCGTCGCTCTCGGGCGGGCACTGGCGCGCGTCGCTCGCGCTCAGCCACCTCTTCGTGCAGGTGCTGTTCGCCTTCGTGGTCTACGCGCACGGGCTGCTCGCGTCGGTCCTGCGGCTGTTCGGTCTGCTCCCCTACGCGGTGGTGTTGATGGCCGGGGCGATCCTGGAGGACCGCTTCCCGCCCGCCGCCTGGGTGGATCCGACCGAGCTGCTCGAGGCCCGCTACGAGGGAGGCTCGCTCGTCATCCCGTGGGGCCCGCTCGCCGCGCACCTCGGGCTCGCGTGCGTCGCCTTCGTCGCCGCCGGCGTCTCGTGGCTGGGGCCGGGTGACCGGGTGTCGAAGGGGTTCGAGCGCGTGCGCGCGACCCTTCTGGGCAAGGCCGCGATGGGCTGCGTCGGCGCGCTGATCCTGCTCGCGCTCGCCGTGCTCTCGGTGCTCACCTTCGACGCGTCGGACGCGCCGCCGGCCGATCCGGTCGCGCCGACCGCGACGCCTTCGCTCGAGACGGCCGAGGGCCGCACCGCTCGCTACGTCTACACCTATCCGGTGAGCCACCGCGATCGCGCCGAGCGGCTGATGGCGGGCGCCGACGCGCTGCACGCCGCGCTCGCGTCCCGCCTCGGCGCCGATCCCGGGCCGCCGCTGATCGCGGACCTCACCGAGGTCAGCGCCGACCACCTCGGCATCGCCAGCTGGACGCACCTGCGGGTGGGGCTGGTGCAGGAGGAGGACTTCACGCGGCTGCGCCGCACCTTCGCGCACGAGACCGCGCACGCGTTCCAGCATCGGCTGAGCGAGCGCGGGACGGGGCGCCACGCGCGGGCCATGCGCTTCTTCACCGAGGGCTCGGCGGAGTGGCTCGCCTACGAGGTCGTGCCCGGCCCCGAGGAGCGGGCGCGCGCCCGGCGCATGGGCGCGCTCGCGTGGTCGCGGCACCGCATGCGCCCCGAGGATCTCCAGGACGACGAGCGGCTGCGGGCTCGCTACGACACGACCCTGGTGTACACGCTCGGCGAGCTCTGGACCGACGCGCTGGTCGCGCGCTGCGGGGCGGGCGCGGTGGGCGACGTGCTGCGCGCGAGCGCCGAGGACGTGGCCGGCGGGGTGTCGCCGCGGGTCCTCTGGGACGAGCTGCTGGGCCGGGTCGGCTGCGATCTCGAGGCGGTCGACGCGGCGTTCGTGGCCCGCGTCGGCGAGGCGCTCGCGGCCGATCCGGACGCGGTCGCCGCCGTGCCGCGGCTCGGCGGCGGCGTGGTCGATCGCAGCCGCGGCCGGCTCACCCTCGCCGCGCGGCTCGATCGCGACCTGCCCGAGGGCTGGGAGGTCCTGGCCAAGATCCGGAGCGGCCCCGAGGCCTCGGACACCCAGGTGGTGACGCTCCGCGGGCGACACGAGGGACCTCGCCGGGTGACGTTCTCCGTGCCGACCGCGCTGGTCCCGGCGGCCCGCTTCGAGGTCGCCTTCGGCGTGCGCGATCCCGCCGGCCACTGGGCCTTCTTCGAGCGCTGGCAGCCCGCTACGCGATGACTTGTCGGGCAGGGGCGGGTCCGCCCCCGCCCCCCCGCTGCGCCGGCACAACGGCACGCGACTCCGGGCGCATCCGCGCCCTACGCACGCGCCCCTGTACCGGCTTGTCTGCCACTTCTCGAGTCGTCCTTTGCCACGGCCCCGACCGGTTCTAGGTGCTCTCGCGAATGCGACGCGTCGCCTGGAGCGTGCTCTCGATCGGTCTGACCCTGTCCGCCTGCGGCGGCGCGGGGCTGGTCCGCATGCCGCAGCGGCCGGTGGTCTGGGAGGACGACGACCGCGCTCCGTTCTCGCCGCGGCCGCCCGACCGTTACGTCAGCTGGCGCGGCGACGCGGTGGATCACCTCATCCTCCGGCCGGCCTCCGAGGTCTGGACGCTGCCGGTCGACCAGGAGGCGGTGAACGTCAACGCGTGGGACGAGGTCCCCGACTCGAGCTGGTTCCAGAACCGCATGGGTCGTTACCAGCTCTCGCCCGAGGAGCTCGCGCGGGCGGCCTGCGACGCGGTGCGCCCCTCGGCGCCGACCCCCTGGACGGTGGTGGCGGGCAAGCCGGACGGCTCGCACCCCGGGCTCACCATCGAGGACGCGGCCGGCGTGCGCTACCTGCTCAAGACCGACGGCGAGCTCCAGCCCGAGCGCGCGACCGCGGCCGACGCGATCGGCGCGGCGCTCTACTGGGGAGCCGGGTACGCGACCCCGTGCAACCGGGTGCAGTGGGTGACCCGCGAGGACCTCGTGATGGACCCCGAGGCGCGGGTCGAGATGACCAACGGCGCCGAGCGCGCGCTGACCGAGGACGACATCGAGCTCGTGCTGCGGAGCGCGGGCCGGGGGCCGGACGGGCGCTTCCGGGTGGGGCTCAGTCGCTTCTTCGAGCACGAGCCGATCGGCCCGTGGAGCTACGAGGGGCTGCTCGAGGCGGACCCCAACGACGCGGTGCCGCACCAGCTCCGGCGGGAGCTCCGCGGCGGCTACCTGCTCGCCGCCTGGACCGGGCACATCGACGTGCGGCAGGAGAACACGCTCGCGGTGTGGCGCGAGACCGGGGGCGGGCTGGGCTACGTGGAGCACCGCTTCGTCGACTTCGGCGACTGCTTCGGTGTCACCATCCCGAACGACCGGATGAGCCGCCGGTTCGAGCACGATCACTACCTGAACCTCGGCAACCTGCTGCTCGACACCGTCACCGCCGGGGTGATCGAGCGCCCCTGGCAGCATGGGCGCGGCGGGGTGGGCGAGACGCTCGGCTACTTCGGCGCCGAGCGCTTTCGGCCCGAGGAGTGGGCGCCCGGCTACCCGAACCCCGCGTTCGACGCGCGCACCGAGCACGACGACGCGTGGATGGCCCGCATCCTCGCGCGCTTCTCCCCAGCGCACGTGCGGGCCGCGGTGTCGGTGGGGGAGCTCTCTCCGAACGCACGTCGACGGCTGGCGGAGGTGCTGATCGAGCGCCGACGCATGATCCTGGAGCGCTACCTCACCCGGCTCTCGCCCCTCGCCTGGCCGCGCAGCGAAGGCGGCCGCGTCTGCTTCGAGGACATGGCGGTGACCGCCGGCGTCGCCGAGGCGGCCGAGCGCGAGTACGCGGCTCGCCTGGTGATGAGCGAGCCGCTCCGCCCGCCCGACCGGCTCGAGGTTCAGGCCGAGGCCGGACCCTGCGTGGTGCTCCCGGAGGGGCTGTCCTACGTGGCGATCGACGTGTCGTCGCGCTCTCGCGGGCGCGAGCCGACGCTCCCCATCCGCGCGCACGTCTACGATGGCGTGGTCTACGGGCTCGAGCGGTTGAGGGACGCAGGGGGGCCGTGGTGATGCGGTGGCTGTGGATCTGCGCGTGGCTGGGCCTCGCGATTCCGGGGGTGGCGCTCGGGCAAGACGAAGCGACGGGCTCCGAGGGCGACGCCGCGGTCGAAGCCGAGACCGAGACCGAGTCCGAGACCGAGTCCGAGTCCGAGTCCGAGTCCGAAACCGAGACCGAGACCGAGACCGAGACCGAGACCGAGTCCGAAGCCGAGTCCGCGTCGGTGACGCCGCCGCCGCGGCGGCCGATCCCGGACTATGGGCGGCCGCCGGTTCGGCGGGACCCGGCGGAAGCGCTGCTCTGGATCCCGCGGGTGCTCTTCTTCCCGATCCACCTCTTCATGGAGTACGTCGTCCGGCAGCCGGTCGGGTGGCTGCTGCGCACGCTCGAGCAGAGCAACGTGGACGGGGCGACGCTCGACCCGCCGGATCTGCACCCGGACGGCTGGCGGTGGGGGATCGCGCCGCACGTGCGCTACGACGAGGGCTTCGTGCCGAGCCTCGGGCTGTCGCTCTGGGCCAACGAGCGAGGCGGCCAAGGTCGCTTCCGGGTGGGCGCCGACGCGTGGGGCACCGACCGGCTCGGCGGGTGGCTCGCGCTCGAGAGCGTCGGCGGCGACTTCGAGGGCGGGCTCGCGATGGCCGGCGGGTGGCGCATCGACAACGTCTTCCACGGCTTCGGCTGGGACAGCGCGGCCGAAGACCGGGTCCGCTACGCGCGCGGCCACGTCTCCACTCGTCTGCGAGGGCGGCAGCGCGTCTGGCGCGGCAGCTTCGTCGAGGCGGGCACGCGGCTGTCGGTGCAGCGCTTCGAGGAGACCGAGTTCGACCAGGACGCGATCGCCGCGCCGGGGGAGCTGACCGAGCTGCCGGGGTGGCCGGGGCTCACCGCGCTCGAGGCCTTCGCCCGGCTGCGCTTCGACACCCGCGACGGCGAAGACGAGCGCTTCGACAGCGGGCTCGGCGTGCAGGTCGACGGCGGCTGGGCGCTCGACGCGGAGACCGGCCCGAGCCGCAGCTGGGCCCGGGTCGACGTGTCGGTGGAGGCGCAGGTCGAGGTGCGGCACGACCGGACGCTCGCCCTGCGCGGCCGGGTGGAGATGGTCGAGCCGCTCGGCGCCGCGGACGTGCCGTTCACCGAGCAGATCGTGCTCGGCGGCGATCTCGAGCGCATGCCCGGCTTCCTCTACGGACGGCTCCACGGCCGGAGCGCCGCCTCGCTGGGCCTGGCCTGGCGCTACGCCGTGTGGTCCTGGATGGACGCCTCGATCTTCGCCGACGTGGGCAACGTCTTCGGCGCCGGCCTCGAGGACTTCGACGTGGAGCGGCTCCGGCTCTCGGTCGGCATCGCGCTGCAGTCCACCCAGCCGCGCTACTTCACCCTGCTCGTCGCGATGGGCACCGAGCCGTTCGCGCTCGGCACGCACATCACCTCGGGGCGCTTCGCCCTCGGCTTCGGCGTGCTGCCCTGACCCTCAGGTCACCAGCTTGTAGCCGACGCCGTAGACGGTGAGGATGTGCTTGGGCTCCTCGGGCTTCGGCTCGAGCTTCTTGCGCAGCTTGACGATGAAGTTGTCGACGGTGCGGTTGTTGGGGGACGCCTCGATGCCCCAGACCTTGTCGAGGATCTCGTCGCGCGTGACCGGGGTGCCGGCGCGCTCGTGCAGGAACTTCAGGAGCTGCACCTCGTAGAAGCTCAGCTTCGTCTCGCTCCGGCCGCGCCGCAGGGTCTGGGCGGTGGGATCGATCTCCGCGTCGCCGATCTGGATGGGCGCGTCGGGTCGGGTCGAGCGGTTCATGCGCCGGAAGATCGCCCGGATGCGCGCGACCAGCTCGCCCACGCTGAAGGGCTTGGTCACGTAGTCGTCGGCGCCCACGTCGAGGCCGCGGATCTTGTCGGCCTCCTGGCTGCGGGCGGTGAGCATGATGATCGGCACCAGCGGGTCGTCGCGGCGCAGCTGCTCGCAGACCTTGTAGCCGTTGGTGTCCGGCAGCATCAGGTCGAGGATGATGCAGTCCGGGTGGTCGCTGCGCGCGGCGTGGATGCCCTCTTGCCCGGTCCGGGCGTGCCGGACCTCGAAGCCCTCGAACTCGAGCGTGTCGCAGAGGCCGAGCGCGAGGCTGGGGTCGTCCTCGACGAGCAGGATCCTGGGCGCGGCGGTCGCCATGCGGGCGCACGATACCACGCTCGCGACCCTGCTCGCGCGGGACGAAGTCTACTCGGCGGCGGCCGGCGCCTCTCCGTCCTCGCTCTCGTCATCGCCGTCGGGCGGGGCGACGCTCGGGCGCGGCGGGGCGTCGCTGGCGCGGCCGCTGCGCTCGTCGTCGTCCTCGTCGCCGCCCCAGTCCCGGATGGGCAAGGAGAAGGTCACGACCGCGCCGCCGTCCTCGTGGTTCTCCGCCCAGGACTTGCCGCCGTGGTCGTCGACGATGCGGCGGACGAGGGCGAGGCCGATGCCCGAGCCGCGGGTGTCCGCGTCGCGTCGCACCCGGTAGAAGCGGTCGAAGACGCGGCGGTGCTCCCCGTCCGGGATCCCGGGGCCGTGGTCGCGCACCCGCACGTAGACGTGGCGCCGGCCGCGCTCGAGCGTGACCTCGATCGGGCCCTCGGCGCCGCCGTACTTCACGGCGTTGTCGAGGAGGTTCATCGTCGCCAGCAGGATGGCCTGCTCGTCGAAGCGCATCGGCGGCACGTCGCCCCGCTCGCTGAGCAGCACCTCGACGCCCTCGCGCTCGAGCCGGTAGCGGAAGGTCTCGATCGCGCGCTGCACGACGTCGCGGAGATCCGCCTCCCGCATCTGGTAAGATTGCTTGCCTCGCTCAATCGCCGAGAAGTCGAGCACGTTCTCGATGAGCGCGCTGAGCCGCTCCGACTCGCGGCAGATGATCTCGAGGTACTGCTGCGCCTTCTCCTCCGAGCGCACGCGCTTGCTGAGGAGCATCTCGGAGAACATGCGCACCACGCTCAGCGGCGTCTTCAGCTCGTGGCTGACGTTCGCGACGAACTCCGTGCGGAGCTGGTTGAGCCGGCTCTCCTTCGTGGCGGCGTAGATGAGGAAGAGCACGCCGAGGAGGATGATCAGGAACGACAGCCCGACGAGGCCGACCTCGGTGACGAAGCCGCTGCGCCGGCGCGCGGCCAGGAGCGGCGCCTGCTTGGGCGCGATCTGGAGCCGCCAGTTGTAGAGCGTGGTCGGGAAACGCCGCCCGACGAGGTAGTCGCCCGACCGGCTCAGGTTGGGCCCGTAGATGCGGTGGTTGTCCTCGTCGACGACGTTGTAGCTCCCCTCCTCGGTCACGAAGAGCGAGGGGAAGACCTGCCGCACGAAGTAGCCGGTGTCGTGGTGCGCGACGAGGTAGAAGCGCCGGCCGCGGTGCCGCACCGCCTCGTAGCTGATGAGGTAGCTGCGCTCCGCGTAGTTCCGGTGCAGGTGCCGGAGCTGGCCCACCCGCCGCCGCTCGAGCTCGAGGTCCGGGAGGATGCGCTCCAGGAACACCTTGAGGAAGTCGCGCCGCTCCCGCGCGCCGCCCCGCGACGCCGAGCCGATCACGTTGCCGCCGTCGTCGACCACCACCATCGCGCGCACGCTCGGGCTGATCCGCTCGGCGAGCGGCACCCAGCGCTCCTCGAGCGAGTCGAGGTCGTCGAAGTTCACCAGGTGGAAGACCGCGTTGTCCGCCTGGATGATCTGCTGCTCGACCCGGTCGACCTTCTCGTCGACCAGGAGCACCGTCGACTGCACGATGGACTGCTCGCCGAGCGCGGCGAACTGGGCGGCGGACTGATACGCGTAGTAGCCGAGGATGCCGGCCGCCACCGCGATGGTGGGCAGCACGCCCCAGTAGATCAGCCTCGACCGCCAGCCGCCGTCCATGGCCCGCTCAACATAGCCGCGAGGCCCCGGCGGGGGTACCCGCGTGAGGTCACCTCACCTCGATCCAGAACGGCTTGGACTCGCGGACGTCTCCGGTCGTGTTCTCGTAGGCGCGAACGACCATCCAGCCGCTGGTCGCGGTGGCGGGCAGGGGCACTTGGAGATGGGTGCACCCGTCGTTGACATAGGTGGTCGTGTGCGGCGCGACCGTACCGCCCCCCGGGACGTCGATCTCGGTGAACCAGTGGCGCGCGGAGCCGGATTCGCAGGACCAGTAGTTGTTGAAGTGTGCGCCGGTTATCGCGATCCGGCCGCCGGCGGTGAGGTCGAGCGTGCTGTCGACGACCCAAGCGCTCGCGGCGGGCTCCCACCGCATCCCCGCGACCGACGACACGATGGGTGGGGGATAGAGATCGTCGGGGTGGACCAGCCCGGCCGCGACCAGGTCGCCGGCGGACGTTCCGACCGGCATTCGATGCACCGCCTCGTAGATGGCCACCTCGTACGCGCTCAGATGATAGAGGGGGTGACCCCGTGGGCCGAGCCGGGCACCCGGAGCGACCATTCTTCCGCGCTGCTGGGCAAAGCTCACCCCCTCCAGGTAGGTGTGAGGCCCGCTGAACACGTGGCCGAGCTCGTGGGCCACCGTGGCTTCTCGTTCGAACGGAAGAGGGGGGCCGGTGTACCAGTCCGCGGGAAGCTCGATCCAGCCGTGGGTGATGTGTCCTCGGTCCCAGGCCTCCGGCGTGTCGCAAAGGCTGCCCGACAAGCATCGGCCGCCCCTCGGGCCGCTGCCGCCCGGTGGGACGTCGATGAGGATAAAGGGCGAACCGTCCGTGGGCACGGTGCTCGCCCAGTAGGCGCCCGGAAGTCCGGGGAGAAAGTAGGGCACGTACGTGTCCACGAGTGCGCGAATCGACGCGCGGCCAGGCATCTCGCTGCCGTCGGCGGCGATGCCGTCGGAGGTTGCGAATACGAGGGCGGGCGCCTCGACGAATCTGGCGGCCGACCGGAGATCCAGCACGTTGCCGGACATGTCTCGGGGACGCGCGACCTGCTGGATGAGCATGGCGCGCTCGATGCGGTCTAGCTCGTGCTCCCGAACCACCATCCGGAGGGAGACGTCGAACGCGTAGTCGGGGCCCGCGTAGGCCTGGATCCGGATGGTCCCGTCGAAGCCGGCGGTGGGCGTGCCGGTGAGCCGGCCGTGGTCGTCCACGTCGAGCCCTGGTGGAGCGCCGGTCAGGCTGTAGATCGCCGGGGGCGACCCGGGGAGCACGAGGTCTTGCTGATGCCAGGTGCCGGCGACCGCGTCGATGAGGCCGCCTCGCGACCGTAGCGCGCACCATTCTCCGATGTGGGTCGCCGCGCCGGTCGCTGGATCGATGTCGGGCTCCTGGTTGGCGTTGGCGACGTCGGGGCAGTTGTCGGTCTCGCTCGGGACCCCATCGATGTCGGAGTCGAGGCCGCTCGGGATCCACTGGGCGACGCGGTGGATGCGCCAGCCAGCGTGTGCGTTCTGGGCGCCGTCGACGGAATCGAAAGCGAAGCGGAGCTGGCAGAGGCGGCGGGCGGCCGATGCGGGGAGAGTGAACAGGCTCGGGTTTCGGCCGTGGCTGTGGAAGCGGGTGTCGATCACTTGCCAGCTCGTGTCGCCCAGGCAGCGCAAGGAGATGGTGGCGGCGTCGTAGGGGGCCAGGTTCTCGGTGGTCAGCGCGTGGTCCACGTACAGCTTGGCGTCCCGGAGAACGTAGATGGGACGCGTGGTGACCGAGGCGACGAATCGGCCCCCTTCGTAGGTGCCCGTCGCGGGCTGCGCGAAGTGCCAGCAGCCGTCGGGGTTGCCGTCGCACGCGGGGGCGGTCGAGTGAAAGATCGAGCCGGACATGCTCTCGGTCAGAGGCACCGAGGCCGGAGGCGCGTCGAGCGCCTGCAGCTGCCACAAGTCGGTCTGCGCCGAGGCTTCGAGGCAGGGCGTCGTACCCAGCGCGATGCCGATGAGCATCAACGCCCGGCGCGTACGTTGCGGCGCGGCGATCCGAGTGCCGTTGCGAGTTGATCGTGTTGTCATGGGCTCCCCTCGCCGCTCAGGGTGCGACGGGGGAGTTATGTTGTCAACACGAGGCGGCTGGGGGTCAGAGGGCTCCGTCGAGGATCCAGGTCGGATCGGCGAAGTCGGGGGTCGTGAAGTTGCCGAGCACGCCGATGTGCCCGCGGGCCGCGTAGTCGATGACGAACTGCCCCGACTCGTCCAGGCGCCAGTAGGCCACGAGCCCGGGGACGGCGCCGGAGATGCGGGTGCCGACGTTGCTCGAGATCGAGGCGCTCGAGCGCGCGACCCGCCACACCCTCACCTCGTCCACGTCCACGTCGGCGAAGCCGCAGCGGAAGGGGCGGTCGTTGAAGGAGTCGATGAGGCCCGGCATGCCGGGCTCGGTGCGCACGTAGACGCCGTCGACGTAGAGGTCGAGGTCGTGCCCGGCCGGCACGGGGCGCACGACGAGCGCGAGGTGGACCCAGGCGCCGGGCCGCACGCGGGTCCCGGTGACGAGGTGCTCCACCCCCGCGAGCTCCCAGCCCATGACGTAGCGGTCGGCCCGCTGGCCGACGAGCAGGTGGCGCGACGTCGCGTCGCCCTTCGCGCAGAAGTCCGCGTCGCCGACCTCGCGGGTGCGCACCCAGACCTCGAAGGTGTGCTCGAACGAGGTGTCGAACGGGGGCGCGTCGTCGACGGTGAAGAAGGTGCCCGGGCCGAAGCGCAGGGCCGGGCGCGGGGGGCCGGTGTCGATGCCGGAGTCGATCCCCGAGTCGATCCCGGAGTCGAAGCCGCTGTCGCGGGGCGGCCCGGCGTCGCGCGGAGGCGGGACCACGGCGTCCCGCGGCGGTCCGGCGTCGAGCGGCGGGGGCGGGCCCACGTCGAAGGGAGGCGGCGGCTCGGCGTCGAGGGGCGGAGGCGGCGCGGAGTCGAAGGGCGGCGGCGCGGCGTCGAAGGGCGGCGGCGCGGCGTCGAAGGGCGGCGGCGCGGCGTCGCGGGGCGGCGGGGGCGCTCCGCCGACGCGATCGTGGCTGCCGTAGCAAGCGACGAGGAGAACAGCGGCGAGGGGGATCCAGGGGCGCACGGCGGGGCCGACTGTAGCCGAACCCACCGTCGTGCGCCCGAGCTGCTACAGTCCCCCACATGAGCACCGTACGTGCGGCGGTCTTGGGCGCCGGGTCCTGGGGGACCGCGCTCGCGAAGCTCCTGGCGGACAACGGCCACGAGGTCTGGCTCTGGGCGCGGCGCGAGGAGCAGGCCTCGGCCCTGAACGAGAAGCGGGAGAACGAGGCCTATCTCCCCGACTTCCCGCTGCCCGACAACCTCCGCGCGACCTCGTCGCTCGAAGAGGCGCTCTCCGGCTCGAAGCTCGTGCTCAGCGTCATCCCGACCCACGGCCTCCGGCACGTGCTCGGGGAGGCCAGCGCGCTCTTCCCGGAGGACGCGCCCATCCTGAGCTGCACGAAGGGCATCGAGAACTCGACCCTCCAGCTGGTCTCGCAGATCTTCGAGGAGCACCTGCCGAAGGACCGCCACCGGCTGCTCAGCTACCTCACCGGGCCGAGCTTCGCGCGGGAGGTCGCCGCCCGCATGCCCACCGCGGTGACGGTCGCCGGGCACGTCGAGGAGACCACCGAGCGGGTCCAGGCGCTGATGGGAAACCCCTACTTCCGCGTCTACACCACCGACGACGTGGTCGGCGCCGAGCTGGGCGGGGCGCTCAAGAACGTCATCGCCATCGCGGCCGGGGTCGGCGACGGGCTCGGCCTCGGTCACAACAGCCGCGCCGCGATCATCACCCGCGGGCTCGCCGAGATCGGCCGCCTCGGGGTGCACATGGGCGCCCACCCGATGACGGTCAACGGGCTGGCCGGCATGGGCGACCTCGTCCTGACCTGCACCGGCGACCTCAGCCGCAACCGGCGGGTCGGCCTCGCGCTCGGCAAGGGGCAGCGCCTCGACGACATCCTCGCCGGCATGAACATGGTGGCTGAGGGCGTGCGCACCACCCGGAGCGCCCACGAGCTCGCCCGGCGCGAGGGCGTGGAGATGCCGATCACCGCCGCGATGTACCGGATCATGTACGAGGATCAGCCGCCCCAGGAGGCGGTCGCCGACCTCATGACCCGCCGGCTGCGCGCCGAGCGAGATGATGAATGACTAACTCGCGCGCGCGGCGGCCTGCTCGGCGTCGAGCAGGGCGCGGACCGCGGAGAGCAGCTCGGACGGGGTGAAGACCTTGCGGAGGAACGCGGAGCCGGGCCCGCGAGGGATCGACGCCAGCACGTCCTGGTCGGCGTAGCCGCTGATGAAGAGCACGCGGAGCGCGGGCCAGCGGCGGCGGATCTCGCGGGCGAGCTCGGCGCCGTGCGCGCCGGGCAGCACGATGTCGGTCACGAGGGCGTCGGGCGGATCGTCGAGGCGCGCGGCGAGCCGGAGCGCCTCCTCCGCGCTCTCGGCGACCGTCACGCGATAGCCGGCGCCCTCGAGCGAGCGCGACAGCACCGCGCGCAGCGACGGCTCGTCCTCCACCACCAGCAGCCGCTCCGCGCCGCCGGAGGCCGGGGGGATCGTGGAGCGCCGATCGGTGGCCTCGTCGACCGCGCCCATCGCGCGAGGGAGCCACACCCGGAAGCGAGAGCCGTCGCCGGGCGCGCTGTCGACCTCCATGAAGCCGCCGCTCTGGTGCACCACCCCGTCGACCGAGCTGAGCCCGAGGCCGGTGCCGCGGTCCGGCGCCTTGGTCGTGAAGAACGGCTCGAAGACCTGCGAGAGGGTCTCGTCGTCCATGCCGACGCCGGTGTCCTCGACCTCGATCACGCTCCAGTCGCGCCCGTCTCGCTCCGCCTCGTGGACCCGCAAGGTGAGCGTGCCGCCGTCCGGCATCGCGTCCCGCGCGTTGACCGCGAGGTTGGCGATCACCTGCTCGAGCTGCCCCGGGTCGGCGTGAACGACGCAGGCGGCGTCGGCGAGCTCGACCCGGATCGCGATCGTCGCCGGGAGCAGGCGGCGCAGCATCTTGCGCATGCGGCCGACGAGCGCGGTGAGGCTGACGGTGCGCGGCAGCAGCACCTGACGCCGACCGAAGGCGAGCAGCTGCCGGGTGAGCTCGGCGGCGCGCGTGGCCGCGTGGTCGATCTCCTGCACCTCGGCGCGCAGCGCCTCGTCCTGGATCTGGCGCTCGAGCAGCCCGGTGAAGCCGCGGATCACGGTGAGCATGTTGTTGAAGTCGTGCGCCACCCCGCTGGCGAGGCGCGCGATCGACTCCAGGCGCTGGGCCTCCTGCAGGGCCTCCCGCAGCTCCTCCCGCTCCTGCTCGGCGCGGCGCCACGCGTCGACGTCGCGCGCCACGCTCAGCAGGTGCACCGCGCCGTCGAGCATGAGCGCCCGCGCGGAGAAGAGGCCCCAGAGGGTCGAGCCGTCCTTGCGGCGGAACCGCGCCTCCAGGTTGCGCACCACGCTGCGCTCCTGGAGCTCGGCCGCCATGCGCCGCCGCACGTCGGGGTCCACCCAGAGATCCAGCTCCACCGTGGTCGCGCCGATCGACTCTTCGCGCGTCCACCCGGTGATCTCGGTGAAGCCCGCGTTGACGTCGACCATCTTCCCGTCGGCGGCGCGGGTGAGGCTGATCGCGTCGGGGCTCGTCTCGAAGGCGAGCCGGAAGCGCTGCTCGCTCATGGCGAGGGCCTGCCGCGTCTCCTCGGCCTCCTCGGCCTCGGACTCCAGCTCCCGGATCCGCTGCTCCAGCGCCGCGACCCGGTTCCGAAGCTGCTTCGTCTCGTCCTGCGACACCTGTCCCCAGCGTACGGCCGCGCGGGCCTCCTACGCATTCCTCAAATGGGGACAGTGTGTCACCGATGCAAGGCGGCCCGGGCGCGGCGCGGGAGGAGCTGGACGCGCGCGGGGAGGGCGGGGAGGGCGACCCGCGGGCGGGCGCCGAAGAGGTTCTTCTCGATCCGGCCGGCGACGTCCTGCAGGCCGAAGAGCGGCGGCCCCTCGCAGCCGAAGGGGAGCACCGCCTCGATCACCGCGTCGAGCGCCGCGCCGTGCACGCCGTTCCCGCGCGGGGTCGCGCAGGCCTGGAAGAGCGAGAGGTAGCCGAGCGCGGGGTCGGCGAAGGCGCTGAGGTACGCCGACACCTCGTCGCGGGCGATCCCCTCGAGCCCGTCCGGGCAGCCGGGGCAGGCGAGGTCGTCGCCGTCGGCCACGTGGCGCAGCTCGTGGGTCCCGACCGCGCGGGCCACCACCATCGCCAGCGTCTCGACCGCCACCTCGAGCCCCTCGGTCGTCGACAGGCGCTCCGAGGCGCCGATGATGCGCGCCGCCTCGTCGAGGGTGATGTCGGGACACTCGGGGTGGAACTGGCTGCGGTAGGCGGCCACCTCGAGCGCGCGCACGTCGCGCCGGCTCAGGCCGTTGTAGGGCAGCGAGTAGATGCGGAACTGGCTGCCGCAGGTCTCGCGCGCGGCCACCGAGCGCTCCACCTCCACCAGGGCCTGCTGGTCGACCGCGGTCTCGGCGAGGAGCCGGAACGTCTCCGGGGCGAGCTGGGCCTCGATCTCCTCGCGCACGAACGGCAGCCAGCTCCGCTCGGCCGGCGGGCGGCGCGCGTCGATCGCGGGGTGGAGCGCGGGCCAGACGTGCCGCACCGCGAAGTGCAGCACCCGCCGCATCAACACCATCGCGCCGTCGTCGCCGCGGCCCGCCTTGCCCATCCAGCCCTCGAGCAGGCTCGTGCGGTCGGCGCGCCGCACCAGACGGAGCCGGTGCCCCTGGGGGTTCCGGCCGTCGGCGAGGACCTCGTAGCTCAGGGTCCGGAACACCGGCCGCTCGCCGCCGAGCACGAGCGAGGCCTCGACGCGATACGGCACCCGCTGCTGGTCGAGGTAGTCGTTGTAGGCCCAGAGGAAGTAGTCGAGCCGGGGCGCGTGCGCGACCGGGTCCTCGCGCAGCCGCGCGTGCACGGTGGTCAGCAGCTCGTGCAGGTTCGGATCCGGCGCCACCTCGGCAGCCAGCCGCTCGAAGCTCCGGTCCGCCTGCCGCTCCCAGTAGGGGGAGGAGGCGTTGGCGAGGGCGATGCTCCAGCTCGGCAGGAGCCGCTCGTGCACCAGGGCGAAGTCGATCTCCGACAGCGCGCGGGCGTCCGGCTCGTGCGGCGGCTCGAAGCGGGGCTCCCCCTCGAGGTCGATCTCGCCGCGCACGTAGCGCCGGACGTTCTCCCCCTCGGCCTGCCAGACGGGGGTGACGACGACCAGCAGGGCCCCGAGCGCCAGGCTGAACCGGAGCGCACGCCTCCGGCTGGCCCGCATGGCCGCCAGCGCCGCCTCGAAGTCGGCTCGGTCGTCGTCGCTCATCGCCTCCGCACGGCCCCCCGAGAGGGCCGTGCCCCCTCAGACTACGGCCGAACCGTAAAGTTCTCACGGATCTCGAGGCGCCTCGAGCACGGTGTACCAGGCGTCCTCGAACCGGATGTCGTGCCGCGAGTACCCCCGGCGCACGAGCTGCCGGACCCGCGGCCGCAGGCCAAAGGTGACGAAGAAGGTCGGCGGCTCGCGCGCGAGCATCTCCCGGTACTCCGCGACCCATTCTGGCCTGCGATTCGGCCCGTCCCCGTAGAGGAAGCGCGATGGGCAGCGGAGCTTGGTCATCTGATAGACCATCATGATCCACCCATCCAGACAGAGGGTGTCGCCCGGTCGAGCGCGCGAGGTCACGTAGTCGGCGACTCGCCGGAGCCGGTTGTAGTCCTCCAGCGGCCCATCCCGGTGTGGCGCGTGGTGGTCCGTCGCGGTCCGGCGGCCGATGAGGAAGGGCCAGAAGCTGGCGTGCTCGTCGAGATAGCTGTGCTGCGACTGGTGAGTTCCCGCCGGCTGGTAGCAGAAGAAGGCCGCCATCAGCGCGACGGCGACACCGAGCTGAGCGACCCCCCGGCGCGGTAGCTGGACGCGCAGGCCCCACCCCGCCGCCAACGCGAGGAACGGGACCATGGTGACGAAGTAGTACGTCCAGACGAAGGACACGAAGCCGCGCTTCTGCACGGCCACCGAGACGAACGCCGTGGCGAACGTCAGCAGTACGATCCACCCGACGGCTCGCTCTCGTCGGTGGCGGTTCGCGAAGGTGGTCGCGAGGCCCGCGTAGAGCGCCGCCAGCGCGGCGACGAAGGCGAACAGACCGTGGTCGTACGTCAGGAATGGGGGCGGACCCCGATGGTGGCCGCCGACGCTCTTCCCCGCGTAGTCGAGGATGAAGGTGACCATCGTCTCCCACAGGACGTCGAAGTGACCCGCGAGGGCCCACGGAAGAACGGTCAGGCCGAGGACCCCGCCCACGGCCGCCGTGAACAGCGCAGCGTTTCGCAGCGCGCGGCGCGGCTCGGGGCTCTCGCGCCGTAGGGCGAGCACGACGATCAGGGCTCCCGCCAGCACCCCCGTCACGAACGCGACGTGCTTGAAAGTCACCGCGGCCATCGCCATCGCGCCGGCGGCGAACGCTCTCCGAGGAGAGATCCGCAGGTCGGGCGCCCGAGCGACGATCCACACGCTGCTCAGCATCAGCACGCCTTGCCAGAGCTCGGGGTGGCCGGTGTCCGAGAAGTCGAAGAACGTGTAGTGGAAGGTGGCCGCGAGCACCCACGCGGCGCCCAGCTCGCCCGGCACGCGCTGCGGGCGCTCGATCGTCGCGCCGGGGAGGGTTGCCTGGCGCCGAAACGTCGCCACCAGCCAGCCTCCGATCGCGATGAACAGCACGTCCACGATCCGGACCGTGACCATGGAGTCGCCGAAGACGGCCTGTGCGCCCGCCAGCAGCGCGAAGACGCCCGGAGCCTTGGTGCTCAGCGCCGAGACGTAGGGAAGCTCGCCCTCGAGCAGTCGCTCCGCGATGTACCAGTGGATCGGCTGGTCCTTCGAGAACGGATACCAGAGCGACGGGAGCGCGTAGACCAGCGCGACCAGGCCTCCGACGAGATCCGGCCACCAGCGTCTGAGCCAGGCGAGGGCGCGGCTTGTACGGACGACGGGGAGCATCGGGGGACGGACGGTATCAATCGTTGCTGGGATTGCGGGCGGGAAGCATCACCCACCCCGTGGCGGCGGTCGCCAGCGCATACCCGAAAGAGATCACGGAGAAGCCGAAGGCGGACGCGATGGCCGTCTCCGCCTCCAGGCCGACTGCGGCGAAGCCGAGGGACCACCCGGCTTCGAGCGGCCCGAAGCTTCCGACCCCGGCCACGGGGACGAGCGCGCCGAACACCGAGCCGGTTCCGCCCAGGACGGCCTGGGCCAGGGTCGCCTCCACCCCCATCGCGGCGAGCATCACCCAGAGGAGGCCGAAGTTCACCACCCACTGGACCAGGGTGATGGCGTGGAGGCCTGCCAGGGTGCGGGCGGGAAGAGCGGCGGCCTCCACGAACGCGCGCTCCAGCGCGGCCGCAGGCCCGGCCAACCGATCGCCGAGGGTGGCCGCCCGAGCGACGACGTGACCGGCCAGTCGAAACAGCGGTCTCACGCCGAGCGGGGCGAGCGCGCCGAGCCCAGCCGCACCCAACAGCCATGGGGCGGGGGCCCCCCCGAACACCAGCAGCGCCACCGCGAAGAGCCCGAGGATCGTCGTGAGGTCCAGCACCCGCACCAGCAACACGCCGACCAGGCTCTGACTCATCGTCCCGCCGCCGTGTCTGCGCATGAGCCAGGCGAAGCCGAGCTCGCCGGTACGGAAGGGCATCACGCGCAACAGCAAGGCGTGCACGAGATGCGCGCCCAGCAGCAGCCTCGTCGACGCGGTCGGCGCGAGGCTTCGGAAGCGAAGCGCACGGACCGCCTGCAGTACGAAATAGATCGCCAGCCCGCCCGCCGTCAGCGCGGGGTCGACGCCGGTCAGGACTCGGCCCACCTCCGACACCTCGACGCGCAACGCCAACCCGCCGAGGAGCGCCAGAGTGGCCGTCACGCCGAGCGCCGCCCGGAGCGGCGAGATGCGTCGTGTGCTGGGCTTCGTTGACATGCGCGTCGCGGGTGGGAGGATAGACCCCGCGGCCCCGTCGCGCGCGCTTCCCTTCGTCATGGATCCCGTCATCAGCGTCGTCGTCCCCTTCCTCGACGAGGAGGGGACACTCGAAGAGCTTCACGAGCGCCTCGTGCACGTCCTCGAAGCCGAGGGTGAGCCCTTCGAGATCCTCTTCATCGACGACGGGAGCACCGATGGGGGCCCTCGTGTCGTGGAGCGGCTCGCCGCCGAGCATGCGCACGTGGGTCTCGTCCGCTTCCGGCGCAACTTCGGCAAGGCCGCGGCGCTGGATCAGGGCTTCAAGCTTGCCCGCGGACGCTACGTCTTCACCATGGACGCCGACCTCCAGGACGATCCGTCCGAGCTACCGCGACTCCTCGCGGCGCTCGAGGACCGCGACCTGGACGTCGTCAGCGGCTGGAAGGAGAAGCGGAACGATCCGATCACGAAGACCGCGCCTTCGAAGCTCTTCAACGCGACGGTGCGGGCGCTCTCGGGCCTCCGAATCCACGACTTCAACTGTGGCCTCAAGCTCTACCGCCGCGAGGCGCTCGAGGGGCTCGAGCTCTACGGAGAGCTGCACCGGTACATCCCCGTTCTGGTCCACGGCCGGGGCTTCCGCGTCGGCGAGCTCTCGGTCACGCACCACGCGCGCAAGTGGGGGCGCAGCAAGTACGGCGTGGAGCGCATGGCGCGCGGCCTCTTCGACCTGATGACGGTGGTCTTGCTGACCCGCTACCGCCGCCGTCCGCTGCACCTCTTCGGTTGGGCGGGGTTGGCGATGTCGTCCCTCGGCGTGCTGTGCCTGGCGTACCTCACCGTGCTCTGGTTCCTCGGTCAGGGCCCGATCGGGACGAGGCCGCTCTTCTTTCTGGGGATCCTCCTGCTGATGCTCGGCGTGCAGCTCGTCTCTACCGGCCTGCTCGGCGAGATGATCAACAGCACCCGCGGGGTCGAGCGGACCTACACGGTGCGCTCCAAGATCCTTCCCGACGTACGCCCCGACGCTGCGGGGGATGCCTCGCGGCTGGAGGCGTCGTGACCGCTGCACCGCCGACTTCGAACTACGGCAAGTACCAGACCGGAAACCCGGTGATGCGTTGGGTGATCGCGCGCTTCCTCGATCGGGTGGTCGCGCTCGTTGGCGCGCAGGAGCCTCGGACGGTCGTGGACCTCGGGTGCGGGGAGGGGATGGTCGCGCGCCGGCTGTCGGGCGACATCGACTACCTGGGGCTCGAGCTGAACCCCGTCGCGGTCGAGGTGGCGCGGCGCGAGGTCCCCGCCATGCGCTTCGAGGTCGCGGATATCGTGCGGCGGGCGCCGGAACGCGACTGGGCCGATGTCGCGCTCTGCCTGGAGGTCCTGGAGCATCTCGACGACCCCGAGCCGGCCGTCGCGCGCATCGCCGAATGGACGCGCGGGGTGGCCATCGTCTCGGTGCCGTGGGAGCCCTTCTTCCGTGGGGGCAACTTCTTGCGCGGGAAGTACGTGGCGCGACTGGGCAACCACCCGGAGCACGTTCAGCAGTTCGGGCCCCGCGCGCTCTCTCGTCTGCTGGAGCGCCACTTCCGCGTCGTCCGGATCGAGACCTGTTTCCCGTGGCTCATCGCGGTGGCTGCGGGTACACGGGAGTCATGAGCCGAGACGCGAGGTTCTTCGGGGTGCACGCGTGCGAGGCCGTGTTCGCGCGGCGACCGGACGCGATCCAGCGCGCCTTCTTCACCGAGGCGACGGCGCCGCTCTTCGGGCCGCTGATGAAGCAGCTCGCGGCGCGGCGGCGGCCGTATCGGGTGGTGGACGAGGTGGAGCTGGCCAAGGTGGCCGGCACGCGGCATCACGAGGGGGTCTGCGTGGTGACCGATCCGCTGCCCGAGGGCGACTCCGACGCGGTGCTCCGGCGGCTGCTCGCGGCGCCGAGCGCGCGGCTGCTCTTCCTCGACGGCGTGTGCAACCCGCACAACGTGGGCGCGATCCTGCGCACGGCGGCCCACTTCGGGAACGCGGCGCTCGCGGGGGACGCCGAGACGCTGTCGGTGCCCTCCGGCGCGACGGCGCGGGTCGCGGAGGGCGGGGCGGAGCACGTGCCGGTGCTGCGCTGGAAGCACCCGCTCCGGGGGCTCGAGCGGCTGGCCGAGCACGGCTTCGCCCGGGTGGCGACGGTGGTCGACCGCGGCACGCCGCTCCACCAGGCCGAGCTGCCGGCCCGCTGCGCGTTCCTCCTCGGGGCGGAGCGCGAGGGGCTCTCGCGGGAGGTCCGGGAGGCCGCCGACGTGACGGTGACGATCCCCGGGACCGGCGACGTCGAGAGCCTGAACGTGAACGTGGCCGCGGCGATCCTGCTCGCCGAGCACGCCCGCCGGCACGGCTGATGCGCGCGGCCTACCTGGCGCCGGAGGGCTTCGAGGAGGAGCTCGCCTTCGAGCTCGGCGAGGTGGAGCGGCGTCACGGGCGGCTGCTCGTCGCGCCCGGCCCGCCGCGCCCCGTGGCGTGGGCGCAGAACGTGTGGCTGGAGCCCGAGATCCGGCCCATCGCCTCGATCGGCGACGCGGCCAAGCAGCTGCGGGCCATCCAGCGAAACTGGGCGCTCTACTCGCACGTGGAGCACCGCCGGGCCGCGCTGATCCAGGACAAGCTCCCGCACGTGTCGGCCAAGCCGATCGCGCCCTACACGCCGCTCCCCGAGGCGCCGCTGGGCTCGTGGACGCTGCTCGACCGAGACACGATGATGTTCTCGGCCGCGTGCACGAGCCCGTTCCCCCACGGCGAGGTCCGCTTCGAGGAGGATCGCGAGGGGCCGCCGAGCCGCGCCTACCTGAAGCTCTGGGAGGCGTTCACGCTGCAGGGCGTCTGGCCGCAGCCCGGGGAGAGGGTGATCGACGTCGGGAGCGCGCCGGGCGGCTGGACCTGGGTGCTCGCCCAGCTCGGGGCCGACGTGATCAGCGTCGACAAGGCGCCCCTCGACCCGCGGGTCGCGGCGATGCCGAACGTGGCCTACCGGGGTGAGAGCGCCTTCGGCCTCGATCCGGAGCCGGTCGACTGGTTCTTCAGCGACGTCATCTGCTACCCGACCCGCCTCTTCGAGCTGGTCGAGCGCTGGCGCGACTTCGCGACGCGCTTCGTCTGCACGCTCAAGTTCCAGGGCGAGACCGACCACGAGACCGCGGCCCGCTTCGCCGCGATCGAGGGCTCACGTCTCGTGCACCTGAGCGCGAACCGTCACGAGCTCACCTGGTTGCGTCTCTGAGGGCGTCGGCGACGGCGCGCTCCAGCCGCTCGATCTCGTCGCTGGATTGAAGACAGCAGAGCCCGCGCGAAATCGTTGGAACGACGTTCAAACGATTCCATGCGCGGGCTCGGCGGTCCAAACGATTCGCTGGACGTCCGCGTGTGCGGACTGATCAGGCCGGCGGGGCCGGCTGGCGGGCGTGCTTGGCGCCGCTCCGCTCGTCCTCTTCGAGGTCGAAGGCGGGCAGGTCGAGCTTGTCCGGCTCCTCGAGGGCGAGCTTGAGGACCTCGGTCATGTGGCTGACGCCGATGAACTCGAGCTCCTCCTTGATCTCCTTCGGCACCTCTTCGAGGTCGGCGACGTTGCGCTCCGGGAGGAGGACCCGCTTGATGCCGGCGCGGTGCGCGGCGAGGACCTTCTCCTTGACGCCACCGACCGGCAGCACGCGGCCGCGGAGGGTGATCTCGCCGGTCATCGCCACGTCGTGGCGGACGCGGATGCCGGTGAGGAGCGAGACGAGCGCGGTCATCATGGTCACGCCCGCGCTGGGCCCGTCCTTCGGCATCGCGCCGGCGGGGATGTGGATGTGGATGTCGTGCTTCTCGAGGAAGCTCTCCTCGATCTTCAGCGAGCTCGCCCGGGTGCGGACCCAGCTGAGCGCCGCCTGCGCCGACTCCTTCATCACGTCGCCGAGCTGACCGGTGAGCTGGAGCTTGCCGGTGCCGTGCATGCGGGTCGCCTCGATGAAGAGGATCTCGCCGCCGACCGCGGTCCAGGCGAGCCCGGTGGCCACGCCGGTCTCCTCGGTGCGCTCGGCGACCTCGGACGAGTAGCGGAGCGGGCCGAGGTACTCCCGGACGTCGTCCTCGGTGGCGATGGCGTAGGGGCCCTCGTTGCCCTCGGCGACCTTCACGGCGACGCCGCGGATGACGCTCGCGAGCTTGCGCTCGAGGTTCCGCACGCCGGCCTCGCGGGTGTAGGAGTCGATGACCACCTCGATCGCCGCCGTCTCGAAGGTGAGCTGCGACGTCTTGATGCCGTGCTCCTCGAGCTGCTTGGGGATGAGGTGATCCCGCGCGATGTCGAGCTTCTCGCGCCGCGTGTAGCCGGGGATCTCGATGATCTCCATGCGGTCGCGGAGCGGCGCCGGGATGGTGTCGCCGACGTTCGCGGTGGCGATGAACATCACCTTCGAGAGGTCGTAGGGGATCTCGAGGTAGTGGTCGGCGAAGGTGTCGTTCTGCTCGGGGTCGAGGACCTCGAGGAGCGCCGCCGCCGGGTCACCGCGGAAGTCGTGCCCGATCTTGTCGATCTCGTCGAGCATGAAGACCGGGTTGATGGTCCCGGACTTCTTCATGCCCTGGATGACCTGCCCGGGGAGGGCGCCGACGTAGGTGCGGCGGTGACCCCGGATGGCGGCCTCGTCGTGCACGCCGCCGAGGCTGATGCGCACGAACTTGCGGCCGAGCGAGCGCGCGACCGAGCGGCCGAGCGAGGTCTTGCCGACGCCGGGCGGGCCGATGAGACAGAGGATCGGGCCCTTCTTGTCCTTCTTCAGCTTCCGGACGGCGAGGTACTCGACGATGCGCTTCTTGACCTTGTCGAGCCCCGAGTGGTCCTCGTCGAGCACCTTGCGCACCGACGGGATGTCGAGGTTGTCGGTGGTCTCCTTGGTCCACGGGATGTCGAGGATCCAGTCGATGTAGGTGCGCACCACCGTGTACTCGGCGCTGCCGACCTGCATCGAGCGCAGGCGCTTGAGCTGCTTGCGCGCGACCTCCTCCGCCTCGCGGGGGAGGTTGGCCTTGGTGATCCGCTCGTCGAGCACGTCGAGATCGCCGGCGTCGCCGTCCTCCTCGCCGAGCTCCTCCTTGATGGCCTTGAGCTGCTGGCGGAGCACGTACTCGCGCTGGTTCTTGCCCATCTCCTCCTTGATCTGGGAGTTGATGCGCTCGCGCATCTTCAGGATCTCGAGCTGCCGGGTGAGCAGCCGGAGGACCTTGCGGATGCGCTCCTTGACCTCGATGGTCTCGAGCAGCTGCGCCTTCTCGTCGACGGGGGCGTCGAGGTTGGCGGCCACGAGGTCGGCGAGCTGGCCGGCCTCCTGGATGGAGTCGATGAGCGAGCTCGCCTCGCGGGGCAGCTCGGGCATCAGCTGGATGACCTGCTTGGCGATGTCCCGGAGGCTCATCGCCAGCGCCTCGGTCTCCACGTCCTCACCGGTCGGCTCGTCGAGCCGGCTGATGCGGCACTTCAGGTAGGGCTCCTCCTGCTGCATGCCCTCCATGCGGATGCGCACGAGGCCCTGGAGGATGAGGCTGTAGTTGCCCGAGCTGTGCTTGAGCGCCTTGAGCACGCGCGCAGCCACGCCGACGGGGTAGAGGTCGGCCTGCGTCGGGTCGTCGGTCGCCGGGTCACGCTGGGCGAAGATCGCGATGACGGGCTGGCTCAGCCCGTCGATGTCCTCGACGAGGGCGACCGACTTCTCGCGGCCGACGTCGAAGGGCGCGACCGCGCCCGGGAAGAGGACCGCGTTGCGAATCGGCAGGATCGGCAGCTCGTCGCCGAAGTTCAGGTCCTGCTCTCCCACCTCGGGCGGGGTCTCGTCGTCGGACATGTTCACCTGTCGTCAGAAAACAGAGTGCGAAGAAGAAGCTTCGAGAGAACGGGGTCTCGATCAGGAGCTTAGGGCCCCCTGGCGCCGATGGCACCACCTCGCTCGGGTCGTCCCCGAGGGGTACGCAGACGCGCCCCCACGTGTTCGACGTCCGCCGAACATAGTCACCTCACTGTCCGAAGGCAAGGACCGCACCCGGGCCCTCAAACCTCATGAATTCCGGTGGGTTCGGAGGCTCCGAACGCGCTCTTCGATTGACTGGGCGAGGCGCGCCGGATAAGCCCGTCCGCGGCGTGGGTCCCTCACCCTCATCAGGCCGCCGCCGCGCGGTCGTCGTCGGGTTCGCCGCGCTCTTCGGGCTGTACGTGGCGCTCGCCGCCGCCAACCCCATGGAGTCGTCGGTCCACGGCGACGGCTACTACACGTATCTGTGGGCCCGCTCGATCGTCTTCGACGGCGATCTCGACTTCCACGAGGACTACCGGGCCTGCCCCGATCCGTGGAGCATGGCCCGCCAGCCGGTGGGCGAGGACATCAACCACTGGAACATGGGCCCGGCGCTCTTCTGGGTGCCGATCCTCGCCTTCGATCGGCTCACCCACCCCGCCGCCGACAGCCCCGATCCGCATCGGGCCCTCGGCTGCCTGCCGCCGCTGTCGCAGCGCGCGGTCTACGGATCGCTCCTGGCCGGGTGGCTGACGATGCTGCTCGGCTTCCTCGTGGCGCGGCGGCACTTCGGCGCCGGGAGCGCGTTCGTCGGGGCCGCCGGCGTCGGCACGCTCACCTCGCTCACCTACTACGCGACGATGATGCTCAGCTACGGGCACGCCGGCTCGAGCTTCGGCGCCGGGCTGCTCGTCTACGTGTGGGACCGCTACCGCGATCGTCCGAGCGCCCGCGGCTGGGCGCTCCAGGGGCTCGCGCTCGGGGTGGCGATGCTGATGCGGAGCCAGAACGCGGTCCTCGTGATCTTGCCGCTCGGGAGCTGGCTGGCGCAGGCGTGGCCGCGCCGCCAGCGGGCCAGCCGGCTCGCGCGCCACGTGGGCGCGGGCCTGATGTTCACCGCGCTGATGCTCGCGGTGTTCTCGCCGCAGCTCTGGTTCGCCTGGCACACGCTCGGCGATCCGCTCGCGATGTCGCAGGGCGATCACTTCATGCGCTGGGAGAGCCCGCGGGTGATGGCCGCGCTCTTCTCGGCCAACGGGCTCGTGCCCTGGGCGCCGGTCCACCTCTTCGTGTTCGCCGGCCTGGCGGCCCTCGCGCTCCGCCGCCGCACCCGCGCCCTCGGCCTCGGGCTGCTCGCGGTCACCGCCGCCAACACCTACGTCGTCGCCTCGGTCTACGACTGGTGGGGCGCGGTCGGCTTCCCGGGCCGGCGCTTCGACACCCTGGCGGTGCCGTTCATGGTCGGCCTCGCCGCCTTCGCCCACGAGGTGTGGCGGTGGGCGGCCCGGCGGCGGGTCTCGGCGTCGCTCGCGATCGTCGGCGCGGCGGCGGTGGTCGTGCTGGGCTTCTTCAACGTCGGGACCTCGGTCGGCGTGGCCGGCGCGCTCCGCACCCACGTGCCCCACGCCTCGCCGACCCACTGGGGCGGGGTGCTCGGTCGGACCTTCGGCCCGACGTGGGAGGCGCTCGGCAACCCGACGACCTGGCCGGCGTCGATCCCGTTCGCGATCCGGCACGGGGTCCACCCGCGGCGCTGGGACGTGCTCGGCGGCCCGGAGCTCTTCTTCCACGAGTACCAGACGCTCCAGCGCAACGTGGGCCACAGCGTCGTCGACTTCCGGGCCGACGACTCGATCCTCTACGTGGACGGCCCGGCGGCGAGCGAGGAGGTCGGCAGCTACGCGGGGCACCGCGGGGTGGCGATCCAGCCGGGCAACGCGCGCCTGCTCCTGCCGCTGCACTATCCGCACGCGGGCCGGCTCGAGCTCGAGGTGGCGTCGATGGCGCCCTCGGACGGGCGCTCGCTCGTCGGCCTGACGGTGAACGGCGTGGGCATCGCGACGGCGGCGGTGCCGGCGGGCCGGCGCGAGGTGCTGGCGTTCACGCTGCCCTGGGGCGTCACCCACGAGGGGATCAACGAGGCCTGGCTCTGGGTCGACGGCGGCTCGGTGGTGCTGACCAAGCTGGAGCTCTTCGACCACGATCCGCCGCCGCACCTCCAGCAGGAGAAGCGCAACCGCTCGCTGCGCGCCTGGCGCCGAGCCCACCGGGGCGCCGGGCCCCGCGAGTGACGGTCGGTCGCTCTACTCGACCTGGATCTCGCCGAAGCCGCCGCCGCGGCGGAACCAGGAGCTGATCTCGATCCGGATGCGGTCGACGCTCCGGTGCCGGGCGTCGTGCTCGACGAACTCGGGGTCGGGCTCGATCGCGTCGAACTCGCCCTCGATCGTCTCGAGCTCCTGGTCGTGGCTGTAGACGTGCACGGTGTACGCCTGGGTGCCGCGATCGTTGTAGTTGCGATTGTGCGCGTTCTGCAGCTTGATCTTCGTGATGTCCCGCGGCGGGGCGTAGCGCACCTCGATCCAGCCCTCCGACTCGTCGGGGAGGAGCCACTCGGTGCTCTCGTCCTCGTCGATCGCCATCTCGGGCCGGAACTCGGGCCGGCTCTCCCACACCCCGCTCGCGTGCGCGAACGCCTCCTGCGGCGTGCGCAGCAGCCACGCCAGCCCGGCGACCACCAGCCCGGTCGCGGCGATCGCGGCGGCCCAGCGCAGCGCGCCGGTCCAGAGGATCTGCTTCGGGGTGAGCACCGCGCTCGAGAGGCCCCGCTCGATCCCGCGCTGCGCCTCGAGGAGGTCGGTGAAGAGCTGCGCGTGCGCCGGGCTCACCTCGTCGTCGAGCAGAGGGAGAGTGGTCCGATGAAGGGTCTCGAGCACCTTCGCGTGCGCGGGGGAAGCCGGCACCACCGAAGGCGCGCCGGCCAGAGGCTTCGCCGAGACCGCTGCCGAGCCCGAGCCCGACTCCGAGACCGAGTCCGAGACCGAGTCCGAGACCGAATCCGAGACCGAATCCGAGACCGAATCCGAGACCGAGCCCGAGACCGAGACCGAGTCCGAGACCGAATCCGAGCCCGAGACCGAGTCCGAGACCGCTGCCGGCTCCGCGCCCGCTGCCGGCTCCGCTGCCGCTGCCGCTGCCGCTGCCGCTGCCGCTGCCGGCTCCGCGCCCGCTGCCGGCTCCGCGCCCGCTGCCGGCTCCGCTGCCGCTGCCGGCTCCGCTGCCGGCTCCGCTGCCGGCTCCGCTGCCGCTGCCGGCTCCGCTGCCGCTGCCGGCTCCGCCGCCGCTGCCGGCTCCGCTGCCGCTGCCGGCTCCGCCGCCGCTGCCGGCTCCGCGCCCGCTGCCGACGCCGCCGCCGCTGCCGACCCCGCCGCCGCCGCCGCCGCCGCCACCCTCGACACCGAAGGCGCCAGCGCGAGCGTCTGCTCGAACGCCACCGCCGCCAGCGCGAGCCCCTCCGCCATGTGCCCGCCGGACCACAGCGCGTCCGCCGCCTCCGCCTTCTGGTGCACCGCACGCAGGTCTCGCGAGAGGGCGCGGCGCGCCGTCTCATCGACCCGGGCGGCCGCCGCGCGCGCGTCTCGCAGCAAGAAGAACTCGCGGATGCGCCCCGCCATCGACGACGTCGTCACGTGGCCAGGACTACCCGCCCCGGCTGCGCCGGGCAAGCCCAGGCTCACCGATCGAAGTAGCGATCGCGGTCGAAGTTCCAGTGGCTCTCGTAGAGCACGTCGTAGTGGTAGACGTACCAGCCGCTCAGGCTCACCACGAGCACCAGCCCCAGCGCGGTCGCCGCTCGCGCCACCGTCGCCGTCCACCGCCACTGACGGATGGTCGCCAGGAAGTAGGGGCCGATGGAGAAGAGCACGAAGGCGCTGATCCAGGTGCGCAGGCGCGGCCAGTGGACCGAGCTCTTCATCGCCCGCGGGCTCTCGAAGAAGTTACCGAAGTACATCAGCAAGAGGCCCATGAAGATCAGGCCCATCAGCGGGCTCGGGCGCCGCCAGAGGGCCACCAGGAACTGCCCCGCCGCCAGGCAGAGGAAGGGGTAGACCGGCAGCATGTACCAGCCGAACGTCCAGTTGCCGCTCGAGACCGCGATGACGATCAGGTAGCACGTCGGATACACGACCCAGGCCGGGTCGATCCGCCGGCCTCGCCCGCCGAGGTGGGTGAGCGCGGCCAGCCAGAGGAAGAGCTGGTGGGCGTGGAAGGTGATGTTGTGGACCAGCATCCCGTCGGCGAAGAAGCGCGGGAAGATGTTCCAGTGGGCGGGGCGGCCAGTCGCCTGCTTGAAGGTGGTCAGCGCGAACTGCTGCCAGTCCATGACCGCCCCGTAGAGGAGGAGCAGCCCGATGCCGACGAGCCCGGACAGGCCCGCCTTGACCGCGCCCTGCCAGCGGCCGGTGGTGAGCGCGAGCAGCACCAGCGCGGGCACGAAGACGCCCGAGGGGATCTTGGCGAGCACCCCGATCCCGGCGACGAGCCCGGCCATCACGATGAGCCCGTCGCGGGGCGCGTCGGCGCGCACCGTGCGCCGCCATCGGAGGAAGAGCCAGAGCGAGAGCAGCTCCAGCGGGACGACGACCATCTCCTCCTTGATCGCCCGGTTGTTGATCACGAGCAGCGGCAGCGCCGCGTAGAGCAGCACCCCGAGCCACGGCGCCGCGCTCCGCCGGTCGTCGAGCTCGCGCCCGACCAGGAACATCAGCGCCATGATCGCGAGCGAGAGCGCGATCGGGACGAGGCGGGTGTGTTTCAGGCGCCCGTGCGCCCAGTGCTCCGCGCCGCCCAGCCAGGACGCCGCCCCCACCATCACGTGGGCGAGCGGCGGGTGCTCGAAGTAGGGCTGGATGATCTGCCAGCGCCCGTTGGTCTGCATCCAGTAGACCAGCTCGCTGCGCTCGACGCCCCCGCCGTAGTAGGGCGACCAGAAGGTCCAGCCCCGGGTCTCGCCTTCGGTGAGCAGCGAGTAGCCGTTCCAGACCGCGAACAGCTCGTCCCCGTTCTCCTGGAACTGGGGCATCACGTGGTAGTCCCACAGACGATACCCGAGCCCGAGCGCGAGGATGGCCGCGAGGGCCAGCCGGCCGAGCCGCCGGCGGCGGCGCAGCGGATCGCCGAAGAGGATCAGCGCGAGGGGCAGGACCAGCCCGAGCCAGACCAGGGCGGCGGCCGCCCGGACGAGGGTGACGTCTCCCTCGTCGGTCCACGCCGGCCGGGTATCCGAGGCGTCGATCGCCTCCCAGCGCCGACCGTCCACGCTCTTCTGGAGCAGGAGGCTGGTGCGCATGGGGGTGTGGTCGCGCTTCTCCTCGAAGCGGCCGGTCCAGACCACCCGGATCGCGTGCTCGCCGGGGGAGACCCACTCCGGCTCGCGCTCGTCGTCGATGAAGAGCTCCGCCTCGCCCGAGTGCGGCCGGGCCCGCACGTGCACCGAGCCCGGGCCGTCGACGTGCAGCGTGCCGGTCAGGGTCGCCCGGAACCGGGGCATCGTGTCCGGTACCCCGTGGTCGGCGTAGTCCCAGCTCTGCACGTATCGGCTGAGCGCCCGGTGCTCGTTCTCGTACTGGATCCGGTGCTCGACCGTGCGCAGGACGTCGACCCAGACCTCCTCGGTGGGCGGCTCCTCTCCCGCGACCGGCTCCTCCCCGTCGTCGTCCGCCTCGACTGGGACCTCGACCAGGGCCTCGTAACGCACCGAGAGGCCCCGGTGGGCGTAGCCGTCGGCCCACCACGCGCCGGCGAGCACCGCGAGCGTCGCCCCGAGGACGGCGCCGATGGAGAGGAGGCGCGAGCGGGTCATCGCGAAGGGAGCGCTCCGCGCCAGAGGGAGAAGGACAAGAGCAGCCCCAGGAGAGTCAGGATGCGAGCGTACCAGAGCGTGGCGGGCTCATAGCGCACCTCCAGCCGATGTCGCCCCTCGGGCAGGGCGATCGCCAATCGCCCGCCGTCGTCCACCACCGAGCCGGTGTCGCCGACGACCTCCCAGTCGGGGTGGAAGTTCTGGTTCAGCACCACGCGGCCCCGCTCGGGCAAGTCGACCGCGGCGAAGATCCGGTGGTTGGTGCGGTGCGAGGCGAGCACCCGGCCGCCGTCGGGCACGCGCAGCTGCGGTCGATCGCCGAGCCAGAGCCCGGGCGCCACCCGCCAGCTCATCGCGCCGACGTAGCACTGGGTGGTGCCGACCCCGCGGCGGGGCATCGAGGCGAGCTCCGTCTGGTAGTCGGCGGTGCGCACGAGGTGGAAGCGGCCGGTGGGCGCGCCGTGCACCGGGGGCAGCTCCCAGTGATCCGAGATGACCACCCCGAAGATCAGCCCCGGGAGGGCGAGGGCCGCGGCCGCGATCGCGGCGGCGCTGCGACGCACCCCCGGCCCGAGCCGGCTGAGCCAGCGCCGCTCCCGCAGCCAGGCCCCGGCGGCGTCCAGCCCGATCCCGGCGAGCAGCCCGAGGTAGAGGGTGGCGAGCACCGCGAAGCGGGAGGGCACCCGGAGCGAGTCGTAGACCGGCAGCCGGTGCATCAGCTCCCAGGGGGCCCAGGCGCCGTGGTTGCCCATCATCAGGGCGCAGAAGAAGGCGAGCCCGAGCGCGGGCTCCCAGCGTCGGCGGAGGAGGGCCGCCCCGAGCCCGAAGAGCGCGAGCGCCAGCACCGGCCAGCCGACGAACGCCGTGTACTCGTTCCAGACGTAGATGTGATCGGGGTGCCGCCACGGGAAGTCGTAGGTGGTCCAGACCTCGATCAGCTCGTGCGGGAACAGGCGATCGGTGCTCTCGAGCTCTCGCGGGTAGAGCTGCAGGGTCCGCACGATCGGCAGGAGGCGGATGGCCCCCAGGGTCGCGGTCAGCCCGAAGATCGTCAGCCCGGCCGCGACCGTCCGGGCGAGGGGGCGCAGCGATCGCGCGGCTCGGGCCTCCCGCCAGGTGACGATCGCCGCGTCGAGCGCGAGCAGCAGGACGAAGTAGGGGAACGGGTAGGTGCCGCCCTCGAGCAGGGTCAGCACGAGCAGCCCGGCGGTCGCGACGGCCCAGCGGAGATCCCGGAAGGCGCGGCGCCAGGTCAGGAGCACCCAGGGCGCGAGGTAGAAGGCGACGAAGGTGAAGTGGCCGCCGCCCATGCGCCACGCGAAGAAGCCGTTGAGGACGAACGCCCCCGCGGCCACGCAGGCCGCCGCCCGGGTCAGCCCGAAGGCGCGGCGCCCGAGCAGGTAGCCGCCGACGAGCCCCGCCCAGGTGTGGAGCACGATCGTGAGCTTGAGCGCGATCGTGGTCCCGAACGGGAAGGCGAGCAGGAAGAACGGGCTGAAGTGCTGGGCCTCGGGGTTGCCGAGGTGGGTGATGCCGCCGCAGTGGTGGGGGTTCCAGAGCGCCCACTCGCCGTGCTGGCGCCAGGCGGCGAGCGCCACCTCCCAGTTGTGGTGGATCTGCTGCCAGTCGCCGAACCCGGTCGCCTCGGGGTCCGGGTAGAAGGCCAGCGCGTGGGCCGCGAAGGCGACGGCGAGGCTGCCGGACAGCCCGACGATCGTTCGGATTCGAGGCGCCATGGAGTCCGGCTCGCGGGGGCCGGATGGTGGCGGATGCACGCCCCCCTGTCGAGAAGCGGCGCGGTGAGGCGAAAGTGAGCGGCCAGCGCTTGTCCGGTCTCTCGGGGGGCCTACCAGCCCCTCCCGAGTGAGCGCGCGCGAACACGCAGAGCCTCCGGAGGCGGAGGCGGAGGATTCGTCCATCCTGGTGGTGGACGACGAGCCGGCGAACCTGCTCGCGGTCGAGGCCGCCCTCGGGGACATGGGCCACCGCCTGGTCAAGGTCGAGTCGGGCGAGGCGGCGCTCAAGGAGCTGCTCGGCGGCCACTTCGCGCTGATCATCCTGGACGTGCACATGCCCGGGCTCGACGGGTTCGAGACCGCCCGGCTCGTCCGCCAGCGCCCCCGGACCCGGCACGTCCCGATCATCTTCGCGACCGCCTACGACCAGACCGACGAGCGGGTGCTCAAGGGCTACGAGCTCGGCGCGGTCGACTTCCTGTTCAAGCCGCTCCAGGCCACCGTGCTGAGGGCCAAGGCCCGGGTGTTCGTGGAGCTCTTCGAGCGCACCGAGGAGATGAAGCGGCAGGCCGAGGCGCTCCGGGCCCACGAGCGGAGCGCGGCCGAGCGGCGGCTGGCGGAGGAGCGGGAGCGCTGGGAGCGCGAGACCCTCGAGCGGCAGATGGCCGAGCAGCGGGAGGCCGCCGAGGCGATGGCCGCCCGGGCCGAGGAGCTCGCCCGGACCGTCGCCGAGCGCTCCGCCGCCCAGCGGGAGCTCAAGCGCACCAACGCCCGGCTCGCGGAGTCCGACCGGCGCAAGGACCAGTTCCTGGCCACGCTCGCTCACGAGCTGCGCAACCCGCTCGCGCCGCTCGCCTACGCGATCGGGCTGCTCCAGGACCGCGACGATCCGGAGCTGACCGAGGTGTGGCAGCGCATCGAGCGGCAGCTCGGTCACCTCGAGCGCCTCGTCGACGACCTGCTCGATGTATCGCGCGTGACGTCGGGCAAGATCGAGCTGCGGCGGGCGGACTTCGATCTGCGAGAGGTCGCCCAGCGGGCGGTCGAGCTGAGCCGGGCGCGGCTGAACGCGCGCCACCACGAGCTGAGCGTCTCGCTCCCCGACGAGCCGGTGCCGATGCACGGCGACGCGGTGCGGCTCGCGCAGGTCATCTCGAACCTGCTGAACAACGCCGCGCGCTACACCGAGCCCCACGGCCACGTGAAGCTCACCGTGACCGGCGACGGCGAGACCGCCGAGGTCATCGTCGAGGACGACGGCCGCGGCATCGAGCCGCGCATGCTCGGTACCATCTTCGATGCCTTCGTGCAGGAGCGAGTGGGGCAGGGCGGGCTCGGCCTCGGCCTGCACCTCGCCAAGCAGCTCGTGGAGATGCACGAGGGCCGGATCGCGGCCCACAGCGAGGGGGTCGGGCAAGGCTCGACCTTCCGCCTGGAGCTGCCGATCGCCGAGGTCGAAGGCGACGTGTCCGCCCCCGACGTGCGCCGCCCCGACTCCTCCATCGAGCTGACCCCGGTCCGGCCCCTGCGGGTGGCGGTGATCGAGGACCAGGAGGACGTGCGCGAGATGGTCGGCCTGCTGCTGACCCGGTGGGGCCACGTGGTCGAGGACGCCGAGGACGGCGAGCGCGGGGTCGCGCTGCTGACCGGCTGGCGCTGCGACATCGCCCTCATCGACATCGGCCTGCCCGACATGGAGGGCTACGAGGTCGCGGCCCGGGTGCGCGCCGAGCTGGGCGCGCGCTGCCCCACGCTGATCGCGGTGACCGGCTGGGGCCAGGAGAGTGACCGGCAGCGCGCGATGGAGGCCGGCTTCGACCGGCACCTCGTCAAGCCGGTGAGCCCGCGGGACCTGAAGCGGGTGCTGATCGAGTCGAGCTCGGGGCGCCGAGCGGTGGGAGTACAGGATGGCGACGACGTCCGCGACGAAGAGCAAGCGGAGCAAGAAGAAGGCGACCACCAAGAAGGCCGCCGCCAAGAAAAGCGCCGCCCGCACCGTCGAGGTCGCTGACACCCTCGATCGCCGCATGCTGCTCGCCGCGCTGCGCGCGATGCGCCGCGGCGAGTTCGACGTGCGGCTCCCCGAGGGCTTCACCGGGCTCGACGGCCAGATCGTCGAGGTCTTCAACGACGTCATGGCGCAGGCCGACGGCCTCGCCGGCGAGGTCGCCGAGATGCGCCAGGTGGTGGGCGTCGAGGGGCGGACCAAGCGCCGCCTCAAGAAGGGCGCGAACAAGGGCGGCTGGGCCACCTACGTCGACAGCGTCAACGACATGATCGACGACGTCACCTCGCACTCCGAGGAGGTCGCGCGGGTGGTGAAGGCGGTCGGCATGGGTGACCTGACCGACCGCATCGAGATCGAGACGGCCGAGCCGCCGCTCCGGGGCGACTTCCTGCGCCACGCCAAGACCGTCAACGGGATGGTCGACCGGCTCAACGACATCAGCGGCGAGCTGACCCGGGTCGCGCTCGAGGTCGGCGTCGAGGGCAAGCTCGGGGCGCAGGCCTCGCTGCCCGGCATCAGCGGCACCTGGAAGGATCTCACCGAGTCCGTCAACTCGATGGCCTCGAACCTCACCGCGCAGGTCCGCGAGATCGCGCGCGTCACCACCGCGGTCGCGAACGGCGACCTCACCCAGAGCATCAACATCGAGGTCCGCGGCGAGATCCTCGAGCTGAAGAACACCATCAACACGATGGTCGACCAGCTCGGATCGTTCGCCGCCGAGGTGACGCGCGTCGCCCGCGAGGTCGGCACCGAGGGCCGCCTCGGCGGTCAGGCGCGGGTGCACGGCGTGTCCGGCGTCTGGCGCGAGCTGACCGAGAACGTCAACTCGATGGCGAACAACCTGACGCTCCAGGTGCGCAACATCGCCGAGGTCGCCACCGCGATCGCGGACGGCGATCTCTCGAAGAAGATCACGGTCGAGGCCCAGGGCGAGATCGCGGAGCTCAAGAAGACCATCAACACGATGGTCGACCAGCTCGGCTCGTTCGCCGACGAGGTGACGCGCGTCGCGCGCGAGGTCGGCACCGACGGCGTGCTCGGCGGTCAGGCGGAGGTCAGCGGCGTGCGCGGTCGCTGGCGCGAGCTGACCGAGAACGTCAACTCGATGGCGAACAACCTGACGCTCCAGGTGCGCAACATCGCCGAGGTCGTCACCGCCATCGCCGACGGCGACCTCTCGAAGAAGATCACCGTCGACGCGCGCGGCGAGATCCTCACGCTCAAGAGCACGATCAACTCGACGGTCGACAAGCTCAACCGCTTCTCCGCGGAGGTGACGCGCGTCGCCCGCCTCGTCGGCACCGAGGGCACGCTGGGCGTGCAGGCGGAGGTGAAGGACGTCTCGGGCATCTGGAAGGAGCTGACCGACAACGTCAACTCGATGGCGTCGAACCTCACCGACCAGGTGCGGAACATCGCCGAGGTCACCACCGCGGTCGCGAACGGCGATCTGTCGAAGAAGATCACCGTCGAGGTGAAGGGCGAGATCCTCGAGCTGAAGAAGACCGTCAACGCGATGGTCGACTCGCTCGGGTTCTTCGCCGACGAGGTCACGCGCATGGCGCGCGAGGTCGGCACCGAGGGCGTGCTGGGCGGCCAGGCCGAGGTGCGCGACGTCTCGGGCATCTGGAAGGAGCTGACCGACAACGTCAACTCGATGGCCGACAACCTGACGCGTCAGGTGCGAAACATCGCCGACGTCGCGCGATCGGTCGCGAGCGGCGACCTCTCGAAGAAGATCACGGTCGAGGCGCAGGGCGAGGTCCAGGACCTCAAGACCACGCTCAACGACATGGTCGATCAGCTCAACTCGTTCGCCGCCGAGGTGACGCGCGTCGCGCGCGAGGTCGGCGTGGAGGGCAAGCTCGGCGGTCAGGCGGAGGTCGAGGGCGTCCGCGGCACGTGGAAGGAGCTGACCGACAACGTGAACCTGATGGCGTCGAACCTGACCGATCAGGTGCGCGACATCGCCGAGGTCACCACGTCGGTTGCGAACGGCGACCTGACCCGGAAGATCAGCGTCGACGCGAAGGGCGAGATCCTCGAGCTGAAGGAGACCATCAACACGATGGTCGACCAGCTCAGCTCGTTCGCGGACGAGGTGACGCGGCTGGCCTCCGAGGTCGGCTTCGAGGGCAAGCTCGGCGGGCAGGCCGACGTGCGCGGGGTCAGCGGCACCTGGCGCGACCTCACCGACGCGGTGAACTCGATGGCGTCGAACCTGACCGATCAGGTGCGGAGCATCTCCGAGGTCGCCACCGCCATCGCGCAGGGTGATCTCGACAAGAAGATCACGGTCGACGCGAAGGGCGAGATCCTCGAGCTGAAGAACACCATCAACACGATGGTCGACCAGCTCAGCTCGTTCGCCGAGCAGGTGACCCGGATGGCCAGAGAGGTCGGCACCGAAGGGAAGCTGGGCGGCCAGGCCTCGGTCGAGGGCGTGCGCGGCGTCTGGAAGGAGCTGACCGCGAACGTGAACCTGATGGGCTCGAACCTGACGGCTCAGGTTCGAGACATCTCGCAGGTCGCGACCGCGATCGCCTCGGGTGATCTCGGCCGGAAGGTCACGGTCGAGGTCCGCGGCGAGCTGCTCGATCTCAAGAACACCATCAACACGATGGTCGACCAGCTCAGCTCGTTCGCGGACGAGGTGACGCGGGTGGCGCGCGACGTCGGCGTCGAGGGCAAGCTCGGCGGTCAGGCGGAGGTGCGCGGGGTCAGCGGCATCTGGAAGGAGCTGACCGACAACGTGAACCTGATGGCGTCGAACCTGACGGCGCAGGTCCGCGACATCGCGCAGGTGACGACCGCGGTCGCGAACGGCGACCTGTCGCGGAAGATCACCGTCGAGGTGCGCGGCGAGATCCTCGAGCTGAAGAACACCGTCAACACGATGGTCGACCAGCTCGGCTCGTTCGCCGACGAGGTGACGCGCGTGTCGCGCGAGGTCGGCACCGAGGGCGTCCTCGGCGGCCAGGCGGAGGTGCGCGGGGTCAGCGGCACGTGGCGCGAGCTGACCAACAACGTGAACCTGATGGCCCGCAACCTCACCGAGCAGGTGCGCGGCATCGCGCGGGTCGTCACCGCGGTCGCCAACGGTGACCTGAAGCAGGAGCTCCGCCTCGACGCGAAGGGCGAGATCGCGACGCTGGTCGACACGATCAACGACATGATCATCACCCTGAGCACCTTCGCCGACCAGGTGTCGGGCGTGGCCCGCGACGTCGGCGTCGAGGGCCGCCTCGGCGGTCAGGCGAACGTGCCCGGCGCCGCCGGCATCTGGCGCGACCTGACCGACAACGTGAACGAGCTGGCCGGCAACCTCACCCGGCAGGTCCGCGCGATCGGCGACGTCGCCACCGCGGTGACGAAGGGCGACCTGACCCAGACCATCGACGTCGAGGCGCGGGGCGAGGTCGCGGCGCTCAAGGACAACCTGAACCAGATGATCCGGACCCTGGCCGACACGACCAAGGTCAACCAGGAGCAGGACTGGCTCAAGACGAACCTCACCCGCTTCACCCGGATGCTGCAGGGTCAGCGCGACCTGCTCACCGTCGCCGAGCAGGTGCTCGGGGAGCTCGCGAGCGTGGTCGAGGCGCAGCACGGCGTCTTCTACATGGCGCGCAAGGAGGAGGAGGAGCGGGTCAGCCTGCGCCTCTACGCCTCCTACGCCTACCGCGAGCGCAAGCACGTCTCCGACGCCTTCCACCTCGGCGAGGGGCTCGTCGGGCAGGCGGCGCTCGAGAAGAAGCGCATCCTCGTCACCGACGTCCCGCCCGCCTACGTGCAGATCAACTCGGCGCTCGGCGAGGCGCCCCCGCTCCACCTCGTGGTCGTGCCCATCCTCTTCGAGGGCATGGTCAAGGGCGTCATCGAGCTCGCCTCGTTCCAGCCTTTCACCAAGATCCAGCTCGCCTTCCTCGACCAGCTGCTCGAGTCGCTCGGGATCGTCGTCGCCACCATCGAGGCGACGATGCGCACCGACGAGCTGCTCCGGCAGTCGCAGAGCCTCGCCGAGGAGCTGCAGACCCAGCAGGAGGAGCTGCAGCAGACCAACGAGGAGCTCGAGGAGAAGGCCCGCCAGCTCACCGCGCAGAAGACCGAGGTCGAGCGAAAGAACCGCGAGGTCGAGCTCGCCAAGCAGGAGCTCGAGGAGAAGGCGGAGCAGCTCGCGCTCACCTCTCGCTACAAGAGCGAGTTCCTCGCCAACATGAGCCACGAGCTGCGCACGCCGCTCAACAGCCTGCTCATCCTCTCGCGGCAGCTCGCCGACAACCGGGAGCGCCACCTCTCGGAGAAGGAGGTCGAGTACGCGCACACCATTCACCAGTCGGGCGGCGACCTGCTCGATCTCATCAACGAGATCCTCGATCTCGCGAAGATCGAGTCGGGCACGATGGCGGTGGAGATCAGCGTCATCCAGCTGTCGGATCTCCGCGACTACGTCGTGCGCTCCTTCGAGCAGATGGCGCAGGAGAAGGGCCTCGACCTCGCGATCGAGATCGCCGACGACGCGCCCGCGGTCATCGAGACCGACGACATGCGCCTGCGGCAGGTGCTCCGGAACCTGCTCTCCAACGCCCTGAAGTTCACCGAAGAGGGGCACGTGAAGCTGCGCGTGGCCGTCTGGGAGGGAGAGGTCTGGGGCGTGCGCGCCGAGCCCGGCCGCATCCTCGCCTTCCACGTCGAGGACTCCGGCATCGGCATCCCCGAGGACAAGCAGCAGATCGTCTTCGAGGCCTTCCAGCAGGTCGACGGCGGCCCGGCGCGTCGCTACGGCGGCACCGGCCTCGGGCTGTCGATCAGCCGCGAGATCGCGACCCTGCTCGGCGGCGCGCTCGAGCTCACCAGCACGCCCGGGCAGGGGAGCACGTTCACGCTCTACCTCCCGTTCCGCTACAGCGCGCCGATCTCGCGACGTCAGAGCCCGACGCCGCCCTCGCTCCCGGCGCCGCAGCCCGAGGGCAAGCGGCTCGCGGTCCGGACCGAGACGACCGCCCGGGTGCCCGACGACCGCGGGCGCATCGAGCAGGGCGACCGGGTCCTGCTCGCCATCGAGGACGATCCCGCGTTCGCGCAGACGCTCCTGTCGGTGGCCCGCGAGCGCGGCTTCCGCGGCGTGGTCGCGTTGAACGGGCGCGAGGGGTTCGAGCTCGCCCGCAGCCTCGCCCCCGACGCGATCACGCTCGACCTCCGGCTGCCCGACATGGACGGCTGGGTGCTCCTCGACCTGCTCAAGCACGAGCCGTCCACCCGGCACATCCCGGTGCACATCATCAGCGCGGCCGGCGACGAGCGCCGAGGGCTCGAGCACGGCGCGCGGGCCATCCTCGACAAGCCGACCTCGCCGGAGGCGCTCCAGGAGGCGATGGAGGAGCTCGAGACGTTCCTCGAGCGGCGGGTGAAGCGCCTGCTCCTCGTGGAGGACGACGCGGTGCAGCAGCGCGCGGTGGTCGACCTGCTCGACGCGGACGACGTGGAGGTGGTCGCGGTGGCCTCGGCGGAGGACGCGCTCGCCCAGCTCGACGAGAGCGCCTTCGACTGCCTGGTCCTCGACCTCTCGCTCCCGGGCATGGACGGCTTCGCGCTCATCGAGCGCATCGAGCAGGCGCCCAAGCTGCGCCGGCTCCCGGTCATCGTCTACACCGGCAAGGAGCTGACCAAGGAGGAGCACCAGCGCCTCGAGCAGTTCGGCACCTCGGTCATCGTGAAGGACGTGAAGAGCCCCGAGCGGCTCCTCGACGAGACCGCGCTCTTCCTCCACCGGGTGGAGGAGGCGCTGCCCGAGCCGAAGCGCCGCATGCTGCGCAGCCTCGAGCAGCCCGATCCCGCGCTCCGCGGCCGCTCGGTCCTCGTGGTCGACGACGACTACCGCAACGTGTTCGCGATCACCGCGGTGCTCGAGCAGCACGAGATGGAGGTCGACTACGCCGACAACGGCCGCTCCGCGCTCGACAAGCTCGGCAAGGGCCCGGACCGCTACGACGTCGTCCTGATGGACATCATGATGCCCGAGATGGACGGCTACGAGGCCATGCGGCGCATCCGCGAGCGGCCCGAGCTCCGCGACCTGCCGGTCATCGCGCTGACCGCCAAGGCCATGAAGGGCGACCGGGACAAGTGCATCGAAGCCGGCGCCTCGGACTACGTCACCAAGCCGGTCGACGCCGACCAGCTCGTCTCGCTGCTTCGGGTATGGCTCTACCGCTGACCAGCAAGGGGCCGCCGTCGCCCCCGTCCGTCGAGGACGTCGAGCTCGATCTGCTGCTGGCGGGCATCGTCCGCCGGTGGGGGTTCGACTTCCGCGGCTACGCGCGGGCGTCGCTCCGCCGGCGGGTGGGGCGCGCGCTCGAGCGGGAGGGCGTGCGCACGATCAGCGAGCTGCAGTCGCGGGTGCTGCGGAGCGACGAGGCGATGCAGCGCTTCATCGCCACCATCAGCGTGCACGTCAGCGCGATGTTCCGCGACCCCGCCTTCTACCTGGCGCTCCGCCAGAAGGTCGTGCCGATCCTCCGCACCCACCCGTTCGTGCGGGTCTGGGTCGCGGGCTGCGCGACCGGCGAGGAGGTCTACTCGATGGCCATCCTGCTCCACGAGGCCGGGCTCGGCGGGCGCGCGCGGATCTACGCGACCGATCTCTCGGACAGCCTGCTCGACCGGGCGGGCCGCGGCGTCTTCCCGCTCCGAGCGATGCGCGACTACACGCGGAACTACATCGCGAGCGGCGGCGCGGTGGACTTCTCGTCGTACTACACGACCGATCAGCAGCACGCGATCATGCGGCGGGAGCTGCGCGAGAACGTCGTGTTCTCCCAGCACAACCTCGTCTCGGACGGCTCCTTCAACGAGTTCCACCTGGTGCTCTGTCGGAACGTGCTGATCTACTTCGACGAGGCGCTCCGCGACCGCGTCCACGGGCTGATGACCGAGAGCCTCGTCCGGCACGGGGTGCTCGGCCTCGGCACCAAGGAGACGCTCCGCTACAGCCGGGTCGCGAGCCGCTTCGACGTGCTCGACGAGGGCCTGAGCCTCTACCGGAGGAAGGCGTGATCGCGGCCGCCAAGCTGCTCGTCGTGGGCGCCTCGCTCGGGGGGCTCGACGCCATCCCGGTGGTGCTCGGCGCGCTCGACGCGGAGCTGGACCTGGCCATCGCCATCGTGCAGCACCGGAGCCCCGACTCGAACGGGCAGCTGGCCCGCATCCTCTCGGCGCGCTCGGGCCGCGACGTCTCCGAGGCCCTCGACGCGGCGCCCCTGTCGCGAGGCGCGGTCTGGCTCGCGCCGGCGGACTACCACCTGCTGGTGGACGGGGCGCGGGTGAAGCTCTCGCTCGACGCGAGCGAGCGGCACGCGCGGCCCTCGATCGACGCGCTGTTCGCGAGCGCGGCGACCTCGTGGGGCCCGCGGCTCGGGGCGGTGCTCCTCACCGGGAGCAGCGACGACGGGGCGCGCGGCGTGGCCGCGGTGGCGAAGGCGGGGGGCGCGACGTTCGTCGAGGATCCCGAGCGGGCGGAGGCGCCCGAGTCGCCGCGCGCCGCGCTCGAGCGGATCACCCCGACGCACGTGGGCGACCTCGCGTCGATCGGGCCGCAGGTGACGGTGTGGGTGAAGACCGCGAGGTCGAGGAGGACGCATGGCTGACGACGCCCGACGCAGCCCCGGGATCGTGCTCAAGCTCTTCGTGTTGCTCGCCGTGTTCTCGGTGATGCCGGTGGGCGCGCTCGCCTGGTGGCAGCTGAGCGCGATCGCGGAGAGCCAGCGCTCGCAGCGGCTCGCCGCCCTCGACGGCCTCGCGTCGGCGAAGGCGTCGGCGATCGACCAGTCGATGACCAACCGGCGGCGTGACGTCGAGCGCATCGCGACCCTGATGGCGCCGCGGCTGTCGCGCGTGCTCGAGGCGGAGCAGGAGCTCGCCGAGGCGAGCGAGGCGCCCGCGGAGCCGGCGGAGCCGCTGCCGGAGCTGCAGGACGCCGGCCAGCTCGACGAGCCGGACGAGATCGAGGCGGCCGAGGAGGCCGAGCAGGAGGCGCTCGAGGCGCCGCCCGAGCCGCCGGAGGCCGAGGCGCCGTCCGCCTCTCCCACCATCGTGCGTCACACCGAGGCGCTCGAGCAGGCGCGCGCCGAGCTGCGGCGCAGCCTCGGGCTCATCCTCTGGGACCAGGCGGACTTCGAGGAGCTGCTGGTGATCGACGGGGAGGGTCGCGTGCGATCCTCCACCTACTCCGATCACGAGGGGCGCACGGCCGAGTCCATCGAGTACTTCCGGCAGGGCCGCCGCGCGACCTACGTGCAGCCGGTCTTCATGAGCCCGATCACCGAGCGCTGGACGATGGTGATCGCCACCCCGATCCGCGACGAGAACGCCGTCGAGATCGGGGTGCTCGCCGCGCGGCTGAACCTCGCGCAGCTCTTCGGGCTCATCAACGACGTGAGCGGGCTCGGCGAGACCGGCGAGACGGTCGTGGGCCGCATCATCGGCGACGAGCTCGTGCTGATGGCTCCGACCCGCTCGCAGCCCGACGCGATCCTGCGCCGCTACCCGATCGGCGAGGTGGAGCAGATGCCGGTCACCCTCGCGGCGCGCGGGCAGCAGGGCCGCGGCGAGAAGCTCGACTACCGCCAGGACCTGACGCTCTCGGCGTGGCGCCCGATCCCCTCGCTGGAGTGGGGCCTCGTGGTGAAGATGGACGCCGACGAGGCGATGCGGGACGCGGAGGAGGCGAAGTGGCGGACGCTGCAGGTCGCCCTCGTGATCCTCCTGCTCGCGGTGGTGGCGGCGCTGCTCGTCGCGCGTCAGGTGGTGCGGCCGCTCCGGCAGCTGCGCGAGGCGACCGACCGGCTGAGCCGCGGCGACTTCGACGTGCGCCTCGACATTCGCTCGCGAGACGAGATCGGCGAGCTGGCCGACTCGTTCGAGCGCATGGTGGCGGCCATCAAGTTCTTCCGGGAGCACGCGCGGCCCGAGTCCGAGATGGACGACGACAGCCTCGAGGCCGAGGAGGGCGCGGACGACGGCTCCGCGACGCAGGAGTAGGCCATGGCCCGGTCGCTCTACGACGAGATCCTCGCGATCGCGACGAACTACATGGGGATCGCCGCCGAGGACTACGTGCGCCGGCGGATCCGGATCGTGCAGCGCGGCGACGCGCCCGAGAGCATCGAGGCCGACCGGCTCGAGCGCCTCGCCGCCGGCATCGACATGACGGCCAAGGGCTACATGTCCGAGGAGAAGGCGGCGCGCTTCCGGGACGAGATCCTCGCGCTCGCGCGACGCTACGGGGTCAGCGGCTCAGGGCCGCCTCCAGCGCCGGGAGGCTGAGGGCGAGCCCGCACGCGCGCGCGGCGTCACGGGCGGCCCGCAGCCGGTCGGTCGCGTCGTCGCCCCGCGCGGCGAGAGCGAGGGCCTCGCCGCGATCGGCCATCAGGGTGGCCCACGCGAAGGGGGCGTCCGCGGTCTCCTCGCGCAGGGCGCGCGCGTGCCGCAGCGCCTCGTCGGGGCGTCCGCCCTCGAGCGCCGCCTCGATCGCGTTCTCCCGGAACCAGAGCCGGTTGAAAGACAGGGCCGGGCCGAGGATCACGGCCTCGCCTTCGCTCAGCCGCGCCTCGGCGGCGTCCGGCTCCAGGCGCGCGGCGAGCGCGAGGAGCGCGCCCCCGAGGAAGCTCATCGAGTGCTGCCGGCAGAGCGCGACGCCGGCCTCGACGTGCGACCGCGCCCGGCCCTCGTCCCGCAGCGCGAGCAGCGCCCGGGCCGCGTAGTAGTGCGCCGTCTGCGCGAACACGACCGAGCGGCTGACCCGGGTGAGCCCGAGCGCCTCGAGCGCGTGGTCGACGCTCGCCTCGGCGTCCCCGGCGTGCAGCGCCGCGAGGCTCGCCGCCCCGTGCGCCAGGGTCTCGCCGCGCTGGTGGGACAGCTCCCGCGCCTGGGCGAGCGACGCGTCGGCGTGGGCGCGCGCCGCGTCGAGCTCCAGCAGGAACACGCTCACGATGGAGAGCATCGGGCGGTTCACCACCTCCACCCCGAGCAGCCCCGCCTCGCGCGACCGGGCGATGCACTCCTCGTAGCGGGGCGCGGCCTCGGTCATGCGCCCGCTCCCGTAGAGCGCGTCGGCCGCGCCGCTCGAGGCCCGGGCCATCAGCTCCACGTCCCCCCGATCGCGCGCGACCTCCAGCGCCGCCGCGTGGGCCTCGCCGCACTCCTCGAGCCGCCCGGTGGCGAAGTAGATCCCGCCGCGCAGGTAGTGGCTGCGCGCGCTCCGCCCGCCGGAGAGGGCGTCGGCGTCGTCGAGCGCGTCGAGCGCGTCGTCCCAGCGGTTGGCGATCCGGAGCGCCTCCGCCCGGCCGAGCAGCGCCCGCAGCCGGTGCGCGTCGTCGGGGGCCTCGCGACGCAGCGCGACGAAGGTCTCCTCCGCCTCGGTCGCGTCCCCGAGCACCAGGAGCGCCTCGCCGCGGAGGCGCAAGGCCTCGTGTCTGGCCACCCCGAGCACGCTGCTCCGGGTGGCCAGGTCGAGCGCGTCCTCGTAGCGGTCGTCCGCGAGGGCCCGCCTCGCCGCCTCGAGGTAGCGCTCGGCCGCGCGCTCGCTCTGACCGGCCCGCTCGTGGTGGGTGGCGGCCAGCGCGGGGTCGCGATCGAGGTGCGCGGCGCAGGCCGCGTGGAGCGCGCGGCGACGCTCCGGCACGAGCGCGTCGTAGACCGCGTCCCGCACCAGCGCGTGGGTGAAGGCGTAGACGTCCCGCTCGACCTGACGGAGCAGCCGCCACTCTGCGAGCCGCGCCGGCGCGTAGTCGGGCTCCTCGAGCACCGCGCGGAGATCGCCCAGGCGCACCCGGGGCCCGAGCGCCGCGGCGACCTGGACCGCGCGACGATCGACCTCCGGCAGGCGATCGAGCCGGCCCTGGATGAGGCCGTGCACGGTCGGGGGGAGGGAGCTGTCGTCGTCCCCGGCGGGCACCCGGAGCATCTCGGTCAGGAGCAGCGGGTGCCCTCCGGCGCGCTCCACCGCGCGGGCTCGGAGCGAGGGCGACGCGCCGAGCCTCGCCGCGAGCTGGGCGGCCGCGTCGGGGGCGAGCGGCTCGAGCTCCAGCCGGGTGACGGTCTGACCGGCGAGCGCGTGCCGCCAGCGCTCCTCGCCCTCCACCCGGGTGGTGAGCGCGAGCAGGATGGGCAGCGCGCGGCTCAGGCCGCTCAGGGTCTCGATCGCGTCGAGCGCCTTGGCGTCCGCCCAGTGCACGTCCTCCACCACCAGGACGAGTGGGTGGGCGACCGTCTCGGTCGCGAGCAGGGCCGCGATCGCGTCGCGGTAGCCGGCGCGCCGCGCCCTCGGCTCCATCGCGTCGTAGACGCGCTGCATCGGCCCCGACAGCGGGATCTCGAGGAAGTGGAAGAAGAACGGCCACTGCGCGGGGCCGAGCGCGTTCTGGCCGAGCCGCGCCTCGAGCGCCTCCGCGCGCGTCTCCGGGTCCTCGGGCAGCGCGAGCAGCGCGCCGACGAGCTGCCGCAGCACGTCGTCCTCGGGCGCGCTCTCCGCGTCGTGGATCTGACCCCGCGCGGAGGGGATCCCGGCCGCCCGGGCCCGCTCGCACACCCGGGCGACGAGGCGGCTCTTGCCGATGCCGGCCTCGCCGGCGACGACGACCACCCGGCCGGTCCCGTGGCGGCATCGGGAGAGCGCGGACTCCAGCTCCTCCAGCTCGCGCTCGCGGCCGACGAACGGCAGGTCGCTCGTCGACGCGTCGGCCGCGCGGCGCAGGCCCAGCAGGCGCGCCGCGCTCTCCTCCGGCTCGCCCTCCGCGATCACCGCGTCGTCGACCAGCCCGCGGGCGACCTGGATCTCCCCGTCGCCCGCGGTGCGGCGCAGCCGGGCCGCCTCGTCGATCGGCGGCCCGACGACGAAGTAACGCCCCTCCGGCTCGCCCGTGCCGCCGGCCACCGCCGGGCCCTCGGCCACCCCGATCCGGCAGCGCGCGCCGTCGACCCGCGAGAGCGCGTCCCGCAGATCGAGCGCGGCCTCGAGCGCGCGGCGCGCGTCGCCTTTGCGGGCCACCGGCGCGCCGAAGGTCCAGGTCTGGGCCGCGCCGCGCACCGCCTCGAGGTAGCCGCCGTGGCGACGTCGGACCGCGTCGGCGACCGCGCGACAGCGGGCGAGCAGCGCGTGCCGGGTGTCGGCCGGCGCCGCGTCGTCGTCGACCGCCAGCTCCACGTCCAGCGCCGCGACCCGCCGCCGCTCCGGGGCCGCGCCCACGCTGCGGGCCACGCTCGCGGTCACCGACTCGCGCGGGCTCGGCTCCGCGCCGCCGAGCAGCTGCGCGAGCTCTCTCCGCACCGCGTACGCGCTGGCCGGCCGGAGCGCCGGCGCCTTGGCGAGCAGCCGGGCGAGGAGCGCGTCGAGCTCCGGCGGGCGCTCCACGTCCGCCGGCAGCGGCGGCGGCTCCTCCCGGAGGTGCTGGTACATCAGCGCCGCGTCCACGTCGGCGGTGAAGGGCGGCGCGCCGGCCAGCATCTCGTGGAGCACCACCCCGACCGCGTAGAGATCGCTCTGCAGCGTCGCGTCGCCGCCCTGGATCTGCTCCGGGCTCAGGTAGCGGGGCGTGCCGGCGATGGCGCCGGTCTGGGTGAGCCGGCTCTCCTCCGCGCCGATCCAGCGGGCGAGGCCGAAGTCGAGCACCCGGGCGAAGTCGCCGTAGCCGTGCGCGCTCTGGAGGAGCACGTTCGCCGGCTTGAGGTCGCGGTGCACGATGCCCTTGGCGTGGGCCTCGGTCAGCGCGTCCAGCACCTGGAGCAGCAGCCGCGCGGCCCGCGCGAAGGGCAGGCGCCGCTCGCGCCGGAGCAGGGCCGCGAGCGACTCGCCGCGCACGTACTCCATCACGATCGCGCGGGTCCCGTCGCCCGCGTCGACGAGGTCGAAGAGGCGCACGCTGTTCGGGTGGGTCAGGGCGGCGATCGCCCGGGCCTCCCGCGCGAAGCGGGCGTCGCCGTCCTTGCGAGCCCGAGCCCGCAGGACCTTGATGGCGACGTCGCGGTCGGCCGGGAGCTGACGCGCCCGGAACACCGCCCCCATGCCGCCGGTGCCGAGCGCGTCGGTGAGCGCGTAGCCTCGCGCCTCGAGGGCCCGCGCCAGCGCCTCCGAGGGCGCGGCGTCGTCGGCTCGGGGCTCGGGGCGCTCGAGCTGGGTCACCGGCTCGAGCCCCCGGCGGATCGCGGCGAGCAGCTTCTTCCGGTGGCCCAGCGAGCGCACCCCGAGGGCCTCGAGGTCGGCCTCGGTGAGCTCGGAGAGCACGGAGGCGTCGACGTCGTTCGCCGCGAAGGCCTCCGCGTAGGCCTCCAGGCCGAGCTCGGCCAGCCAGGATCGCACGTCCACCCGGGCCGGAGCATAGCCCGTCCCCGCAGACGCATCACCGCGGGCGTGGTACAGGCAGCCCGTCCCGATGACCGCGCTCTCGTCCCTCCTCCCCGTGGCCCTCGCGGGGCTCGCGCTGCTGGCGGCGTGCGCGCTGGCCCGTCGCGGCGCGGGGCGACCGGTCGAGCTGCGCTGGCTCGACGTCGGGATCCTCTCGTGGGCGCTGCTCGCGCTGCCGCCGTGGGCGCTGGGCTGGGCCGACCGCTTCACCGCGCCCTGGGTGCTCGGCGCGTCGCTCGCCGCGTCGACGCTGGCCTTCGCGATCGGGGTGGGGCGCTCGGGCGAGCGGCTCCGCGGCGCCCTGCGGGACCTCGGGGTCGCGCTGACCGCGCCGGTCTGGCTCGGCCGCTGGGCCGCGCGCCAGCGGGCCTGGCTCACGCTCGCCGCGGTGGCGACGGTGGCCTTCGTCTGGGTCTACACGACCGCGCTCTCCTGGCTGGTGCCGTCGAGCGGCTGGGACAGCGTCTGGTACCACGACACGATCACCGCCTACACGATCCAGAACCAGGGGTTCGGGCTCGTGGAGCTCCCCCGGGCGCACCTGCTCGTCAACGGCTACCCGCGGCTCAGCGAGACGGTGGCCGCCTTCTTCGTGGTGCTGAGCGACGACCGCCTGCTCGAGGCCGCGCCGACCCTGAGCTGGCCGTGGCTTGCGGTGGCCGCCGCCGCCCTGATCGCGAACGTCGCCCCCTGGCGGCGCGGGCAGATCCTCGGGGCCTGCGTCTTCGCGCTGATGCCGGCGATGGCCCTCCAGCTCCGGAGCAGCTACGTCGACGTGCCGCCGACCTTCTTCGGGGTGGCCGCGCTCGCCTACGTCACCCGGCCCCGCGTCGAGGCGCGGGATCTCTGGCTGGCGGCCCTCGCGGTGGCGATGCTCGCCGCGGCCAAGGGGACCGGGCTCGTCTTCGTGCCGATCCTCGGCCTCGTCGGCATCCTGCGGGTGCTCGCCTCGGCGCGTCGCCCGGGCGCCGTGGGTCGCGGGCTGGCGCTGGCGGGCGGCGTGCTCGTCATCGCGCTCATCGGCGGGCCGACCTACCTGCGCAACTGGAGCGAGCACCAGAACCCGATCTGGCCGGCCGAGTTCGAGAGCGAGACGCTCGGCATCGAGTGGGAGGGCCCGGCGGGCGAGACCATCGCCAACCCGGAGATCGGCACCTGGGCCGGTCACGTGTTCGGGCCGCGCTACGAGGATCTCTATCACCCCGACGTGCGCCCCCACGGCTACGGGCACGTGCTGCCGTGGCTCTTCGCGCTCTGGCTCCTCGTCTGGCCGGTGGAGCGGCTCTGGGCGTGGAGCGCGCGGCGGCGCTGGCGGGTGTCCGCGGTGGCGCTCTGGCTGCTCGCGGCGACGCTCCTGCTCGCCAAGGGCATCCCCCCGCTCTGGTGGGGCCGCTTCGGCGCGCCGGTCGCGGCGGCGCTGCTCGCGCTGATGATCGGCTGGCTGGCCGGGCGGCGCCGCCTCGCCGCGCCCTTCTTCGCGCTCGCGCTCGCCGTGCACGCGCTCACCCTCTACGTCGCGTTCCCGGGCTGGTCGGCCACCGCCGAGGACCTGCGCCTGCTCGCCCACCGGAGCCCGCTCGAGCGGGCGTCGTTCCGCGGCACGCGGCACTTCGGCGACGTGCCGACCTTGCGGGCGTTCGAGCGCGAGGTGGGGGAGGGCGACCTCGTGCTCTGGACCGACCGCAACGGCTTCCCCGCGTTCGCCTGGAACCGGGAGATGTCGAACCGCGCGCTCTACGTGCCGCAGTACGCGCTGCGCTCGCAGATCGAAGAGCTCCGCCCGAAGTGGGTCATCGTCGCCCAGGAGTCCGGACAGACGCGGACCCTCGAGCGAGTCGGCGGCTACGAGCGGGTCGGCTACCTCACCGACGCCCTCGTCGGTTATCGCCGCGTCGAGCCCTAAGGCGCGATCCGGATCCGCGCGATCTGGGCGACGCTCCCCGCGCGGCCGTCCTGGCGGTAGGCGAGGATGGTGTTCGGGTTGCGCTCGGCCCGCTCGCTGATCTGCACCATGAAGGTCATCTCGAGCTCGACCGGGGCCTGGATGTCCGGGGGCACGACCATCGGCATCGGGTCGCGCAGGATCTCGCCCTCCTGCCAGCGCGTGGTCCGGTAGCGGCCGTGCAGCGGGTAGTGCCAGGCGTGGAAGTGCGGCGGCACGCGGTAGCCGGCGGGGCCGTCGAAGGTGACGCGGATGAACAGGTCGTCCTCGATCGCGTCGTCGACCTCGTAGTAGCAGGTCAGGTCGATGACCTCGCGCGGCCGGTAGGTCTCGCTCGGCAGGTCGCAGCCGAGCACCGTGAACATGCCGGGGTAGACGAGGTTCATCGGGTGGGTGAGCGAGCTCGGCGGCGCGCTGAGCCGGTTCTGCTCCACGAACGCGTCGGTGCGGTTCTCGCCGCGGGCGACCTGCGCGACCCACGCCTGCAGCAGGCCGAGCATCTCCTCGGCCTCGTCGCGGTCGTCGTCGCTGAGGTCGCGCTCCTCGGCCGGATCGGCGGCGAGGTCGAAGAGCTGGATGCGCCCCTCCTGCACCCACCACAGGAGCTTGCGGTCGCCGCGGTAGAGCGCCTTCTGATCGAAGGGGTAGAGCCCGTCCGGCATCAGCTCGCTGAAGAGCAGGCGGTCGTCGTGCTGGCGCCCGTCGATGAGCGGCAGGAGGCTGCGGGCCGGCATCGGCTGCGGCACCGGGATGGAGACGAGGTTGAGGATGGTCGGCGTCAGATCGAAGAGCCCGGCCCGCGCCTGCACCCGGCGCGGCTCGACCCCCGGGATCTTCATCATCAGCATCGCCCGGACCTGCTCCTCGTACAGGTCGGAGGCGTGCCCCCGCCGGCCGTGCTCGTAGAACGCCTCACCGTGATCCGAGGCGAGGATGACGACGGTGTCGTCCATCAGCGACAGCTCCTCCGCCCGGTCGAGGAGGCGCTGCACCAGCGCGTCGGCGAGGCGGATCTCGGTGTCGTAGTGATCGCGGAGCGTGTCGCCGTAGCGCGAGGGCGCAGGCGGCCGGAGGTAGGGCTCGTGCACGTTGAACACGTGCACCCAGTGGAAGAAGGGCGCCTCGCCGGCGGCGAGCGCGGGGAGCCGCTCGAGCGCGTTCTCGATCACGTCCTCGCGGCGCGGCGTGTAGACCGGAAGCTCCTGCACCTGGTCGTAGCCCTGGAAGAAGCCGGCCACGCGGTGGAAGTAGTCGGTGCCCATGTCGACCGCGGTCACGTAGCCCCGGTCCTTCAGCATCTCGGGGAGCATCCGGTTCTCCTCGAGCAGCGAGGGCCAGAGGTACTCCGGGCCGTAGGCGACCTGGGACGGGTAGCGCCCGGTCATCATCGCGGGGATCGAGCGGAGCGAGCGCGACGACTGCGCGACGACGTTCTCGAAGACCACCGCCTCCTCGGCGAACCGGTCGAGGTTCGGCGAGGTGTCGCGCTCGTACCCCATGTGCGAGAGGTGCGTCGGGTTGAGCGCGTCGACGGTGATGAGCAGGATGTTCGGTCGCGCCGGCAGCCCGCGGGGGCGCTCGCCGTAGTGGCCGTCGCCGAGATCGGCGAGGTCCGGGGAGCCGTCCCCCGCGAAGCAGTCGGCGTCGACGCCGTCGCCCTCGCGGTCGTAGGCGCCGGGGTGAACGCGCGCGTCGAAGTCGTCGCAGTCGCGGCCGCCGAACGCCCAGGCGTGCCCGTCGCCGTCCATGTCGGTGAGGCCGCCGTAGCGGCGGACCAGCGGGGTGCCGGCCACGCTCCCGTGCTCCACGAAGGCGCGCACCCGGTTGCTGTCGCCGTAGGTGAGCCCGCTCGTGACCCACGCCGCGAGGGTCGCGCCGCCGGCGAGGGCCGCGGCGATCCAGGCGCGTCGGGCCGGGCGGCCGCGGAGGGCCCGGCGGGCGATGAGCGCGGCGGCCACGAAGACCGCGAGCGCGGTCGGGCCCCAGGCCAGCGCGCCGGCGCCGTAGGCGGTGATGATGGCCGGGTTGCGCACGAGCACGAAGCGCGCGATCGCCGCGCCGGCGACGAGCCCCACGACGAGCAGCGCGCCGAGCGATCCGAGCGGGCCGAGCCAGCGGGTCACGCGGCGCAGCCCCGCGAAGGCGACGAGCGAGACCACGAGGGCCGCGGCCGCGCCGCCCACCGCCGCCCCACCGGCCGCCCAGGCGGCGTTGTCGAGGTGGTGCACGCGGGTGGCGATCAGCCCGTGCGCCTCGCGGCCCACCAGGAGCAGCGCGAGGGCGGCGAGGACGATCGAGAGGGCGCCCCCGAAGAGGCGCGGGTCGTTGCGGAAGAGATCGCGCGGCCGGCGGATCCGGGTGCGGAGCGGGGCGAGCAGCGGCGCGGTGCGGACCAGCGCGAAGAGCGCGGTGGAGGCGGCGGCGAAGACGAAGCCGAGCGGGGTGACGAGCGCGACCAGGTGCAGCGACCCGAGCAGCTGCTCTCCGAGCGAGAGCGCGTCGGCGCCCTCGGACGCGGCCGCCCAGCACGCGTCGAGGATCCCCAGCGCGAGCGCCGCGCCGAGCCCGGCGAGGATCTGCTCGGCCGGCAGCGGGGGCGGAGGCGCGGGCGCGTCCGTCCGGTCGGCCGGGGAGTCCATCAGCGCTGGGATAGCGCCATCGAAGGAGCCTGTCAGGTTCGAAGCAGACGGGCGGTCGCCGTGCTATGAGGCGGCGCGGTGCGACCCCACGAGCACGAGCGCATGTTCCGCGCGGAGACGAAGCATTTCTGGTTCGTCGGGACCCGCGGCGTGATCCTCACCCTCCTCGAGGGCGCCCTCGGCGGCCGGCTCCGGGGCGCGCGCCTGCTCGATCTCGGCTGCGGCACCGGCTACACGCTCAGCCGCCTGCCCGACGGGGTCGAGGCGGTCGGGCTCGACTACTCGCCCACCGCGCTCCGCCTCGCCAAGCGGCGTGCCCCCGGGGTGCGCTACGTGCGCGGGAGCGCCTACGCGCTGCCGTTCGAGGCGGAGAGCTTCGACGCGGCGCTCGCCCTCGACATCCTCGAGCACCTCGACGACGACCTCCTCGCGGCCCGGGAGATCGCGCGGGTGCTCCGGCCCGGCGGCGCGGCGGTCGTCGCGGTCCCCGCCCATCGCTGGCTCTGGTCCCAGCACGACGAGGCGCTCGATCACAAGCGGCGCTACAAGCTCGCGGAGCTCGAGCTGGTCCTCGAGCAGGCGGGGCTGCGGGTGGAGCGCTCGAGCTACTACAACACGCTGCTCTTCCCGCTGGTGGTGGCCAAGCGGGTGATCAGCAAGACGTTCGTGCCCGAGGTCGACGAGCCGGAGAGCGATCTCTCGGTGCCGCCCGCGCCGATCAACCGCTCGCTGGCCGCGATCCTGTCGTTCGAGCGGCACCTCGTGCCCCGGGTGAAGCTCCCGATCGGCGTCAGCTGCTTCGCCGTCGTGCGGAAGCCCGCGTAGCGGCGGTCACTCCCAGTCGATCTCGGCGAGCGCCGCGCCGGTGCGGTGCCACGAGGTCACGTTGACCCGGACGCGCTCGACGTCGTCGATGCCGAGCGCGTGCTCGACGAACTGGGGCCGCGGCTGGAACTCGCCGAAGGTCGCCTCGATGGTCCGGGCCAGCTCGCCGTTGGCGTAGACCTCCACCGTGTACTCCTGCACGGCGCGGTCGTTGTAGTGGCGGTTGTGGCCGTTGAGCAGCTTGAGGGTCTCGATGCGCTCCGGCGGCGAGAGGCTCACCTCCACCCAGCCCGGGCTGCGGTCGGGCAGCAGCCACTCGGACGCGTGGTCGTCGTCGATGACGTTGCGGGGCGGGAAGTCCGGGCCGAAGCGCGCCGAGGCGGTGGCCTCGTACCCGGTCGGCGTGCGCAGCGCGAAGTAGAGCCCGACCGCCACCAGCGCGGCCACCAGCGCCGTGAAGCCGATGCGCGAGGCCTGGGTGAGCGTGATCTCCCGCGGGGTCATCGCCCCCGGGGAGAGCGCGGCGTCGACGTGGCGGCGCGCGGTGACCAGCTTCTGGAACAGCTCGCCATGGCTCGCCTCGAGCTCGGCGTCGAGCGCGGGCAGCGAGGTCGCGGTCAGCGCCTGGTGCGCCTCGCGCACGTCGGCCAGGCGGCCGGAGGAGAGGCCACGGACCTGGAGCACCGAGGCCCACGACGGGCGGGCCTCCGCTGCCGCATCCGCTGCCGCACCCGCTGCCGAGTCCGCTGCCGAGTCCGCTGCCGAGTCCGCTGCCGAGTCCGCTGCCGAATCCGAATCCGAGTCCGAGTCCGAGTCCGAGTCCGTGTCCGAATCCGAGTCCGCTGGCGAGTCCGAGTCCGACTCCGAGTCCTTGGCCGCCTCCGCGTCCCTGGCCTCGACCGCCGCCGGGGCGGGCGGGGGCTCGGGCTGGCTCAGGCCGGCGGCGACGGCGAGCTCGGGGACGGCGTCGAGGGTCTCCTCGAAGGCCTGGGCGGCGAGGCGGAGGCCCTCGGCGGTGTGGCCGTTGGACCAGAGGGCGTCGGCCGCCTCGGCGCGCTGGCGGGCGATGCCGAGGCGTCGCGCGAGCGCGCTGCGCGCGTCTTCGGTGACCTTCTTGGACGTCGCCTTCGCGTCGGAGAGGAGGAAGTACTCCTTGATCGCGTTCGAAGGGGTGCCGGTCGTGCTCACGCGTGTCCTCCGCCGGGCCGTGGGCCTCGGATCGCCCGAGGGTTACTCGCCGGAGGGGGGCGCTTCAAGCGCCGCGCGCGCGCCAGGGCCACCGCGAGGGCCGCGCCGAGCGCCGTCAGGAGCCACGCCCAGCCGAGGTCGGGCGGCTCGTGGCGGCCGCGGACCCGGTGGCGGCCGGCCGGGAGCGCGATCGAGAGGCGGCCGGCGGAGTCGGCGCGGGCCTCCCCGGGCGCGATCGTCCAGCTCGGGTCGTGGCGCTGGTTCACCACCACCACGCCCGGGGCGGCGAGCTCGACGTCGAGGGTGAAGGCGCGCGCGGTGCGCTCGAAGCCATGGACCCGCAGGTCGGGCCCGCCGTCGGCGCGCGCCTGCGGTCGATCGCCGCGCCAGAGGCGGTGCACCTCGGGCCACGGCACCGGGTCGTAGCAGCGCGCCGTGCCCACGTGCATGCGTGGGTAGCTCTGCATGCGCTCCAGGTAGGCCTCGCCGTCGTCGACGAGGTGGAAGCGCGTGGCCGGCGCGCCGAGGATCGGGGGCCCGCGCCAGCGCTGGGCGAGGTGAGCGTGCTGGTCGGCGAGGTCGAGCGCGACGCCGACCGGCGCGGCCCAGGCGAGGAGCGCGATCAGCGCGCGGAGGCGTCGGTCCGGGGCGGCGCGGAGCAGGGCCGCGCGCGACGCATGCAGCGCCAGCCCCGCCAGGAGCGCGAGGTGGAAGGTGAGCAGCACGCTGAAGCGGCTCGGGATGCGGAGCTGCTCGAAGACCGGCAGCCCGTGGAGCAGCGGCCACGGCCAGCCGTCGCCCCGGGCGCCGAGCGCGAGCGCGCCGAAGAGGAGCGCCCCGATCACCAGGTGCCGCCGGCCGCGCCGGAGCGCGAGCGCCGCGCCGAGCCCCGCGAGGAGGAGCACCCCGACGCCGACGTAGGCGCCGTACTCCATCCACTCCCAGGGATGCGGATCGAAGTGCGCCGGGTGGGGGTGGCGGGCGACCAGCGCGTGGATCAGCTCGGGCAGCTCGAGCGCGTCCAGGAGCGGCGTCTGGCGGGGCGCGTCGGTCAGGGCGCGGGCGATCGGCGCCCACCGGGCGGCGCCGAGGAGGGTGGTCAGCCCGAGCGTGATCGCGCCGGCCCGGAGCGCCGGCCACCCCGGGCGACGGAGCGCGTCGAGCCCGAGCAGCAGGAGCGCGAAGGGGAACGGAGCGGTGCCGCCCTCGAAGAGCATCAGCGCCAGCGCGCCGGCGGAGAGCGCGCACCACCGCGGGTCGCCCTGGCCGCGCCGGAAGCCGTACAGCGCCCACGGCGCGAGGTGGAACGAGAGGAAGGTCGCGTGGCCGAGGACCCCGCGCCACGCGAAGAAGCCCCCGAACGCCCAGGCCGCGGCCGCGAGCGCGGAGGCGGCGGCGCCGAGGCCGTAGAGCCGGCGAGCCACCGCGTAGGTCCCCGCGAAGCCGGCCGCGTAGTGGGCGAGCACGAAGAGCTTGGAGCCGACCACGGTCCCGAAGGGCAGCCCGGTCAGCCACCAGGTGGGCGACCAGATCTGGGCCTGCGGCTGAGCCCACGCCGTCACCCCGCCGCAGTGATGCGGATCCCAGGTCGGCAGCTCGCCGAAGCGGAGCAGCGCGATCCGCGCCGCCTCCCACTGATGATGGAACCAGGGCCAGTCGCCCGGGCCGGCGGCGTCGAGCCGGAGCAGCGCCGGCAGGTAGGCGAGGGCCGCGAGCCCGAGCCCCGCGAGCCAGACCCAGCGCCGCTCCCCCCGCGTCATCGGCCCGCGGTCACCGGTGGAAGTAGAGGTCGCGGTCGAAGTTGAAGTAGGTCTCGATCGAGCGCTCGTAGTGGATCACGAAGTCGGCGCTGATCCACAGCGTCAGCGCCAGGCCGACCGCCGTCCAGAGCCGCGCCCACTTCACCAGGAACCGGTTGTGCCGCCACACCTGCGCCAGCGCGTAGGGCGAGAGCGACACGAGCAGGTAGAGCGTGATGTCGCGCCGGAGCCCCGGCCACGCCTCGGGCTGCTTCGCCCACTCGACGTCGACGGTGAAGTTCATCGAGTACATGACGAACAGGATCGCGAAGAGCCCGCCGCCGAAGAAGGTCGGCTTGCGCAGCAGACCCTCCAGGAAGTCGCCCGCCCCGAGGCAGAGGAACGGGTAGACCGGGATCATGTACCAGCCGAAGGTGTGGTTGCCGCTCCCGAGCCCGATGGCCACGAGGTAGGCGATCATCGGCACGGTGTAGACCGCCGCGTTCCGGAAGCCGCGCGACCAGACGCTCGCGCCGTAGGCGACCCAGAGGAAGAGCGACCAGCCGCGGCCCACGAGGTCGTGGTTGATGAGGATCGCGTCGAAGAAGCGCGGGAAGAGGTTCCAGTGCGTCGGCCGGCCGCCCTGCTTCGCGGTGGTCATCACGAAGACGTCCCAGTCGACGATCAGCGCGAAGACGAGCAGGAGCGAGGAGACCGCGAGGCCGATCACCGCCGAGAGCACCGCGCGCCGCGTCTCGCCCCGCTCGGCCGCCACCAGCATCACGAGCGCCGGCACCCAGACGGCGGCGGGGATCTTCGCGCAGGTGGAGAGGCCGGCGCAGATCGAGGCGAAGACGAGGTCACGCGTCTTGCGATGGTCGCGCCAGCGCAGGAAGAACAGCATCATCGCCAGCACGAGCACGACGAGGAGGTCCTCCTCCTTCACCACCCGGGTCTGGAGCGCGATGATCGGCAGGGTCGCGTAGAGCAGCGCCCCGAGCCAGGGCCCGGGGCCGGGGCCGAAGAGGCGCCGCCCGACGGCCACCATCAGGAAGATGGCGATCACCGCGAGCCCCATCGGCACGAGCCGGGTGTGCTTCAGCTTCGCGTCGAGCCAGTGCTCCGCCCCGCCGAGGTGAGCGGCCGCGCCGACGACGACGTGGAAGAGCGGCGGCTGCTCGAAGTAGGGCGTGATGACGGGCCGGCGCTCGCCGAAGTAGCGCGCCTCCTCCACCGTCACCGCGCCGCCGTAGGCCGCCGGCCAGATGGTCCAGCCGCGGGTGGTGCCGTCCTCGAGGAGCGACCAGCCGTTCCAGGTCGCGAACAGCTCGTCGGCGTTGTCGCGGAACTCCGGGATGACGTCGTAGTCCCAGGCCCGGTAGGCGGTGCCGAGGAGCGCGATCGCGATCGTCGCGAGCGTGCCCCAGCGTCGCCAGCGGACCCTCGGGCGCGCCGCGATCATCGCGAAGAAGAAGCCCAGGCCCCAGAAGAGCGCGCCCAGCCCCGCGGCCCACCAGAGCGCGACCCGGGACGCCGGCCAGGTGCCGCTCGAGGGGGTCAGGAGATCGTGCGGGACCGGCCGCCCGGGGCCGGGGCGGGTGTCCCACCCGAGGTGCAGGTAGGCGCTCCGCGGATCCGGGCGCCCGCGCTGCGGGTAGGGGAGCGCGCGGCCGCTCCAGTCGACCCGGAGGTCGTAGGTCCCCGGCGGGAGCGGGTCGTCACCGAGCGGCTCGCCGTCGACCCGGATCGTCGCGTCCCGGCGCGCGTCGATCGAGAGGTAGCGGGGCGGGCCCTCGGGGATCTCGAGGCGCGCGTAGAGCTCCGCGTCGATCTCCGGGAGATCCTCCGGGCGCTCCAGCCGGTCGAACGGCCAGCCCTGCACGTAGCGCGCGATCGGCCGGTGCACGTTCGGGAAGCTCGTCCGGTGCTCGACCGTGCGGTCGACCAGCACCCGGTCGCCCTCGGGCGTCGTCCAGTACCAGCGCGCGGCCCAGCCGTGCGCGAAGTAGGGGTCGGCGAGCGCGGCGAGCCCCAGCCAGGCGAGCGCCGCGACCACGCCGAGCCCGATCGCCCAGCGTCGGCGATCGCGGTCGGATTTCGCGGGGTTGCCTTCGGGCATCGGCGGGGGCCGAGCTTGGGTCATGGGGGAGGGGCGAGCAAGGACTCGTAGACGAAGGCGCTGAACGCCTCCGCGGTCCCCGGCGTCATCACGTGCCCCGCCCCGTGCCCGTACCAGCGCACCGGGTGACCGGCGTCGGTGAAGCGATCGACCAGCCGCTCGGCCATCGGGTAGGGGAGGAACGGATCGCCCCGCCCGTGCGAGACGAAGACCGGCATGTCCCGGTGACGCGCCATACGCGGCGTCCAGTCCTGCTCGGAGAGCAGCGTGCCGCTGAGCACCCCGAGCGCGGCGTACGGCCGCTCGGCGCGCAGGGCCAGGTCGCAGGCGAGCATCGCCCCCTGGCTGAAGCCGGCGATCACCGTCCGCTCCGGCGGCGCGCCCAGCTCTCGCTCCACCGCCCGCAGGAGCGCCGACGTCCGGGCCCGCGCCGCGGCCATGCCCGGCGGGCGGTGCCGGGTGAGCGCGTCGAGGGCGCCGTCGCGCAGCCTCCGCCGCAGCGGCCGGTCGATGAGCCACCACGCGCGCCGCGGGCCCTCCGGGATCGTCACCCCGAGCGGCCCCTCCGGGAAGACGAAGCGGGTCCCCGCCGGCACGTCCAGCCCGTCGCGCAGCGGCAGCTGGTCCTCCGCGAGCGACGCGAAGCCGTGCAGGTACACGAGCACCGGGCCGGACCCGCCGCCGCGCCCGTCGGTGCCGCCGGCCACGATCGCGCGCGCGTCGCCCGCCTCGAGCCAGCGCGAATCGAAGCGCGCCTTCGGCTGGTGCCCCTCGAAGCAGCCGACGGCGAGGAGCGCGATCAGCGGCAGGGCGGGGCGGCGCATGGCGTCGGTTACCCATCCCGGGGCCGGCTCGCAAGGCGGCCTTGACAGTCTTGTGAATCGCGTTCACGTTTGTGAACGTGGTTCACGAAACGCGATCCGGGGAGACGCCCCGCGCCCGACGGCGGGCGGAGACCACCGCGGCGATCGTGGAGGCGGCGCTGACCATCGTGACCGAGGAGGGCTTCGACGCCCTGACGATGAAGCGGCTGGCCGGCGAGCTCGGCTACGCCACCGGCGCCTTCTACCGCTACTTCCCCTCCAAGGACGCGCTGCTGCTCGCGGTGCAGCGCCGGGTGCTGGAGCTGCTCGCCGAGGACCTGGCGGAGGCCCGGGCCGCGATCGACGCGCGGCTGTCCGACGCGCCGGAGGCGGTGGCCGCGCTCGCCCGGATCGTCGCGCTGGCCCAGGTCTACGAGACGCTGCCGACCCGGCGCCCCGCGCACTTCCGGCTCCTCAGCCGGTGGCTGGGCGAGCCCGAGCCGATGGTGAGCACCGAGGCGGCGGCGCCCGCGCTGCCGACCCTCATCGCGCTCTTCGGCAGCGTGCCGGCCCTGCTCGCGGAGGCGGCGCACGTCGGCGCGCTGTCCGAGGGCGACGCGACGCGCCGCGGCTACCTGCTCTGGAGCGCGCTCCAGGGGGTGCTGCAGCTGCGCAAGCTCGACCGCTTCGGGGTCGAGGCGTTCCGCGCGGGCCCGCTCGCGCAGGAGCTGTATCGCGCCCTCCTCGTGGGATGGGGAGCGGCGGGGGCGGACGTGACCGACGCGCTGACGCGCGCGGCGAAGGTGAAGGAGGAGATCTCGTGAGCGTACTCTTCGGGTTCGTGGGGGGCCTGGTCGTCTGGACCTTGCTCGAGTACTTCATCCACCGCTTCGCGGGGCACGAGCGGAAGCTCGGCAAGCACGTCGCGCGGGAGCACCTCTCGCACCACGCGACGCCCGACTACTTCTCGCCGATGCGCAAGAAGGTCCTGCTCGCCGTCCCGGTGCTCGGCGGGCTGGCCGCGCTGCTCGTCCCCCTCGTCGGCTGGGGCGGCGCGGCGGTGGTCTTCGGCACCTTCGCCGGCTGGCGCTTCTACGAGGCGCTGCACCGCGCCACCCACCTGCGCGGGCCCCGCAACGCCTACGGCGAGTGGGCGCGGCGCCACCACCTGCACCACCACTTCCAGGCCCCGAAGAAGAACCACGGCGTCACCTCGCCGGTGTGGGACTGGGTGTTCGGCACGCTCGAGCGGCCCGAGACCATCCGCGTCCCCCGCCGCCACGTGCGCTGCTTCGCCTGGCTGCTCGGCGAGGGCGGCGAGATCGACCCGCGCTACGCCGGCACGTACTCGATCCGCTAGCCGCAGACGCGGTTGCGGCCGCCGCGCTTGGCGTCGTAGAGGCGCTCGTCGGCCTCCTTGACCAGCTCCTGCGGGTCCTCGACGTGCGGGCCCCAGGCGGCCACGCCGATGCTGACCGTCACCGGGATCTGGGTGCCCTCGAAGCGGAAGACGGCGCTCTCGACCGAGGCGCGGAGCTTCTCGGCCAGCTGGATCGCGCCCTCGCGGCCGACCTCCGGCACGATCACCCCGAACTCCTCGCCGCCGGTCCGCGCCGGCACGTCGTCGCGCCGCACCCGGGAGCGCACGAGCGCGCCGAGCTGCCGGAGCACGGAGTCGCCGGCCAGGTGGCCGTAGGTGTCGTTGATGCGCTTGAAGTGGTCGATGTCGAAGAGGACCAGCGAGAAATCGCGCTCGTAGCGGCGCGAGCGGGAGGCCTCGCGCTCCAGCGCCTCGTTGAAGAAGCGCTTGTTGTGCAGCTCCGTGAGGCCGTCCACCGTCATCAGGCGGTAGATCTCCTCGTGGTACTGCGCCTCCATGTTGCCGCTCACGATGAACTTGAAGATCGTGCGGCCGATCTTGAGCTGGTCGCCGTCCCGCAGGGCGACCTCGTCGACGAGCTCGTCGTTGACGTAGGTGCCGTTGGTCGAGCCGAGATCGCGGATGACGTAGCCGTTGCGCTCGCGGCTGATCCGGGCGTGGTTGCGCGACACGCTCTCCTGATCGAGCTGCACGTCGCACTTGGACGAGCGTCCGATGACGGTGGGCTCCGTGCCCAGGGGCACCCGTCGCCCGAGGTCGTCGCCGTAGATGATCACCAGGCACCCCTCGCGGGAGTCGTCCCCCTTCTTTCCGGGGGCCTTGGTGATGACGGTGACGACCGTCTTGTTCGGGTTGGTGGTCCGCTCGTCTTCCATGCGGTTCCGGCGCTCATTGTGACCGACCCGCGGCCGAAGCGAAAGAAGAGGGCGGGCGCCGGCGGTTTTTTGACCCGCCGATCGGGGCTCCGTAGCTTCGGCCCCGATGCGGTGGCTCTCCAGGCGGACGCTCTCCATCGCGGGCGCGGTGGCCCTCGTGGGCGTGGCGATCGGGTTCCTGAGCGGGCCGATCAGCGCCGACGCGCGGCGCACGCCGCCCGCCGCCGACGGAGCGACGGCGACGGCCGCGCCCGCCCGGAGCCCGGCCCGACCGGCCCCGCCCCGCGGCCGCACCTTCCCGGGCCTCGACCCGCTCCAGCACCGGGTGGAGGACGGGGTCACGGTCGCCGATCTCACCGACGGCTCGACCGCGATCCTCTCCCTCGATCCCGGCCTGCAGGCGCACGTCGCCGAGGTCTACTCGAGCTACGAGGTGCCCTGGGGCGCGCTGGTGGCCCTCGACCCGCGCAGCGGCCGGGTGCTCGCCTACGTCTCCCACTCGAGCGCCGACCCGAACGCGGGCGACCTCGTGCTCGACCCGGGGCCGCCGACCGCCAGCGTCTTCAAGGTCGTGACCGGCGCCGCCCTGATCGACGCCGGCGTCCAGCCCGACGCGCCGGTCTGTTACCACGGCGGCGCCAGCCGGCTGATGGGGCACAACCTCGAGGACGACCCGTCGCGGGACCGCCGCTGCGCCAGCCTCGCCGAGGCGATGGGCGGCTCGATCAACAGCGTCTTCGGCAAGCTCGCCGACCGCCACCTCGACGCGCCGACCCTCCAGCGATACGCGCACGCCTTCGGCTTCGGCCACGCGCTCCCCTTCGACGTGCCCACCCGGGTCAGCCCGACCGAGGTCCCCGGCGACCGGCTGGAGCTGGCCCGCACCGCCGCCGGCTTCTGGCACAACTACATGTCGCCGCTGCACGGCGCGCTCGTCGCCGCGACGATCGCGAACGACGGCCGCATGCCGCGCCCGACCCTGGTCGACCAGGTCATCGACGGCCGCGGCCGCGAGAGCTACCGGGCCGAGCCCGAGGTCTTCCGCGAGGTCATCCCGAGGACCACCGCCCGCGCGGTCGGCCGCATGATGGTCGAGACGACCCGCCGCGGCACCGCGCGCCGCTACTTCTTCGACCCGCGCGGCAACGCCTTCCTCCCCGGCATCGAGGCCGCGGGCAAGACCGGCACCCTCGCCAGCGACGATCCGTACCGCGGCTACACCTGGTTCGTCGGCTACGCCCCGGTCGACGAGCCCCAGATCGCGGTGGCGGCCCTCGTGATCAACGAGCCCCGCTGGCGCATCAAGGGCGCCTACGCCGCGCGCGAGGCCATGCGCTACTGGCTCGTGCAGCGCCCCCGACAGCAGGCCGCGGCCGCCCGCGCCGCGTCGCGCTGAGCACCCCGCCCGTCACGCGGGTCCGAGAGACCGGGGACGCTCGTCGTCATATCGTCATTCGGCTGAACGAGAGACCGGGGACGCTCGTCGTCATATCGTCATTCGGCTGAACACGGGCCAGCCGGCAGGGGCCGCGTCCGAGACCGAGACCGAGACCGAGTCCGAGTCCGAGTCCGAGTCCGAGTCCGAGACCGAGACCGAGCCCGCGACCGCGAAACCGAGTCCGAGTCCGAGTCCGAGTCCGGCGCCGAATCCGAGTCCGGCCCCCGCTGCCGCTGCCGCTCCCCGCTGCCGGCCTCGCTGCCGCTGCCGCTCCCCGCTGCCGGCCCCGCCGCCGCTGCCGTGCCTCGCCGCCGGCTACGCCCCCGTCGAGTCCGTATGAGAGGCAGACGTGTTGGCGCCTCGTCCTCCTCCTCCGACGGTGCCGGACGCGGCCGGGCGAGTAAAGGACGCCTGCGGCGCCGGCTTCGCCGGCTGCGGGCCCTGCGGGCCCTTGTCCCTGACTAGCCCGACCGCGCCCGGCCTGAGAGGAGGCGGAGGACGATGCGGGACACACCGTCGCGCGGGCCGCCTCTCGGAGAGAACGATGCTGAACATCACCTCGGAAGCGATCGACTGGCTCACGCGGGTGCGGCCGGTCTGGGAGGCCATCGCGAAGCAGGACAAGAACCTCGCTCGGCAGCTGCGCGACAGCGCGTCGAGCGTGGTCGGCAACCTCGGCGAGGGCGAGAACCGGCGGGGCGGACAACAGCGGGAGCGGTTCGAGACGGCCTACGGCTCGGCCGGCGAGGCGCGGGTGTGGCTGCTCGCGGCCGCGGGGCTCGGCTACGTCAGCCAGGAGACGGTCGCGCGCCTCGCGGACTGGGCGGATAAGGTCCGGGCGGTGACCTGGAAGATGATGCACTGACGAAGCGCGGCGGCTCCGGCTTCGGTCGGAGCCGTCGCTCGCTTCCCGCGCAGCTTCCTGTCGAGAGACCGGGGACGCTCGTCGTCATATCGTCATTCGGCTGAACGAGAGACCGGGGACGCTCGTCGTCATATCGTCATTCGGCTGAACACGGGCCAGCCGGCAGGGTCCGCGTCCGAGACCGAGACCGAGACCGAGTCCGAGTCCGAGTCCGAGTCCGAGTCCGAGTCCGAGTCCGAGACCGAGACCGAGACCGAGTCCGGGTCCGAGTCCGAGTCCGAGTCCGAGTCCGAGTCCGAGTCCGAGTCCGAGTCCGAGTCCGAGTCCGAGTCCGAGTCCGAGTCCCTCGTTCTCGACGTGCATCAGGGGAGGGGGGAGGTGGGAGGCGAAGAGGAATAGGTGGCGCTGGCGAGGTGAGCTCGGCGCTGCGCCCGCTGCCGCTGCCGCAGCCGTTCTTGCTGCCGCAGCCGTTCTTGCTGCCGCAGCCGTTCTTGCTGCCGCTGCCGTTCTTGCTGCCGCTGCCGTTCTTGCTGCCGCAGCCGTTCTTGCTGCCGCTGCCGTTCTTGCTGCCGCAGCCGTTCTTGCTGCCGCTGCCGTTCTTGCTGCCGCAGCCGTTCTTGCTGCCGCAGCCGTTCTCGCTGCCGCAGCCGTTCTTGCTGCCGCAGCCGTTCTCGCTGCCGCTGCCGCTGCCGCGTCCGCCTGCCGCTGCCCGCGAGTCGCGCCGAGCTCGATGGGCGTCCCTGCGGGCTGGCTGTCTCGCGAGCTAGCAGCTCGGGCCGCCTCGCTTCCTCTCTCTCCTCGCTTCCCTCTTCCTCGCTTCCTGCGAGTCGGAGGTCCAGCTAGGCGTGCGGTGCTGTACCCCCCGTCTCGACAGCACCGAGTCCCCCCTCCGGGCATGCGACCACTCCCTCGAGGTGCACCGAGAGCTCGCGTCGAGGGGGGGCACCCCCTCCGCACGAGCACCGAGTGCTTCCTTCGCGGGGGTCGAGGGCCTCGCGACGAGCTCTCGGTGCTCGCCAAGGGGGGGCTGCCCCCCTCGACGCGAGCTCCGACACCTCCTGCGTCGCCGCTCGTTCGCGCGAGAGGTGCTGTCCGTGCTCCTCGAGGGGAGGTGACCCCCCGTCCCACGAGCTCTCGGTGCTCCCGAGAGGGAGGTCCACCCCCGCTCGGGGGGCACCGAGCGCTCCGCACTCGGAGGGGCGCGGTCAGGCGAGGGCGGCGCGCGCGACCTCGACGTCGACGAGGCCCTCTTTGACGAGCTCCCGGAGGTGCATCTCGAAGGTCTGCATGCCGTAGGGGTGGCGGCCGCGCTCCATGATGTCCTTGAGCGGGACGTTGCCCTCGGGCTTGCGGATGGTCTCGCGGGCGGTCCCGGTCACCACCAGGATCTCGGCGGCGAGGACCAGGCCCTGGCCGTCGGCGCGGGGGAGGAGGCGCTGGGCGATGATGCCCTTGAGGTTGTCGGCGAGGCGCTCGCGGGTCTCCTGCGCGTCGCGCTCGCCGACCAGGGCGAGGATGCGGCCCACCGTGCGGCTCACGTCGGGGGTGTGCAGGGTCGAGAGCAGGAGGTGGCCGGTCTCCGCCGCCTTGAGGCCGATGTCCATCGTCTCCTCGTCGCGGATCTCGCCGACGAGGATCACGTCCGGGGACTGCCGCAGGGCGGCGCGCAGCGCGGTCGCGAAGTCGTCGGTGTCGATGCCGACCTCGCGCTGGCTGATGAGGCTGTTGCCGTCCTGGTGGATGAACTCGATCGGATCCTCGATGGTCACCACGTGCGAGCGACGCTGCTCGTTGATGTGGCCGATCATCGCGGCGAGGGTGCTCGACTTGCCGTTGCCGGCCGCGCCGCAGACCAGGATCATGCCGCGCTCGATCTCGGCGAGCTTGCGGGCCACCGGCGGGAGGCGCAGCGCGTCGAAGCTCGGGATGCGCAGCGGGATGGCGCGCAGGGCGAGCGCGAAGGTGCCGCGCTGGCGGTAGACGTTGGCCCGGTAGCGGCCGACGCCGGGCACCGAGTAGGCGGTGTCGTACTGCTGCAGCCCCTCGAGGGTGCCGGTGAAGGGGGAGCTCGCGAGCACGATGCGGGCGAGGTCCTTGGTCTGCTCGGGCCTGAGCTTCTCCCCCTGCAGATAATGCAAAGAGCCGCCGACGCGGAACGCCGGCGGCTGACCCACCTTGAGCAAGATGTCGCTGGCTGCGTACTGCTGCCCCTTCTTCAAGAGGGCATGGAGCGCCGACTCTTCCATCGGCGCCCAGTCTATCCGAAGTCAGGCCTCCGCGGGGTCGCGGCGGCGGACGACGAGCGTGTTCATGCGCTCCGTCTCCTCGAACTGGCGACGGTAGGCGCGGGCCTCGCGCATCGTCTCGAAGGGGCCGATGCGGACGCGGTACATCGTGCCGCGGTTCTCGACCTCGGCCCGCACCACGAAGGCGCGGTGCCCCCGGGAGCGCAGGCCGGCGGCGAACGCCTCGGCGCCCTCGGGCGAGTCGTAGCTGATCACCTGCACGGTGTACTCGCCGTCGTGACCCGCGGGCGCCGGCTCGGCCGGGGCGGCCGGGAGCGACGAGGCGACGAGCGGATCGGTGGCCGCGGTGCGGGCGAGCGCGTCGCTCCCCGGGCCGGCGAGGGTGCCGGCGGGCAGGGCGGCGGGCAGCGCCGCCTCGACCCGGGCCCGGTCCAGCCCGGCCTGCATGGGCGGCAGGTGCTCCAGGGGATCGGGGTGGGCCAGCTCCGCCGCCGCGGCCGCGACGACCGCCGCGACCTCGGGCCGCTCGTCGGCCGGGCCCAGCGCCTCGGGGAAGCGGAGGTCGGTGCGGTCCAGCTCCGGCAGCGGCGCCTCCTCCTCGTCCTCCACCGGCGCGAGGCCGGCGGCGCGATCGAGGCGCGCGAGCGGATCGTCCTGGGCCACGTCCTCCTCGGCCGACCAGCCGACGACGCTGCCCATCGCGAACACGAGCGCGACCGTCACGCCGATGAGCAGCGCCACCAGGGCCAGGGGCCGACCCTCTCCCTCGTCCTCGCGCTCTCGGATCTGCTCGAGATCCCGCATCGCACTGTCCATCCGTACACTCCCTTACGTTGTGCTACCTGTCCTACATGTAGGAGACAGGAGCACCGGGAGTCAAAGAAAGTGCGGCGGGGGCGATCTACCAGGTCAGCTTGAACGAGAAGTCGAGCGGGGTCTTCTGGTCGAGCTCGATCTTGCAGTCGGCGCCGTGCACCAGCTTGAGGGCGGTGTCGAAGGTGCCGAGGTTGTGCACCGGGCCGAGGAACTCGCCGGTGAAGTCGAAGACGCCGGTGTTGGCGCCGGTCTGCCGGAAGCGCCGCTCGCCGTAGGAGGCGAGCAGCCCGTAGCCGTTGGGCGCGGCGCCGAGCAGGCGGGTCGGATCCTTGCCCGCGAGCAGGGCCATCGTCTTGCCCGCGATCGAGTCGAAGAAGGTGTCGACCGCGCTCGCCCCGATCCGGTGCACCGCGAGATCGAAGCCGCCCTCGCCCGGGGCGAGCAGGCGCGCCGCCTCCTCCTCGTAGCGCAGGAAGTCGCCCATCGCGTACTTGCTCATCGCGTCGTGCTTCTGCCCGGGGATGCCGGCCGCCTCCTTGGCCTGCTCCACCGCGTCCGGGCCGAGGGCCTTCTCGAGCGCGCGGTCGACGGACTGGAAGACGATGCCGCGCAGGGTCTCACCGCCGGACAGCAGCTCACGGCGGTGGGAGAGGGCCACCTCTTCGGGGGTCGTGGGGCGAAATTTCATCGAAGTCATGGTCGCATCCTTCGGAGGGAGTCCGCTATCCTCGTACGGGAGGATGGTCGGTGCAGTGAACCGACCGGAGCCAGGGTGCCGAGAGACAGGCTGCCGAAAGCATTCGATCGAGCCATCGCGGTCGTGGGCGTGGGTTGCGTCCTTCCCGACGCGTTCCGGGTGGACGCCTTCTGGAAGAACACGCTCGCGGGACATCGCGCGCTGCGCACCCTCTCGGGGGGCCCGTACGCCTGGGAGCGCTACCACGATCCGGACGGTTTGGATACCGAAAGGTCCGCGTCGATCGTCGGGGCGCGGGTCGACGGGTGGTCGTTCGACTGGCGGCGCTTCCGGGTGCCGCCGAAGGACGTGGAGACGGTCAACCCGCTCGCCTTCATGACCGTCGACGCGGGCGCGCAGGCGCTCGACGCGGTGAAGGTGCTCCCCAAGGAGCGCGCCGGCGTGTTCCTCGGCGCGACCGGCTTCGGCTGGCAGCGCGACGCCGCGCTCCGCATCCGCATGGGCGAGATCGAGGACGCGCTGCGCGGCGCGCTGGAGGCGAGCGGCCGGAGCCTCGCGACCCTGGAGACGGTCCGCGCGCGCCTCGACGCCCGCCTCGGCCCGGTCACCGACGACACCATCGTCAACGGCCCCTCCTCGGTGGCCGGCGGGCGCCTGTCGATGATCTACGACCTGCGCGGCCTGCACTACGCGGTGGACGCGGGCTTCGCGTCGGCGCTCGCGGCGCTCGAGGTCGGCGTGCGCAGCCTCCGGGACGGAACCCTCGACCTCGCGCTGGTCGGGGGCGCCAGCGAGCTGCTCGCGCCGCTGGAGCTGATCGCCTTCAGCCGGCTCGGCGGGCTGTCCGGCGGCGACGTGACGCCCTTCGACGCGCGCGCGCGCGGCACGCTGCTCGGCGAGGGCGTGGCGATGTTCGCGCTCAAGCGCCTCGCCGACGCGGTGCGCGACGGGGACGAGGTCTGGGCGGTCGTGCGCGGCGTGGGCGGCGCGTCGGACGGGCGCGGGCGCTCGCTCCTCGCCCCCGACCCCGACGGGCAGGCCCGCGCCATGCGGCGCGCCTACGAAGACGCCAGGGTCGATCCCGCGGAGCTCCGCTTCGTCGAGTGCCACGCCACCGGCACCCCGGTCGGCGACCGGAGCGAGATGATGGCGCTCAGCCAGGTGGCGCCGCGGGGCACCTGGATCACCAGCGGCAAGGCGGCGCTCGGTCACCTCCGCGGCGGCGCCGGCGCGGTCGGGCTGCTCCGCGCCATCCTCGCGCTGAAGCACCGCGTCTTGCCCGCGCAGCCGGCCTTCGAGTCGCCGAGCGAGGCGGTCGAGGCGAGCGGCCTCGAGGTGCCCCGCGAGAACCTCCCGCTCGAAGGCGACGGTCCGCTCTTCGCGGGCGTGAGCGCCTTCAGCTTCGGGGGCGTCGACTATCACGCGGTGCTCGAGCGCTTCGATCCCGAGCGCCACCGGCCGCCTCCGCGGGCGCGCCCGGCCCCGAAGCCGCAGCCCATCGCGATCGTGGGCATGGGCGGCGTCTTCCCCGGCGCCGACGACGTGCCGACGTTCTGGGAGCGGCTGCTCGAGGGCTACGACGCGACCCGCGAGGTGCCGAAGGAGCGCTGGGACGTCGACCGCTATCATCAGCCCGACGGTGAGGCCCCCGACAAGAGCTACACCCGGCTCGGCTGCTTCCTCGACCGCTTCCCGGAGGCGGACCCGAAGTGGCGCATCCCGCCGGCCGCGCTCGCGACCCTCGACCCCGGCCACCTCGTCTGCCTGCGCGCCGCCGAGGAGGCGCTCGCCGACGCGGGCGTCGACCCGGAGGGCTGGGGCCCGCGCGCGCGCACCGCGGTGATGCTCGCGTTCCTCCCCTACCAGGGGAAGAAGTTCCTCGCCGACGTCCGGGTGAACTTCCGCGAGGTCCGCGCCGAGCTCGAGGCGGCCCTCGCCGAGGCGGGCGCGTCGCCGGAGGAGATCGCGAAGATCTCCGAGGACGCCGCGGCGCGCTTCTCGGCCGGCCTGCCGCCGCTCGGCGAGGACACCCTGACCGGCTACCTCGGCAGCCTGAACGCGGGGCGCATCGCCCACCGCTTCGATCTGCAGGGGCCCCACTTCGTCGTCGACGCCGCGTGCGCGTCGACCCACGCGGCCGTGCACGCCGCGGTGCAGGCGCTGCGGCACGGGACCGCCGACTGGGCGCTCACCGGCGGCGTCTGGGCGGACATGCAGCCCGAGTTCTTCGTCGGCGCGTGCCGCTTCAACGCGCTCAGCCCGACCGGGAGCACGCCCTTCGACGCGAGGGCCGACGGCTTCATCCCGGGCGAGGGCGGCGGGGTGCTCGTCCTGCGCCGCCTCGACGACGCGGTCCGGGACGGGCAGCGCGTCCACGCCGTCATCCGCGGCGTCGGCGGCTCGAGCGATGGCAAGGGTCGATCCGTGCTCGCCCCGACGCAGGAGGGCGAGGCGGAGGCGATGCGCCGCGCGCTCGAGGAGGCCGAGCTGGTCGGCGCCGACATCGGCTACGTCGAGTGCCACGGGACCGGGACCGCGCTCGGCGACGTGGTGGAGGCGCACGCGTGCGCGGACGCGTTCGGCGCCGACGGGGAGGGCGCGCCGCGCGAGGCCCCGCTCCGCATCGGGTCGGTCAAGTCCAACATCGGCCACCTCAACGCGGCCGCCGGGGTGCCGGGCATCATCAAAGCCGCGCTCGCGCTGCGGGAGGGCGTGATCCCGCCGTCGCTCAAGGTCGCCGCGCCCAACCCCAAGATCGACTTCGCGGGGCGCAACCTCGAGGTGGTGCGGGCCGCCACCCGCTGGGATCGACCGCCCGGGGGCGCGCGCCGGGCCGGGGTCAGCTCGTTCGGGGTCGGCGGCGCCAACATGCACGTGATCCTGGAGGAGCACCGCGCGCAGGGGACGGCCCGCGAGACCCCGGAGGCGCCGCGGCTCGAGCCCTCCGCGCTGCCCCCGATCGCGTCGGTGGCGGCGGCCACGCCCGCGGCGCTCGTGCCCCAGTTCGAGGCGCTCGCGCGCGCCTACGCCGACGGAGGCGTCGAGGCGCTCGCCCGCCCGGTCGGCGGCGGCCCGGTGCGCGCCGCCATCGTCGCGCCGACGCCGGACGAGCTCGCCCGGCGCGTCCGCCTGCTCGCGGCGGCGGTGGAGCGCGACCGCGGCTTCGGCTTCCTGCGCGCGCAGGGCGTCTTCGTCGCCGCGGCCGGCTCGCCGGTGGTCGCCACCTTCCCGGGGCAGGGCTCGCACTACGCCAACATGGGCCGCGCGCTCGCGGGCGCCGAGCCGGTGTTCCGGGCCATCGTCGAGAAGTTCGACGACGCCTACCAGACGATGACCGGCCGGCGCCTCACCGCGTCGTTCTGGACCGACTCGCCGGAGACCTGGGAGCAGCACGACGAGGACATCCACTGCGCGGTGATGGCGATCAACGTCGCGCTCCACCGCATGCTGGCCGAGCGGGGCCTCGCGCCCTTCGCGCTGGTCGGGCAGAGCGCGGGGGAGCTGTCGGCGCTCGTCGTCGCCCGCAGCCTCTCGATCGCCGACGGGCTCCGCGCGGTCTGGGAGCGGACGCTCGCGGTGCTCGCGCTCGAGCGCGACGACCCCGGGCGCATGATCTCGATCCGGGCCGGCAAGGAGCGCGTCGAGCCGCTGCTGGTCGGCCTCTCGGGCTACGCGGCCATCGCCGCCGACAACGGCCCGGGCGCCTGCATCGTGAGCGCGGACCGGAAGGCGCGGAACATCCTGGTCACGCGCCTGACCGACAGCGGGATCGAGCACTCGGTGCTCGCGGTCTCGCACGGCTACCACAGCGCCCTGATCGCCGACGCGCGCCCCGCCTACCAGGCCGCGCTGCGCACGCTGTCGTTCGCCGAGCCGAGCCTCCCCATCTGGTCGACGATCACCGGGGGCCCGCTCTCGGCGGTGCGTCCGGACGGGATGCCGGAGCACCTCGCGTCCCAGTTCGTCGAGCCGGTGCGGCTCCGCGGCGCGATCGAGGGCGCGCACCGCGCCGGCGGCCGGCTGTTCGTGGAGTGCGGGCCGAAGTGGCCGCTCACCACCTTCACCGAGGCCATCCTCGGCGAGCGCGAGCACGTGGCGCAGGCGACCCTGCACCCCAAGGTCGGCGAGACGGAGTCCGCGGCCCGCGCGATCGCGTGTCTGGCGGTGCACGGGCACCTCGCCGGCTGGCCCGGCGTCCGGCGCAAGCGCTCCAGCTCCGGGGTGATGCCCGTCGGGAGCGCGCCGCCCGAGCCCGAGGTGGAGGCGCCGTCTCCCGCGGAGGCGCAGGACGGCTTGCAGGACGCCGCGCGCTCGGTCGCCGAGCTCGCGTCGGTGGGCGCCCGGGACGGGGCCCCGAGCCGCGAGGCGCTGATCGCGCTGCTGCGTCAGATCCGGGATCTCATCGACGAGACGCTCGGCGCGCCCCCGGTCGAGGCCGAGGCTCGCCGGCAGGCGGTGAACGACCCGGAGCGCTTCCCCAGCGAAGCGCCGACCGATCGCCGCGCGCCGGTCGCGCTCGTCCGCGTGCCGAGGCCGGCGCCGCGCCTCCACTCGAGCCGGCCTTCGAGCCGGCCGTCGAGCGTGCCGCCGATGAGCGCGTCCGAGCTCGAGGCGCGCCTGCGGGAGGCCTTCGCCGGTCGGACCGGCTACCCGGTCGAGATGCTCGAGCCGGGGCTCGACCTCGAGGCGGATCTCGGCATCGACACCGTCAAGCAGGTGGCCGTGCTCGGGGGGCTGCGCGAGGAGCTCGGGCTCACGCTGGACGCGGCCTTCGTGCCGCGGGACCACCCGACCATCGCGGCGATGGCCCGCTACCTCGAGGGGCGAATGCAGGCCGCCGCGCCGACCTCGGGGACCCGGGAGAGCCTCGGCGCGTTCGCGGCCGCCGGGCGCTCGAGCGCCGCCCTCGCCGAGAAGGGGCTGCTCGACCGGCTGCAGCGCGCGTTCGCCCAGCGCACCGGCTACCCGGTGGAGATGCTCGAGCCGAGCCTCGACCTCGAGGCCGACCTCGGGGTCGACACCGTCAAGCAGGTCGCGGTGCTCTCGGCGCTGCGCGCGGAGCTCGGCCTCGCGCCGGACGAGACCTTCGAGCTGCGCCGGCACCCGAGCCTCGGATCCCTCGCGCGCTACCTCGCGACCCGGATCGCCGCCGCCGCGCGCGCGCTCCGGGAGCCGTCGAGCCTCCCGCCCCGCGGTCGCACCAGCTGGCCGGCCGCGCACACCCCGGGGACGCTGCGCGCGGACATGCGGCGGCGGCTCGTCGACGCCTTCGCGCGGCGGACCGGCTACCCGGAGGAGATGCTCGAGACCGATCTCGACCTCGAGGCGGATCTCGGCATCGACACCGTGAAGCAAGTGGCGGTGCTCTCCGAGGTCCGCGAGTCGATCGGCCTCGAGGTGGACGAGACCTTCGAGCTCCGCGTGCACCCGACGCTCGGGCACCTCGTCGACTACTTCGTCGCTCGGGTCGGCGGGACCCGGCGCTCGCCGGCGCCGCGGGAGCGCCGCTCCAGCCTGCCGGCCGCCCCGACCAGCGAGGTGGGGGCGCTGCTGCGCCGCGCCTTCGCCGAGCGCACCGGCTACCCCGAGGAGATGCTCGACGAGGAGCTCGAGCTCGAGGCGGACCTCGGCATCGACACCGTCAAGCAGGTCGCGGTGCTCGGGCAGGTGCGCGAGAGCCTGCAGCTCGCGCCCGACGCCGACTTCGTGCTGCGCGACCACCGCACGCTCGCCGACCTCGTCGCCTACTTCCGCGGGCGCCTCGCCGGGGCCGCGCCGCCCGCCTCGAGCTTGCCTCCGCCGCGCCCGGGCCCCGCCTGGCCGGCCACCGAGGTGGCGAGCGCCGCCTTCTCGCCGCGGAGCGAGGGCACCGGGCCGTCCCCGCACGATCCGGCCGCGCGGGTGGTGACCGACGGGCGGCTGGTGGAGCTCGCGCTCGGCGCGCTCCCCGACGAGGCGGCGTTCACCCTGCGCGAGCTCGGCTTCGACCGGCCGGCGCTGGTGCCGGAGGCGGGGCGGCTCACCCTGAAGGTCGAGCGGGAGGAGCGGGCCGCGCCTCGGATCCGGGTCTGCCGGGACGGCGAGCTCTGCCTCGCCTTCGAGGTGTCTCCGGACGCGCCGCCGGGGGCCGCCGCGCTCTCCCCCGAGCTGGCGTCGGCGCTCGACGCGCGCTGGGGAGACAACGCGAGCGCGATCGGCGAGGAGCTCGGCCGCCCGGCGCCGCTGAGCCGCGGCTTCGTGTGCGCGCCGAGGTGGGATCAGGTGGCCAGCGAGCACGCGATGAGCGGGGAGCCCTGGCGACGCCGGGCCGCCGACCTGATCGAGCTCGGGCTCTGGCAGGCGGTGCTCGCCTGGTCGCATCAGCTCGGCGCCACGCACCTCGTGCGCGGGGCGGCCCGGGTCTGGCTCCGGGCGGTGCCCCCGCCCGGCGCGCGGGTCCGCGCCGTCACCCAGCTGCGTCCCCGGAGCGGCGGGCGCGCGCGCGCCGACACCCTGCTCCACGACGCTGACGGCGCCTGCTTCGGCGGCGTGGAGGGCATCGAGGGGGTCGCGATCGGCGCGCCCGCGCTCGACGTCACCCGCGGCGGAGAGGCGGTCGCGCGCTGGCAACACCTCTCGCGTCGCCTCACCGGGCCGATCCTCCCGGGGGAGGACGTCGGATGGTGAGCCGGGTCATCGGGTGGTCGGCGTGGTTGCCGGGCGCGCGGGGCGCCGACGAGGTGGCGGCGCGGATCGACGCGGCGGAGCCCGCGTTCGAGACGCTGCCGGAGCTGCGCTGGAGCTGGGACGTCTTCGCGGCCGAGATGCCGCCGGGCCACGCGCGCTGCGAGCGGGGCGCGATCCTCGGCGAGCCGGAGGTCGACTGGCGCGCCCTGAAGCTGCCGCCGCTCTCGGTCGCGCGCATGCACGCGATGGAGAAGGTGGCGCTCGAGGTGATGGCCAGCGCGCTGCGGGACGCCGGCGTCGCCCCCCGCAGCCCCGTCGGCGAGCGGGTGCGCGTCTATCTGGCGGCCACCACGCTCGGGCCCGATCCCCGGACCGATCACGGCCGCCGGATCCGTCGGCACGAGCTGGCGCGGCCGGTCGCGCGGGCGCTGGAGGAGAAGGTCCCCGAGCGCGCGGAGGAGGTGCGGGAGTACGTCGACAGCCTGTTCAACCTCGTCGCGCCGCCGGTCGAGCCCGACAGCATGATGAGCTCCGCGAGCATCCTCGCCGGCCGCATCTGCAACCTGTGGGATCTGCGCGGCGGGCACGTGGCCATCGACGGCTCGGCCGCGTCGTCGCTCGCGGCGCTCGAGGCGGCGCTCGAGGATCTCGCCGACGGCGCCTGCGACGTCGCGCTGGTGGCCGCCGTCTCGCCGATGCTCACCGCCTCCGGCATGCTCGCGATGGCGCACCGGGGCTTGCTCGGCGCGGCGGCGCCCCGGCCCTTCTTCGCCGGCGCGGACGGCGCGCTGCTCGGGGAGGGGGCGGCGGCGCTCGTGCTCGACCGCGGCGCGACCGAGGGCGCGCGGACCCGCGGCTGGATCGAGGCGGTCGCCGGGGCGACGCTGCCTCGCCGGGGCCGCCATCGCCTTCGGGACGCGGTGGCCCGGGCGACCGCGGACGCCTTCGAGCGCGCCGGGGTCTCGGCCGAGGCGGCGGCGTTCGTCGCGTCGCGCGCCGCGGGCGTCCCGGCGGTGGAGCGCGAGGAGGCGGCCGCCCTCGCCGACGTCTTCGGCAGCGCGGCGCGCGCCCGGGGCCTGCCGCTCGCCTGCCACAGCCCGGTCTTCGGTCACCTCGGCCCGGCCTCGGGGCTGGTCGCGACGCTGCACGCGCTGATGGCCCTGGAGCGCGGCAGCCTTCGCGCGCCCCTCGTGGACACGGGCGCGGAGGAGGCGCTCGCGCCGGGGCTGCGGGTCGGAGCCGAAGATCAGCCGCTCGCGCCGGACGCGCGCGCGGGGGTGAGCGACGCGGGCCTCGCCGGCCGCGCCTACCACGCGGTCGTCGCCGGCCCGGAGGCGCGCCGGGCGCCGCGCATCGAGGCGACGCCGACGCCCGAGCCGCTCGCGATCACCGGGCTCGGGATGGTCGTGCCGGGCGCGGACGGCGTGGACGCGTTCTGGGACAACGTCGCGCGGCGGGTCGAGTCGATCGGAGATCTGCCGGCGAGCCGCTGGGACGTCGACTCGTTCATCGACGCGTCGGAGGAGCTGGGCGCGATCCTCAAGACGCGGCTCGCGGCGCCGGTGCGCCTCCCCGCGCCCGACCCGGCGCGCTTCCGCCTCTCGCCCTCGGCGCTCGAGGAGATCGATCCCGCGGTGCTGCTCTCGATGGCGAGCGCCGAGCAGGCCATCGACGACTCGGGCGGGGTGGAGGGCTGGGCCAAGCACCGGGTCGCGGTCACCGCCGGGCAGCTCTCGCTGCGCTGGAGCGAGGCCGAGCTGGAGAAGCGCGTGCTCTTCGCCGGGCACGTCGCCCTCGTCGCCCAGGCGATGCGCGAGTCCGGCTTCGACGGCGCGCGGGTCGACGCCGTCATCGAGGCGGCCCGGGGCGCCTTCGAGGGCCCGCGTTTCGGCGGCCAGGCCCTCGGCGCCCGCACGAGCCTGGAGTGCGCGGCCCACGTCGCGCGCTTCTGGGGGCTGACCGGACCGGTGCTCTCGGTGGACGCGGCCTGCGCCTCCTCGATGGCCGCGATCGAGCGCAGCGCCCGGAAGCTCGCGCGCCGGGAGGCGGACGCCGCGATCGCGATCGGCGTCGCCTACAACCTGCTGCCCGAGTACTACATCGTGCTCAGCATCCTCGGCGCGCTCTCGCCCCGCGGCGCCCCGCCGTTCCACCTGGGCGCGGACGGCTTCGTGCCCGGGGAGGGCGCGGCCGCGATCGTGCTCGAGCGGCTGAGCGACGCGCAGGCCCGCGGCGCGAAGGTGCACGCCGTGATCCGCGCGCTCGGGGTGTCCAGCGACGGCGCCGGGCTCAGCATCTTCGCGCCCAACAGCGAGGGCGAGCAGCGCGCGATCCGGCGCGCGCTCGAGCTCGGCGGGTGGAGCCCCCGCGACGTGGACCTGGTCGAGGCCCACGGCACCGGGACGAAGCTCGGCGACGAGACCGAGATCCACTCCTACGCCGCCACCTACGGTGACCGGGATCCGACCCGCCCGCTGACGGTCGGCACGGTGAAGTCGCAGGTCGGCCACCTCAGCTCGGCCGCCGGCATGGTGGGCATCGTCAAGACGGCGCTCGCGGTGCGGGAGGGCGTCTTGCCGCCGACCCTGGGCGAGGATCCGAGCCCCGAGCTGACCCAGGGGCCCCTGCGGCTGCCGGCGCACGCCCGGGCGTGGGTGGCGCCGGAGGGCCGGGCGCGCCGGGCGGGGGTGAGCGCCTTCGGGCTCGGCGGGATCAACTACCACGTGCTGCTCGAGGAGGCGCCGACGCCGCCCGAGGAGCGCCGGGAGCGCGCGCGCGGCCTGCCCCAGGCGCAGCTCCCGGCCCGGGATCCGCTCGCCGATCGCTTCGAGGTCGAGCTGACCCCGGTGAGCCTCGGCGCGCGCGTCCCGCGGACGCCGCTCTCGGGGCGGGTGGTGTGGGTCCTGCCCGACGCCGGCGGGCTGTGGCGCGCGGTCGGGGCGGCGCTCGAGCAGCGGGGCGCGCGGGTGAGCCTGCTGAGCTCCGGGACCGACGGAGCCCCGCCCGCCGACGGCATCGTCGACCTCGCCACCTTCGGCGCGCCGGTCGAGGGCGACCTCCACGCGCGGGCCAGCGAGGCCACGCGGCGCGCCCTGAGCACGCTCCGCCCGGTCTACGACCGCTTCGCGCGGGCCCGCCCGGGGGGCGCGTTCTACGCGGCGGTCACCAGCCTCGGCGGAGACCTCGGGCTCGGCGGCGGGGGAGAGGGAGACCTGGCCGGCGCCGCGCTGCTCGGGCTCGCCAAGGGACTCAAGCAGGAGCTTCCGTCGAGCCTCTGCCGCGGGATCGACTTCGACCCCCGCGAGGATCCGGAGACGGTCGCCGAGGTGGTGGTCCGGGAGCTCGAGGACGGCAACGACCAGCTCGAGGTGGCGTGGGCCGGGCGCCGGCTGGTGCCTCGCCTCCGCCGCCTGCCGCTCGGCGAGGACGCGCCCCACCGCCCGATCGAGGCGTCCGACGTGGTCGTGGTCAGCGGGGGCGGCCGCGGCGTGGTCTTCGAGTGCGCGACGGCGCTGGCCCGGCTCGGCGCCCGGGTGGTCGTCACCGGCCGCACCGCGCTGCCCGACCCCGACGCGCCCTTCCTGGAGCTCGACGACGAGGCCTTCCAGCGCTTCGGCCGTGAGCACATGCTGCGACGCCGGAGGGAGGACCCGTCGAGCTCTCCGAAGCGCCTGCGCGCCGAGATCGACGCCCTCGAGCGGCAGCGTGAGCTGCACGAGAACCTGCGCCGCGCCCGGGCGGACCAGCTCTCGCTCGAGTACGAGGAGTGCGACGTGACCGACCGCGACGCCGTCACCGCGCTCGTGGAGCGCGTCCGCGCGCGCTGGGGTCCCATCACCGGGCTCGCGCACGGCGCGATGGTGCAGTGGTCGACGCTCGCCTCGCGCAAGGAGCCGGACAAGGTCGACGCCACCCTCGCGGTGAAGGGCCTGGCGCTCTCGCACCTCCTCGACGCGACCCGGGACGATCCGCTGAAGATCGTGCTCGGCTTCGGCTCGGGCGCGGGGCGCTTCGGCAACCGCGGGCAGGCCGACTACTGCGCGGCGAACGCGCTGATGGCGGCCCAGATCGCGGCCGCGGGGCAGCGGGACCGCCGCGGCGCGCGCTTCGTGACCGTCGACTGGACGGCCTGGGATCAGGTGGGCGCCGCGGTCGAGGACCCGGACCTGACGGAGCTCCTGCGCTCCACCGGCATCACCTCGATCTCGGTGGAGGAGGGCCTCTACTGGTTCCTGCGCGAGTGGACCGCGGGGGTGAGCTCCGAGGTGGTCGTCTTCGAGGAGCGCATGCTGCACGACTGGCCGTTCCTCGGCCGGCAGGCGGAGCACGACGCGCGCGGCGCGGTGGAGATCGACGACCTCGGCCGGCCGTTCACGCCGGGCGCGTGGCCGCTCGTCGACCGGGTGCTGGAGCGCGAGCCGGGGCGCCTCGTCATCGAGCGTCGGCTCGACGCCTCGCGCGACGCGTTCCTCTCGCAGCACCGCCTGCACGGCGTGCCGATCCTGCCGGCGACCTTCGGCTGCGAGCTGCTCGCCGAGGTGGCCGCGCTCTGCATCCCCGGGATGGAGGTCGAGGAGGCGTACGACGTGCGCATCCAGACCCCGGCGAAGCTCTTCCGCGAGCGCCCGCTGGTGATCCGGGCCCGCGCGGTGCTCGAGGCGGACGGGGAGGGCGACGCGCTCGTCCGGAGCGAGTCGCGCTCGCGGCTGACGCTCCGCGGACGCCACCTCGAGGAGCGCGTCCATCACGGCGCGCGCTTCCGCCTGCGGCCGATGGGCACGGCGGCCATCGAGCCCCGGGTGATCGAGGAGCTCGACGGAGCGGCCAAGGCGCGCTCGTTCTTCCACATGGCGCGCGACCCGGTGACGCTCGGCCCGCTCTACTCCCGCGGCGAGTGGATCCAGGTGAAGGACGAGGTCGTGGTCGGTCGGATCCGCGCGCCGCGCCAGCGCGACGTCAGCGACCGCACGAGCTACCCGCTCTTCCAGGTCGATCCCCTCATGATGGACACCGCGTTCCAGATCGCGGCGAACTGGGACGGGCTCGGCGAGGGCCACGTGTCGATCCCCTACGGCCTCGAGCGCCTGCGCATGGGCCGCGCGAGGCGGCGCGGGGAGGGCGCGCGGGTGCGGGCGCAGGTCACCCGGGTCGACGACCCCGACGTGTACTACGACATCGACGTGGCGTCGGAGGACGGCGAGCTGCTCATGGAGATTCGCGGGCTGCATCTCCGGCGCATCGCGAAGGCCGACGGGTGAGCGGGCCGCCGGAGGTGCGCGGCGTCTCCTGGGGCGTCGCGCGCGTCGGCGAGGAGGGCCCCGCGGTGGCGGAGCTCGATCGGCTCGGGCCGCGCGCGACCGAGGCGCGCCGGGCCACCTTCGTCGCCGGCCGTCGCGCCGCCCACCGCGCGCTCGAGGCCTGCCTCGGCGCGGCGCTCCGGGTGGACGCCGACGCCCTCGGCAAGCCGGTGGTGTCCGCGCCGGGGGTCGAGCTGTCGATCACCCACGCCGGGGGCTGGGCGCTCGCCGCCGCGGCCCGCGCCCCGCTCGGGGTGGACCTGGTCGAGGTCGAGCCGCTGCCCGATGCGCTGATCGAGGACGCGCTGGCGCCGGGGGAGCTCGACGCGTGGCGCGCGCGGATCGCGGACGAGGCGCTCGCCCGCAGCCTCGCCTTCGCGGGCAAGGAGGCCGCGCTGAAGTGGCTCGGCGTCGGCATGGCGATCCCGCTGCGGCAGGTCCGCCTGACGCCGGGCGCGGGGACGGGCACGCTGCGCCACCCGCACGGCCGGGCCGAGCTGCCGCTGCGCTGGTTCGAGTTCCGGCCGGCGCTCTGGGCGGTGCTGCTCGGCGGCGGTACCCTCGGGGCGTGAACGCCGCCCTCCGCCTCCTGCCCGCCCTCCGCCTCCTGCCCGCCCTCCGCCTCCTGGCCGTCCTCGGGCTCGCGGCGCTCTGCGCCCTCGCGCCGCCCGACGTGGGCGCGCAGCAGGCGGAGCCCCAGCACGTGATGCGGCTCGGCTCGCTCATGCCGCGCAACGCGGTGGGCCGCAGAGGCATGGCCCGCTGGAACCGGATGCTCGCCGAGGCCACCGACGGGCGCCTGCAGGTGCGCATGTACTGGGGCGGGTCGATGGGCGACGAGCGCACGATGGTGCGCCGCATGCGCATCGGCTCGCTGGACGCGGCGAGCCTGACGTCCACGGGGCTCTCCATCATTCACCGCCCGGTGCTGGTGATGCAGGCGCCCGGCATCTTCTCCTCCTACGCGCAGGTCGACGCGGTGCGTCGCGAGATCGGGCCGGAGATGGCGCGGGCGCTCGAGGGGCAGGGCTACGGGCTGCTCGGCTGGGGCGACGCCGGGCGGGTGCGGCTCTTCTCCAAGGAGCCGCTGCGCCGACCGACCGACCTGAGGCGCATGCGCCCCTGGGTCCCGCGCACCGACGCCGTCTTCCGCCAGATGCTCTCGGTGGTCGGCGCCAACGGGGTGCCCCTCGGGGTCGGCGAGGTCTTCGGCGGACTGCGGACCGGCATGATCGACGTGGCCCCCGGCACAGCGCTCGCGGTCGCGGGCCTGCAGTGGTTCACGTCGCTCTCCTACGCGACCGCGCAGTCGGACGGCTTCCTGATCGGGGGCATGGTGGTGCGGCGGCCGTTCCTCGATCAGCTCTCCGCCGAGGACCGGGCGGCGCTCTTCGAGATCGCGGAGCAGAACCACGAGCGGCTCCTCCGGCAGACCCGGCGGGCCGACGAGCGCGCGTTCCAGGCGCTCACCCGGCACGGCATCCAGCCGGTCGACGTGGAGGCGCATCGGGGCGAGTGGCAGCGCGTCGCGGACCAGACCCGCCAACAGCTGGCCGGTCGGGTGTTTCCGCGGGAGTTGTTGACCCGGGTCGAGGCGATCGCCGCCCGAACCCGCTGAAGTAGCGCGGCACAAGCCGCGATTGGCCTGGTATGGTGACAGGGCCGCATGGCGCAGTGGGCTGATCGATACGCGCTCGAGCAGGTGATCCGGGATGACGGCGCCGGCTCGATCCACGCCGCCTCCGATCGGGAGCGGGGCGACAAGGTGCGCGTGCACCGGGCGGGCGAGGGCGCGCTCCCGGAGGCGCGCGAGCGGCTCGCCGCGCTCATCGAGGCCCGGGTGGTCCAGCGGGCCTCGAGCCCGGCGCTGGTGCGGCTCCGCGACGGCGGCGTCGACGAGGAGAGCGGCGACCCCTACCTCGTGGCGCAGGAGATCGAGGGCACCGATCTCGAGGCGCGCCTGGCCGAGGGGCCGCCGCTGACCGTCGAGGCCGCGCTGCGGCTGGTCATCGATCTGCTGGGCGGGCTCGGGGCGCTGCATCGGCACGACCTCGGCCACGGCGACGTCTGCCCGCGCAACGTGCTCCTCGTGGAGCGCCCGGGCGGGGTGTCGCCTCGCCTCGATGGGCTGGGGGTGAACGCGGCGCCGTTCCGCGCCGCGCGCGCCCCGTGGCCGGACCACGTGGAGCTCTCGAGCCTCGCCTACGCCTCGCCCGAGCAGGCCAGCCGCGAGGAGCTCGCGAGCCCGGCGTCGGACGTGTACTCGGCCGCGGCCATGCTCTACGCGATGCTCGGGGGCCGGGCTCCCCACGCCGGGGAGGACGAGCGCAGCCTCCGGCGCGAGGTCGCGGCCGGGGTCGTGCCCTCGCTGGGCGACGACCCCGTGTTCGCCGACTCGCCCCTCGCCGCCCTGCTCGACCAGGCGCTGCATCCCGATCGCGGCGAGCGCATCGACCGGGCGGAGCGGCTGCAGCAGGAGCTCCGCAAGGCCCTGCTCGGGCTCGGCTCGCTGCGAGGTCAGGAGCTCCCGGTGGGGCCCCGGGTCGCGCTGCCGGCGGCGACGCCCGCGCCGACGGAGGGCGACGGGTTCTTCTCGGCCGACGACTGGGCCGACGCGGCGCCCGACTCCATCGCGCCGCCGGCGCCGCCCGAGGCGCCGGAGCCGGTCGAGGAGGAGCCGGCCGCCGAAGAAGCAGAGCCGCCCCCGGAGGCGCCGGCCGCGCGCCGTCTCTACGCGCCGGTGGACCCGTCCGAGTTCGACGACGACGAGGACGAAGAGGAGGAGAGCACCCGGGTCGGCGTCGTCAGCGAGGCGCTGCTCCTGCAGACGATGCGGGAGCTCGACGAGGCCGAAGGCGACGAGGACGAAGACGAGGACGAGCCGGACGAGCCCACCCGGGCCCGCGTCGTCGCGCCGGAGATGCTCGACCTGCTCGAGGCCGAGGACGACGCGGACGGAGAGCCTTCGCTCGAAGCACCGTCGGACGAAGCGCGGTCGGTCGAGGCGCGGTCGGACGAGGCGCCGTCGGTCGGCGCGCTGGCGGAGGCCGCGCCCGAGCCGAGCCCCTCCACGCGGCCGAAGCCTCGCCCCTCGGTTCGCCCGGTCGGGGCGTTGCCGCCGCCCGACGCGGAGAGCCCCTCCGGCCCGAGCTCGCTCGCCCCGCCGGCGCGGAGGCGAGGGCGCGCGGCCCTGACCCTCGTCGCGGCCCTCGCGCTCGGCGTGCTCGCCGCCGCCGTGTGGTTCCTGCTGAACCCTCCGACTTGAAGCGTCATCGGAGCCCGTAGCGGTTCATCTTGTTGTAGAAGGTGCCGCGCGCGATGCCGAGCGCCCGCGCCGCCTGGGCGACGTTGCCGTCGCACGCCGACAGCGCGCGTTGCAGGGCGCGCTTCTCCAGCTCCTGGAGCGGGACGATGGGATCCGGCTCGCCGGCCGGCGACGGATGGGAGCTCCGCCGCGCGCGCCCGAGCAGCGGCGGCGTCTCGTCGATGCGGGTCGCGTCGGCGGGCAGCAGGCTCGCGACCCCCTCCACCAGGTTGGCGAGCTCCCGGACGTTGCCCGGCCAGGCGTAGCGCTGGAGCTCGTGCATCACCGGCGCGGCCACCGTCACCGGCGCCCGGCCGTTGCGGGCCGCCCAGCGCGCGAGGTGATGGTCGACGAGGAGCGGCACGTCGCTCGCGCGCTCGCGGAGCGGGGGCAAGCGCAGGTGCACGACCCGCAGCCGGTAGAAGAGATCGAGGCGGAACGCGCCGCGGCGGATCTCCTCCTCGAGGTCGCGGTGCGTGGTGGCGACGACCCGCGCGCGGACCGGGATCGCGCGGGTGCCGCCCAGCCGGGTGACCGCGCGCTCCTGCAAGACGCGTAGCAGCTTGGCTTGCATCTCGTAGGGCATGTCGCCGATCTCGTCGAGGAGCAGCGTGCCCTGGTCGGCGAGCTCGAAGCGCCCCGCGTGTCCGCGCGCCCGCGCGCCGGTGAAGGCGCCGCGCTCGTAGCCGAAGAGCTCGCTCTCGAGCAGCTCGCGGGGGATGGCGGCCACGTTGACGCCGACGAAGGGGTGGCTCGCGCGCGGCGACGCGTTGTGGATGGCCTGGGCGAGCAGCTCCTTGCCGGTGCCGCTCTCGCCGGTGATCAGCACGGGCACGTCCACCGCCGCCACCCGCCGCGCGTCGGCGAGCGCGTCGAGGAACGCGGGGTGTCGGCCGACGAGGTCGTCGAAGGTGAAGCGCGCCGCCGAGCCGACCAGCTCGAGCGCGCGCTGCCGGGCCTTGCCGAGCTCCTGCAGGGTCGCGACCACGCCGCCCGCGTAGCGACGGGCCCGCACCAGGACGTCGACGTGCGGGAGCGCGACCGTCTCGTCGGTCGCCGCCCGTTCCACCGCCTCGGCGAGCGCCCCGAGCCCGCGCAGCTCCCGCAGCGTCTGGCCCTGGATGCGCGGGCGCGGCAGGCCCATGAGCCCGGCCGCCGCGCCGTTGACCGCCTGCACCACGCCGTCGCGATCGAGGGTGAGGATGCCCTCGCGGATCGCCTCGAGGGTCGCCGCGTCGCGGGCGGCGGCCTCCTCGACCGCGCGGGCGGTGCGGGCCCGCTCGTAGGCCGCGCTCGCGGCGGAGCCGAGCACGCTGAGCCGCTCCGCGCTGCCCTGCGGGTGGGCCGCGCGCGCCGCGCTGCGCAGGAGCACCACCACCCGGTCGCCCTCGGCGTAGCGGACCGGGATGATCGCGAGCTTGCGCTCCTCGGTGCCGACGATGCGGGCGGAGCCGACGCGGAGCGCCTCGCGGAGGGCCGGCTCGATGCCGCGCGCGCTCGGGCTCCGCTCCGAGGTGCGGGCGAGCGTCTCGAAGCCGTCGCCAGACGCTCGCAGCAGGCTCGCGGTGGCGCCGCCGAGCCGGAGCGCGAGCCGCGGCAGCTCCGCGTCGAGCTGCTCGGTGGTGTCGAGGAGGAAGAGCGCGCGCACGACCTCGACCAGCTGCCCGGTGCGCTCCTTGTCGACGAGCGCCGCCTCGAGCGATCCGATGAGCTGCTCCTGGCGCTCGCGGGTCTGCTCGAGGGCCTCGACCAGCTCCGCCTCCGCCACGCTCGGGTCGGCGCCCCCGGTGCGCTGCTCCGACGCGGCGCGCGCCAGGTCGAGCGCCCGCGACGCCCCGGCCCGGACGCCCTCGAGGCAGCGCTCGAGGCCCTCGTCCACCAGGCGGTCGATGGCGCGGCGCCCGAAGCGACGGAAGGCCCGGCGGAGGCGCTCCTGGTCGAAGGTGGTGCCGAACGATTGCAAGAGAGGGTGCGCCCGCGCGAGCCACTGCGCGGCCCGGGCGCCGCCGCCGGGCGTACTCGCCTCGACCTCCGCCATCGCCAGGTAGGCGCGGCCGAGCTCGTCGGGCGCGCCGAGCTGGGCCAGGCGCCACACGCCCGCGCTCAGCTCGTTCCGCGCCGCCACCGCGTCCGGCGGCTCGCCCGCGAGCAGGGCCTCCGCCCGCACCCGCCGGACCCGGGCGCCGAGCAGACCGATCTCCGGGGCGTGCTCGAGCGCGCGCAGCGCCTCCCCCGGCGCGCCGCTCCGGCGATGGATCCAGGCGCGCACGACGGCGCCGTAGGGGTGCGAAGCCGGCAGGCGAGCGAGCCGCTCCCACGCCTCCTCGGTCCGCGCGGTGAGCGCGAGCGCCTCCGCGGCGAGGGCCTCGGCCAGCGGATCGCCGCCCGCCCGATCCGCCGCCACCAGGGCCCGCATCGGATCGCCAGCCCAGAGCGCCACGAGCGCGGCGCCGGTGGCCGCCTGCGGGCCTTCGCTCGCCGCGTGCAGGGCCGCCGCGGCCTCCTGCCGTCGGCAGAGCAGCGCCGCGAGGACCGCGACCGCGAGCGTCTGCTCCTCCCGACGTGCCGCCTCGAGCCGCTGGGTGAGCGGGGCGCCGTCGGTGAGGAGCTCCAGGATCACGCCGCGCCGCCGGGCTCCGGCAGGGGAGCGGTGATGCGCACGCGGTTCCCCGACGGGTCGCGCGCCCGGTACTCGAACGCGCCCTCCGGCGACAGGGTCGGCCCGGGCAGCGTCGGCTCGTCGCGCTCGTCGCGCTTCCAGACCCGGTCGAGCACCTCGAGGCTGACCCGGAGCTCGAGCCGCGGCTTGCCGTCGTCGGGCTCGAGCGCGTCGGTGCGCTCGAGCACGAGCTGCAGCCCGGGGCGCTCCATCACCACCTCGTCGTCGTCCGCCGCCGCGACGGTGAAGCCGAGCTGCTCGTAGAACGGCGCCGCCTCGCGGGGGTCGAGCACGGGCAGGAGGCAGAGCTCCACGCTGCGGCGGTGGAGGGTCATCTCCCTTCATTGAACACCCGCGCCCCGGGAAAGTCGAAGGGCGGTCAGCGCAACGTCGTCAGGCGGTGGCGGGCCTGGGCGGCGAGGCGCTCGGGGAGGCCGAGCGCGAGCGCGCGGGTGAAGGCGGCGCGGGCGCGGGCGGGCCGGCGGAGCTCGTCCATCTCGAGCCGGCCGAGGGTGTAGGCGGCGATGGCCGCGCGGGGGTCGCCCCGGCGCTGGCTCACCCGGCGGTAGAGCGACGCGGCGGCGCGGGCGTCGCCCCGGGCGCGCGCGGCGTCGGCGGACGCCATCAGCGCGGCGACGTCGGCCTCGGCGGGAGGCTCGCTCGGCGGCGATCGATCGGGCGCGGGGGCTCGGACGCGCGCGGGCCGCGCCTCCTCCGCCGGAGCTTCGGGGGCGGCGGCCTCGGGCGCGTCGGCCTCCGGGGCCGCGGCGGCCGGAGCGGGCGCCGCGGGCGCGGCGGTCACCGAGAGAGCCTCGCCGGCGGTGAGCCGGGCCACGCGATCCGGGACGCGCTCGCCGCGCACGAGCACCACGCCGCGCTCGACCTCGACCCGCAGCGCGTCCCCGGTGCGGTCGACCGTGAACACCGTGCCGACGACCTCGACGGTCGCGAGCCCCGCCTCGACCACCCAGCGCCGCGGGCCGCCCGGGGTCACGGAGAAGCGCGCCCGGCCCCGGGTCAGCAGCACGCCGAAGCGCGCGGCGTCGTTCTGGAACGGCTCGAGGCGCGCCCCGGTCGAGAGGCGGATCTCCGAGCCGTCCTCGAACCGAAGCGCGCGCGGAGCGTCGGCGGCCTCGACCGCGGGGACCTCGGCGCCGGAGGCGAGCGCGAGCGGGGCGTCGTCCGACGGCGGCGTCTCCCGCGGGAGCATCAGCAGGAGCGCGGCGGCGGCGGCGGCGAGCGACACGCCGATCGCGACCGGCGCGGCGCGGCGCGGCAGCGGGGGGCGCTCGCGTCGCGCGGAGATGCGGGACCACATGCGGGAGATGCGGACCTCGTCGGCGCTCGACTCGAGCTGCCGATGCAGGGGGCGCGGCGCGCTCACGGGGCCTCCTCGATGTGGGCCTCGATGCGGTCCTTCGCCTTGCGGATCCAGCGCTTCACCGTCGCGAGCGAGCAGTTGCACGCGTCGGCCGCCTCGGGGAGCGAGAGGCCCTCGACCTCGTGCAGCATCCACGCGATGCGGTGATCGGGCGCCACCTCGCGCAGCGCGGCGTCGATGCCGGCGAGCTCCAGCCGCACGTCGGCCGGCGTCTCGCGGCTGGCGAAGCGCTCCAGCGTCGCGTCGTCCACCGTGTGGTCGAGCCCGAGCGAGCGCATCACCTTGCGCTTGCGGAGCTTGCCCCGGGCCCGGTTCATCGCGATGCGCAGCAGCCACCGCGGGAAGAGGGCCGGATCGCGGAGCGTGTGGAGCTTGGCGAAGGCCTTGAGGAACGTGTCCTGGACGACGTCCTCGGCCTCGTCCATCCGGCCGAGCACCCGGGTGGCGGTGTCGGTCACGCGGCGCACGTGGCGCCGATAGAGCGCCTCCTCGGCCCAGCGATCGCCGTCGCGCGCCCGACGCACGAGCTCGGCGTCGTCGGCCGGGCTGGCCATCTCCCGCACCTCGCCGACGGGCGGCGAGCCGCGCGGCGCGCGAGGCAGCTGGGGATCGGAGGCGCGGTCCACGGGAGGCTCGACGCGCCCGGGCCCGTGATCGGCTCACGACGCGCGACCTCAGGATAGGGCGACGCCGCTCTGGAGCACGACCCCGCCGTCCATCACGGCACGACGACGGTCGTCTGCATGCCGCCGGGGTCGGTGCCCTCGAACTGCCAGAGGGTCAGCGTGTCGTCCGACTCGGCGGCGATGCGGAGGCTGAAGTCGCCGGTCATCGGGTCGGAGCGCACGAGCACGCCCGTCTCGGTCCGCTCGTTCAGGCAGCCCACGAAGGCGCCCTCGCGCGCGTTGCCGCTCACCGTCACGAGCCCGTCGGCGTCCGGCGGGCCCTCGACCAGGGCCATCGGCGGAGGCAGCGGCAGGGTCGGCGCGGCGCAGCCCGGCCCCATGGCGGTCGCGGCGATCGCCGCCAGGGCGACGAGGCCGAGAAAAAGACGCGCGAGCGGGTGAGGTCGAGACATCTGCACCCGACACGGTAGCAACATCGGTGCCTCCTGGCGAGGCGGCCGAAGGGCCCTGGAAATCTGGTGTCACGGGCAAGCCTGTTGCGCCGTTCGCCAACGCTGTTGGCGCTGGCTCCCCTCTCGCGCGCGCGTGCGCACGCGCGCGAGCGCACGCGCGCGCGCCATGGTAGGGTCCCGCACCCTTCGGCCCCCGGGGCCGCACGAGTCAGGAAACCCATGGCGGAACAGCAAACGATCCCGGTCACCATCGAAGACGAGATGCGCTCGTCGTACCTCGCGTACGCGATGAGCGTCATCGTCGGCCGGGCCATCCCGGACGTGCGGGACGGCCTCAAGCCCGTGCACCGACGGGTCATGTACTCGATGCACGAGCAGGGCGTCCGCTGGAACAGCTCGTACAAGAAGTCCGCCCGCATCGTCGGCGACGTCCTCGGTAAGTACCACCCGCACGGCGACTCGGCGGTCTACGACGCCCTGGTGCGGATGGCGCAGGACTTCTCCATGCGTTACCCGCTCGTCGACGGGCAGGGGAACTTCGGCTCGGTCGACGGCGACCCGGCCGCGGCCATGCGGTACACCGAGGTGCGCATGGCTCGGATCGCCTCCGAGCTGCTCGCCGACATCGACAAGGAGACGGTCGACTTCCAGCCGAACTTCGACGACTCGGAGCTCGAGCCGAAGGTCCTCCCGAGCCGCGTCCCGAACCTGCTCATCAACGGGTCGGCGGGCATCGCGGTCGGCATGGCGACCAACATCCCGCCGCACAACCTCTCCGAGGTCGTCGACGCGGTCATCCGCCTCATCGAGAACCCCGACCTGACCATCGACGAGCTGATGGTCGACGACCCCGAGACGGGGCGCCTCGGCATCAAGGGCCCGGACTTCCCGACCGCCGGCTTCATCTACGGGACGAGCGGCATCCGCGCCGCCTACCACACCGGCCGCGGTCGGGTGGTGATGCGGGCCCGCGCGAGCATCGAGGAGATGCCGGGCAAGGGTGACCGCGAGCAGATCGTCATCACCGAGATCCCCTACCAGGTCAACAAGGCCGACCTCCTCAAGAAGATCGCGGGCCTCGTCCGCGAGAAGAAGCTCGAGGGGATCAGCGACCTGCGCGACGAGAGCGACCGCGAGGGGATGCGCATCGTCATCGAGCTGAAGCGCGACGCGCACGGCGAGATCGTGCTCAACCACCTCTACCAGCAGACGGCGCTCCAGAGCACCTTCGGCGTCAACTGCCTCGCCATCGTCAACGGGCAGCCGAAGGTCCTCACGCTCAAGGAGGCCCTCGAGCACTTCATCTGGCACCGCCGCGAGGTCGTCACCCGCCGCACCCGCTACGACCTCCGCAAGGCGCTCGAGCGCCGCGAGGTCGTCGAGGGCCTCGGCATGGCGGTCACCGACGTCGACCTCGTCGTCAGCACCATCCGCAAGTCGAAGGACCCCGAGGAGGCGCAGCAGGCCCTCATGCGGCTGCCGCTGAAGGGCCTCCAGGAGTTCGTGCGCCGGGCCGGGCGCCCCGAGGAGGAGATCGCCGCGGCCAAGGCCAAGGGCGACTACTACCTCACCGAGGGGCAGTCCAAGGCCATCCTCGAGATGCGCCTGAGCCGGCTGACGGGGCTCGAGCGCGAGAAGCTGGCCACCGAGTACGGCGAGATCTGCGACCTCATCGCCTACCTCGAGGCCATCCTCGCGAGCGACACCCGCCTGCTCGAGGTGATCACCGAGGAGCTGCAGGAGATCCGCGAGCGCTACGCCGACCCGCGCCGCACCGAGATCGTGCAGGCCGAGGGCGACATCGACATCGAGGACCTCATCGCCAACGAGGCGATGGTCGTCGTCATCACCCGCGGCGGCTACGTCAAGCGCGTCCCCCTGACCGAGTACGAGGCGCAGGGCCGCGGCGGCAAGGGCAAGAAGGCGGCGAAGCTGAAGGAGGAGGACTTCGTCCGCTGGCTGTTCATCGCCAACGCGCACGACTCCGTCCTCTTCCTCACCGACGCGGGCAAGGTCTACGTCAAACGCGTCTACGAGATCCCGAGCGGGTCGCGCGCGTCGCGCGGAAGGCACGTCAACAACTTCATCGGGCTCGACCCCAAGGAGGAGGCGCTCGCCTCGATCCTCCCGCTCGAGACCCTGGAGACCGACGACGCCTTCCTGCTCACCTGCAGCCGCAAGGGCAAGGTCAAGCGCACCCCCCTCAGCGCCTACGCCAACATCCGCACCAGCGGCCTCATCGCGGTGCAGATCGAGGAGGGCGACCAGCTCCTCGCCGCGCGCCTCGTGCGCGAGGACGACGAGGTCCTGCTCGGCACCGCCTCGGGGCTCAGCATCCGCTTCAAGGTCGAGGTCGTGCGCCCGATGGGCCGCGACACCCGCGGCGTGCGCGGCATCACCCTGCAGGGCGACGACCAGGTGGTCGGCATGGACGTCATCGAGAGCGCGGAGGAGCAGCAGGTCCTCGCGGTCAGCGCGAACGGCTACGGCAAGCGCACCCCGGTGAGCGACTGGCGCGTCCAGAACCGCGGCGGCAAGGGCATCATCGCGATGGTGACCAGCGAGCGGAACGGGCCGATGGTCAAGCTCCGGCTCGTCCGGCCGGGCGAGCAGATCCTCGTGGTCACGAACGGCGGCCAGATCATCCGGACGCACGTCGACCAGATCCGCGAGGCCGGCCGGAACACCCAGGGCGTCATCATCATCCGCGTCGCCGAGGGCGAGCGCGTCGTCGACGTGGAGCCGGTGGCGGAGCCGGAGGAGGACGACGAGCTGGACACCCTCCCGGAGCCGCAGGACGGCGAGGGGCTCGAAGAGGGGCCCCCGGAGGAGGAGTCCGCGGACGAGGACGAGACCGTCTCCGACGAAGAAGAATGAAGCCGCCTTTACGCCGTCCAACCCGCGTGCGACCTTTCGTGCGCGGGGGACGGTGAGCCGAGAGCGAAACGATACCTACCTGCTCGATCGCACGGGGGCCTTGCTCGCAGGGCGCTACCGGGTGCGCGAGCTCATCGGCGCCGGCGCGATGGGGAGCGTCTGGCTGGCCGAGCAGACCGCGCTCCGGCGCGAGGTCGTGGTGAAATTCCACGAGTCGTTTCGCGACGAAGACGGCCTCGGCATGAAGCGCTTTCTCCGCGAGGGGAGGGCGCTGTCGGCCGTGCGGCACCGCAACGTGGTGGAGCTCCACGAGGTCGGGCACACCGACGAAGGCGAGCCGTTTCTCATCATGGAGCGGCTCCGGGGGCGGACGCTGGCCGACCGCCTGAACCGCGAGATCCGGATCCCGGCGCGCGAAGCGTTCGATGTGGCGATCGGCCTCGCGAGCGGTCTCGAGGCGGTCCACGCGGCTGGCATCCTTCACCGCGACGTGAAGCCGGAGAACGTGATCCTCCACGAGGAGGAGGCGCGAGGCCGGGGCCAGGACGCGACGACCACCCCGCGCCTGGTCGACTTCGGGCTCGCGCGGCCGGTGGAGGGCGGCGAGCGGATCACGACCGACAACCGCGCCATCGGCACCCCCGGCTACATGGCGCCCGAGCAGGTGGTCGGGGTCGGCCGCATGGACGGGCGCGCCGACGTCTACGGCCTCGGGGCCGTGCTCTACGAGATGCTCTCCGGCGAGCTCGCGGTCGACGGCGACAGCGCCATGCAGCTGATGGTGTCGACGGCCGAGGACGACCCGATCCCGATCGAGGTCTGGTGCCCGGAGCTCGCCGGGCCGGTGAGCCAGGTGCTCATGCAGGCGCTGGCCCGCGAGCGAGACGCCCGCACGCCCGACGTGCGGAGCTTCCGGAAGGCGCTGGAGGCGCTGCGCGACTCGCTCCCGCGAGAGCGCCCGCGGACCGCGCCCACGCTCCCGGGCTTCAGCCACGCGGTGGTGCGGCCGGCGCGCGAGCAGGCGATCACCCAGTCCGACCCTCGCCGGAAACGACTCCCTTCGGAGGAGTGACGTCGGCCCCTTCGGGCCCTAGGACACGGCCATGTCGTTTCTGGACGTGTGCCGGGTCGAGCGCGAGGGCGAGGACGCCTTCACCTGCGTGGTGCCCGAGGGATGGGAGCAGGGCCGCGGCGCCTTCGGGGGCCTGGCCATCGGGCTCGGGCTCCGGGCGCTCGGCGAGCTCGAGACGGAGCGGCCGCTCCGGGCGCTGACCGCCGAGCTGCCCGGGCCGCTCCTCGCCGGGCCGGCCTCGATCGAGGTGCGCGCGCTCCGGATCGGATCCGGGCTGAGCAGCCGCGAGGCCCTCATCGTGCAGGACGGGGAGGTGAAGGTGCGCGTCACCGGCCTCTACGGGAAGGACCGCGCGCCCGACGTCGACTTCGCGCCCCGGATCGAGCCGGGCGACTGGCGCGCGGTCCCGGCGCTCTCCGGCGGCGCGCTGCCGCCCACCTTCGCCCAGCACTTCGAGTACCGCGTCACCGGGCCCGCGCCCTTCACCGCCGGGCCCGAGGCGGTGGCGAGCGGCTGGATCCAGTTCGCGGACCCGCTCTCCGCGTGGGGCGGGCCGGAGCTGGCGGCGCTCGCCGACGCGTGGTGGCCGAGCTTCTTCGCCCGCCTCGACGGGTTCCGCCCGATGGGCACGGTGACCTTCACCCTCCAGCTCACCGCCGCCGCCCGGGACCTCGACCCGAGCCAGCCGCTCTACTACCGGGCCACCTCCGACGTCGCCTCGGCCGGCTACGTGTCCGAGCGGCGCGAGCTCTGGACCCCGGACGGACGCCTGGTCGCGCACAACCCGCAGACCTTCGTCGTCATCAAGTAGAGACGTTTCCCGTGGAGGCGGCGGGCTGGCATGCTCGGCCGCATGAGACGCCTCGCCTTCGCTTTCGTGCTCCTCCTCTGCCCGCTCCCGGCCGCCGCCGACGCGGTCGGTCCGCCCCCCTCCAGCTGCCCCGAGGGCAGCGCCGCGGTGGACTTCTGTCACGGGCCCGCGACCTGTTCCAGCCTCGACTGCGAGACCGACGGCGACTGCGGCGCCGGGCAGATCTGCGCCGACCGCCCGCTCTGCGTCCGCGAGCACTGCTGCAGCGGGCGCTGCTGCGCGGGCGGCTGCGGGGGCGAGCCCACGATCTACACCCACGTGACCGGGCCCTGCGGATCCGGCGGCACCTGTGACGCGTTCGACACCACGTGCGCGATGCGAAAGGTGTGCGTCACCCCGACCGCGATGGACGCCGGCCCGCCCGACGAGGACGCCGGCCCCACCGACGAGGACGCGGGACCGACCGACGAGGACTCCGGCCCGGCGTCGATGGACGCGGGCGAGGCGGACTCCGGGAGCGACCCCCTCGACTCGGGCGCCGACACCGACAGCGGCGTGACCCCGCCCGCGACCGACGGCGGCTGCTGCTCGGTCGCCGGGTCCCGCGGGCCGGTCGGCGGCGTGCTCTTCCTCGCGCTCTTCCTGGTCACGCTCGGCCGCCTGCGCCGGCGCTGACGGAACGCGAGAGGCCCGCGACCGAGAGGGTCGCGGGCCTCGATTCGAGCGGGCGGCCAGCTCGCGCGCAGCGCGAGCGCGAGCCGCAGGGCCCCCAGCGCCCCGCGCCGGGGTCGGGGCCGAGCGGAGCGAGGTCCCGGAGTGGGTGGGGGGGGCCGCGGAGCAGGTGCAGCGATGTTTGCGGAGGCGTAGCCGGAGCGAACATCGTCGTGCCGGCGCAGCGGGGGGGCGGGGGCGGACCCGGGCGGACCCGCCCCTGCCCAGCAAACTCAGCCGCCGATGATGACGGCCCAGCCGTCGAGGCTGCCGGTGTCGGCGTTGGCGTTGTCGCTGACCCGCAGGGTCCAGGTGCCGTTCGGGTCACCCTCGAAGGCGTTGCCGGTCGCGTCGAGCGGGAAGGTCTCGCGCAGGTCGTCGGCGCTGCTGCCGCCGCGGTCGTGGAGCACGAAGACCTGGCCGTTCGGGGCGGTGGCCTCGACCACGAGGTCGCCGCGCCAGGTGTGGGTGATGGCGACCTCGATGGAGACGAGGCCCTCGCCGGCGCCGCTCACGGTCACGGTGCTGGACATGCCCTCGGGGGTGTTGTCCGGGATGGCGCCGCCGGTGCCCTCGAAGCGGTTCGCGCCGGGGGCCGGGGGCGGCTCGACCGGGGTGCCGTCGGTGGTGCCGACGCGCAGGGTCCAGCCCTCGAGGGTGCCGACGTCGCGGCCGGCGTGGTCGCTCACGTGCAGGGTCCACTCGCCGGCGGCGGCGAGGCCGTCGAAGCCGGTGACGTCGAAGGTGCCGCGGAGGTCGTCCGCGCCGCCGCCCTCGCGGTTGTGCACGCTGCGCTCGACGCCGTCGTGGCGGAGGACCACCTGGAGGTCGCCGATGTAGGTGTGGGTGATGTCGAGCTCGACGCTGACCCGGGTCACGACGCCCTCACCCTCGATGACCGCGAGGCTCGAGACACCGCTCGGGTCGTTGTCGGGGATGGCCACGCCGCCGTCGCCGACCGCCACGAGCTCGCCCGCGGTCGGGGCGGGGGCCTCGGGCTCACGCGACCTCTCGATGAGCATGCGGACGTCGTCGAGGTCGAGGTAGGGCACCGAGCTGCGGGTGAGGCGGCGCGGGTTCCAGAGGAAGTCGGGGTGCCGGTTGCGGCTCTGGCCGACCCACTCGCCGCCGATGACCTTGCCCTCGGCGTCGACCTCGAGGATGTAGTGGAGGCGATCGGTGCGGGTGTAGCGCGCGGCGTCGCTCGGGGTGGTCGACGCGTGCGACTCGGTGATCCAGTCGAGGTTCATGCGGACCTCGAAGAGCTGGGCCGCGTCGTCGTTGTAGGCGTAGGTGTCGCCGGTGCGGCCGAGCAGCTCGTTCGCCTGCTCGACGCCGATCTCGGTCTGCTGGGTGATCTCGTAGCCGACGACGGGCTGGTTCCAGACCTCGTAGTCGAAGGTGCGGTCGATCGCGAAGCCGCGGTTCTGCAGGCCGAGGTAGTTGGTGACGATGACGTGCATCGCGCCGGGGTTGCTGTCGCGGCAGTCGACGTCGACGGCGCGGCCGTGCTCGTCGCGCTCGACCGTGGTGTCGCCGTTGCCGACGTTGCAGCGGCCGCCGATCATGTCGGCGGGGGCGCGGTTGTAGGCGGCGATGATGAGCGCCTCGATGTCGGCGACCTCGAAGCGGACGCCGTTGTGCTCGACCGCGCGGAGCGGGCGCTCCTCGAGGATCGCGGCCGGGACCCAGGCGTGGCAGAGGCCCCACCAGGTCTCGACGTCCCACTCGCCGTCCTCGGGGCGGCCCTCGTTCGTCAGCGCCAGCTGGCGGTCACGGCCGTTGCCCATGCGGTTCGAGATGTGGCTCGCGAGCGGGCCCTGCTGCTCGTAGTACGCGGGGTCCCAGTCCTCGTTCGGGACGGGGTTGTCGCGGTCGAAGGGGCGGAGCTCCGCGAAGCCCTCGGGCGGCGTCCAGCCGTTGAACGCGATGTCGTACTTCTGCGCGGGCGACAGCTCGCCGTCGAGCCAGCGCACGTTGATCGAGTCCTCGTAGGTGGGCCAGTAGGTCGACGGCCACGACTCGTTCTCGGACACGCCCTCGAGGGGCATGTCGGTCACGTGGTAGTTGAACTCGCCGTCGAAGCGCTCCGGGTCGTTCCGGGCGTTCCAGCGATCTTCCTTGCCGCCCATCGCGGCGGGGTCGTCCACCTTCGAGCTGGGGTCGGCGGTGACGGGGGCGCAGCCGGAGAGCGCGAGGATGGCGCCGAGCGTGGCCGTGAGGATCTGAGTCTTGGTCATTTTGGGTCGTCCCTCCCGAGGAGCGTCGGGCGACGTCTCTGCGTCTCGCGTGCCAGGTGCGGGCCGGCCCCGAAAAGCGGGGGTGAAGCCGGGGATCGGCCACTCGAATCACCACCGGCCACCGGGCGCTGGCCACCGGACTCGCCACGGCTACCCTCTCCGGGTGGTCGCCGTCGACGAGCGCTATCTCGAGGAGCTGCGGGCCGAGTTCCCGGGGCTCCGGCTCATCGACAAGGAGCGCGACGCCTTCAGCCGGCTGATCGATCGTGCGCTCCGGGTGATCACCTTCGGTGGCCAGTCCGCCTACCTCACCCGCTATGTCACCACGATGGGACAGACGCTCTACTTTCCGACCAGCTGGCGCGGCCGCACCCCGGAGAGCCGGTACGTGACGCTCCGGCACGAGGCGGTGCACCTCCGGCAGTTCCGGCGCTACGGGCGGGTGGGCACGGCGCTGATCTACCTCCTGCCGATCGTCCCGCTGGGGCTCGCGTGGGGGAGGGCGCGGCTCGAGTGGGAGGCCTACCGGGAGACGCTGCGGGCGACCGCCGAGCTGCACGGGATCGCGGCGGCGCGCGATCCGAAGCTGCACGCGCACATCCGGACCCAGTTCGTCGGGCCGGCCTACGGCTGGATGTGGCCGTTCCCCGGGATCGTGCAGGGCTGGATCGATCGCGCGCTGGAAGAGATCGCGGTGGAGATCCGTCGGGGCAGGCAGTAGAGTCGGGGGCTCCGTGGCAGCGGCGCTGGGCATCGATCTCGGCACGACCAACTCCGTGGTGTGCGTGTCCGATGGGTCGGGGGTTCGAGTGCTCCCGGATGGGGATGGGAACCTCCTGATCCCCTCCGTGGTGAGCTTTCACCCCGCAGGAGACGTGCTCGTGGGGCATCCCGCGCGCGAGCGGCGGCTCCTCGACGCGCGCAACACCGTCTATTCGGTGAAGCGGCTGATCGGCCGGCCGTTCCGGAGCCCCGAGGTCACCCGGGCCCAGGAGCGCTTCCCGTTCGAGCTGCGCGAGGGGCCGACCCAGGGCGTGCTGGTGGCGGCGCGCGGCGAGACCTACACGCTGCCCGAGATCAGCGCCTTCGTGCTGCGCGAGGTCCGGCGGATCGCCGAGGAGCACCTCGGTCAGGGGGTGGCGCGGGCGGTCATCACCGTCCCCGCCAACTTCAACGAGCTGCAGCGCAGCGCGACCAAGGCCGCCGGCCGGGTCGCCGGGCTCGACGTCCTGCGCATCCTCAACGAGCCCACCGCGGCCGCGCTCGCCTACGGCTACGGCAAGGGCTCGCGGGAGCGCATCGCCGTCTTCGATCTCGGCGGCGGCACCTTCGACATCACGATCCTCGAGCTGGCGGGCGACGTCTTCGAGGTGCTCAGCACCGCGGGCGACACCTTCCTCGGAGGTGACGACATCGATCTGCTCGTCGCCGAGAAGATGGCCGACGCCTTCCTCGAGCATCACCGCTTCGACCCGCGCCAGGATCCTCAGGCCTACGAGCGGCTGCGGGCCGCCTCCGAGTGGGCGAAGTGCCAGCTCTCGGTCGAGGAGGAGGTGCAGCTCCGGATCGAGGAGCTCGCCTACGGCGACGGCGGCGCCTCGCTCGATCTCACCTTCGGCTTCAAGCGGAGCGCGCTCGAGCGGCTCGCCCGGCCGCTGGTCGGTCGCGCCTTCGACGTGTGCGAGGACGCGATGCGGGTCGCGGGGATCCGGCCGACCCAGCTCGACAACGTGATCCTCGTCGGCGGCTCGACCCGGATGCCGCTGGTGCGCGAGATGGTGGCCGAGTACTTCGGCCGCGAGCCGCTCTCGACCATCGACCCCGACCTGGTCGTGGCCCACGGCGCCGCGCTCCAGGCCTCGGCCCTCGCGCCCGACCGCCCCTCGGTCGCGCCCAAGCAGCTCGCCAAGGTCGCGCTGAAGAAGGTCTCGCTCGCCGATCTGAAGGCGAAGAACGCGCGCCGTCAGGAGCTCCGCGAGGAGGCGGCGGCCGCGCTCCCCGCCCAGCCCGCGTTCCAGCCGCCGCGCCCGGTGGTGCCGCCGCCGCCCGCGATCCCGATGTGGGACGACATGGACGAGCTGCCCACGCGCATCGCCTCGTCCAAGCAGCGGGCCGAGGCGGCGGAGCTCGCCGAGGAGGCGACCCGGGTGAGCGAGGCGCCGGTCGACGACGGGACGTCGGAGCCGACCGCCCACGCCACGAGCGGCTACGACGAGCGGGCCGCCCGGGCCTCGAAGCCGCCGCCGGCGCCGACCCGCGGCGTGGGCCAGGTCCCGGTGGGGCAGGTGAAGCTCGCCAAGGCGCCGATCCCGGGCGCGCCCGCCAGGCCCCCCGCGCCGACTCGGCCGATGCCGCCCGCGGCGGCGCCCGCGGTCGCTGCGCCGCCGACCCCTCCGGCTCCGCCGATCCCGCCGACGCCGACGGCCGCTCCGCCGACGCCGCCGGTCGCGCCTCCGAGCCCGCCGCCCAGCCCGCCGGCCGCCGCCTCTCCGCCGGCCGCGCCGCCGCCCGCCGAGGCCCCGTCCCGCCGCCGCGCCCGCAACGCGCCGGGCGGGAGCACGCTCGGCTTCGGCTCGGGCGGCCTGCCGGTCCCGGACTTCGCGCGGGAGGAGCCGCCCGCGCCGCCGCCGATCGAGCACGTGCCGAGCGCGCCCCCGGGGCTGCCGCCGTCCGCGCCGCAGCCCGTCGCTCAGATGACTGCTCAGCCCGCGCCCAGCGCGGTCGCGCCCCCGGTCGCCGCGCCGCCGCCGCTGCTCCTCGACGTCACGCCGCACACCCTCGGGGTCGAGACGGTCGGCGGGTACTGCGAGGGCGTCATCGGGCGCAACGCCGCCATCCCGGTCGAGCAGACCCGGGTCTTCAGCACCGGCGCCGACGACCAGGACTCGGTCTCGGTGCGCATCTTCCAGGGCGAGTCCCGCCGGCTCGACGAGAACCAGCCGCTCGGCCAGGTGGAGCTGACCGGCCTGCGCCAGGCGGCGCGGGGCGAGGTGAAGATCGAGGTCACCTTCCTGATGGACGCCGACGGCACGCTCGGCGTGCGCGCCCTCGATCAGGAGACGGGCCGTCAGCAGACGATCCGGATCAACCTGCTCGGGGGCGTGGCCGAGGACGAGATCCAGCGCATGCAGGCGCGTCAGCAGCAGCTGATGGGTTGAGCCGTGGGCGACCGACTCGACCAGCTCGACTACTACACGCTCCTGTCGATCGAGCCCGGAGCGACGGCCGACGCGGTCCGCGACGCCTTCCACGTCTTCGCGCGGCGGTATCACCCCGACCGCTTCGCCGGGGCGCCGCCCGAGAAGCGCGCCCGGGCGGCCGAGATCTACCGCCGCGGCGCCGAGGGCTACCGCGTGCTGCTCGATCCGCAGGCGCGCACCGCCTACGACGAGGGGCTGCAGCGGGGGCGCCTCCGCTTCGACGCCACCGCGGCCCGCCGCGACTCCTTCCGGCCGACGTCCACCAACCGCCTCACCGTGAAGTCGCCGCGCGCGCGCCCGTTCGCCACCAAGGCGTCCCAGGCCCTCAAGAAGGGCGACCTGCAGACCGCGAAGCTCAACCTCCGGATGGCGCTCCAGCACGAGCCCGACAACGCGCTCCTGAAGGCGCGCCTCGAGGACGTCGAGCAGCGCCTCGCCAAGGGGTGACCGTTATTCTAGTCTCCGGCGCATGAGCCGGAACGCCTCGCTGGTGCGCGAGACGAAAGAGACCAAGATCGAGGTGCGCCTCGACGTCGACGGGACCGGGGCGCACGACGTCCAGACGCCGATCGGGTTCTTGACCCACATGGTGGAGCAGCTCGCCCGACACGGCGCGCTCGACCTGACGGTGCGGGCCGAGGGGGACACCCACATCGACGGTCACCACGTCACCGAGGACCTCGCGATCACCCTCGGCAAGGCGCTGGCGGAGGCCCTCGGCGACAAGAAGGGCATCCGGCGGTACGGCGCGGCGACGCTGCCGATGGACGAGGCCCGGGTGACGGTCGCGCTCGATCTGAGCGGGCGGACCTTCTTCGTGTGGGAGAGCCCGCTGCCCAAGGCGAAGGTGGGCGAGTTCGACACGGAGCTGGCCGAGGTCTTCTTCGAGGGCATCGCGCGCGGCGCGCAGATGAACCTCCACGTGGTGAAGGAGGCGGGTGACAACCTCCATCACATCATCGAGGTCACCTTCAAGGCCTTCGCGCGCGCCCTGCGCGAGGCCACGGAGCTCGACCCGCGCGCGCCCGGCGTGCCGTCCACCAAGGGCACGTTGACCGAATGAAGCGCGTCCTCCTGGTCGACACGTCGATGGGGAACCTGCGCAGCGTCGCCCGCGCGCTCGAGCGCGAGGGCGCCGCGGTCACCCTCTCGTCCGATCCCGAGGCCGTGCTCGCCGCCGACCGCGTCGTGGTCCCGGGGCAAGGCCACTTTCGAGACTGCGCCAAGGCGCTCGAGGGCGGGCTCGGCGAGGCGCTCCGCGCGCACGTCGACGCGGGCAAGCCCTACCTCGGGATCTGTCTCGGCATGCAGATCCTCTTCGAGCGGAGCGAGGAGGCGGAGGGCGCTCGAGGCCTCGGGCTCTTCCCCGGCGCGGTGCGCCGCTTCCCCGCCGACCTCCGGGGCGAGGACGGCCGCGCGCTCAAGATCCCGCACATGGGCTGGAACGTGGTCCGCGGGGACCACCCGCTGCTCGCGGACGAGGCCTGGCTGTACTTCGTGCACTCGTACTACTGCGTGCCCGAGGACGAGGCGCTGACCGTCGGGACCGCCACCTATGGCGCGCCCTTCTGCGCCGCGGTCGCGCGGGGCAACGTCTTCGCGTGCCAGTTTCACCCGGAGAAGAGCCAGCGCGCGGGCGCCGCGCTCCTCTCCCGCTTCCTGGAGGACGCATGGAGCTGATCCCGGCGATCGATCTCCTCGGCGGCAAGGTCGTCCGGCTCCACAAGGGCGACTACGACGCGGCCAAGGTCTACTCCGACGACCCGGTGGCGCAGGCCGAGGCCTTCGCGGCGGCCGGCGCGTCCCGCATCCACGTGGTGGATCTCGACGGCGCGCGCAGCGGCCAGCCCGAGCACCTCGAGGTCATCGAGGCGATCCTCGGTGCGGTGAGCGTGAGCGTGCAGGTCGGCGGCGGCGTGCGCACGCTCGACGGCGCGGAGCGCTGGCTCGAGGCCGGCGCCGAGCGGGTCGTGCTCGGCACGGTGGCGGTCAAGGACCCGGCGCTGACCGAGGCGCTCTGTCGCGCGCACCCGGGCGCCATCGTCATCGCGATCGACGCGCGGGGCGACGCGGTCGCGGTCGAGGGCTGGCGCGAGGAGACCGACCAGACGGTGCGCGAGCTCGCCGAGCGGGCGGACGGGTGGGGCGCGGCCGCGATCCTCTACACCGACATCGAGCGCGACGGCACCGGGCACGGCCCCGCGGTCGAGCGCACCGCCCGGCTCCAGGAGGGGCTCTCGGCCACCGTGATCGCCTCCGGCGGGATCGGCGGGCTGCTGCACCTGACCCAGCTCTACGAGGCCGGCGTGCGGGCGGCGGTCTGCGGGCGCGCGCTCTACGAGGAGCGCTTCACCCTCGAGCAGGCGATCGCCGCCTGCGGAGGGCTCGGCTGAGGTGCTCGCGCGGCGCATCGTGCCCTGCCTCGACGTGAAGGCGGGGCGGGTGGTGAAGGGCGTGCAGTTCGTCGGGCTGCGCGACGCCGGCGATCCGGTCGAGTGCGCGATCCGCTACGACCGCGAGGGCGCCGACGAGATCACCTTCCTCGACATCACCGCCTCGAGCGACGAGCGGCCGATCATCCTCGACGTCGTCGAGCGGACCGCGGCCGAGATCGCCGTGCCCCTGACGGTGGGCGGCGGCGTCCGGGAGCGGCGCGACGTGCGCGATCTGCTGCACGCCGGCGCCGACAAGGTCTCGATGAACACCGCCGCGGTGCGCGACCCGGACTTCGTCGCGCGCATGGCCGACGGCTACGGGTCGCAGGCGATCGTGGTCGCGATCGACGCGCGGCGCCGCGAGGGCGGCGGCTTCGAGGTGCACACCCACGGCGGCCGGCGCGGCACCGGGCTCGACGCGGTGGAGTGGGCGGTCCGGGTCGCGGCGCTGGGCGCGGGCGAGATCCTCCTGACCAGCATGGACCGCGACGGCACCCGGGACGGCTACGACCTCGAGCTGACCCGGGCGGTGGTCGACGCGGTGAGCATCCCGGTGATCGCCTCCGGCGGCGTCGGTGGCCCCGAGCACGTGCGCGCCGGGCTGATGGAGGGGGGCGCCGACGCCGCGCTCGCCGCCTCCATCTTTCACGACGGAGAGTTCACCATCGGGCAGGTCAAGGAGTACCTTGCGGCCCGGGGCGTGCCCGTGCGCCCGAGCGAGGAAGCGAAGGACGGCGGGTGAGCGAGCTGCTCGGCATCACGGTGGGGGATCTGGTCGCGACCATGAAGGAGCGACGCGTGCGGATCCCCTCGGAGATCGGCGCGTTCATCGCCCTCGAGGTCTGCGAGGGGCTCGAGGACGGGCCCGCGCCGGTCAGGTCCTCGGACGTGCGCATCGCCGACGACGGCACGATCAGCGTCTTCGCGCCGCCGGCCAGCGCCACGAGCGAGGAGGCGGCCCGCGCGGTGGTCGCGATGCTCGGATCGCTCCTGGTGGCCGCCGGGACCGGCGTGCCCAAGGTGCTCGTGCAGCTCCTCGAGGAGGGGCCGACCTCGGGGCGGTGGGATCTGTCGAGCCTGCGCGACGACCTCGAGGCCTCGCTCGTGCCGCTCAACCGGGCGGCGGCCCGCCGGGTGCTGGCCCGCATGCTGCGCGAGGCCCAGAAGCCGCGCTCCAACGCGCCGAGCGCCCGGCCCGCGCCCCGCGACGCCACCCTCGACGCGCAGCTCGACGATCTGCTCGGCGCCGATGACGCGCCGGCGCCGTCCGAGGGGGACGCCGTCGACGGCGGCCTCGACGCTGGCCTCGACGCGGACCTGGACGCTCAGCTCGACGCGACCCTCGACGAGCTGGGCGCGCCCCGCTCCGAGCGCCCGCCGCCCGTCGATCCCGAGGACGCCACCATCGCCGACGAGGGGCCGCCGGACGACGACCGGACGATCGCCGAAGACGAGCCGCTGCCGCCGCCGGCCCGGCGCGCGCCGCAGCGTCCGCCGCAGCGGGAGGTCGACACGCTCACCACCGGCCTCGACGACGCGCCGAAGGGCAGCGTCGTGCCGTGGCTGCTCGCCGCCCTCGCGATCCTCGCCGCGACCGCCGCCGGGCTCGCGCTGATGCGCCCGGATCTGGTGGACGCCGCCCTGGGCCGCCCGCCCGCGCCGGTGGACGAGGGCCCGACCGACGAGGATCGCGAGCGCATGCTCCGCGAGCACCGCGGCCGCTTCGGCACCCTCGAGCTGCAGGTCCGGCCGGAGCGCGCCCAGGTGCTGATGTACGTCGGCGACGGGCCGGCCACCGCCGAGGAGCTCCCGCTCGGCATGGCGCTCGAGTTCGTGGCCATCGCCGACGGACGCACGCCGACCCGCGCGGTGCTCCCCGCCGACGCCAGCTGGGAGGAGACCGAGAGCGGCCCTCGCTACGAGCTGGCGATGCAGACCGGCGAGGCGCCGATGGCCGCCGAGGATCTCGCGCTCGGGGAGACCCGCCTGCCCCGCGACGTCGGGGCGCCGACCGGGGAGCTCGGCACGGTGCGCGTGATCACCAACCCGCCGGGCGCGCGGGTCTACGTGCTGGTCGGCTTCGCGCCGGCGGTGACGGTGGAGAACGTGCGGACGGACGCGCCGATCGAGCTGCTCGTCTTCCTCGAGGGACACCCGGTGGCCCGGGAGACGATCGCGCCCGCCGACTGGGAGGAGAACGCGGACGGCAGCAAGCGCGCCGCCCGCGAGATCACGCTGGAGGGCGCCGAGCCCCCCGAATGATCGGGAACCCGGGTCCGGCCGACGTGTCGGTCCTGCGTGGCCGATCCCTTTCGTTCTCCGACCCCCTGGCGCGCCTTCGCGGGCTTCGCCCTCGCCGGCGCCCTCGTCGCCGGGCTGCTGATCTGGCGCGGCGTCGCGGCCCGCATGCCGGGCGAGCGCTTCGAGGGGCCCGCGCCGGTGACCGCCGCCGAGCGCCAGGCCGCCGCCTCGCTCCGGCGCGACGTCGAGGCGCTGGTGGCCCTCGGCGAGCGGAGCGCCCGCCGCCCCGACGCGCTCCGGCGCGGGCGTGACCTCATCGTCGCCCGGCTCACCGAGATCGGGCTCGAGCCGCGGCTCGACGGCTACGAGGTCGACGGGGCCCGCTTCGACAACGTCGTCGCCGGGGCGGAGGAGGGCGGCCTGATGATCGGCGCCCACTACGACAGCGCCCCCGGCTCTCCGGGCGGCAACGACGACGCGAGCGGGGTGGCCGCGGTGCTCGCGCTCGCCGAGCGCCTCCGCGAGGAGCCCGGGGCCCGGTTCGCGCTCTTCGTGAACGAGGAGCCGCCCCGCTTCCGCACGGCCGACATGGGGAGCCGGGTCCTCGCGCATCGGCTGGCGCGACAGCGGAGGCTGCCCGACGCGATGATCGCGCTCGACAGCTTGGGTTGCTATCGCGGCGAGGAGGGGAGCCAGCGCTACGCGACCTTCGCCCAGTCGGTCGCCTTCGGCACCCGCGGCGACTTCGTCGCCTTCGTCGGCGACGAGCTCTCGGAGGCGCTGCTCCGGAGCGCGGTCGAGCGGTTCCGCGAGGTCGCTCGCATCCCGTCGGAGGGCGCGGTGCTCTCGCGCGCGGTCCAGGGCGCGGGCTGGTCCGACCACGAGTCGTTCTGGCTTCAGGGCGTGCCCGCGATCCTCGTGACCGACACCGCGGCCTTCCGCGACGACGCCTATCACACGCCCCGCGACGACGGCTCGCAGATCGACTACGTCGCGCTCGCGCGGGTCGTCGACGGCCTCGAGGCGGTGGCGCGCGCTCGCCTCAGCGGGTCACCCTGAGGCGGGAGACCAGCCAGTCGTCGCCGCGCCGGCGCAGGGTCCACTCCACGCTCGACATGCCGAGGCGATCGCCGAGCACCCGCATCGTCAGGCGCGCCTCGTCTCCGTCGATCTCGACGCCATGGGTCAGGACCCGGAGCCGATCCCCCGAGAGCGGCGCGAGCCCGCGGCGGCGACGCTCCTCGAACGCCTCCTCGTCGCCGGGCCCGTAGCGGAGGGACTCCCCGAGCGCGCTGATCTCGAGCGGCTGACGCGAGAGATCCACCCAGCGCGCGGTGGCGGCGGTGACCCGCGCCGGCACGACGGCGCCCGCGACGTCCTCGACCAGCCGCTCGACCCGCTCCTCGTCGCTCTCGATCAGCGCGTCGTAGAGCGCGAGCGCGCCCACGACCGCCGCGATCCCCGCGGCCGCTCCCAGCCAGCCTCGCCTCGTCACGTGTAAAGCATGACACGTGCTTGAAAGCGGGAAACCCGCGCCGATATCTCTCCCGTGGGAGTCGAGGGGGCCAGACTGCGATTGCTCCGGGGGGATCCGGCCCTGCCGCTGACCGCCGCGGTCGCGGTCGCGCTCGGCGTCGCCACCACCGCGATCTCGAGCGTGACCCTCGCGTGGTGCTTCGAGGGCGTCGACCTCGCCGCGCGCGGCTTGCCCCGCGACGCCTCGGTGTGGACCGCCGCGCCGGTCGCCGCCGGCCTGGTCGTCGCGCTGCTCGGCGCGCGCCACGCGCGCTCCCCCGGGCTCGAGATGGCGGTGCTCCCGCTCGCGATGGTGCTCGCGCTGGCGCTCCCGCCCTTCGTCATGGCGTGGGCCGGCCGGCCGCTCCATCCGGGCTGCAGCGCCTGCAGCATGACCGCGCCCACCACCCTCGTCGGCATGGCGTTCGTGATGGGCGTCTGGGTGACCGGCGCGGTGGCGGGCCTGCGGGTCGTGCTGCGGGAGCTCGCGCGCGAGCGGGCCCTCGGCGCGGCTCCGGTGGCGTGGCGTCAGGTGGGGCTCTGGTGGGCGGCGCTCGGGATCCCGCTCGCGCTCTTCGCGGAGCTCTGGTCGCCGCTCGGCTTCTCGCGCTCCGCTGGCTGGGGGCTCCTGTCGCTCGGCCTCGTGGCCACCCTCGCGGCGTCCTTCGCCGAGAACGCGCTCGCCGGGTGGCTCGCCCGCGTCGCCGCCGGCCGGGTCGACGGCTGGAGCATCGAGCCGGCGGGTGAGGAGGCGAGCGAGGAGCTGCCGTCGCTGGTCCCGTTCACGCGACGCGACGCGGTGCTGGTGCATCACGGAGAGCCGGGCGGCGGCCCGTTCCGGACGCACCGCCTGCGGCTCCCGGTCGCCGCAGTGCCCGCCCGCCGCGAGTGAGCCCGCTACTTCTTTCGCGCGAGGAAGAGCCCGTCGCCGATCGGGACCATGCAGGCGTCGACCCGCTCGTCGCGCCCGAGCTTCGCGTTGAGCCGGCGAAGCGCGACGGTCGCGTTCGAGTCGTCCTCGGGCTCGATCACCGCGCCGCCCCAGAGCACGTTGTCGATGAGGATCACGCCGCCGGGGCGGAGCAGCTCGAGGCAGGCCTCGTAGTAGACGTCGTACTGCGGCTTGTCGGCGTCGATGAAGGCGTAGTCGTAGGTGCCCGCGCCGCCCGCCTCGAGCAGGGCGCCGAGGCTGTCCGCGGCCGGGCCCACCCGCGACTCGATCTTGTCGCCGACGCCGGCCTCGTCCCAGAAGCGGCGCGCCGCCGCGAGGTACTCCTCGCTCAGGTCGCAGCAGACCAGCCGAGCGTCGCTCGGCATCGCGAGCGCGACCGCGAGCGCGGAGTAGCCGGTGAAGGTGCCCACCTCGACGCCGCGGCGGGCGCCCATCAGCCCGACCAGCCACGCCATGAACGCGCCCTGCTCCGGGCCGATCTGCATCACCGCGTTGTCGCGGCGCGCGGTCTCCTCGCGCAGCTTCGTCAGCACCGGGTGCTCGTCGACGGAGACGTCGACCAGGTACGCGTGCAGCGCGTCGGTCATCGGCAGGGTTCGGTTGGCCATCAGCTCCTCGCTTCCTGAACGGCGCCCTCGACCTCGGCGCGGATGGCGTCGAGGCGCGCTTCGCTCTCCGCCTCGAACCGTAGGACCAGCACGGGCTGCGTGTTGCTCGCCCGGACCAGGCCCCAGCCGCCGTCGAAGAGGATGCGGGCGCCGTCGACGGTGATGACGTCGTTCGTGGCCGCGAAGCGGGCCTTGATCGTCTCCACGACGTCGAACTTCTGGTCGTCCGGGCACTCGACCCGGATCTCCGGGGTCGAGAACGTCTGCGGCACGTCGGCGAGCAGCTCGTGGAGCGGCCGGCCCTCGGCGGCGAGGATCTCGAGCAGCCGGAGCGTCGCGTAGACCGCGTCGTCGAAGCCGAAGAAGCGGTCGGCGAAGAACACGTGGCCGCTCATCTCGCCCGCGAGGAGCGCGCCCTCCTCCTTCATCTTCGCCTTGATGAGCGAGTGGCCGGTCTTCCAGAGGATCGGCCGGCCGCCGTGCTTGGCGATGTCGTCGTAGAGGGTCTGGCTGCACTTCACCTCGCCGAGGATCGCCGCGCCCGGCCGCTCCTTGAGGAGGTAGCGCGAGAGCAGGATCAGCAGGCGGTCGCCGAAGAGCTGCTCGCCTCGCGCGTCGATCACCCCGATGCGGTCGCCGTCGCCGTCGTAGGCGATGCCGACGTCGTGCCCGCGCTCGAGCACCGCGCTCCGCAGCAGCTCGAGGTTGTGCGGCTCCGACGGGTCGGGGTGGTGGACCGGGAAGCGCCCGTCCGGCTCGCAGAGGAGCGCCTCGGGCTCGATGCCGGCGGCGCGCAGGGCGGCGAGCGCGGTGGGGCCCGCCGCGCCGTTGCCCGCGTCGATCGCGACCGAGAGCGAGGCGCCGTCGAGCGAGACGTTGCCGCGCACGAAGCCCTCGTAGGCCGGCAGGACGTCGACGCGCTGCACCCGACCGCCCGGCGCCTTCACGAAGTCGCGCCGCTCGATCAGGCTGCGGAGCGAGCGGATGTCGTCGCCGCTGAGCGTGGCGTGCCCGCTCATCATCTTGAAGCCGTTGTCCTCGGGCGGGTTGTGGCTGCCGGTGATCTGCACGCCGCCGTCGAGGTCCTCGTGGAAGACCGAGAAGTACATCAGCGGCGTCGGCACGACGCCGATGTCGACCAGGGTCAGGCCGGCCTCGAGCGCGCCCTCGACGAAGGCGGCGAAGAGGCGCGGGGAGCTGAGCCGACAGTCGCGGCCCACGGCGACCCGGCGGCCGCCGCGCCGGGACCAGAAGGTGCCGAGCGCGCGGCCGAGGTCGCGGACCATCTCGTCGGTGAGGTCGCGGTCGGCGACGCCGCGGATGTCGTACTCGCGGAAGACGTGCGGGTTGGGGATCGTCATCGCGCGGGTTGTCGCGCAGCCGGCCCCTCGGCGCAAGGGCGCTTCAGAGCGCGTCGGGCTTGCTGGCCTTCAGGGCCTCGACGACCTTCTTGACGTCCTGGGCCCGGCCGCGCGGCATGACGAGCAGGGCGTCCTCGGTGTCGACCACGACGACGTCGTCGAGCCCGATCACCGCGACGACCTTGCCCTCGGGGGCCTTCACGTAGGCGCCCTGGGTGTCGACGAGGATCGCGCCCTCGGGGGCCACGTTCGCCTCCGGGCCGTCGGCCGACAGCTCCCACGCGCTCGCGAACGAGCCGAGGTCGCTCCAGCCGAAGTCGGCCGGCACCACGCGCACGTCGTCGACCTTCTCCATCACCCCGTGGTCGATCGAGACCGAGGGCAGGGTGGGGAAGACCTCGCTCACCACCGCGGCCTCCTCGTCGAGGGGCGTCGCCTGGAAGCGGTCCAGGGCCTCGCCGAGCCCGGGCAGGTGGGCGTGGATCGCGCTCAGCATCTCGCCGGCGCGGAAGAAGAACATGCCGCTGTTCCAGAGGAAGTGGCCCGCCGCGAGGAACTGCTCGGCGCGCTGCCGGTTGGGCTTCTCCACGAAGCGGCGGGCCCGGTAGACCTCTTCACCCGCGGGCTCGCCCATCTCGATGTAGCCGTAGCCGGTCTCGGCGCGGCTCGGGCGGATCCCGACCGTCACGACTCCGCCGTCCTTCGCCGCGTCCACCGCCACCCGCAGGACCCGGGCGTACTCGTCCTCGTCGCCGATGTGGTGGTCGGCGGGCAGCACCACGCAGACCGCGTCGGGATCCTCGCGGGCCACGCGGCTGGCCGCCCAGCCGATGCAGGGCGCGGTGTTCCGGCCGACCGGCTCGGCGAGCACGTTCCGGGCGGGCAGCTGCCAGAGCTGCTCGCGGGTCGGCGCGGCGAGGCGCTCGCTCGTCACCACCAGCACGTCCTCCGGGCGCGTCACCTGGGTGGCGCGCCGCACGGTGGCCGCGAGGAGCGACTCGTCGCCCCCGGCGAGCGGCAGCAGCTGCTTCGGCCGCCCGGCGCGCGAGAGCGGCCAGAAGCGGGTGCCGGAGCCCCCCGCCATCACGATGGTGAATGCGCGCGTCACGTCAGTCTCCCGCTAGGACTCGAAGAGTGGCCAGAGCACGAGCCCCGCGCCGAGCGGTACCAGATACAGCGCAAAAAGCCAGAAGCGCCCCTGATTCACGATCGCGCGCAGCCACACCAGCGCGAGGTAGCCGACCACCAGCGCCACCACGCCGCCGATGAGGGCGCCGACGCCGAGCGCCTGGATCTCCTCGAAGTGCCGGAGCGAGAGCAGGGTCGCGCCCGCCACCGCGGGGAGCGAGAGCAGGAACGAGAACCGGAACGCGGCCGGCCCGCTGAGCCCGAGCAGCATGCCGATCGCGATCGTCGTGCCGCTCCGGCTCAGCCCCGGCATCACGGCCATGCCCTGCGCGATCCCGACCAGGATCGCGAGCTTCAGCGGGAGCACCGTCCGCTCGCCGCCCCCGCGCCGGGTGCTGAGCACCATGACGGCGGAGCCGAGCAGGCAGAGGCCCACGATCCAGGGCACCCGCCCGAAGGCCTCGACCTTCTCCTCGAGCCAGAGGCCCATGATCGCGGTGGGCACCGAGGCGAGCAGGATGCCCGCGACCAGGGTGCCCTGCTCGGTCTCGATCCAGGCCTTCGGATCCCGCAGCCCGCCGAGGCTCTTCAGCAGGTCGATCACGTCGTCCTTGAAGAGCGCGAGGGTGGCGACGAGGGTGCCGAAGTGGAGCAGCACCACCATCGACAGCGGCATGTCGTCGCTGATCCCGAACAGCATCGCGCCGAGCGCGACGTGGCCGCTGCTCGAGACGGGCAAGAATTCGGTCGCCCCCTGGACCGCGCCCAGCACGGCGGCGGTCCCTGCGTCGATGGGTCCGGGCATCGGCGGGCGTGAACCTAGCACCCGCGGGCGCGAGGAAAAGCGCTACTGGATCCGGGCGGTGATCTGGACCGCCTGGTTCCAGGCCTCGCCCCGGGCCGAGCGCCGATCTTCGGAGAAGAGGGCCGGGATCGCGCCGGCGAGGCAGGGCTCGAAGCCGCTCTCCGCGGTGGTGGTCTGGCTGACCTCGAGCTCCGGCTCGTAGACGTCGTAGCTGCCCATGTCGCGCAGCCGGGTCGCGAAGCGGATGACCAGCTCGGCCGAGGCGGAGCGGTCGTGGCGCTCGTCCCAGTCGCTGATGAAGCACTCGGCGATCGCGCGCTGGCCGTCCTCGGACTCGAGCCGCTCGCGCACCGCGGTGTGGCTCGACAGCTCCCGGCCCTCGAGCTCGGGCATCTGCACGGAGACCTGCACCGCGTCGACCGTCGGGCGGCTCTGCTCGCCGGTGAAGAAGCGCTCGGCCGGCTCGTCGCCGTCGAAGGTGGTGATGTCGAGGCCCTCGTAGCGGAGGCGCGCCAGGGCCCGGCGCACCGCGACGCGGCCGGGGAAGCCGGGCACGGTCGAGCGGAAGCAGTGGTCGGCGGTGCGGGCGCCGCGCTCGCGGGCCTCGGCGTCCCGCGCCGTGCGGAGGATCAGCTCGGCCGCGCCGCACGCGATGTCGGGGGGCACCGGCGCGTCCTGCTCGCGGAAGCGATCGAACGCGAGCTGGTAGGTGTCGATCGCGCCCTCCCAGTCGCCGGCCTCCGCCTGCGCCTCGGCCGCCGCCGCGAGCACCTCCGCCGCCACCGACGTGTCGCGGTACTGGCAGCGGTGCTCCACGCAGACCTGGTCGCTGGTGCAGTCGTCCCGCCCGCTGCAGGTCGATCCCGCCGGGGGGCGCCGCGAGGCCTGGGCGCGCTGGCCGCGATCGTCGACCGGGGTCGGGCCCTCCTCGGCGCTCTCGTCCTCCTGGCCCTCGGGCGAGGGCTCGGCGCCGAGCGGCTCGGCCTTGGGGCGGCAGCCGGCGATGGAGCACGTCAAGACGAGCGCGAGGATCCAGCGGTGGCTCATGGGCGCGAACGCTACTCAGTGTGGGCGCGGGACGCCAGCGTCCTTCAGAACACCACCTCGAGCCCGAGCGTCGCGTTGATCGAGTTGTTGTTCGGCACCGAGGCCCGGCCGTAGCGGAAATTCGGGAACTCGTGGTGCACGAACGCGCCGGCGAGCACGAGCCGGAAGCTCTGGAAGGGGCCGAGCGACGCCCCCTCGGTCCCCGGCGTCAGCGTCCAGATGATCTGCGCGCCCACCAGGTAGCTCTCCATGTCGCTCAGCTCGCGATCGCCGGTGAAGTACTGCCCGCGGGGCCGCAGCGCGTAGTCGTCGCTGAAGAACGCGGCCGCGCCCTGGCGGTAGTAGCGGCCGCGCAGCCGGAGCCGCAGCGCGCCGTCGATCGACTGCTCGTAGGCGAGCTCCGCCGTCACCGAGCGCACGTCCCAGTTGTCCCGATAGACCCGCCCGCTCGCCTGGAGCGCCCCGCTCAGCGGCTCGATCCAGAGCCGGCCGGCCAGCGCGCCCGCGTACCGGAAGCGGTGGTCGGGGTGGTGCTCCTGGGCGGCCGAGCGCCCGAGCCACACCGCGCGATAGGGGTTGCTCTGGAAGCCGTCCACCAGCTGCGCGGTCACCGTCACCTGGGTGACGAAGATCGGCGCCCACGCCTGGGTCCAGCTGCCCTGGAAGGTCTGGAGATCGATGTCGAGCGCGGCCCGGTCGGGGTCCTCGTCGTCGAAGCAGCCCTCGCTCGAGTCGAGGCGCCGCCGCTCCACCGCCTCCTGCACCCGCGGCTGGTTCAGGTTGCAGACCGAGTCGAAGCCGCGCGCGTAGCTGAGGTCGAAGGTCGTGTTGCGCTCGAAGAGATCGGTGCGCGCGCCGACCGTGAAGCTGTGTGAGCGGTAGTCGTTCTCGAAGCCGTAGCTGTAGCTCGCCCGCAGGCTCCCGTACTGGCTGCGCGCCTGGAAGCCGCCGGTGACGACCGAGCGGAAGTCGGTGAGGCTGGCCGCGCTGATCGCGTCGACGTCCGCGCTCGGCGCGTCGACCACCGCGACGCTCGCCCCGCTGACGATGTCGGCGTCGTAGCTGACGTTGAGGGTCAGCTCCTCGGCCGGATCGATCCGGAGGTTCGCCCGCGGGTTCACGACCAGCATCTCGAGCGGGCCGCCGAACTCGTAGAAGAGGGTCGAGTAGAGATCGAACTGGCCCGCGTCGGCCGACGCCGGGAGCGCGGCGAGGCTGACGGCGGTGAACGCGGCGATGGCGGCTCTCAGTTGCACCCGCAGCCGCCCCCCGTCACCGCGCCGGCGCCGTAGCTGCCCTCGCGGTTGGTCAGCACGTGCTCCTCCTGCGCCGCCGCGGTGCCCTCGGAGCCGAAGGTCATGGCCGGGTCGGCGAGGTACTCGCGCTCCTCGGGCCGCACCATCACGCACCCCGAGGCGAGCGCGAGCGCGATGAGCGCGAGGAGCGCGGCGCTAAAAGAAGACCGTGAATCCACCGGTGATCTCCTCGAGCGCGGTGACGCGATCTTCGTCGAAGAAGGCGTAGCCGCGCGCTTCGATGCGGAAGGTGAGGCGATAGCGGAAGCCGAAGCGCAGGCCGCCGCCGCCGTAGAGCACGCCGACCATCCCGCTCTCGAAGAGGAAGGTGTCGGCGTTCGGATCGGCGACCGCGAAGCCGCCGCCCACCGTGAAGAAGGGCACGACCGGGGACTCCGGCCAGATGTTGATGAGCGGCCCGCCCGAGGCCATCAGCAGCCGGCCCGCGTCGCCCACCGAGCCGCCGAGGTTCAGCTCGAGCTCCAGCTCCGGCGCGAGGTTGATCGCGGGGCGCACGGCCATGAAGCCGTTGAAGAAGCCGAGGATGCCGAACTGGACCGCGATCTCACCGGTGGCCGACGGGAGCGGCGGCGGCGCGAAGACCTCGGGCAGGAAGCGACCGCCGGTGGCCTCCTGCTCGGAGACCTGGTGGTTGTAGACGGTGTCGCCGTGGATCCAGGCGAAGGTGCCGTCGGGCAGCTCGACCCGGAACCAGTAGCCGGTGCTCGCGCGCTGCACGACCCGGAAGACGTCGCCGCGCTCGGCGCCGCGGACCCGCTGGAAGCTCGCGCCGGGCCCGGAGCGGAGATCGGTGCGCTCGACGATGACCCGCGCGAAGACGCCGGCCGCCATGCCCTCCTCGGCGGCGGCCTCGTCCTGGGCGTGCGCGGTGAGCCCGAAGAGCGTCGTGGCCAGCCCGGAGAGGAGGGCGGCCACCGCGAGCGCTCTCAAAGCGCGCCCCGGTTGATCCACTGCGCGATCATGTCGGCGCAGGGGTCGGTCTCGGGGAAGATCTGCCGCGGGTGGCTGTCGAGGTTGGTCGGCCGCCGGTAGAACGCGCTCGAGAGCGGATCCGACTGCACGGTCGCCCGCACCTCTTCGAAGTTGAAGATGTAGTCGGCGCTGATGTCGCCCCCCACCACGACGCCATCCTCGCACACCGGCGGCGGATCGGTGGTGTCCATCAGCGTCAGCTGCGCCCGCTCGGCGTGGCAGCCGCTCTCGCCCGCTTCGCCGCCGGCGCAGCTCTTCGCGGTCAGGACGTTGGGCTGGATCTCGCAGTAGAAGAAGTCTTCGTCGAGCTGCAGATCCGGCGGGACGATGTTGTCGCCGAGGTCCACGGTCCCGCAGCTGGCCAGCCCGAGACCGAGCAGAGCCACCGCCACCGCGTGGATGGAGCACCGCATCACCCGACGAGAGTGCCAAAGCTGCGCTTCGGGGGTCAACGCGCCCGATGTCGGATCAGCCGCTTCGGCCGGTTCGAGCGGAGGAATTGAGCCGCGGCGTGGCCTCTCCTACGATGCAGGTCATCGAGGGGGGACCATCACATGAAGCTCAGGATCATCGGGTGCGCGCTCGCGCTGATGTGCGCGGGGTGCGGAGGCAGCCAGGACGTCGGCGAGACCACGGGCGGTCCGCTCGTCGAGCCGGAGCCGGAGCCCGCGGGCCCGGTGTCGGCGAGCGGCACCGAGGAGGCGCGCGCGGCGGTCGGGGAGGCCGGCGGGACGCTCTCGCTGACCAACGGCGCCCGGCTCGAGATCCCCGCCGGGGCGCTCCAGGGGGAGACCGAGGTCGTGCTCCAGGTCGGGGCGGACGGCCGCGCGTTCGGTGACGCCGAGCGCCAGCGCCCCCTCGGCCCCATGATCAACGTCGTGCCCGCGATCCTCGCCACCGAGGGGACGAGCTTCTCCATCTCGATCCCCGAGCAGCCGCTGCCGAGCGGCTTCGAGTCGTCGGACCTCGCCTTCGCGATGGAGGAGGTCGACGACGATCAGCGCGCGATCGACACGCTCGGCACCCAGACGCGCTGGCAGTTCTATCCCGTGCGGGTCGAAGGCGGCCGCTTCCGCGCCGACGTCGGCGGGCTGCCCGGTCACCGCCTGCAGTTCGGTGTGGCCCGTTGATCGTACGGACCCCGGACGAGGAGGCGGCGCGGCGCGCCGGGGTCTCGGTGGCCGCGGTGCAGCTGACCCGCGGGGTCGAGGTCGTCGACCTGCACCTCGAGACCTACATCCCGCCGCGCCTCTTCGGCTACGACCTGCACGCGCGGCACGATCGGCACTGGCTGCGAGGGCGCTTCTTCGGCCACCTCGACTTCCCGCGGGCCCTCGACGCCGGCCTGACCGGCGGGATGTGGTCGATCGCCACCAACATCGCGCGCCGCGCGGAGGGGCGGTGGCAGGCGCTGCGCGACAACGTGCGAGGCCTGCGCGCCGCGCTCGAGGAGACGGGGGGGCGCTTCGAGGTCGTGCGGGATCACGCCGGCTACCTCGAGGCCCGGGCCCGCGGGGCGCACGCCGCGCTGATCTGCGTGCAGGGCGGGAACGCCTACGAGGCCGCCCCGTCGGCCGGCGCGCTCGAGGACGTGGTGCGGGTCACCGTCATGCACCTCAGCAATTCGGTGTTCGGCACCACCTCCAGCCCGGTCTCGTTCGGGCGGGCGGGGCTGACCGCGGCCGGGCGCCAGCACGTCGAGGAGCTGAACGCGGCGCGCATCTTCGTCGATCTCTCGCACATCGACGCGCGCGGCTTCTGGGACGCGCTCGACGTGCACGCTCCGGACCTGCCGCCGATCGTCACCCACACCGGGCTGCGCGGGGTGAAGGATCACTGGCGCAACATCGACGACGACCAGGCGCGGGCGATCGCCGATCGCGGCGGGGTCGTGGGGATCATGTTCGAGCCCGGCTTCCTCCGCGCGCGCGGCATGCCCAACGACGCCTCGATGGTGGTCGCGCACCTGGAGCACCTCGTGAACGTGGCCGGCGAGGACGCGGCGGCGCTCGGCAGCGACTACGACGGCGCGATCACGCCGCCGCCCGATCTGCGCGACGGCTTCACCGCCTACTACCGGATCGTGCAGCGCCTCCTGGACGCGGGCTGGCCGTCGGCGCGGATCGAGAAGGTGCTCGGCGCCAACTTCCTCCGCTCCTTCGCGCGGCTCCGACCGTAGCGCGCGAGAGGTGGCAACCATTGCGCGGGGGCAGCCCGAGCCCGCTTCCGCGACGATCGACCCGAGACGAGGGCAGGCGACGAGCGCAGCGAGGTCGCCGCACGCGCCACTCGAGTCGTTCGATCCCGCGGCAGCGGGCGGCCAGCTCGCGCGCAGCGCGAGCGCGAGCC
>Ga0310345_10000154_pt1 | contig 136230 bp, 119 predicted proteins | sample HC15DNA20500_MG_FD_204667 | JGI IMG/M metagenome (GOLD analysis project Ga0310345, IMG submission 204667) | Marine microbial communities from station ALOHA, North Pacific Subtropical Gyre - HC15-DNA-20-500_MG | ecosystem: Environmental > Aquatic > Marine > Oceanic | place: Pacific Ocean... | reverse complement strand
TGAACGTCAATCTGACAGGCCTTGGCCGGTCCATCTCGGCATTCGTTCCTCGCATGACGGAGCAGGGCGGTGGCTGGATCGTCAACACTTCCTCCGGCCTTGGCCTGTTTCATGACATGCCCTTCGGTGGTCCCTACCTTGCCACCAAGGCTGGCATAATTGCCTATAGTCGGGCCCTTGCGACTTATACTCGTAATCGCGGCATCGGCGTATCGGTCTTCTGCCCCGATGCAACGGCGACCAACTTCATGTCTGCTGGCCGCCTGACGGGCATACCGAAGGAAATTCTCGCCGCAGGCGTGTCAGCGGACCAGATTCAGACCGCCCGGCAGGCTGCAGAGGTGCTGATCGAGGGGCTGAAAGCTGACCGATTCCTGATCTCCGCGGTACCCGATACATCGGAAAAACTGCTTGCCATGGCAAAAGCTGATCTCGCGCCGGAGAGCGACGCTTTCGACGAGCGCGGCCAGTCAAGGGTTGTTGTATCAAAGGGCGGCCTTCGTGTGCCCCTCGACAAACGCGATGAAGCCCTGGCACTGTTCCGTGAATTCGCAGGCATCACCCAAGGCCATTATGGCTGCCAGTTTTACGACATAGCGATCAGCGCATCTGATCCCGAACAACTGGTCATATTCGAGGTCTGGGACAGCAAAGCCGCCCTTGACGCGCATGCGGCTGCGCCCGGGGCGATGGACCTGATCATGAATCTGTTCGCTCTTGGGGCAAGTGATTTTGGCGTCCAGGACATCCGCTAGGATCGAGCAAATCGATTCCTCCGAGCAAACTGGCCTTGCGAGTTCGTCCCGCAAGGCCGCATTTTTTGCGATCTGTCAGACATCGATTTCAGCACCAACCTCGCGTGACAGATCGCGAGGGCGTTAACCGACATCGGCCTGTCGACCTGTTTTCCAGAAACCGCATTATGGGGGCGTCAGACAAATGCAAACTCGTCTCTTCTGTCCGCGGCCTGAGTGTCCTCGGGTGGCCAGGAGCAAGCGCCATTTGAGGAAAGCGACCTCAGGTATTGAGGTGGCGGTCGAGATTAAAGTGATTAGAGATGGACGCGCGTGCTGAAGCGAATTTCTGCAGGTTCGACGCCCGCCAGAACCGTGACATCGCCCGCTCTCGTCGCCGGAACGGCAGATGGGTGTTTTCGGCGCGGTTGTTGAAGTGACGGCCGACCTCCTGGCGGCCAGCGTTTCTGATTTCTTTCATGGCGGCCCCGTGGGAGCGGACGCGGTCTGTAACTCGCGCGTCTGGTATCCCGTTTCGCTTCATCGCTTCACCAACGAACTTCAAGGCTGCGGATTTATCTCGCATTTTTCGTGACGAAGCTTTCGAGGCCTTCGACTTCATGATCGACCGCGCCAGAGATAGTGCGTCTTTTCATTCATCTTCTCAGACACCTCGTCGACCAGATGATTGCGCTGGTAACGTCCGCCTGCATGTTGCGCTCAAAATCAAGTTTGTATACCAAAAGTCGTTCTAAGATGGATTGAGCTTGGGGCACGTCCGCGTCCAGGCTACAGAACAAGACGGAGCTAGGGGATGAACCAGGAATTCCTGCGACAGCCATTCCTGTACTTCTTGCTGGGGGCTTTGATACTTTTCGGCATAGATGCGGTGCGAAACGGGACACGGACCGAGAGTTCGATCGTCGTAAGTGAAGCGGAAATCGCGCGACTTGCGTCTGGGTGGGAACGGACATGGGGTAGTGCACCAACCGATCAGGAGCTGAGCGGCCTCATCGACGACTGGATTGCCGAGGAAATCTATGTGCGCCAGGCTGAAGCACTGGGTTTGGGCGATGACGACCCGCTGATCAGAAAATATCTTCGCCGAAAGATGGAGCTGCTTACCGAAGGGGTTGTCATCGTTCCGGACCCCGAGGAAGATGAGCTTCGCGCTTATTATGAAGCCAATATCAATAGGTTCTCGCCGGAGCCACTCGTTTCGTTCCGTCAGGCACAGCTGCAGCAGCCGGAAAGGGCGGACTATCTTTCGCTGGTCAATGAATTGAACCGCGGCGCAAAGGCCGAGACACTGGACGCTATCACTGAGACGGCTCGCATGCAGTTTGCCAGTCGCTTTCACGTATCCCGCAAGTATGGCGTCTCCTTTTATGACGAGGTTGTCGGCATAGCGCCCGGCGTGTGGCAGGGGCCCGTCGCCTCCTCCGTCGGCGTCCATCTCGTCAAGGTCGAGGCGATGCAAACGCCCGAGCCCATCCCGTTCGACGCGGCGAGGCCCGCCGTCGAAGCGGCCTGGCGTGCAGCCAGGCGAGACGCGCTCGAGCAGGAGGCTTTCGAGCGGTTGAAGAGCTACTATGACATCTCCGTTGAGACCGCACCCGAATGAAAGTCCTCCGCCTCGCCCTGCTCATCGTGCTTGGTGGCCTCTTTAGCGCCATGGCATCGGCTCACGAGCTGCGCTCAGGTTATCTCGAAGTGGTGCAGGTGGAGGAAACGCCTCAATTCGATATTGTATGGAAAGCGCCCGTCCTCGCCGGGCTTGCGCTGGACGTCGAGCCGGTATTTCCGCAGGACTGCAAGGTCGACCCTGTGGCTGCGCAGCGAAATGCTGCCGGCGACATTCTAACCGTCAGTCGGGCGGTGTGCGCAGCCCCGCTAGTCGGCCGGTCGCTGACATTCCGCGGGCTTGAGCAGACGGACGGCGATGTCCTCATCCGCATTGGGGCCCTGAGTGGCACTACTCTCAGTCAGCGCGTCACCTCGCATGATCCCGCTGTCGACTGGGGGCGCGGTGCCAGCGGTTCGCTATTTCCAACCTATTTCGTGCTCGGCGTGGAGCATATCCTGATCGGTCTTGACCATTTGCTGTTTCTCGCCTGCCTGGTGCTGCTTATCCAGCGGATGCAGAAGCTGGTCGTGGCCATCACCTTCTTTACAATCGCCCACTCTCTGACGCTGGTCGCAACGACTTTTGGATGGATCGGACTCAGCATTGCACCCGTTGAAGCGACCATTGCTCTGTCGATCGTTTTTTTGGCTTCGGAGATTCTGCAGGCGCGGTCGGGCAGGCAGACCTTGACGCAGAAATACCCCTGGGTCGTGACGTTCACCTTCGGCTTGTTGCATGGACTGGGCTTTGCATCGGTCCTTTCGGAGATCGGATTGCCGGGCGAGGCCGTGCCGCTCGCGCTCCTGGCGTTCAATCTGGGTGTCGAGGCTGGGCAGCTTCTCTTCGTCGGCGGTACTGTGCTTGCCGTTATGGTGATGAACAGGGTGAGGCTGTTTCAGCCAGCCCGTCTCGTTGCCACCTATTGCATTGGAAGCATGGCAACCTTCTGGGTGATCGAGCGAATGTTGTGATGAACCGATACATGAGCGATACAGGGCATAGAGTCGTCATCAGCTGGGACACCGGTAGGCAGGTCGAAGACGCCAATCTGAACATGACTGGGAGTTCGCATGAGCGTTGCGGCTGAGAGCGCGTACAATCTGATCCGGTCGAAGATCCTGGATGGTAGCTTCGAAGCTGGCAAGCGCCTGAAGGAAGGCGAGCTTTCAAGGGAATGCGAGGTCAGCCGCACGCCTGTGCGAGAGGCGCTGCGTCGGCTGGCGGCGGACGGCCTCGTCGACATAACGCCCAATGCAGGCGCAGTGGTCACGAAATGGAGCCAGTCTGAAGTCTTTGAGCTCTACACGCTCCGTCATCATCTGGAATCGCTCGCCGCGAGTTGGGCGGCTGAACGCCGGACCGAAGAGCAGCTCGACCGACTGAAGAAACTTGCCGATGCCCATTCGAGGCTCGTCAAGCAGGGCGACGGGCCAGACTATGAGGCCAAGAACTCAAAGCTGAATCATGAAATTCACCACCTGATTATCGAAGCGGCAGGAAGTCGGGCCCTGTCGGCTGCCGTATCGCATGTGATCGAGGCGCCGCTTATGTTCCGCAACTTCAGCCGCTATGACCATGCACGCATGGTGCGCAGCGCGTCTGACCACCAGCATATCGTTGCCGCCATAGCAGACCGTGACGGAGAACTCGCCGGTTCGATCATGAAAGCGCACATCCTCGCAGGCCTCAGAACAATCGTGGAAGACGCCAGCAGCTAAGCCTTGGCAGAATTGGCGGCCGCCAATTTTGTATTCCAAACGGCTAAAAATCAGCTAAAAACGCTCCAAAAAGCTAAATATTGTACACAAAGTCTTGTGCGGTTTCCCGGAATGAGTAATTTCGAGCTGCGGGCTTGTTCGTCGGCGGTGAGCGCTTTGTGTGTGTGAACGCTCATCTCCTGCGACCTCGCCGCGTCTGGGCATTGTCAAAATGGTTAGCTGTCTACTTTTTTTGGTGAGATTATTGTCATGCGCCTTCTAAACCATTAGCTAGCTAAGCAATAAGGGCTAAAGATGCTCTGCCGGGTATGTGCACCGGGTGAAAAAGGGAGGATGACATGAAAAAAAATACAATGAATTTCGGTGTACGGCCCAGTCGGGCTGTTTTGATTGCTGCATTGCTGGGAAGCGCTGCGCCGATTGCAGTGGGGCAGGACAATGCCCAGCAGAACGACGAAGATGAAGCGCGCCTCAGCACGGTCACGGTGACAGCGCAGAAGCGCGAAGAGAACCTGCAGGATGTTCCGATCGTCATCACTGCGTTCAGTGAGGATACGGTTGAAGCGCCGGGCGCGGTTGACATTACCGGCCTCAACGGCCTCAGCCCGAACGTGGTGCTCCAGACTCAGGGTCTGGTCCCGAACGTGCCGATGGTGGCTATTCGCGGGATCAGCCACAGCGATCCGGACCCGAACAGCGACCCGAAGGTCAGCACGATTATTGACGGGGTGTACGTGCCCTTTGCCGCCGGCACGATGCTCGACCTGTTCGATGTTGAGCGCGTCGAACTGATCAAGGGGCCTCAAGGCACGCTGTTCGGGAAGAATAACCTCGCAGGCACACTCAACGTCATCACCTCAAGGCCAACTGACGAAGCGGGCGGCGAGGTTCGTCTGACGCTCGGCGAGAATGGCCTTCGACAGGTCCGCGCAAAGCTCAATACTGGCCGTTTCGCAGATGACAGGCTCGCCGCCAAGATCGCGATGAATGTCCGCGAATATGATGGCTACTCCACCAACATCATCACCGGTTCTGATCTTAATACGTCCGACGTCACGGCATTCCGCGGCGCGGTTACCTTTGACCCGACCGACAATATCCGTTCGACACTAATTGTTGATACGCTGAAGGACGACACAGTCGGCCCTGCCGGTCATGTGACCGACAATGGTTCGGCGGCCTACCTCCTGCTGCCGGAAGAGGCGCGCAACAATGTCCGTGTTGCGGCCTACAATTTCGATCCATTCGTCGAGACTGAGACGACAGGCGTTTCATGGACCACTGACTGGGATCACAGCTTCGGTACATTCACATCCGTCTTTGGATACCGTTCGCTGGCCTATCTCAATGTGGGCGATTTCGATGGCCTGACCACTCCAGAGCCCGGCCTCCATGTGACGCGCGACTTTGAAAGCGATGCGTACAGCGCTGAGCTTCGCTTTGCCTCCGATACTGGAACATCCTTTGATTACGTCGCCGGTGTGTATGCGAGCAAGGATGAGTTCCGGCAGCAAAATACCGTGTATCCGTCGCCGGTCGTGCTCAGTACATCAGACCTGCAGCAGGACTCCCAGAGCCTGGCCGTATTCGCCCAGGGCGACTGGCAGTTTGCCGAGCAATGGATTCTGACACTTGGCGGCCGCTATACCGAAGACGAGAAGGACTATTTCATCGATGCAGATGTTTTCGTGAACGGCACCTTCATCCCGCCGTCTTCCTTTTCCGACACGTTGAATGCAAGCTGGAGCAACTTCACCCCGCGCGCGGCGCTGCAATATTCGCCGAACGAGAACGTCAATCTCTATGGCTCCGTCTCGACTGGCTACAAGGGCGGCGGCTTCAACTCTCGCGGGACCACGGCGGAGTCCGTCGGCCCGTATGACGAAGAGACCGTGACGGCCTATGAAATCGGCATGAAGAGCGATCTCTTCAACCGCACGATGCGCCTCAACCTTGCGGCCTTCCTCAATGATTACAGGGACTTCCAGGGCTCGGTGACAAAGGCTGGGGCGGTGCGCGCGGAAAATGTCACGTCCAACATTGCGGACATTCAGACGGCGGGCTTCGAGGTTGAATGGCAGTGGCTGCCGACAGACAATCTCTCCCTTGCGGCGAACTTCTCCTATCTCGATGCGAAGTTTGAGGAATTCTGCCAGGATTCTGATGGTGCGTTCACCGATGGATCGCCGGAGCCCGGCCAGTGCGCACCGGCGCAAGAAATCTTGCTCAATGGCAACCCGACTGGCCTTTTCTCTGTTCCGGTTGATGGCACAGGGCTCGATCTGCAGAACGCACCCCCTTACAGCGGCAGCATTCTGATTGATCACGTCTGGCCGATCAGCTTGGGCGAGATCAAGAGCCACATAGATTTCCGCTATACCGATAAATACAATACATGGGGCCGCAGCAATGACCCTGCCTATTACCGGGACTCGGTAATTCTCGTGAACGGGCACATCGCGCTTGCGAGCCTCGATGAGCGCTGGGAAGTAAAAGTGTACGGGCGAAATCTGACGGATGAAGAAGTCATCTCAGGTAGTGCGCGCGCCGGGACGGCCCCGATCATACAATACTATCAGCCGCCTCGCGAACTCGGCGTTGAGCTGAGCTTGCGCTTCTGATGAACTCAGTCACGGCGGGCGCGGCCTGCCGTGGCTCCAGCTAATGCAGGACCCGACGATGAAACTGTTTCCTTCCGTGCTTGCCGTGTTCTTCGTGCTCGCCGTTCCGGCCTGCAAAGGTGACGCCGATAACCAGCCGACGGATTCCACCATTGAGGCTGAGCGTGCACAGACGTCGCCAGACAATACTTCAATCGCAACGGTGGATACGCGGTGCGAATATTACCGGCCCGGCGAGAAGAACCTCTACTGGGGTGATCTCCACGTGCATACGGCTGTCTCGCTCGATGCCTATGCTTTCGGCACGCTGCGCGGCCCGACAGACGCTTTTAACTTTGCCAAAGGAGAAAAGATCGAATTGTTCGGGCGCGAAGCGCAGCTTGAGCGCCCCCTCGATTTTACGGCCGTGACCGATCACGCAGAGTGGATGGACCTCATGTACATCTGCACCGATCCTGAAAAGTCCGACCACCTGTATTGCCAGAACCTTACGCAGCGGAAGGCGTCTGCGGACATCGGGTTACAGATTTTCCGAGAATATGTGGGCACGACAATTGGTCAGGCTGAGCCACAAGCGACGCCGGTATGCACGGAAGACCCCGAGCGCTGCGCGGTTGCTCAGGCCAACCAGTGGGCCCGTACCCAAAAGGCGGCGAATGATGCGAATGACCCCTGCAATTTTACGGCGTTGATTGGCTATGAGTGGTCGGCCACGCCGAACTTCAGCCATACGCACCGCAACATAATCTTCAGAAGCGACAAGGTGACTGAGGAAGCGATCGACTATATCCGCTTTCCGAAACTCCATCAGCTCTGGGAACAGCTTGAGCGCCAATGCCGGCCTGAAGATGGATGTGATGTTGTCGCCATCCCTCATAACACGAACATGGGTGATGGTGTCAGTTTCGATGTGGAGACCGAAACCGACGCACAATTACTGATGCGTGCCAAGTATGAGCGTCTCGTCGAAATCCACCAGGACAAGGGCAATAGCGAGTGCTTGCCGGCCTATGGCGAGACTGGCGATGGCGATTGCGATTTTGAGGTCTACCTGACGGAGCAGGCACGGCTCAAGCCGCGGGAGCACTTCACCGAAGAAAGCTGGGACCAAACGCGCAGCTCCTATGTCCGGAGCCTTCTCCTGAGGGGCCTGGAAGCCTATCAGGCCCAACCCGATATGGGGAACCCGCTGCAGCTAGGCATCGTCGCGTCTACGGACAATCATGTCGCGACGCCTGGATTCACAGATGAGGAATCGTGGCTCGGCTCCGTGTTCGGCGCAGGGGATCTCGATCTCATGATGAGCCGGATCGATTTCAATCCCGGTGGGATCGTCGGGGTCTGGTCGGAAGAAAATACGCGCGCGTCCATCTTTGACGCACTGAAGCGTCGGGAAACCTATGGCACGAGCGGTCCGCGAATTCAGTTGCGCTTCGACGCGGTCACCGATGGCCGTGATGTCGACTGCGACACCATACAAGACCGCGAAGGCCATTCCATTCCGATGGGGGGCGAGTTCAACGGCGATGAATCGGCGCCTCGTTTCGTTGTCCGCGTCAAAGCCGACCGCGAGCCGCTTGCGCAGATCGAGATCATCAAGGGCGAGTATGCGGGCGGCGAACTGAATGAATCGGTCCAGTCGATCTGGAGCGCGAAAGGCAACGATCGCTCTGCGTGTGTGGCCTGGACAGACCCGGACTATGACCCGGCCGCGCCGGCTTTCTGGTATGCGCGCGTGAAGCAGGCGCCGACAAAGCGGTGGTCGCAGGTACGCTGCGAACTGGCCGGACGGTGCGATGACTTCCCGAGGGCTGAAAGAATGATCCAGGAACGCGCCTGGTCCTCGCCGATCTGGAACCTGCCGCTCGGCCCGGAAAACTGAAGTGAATGAAAGGGCGCGATTATGGCGCAAGGCCGAAAGGGCAATACTGGACGCAGGCCGCTGGAAGGGGTGCGCGTCGTGGAAATGGGCCAGCTCATCGCAGGGCCGTTTTGCGGCCAGCTGCTGGGGGATTTCGGCGCTGACGTCATCAAGCTGGAGCCGCCCGAAAAGGGCGATCCGCTGCGCCAGTGGGGCCAACCCGGCTATCCCATGTTTTGGGAACAGCTTGCACGAAACAAGCGCTCCATGTCGCTCAATCTGCGCGTACCCGATGGCCAGGAGATTGCCCGCAAACTGATCACCGGCTCTGACGTCCTGATCGAGAATTTCAGGCCCGGCACCCTGGAGCGCTGGAACCTCTCACCCGACTCCCTGCGGGAAGAAAACCCGGGCCTCATCATCATCCGCGTCTCCGGCTACGGACAGTCAGGCCCCTATGCGACACGTGCCGGCTTTGGCGGCATCGGTGAGGCGATGGGCGGCTGGCGTCATATCGTCGGTGAGCCGGACCGAATGCCCTCGCGCATGGGCGTCTCGATCGGCGATAGCCTTGCCGCGACCTTCGCTTGCATCGGTGCGCTTCTCGCGCTCTATAATCGCGAGCAGACGGGCGAAGGGCAGGTTGTGGATTCCTCGCTTTATGAGGCGGTCCTGCACGTCATGGAAAGCCTGGTGCCGGACTATGCGATTGCCGGCCATGTCCGTGAGCGCTCCGGCTCGGTTCTGCCCGGTGTTGCGCCATCGAATGTCTATCCGTGCGCGGACGGTTCCTATCTCATCGCCGCGAACCAGGACACGGTCTTTGCGCGTCTCTGCACGGCAATGGACCGCGAGGAGCTTGCGGCCGATACGCGTTACAGCACGCATTCCGCGCGCGGCGCACATCAGGCCGAACTGGACGAGATCATCTCGGCCTGGACGAACACACTGACAGTCGATGAGGTTGAAGCGGCGATGATCGAAGCCGGGGTGCCGGCAGGACGGGTCTACACCGCCGCTGAAATGCTCGAGGATCCACACTTCAAGGCGCGCCAGTCTCTGATCGAGATTGACCATCCGCGCTGGGGCAAGCTGCCTATGCAGAATGCCTTCCCGAAACTGTCCGCCACGCCGGGGCAGGTTGGCCGGATTGCGCCGCAATCCATTGGTGAGCATTCCCGCGAAGTCCTCGCAGAACGCCTCGGCCTGTCGGAAACAGAAATCGATGCCCTCCAGAAGGGCGGCGTCGTCTAGGCCGCGAGCAGCGCTTCCTCTCAGGCGCCATCCTCAACCGCCGTCCTCTCGATGCTGCGGCGATAGGCGGGCAGGCCAAGCGTCAGGATTGCTGCCGCGATCGACAGCGAGACAGCGCTGACAATGGCGAGTGAATATCGCAGCGCCCCGTCATCTCCAAAGCCGAAATCCGTCACCAGCGCAATCACCGTCGGGCCAAGCCCAAGACCGATCAGATTGACCACGAAGAAGTAGAGCGCCGTCATCCGGGCGCGGTATTCGTTCGGCGAGATCAGCTGCAGCGCCACACTGCCGACACCGTGCATCGTCGTCATCAGGAAGCCTGGTGCGAGCAGGGCGAGCGCGATCCCTGCATTCGGCATGAGCGGCGTCAACACGAGGAACGGCCCGCCAAGAAAGATGGAGAGCCGCATGGTGCGAAGGTGGGAGTCCTTGTAGCCGCGCTGGAACATCTTGTCGGCGAGATAACCGCCAAGCACCAGTCCGCCTGCGCCGCAGACCGCCATGATACTGCCGAACCAGAGCCCCGCATCGGTAATGCTGATTGGATAAGTTCGCGACAGGAAGGCCGGTACCCAGGCAATTGTGCCGTACATGACCAGCCCGATGAGCGACATGCCGGCGAAGAGCGCGCCAAGAGCGCCCTTGTGCTCCATCAGATGGCCGACAAGATTGGCGGACTGCGCGCTCTCGACCATCGCCGCCTTCCGGCCCCGCCTGTATGGCTCACGCACCGTCAGCAGCAGCAGTGCGACCAGCAGGCCCGGCGCGGCGACCATCGCAAAGGTCAGCCGCCACGCTTCCACCTCGCCGACCAGTGGCAAGGCAATGGCCGGGGCAGCGAGGATTGCCTTGATGACCAGCGCGCCTAGCACAAGCGCAATACCAGACCCCAAAGGCACGCCGATCGAGTAGACGGCAATTGCGCGGGCGAGCTTGTCGCGCGGAAAATAGTCACTCAGCATCGAATAGGCCGCTGGCGACAGTGTCGCCTCGCCAACGCCAACACCGACACGGGCGAGGAACAGACCGACATAGCTGGTCGCCATTCCGCACCCCATCGTCATGAAGCTCCAGACGCTCACGCCGGCGACAATCAGATTGCGGCGGCTGAACCTGTCGGCGATCCAGGCGAGGGGCAGGCCGGCCAGCGTGTAGAAGAGGGCAAAGGCCATGCCGACGAGCAGGCTGAACTGGGTATCGCTGATGTCGAGCGTGGTGCGCACCGGCTCGACAAGCAGGCTCAGTATCATCCGGTCGACGAATGACAGCGTGTAGGCCAGCAGCAGGACGCTGACCACGTACCAGCTATAGAGCGGCCGGGGCCAGGCCGGTTCGGCCGATGCAACTGTCTCGTCTGCCTGGGCGCTCATTTCATCTGTCCTCCCGCCAGATCCGGATACATCCAGATGCTTAGCTATCTATATTTTTATGCCGACTCTCTTGTCGTCCGCCTTCCTATCCATTAGCTAGCTAAGTAAAGTGAGTCAAAAAGACCAGTCCCGGAGATGATCCGGGGCAATAAAACGGGAGGAATTCATGAACACAGATGATCTGCCACGCTGGCTGCTGGCGGCTGCCTTGACAGCGCCGGTACTCGGCGCCCTGCCGGCTGCAGCACAGTCAGAACAGGCCGACGAAGTCCGCACCTATGACACTGTGGTGGTAACAGCCCAGCGCCGTGAGGAGAGCCTGCAGGATGTACCTGTCGCCGTGACGGCGTTCAGTGCAGACCAGCTTGAAAAGAACAGCATCGAAACGGTTCAGGATCTGGCACTGCGCACGCCCGGCCTGACGGTAGGTGCGGCCGATCCGATCAACAACAATTTCGCCCTTCGCGGTATTGGCACCGCCAACGGCATCAGTCAGAGCGCAGGTGGTGATCAGTCGGTGGTTGTCTTCGTCGATGGCGTCTATGCCGGGCGCGGCGGCACGGTCGATCTCGACGTGCTGGATCTGGAGCGCGTTGAAGTGCTGCGCGGCCCGCAAGGTACCCTGTTCGGCAAGAATGCCATTGGTGGGCTGATCCAGTATGTCAGCCGCAAGCCATCAGACGAGGAATCCTTCTTCGCCAAGGCGACAGCTGGAAATTACAACAAAGTCGATCTCAGCACGCGGGCCAATCTGCCGCTCTCGGACAAGCTCTTCCTCGCTGTCGGAATCGCGAACAAGCAACGCGACGGCTATGAGCTCAATCAAACAACCGGTAATCGCGTCAATGATCAGAACATCACGACGGCGCGCGCCGCCCTGCGCTTCGTGCCGAATGACGAGCTCGACATTGTGCTGCGCAGCGATTTCTCCTGGCAGGACCAACTCGGCAATCCGCGGACGAACAATTGTGATGAAACCTTCAATGGCGGCGTCCACTGCGTCGGCGTGAACCCCGATCCGCGCGTCGTGAATGCCTATATCGACGGCTACATCATCCGGAATATCCAGTCCTATAGCGCTGAGGTGAACTGGGAGAGCGGCTTTGGCACGGTCACCTCGCTGACTGCCCTTCGCGACGTCGACTACAAGTTCCGCACGCCCTTCTTCAGCAACCCGGTCAATCCGCCGACCCAGATCGAGTCCACCGATTTCGGCAAGGAAGAAGCGACCCAGTTCAGCCAGGAGCTGAGGCTCGCCTTCGACGCCTTCGACACAAGGCTTCAGGGCCAGCTCGGCGTCTACTATCTCGATGAGCAGATTGATCGCCGACAGGGTCAGATCCAGGATTTCCCGGTCCCTTCGGTCACCGGCATCGCGATCTATCCGCAATCCATCTCAGCCAGCAGCTTCGCAGTCTTCGGGCAGTTTGACTACGCCCTGACCGACAAGCTGACCGCTACGGCGGGCGCGCGGATGACATGGGAAGAGAAGAAAGGAGACTTCCAGGCCGAGCGTCTTCAGGGCCCCGGCATTCCGCCGCCGCTCGGTTCGGCTGCGGGCTATGATGTCACCGGCTCGGAAGAATGGGAGGCATTCACGCCGCGTGTCGCGCTCAATTGGGATGCCAGCGAGACAATGATGTTCTACGCATCGGCCGCGCGCGGTTATAAAAGTGGCGGCTTCCAGGGGCTGGCCGGCACGGCAGCCGGTGCTTCGACACCGTACGATCCTGAATTTGCCTGGAATTATGAGATCGGCGCGAAGACCGAATGGCTCGACCGTCGTCTTACGCTGAACGCCGCCATCTTCAAGACGGATTATGAAGACCTGCAGATCTCGCAGCTCATCCCCCTTTGCTGCGTCGTCGTGACGAACGCCGCCAAGGCAGAGATTACCGGTGTGGAGATCGAATTCATCGGCCGGCCAAGCGACAACTTCCAGGTCGATGGCAGCTATTCCTACCTCGATGCCGAGTTCACCGAATACCTGGTGCCGGGCTCGGACTATACGGGCAACCAGCTGCCGCGTGCGCCAGAGAACAAATTCAATATCGGCGCGCAATTCGAGTTCCCGATCGGGACATGGCAAGCACTGGCACGGGCGGACTATTCCTGGGTAGACGACGCGTACTTCGAGGCCTCAAACGTGCCCCAGCAGATTTGGGCCGCGCACGAGAATATCGATGCCCGCCTGACGCTGACACCACCGGATAGCCCGTGGGAATTCGCTGTCTGGGGTAAGAACCTGACCGATGAACTGACACCGACCTATGTCACCTATTTTGGTCCGTACCGTCAGACGCTGGTGCCGTATGCGCCGCCAAAGACCTACGGTGTCTCGCTGTCCTACACCTACTAGACCTTCCTCTGGCCGGGCCGCCCCTGCGGTCCGGCCAGCCCGTTTCCTCCCACGATGACTTTCCGGATATTTCCCAATGCAGACCCCAGACTTCCGCTATCTCTGCTCCTACCGGGCAGATTTTTCAGAACCGCAGCAAATGGTTGGGCGAGCCCATTTTGGCCGGCGGATGATCGCGGCGTTGACGGGCGGCGTGGTCGAAGGCGACAGGCTTTCCGGCCGCGTGATGCCTGGGGGTGGTGACTGGGCCACGATCGATACGAAGGGCACGCTCAGGCTCGATGCGCGAGTCACGCTCGAAACCGATGACGGCGCGATGATCTACGTTTCCTATCGCGGTGTGCTGCGGCCCATGTCAGTGGTAAACGAGCTCGCATCCAAAGGCGGCCCGAAGACCGATGAAGACCGGGCGCGCGTCTACTTCCGCACCGCGCCGATATTCGAAACCGGCGATGAGCGCTACGCTTGGCTGAATGATATTGTAACCGTTGGCATGGGCGAGGCCCTCGGCGGTGCCGTACGCTACAACGTGTTCGAGGTCCTCTGAAATTGAAACCATTCCTGAAAGTGAAATCGGTGGCTGCGCCGCTACCGGTTTCGCATATCGATACAGATCAGATTCTTCCCGCACGCTACATGAAGACCTTGTCGCGCAGCGGTCTCGGCAAGCACCTTTTCCATGACTGGAGATTTGAGGCGGATGGCAGCGAAGTCGCAGATTTCGTTCTCAACCGGCCCCTCTGGCGGAACGCGGAAATACTGCTGACGCATGAGAATTTTGGTTGTGGGTCGTCGCGTGAGCACGCGGTTTGGGCGCTCGACGATTTCGGTATCCGTGCCATCATCGCGCCCAGCTTCGGCTCGATCTTTGCCACCAATTGCGTGAAGAATGGCGTGCTTCCGGTGCCACTCTCGTGGGCTGCCTGTGCCCAGCTTATGAAGGAAGTTGCGACGCTTCCGGACGCTGAGATCACCGTTGATCTGACAGAGACGCGCGTGACCGCACCGTCTGGCACTGACTACCCATTCGACATACAGGCAGACATCCGCAACGCTCTGCTCTCGGGAAAGGACGACATCTCGCGTACACTCGAACATGACGACGCGCTAGCGGCATTCGAGAGGCGTCAGGGCCGGATTCAGTAGAGCGCACCAACGTCGGTAATCGTCCCGGTCACAGCCGCAGCTGCTGCCATGGCCGGGCTCATCAGGTGCGTGCGGCCATTTGGACCCTGCCGGTTTTCGAAGTTGCGGTTGGAGGTGGAAGCGCAACGCTCGCCCGGTCTGAGGCGGTCGCTGTTCATGGCCGCGCACATTGAACATCCAGGCTGGCGCCAGTCAAAACCGGCCTCCCTGAATAAGCGGTCCAGGCCTTCCTCTTCGGCCTGTTGACGCACCAGGCCCGATCCAGGGACCACCATTGCCGAAACGGAGGCGGCAACCTTCCGGCCACGGACAATCGCCGCCGCTGCGCGCAAGTCCTCTATTCGGCCATTCGTGCAGGAGCCGATAAATACCTGGTCGATGGGGGTGCCCTGAATCTGCTGACCAGGTTCAAGACCCATATAGTCAAGTGCCCGCTGGATCATCAGCCGGTCCTTGTCGGACCGCGCCCCTTGTGGCGAGGGCACGTGCGCATCGATGCTGATGCTCTGCGCCGGGTTGATGCCCCAGCTGACCATCGGTCGCATATCCGACACATCAATCTCGATTTCCGTTTCGAAGTGCGCCCCCTGGTCGCTATGCAACGCCTCCCAGCCGGCCCGCTCGGCATGCCACTTTTGCGGAGATATCCGCGCGGCGAGATACTCAAACGTGGTTTCATCCGGAGCGACCAGCCCGGCCCGTGCGCCAGCCTCGATACTCATGTTGCAAAGCGTCATTCGACCTTCCATGGAGAGGGCGTCGACGGTGGGGCCGCAATACTCGATGACATGATTGGTTGCGCCATCGACCCCGATTTCCGAAATGAGCCTGAGTGCCAGGTCCTTTGCGCTGACATGGACACCGAGACGCCCTGAGAAATACACGCGCATATTCCTCGATTTGGTCTGACGCAGGGATTGTGTGGCCAGCACGTGCTCGATTTCAGACGTTCCGATCCCGAATGCGAGTGCGCCAAACGCGCCATGTGTGGATGTGTGGCTGTCACCGCAGACGATTGTCATTCCGGGCAAGGTGCGTCCCTGTTCGGGCCCGACGACATGAACAATCCCGTTCCTGAGATCGCCGATGGAGTAGTGCTCGATCCCGGCCGCGACAGCATTCGCATTCAGCGCCTCAAGCTGCGCGCGAGATAGCGGATCGTCCACGGCGGAGATGCCACGATCCTGACCGGTCGTCGGCACGCAATGGTCGGCCATGGCGAGAGTCAGGTCGGGCCGACGTACCGCGCGCTTCGTCTCTGCCAACCGCGAGAATGCCTGCGGCGAGGTCACCTCATGCAACATGTGGAGGTCGATATACAGGATGGATTCCTGCCCGTCCTCAGCCACGATGTGCGAGTCCCACAGCTTGTCGTAAAGTGTTCGGGAGGGGGATGCAGGTGAGGAGGATGAAGCCAAGCTGGCAGCCTTTCGCGATCAGGCGCAGCAGGCGCGCCAAAGGGGTACTTAGCTATCTAACGTATTGCGGTGGCGACGAATAGCAAGTGGGTGCAAGGCGGTTTGTAGGGCGGCGTTCAGCGCTTCTTGGCAGGCAGCATTGGATAGATGTCTTCGGCTGCGAGATTGGCATTGACCTTCTGCAGCAGGCGGCGAAGCTCAGCCTTCTCTTCCGCGTTCAACCCCTCGGTTGCAAGTTCGTTCACCTCCTCGACCAGAGGCATCAGCTTTGTCTTCAGGCGCTTGGCCTTCGGGGAGAGGTAGACATTGATCTTGCGGCCATCATCAGGGCTCTGCTTGCGCAGGACCAGGCCGCTCTTTTCCAACCGTTTCAGTGCAACGACTGTTGTCGGCTCACGCATCCGCACCCGTTCGCTCAGTTCGCGCTGACTGATTCCATCTTCCATCCAGAGCACCCGGAGAAAATGCCACTGCGACGCCGTGACGCCATGATCCGACGTCCGGTTTTCGAGCGCGCGGGACATCGAGCGAAAAGCTGTCCGCATGAGATAGCCGAGGCTGTTCGTCCACTCGGCATAGGGGTTCTCTGTCACTTGCTTCTTCGGCATTCCGGTGTCGCGCTCCTGATATCGTCCCCACTTATGGATGAGATGCCCAATAAAACCTAGCCTGAAGGTGTTGATCTATTGACGTGCATCAATTTCATTAGCTAGCTATGTACATTAATGAAACAAGCCCTAAGCACGACAGGTTGCGGGGCACGAGGGAGCAGGACGTGATGACGACAGAAACAGATTTGCTGGAAAAGGTGGAAAGCCGGTTCATTGGCCGCCCATCGCCAACATCGCCGCGGATCCAGGCCGGCGGCCACCCCTGCCAGGGCATATACTGGACGCCAAAGGGCACGCCAAATCCGCGTGTGGCCTTCATCGCCACGCACTATAATGTTGACTTCAGCGAGCACTATTTCGCGCCATATATCGCCTCGCGCGGCTATGGCTTTCTCGGCTGGAATACACGCTATCGCGGCGCCGAGGACCTGTTCCGCCTTGAACACGCGCTGATCGACATCAGCGTCGGTGTCGACTGGCTGATCAAGGAAGCGGGTGTCGAGACAGTCGTGATTTTTGGCAATTCCGGCGGTGGCTCGCTCATGGCTGCATATCAGGCTGAAGCGACCCGCGCTTCACTGGCTGACAGCAAGGGCGGACCGAAGAATGACCGGCTCGCCGCGCTGCCAAAAGCTGACTTTTATATCTCCAGCAATGCGCATATCGGCCGTCCGGAAGTGATGACGGACTGGATGGACGCGTCGGTCGTCGACGAGTCCGATCCTGTGCCGACTGACCCATCGCTCGATCCGTTCAATCCGGATAATGGCCCGCCCTATTCGGACGACTTTGTCGCCCGCTATCGTGCCGCCCAAAAAGCCCGCAATCAACGCATCACCGACTGGGCGAAAGCCGAACTCGAGCGCGTTAACGCTGCAGGGATTCCTGACCGCCTGTTTCCGCTCTTCCGGATGTGGGGCGATCTGCGTTGCATGGACCCATCGCTTGACCCGTCGGACCGTAAGCCAAGGCTCTGCTATGCGGGAGACCCTGTCATCGCAAACCGAACGCCCAGCATCGGCCGGGCCTGCATGCTTCGAACCTGGCTTTCCATGTGGAGCCTTGAAACCTCGCAGTGCCGCGGGGCGCCGCACCTGTCCAAGCTCGATATCCCGTCTCTTGTCATTCAGGGCACCGCTGATACCGGCGTCTTCCCAAGCGATGCGCGCAACATCCACGCGGCGATCGGCGCGAGCGACAAAAGCCTCGAGCTGATGCCGGGCGCCCATTATTTCGAGGACTCGCCGCAGCACCGTCACCACGCAGCTGACGTCGTCTGTGACTGGCTGAAGGCCCGTCTCTAAGGACTCGCCCCACCCTTATAGAAGAGGCCGCATCATGCTTGTGAAATTGCTCGCCCTGTCTGGAAGCCTGCGGGAGGGATCGTTCAACCAGAAGCTCGTCAACCGCGCTGCCGCCATCGCCGCGGAGGCGGGAGCCGACGTCTCCTCCATCCACCTGTCGGACTATAGGTTGCCGCTTTACGATCAGGCGGTAGAAACCTCCGAGTTCCCGAAGGCGGCGCTTGAGCTCAAACGTCTCTTCGCCGCCCATGATGGCTTCCTGATTGCCTCGCCCGAGCATAATGGTTCGATCTCTGCGGCGCTGAAAAATGTGATCGACTGGGTGTCGCGCCCTGCAGGTGATGAAGCGCCGCTGGCATTGACGGGCTTTCGTGGCAAGACGGTTGGGGTGATGTCCGCATCCATTGGCCCGTTTGGGGGCCTTCGCAGCCTTATGCACCTGCGCCAGATTCTCGGTACCATTCAGGCCCTGGTTGTTACCGAGCAGGTTCTCGTCCCATTTGCCGGAAAGGCGTTCGAGGGCGAGGAACTGGTTGACGAGTTACCGAATGCGCTCCTGCCGCCGCTCGTCCAGCGCGTGATTGAGCTTGCTGAAAAGTGAGCAGGTTGGAGCCCAACATTTCGACCAGGCGGGACTTGCGGCTCGCCGCCCGCTGGGCGCCGCTAGTGACGTCCTTCCTGCTTTGCGTCTTCATGTGCGGTTTCGTCTCTCTGGTCGCCACGGTTCAGACGGCGGGCATCTCCGTGGAGGTCGGTGCAGACTGGATCAAGGCCTGGGGGGTCAGTTTCCTGTTGGCATTCCCAGTCGTGCTGCTCGTTATGCCGCTCGTTCGGGCGATCGTTTCCCGTATCTGTCGCCCGCCAGAGACCTGAATGCGATACGATTGGCTATTCGCTGGTGGCCGCTTCCGCTTCGGTTTCAAAACAGAGCGGTGGTCCCCAATCGCGCGACATGATCTCCGCGGCGCGGTTCAGGTCTGCGGCACCAAGACGATTCTTCAGGACATCCGTCATCAGGCGCATCGCGGCCCTGGCGTCCTTGCGCATGCGCTCGCCATCGGGCGTCAGCACAATCACCTTGCCGCGCTTGCCGTCCCGGTGCGGCACAAGCTCGACGACGCCAAGCTCAATCATGGATTTCAGGGTCGTGTGGATGGCCTGCCGGCTGATGCCGAGTTGGCGGGCAATCGCCGCAGGCTGGCGCACACCCATCTCAATGCTCGCCATGATCATCGACTGAGGGCGAGTAATTACTGGCCAGCCGCGCGCACGGACATAGCTCTGCAGTCCCTCATCGAACCAGTAGAAGCCCTGCAACAACGTCACGATGAGATGTGACGGGTCCGTCTGTTCGCTAACGCCGTTCTTCAAGAGATCATCCTTCGATCAGATTGCCGTTGCGCAAGCCTAGTCCATCAAAATAATTCTTGTCAATTTAGTTGACGCAAAGTGCGTGCGATTGTATACCGTGAGCCATGGAACTCGGACGGTGAACGTCCAGAATTACTGAAATCGCAGGGAGGCGAGACACATGGCGACAGTAGCCGACAAGACATTCGAATTCCGGGGTGTGAACCATATCGCGCTCGTGTGCCGTGACATGGCAAAAACGGTCGAATTCTACCGCGATGTATTGGGCATGAAGCTTGTGAAGTCGCTCGACCTGCCGGAGAATTCGGGGCAGCACTTTTTCTTCGATATGGGGAATGGAAACTGCATCGCCTTCTTCTGGTTTCCCAAGGCACCGGAGGCTCAGCCGGGCATCTCATCGCCGAAAACACTGCCGACATCGGGAGATTTCCGCTCCGCGCATGGCTCGCTAAACCACATCGCCATCGACATTGCCGCCGAGCAGTTTGACGAGTTCTACGAGCGCCTCAAAAACCATGGGATCGAGGTGAGTCCGGTTCTCAACCACGACCATTCGAAATACCAGGTCAGCCGCGAAGTCACCGAAGACGTCTATGTACGATCGGCCTACTTCTTCGACCCGGACGGGGTGCTGCTTGAAATCGCCGCCTGGACGCGCGCTTTCCGGGAGGATGACGTCGCCGTCGATCCGCGCCGTGCCGATGGAACTGTCGCCGAAGGCCTCGTCACCAGCCATCTTTCGCCAGCCGAATAAGCCGCTCTGGCCGGTCCGCCGCGCCTGGCCAGCCATTCCAGACTCAGAAACCACAAGAGGTGAGGCGGCCTGGCCGGCTGTCACCATCCACAGGAGGACTCCAGACCATGCCGCTATTGCGCCAGGTGCCACGCGCCGAAATCCAGAACGAGCTCATCGAGCGCTACATGAAATTCCTGTTCGGCGACCGTGACCCGACAAAGGAGCCCGGCACCGCAACCGGTACGCCAGGAGACTGGTGGTCGGTCTTCGCGCTGTCGCCAGACATCTTCAAGCACTGCGTCCAGGGCTTTGCAGTTTACCGCAACCCGGACCGCAAGCTTGATCCGGTCCTGCGTGAACTTGGCCAGACCCGGGCCGGATGGGTAAAGCAGGCTCAGTTCGTCTTTTCCCAGCACTGCAAATCGCTCCGTGGCATGGGCGTCTCGGATGAGAAGATCGCCGCTATTCCGCACTGGCAGGTTTCCGACGTGTTCGATGAAAAGGAGCGTGCGGTGCTTGCCTATGCGGACTGCCTTTCAGCGCATGGCGGGCGAACACCGAAAGAGGTCATCGACAAGCTGAAAACCTTCCTGAGCGATGAGGAAATCCTCGAGCTGACCTACATCACTTGCCTGTATGACATGCACGCCATCATGGTCCGTGCCTTGCGTCTCGAATTCGATGATCGCGAAGATCCGATCACCGAAGTTGAAGCGCCGGAAGGCTTTGAAGCTGCTGACTTCCTCAGCGGCGGACCGAGCCGCAAGGACGCTTAAGCCAGCCCGTGCAACTGAACACGCCGCCTTCGCTAATCGCGGGGCGGCGTTTTTCATGGCACGAGGCAGGCGTTTTCTTCGGCGTGTTGGTCAGACGCGGGGAAGCCGCCTGCGCGCATCACCGCAGATGACAATGCGTGGCCCAGAGCGCTTTCAAGCCACCTTGCTGTCTGGCTTTGCATGTTGAGGTCCATACCGGTCTCAACGCCCATGCGCGAGAACATGTAGGTCAGGGCCTCGCTGGCGACATTCCCCGTCGCCCCGTCCGCGAATGGACAGCCACCAATCCCACCCAGGGATGCATCGAAAGAGGCTACCCCATTGCGCCAGGCCGAATAGGCATTGGCGAGACCGGTATTGCGCGTGTCGTGAAAATGAAAGCGCAACGGCACAGCAGGGACCGCCTCGCGAAGCGCCAGTGTGAGCTGCTCCACCGAGACTGGGTCTCCAACGCCGATCGTGTCGGCAATCGCGATTTCGCTTACCCCGGCATCCGCCCCCATTCGCGCCAGTTCGATCACTTGCCCCGCATTCACTTCGCCCTCGAATGGACAGCCGAACGCTGCCCCGACTGTGAGGGTCATCGGTATGTTTTCAATCCGGGCTGTCTTTGCTGCATCACGGAACTGCGCACAGGTTTCTATGATTGAAGCGCCCTGGTTGCGGCGATTGAAAGTTTCAGAGGCAAGGATGACGAAATTGATTTCGTCCACTCCGGCAGATAAGGCGCGATCCATGCCCCGCTGGTTCAGCACAAGGCCGGCAAACGATGCTTTCGCTGGAAGCCCGGCGTCATGCAGCGCCGCCATGACATTTTCGGCATCAGCCATTGCTGGGACGGCCTTGGGATTGACGAAACTGGCGACTTCTAACCGTTTCGCGCCAGCCTCGATTGCCTTGCTGATCAGTTGAATCTTGGCATCTGTCGGCAGGATTACAGCTTCATTCTGCAACCCGTCACGGGCTGAGACGTCGACAATTTCTACGGCGTCGGCCTGACCAGTCATGAACACTTCCCTCAAGTCATAATTGTATACAATGCATGATCGAGGAGGTGTTTCACGTCAAGGCATGCAGGGCCTTAATCCCAGGCCTGCGCCTGGGCGATGGCCTCGCGCACACGACCGATACCGCTGATCAGGACAATGGCGCCCAGCGGCACCAGGATCGCCGCCCCTAGTGCGAGCGATTTGTTGAGTGCGGCGTCATCCTTGAACACATAGTCCGTCAATGCTGCGATCGCCGTCGGGCCGAGGCCCATGCCAAGGAGGTTTGCGACCAGGAAATAAAGTGCGACGGCCTGGCCGCGCATCTGGTTTGGGGTCATCAACTGGATTACGCCGCCCGCAATACCGCCCTGGAATGCTGCGAAAAAGGTCGCAATGCCAAGGCAGGCAAGACCGATGGCGGCAGTGGGGGCGATCGCAAGCGCGAGCGCGAATGGCAGCATCCCGCCCATCGAGAGTACGATGACGCGGCTATATCCGTCCAGAATGCCCTTGTTGAACCAGCGGTCCGCCAGCGCGCCTCCCGTCAGAAGGCCAGCCGTGCCGGTAACAATCATCAGGATTCCGAAGCTTACGCCCGCATCGGCGCGCTCCATGCCAAAGGTCCGCATCAGGTATTCCGGACCCCAGATATTCAGGCTGAACACAACCATCACATAAATGGTGAGGCCAAGAATGTGGCTGGCAAATGCCCCGCGGCGCGCAAGGAAGAATGCGGCAACTTCGCGAAGCGGTACTCCGGCGGCTGGCGTCGTTGCGCCCGTGTCTTCCTCGAGGACCAAGCGCCCTTTGCGCGGCGGCTCCTTGACGGTGAGCATGAGCAGCGCAATGGCAATGCCCGGTAGGCCGACGAGGAAGAAGGTCAGTTGCCAGCCCTCCGTGTTCCCCACGATCGGAAGGACGATCTCGCCAATTTCCAGCGCGAAGGCGACAACCTTTCCGCCGATCATATAGGCAAGGCCAGAGCCGATCGTGATGCCGATCGTATACACGCTAAGTGCCCGCGCGAGTGATTTCTTCGGGAAGTAGTCGGTGATCAGCGAGTAGGCCGCTGGCGACAGGCTGGCCTCTCCAACACCGACGCCGACGCGCGCAAGGAACAGCGTCCAGAATGAGCTTGCAAGACCGCACATCGCGGTCATCACGCTCCAGAATGAGATGCCGATCGCGATCAGCCCGCGGCGGCTTTTGGAGTCAGCGATACGGGCTAAAGGCAGCCCCATTATTGCGTAGAACGCTGCAAAGGCGAGTCCGGCGAGCAGGCTGTACTGAGTGTCCGTTATGTTGAAGGATTCGCGAATCGGGCCTACCAGAAGCCCCATGATCATGCGGTCGATGAATGAGCATGTCTGTGCCAGCATCAGCACGATCACGACATACCAGGCATACAGGCTGGACGATGATCCGGACTGCGGAGCGGCCTCTTGGATGGCGGTCATTCTGTTCCTCCCCGAACATATCTAGAGACTATTATTGTATACATTTAAATCGATGTATACGTTTATGATTGCGGTTTCTTTGCTGGAATGGTCCGCTTAGGCGACGCGGTGAACGAGTGCTCCGCCGTCGCGGCTGGCGAGTGAGTTCTGGCCCGCAATCTCGATGCTGCGGTCGAAGGTTTCCCTCGTAAGCCAGGCGAGGTGCGGAGATAATGTCACATTTGGCAGGTCGAGCAGGGGGCTGGCCTTCGAGACGGGTTCTTCGTCAAAGACATCAAGGCCTGCGCCACTGAGGTGGCCGGATACGAGCGCAGCCTGAAGCGCCGTCTCATCGACAAGCTGGCCGCGCGCCGTGTTGATCAGGACAGCGCCGCGCTTCATGCGGGAGAGGGCGTCGGCACCGATCAGCTTGTCCGTCTCTCCAGTGAATGGAATGTGCAAGGAGAGGATGTCGGTCTGCTCAAGAAGTTCAGGCATCGTGAAATAGCGATAGGGCACATCCCTCTTTGAGCGGGCCGTGTAAATCACCGTCGCGCCCATCGCCTCAAGGATCGGCGCAAGGATCTGCGGCACGCTCCCGAATCCGATGAGGCCGACTGTCTTGCCGGCGACTTCGGAGAAGGATTCCTTCATGGCATCATCCGGGGTCCATGCGCCTGAGCGGCAGAGCGCGTCTGTCTGAGGCAGGCGGCGCAGCGTGGACAGCATGAGCAGGAGCGTCATCTCCGCCACGGCCCGACTATTGGTGCCCGGCATGTTGCAAACGGCAATGCCTGCCGCCTTCGCGGCCTCAAGGTCAATCGTGTTCACGCCGACGCCAATTTTCTGGATGAGACGCAAGTTTGGCGCCTGGCTGATGATCTCGGCGGTCACCGGCTCCAGCACGTGCCAGAGCGCTTCAGCGTCCTTCAATTCGGTCAGGAAAGGTTCTGCCGGCCCCTGCGGACAGCATACGATGTCGAGTCCCTGTGATCGCAGGCGATCAAGCTCATCGCGCAGTCGGGGGCCGGCATCGTAATGGAACAGAACCTTCAACTGATCCTCCTTCTAATCCTGTAGCAGTGAGAGCGTGAAATCGTGGATGTAATCCATGTGCGCATTGACGGTTGTCTCGACGGTTTTCTCGTCGCCATCGGCAACAGCCGTTGCGATATCCGCGTGCAGTTCGCACACGCGCGGCAGGTCTTCATCATGTCGGTGATAATAGTGCCAGAACCGGCGCGACAGACCGTGAAGCGTCTGCAGCATGTCGATGGCATACGGGTTGTCTGCGGCCTCGGTAATCATCTCATTGAACTGGCGATCGATGACGAGGAAGACTTGGTAATCCTTGCTGGCCTCATTGCGGAAACTGCCGCCTATGTCGCGTAGCGTGGCTCTCGCCTTGTCGCCTGCCCGGCGCGCGGCAAGCTTCGCTACGGTCAGTTCTAGCGGACGACGCACCTCCAGCAGGCGCATCTGTTTCTTCAGGTCGATAGGAGACACCCGGATGCCGCGTCGCGGCATGATCTCAACGAGATGTTCACTCGCAAGTCGTTGCAGCGCTTCGCGCACCGGGGTGCGCCCGATCCCGAGGCGTTTGGACAGCATGGCTTCGGAAATCATCGCATTTGGCTCCAATTCCATCGTGATGATCAGCTGCTCCAGAACGCGATAGGCCCGTTCGGACTGGGGCAGGTCGTCATCGTCGGCAAGTTCAGGATAGTCGTTCAAAAGGTCGTCTCCCCGCATATCTGGCATCAGCGCCGAGCGCCTGTTCCAGCCTAAGCATTTCGTTCCACTTCGCCATACGTTCAGAGCGGGAAAAGGAGCCGACCTTGAACTGGGTGATCCCCCAGCCAAGCGCGAGGTGAGCGATGGTCACGTCTTCGGTCTCGCCGGAGCGAGCCGAGACGACCGTGCCCCAGCCGAGCGTGCGGGCTGCCTCATGTGCCGCTTTCGCTTCACTTAGCGTACCGGCCTGGTTTGGTTTGCAGAGCAGGGTATTGCACGCCTGTTTCTCGGCCGCAGCGGCAATATTGGCCGTATTCGTCACAAGGAGATCATCGCCGATGATTTGCGCCCGGTCGCCAAATTTGGCGGTGAAGCGGGCGTGATTGTCATAATCGCCCTCAACGAACGGGTCCTCGATCATCAGGATCGGATAGGCCTCCATCCAGCTGGCAAGCTGGTCAAACCATTCGTCCGGCGAGAGGGCCCGGCCTTCGCGTTTCAGGAAATATCCGCCATCGCGGTACATCTGCGTCGCGGCGATATCCAGCGACACGCCGATATCGGTGCCCGGCGTGAAACCGGCGTTCTTGATTGAATGCACCAGCGCTTCGATTGCTTGCTCGTTGCTGTCAAACAGGGGCCAGTAGCCGCCCTCGTCGGCAACGCCTGCGCGTTTGCCGATACTGTCCATGTAATCACCAGCCGCGCGATAAACTTCAGCGACCCATTCCGTGGCTTCTCTGAAGCTCGAGGCGCCATGCGGGACGGCCATGAAGTCCTGCAGGTCCATCTGGCCGGACGCATGCGCGCCGCCGCCGAAGATCTGGATTTCAGGAACGGGGAGCATTGGATCTCCGCCTTCGCTCAGCCACATCCAAAGCGGCTTGCCGGCCGCCGCAGCGCCCGCATGCGCAACAGCCATGGATGTCGCGATCAGCGCGTTGCCGCCGAGCCGCCCCTTGTTTGCCGTTCCGTCCAGTTCGATGAGGGCCTTGTCAATTGATGCCTGGTTGGCCGCATCCATACCCACAAGCTGGCCCGCGATCTCGGTATTCACGCTGGCTACGGCCTTGCCGACGCCGTGCCCGCCAAATCTCAAGCCGCCATCGCGGAGGTCAACCGCTTCGCCGGACCCGGTCGAAGCACCTGCAGGCGCGATTGCCCGCCCGAGTGCGCCATTCTGCAGCTCGATCTCGACTTCCACGGTCGGCCGTCCACGGCTGTCCCAAACGCTATAGCCTCTGACAGACTTGATCGGTGTGTCAGCCATCACTGGGTCCTTTTTCGTCGAGTATTTGAGCGTGTTTCGCAAACCAGGCATCGGCAACGTCCCTGGGGGAGCCGACCGGGTCGCGGATGAGGTCGAGTGCGATCGTGCGCACAAACACCTTTTCCTGTTCCGAATTGATGTATTCAACAGGCGATTTCCCATCGATCCGGGCAAGCATCATGAAGCTGAGCAGGCGCGCTGACCGATGTTTCAGGTCTGCCGCCTTTTCCCAGTCCACGGCCTTCAGATAGCGCGTCAGGAATTGGTCGAAGCCGGCTTCGAAGCGCGCTGCTGCCGGTCTGTTCCAGATCGATTTCAGCAGGAGATGGTTCAGGCAGAAAGCAAGGTCGAACGCCGGGTCCCCCCAGGTTGCGCATTCGGCATCGAGTACGACAGGTCCATCAGGCCCGACCAGAATGTTCTTGGGGCTGAAATCGCCATGCACCATGACGCGCGAATTGCGTCGTACCTGCTCGATCGTGTCCTGGAGGACCGACGCAAGTTCTGGATAGGGCTCAGCAAGCGCGGCGAAATATGGCTCCAGTCTCAGATGATAGAACAGGTCGGAGTCGAAATCTTCGGCGAGGTGCGGTCGCCGCGCTGTTGCCGCGTGGATTCGTCCGAGCAGGCCCGCGATCTCTTCAACCGTGGTTTTATCAACGATCCCGTCGCGCAGTTGCGATTTCCAGACAGGATAGGCCTCCGGCGGGAGGTATTCCATGACAAGCGAACCACTTGGGCGGTCATGCGCGAGTATTTTCGGTACATTGCCCGGCGCGATCGTCCCGCTCTCCCTGAACCAGGCCGCTTCGCTGGCATGGCGCGCGGTCGGGGCATGCCAGACTTTCTTTACGTTCAGACGTTCCAGCGCGCGTTTGATGCAGACCTGTCGTCCATCCGTCTCAACGAGCCAGATATCAGAGGAAACGCCGCCCGTTAGCGGCTCTCCGGTGACCCGCGCACCTGCTTCGACGAGACCGCTCCTCTCTAGCGCTTCGCGTAAAGGGGTGGGCAATTCAGTCATTCTCTCTCCCTGGCGCACCCGGCTTTTTTCGAGCTGTGCAGGCTTAAAGGATGACAACTGATATACAGGTGATATATTATTTGCAATTGTTTTATGAAGACAGGAGAAAACGAATGCAAACTGCAACTCTGGTGAAGCGGCTCCAGGCCATCGATTCGGCGTCTGTTGCAGACGTCATGACGGCGATGGGGTTGGATGCGCAGGTGCTTGCGCCCAGCCTGAAGCCCCTGTCCGCCGAGAAGTGCAGCTTTGCTGGAGTTGCGGTCTGCGCGCGCGGTGCTGAAGCGCCGAAAGGCGAGACATTGCCGACCTTTGCGCTTGATGATGCCGTCCACGAAGACAGCATCGTCGTAATCGAGACGGGCGGATGCGAACTTGGCGCGATCATCGGCGACAACATGGCGACCAGTATGATCCGCAGTGGCGCAAAGGCCTTTGTCATTGATGGCGGTGTGCGCGACGCAGACGCGCTGCGTGGTGGCGAAACCCCTGTCTATTGCCGTTATGCCTCCTCGGTCAGTGCGCACCGCTTCTGGAAATATACGAGTGTTGGCGAGGCGATCACCATGCCCGGCATCTGGTCGGACGTGCGGATCGAGCCGGGTGACCTGATGCGCGGCGATGCCGACGGGATCGCCATTGTGCCGAAAGCGCACGCAGAGACAATCATCGAGCATGCCGAACGTCTGCAGCAGGTCGATGAGGATATCAAAGCTGCCATGCTCGCCGGGAAATCGCGGGAAGAAGCAACCCGCGGGAGCGACCGGTTGAAGGGTGTGAAACCACTGACAACAACGGCGCAGGCTCCGAGCGAATAGGCCGCTTTCAGCGCACGAAACAAACAAGGGTGAACAGGCCCATTCAGGAGGACGACAGACAGATGGCAGACAAGATGACAAGCGCAGGCCCGTCCGGTCGCCTTACCGCAGAGCAGGAAAAATTCATCCACACGCTGGGCGACATTGTCGACTTTCAGTCCGCCCGCCAGCCAGGCAATGATGCGGTTGTCTACGGTGACAGGAAGATGACGTTCCGTGACCTGCAGTCGGTGAGCAACCAGTTCGCCAATGCCCTGGTCTCGGAAGGCTTCGAGCCAGGAACTCGGGTCGCATTCCTTGACCGCAACAGCGAGTGGTTCTTTCCCATCCTGTTCGGAACGGCCAAGGCGAACGGCACGCTGGTTACAGTCAATTTCCGCCTCACGCCGGTCGAGATTTCCTATATTCTCGGAGATTCCGGCGCCGAGATTGTCTGTGTGGGCGCAGAATTTCTCGACAATGTGAAAGCCTGCCGGAAAGATCTGCCGACGCTGCGCAAGATCATTGTGATCGATGGCGACGGCGCTGACAATCAGGGGCTTGCCGACTGGGTCGCTAGCCAGTCGGAATCAGCGCCGGCCCGCAAGGTTTCACCGGAAGATACCGCCGTCCAGATGTACACGAGCGGCACGACGGGCCATCCAAAAGGCGTCGAGCTTACCCATAACTGCATGACGGCGGCGGCTGTCGACGGTTTGACGGTATGGCCGGCCATGTTCAGGGAAAATGCGGCTGTGCTCGGTATCATGCCGCTCTTCCACATTGCTGCGGCAAATCTCTGCATTGCTAGCCTTTATGCCGGCGGGCGCGCCGAAATCATGCGCGATGGCACGCCGGAACAGATCATCCGCCTCATTGCCGAGCGGGGTATCGCGGTCGCGCCTTTGCCAGCCGCCGTGATCCACGAAATCATCAAGCTGCCCTTCGTCAGCGATCTTGATCTGTCCTGCCTCGACACGCTTCTCATCGCGGGATCGGGCATCCCGGTGGAATTGCTACGCCAGGCCCAGCTCACCCTGAAATGCGGCTTCGCCCTTTCCTATGGTATGACTGAATGCTGCGGCGGGCTCACCTATCTAGGCCCGGCTGACTGTACATATGATGCGGGCCAAAAGCTGAAATCTGCCGGCAAGCCGCTGGGCGACAATCAGGTCCGCATCCTGGGGCCGGACGGCAAGGAACTGCCCGTCGGTGAAACCGGCGAGATCGCTTGCCTGTCCAGGCGCGTCATGAAGGGCTACTGGAACCGGCCAGACGAGTCCGCCGAAGCCATGCAGGATGGCTGGTATCTCAGCGGTGATGCCGGCTATCTCGACGAAGATGGCTATCTCTACGTCGTCGACCGGATAAAGGACATGGTCGTCAGCGGCGGCGAGAATATCTACCCGGTCGAGATCGAAAATGAGTTGATCAAGCACCCAGCCGTCGACGATGTCGCCGTGATCGGGGTGCCGGATCCGAAATGGGGTGAAAGCCTGCTCGCTTGCGTCGTGCTTTCGCCAGGCGCGGAAGCAACGCCTGCAGAACTGGAGCAATTCCTTCGCGGCTCGCTGGCCGGTTACAAGATCCCCCGGCGCTATGATTTCGTTGAAAGCTTCCCCCGCAACGCAACCGGCAAGGTTCTGAAGCGCGTCATGCGCGACGAGCGCAGCCAGGCCCAACCGGCAGGGGAGTGATCAGCCATGCATTTTGACATCAAGGCTCCGCTCTTCCCGGACATGGTCCGCTTGCATGGCAAATGGTATCCGAACAAGCTCGCCCTCGTTGACGAAGTTCGAAGCCTGACCTGGTCGGAGCTGGACAGGCGCTCGACGCAGGTCGCCAACGGTCTGCTCGCCATGGGCATTGGCAAGGGGTCAAGTGTCGCCATCCTGATGAGCAATAGCGTCGAATATGCCGAGATCATGTATGGCATCCTCAAGGCTGGCGCCGTCATCGTGCCCCTCAACCTCGCTGTCAGCGAAGAGGGGCTTGCCATGATGCTGAATGATGCGGCCGCGAAGCTCGTTTTCTATACGCCCGATCAGCATGCACGCATGAAACCGCACTGGAAGGACATGCCGGAGGGCCTCAAAAGCCTTGTCTTTGGCGAAGGCGCTCCTGCGGGCGAAGATTATGCCCTCTGGCGAGATGCACAGTCAGACATACCACAACGGATCGAGATCGGTGACGATGACCCCTGCAACATCATTTACAGCTCCGGCACGACCGGACTGCCCAAGGGCATCAAACATCTCAATCGCCGGCGCATACAATCCATGTATGAGCTGGCCATGGCTCACCGCTATCACTTTGCGTCGGTGTCGATCTGTCCCATCGGGCTCTATTCCAACATTGCCTGGGCGTCGCTCTTTTGCGCGCTGATTGCCGGTGGTACCTGCATCATCCGTAACAGGTTCGAGCCCGAGCGCTGGATCGAGGACGTCCACGAATATGGCGTGACGCACACTTTCATGGTGCCAATCCAGTTTCAGCGCATCCTGGATGCGCCCAACTTCTCTCCCGCCTCTGTCGCCTCGCTCGAAGCGGTTATCTCTGGGGGCGCGCCCCTGTTTGAAGGACTGAAAAAGCGTGTCGCGAGCGAGTTTGGCTGCGCCGTCATCGAGTTATATGGGCTAACTGAAGGCTTCATGACGACACTGCAGCCGGAAGAAGCGGAGGGGCGACTCTCATCTGTTGGTAAACCGGTGCGCGGCAATGACTACATTCTCGTCGATGATGAGGACAGGCCGCTCGGCTGGGGCGAAACCGGCGAGATTTGTGTGCGCTCGGTGCACTGGATGTCTGAATATCACAACCGGCCCGACGCCAACAAGGAAGCCGAGTATGTCGACCCTGACGGCGTGCAGTGGTTGCGAACTGGCGATATCGGCCGCACGGATGAGGATGGCTTCCTCTACATCACCGACCGCAAGAAGGACATGATCATTTCCGGTGGGCAGAACATTTATCCCGTCGATATCGAAGCGGTCTTGGCCGAGCATCCGGACGTCTCGGAAGTCGCGGTGATCGGTGTACCTGACGAAAAGTGGGGGGAGACACCGCTGGCACTCGTTGTCCTGGGTGCTGGAAGCGAGGCGAAGAGCGAAGATATTCTGGAATGGACCAACGAACGCGTCGGCAAGCGTCAGAGAATTCGCGGCGTAGAGGTGCGTTCTGATCTGCCGCGCAACCCGAATGGCAAGGTGCTGAAGCGCGAGCTGCGCAAACAGTTCGCCTGACGCGCCAGCCTCAGTTCAACACCCAAAAAAAGAGCCGCCCCCAGGAGGAATAGTGGGGGCGGCTTTCCTGCGACTGTCCGGCTAGACTACCAGCGGAAAGTCGTCTCCAGGAAGACTGACCGTCCAGCCCCAACTGCCTGGAAGGGCGATAGCACTTCATAGGCGTGTTGAATGGTCCGCTCGTCGGTCAGGTTTCGGCCCACAAGCGCGACTTCCCATCCACCGTCCTGCGGGCCAAGGCCGAAGCGGGCATTCCATTTGGTGAACGCGTCCTGACGACCGTCCGGATCGAAATCCTGGCGGACGTAGAAGTCACCTGAATAGTACATGTCGACATTTGCGGTCAGGAACAGGTTCTGGCTGACCTGGCCTTCCCAGGCGCCGCCAAGGTTCAATTCCACTTCCGGGGCGCGCTCAAGGCGGCGGCCGGAGAGATCACCCTGACCGTCGATACAGCTTGGGTCTTCACGGTTTCCGTCCGGACCGATCGGGCACTGCGCGTTCTGGTATTTTTTATAGGTCGCGTCGAGCAGCGCAGCCGAACCGTTGAGCGTCAGATTGTCTGTCGCCATCCACCGGCCTTCTAGTTCAAGGCCGCTGACTTCCGCCGAAGCTGCGTTGCCGATAATGAACTGGGTGCCGTCATATGAAGAGGTCTGAAGATTGTCGAACTCCATTCTGAAGGCCGTCGCATTGAAGTTCACACGGCCATCAGCGAGCACCATCTTGGTGCCGATCTCGATATTCTCGGCATCTTCGCCTTCGAAGTCGAACACGCCATTGCCCTGTCTCAGCGTTACTCCGCCGGCAATATCCGCTGTCGTTAGTGTTGGTGTGCCGACATAGCGCTGCAGGAAAGTGGAATCGCGGCCGAGCAGGACGCGGCCCAGTCCGCCATCATTAGCCTTCAGGCCGCCTGGCTTGGAGCCGGTCGAGTAAGCCGCGTAGACGTTGATGTCCGGCGTCAGCTCGTACAGGACGCGCAGCGACGGATCGAGGCTTTCATCTTGTCGGACCTGGTAGAAGATGTAGTCCGGACTCCCTGCCTGGAACGGCGCATTCGGTGTACGTACTGGTGTTTCGCCATCCGGGAAAGTCACCTGATAGGCAAGGCCGCGGGCGTCCTGCGTCTCTTCAGTATACCGAAGGTCACCAATCAGGGAGAGGCGGTCGGTAATGTTCCAGGTAAGCTGGCCATAGGCCGACAAGGTTTCACTGTCGCGCTTGAAGTCCCGCACGACACCGACCGCACCGGGGATGGATGCCGTGAACGCCGGTGGCACACCGACTGTCTCGTAGAATCCGGGATAGAACTGGCTGAATTGCCCGGTCTTGGTCAGCGAATTGTGGTACATTGCGCCAGCGATGTATTCGAACGTCCCGCCGGTCGGCGACAGGATGCGGCCCTCAAAGGAGGTCTGCTCATAGTCTTCATAAAGCGAGGAGTTCAGCAGCGCTTCCGGCACGCCGTCGACATCCAGAAGGTTGTTGTATTGCAGGGCCCAATAGCCGCCGATCAGCGAGAGGGTGTGGTCGCCGAGGCCGGTATCGAACGACGCCGTTACACCGAACTGATCAGAATAGTCGAAATCCTCACTCGATGTGCCGGTGCTGACATAGCGGACATCGTTGACGATGGTTTCCAGCGTCGCAGGGTCGATGGGGGCGGTCGGCGAGGCGAGCGCACCCGGGCCAGCAAGCTGGTTCCGGCGACCAAGAACATCCGTCCAGCCTGACTCGACCTTTGCCCAGAACTCAGTATCCGGGCCGATGTCCCAGAGCAGGCTGCCGCGCATGGCGAGACTCTCAACCGAATTGTCCTTCTGTCCGGTGAAGCGGTTCTCCATGTCGCCTTCCAAGTCCTGGTACTGGAGGGCGAAACGGCCCGACAGGTTCTTGGCGATCGGGCCGGAGACAGCGCCCGTTGTGCGGAATCCGCCATTCTCGAGCTCTGCGCCCGCGGTCACATAGGATTCAAACGTGTTGGTCGGGCGCGCACTCGCAACCGTAATGGCGCCAGCGATTGTGCTCTTGCCGAACAGGGCGCCCTGCGGTCCGCGCGCGATCTCGACATTCTGGACGTCGAAGAAGCCGGTCTCAAGACAGCGCGAGCGACCGCAATAGATGCCGTCATTGAAGATGCTGACCGAAGAATCGAAGGCGATGTTTGTCACGCCAGATCCTAGTCCGCGAACGCGAACGGCCCAGTTGCCGAATGTCTTCTGCACAACGAGGCTGGGCACGAAGCCCTGCAGGTCCGTCAGGTCGGTGATATTGTATTCGGCGATGACTTCGCCCGGAACGACGCCGACCGAGATCGGTGCGTCCTGTAGGGCGGTGGTCCGCTTCGTCGATGTGACGACAACCTGTTCGAGGCGGCGGTCATTCGAATCGTCCCCATCCTCGTCCTGGGCCACTGCAGCCGGTGCGGCGGTCGCCGCAATGGCACAGAGCGCCGTCGACATCAGCAGTCTGGCCGTAAGCTTGTTTTTCAATTCCATTTCGGCGTTTCCTCATTTCTGCCTTGTCCAGCCAGAACAAGAAGAAGAGGACGCCGGCCGGATTGCCCGGCAGATCGTGTGATCATCATTTCCTCCCACTTCGGTTCGCGCTTGCTGGACGGGTTTTCCCTTATCCGCGCAACTAGAGTATCACTGATATATCAGTTGAATGCAAGATGGGTCGTTTGTGTTTCTTTTGTCCGTTTCGGAGCGCCTCCACGCTCCAGGATTCAAACAGGACGCAAAAAAGCTAAATGTCAAGAATATTGACAGTTCGGATTTCTCGGGTATCGTCAAGGCAATGATATTGAGCTGGGAGTTGACGACGATGAGTATCGCAGAAGCCACGCTGGACGAACCGCGCCAGGAAACGCTGGCGCAAGACCTGGTCGAGCGTGCCAAAGGAATCGCCCCGCGCATTTCGGAGCTTGCCATGCAGGCTGAACGTGACCGCCGAATCCCGGATGCCGGGCTTTACGAGGTTCTCGTGCCAAAGCGGTTTGGCGGCCACGAGCTTGGCGTGAAGGAGATGGTGGATGTCCTCAAGGTGATCAGCCCGCTCTGCGCGTCGACTGGCTGGACCACGGGTTTTTACATGGTGCACAACTGGATGTGGTGTCACTTGCCGGATGAGGCGCAGCAGGAGATCTTCGCCGAAGGTCCGTCCGCGCTTGGCCCTGTGATGATTGCGCCGACGGTGAAGGCTGTCCCGGTTAAGGGCGGCTATCGCATCAATGGCCGCGCACGCTGGGGAACGGGCCAGTCACATGCCAGCTGGTGCGGCGTTTCCGGCATCATCGAGAGTGCAGACGACCAAGCCGTGAGCGAGGATGGCAAGCCGCTGCCACCGCAGGTGCGGGTCTTCGTCATGCCGTGGGCAGACGCCTCGCCGCAGGACACATGGTACACATCCGGTATGGCCGCGACAGCGAGCCACGATGTCGTGTTCGACGATGTCTTTATTCCGTCTCACCGCGTCATGGATCTCGGTCCGGCCCGTTCAGGCGAGTCGCCCGCAGCCAGCCAGTATCCGACGCCGGCCTTCAGCACGGCCTTTACGCCGCTCCTTGCCATTGCCGCCGTCGCTCCGCTTGTCGGCGCCGCGAGAGGCGCCGCCCTGCATGCCGTCGAGCGCGCGAAGGAATTCGTCAGCACCTATTCCGGCAAGTCTGGCGTGGACAGCCCGGCCCTGCAGATGCGCCTTGCCCGCGCCGATCTGATGACGCGTTCGGCAATGACACTGCTGGACAAGCTCGCAGACGATATCGTGGCCGATTCCCACAATACGCCGATCGACATTGAATCGCGCGCCCTCCAACGCGTTCAGGCCTCGCATATCGCTTCTCTCTGCCGCGATGCCGTGACCCTTCTTGTTCAGGGCAGCGGAGCCAGCGCGCACATGGCGGACTCGCCAATTCAGAGATGTTTCCGCGACATCAACATGGCCTCGGCCCACGTCGTGTTTGACGATGATCCGAGTATGGAGCTGCATGGAAAGATGCTGCTTGGCCGTCCGCCTAAAATCATACTCGCCTGAGGAGAGGCCGGTACGGGTCATCGATGATGCTTGACATCGACTGGCCAGCTCGCGAGGCAATGAAGCGCCCGGGTCAATGGCCTGGGCGCTTCAATGATCTTGCGGGAGCCATAATGCCGAAGACCAGAAAGCAGGGCAAACCGACCTCAGGCACCGGAGGGGTGCGGCCGGCAGAGCAGCGCTATCCGCGTGGGTCGCTCCTCATGTGGTCCATGCTGCGCGGCTTCATCTGGATGGAGCGTTGCCTGCAGGCGAATGTCGAAGCGCGGGGTTGGGCGCCTCTTTCGCGCGCCGAATCGCAGGTCATGCTGCTCACTTCGGCCGGAATCACGCGTCAGGTCGAGATTTCAAAGGCGCTCGGGTTCAGCCGGCAGGCCATCAACCAGACCATGAAACAGCTGAAGGCGCGCGGCCTGATCGATATCCTTCCGGACCCTGAAGACGGGCGCTGCAAGGTCATCGCTTTCGCTGAAGAGGGGGCGGGCATGCGGGCCGATGCGCTCGAGATCATGGAGTTGATGGAGCAGGAACTTGTCGACCGAATCGGCGTGAAGACCGTCGACGCCATGTATGAAGCGCTTGAGCGCAACTGGGGCGACATTCCGATCTTCGATCATGATTGATGCGTAGATCAGGCACGCGGCGCGCGTCCGGTCAGGCTCGCATACTCACCATTGCAATAGAGGAGGGGCGCACCGGCCTGCATTGCAGCGGTTTGCACCGTGCCGATAAAGACCGTGTGCGTGCCGCACTCGGTGGCCTGTGACAGGGTGCACGGCACATCTCCAAGCGCGGAGAAGAGCTTCGGCCCGAACGGCAAATTCCGCTCCCATTCTCCGCACTCAAACCGGTCACCATCATGCGGGCCGCCAAACGCATGGGCCACGATCTCCTGGGACTGCGAGAGATAATTCACGCGAAACCGGCGCGAATGGAGCACGGCCGCGTGCAGGCGTGTCGCCTTGTTGACGCAGACGAGAATGGATGGCGGGTCCAGGCTGACACTGGCAACCGATGTGGCGGTGATGCCAGCATCGCCATCTTCTCCGCGCGCTGTAATCACGGCCACAGTCGACGCGACACGGCGCATCAGGGATCTCAGATCTGCATGAGCTTCGGCTTGCATGAGTTCCTCTCTATCTATATTGTCAATAATATTGACAAATAGGCGTCTATGTCAAGTCGGCTTCAGGATTGCTAACGCCTCGTTCCAAGCCGGGAAATGGCTCCGCTCACGTAAATTAAATTGACTCTAATTTCGGCCAAATTTAGTATACAATCGAGGAAAAGAGGGGTGGAAGGATCACTGGATGGCTGGCATGTGAACGAGAAGCGGGTGTATCGCATCTGGCGGCGTGAAGGGCTGAAAGTGCCAATGAAGCAACCAAAGAGAGGCCGTCTCTGGCTGAATGACGGCTCCTGCATCCGGTTGAGGCCGATGCACACGGGCCATGTCTGGTCGTATGACTTCGTCCAGGACCGCACGCATGACGGCAAGGTGTTCCGTATGCTGTACGTGATTGATGAGTTCACTCGCGAATGCCTCGCCATTCGTGTCGAACGCAAGCTCAATTCCCGTGATGTGCTCGACACGCTGGGCGAACTGTTCGTGCATCATGGCCCGCCGGAGCATATCCGTTCCGATAATGGCCCCGAGTTCATCGCCACCGCCCTGCGCGAATGGCTTGGCCGGATCGGCGTGAAGACGCTCTATATCGAACCGGGTTCACCATGGGAAAACGGATACTGCGAGAGCTTCAACTCCAAGCTTCGCGACGAGTTGTTGGCGAGGGAAATCTTCTTTGATCTCAGGGAGGCCCAGATCCTGATCGAGACTTGGCGGCGGCACTACAACACCGCGCGCCCACACTCTTCTCTGGGCTACCGCCCGCCCGCCCCACAAACCATCTTGCCCGCGGCGTTCATACTGCCTTACTGTGAGGATGTGGCGGCATGAACGCCGCTACGTGGAAACCGCCGGACTAACATTACTGGTGGACCACCTCAGTGGGGCAGAGCAGATTTCAGCCGGTTTTCCCTGCCGACAAGGCGACGATCAAGTCTGCGTTGAGGTGGGTATAACGCTTCAGCATCTACCTGTCATTGAGGCCTATAAAAGCCTTTCAAACGGCGCCAGTGATGTTACCCGCGTGAGCTATTAACGCTTTAAAACCATGGTTTTTTATGGCGTCGAACAGCGCTTGGTACTTCTGTCTAATTCCCTCCGGGCCCACCATTCGTCGCGCCGGACGACGACCAGTTCGGAACGCCCCTTTCGATGCCCACCAATTATGGGACGCGGCTTATCGCTCAAGATTAGCGGCGGAGTTGCCCGAAACGGTCGGCAGCGACGATCGCGTCGACTTCTTCGACGGAGACAGCGTTGCTGTCGCCGTGGATGGAGTGTTTCAGACAGTTGGCGGCCGCACCAAATTCCAGTGCGGCGGCTGGGCCTCGCCCCTGAGCCAGCCCAAATATCAGTCCGGCGCAGAACGCATCGCCCGTTCCAACGCGATCCACAATGGAAGTCATTTCATAGCTGCGCGAGACATAGCAGCCGTGACGTGTTCGCAGGTGAGCACTCCAGCTGTGTCGCTCTGCCGATTGTGAGTCGCGAAGCGTGATCGCAACATTTGAAAAATCGGGAAAATGCGCAAACAGCTTTTCGGTGAGCGATTCTGCCCATTCGGTACTTCCGTTCTCGCCATCGCCATCGATACCAAGACAATGCGCGCAGTCACCACGACCCGCGATGAGAGTATCTGCCAGTGCGGCCAGGCTCGGCATCACGTCGCTGGCCTTCCTGCCGTATTGCCACAGCCGCTCGCGGTAATTGAGATCAAGGGAGACATGAACGTTCCGCCGACGGGCCTCCTGCATGCTGATGGCCGCAAGCTGGCGCGACGCCTCCGACAGTGCTGGCGTGATGCCACTTATGTGAAACCAGTCAGCGCCCCTGAAGGCTGCATCCCAATCGATCTCATCCGGAGACATGTGTGCGAATACGCTGTCAGCCCGGTCGTAGACGACGCAGCCTGAGCGAAAGTCAGCGCCTTCCTCCATGAAGTAGAGGCCGAGGCGTCCGGGGTGCAATAGGATGCTCGTCGTATCGATACCATGGGCCCTCAGAAAGCGAAGGGCCTGAGCCCCGAGTTCGCCGCGCGGTAATGCCGTCACAAACCGGGAATGGACACCAAATTCAGCGAGCGAGACGGCGACATTTGCTTCAGCGCCGCCATGACAGACCTCAAATGAATTGGCTTGCCGCAGCCGCAGCTTGCCAGGAGGCTTCAGGCGCATCATCAGCTCGCCCAACGTCACAATGGTCTTTGTCATGGGAACGCCTTTCCGAAGCAGCAGGATTTATCGCTTACTTCTTCAGTTCGACGAAGTAGTCGAAGATTTCGGGCACATTGCCGGGGCCCATTCCCGCTTCGACGGCAGCCTGGAGGTTTGTCGACGTGCCTTCTGCGATGAGGGATCGTGATCCCAGATCGGAGATCATCTGGTTGAAATATCTGAGGTCCTTGTTCGCATTGTTGATGGAAAAGCCGAGGTCGCTTACGCCATCCACCGCGTAATTCTTACAGAATTTCATGAACGGCGAATTGGATGGACCTGCCGACATGATATCGTAGAGCTGTCCGCGATCGACGCCCGCGAGTTCAGCCGCGGCGAAAGCCTGCGACATCGCGCAAACCGTCGTCATTCCCATGAAATTGTTGATCAGTTTCGTCACATGCCCTGATCCCAGCGGGCCGAGATAGAAGACGTTTTCGCCCTGTTCCTTGAGGATGGGCTCATATTTGTCGAATGTGACCTTGTCGCCTCCGGCCATGATGTTGAGCAGGCCATCCTTGGCATGGGCAGGCGTGCGACCAAGTGGGGCGTCGATCATTCCGGCCCCTTTCTTTGCGAGATCAGCGCCGATTTTCTGGGTTGAGGCCGGGATGGATGTTCCGAAGTCGATCAGGACGGAGCCTTCCTTGATGCCTTCGAGGATCCCGTCCTCGCCATAGACGAGTTTCTCGACCACTTCCGATGTGGTCACGCACAATTCGATGATGTCGCTCTTGGAGGCGAGTTCCTTTGGTGTCTTGGCTTCGGTCGCATTTCCCCGGTCGAGCACGGCCTGAACCGCATCCTTGTTGAGGTCCATGACGATGACCTCGAATCCCCGCTTTTGCAGGTTCTCGACCATATTCCCGCCCATTAGTCCGAGACCGATAAAACCAATCACTGGTTTCGACATATTGATATCTCCGTTCCGTATTTCGAATGTTTGCTAGAGCGCAGGCGCATTGCGCGGTTTCAGCGGTTCAATCCGGCCGCAAAGGACCCAGACCGCGAACAGGGCGAGAAGAGCGAGCCCAGCGCCTATGATGAATACGGGCGCATAATTGTCGCCCTGGGTGATCACTGGCACGAGAAAGGTGAGGCCGGCCGCTCCGAGCTTGGCGGCCATGCCGGCAAAGCCCGAGAGCGTTCCGACCGACTTGCCGCTGTAGAAGTCGCTTGGAAGGGTCTGCACATTCCCGATAGCCGTCTGGAAGCCAAACAGTATGGTCGCCATGATGACCACCGCGATCGTCGCCAGCGTGGTTGTCGCCGGATCCGACATGCCGAGAACCGTTGCCACCAGCGATGGGTCGGCGAGCAGCAGCAGGGCCGGGAGCATGATGAGGCAGCCGAGCGAGATCACCATCTTGCGCGTGGCATCGACCGACCAGCCCGCCTTGATCCGGTTCTGGGCAAGCAGCCCCCCAAACCAGGCACCCAGCATGGCCCCGAAATACGGGACCCATGCGTAGAGCGCGAGTTCCTTGACTTCCATGTCGTAGACCCGGTTCAGGTAGAGCGGAATCCAGACAATGAAGAGCCACCAGATCGGGTCGATCGCCGCTGAGGCAATGATAACCCCCCAGCTCTGCTTGCGGCTGAGGATTTCTGTCGTTCCCGGCGCATATCCGTCATCGGGCTCGCCGTCCTGGTCGATATCCTGATTGAGCTGACCGGAGAGAATATATGTGCGTTCGCTCTCACTGAGCCACTGATGGGATTTTGGCGGCGACTTTACCAGCACCCACCACGGCACCAGCCAGAGGAAGCCGAGGAGGCCGACGAGAATGAAGATCATGTGCCAGCTGAAATGGATGGACAGAAAGCCGATGATCGGGATGGAGATCAGTCCGCCAATGGCGGCGCCGGAATTGAAAATTCCCTGAGCGAATGCGCGCTCCTTGGTCGGAAACCATTCCGCATTCGCCTTGGCTGCGCCGGGCCAGTTGCCGGCCTCGGCGATACCGAGAATTGACCGAAACAGGCTGAATGACGCGACGCCACGCGCGAAGGCGTGCAGGATGGTGGCGATTGACCAGACGCCAATTGAAAGCGCGAAGCCGAGCCGTGTGCCGATCCAGTCGAATATCTTGCCGAAGATGGCCTGGCCGAAAGCGTAGGAGAAGATGAAGACGACGGAAATGAAGCCGTAGATCTGGTCGACCTGAGCAGCCGATTTATCCGGGTAGAGTTCGGCTGAAATGTCCGGCCACAGTACGCTCAGCGTCTGCCGGTCGATATAGTTGATGACCGTCGCAAGTGCGACAAGGCTAACCACCCACCATCGTAGACCCTTGATAGTCATGATCAGTATCCCCCGCCAGTCAGGAAGTCCTCGCGGGCCGGGCTGAAAATATCGAGCAGGATGCCCTCTTCGAGGCAGACCGCGCCATGATCAGCGCCAGATGGGACAAAGAAGCAGCCACCTTCTTCCAGCACTTCGGTCTTTCCATCGACGAAGACCTCAAATTTGCCTTTCAGGACATAAGCGGTCTGCGTGTGGGGATGAGAATGGACCTCGCCGACCGCGCCTTTGTCGAACCAGACCTTTACCAGCATCAGGTCCGCGTCGTAGCCGAGCAATTTTCGATGCATGCCATTGCCAAGATCCTCTGCGCCCTCACGTGGGCTGTGCATGAACAGTTCCGACTGCGCGAGTGTTTTGGACATCGAGTAATCTCCCCTTGGCCCTGCGGGCTCAGTTGTCTTGCTGAATAACGGTGACAGGCCCCGTCCAGCTTATCGGCTGGCCGTCGAGCGTGATTGAGTGACTGGCGTCAGGAGCCGGATTATCCGCCCAGAGCACCTGTGTTCGTTCGCCGGTCTCGGCGATGATCGTGTAGACGGCAACGTCTCCCGCAGCTGTCTGGCTGATGCTCGCGACAGAACTGCCGGAAAAGACGGTTACTTCCTCGTCATTGTCATACCGTCCGTGGCGTTCGTAGACGGAGACGAAATCGGCATTTTCGTTTTCCAGACGCAAGACCAGCGCCTGCTCACGTCGCAGATTGTCGTTCGGATCGTTGGCGCCGAGTTGCGTGAGGTAAGCGGTTACCGGCGCGTTGGCAAAAAACGTCAGAGTGTAGAACTTGTCGTCGATCAGCCATGACAGGTTGGACACTGTCTCCAATGGCTGAGACGTCGCGCGTTGCCATAGATGCTGGTATCCATTGTCAGTGCCGAATGGTGTAAGCTGCGTCGTCGCGTGATCGAGCTCAAAGCCGGTTTCGATCAGTTGGCCCTTGAAGTGAACAGGCAGATCATAGCTGTGCGCTTCATCGCTGCGGGCTCGCATGACGTCGATCACGTATTCGCCGCCTGAAGGGCGAGGAACCATTGCGACCAGGCGCTGCAGCGAGACCCCATCATAGGCCGTGTCGAGCGTTGCAGCCGTAAGCTGGATCTCGCCATCAGGCTGGAAGGCCAGAACCTGCGGCGCAAATTCCTGGGCGACTTTCCAGTCGGCGCCAAACTGGCTCTGCTGATCCACGACCAGGACATTGTGGGCGATGGACTGTTTGGCCCAGCTAGTGTTTTCCGGCAGGTAATGCCCGCCATTCTTGGGCTCAACATTGAGAAAGCGCGCGGCACCATAATCGGCGACGACTTCATGCCCGTTGTCGTAGTAAAGTATGCCGAGCCGGTCGAAGTGACCGTGGCCCAAACCTTGGGAGGTTGGTTTGAAGACCACGGCCGCCGCGTCCTTCGCGCTGCTGGAGCGAAGAACAGCAAGTGCGCCCTGATCGCCCGCCGGACCGTCGCGCAGGAGGAGGGATTCAAATTCAAAAGGGGCGGCCATTCCGGCGGCGAGATCACGCGCCAGTTTCCTGCCTTCCGGGGTCGGCACGACATTGCCCTGTAGCTTTACGACGTCGAGCAGGGTCGGATCGCCATTCAGGTCGTAGAGAATGGCCAGAGCGTATCTGAGCTCCGCTGTGTTCAGACCTTTCTCGCGAATGGCGTCATTGATCGGAAAAAAGCGGCCAGCATAGCTCTGCTGGATGGTAGCGTAGACAGCCTTCTGGAGTATGCCGTCGCGATAATCGAAAATTTGGCGCTCTGGCTCATTCTCTTCCACCGCCTGAGCAAAGAGTATGAAAGGCATGAGCGCGAAGCGCTGGTAATATGGGCCTTCGGCATAGTAGCCGTCGGGTGAGAACAATTCATCCAGCTGACGCAGGAAACCTGCATCCCCGGATTCGTCGAGGCCGAGCAGGGCCTGCTTCACCCAGGCGTCCTCATCGAGCGCGTATCCTGTCAATCCTACGGCAGCGACGGCCCAGGTTCCGTGATTGTGGATCTTGTTGAATGTTGCCGGCTGCCCTTCCGAGAGGAACTTTGCCATCGGCCGCAGCACACCGGTTTCAATCCTGGACCCGGTATCCGGATCAAGATCTGCCCTGATCGCATCGTAGCCCTGGACGGCGTAGACCAGCCACATTGCTTCATTCAGGCTCTGCCAGAATAACCGGCCGGGCGTTTGCTCCTTTTGCTGCGGGTGCAGTCCGAGAGCCGGATACATCGCGGCGTAATCGAGCAACACAGAAGCCGCAAAATCGCGGTACCGCTCATCTCCCGTCAGTTCGAACAGCATGCCTGCTTCATAGATGGTCTTTGCGTTCTGCTTGTGCTGCTCGTGAGTGTAACCTCCGCCGGCATCCACGGGCTGTGGGACAGGCACACCAACTTCCATTCGCTTGTGGAGATTGTCTTTGACCGCCGAGATCGTGCGATCGAACAGCGGTGCGATGCTCTCGCTGGAATTCGCCTCGGACGCCGGAGCGGCTGAAGACGTGCAACTGGAGACGGCAGGGGCAAGCGCGCAGAGAGCGATGCTGGCGACCGTAGTGCGAAGGAATGAAGTCGAATTCATTGTCCTACCTCATGTCCACGGTGTTCAGCACGGACCCGCCCTCGGGGCCAGCGATCGAGTTCCCCCGATACATCGACAACTGGATTACCGGTCGTGATGATCAGCTTTGCCGGCCTGGCATCAGAAATCTGGTTGCCAGTCAGCTCGAGGTTCTGAACGCCGTGCGCCAGGAACAGCGGTGCACTGTTTTGCCCAATATCGGTAAATCTGGAGTCTCGTACCCAGAGATGAGGGCCGAACGTGCTCTCATCGCGACCGCCGCGATAGACAGCGGCCACTGATCCGCCGACGCGGTCAAATGTGCTGTCTTCAATCACGACATATTCGGCGTTGTAGATACCGTAATCATCGGTTTCGGTATCGAGCTTTATGACCGTGCCGGAGATGTCGCTGAAGGTAGAGGCGGTAATCTCAATCCGGTCGTAGAATGTGCCCTTGGCCGCCGATATCACCGAGAATCCCTTGTTTACGTCAAACTGGGAGAACGTCATGTCGTGCAGTTCGACAGTGTGGTTTCCGGCTCCGCCCATGGATGTTGTCGAGATGAAGCTGTTGCCGCTGCTATCGGGAGAATTGACTCCGGACACTTCCAGTCCCTTCAGTCTGAGGCTCCCATTGGCCGATAGGAGGATGAAGTTCGGACGCTCAAAAGTGAGGACAGGCGGATTGCTTGGGTCCGCTGCTTCAATCGTGACCGGCACGCGCAGATTGACGAGCCGTGATTCTTCATAATCGCCGGGGGCAAGCACGAGTGTGTCCCCAGCGGATGCGTTGGCAAGAGCGGAAGATAACGCATCCGGTCCGGCAGCGACTTCAATGCGCGCGCCGCCGTCGAACGGTGATGTGACAGGTGCCTTTGGATACCAGCTTACGCCTGTTTCGTCGCGCGAGATACCGACGTCGGGTGTTTCCCGGAGCATGTCAGTTGCGACGGAGGAGGGGACGACTTGGAACCCATATGCGATTGGGCCGGGAGGTTGCGCTGTTGCGACGTTGCCCTCAAAGACGAGGCCGCTCAGATCGTCCTGAATCCTGAACGGAGATGCGTCCGCCTCTCCGACGACTATGTTGTCGCGAAAGATCGAGTTGACCGGCACGGCGGTACGCTCGGCGTCAGATCCTTCGGCCAGCTCGATGCGCCGTACAGCTTCAAAACTGTTGCCTTCGATGAGCGCACCATCAACCTGATGATACCGATTGATGGGCGAGTCCGGCACACCATTCATGACAACGAGCGCACCTGAAAATCGCTCGCCCGTCAGGTTCTTGAAGTAATTGTTGCGAATGGTCTGCCGGGCATTGATTACGCGAACGCCGCCCGTGTAAGGCGCGCCGTCGCCGTCAAACAGGTTATTCTCGACCAGCGTGTCGTTGCCGTGGCGCAGCGTAAGCGTGCCTCTGGACTGGAAGAATGTGTTGCCGCGAAACGTGTTGCCGCCTGACTTGTTGGAAATGATTTCCACCTCGCCGCTGCAGCGATCAAAATAGTTGTTTTCGACAAGCGTACCGGACCGGCTCAGGGAGTAATGACTCGTACCGATTCGAAGGGTCTCCCCGCCATTGGAACCGAAGACTGGGCGTGGTCCGAAGTAATTATTCCGGATCACATGATCGTTTTCCTGGCTCTCCTGTGTGTTCAGCCGAACTGCCATGGTTGGGCCGGAATTGAGTTTGCCGGAGAGGTGGTTGTGGTCGAAGACATTGTTCTTGCCATACATCACGACCCAGATGTCGCGCTGGGCACGGTCCGGATTGGAGTAGTTCTCGATGACGGTGTTGGTGACCCGGGAATTGAAGGCGAGGTTGTCGCTGTCCCGCCGAAAACTGATGACTTCGGCGCGCGGCGTGTAGCCGTCCCGGAAAACCAGTCCCGAAACGATGATGTGGCTACCGGCCAGTCTCAGGCTGGACTGACCTGAAAGCACGACCTTGCCGGGCGTCTGCGCCCGAACGGTTATCGGTTTCTCCGCCGTGCCTTCGGCATCCACGACCGCATCGAAGTCGAGCCAGACGCCATCCGCGAGCACGATGTCCGTGCCAGGGGCGGCAGCCTTTAAGGCCTCGCTGAATGCCTTTGGGGAGCTGACCATGATGGCCTGGCTCTGCTCAACAATATCAGCCGGCGCGCCAGTGTCTGCACCGGAAATTGGCTGTGCACATCCGGCCATGGCGAGCGCGAGTGCTGAAGTGGCTAAGGCGTACATGCCCATCCTGACGTCTCCCTTTTCGCCGTTCAGTCGCGGCGTTGGGGGGCACGCTATCCGGCTTGATCAGAATGTCAACCAATTATGCAGACCAATTTGTACAATATGGGTGATGGGGTGAAAATTTCATGTGCGCCAAATAATGTAATTCACAATAGATAAAGGGAAATACAGTCTCCAAGCATTAAAGGTCCTACCAATTTAATTAAAATGGGCAGCCAAAGTGGTTGACTTAAATGATCGGTCGGCATAGTCGTTCCGTCAATTGAAGCCTGCAAATGGGCTCATTTTGATCCGAGGGAGGACATACAATGCGTAACTACAGTAGAACTGCGACTTCGTTTGCTGGCGCTGCATTCCGTGCAAGCCTGCTTTGCACGGCCGTGCTTCCTTTCTCGGCGGGGGCGCTTGCCCAGGACGGTGAAGAGCCTGTCGCCGCAGTAACTGAAAGCGATGAAGCCCGCCAATCCGTCGTTGTCGTGAAAGGTATCCGTTCCTCGCTTGCCAATGCCCTCGAGGAGAAGCGGGCCGCCGACAATCTTGTTGAGGTCATTCAGGCAGAAGACATTGGCAAGCTGCCCGACCAAAACCTGGCAGAAGTTCTGGAAAACGTAACCGGTGTTCAGATCACGCGCGAAGCCGGCGTGGGGACCGGCGTGCAAATCCGCGGTACCAACGCCAACCGAACCGAGATTAACGGCGTTTCGACTGTCGGGTCTGGGGCGGGCCGCGGCGGGATCAGCTTCGAAGACGTTTCGGCCTCCATGATCGCTGCCGTCGAAGTGACAAAAGCTCCTGAGGCAAAGACAATTGAGGGATCAGTCGGTGGTACGATCAATCTTCGCACGATCCGTCCTCTTGCCTTGAACGAGCGACTGCTCAGTGTGCGCGTGCAGGGTGAGGACAGCAGCTTGACCACGGACGGCATCACGCCGCGTCTTTCGGGCACCTATGGCGACAATTGGTCGACATCCATGGGCGATTTCGGGGTGGTCGCCAGCCTGAGTTACGCCGAGCAGGATGTGTCTGCATTCCGCCCGCGCGTTGATCGTGACAATCTCGTAGCCGCTGATAGCGGGCTGCCAAGCGCGCAGAGCTTCGACTATCTGCCGATCCAGTTCTTCATTCAGGATTATGACAACTTCGAGTATGAGACGACCAACTTCGCGGGCACGCTTGAATGGGCGCCGAACAGCAATCTGAAGTTCTTCTTCGATGCTGTGGTCAACGATCAGGAGCGCCTCCAGGAAAGTTCGCGCGTCCAGGCGTCCGGTGTCTCAGATCTCATCGGAACAGCGTCTCCGGATACATTCGAAACCGTCAATTTCGGCGCTCTCGATGGTCAGAGAATTGGCAGCATTCGGGCAGCACTTACGGGCGTGGTGCCTATTCAGGCTGATGGAAGCGATGGAAATCTGCGCTTTTCGGGGGATACGAATTCAAGGCTGACGGAAAGCAGGATCTTCAGGCTGGGGACGGATTGGGACATTACAGATCGGCTTTCCAGCACGTTCGAAATTTCGACGTCATCCTCCGATACGACCACGCCGAGCTTCAATACAACGCTGAATTTCATCAATCCGAATGCCGCAACGAATTCATCCAACGAAAATGGTACGCCGTTCGAGTATGATCTTCGCGATGGCCTGACATGGGGTGTTTCTCAGGACCCGGCGCTTGGCGGCCCGACAACGGCGCAGCTGCTGGATCCCGCCAATGTCGTACTGCGTGATGTAAACATCAGCCGCAGCATCACTGAAAACAGCGAGGACGCGTTCCGGGCTGACTTCAATTACGACCTTACAGGCATAGGCGCTATCGGCGACTTTATCACTTCGGTGGACGCAGGGTATCGCTACAACAAGTCGAAGAGCCTGAACGACGATGTCACCTCCAACCTTGGTCTCAGAACGCTTGCGGACAGCCCGACCGGCGACCTTTTTGCGGACCTGCTCGTTGCGGGACCAAAGAACTTCAATGCAGCAGATGACCGCCGACTGTTTGTTCGTGATTTCCTCCTGATCAATCCCGAGCTTGCCAATTCAAGCCCTGACCGGGTGCTCGCAGCACTGAACGCGGCAATTGCGGCGCATGGCGGAACGCAGTCGATCGATTCTCCGACCTCGAGCCAAGCGGCATTCTTCGACATCGAGGAAGAAACAAATGCGCTCTACGCCCAAGCCAATTTCGAATATGGAATCTTCCGTGGGAATGCCGGTGTGCGCTATCTCGAAACCGAAGTCACATCGACAGGCAACACCATCACCAATGGCGTGGCGACACCAACTTCGACAACGGGCAGCTATGACTTCATTCTGCCGAGGTTTAACATCGTCGCCAGCGTGACAGACGACCTGCTCCTTCGTTTCGGCTATTCCAAGGACATCCGTCGGCCGGACTTCAACGACCTTTCAACTTCGGTGACTTTCAGCACTAGCCCGAACCCGCCTGTCAGCGTTGGAAATCCTGGGCTGAAGCCGCAAGAGGTGGAATCCTTCGACATCTCCGCTGAGTGGTATTTTGCGCCGTCTGCCGTGGTCAGCGCAGGCTATTTTCACAAGACCCGGACAGGACTGTTCGTGGGGCAGCAGGAAAACCCTGTAGAGACGCCCGCCACACTTTCTGACGGTAGCCCGACGCTGGTCAGGGACGTGACTGCTCCTTGCGAAGGTGGCGGCGTCTTCAACCCGATCGCAGACTGGAACGTATTCGCGCCGCTCAACCCGGACGGGACGCGCCAGCAGGGCGTCGGCATCTGTGTTCCATCTTCACAGATCATCAATGGGGCTGGCGAGAATATCCAGAAAGGGTACGAACTGGCGTTCCAGTACGATCTGTCTGATTTCGAAGACCAGATCGGCTGGGCTTCGGGGTTCGGCTTCCTGGCCAACTTCACGCATCAGGAATTTGAAGGGGGTCAGGAATTCTGGACACCGACATCGCGCGCAGAAGCGGTTTTTGACTCGCTCGGTGCGTCGGACGTCCAGTTGCGGGTCACCGAGATCGACCTGTCTGAAAACGCCTACAATGCGACGCTCTACTACGAAAAGTTCGGCCTGTCGGCTCGTGCCAGATACACGTGGCGCGACGCGTATCGCTCGACGGATTTCGGCAGCACATCCAGCTTTCCCTGGGGCTTCCCTGTCGTGCAGGCCGCTCGTGGTCAGCTGAATGCAAGCGTGAGCTACGACGTCAACGACCGTCTGACCCTTGGGGTTGAGGGTGTGAATCTCACCGAGTCCGAGGTGAAGCAATACTGCGTCAATGACGGCGCCTTGCTCTGCTTCGAAGGGCTGACAGACCGCAGGATCACGTTCGGCGCAACTTACAACTTCTAAACCAGCCGGGCCAAAATCAGGAGACAGGCCCCCAATCCAACCAGTCGCCAAACTTGCTCATGTGGTGAGGGGTGACACCAAAGAAGACGGCCGGCGGCGGGTTATCAGACTGTCGATCTTTCGCCGGCCATTAAGGGAGAACAATGGCACTTAAAAACAAAGCGAAAACGTATTCATTTTCACGTACAGCGTTCAGGGCAGGCCTCCTTTGCACGGCCGTGCTGCCCATGGCGGGGCTGGCTGTCGCGCAGGAAGAGCCAGAAACAATTCCGCAAGCGGTAGAAGATGGTGAAGCGCGCCAGGAAACCATCGTCGTGACCGGCGCTCGCAGCATCATTCAGAACACGATCGACATCAAGCGCCAGTCCACCACAATCGTAGACGGACTTTCGGCGACAGATATCGGTGATCTGCCGGCGCTTTCGATCGGTGAAGCGCTTGAATCCATCACTGGCGCGGCGTCTCACCGCGAGAATGGTGGCGCGACCGAGATTTCCATCCGCGGTCTGGGGCCGTTCTTGAGCGCCACCACCTTCAATGGCCGCGAAGCGACGAACGGGTCTGGTGACCGGTCTGTGAACTTCTCCCAGTTCCCGTCTGAGCTAATGAACAAGCTCGCAATCTACAAGACTCAGGACGCCAGCCTGATTGAAGGCGGCGTGGCAGGCCTCATCGCATTGGAGACCGTCAAGCCGCTTGAGTACGGCAAGCGCCGCGTGCAGCTGGACCTGAAGGGCAATTACAATCCTGACCAGCAGAACATATCCGACTCCATGGCCGGGGACCTCGGTTTCCGCGGTACACTCAGCTATGTCGATCAGTTCGAGGTCGATGGAATGGGTGATTTCGGCGTGTCGGTCGGTTTGCAGCGCAGCGACATTTCGCAGCCGGAGCAGGAGATGAGGTCTTCAAGCCCCAGCGGCACGTCGCTCTTCGCCTGTATCGCTGATCCCAGCGATCCTGACCTGCGTGGCTACGCGAATGGCAGCAATGGCGACTGCGAGGACCTTGGTCCCAATTCGAGCAACAATGATGGTTACAATACGTCGATTGATCCGGCGACCGGCCTCGCTGTCGATGACGGACTGGCCTATGCCTGGGCAAGCAGCTCCCGCGGATTCCGTCAGAACGACACGCGCGATGAGCGCGACTCGGCCTTCATCGCCCTGCAATGGCAGCCGAATGAGCGAATGGATTTCAATTTCGATGCTCAGTGGTCCGAACGGGTCCAGTCTGAAGACAGACACGATCTGAATTTTTCCAACATGAAGCGGAGCACCGAGGGCGTGACGCTGGAATCGCTCCAGTTTCAGGACAATGGCGTGGTGCAATTCATCGAAACGCAGTCCGACATCGAATCGAACGGCGAGATCTTTGCCCGCACCGAAGAGTATTTCGGTTACGGGTTGAGCGGTGCCTTCCGGGCGACAGACCGGCTGGTCGTATCAGGAGACTACTCGTTCTCAGAAACAACGCGTGACGAAGATCAGGTGTCGCTGAGGGTATCCAGCCAGGGTGGTCCGGGCTCGGGAGGACGCGAAAATGTCAATTGGATGCGCGATGGCGATGGCTTCGTAACATTTGGCGTGGTCGACTTCGACGTCAACGACATCTCCAATTTCACTGATGGCGTCCGTGCACGGATCGACAGCGATGTCGATCGCCGGAATACTGTTGAAGCAATCCGCTTCGATGCCGAATATGATGCCGATTGGGGGATGATCGACAGCCTGGAGTTTGGTGTACGCCTTTCGGAGCTCGAATATGTGAACCTCGCCGGGACACGTACAACAGTCACCACAGATGACCTCGATCCCAACAACATTCCATGCGCTACCAATTTCGCAGAGAGCGATTTCCTGAGCAGTGCCGCCGATGCTCTGGTCACGCAGTTCGACAGCTCTGGAAATATCGTGAACCAGACAAGCAGCTGGGCGACATTCGATAACAGGTGCTTGCTGAATTACATCCTCGACGCAGAAGGGGAGTCCTTTTCCTATCCGGATCAGGAGTATGGTAATAACGGCACAACTGACGTCACTGAAACGACCACTGCGTTTTATGCAATGGCCAATTTCGACACCATGTTTGCCAGCAAGCCTTTGCGCGGGAACTTCGGCGTCCGCGTTGTGAATACCGATGTCGAGTCCCTCGGATTCCGCAACGCACTGTCGATCATTACCAATGTTGACGGCACAATTGATCTGGTTGAGGACTCGTCGACCGTTGAGCGTATCGTCGGCGGTGGCGACTATACTGAAGTCCTGCCGAGCCTGAATGTGATCATGGACCTGCGCGATGATGTGCTGCTGCGCGGTGCGATTTATCGCGGCCTGTCGCGGGCGGACCCTGCTGACATGAACTTCTCGCGCTCGTTCAGCACAGATACTGATGACGGCCCGACCACGCTCGAAGAGCTGATCACCGGCGTAAACGCGTCCGGCAATCCGAACTTTGAGCCGCTGACGTCCTGGAATTACGACGTCGCTGCTGAATGGTATCCGAACGACGACACCATTCTGGCAGTGACCCTGTACGCGAAGGACTTCACGGGCGGTTTCGAGAATGCGGTCACGCAAGAAACCTTCACGATCGATGGCCAGCAGGTCACGGTGCCGGTTACGCTCCTGTCCACCAATGAGGATACGAGCTCCCTGTATGGTCTTGAGCTGACAGCGGCGCACCGTTTCCAGAACCTTCCTGAGGTCCTGGACGGGCTTGGCTTCAAGATCAGCTACAATCTGGCGGACTCGGATTTCGAGTTTGAAGACAGCCTCTATGGCGATCAGGGCTTCCGCGACAGCAATGGTCAATTCGTCCAGACCAATGTCGGCATCGTCGCGCCGGGTAACATACCGGGCTTCTCCGAACAGACCTTCTCCGGCCAAGTCTACTACGAGAAAGGGCCGTTCGACGGATCGATCATCTACAAGTACCGGAGCGAGTACTTTCAGCCCTACACCTCAAACGGCACGCGTCTGCGTTATGTCGGTGATGTCGGGGTCTGGGAAGCGCGTGCTTCGTACAGGCTGACGGACAATGTCCGCCTGTCCATGGAGGCCATCAATCTCTTCGATGCACCCAAGGAGCAATACTTCTTCACGACCGATAATCTTGGAGAGGCCAACTATTACGGGCCACGTATCTTCTTCGGTGTTCGTGCAAAATTCTGAGTTGGCAGGGCAGCCGGACCACAGTGTGGTCCGGCTGCCTCAATATTGGCCAGACAAATTGGTAAACCTCTGTTATGGAGTATAATATATCTAACGCGCACACAATCGAATGAGCAGATAGCCCAGAAGGAGTTTCGGCAAATATGAGTGATAAGCGCCTCTACCAGACTGTCGCTCGATCCATTCTCGACATGATCGAGTCCGGGTCGTATCCGCCAGGCACACGCCTTCCTGGGGAGCGCGAGCTGGCTGAACGCTTCAATGTCAGCCGTGTCGTGGTCCGCGAGGCAGAAATTTCGCTCGAAGCGCTGGGGCGTGTCGAAATCAAGGTGGGTTCAGGCGTCTACGTCTGTGATCCGGCTACAGCCACCGGTCTCGCCCTTCCAAAAGTGACACCGTTCGAACTCACTCAGACACGCCTCCTGTTTGAATCAGAGTGTGCGGCCCTCGCTGCAACAATGATCACGGATGAGCAGATTGCCGGACTTGAGGCGACGATTGAGAAGATGGCGGAAGCGCCGCACGATACTGAAGATGGCGAAGACGCAGACCGCGAATTCCACCTCCAGATCGCCAAGGCCTCCGGGAATGAAGCGAATGTCTTTTTTCTCAAGACGCTCTGGCGCATGCGGACCGAGATAGAACCGGTCAAGCGGGTCTATTCGGCGGTGTGTCACGCCGATACCTCCCACCGTGTCAACGAGCATTCCGAGATTCTCGAGGCGCTTCGCGCACGTGACCCTGGTGCTGCTCGAAACGCAATGCGCGGGCACTTCTCCAGGCTTCTGGAAGCCCTGCTTGACGCCTCCGAACGCCAGGCCATCGAAGATGCGAGGCGTCGCTCCAGTGAAAACCGCGAGCGCTTCCTGAAATCTGCCATCGGTGCCTGATGGGTGTCTGGTTGTCTTGAGCTCATAATCGAATGACGTTGAGGGATTGTCATTCCGGTTCTGATTGCCTGGTTGCAAGAGGAGCCAGCTGACCCAGGCTTCCAATTTCCGGGGCCCATCAAGTCAGTTCTGGTGGTGCTCGGCGCTCAGTGGTTCATGCCCGTCAAAGTCCACTTCAACGTCTGCTCCGTTGGGATCTTTGAAAAAGACTTGCCACTGAATCCAGGGCTCGGGCGTGCGAACAATGCGATACTGCAGGCCGGCAGACTTGAGCTTGTCTAGCAGCGCATTAATGCCTTCACCGCGAAACGCCATATGGTCAAGGACACCCTTGCGCGGATCAGGCATTTCCTGAACCTGTACCACGTGCAACACAGCCGCTTCATTCGCATACAGCCAGAGCCCCGGAAACTTGAAGTCGGGTCTGGGACCGCGAGACAGTCCAAGCATCTCGGTGTAGAACTCTTCGGTCTTGTGAAGATCGTCGGTCACAATCGTGAAATGATCCGGGCGTAAAATCGCTGTCACTTTGGAGCTTCCTGAAAAGGGTGTGCTGGAGAACATCTGAATGGCACACAATACCTGTCAATTAAAACAGAAAAGCAGTTAAATTTTATAAAAACAATGTATTGAACGCCGATGTTTCATGGCGGTTTGGCGTCAGTTCCTGTCATTGAAATGGAAAAGAACGCTGACCGACCCGCAATGGGGTGGTCAGCGAAGTGGCCTCGTCGGGAGCAACGCGGCTTAACGTGTATGTGCATCAATGCTGGGAAACGGCGGCGTTGCCGCGGTCGTGCCTAGAACTCTTTCAGCAATTCCATTCCCACGATGCGGCCGCGTTTAAGCGTGGAAAATGTTCCGGCCTGAGGTCGTTCGGCAAATGGCTCTGCCGTTCCGGTCGACAGCGGGCCGCCAAAGGGCAGTTGCGTGTCATTACCGACAATCGCTTCATCGAGAAGGTTCTTGCCATAGAGCGAGACGGTCAGGCCCTCGACCGGTGTTACCCAGGCGAGGCTGGCATCAAGCATGTCGGCTTCGCTCACCCAGCCAAGATTATTGTCGCTGTAAGCAAACGCATCCTTGTGCTGGAAGCTGGAGCGGACGGTCAGATAGCCCGACGAGGCGAGATCGATATCCCAGATGAAGCCGAAGCCGTAGGTGGTTTCCGGGACACGCGGGATTTCGAGGTTAGCGTCATTGGCATCGGTGACGCCGTCGCCCGAAATGTCGGCGCGTACCTCTTCATAGGAGGCGTCGATCAGTCCAATGTTTGCAAGCAGCAGGACATTGTCGAGAAGCCTGAAGGTCGCTTCGGCTTCAATGCCGGAAATGTCGGCATCGGCAGTGTTCAGGATGAACTGGGAGACGCCAGACGTCGGCGACGAGATATTCACCTCGCGCTGCATGTCTTTGACCTGGTTCAGGAAGGCGGCGAGGTTGAGGCTGCCGCGACCGTTCGGATCGCGGTATTTCAGTCCGACTTCGTAGGCATCGACGCTCTCCTCGTCGAAGGAGGCGGAACCTGTCTGCGCAACCTGTTGCTGGAAGACGGCCGGATTGGTGATGCGGAAATTGTACCCACCCGACCGGAAGCCCCTGGTGTAGGAGCCGTAGGCCTGCATGGCGTCGCTGAATGTGTACTGAAGCCCGATTTTCGGCGTCACATTCGACCAGTCATTCTTGTCGGAAACATCGTCCGGGCAGGTCGCGTCGGTGACGGAGCACTGGCCGGCCCGTGGTATGGTGTAGGCAATGTCGGCGTCCTTTTCCTCATAGGAGTAACGCAGGCCGAGAATGACGGTGAGCGCGTCGGTCAGGCTGTAATCGCCTTGCGCGAATGCGCCCCAGACCAGATGGTCCTGTCGGCCTCCGCCAGAGAAGGTGACGGGGGTGATGGGCGGCAGGAAGCGATGTTCGGTATAGGCAATTTCCTGATCGAAATAGAACAGGCCGGTTGTCAGTTCGAGCGCGCCGAACGTTCCGGCATATCTCAGCTCATTTGAAATTTGCTCCTGCTCGAGATCGCTGGCTGAGTGGAACAGGAATTGCGGCGTCGCGTCGATGTCGCCGCCCGTATCCTGATGGAAATTCCGGTAGCCGAGAATATTGGTGATCGTGCCATTGCCGAAAGCTACGTCCCAGTCTGTCCGCAGGGAGGCGAGCGTCGTTTCGTTCTCGTAGAGGCCGCGATAATCGTTCGAAAAATCGAAAGTGCCGCGCCGGTAGATGCCGCGATTCTGCCCGACGGGGCCATCGGCTTCCACCTCTGTATGCTCCAGCTTGGCGAGCACCGAAACATCGCGGCTGGCCAGCCATTCGAGCGAGCCGCGGATCACGAAAGTGTCGCCGCCGCCGCGGTTTTCATTGAAGATCAGGTCCTTGAAGTAGCCTTCGTCGTCATTGAAGTATGCCGAGATCCGTCCGTTCAGGCGGTCTGCGATGAGCGGGCCGGAAACATAGGCCTGCACATAGGTGCTGGCACCGCCGCGATCGCCGTCAATCGGGGTTTCATAGGCAAGCCGCGTCTTGGCCTCGAAATTGGATGCCGGATTGCCGGTATTGATCAGGACGGCACCGCCCGTGGTGTTCCGCCCGAACAGGATCCCCTGCGGGCCACGAACGACTTCGATGGATGAGATGTCGAACGTGTCCTGGATCAGGCCGTTATTGACGCCAATATAGACGCCATCGACGAACACGCCGACGGTCGGGTCGATCGAGGGGATGGACGAGTTGACGCCGAGCCCGCGGATCGAGAAATTGGCGACGCCTTTCGATGTGCCGACATCGTCGAGCGAGACGTTGGGGGAGGAATAGCTGAGACTTTCAATGTCCCTGACCTGCAGGGCCTCAAGCGTGCCGGCGCTGAAGGCCGTGACTGCGACAGGCACGTTCTGGACGTTTTCCGGGTCCTTCTTCTTGGTAGCAGACACCGTCACGACATCGAGCACGCGGTCGATGGTGCGCGCTTCCCTGTCTGTGTCCTGAGCCGTGGCTGACAGGCATGTCGCGCTCAGGGCTGCGGCGGCCCCCGCAGCCATAAATATGTGTTTCATGGTTTTCTCCCTCCTGGATTTTTTTGAAAGTCGGTTGCCGGCCGGATGCCGGGACTATTGCGGGCTGATCACGAAGTGAGACGGTGCCTGCCGCGCCGTTCATTGTTGTATATACATGATATGATCTCCGAAAGCCTGAGAGCGAACAAAAACGGACAAGGTGACCGATCCGATCTACAAAACGTGTATATGCACCAACATATGCATGCGCAATATAAAACTTCGAATCTTGTAATTTTTTGGCTTTGATATTAGTTATTCTCTATACGTAATGTAGATACACGAAAGTGTTGCCATGCAAGATCTGAAAAGCGTCGGGGTGCGGTGTGCGGCCCTCAAAGTGTTGCGCGCGGGCCGGGTGCTCACGCGCGCTTATGACGAAGCGCTACGCCCGACCGGACTGACGATAACCCAGTATACACTGCTCAATGCGATCGGGCATTATGAGCCTGACTCCATTGTCACGCTCGGGCAGCTTCTCGACATCGAACGGACCACATTATCCCGCAACCTGGCGCTGCTGGAGAAGGCAGGGCTGGTGCATCTTGGAGAGCAGGGGAGTGATCGCAAGCGCGAGCTCCTTCTGACCACGCGCGGCGTGAAAAAGCTGGAAGAGGCATACCCGCTCTGGGACAGCGTCCAGACGCGGGTGGAAGCGCTCTTTGATGAGCGCGAATTTCTCGAGCTGGGCGACCTGCTTCGCCGGGTGAAGAACGTCTAGCGGGCTGTCATCGGGCGGATGAAGCAGGTCGTCGTGCCCGTTGCCATCAGTCGGCCCTTCTGGTCCGTCACCTGAGCCGTGGCCGTCGCGATCTGCGAGCCTCTGCTGTCGACATCTGCTAGCGCACGCACCTGGCCGGTCGATGGCAGGATCGGCCGAATGAACTTCACTTCCGTGCCGATAGAGACAAAAGTTTCAGCGGCCGCCAGGGTGGACTGCACGGCACAGCCCAGCGCGGAATCGAGCAGGGCCATGACCCAACCGCCGTGCACAAGTCCCATCGGGTTGAGATAGTCCTCGCCCGGTTCTCCCCGAAATTCGCAATGGCCGTAGTTGGCCGCATGGATCCAGCTGCGCATTGTCCTGGCCATTGTAGGGGCTGGCAGCTGGCCGGCGAGCAGGGCCTGAAGCTGTTCAAGCCCCGTCTTGTGGGCGATGTCGTCAGGCGCGGCAAGGCCGAAAGGAATATCGAGAAAACCGACGGGTTCGAAGGCGGAGTCCTGTTGGGTCTGTTTCGGTGTCACGGTGTGGTTTCCTGGTTGGGGCGCAAGGCCTGAGGCAGGCGCGCGGGGCTAGTCATGCAAATTATAGTGTATATGAAACATTGACCTTTCAGGTAGTAAAGTGCATATACACTATTATTCGTTTCTGGCTGAGTGAGGAAGGGCGGCGAAATGAGCGTTACCGGTGAGGGAGTTTTTCGAGGCCTGTTAAAATGGTGGTGGGTGGCTCTGCCCGTGCTTCTGGCCATGATCGCCGCAACGGCGATGTCGCTGCCGAAGCTGCAGAAGGACACGTCCGCCGATGCCTTCATTGGCGAGGACCAGCCTGCGCTCGTCTACAAGAACCATATTGAAGACGTTTTCGGGCTGACGGACCCCATCGTGGTCGCCGTCATCGACGAGGATGATGACGGGATCTTTGATGCGGAGAACCTCGCCCTCGTGGAGCGACTGACGCGGTCCATTGAAAGCCTGCCGCAAATTGATCCTGAGCGTGTCACCAGCCTTGCGACCGAAAACTACATTGCCGGAAACGCCGAAGGCATCGTCGTGGAAGGCTTTCTCGATCCGGACACCGCATACTTTCAGGCGCCGCCCGGTACGCTCGAGCGGGCAGGCGAAGTGCGCGCTGCGATTGACGATTTTCCCTTGTACCAGGGCCTGCTCGTCGGCCGCGAAGGCACAGCCACACTGATCGTTGCCGAGCTGATCGATGACGACCTCGCCACCGAAGCCTACAATGGCGTGCTCGACATTGTCCGCTCGGAAACGGTGGCGGACGGAACGAAAATCCACGTCGCGGGGGAAGGCGCCGTGATGGGATATCTGTCGACCTATATCGACAATGATGCGAGCCGCCTCAATCCGATGGCGGGCCTGATCATCACGCTCGTTCTGCTCGTGGCCTTCATGTCGCTGCGGGCTGCGATCCTGCCGAACCTTATAGTCGCGGGCACGGTGCTCGGATCGTTCGGCCTGATGGCCGCGTCTGGCACGTCATTCTTTGTGATCACGAACGGACTTGTCGTGAACCTGATCGGCATCGCAGTCGCCGACTCCATCCACATCCTCTCGTCCTATTACAGCGTGCTGCGCGATGAGCCAGCACTGAACAAGAGGGATGCTGTCGTGCGGGCCATGGCGCAGATGTGGCGTCCCGTGACCCTGACCTCGATCACGACGATTGCCGGCTTTCTGGCCCTGTCGATCAGTTCGGCGATGCCGCCCATCCAGGCGTTCGGCCTGTTCGGTGCCATCGGCGTCTTTCTGGCCTGGGTCTATTCCATGACCTTGCTTCCGGTGCTGCTGAGCCTGTGGCCGACGCGCCGGATCCCTGCGCCATTTGCCCGGCGCAGAAATGGCGCCGCGCGCGTCAGCCTGGCAGAGCGCGCAATGTCCGCGCTGGGCGCGCGCGTGCTGGCGGCCCCGAAAACTGTTGTCACCGTCGGTGTCGCGCTCTTCGTCTTCGGTGTTGCCGGCGCCCTGCAGCTGCAGGTGGAGGAAGAGCGGATCGCCAACTTCAAGCCCAGCGAGCCCGTCTATCAGGCCGACAAGGTGATCAACGCCACGACAGACGGCATCTACAGCCTCGATGTACTCATCGAAACGCCGGCGCCGGAAGGGCTTTACGATCCCGAGCTGCTGCGGCGGATCGAGGACCTGCAGGCCTATATGGAAACGCTGCCCGCGGTGGGCGGCACCACGTCAATCGTTGATTACGTCAAACAGCTTCACCGCTCGGTGCAGGAGGGCGACCCGGCCGCGTACACCATACCGGACGATCCGGACCTCATCGCGCAGCTCTTCTTCCTGTATGCGGCCAGCGCAGATCCGGCGGATTTCGAAGAGGAGGTTGATTATGACTTCCAGAGAACGCTGGTCCGCGCGCAGGTCTCCGACGGTCGGTACACGAAAAATCGGGACATCGTCCCCGTGCTGGAGCGCTATGTCGAGGAGCACTTCAACGACGAACTGGCGACGGCAACGGTCACGGGCCGCGTTACTGTCTCGTATTACTGGTTCCACGGCATCGACCGTTCGACCATCCTGTCCGTCCTGCTCTCATTTGGAGCGGTGACACTGGCTGCAATATTGCTGTTCAGGTCTCCAGTGCTTGGGCTCCTTGCGGCATTGCCGGTCGGCCTTGCCATTCTGCTGGTCTATTCGGTCATGGGGTGGAGCGGCGTTGCGCTGGGCATGGGCACGTCCATGTTCGCAGCCATCGCCATCGGCCTGTCGATCGACTTTGCCATTCACGCCCTCGACCGCATTCGTGGCCTTGCCCGCGAGCGGGGCATATCCGTCGATACGCTCAAGGATCTTTACCCGGAGACGGGCCGCGCGCTGTTCTTCAATTTCATCGCCGTTGCAGGCGGCTTCGGCGTGCTCACCACGTCGGACGTGCCGCCGCTCGTCAAGTTTGGCTCACTCGTGGCCGTCGCAGTGACCACGGCATTCCTGGCCTCCGTCACACTCTTGCCGGCACTCGTTCTCCTGCTCAAGCCGAGCGCCATGACTTCCAGATACAGAGAGGAACCCTCCCATGCGGAACTTGCTCCTACAACTTAGCCTGGTCCTGCTGGCGGCACCTGCCGCGAATGCCCAGGACGCGCTGACCGGCGAACAGATCATCGCCAATGTGAATGCCCGGGAAGACGGCGAACATGTCACGCGGCGGTTCATGGTCGAGCTGACCGACCGAAATGGCCGGACACGAACTGAAGAGACGATTGCCCAGCGTCGCTACTTCGATGACGAAAAGCGCACGATCATTTTCTACACCGAACCGAACAGCGTGCGCGGGACCGGCTTCCTGACATTCGACTATGCCGACCCCGAAGCGGATGACGACCAGTGGCTGTACCTGCCAGCCCTCCGCAAGGTGCGCCGGATATCGGCTTCCGATCGCGGGGACTACTTCCTCGGAACTGATTTCACCTATGAAGAGATCAAGAAGGAGCAGAAGATCGAAACCGAGGACTATGTGTTCTCGGCGCAAGGCTCTGAAACGGTCGATGGGCGCGAGCTCCTTATCGTCGAAGGCCGCCCTTCAAGCGAGGCGGTTGGCCGGGAACTCGGCATTTCCAGGGTGGTCTGGCGGATCGATCCGCAGATCTGGATGAGCCGCGTGACCGACTATTACGACCAGAATGGCAACCATGCGCGCACCATCGAGCTTGAAGCTGTCGAGACCATAGATGGCTTCCTGACGGCGACGCAGATGTCTGTTGTGAATCACAAGACCGGCCACAGCACACGGATCAGCTTCCACGACACCGACTATAAGGCCGATGTGCCGGAAAACCTGTTCACGCAGGCCAGGCTGCGCAGGGGGCTGTGATGGCGCTTCGCGCGCTGATCGGATGCGGCCTGATTTGGCTGTCATATGCTGTGCTGGCACAGCCTGCCGCGTTTGCGCAGGCGCCAGAGCTGCGCGGAAGCCTCACCAGTCGATTTGCGGGAGAGCTGAACGGCGGAGATACGCAGCTTGCGGAAATCCTGTTCGAACCGGAGCTGTCAGGTTCATGGGGAGCCAATGTCAGCTATACGCTAATCGGCCGCGCGCGGTTTGATGCCGTTGATGAGCTGGAGCCGGGCAAGCCCGGCGCGCAGGCTGGTGCGCGCTCGGCCTGGAACCGCCGCGTCTTCGAGGGCGATGACACAGACTTCGAGCTGCGCGAAGCCTATGCGGACATTTACGCCGGCGACTGGTTCGTCCGCGCCGGAAAACAGCAGGTGGTCTGGGGGCAGGCGGACGGCCTGCGCGTGCTGGACCAGGTCAATCCGCTGAGTTTTCGCGAATTTATCCTGGGTGACTTCGAGGATCGCCGCATTCCATTGTGGATGCTGAACATCGAACGGCCAATCGGGTCAGTAACGGCGCAGTTCCTGTGGATTCCCGACACCACGTATAATGAGTTTCCCCAGCAGGGCGCGTTCGCCATCACGTCGACGCGGAGCCGGCCGGAGATACCCGCAACGGCGCAGACTGTGACCGTGAACCCCGCAAGGCGGCCAGAACGGATGCTGGCCGACAGTGATATCGGCCTACGCCTCAGCGGATTTTCAGGTGGCTGGGACTGGTCGGTCAATGCGCTCTACGCCTTTCACGACACGCCGGTCGCGAAACGACAGACCATCGCGCCGGGTCATGTGGGCATCACGCCGACCTATTATCGCTCAACGCTTCTGGGGGGATCTGCGTCCAATGCATTTGGCAAGCTCACGCTTCGCACGGAAATCGGGTATCAGAGCCGAAGCGCTGTTCTGACGCGTGACGCGAGCGATGCGGACGGCGTCGTCATCTCTCCGGAAGTGAGCGGCGTGGTTGGCCTCGACTACCAGCTCGATGCCGACACGCTGCTCAGCACCCAGGTCTTCGCCAGTCATCGCACGCGCCATGGCCCCAAATTGGCCACTGACCGGACATCCTCGACGATCAGCCTGCTCGGCTCGCGCGAATTCTACAATGACCAGCTGAAACTCCAGTTCCTGCTGCTCCAGAATTTCAATGACGGCGATGGGCTGTTGCAGGTGTCGGCGCAGCGCAACCTCACCGACGCGGTGACCCTGCAGCTCGGTGCCGACATTTTCCACGGAGACCGCAACGCCTTCTACGGACAGTTTGACGACCGGGACAGGGTTTGGGTCGCATTCGAGTATGGCTTCTGACACTCGCACGTTCCGGACCGGCGGCGACATCATTGCTCGGATCGTACTGAGGGTATTTACCGGCTGAGGGCCTGCCGCATCAGTTTCCAGTATCAAACTTGTCTGCCTTGCGCTCGCCGAACAGCATCTTCTGTTCGAGGCGTGCCCGCAGGGCGGCGTAATAGGCTTCCAGGAAGGCGACATCATCTTCGCTCTCGCCCTTTTCCCGACCGATCTTGCTGCGAATGCGCTCGGCGACGCGGGCCTTGATCTCTTTCGTCGACTGGCGGAGCACGTCTTCGAGAACGTGAAGCTCGTGAATGCCGTAAGTGTCCAGTTCAGCTTCGGTGAACTGATAGGTCGAGCCGCGGGAGAACGGCGTCGGTGAGGTTATGTCCTGCTTCAGCTTGGTGCGCGGGGCATGAATGACGATCGTGCCGGCGATGAGGTCCCCCACGCGAAGCTTGTCACGGTTGAACAGCGGAAAGAGGGCAAAGACGCCGGTCCAGGCGATGCCCAGCAGGCGGATCCAGCCGCTGACTTCGTCCTCTGCCGTCATCAGGAGCAGGCTGAGCGGCAGGAAAACTTCCAGTTCCCGCATGAAATTGCGCGCGAGCACGGCGTTTGCGGTGAGCCGTCCGCCATTGCGGGCGGCGACACGCAGGCCGAGGGCGCGTTTGCCCGGGGTCGCCGCCTTCCGGCCGATCTCGAAGAAGATGAAGTAGAAATTGCGCAGCAGGAAGACGACAACCGCGCTGACGGAGCCGGCAATCACCCAGCCTTCGAAACCCATGGAGGAAAAGGCGAGCGCGATGATCCAGACTGACGCGATGATCGCCATGATCTGCAGGGCAAAATCGAGAAGGAAGGCTCCGGCGCGCTCCGAAGCTGTGGCAATCTTCAGGTTCAGCGCCGCGCCTTCCGGGGTAATGAGCGGGCGCACGCGCCTGGCCTGGCGAGCCTGTTCCTTGAGGCGCAGTTCGCGGCGGCGGATCGCTTCGCGCCGTGCATCCCCGCTGGCGGCGTCGGGCCCGCCTTTCTTCGTGATAGAGGGGCGGGCCATCAGGGTGTTTCCTCAGGGCGTTGGCGCGGCCAGTAGAAATAGGCGAGCCAGAAGGCGAGGGTGGAGACCGCAATCACGTAGCGGGTGACATCTGAATTGATCAGCTGCCTCCCGAACCCTTCCAGCAGGGCGGCGATGAACAGCATCAGCACCGCGCCAATAATGACGAGCGCCGCCTCATTACCGGCGTCGCGCATCGACTGCATACGCGATTTTGTGCCGGGGAACGCGACCGCACCGCCAATCATGAAGCCGGCTGCCCCTGCCAGCACGATGGCGAAAAGCTCGGTGACGCCGTGTATGAGCAGCCAGCCAGTCAGTTCAAAACCGAGCCCCTTGTCCCAGAAGACGGCGTAGAAGCTGCCGAGATAGACGCCATTATAGATGAGCAGGATGGCTGTCGGCATGCCGAAACAGAAACCCAGCGCGAAAGCGAAGATGGCAATGCCGCTATTGTGCGAGAAGAGCTGCGCGGCAAAGGCGGCGAGCATGTCTGCAATATCGGTGTCTTCGGTATAGAGCGTCTCGCGCAGGTGCTCGACGCTGGCGTCCGGATTGCGGCTGTCCCAGCCCTGATGGAAGGTCCAGTACCACTCCATGTCCTGCATGCAGAGGAAGAAGGCGAGGGCTGCGCCGCCGAAGAGACAGAGCGCTGCGAGAACGGTTGGCCAGAGTGCAGCAGACACCGAAGCGGGCCAGTCGCGGCGGAAATATTGCGCGATGCGACGGCCGATGCTGACCCGTGTGCCATAGACAAAGAAATAGGCCCGCGCACACAGCGTCTCGAGATAGGCGAGGACGTTCTGGTCGAGCGAGATGGAGCGCGCCATGGAGAGCGAAGACACCGCCTGGCGGTATAGCGCGGGAAGGGTCGTCATCTCCTCGTCGGAGAGTGCTCGCACACCGCGTTTTTCGGCGCGGGTGACGATCTGGTCGAGCCTGGCCCAGTCATCCTGGCGTTCCTCGCGGAAGCGGTAGGATTTCATTACGCGGTCGTTCACAACAGCTCCCTCCGCTTGATGTCGAGATAGCGGGAGACAAGCTCGCTGCCGAACCGGTCCGGTGTGGTCTCAATGACCTGTGCGCCCATGCGCTGGAGGCGGCGGAAGACGATTTCGCGTTCCTGAAGCAGCGTGTCGGCAATGACCGCGCGGCTGACGTCCTCGGCAGCATCGGGCGCGGCATTGATCATCTGGCTGAGCGCCTCGTCTTCGAAAGTCGCGAACACAACGAGGTGCTTGTCGAGCAGGCGGGAGACGTTTTCCAGCATGAGTTCGGCAGAGATCGTGTCGACGAAATCGGTGAAGAGGATGATCAGCGAGCGACGCTCAAGGCGGCTGGCGAGGGAGGTCAGTGCGAGTGTGTAGTTCGCGTCTTCGGCGGAATAGTCGAGCTGCGAGGCGAGACGCTGGACGTGCGGGAAAGCGCCGGTGCCGGTGAGGACAGAGCTTTGCACGCTGGGGCGTGCATCAAAGCCGAATATCGCGGTGCGGTCGCCAGAACGCAGGGAGACATAAGCCAGCAGGAGCGCAGAATTGATCGCCCGGTCGAGCTTTGGCACCCCGCCCAGCGGCTCACTCATCAGGCGTCCGGTGTCGAAGGCGAAGACGATATTGTGATTGCGCTCGGTGCGGTATTCCTTGGCCAGCAGCATGCGGTGGCGCGCCGAATGCTTCCAGTCGATGGCGCGCCGGTCCATGCCGGCGACAAATTCGCGAAGGGCATCGAATTCTGAGCCGTCGCCCCGGTCCATCTGGACCTTGATGCCGAAATCGGCGTCGCGCTGATAGATGCGGACCGCCTCTTCCTTCACCCAGCGCGTATTCGGCGTGATGGCGATCTCCTGATCGAGTGGTCTGACCTTGCGGATGGAAACCAGCCCAAGAGGGCCTGACCAGCGCGTCCAGATACGCTCCAGCCGGCCGGTGCCACGCCGGATCGGCTTGAGGATGAAGTCGGCCGTGTGCGCCCGGTCCCGCCAGCCCTTGATGATTTTGCGCCGCGGTGAAGCGATGAGCGCATTGGTTTCCAGCTGGACCTCCATCCGGGATGGCAGCGGGCCAGCAGGAAAGGTGAAAGTGACCGGCACTGGGTCTTCGCCTGACATGTAGAGCAGGGCCGGCGCCTCGATTTCGATGTCGAGTTGGTAGGCGCGCGCGGCCATGACGAGGTCTGCGAACATCAGCGCCGCCACGGCGGCAATCCAGCCAGCCGACAAGGTCCACCAGGCCGGTGCTGCCACAGCGATCACGAGCAGGAGTGGAACCCCCACCAGCATCAGCCAGATGGATCGCAGGGTTGGGGAGATCATGCGAATGTTCCCCCTCCGCCCTGCCGGGCACCTCCCCCGTGAACGGGGGAGGACGTCCAGACGCGGTCTTGCGGTTCGCTTTCCTCCCCCGAGCGCGGGGGAGGTGCCCGAAGGGCGGAGGGGGCTTCAGGTTCGAGATTCTTCCAGAGCGAGCCGAATGGCTTCGAGAACGCCGTCGATATTATCGTAGATCTCGGTGTTTCAGGCACGAAGAACGAGCCAGCCCTGTTCGTGCAACCAGACACTCCTCTGCTTTTCGCTTGTGCGTTCCGCTTCAGTGCTGTGCGTTGCCCCATCAACTTCGATGACAAGCTTTGCTTCAATACTGGCAAAGTCGACGATGAATGGGCCAATTGGGTGCTGGCGGCGAAATCTGAAGCCTCCAATCTGGCGCCGTCGGATACGTGCCCAGAGTTTATGCTCCGCAGAGGTGAGGTTTTTGCGCAGATGACGGGCTTGTCTGGTCTTGGCGTCCTTGCGCATTGGTTTTTTCCATTTTCTGAAATCGAAAGTTTCCCCCCTCCGCCCTCCGGGCACCTCCCCCGCAAGCGGGGGAGGAGGGCGCAGCGTTGCTGGCTTTTTTTTCCCCCGCGAGCGGGGGAAGTGGCCGCGAAGCGGCCGAAGGGGGCAACCAGAAAAATCATCGCGGGGCAGCGGTTCTTTCGATGAGGGCGGCGAGGGTTTCGTCGGTGGTGCGGCCTTCGATCTCGGCGGCGGGTGAGAGGATGACGCGGTGGCGCAGTGTGGGCGGCGCGAGGAGTTTCACATCGTCCGGGATGACGAAGTCGCGGCCATCGAGGGCGGCGCGGGCGCGCGATGCGGCGGCGATGGCCGCGGCGGCGCGAGGGCTGGCGCCTGTTTCGAGGGCGGGGGTTTCGCGCGTGCCGCGCACGATATCGACGATGTAGGCGACGATATCGTCCTGCAGCTTGACCTGTGAGACCATCGCATTCGCCTCGGCCAGCGCATCGGCGGTGACGGCCGGCTGCACGCCAAAGGCGGCGGGCGTCTTCATGCCGGTGCGGTTGCCATGGCCCGCCACGATGGCGAGTTCCTCGTCGCGGCCTGGATAGTCGAGCACATGCTTGAACAGGAAGCGGTCGAGTTGCGCTTCGGGTAGCGGGTAGGTGCCCTGCTGCTCGATCGGGTTCTGGGTCGCGATGACCATGAAATGATCATTCAGCCGGTGCGGCGTGCCGTCGATGGTGACCTTGCGCTCCTGCATGGCTTCGAGCAGGGCGGCCTGTGTTTTCGGCGGCGTGCGGTTGATCTCGTCGGCGAGCAGGATGTCGGTGAAGATCGGGCCTTTTGTGAGCGAGAATTCATTGGTCTGGAAGTTGAAGAGGTTCGTTCCGATCACATCGCCTGGCATCAGGTCGGGCGTGAACTGGATGCGTCCGAAATCAAGATCGATTGCGGCTGCAAAGCATTGTGTCAGAAGGGTTTTTGCGGTGCCAGGCGGGCCTTCGAGCAGGATGTGGCCAGAGGAGAAGAGCGCGGTCAGCATCAGGTCCACGGTTTCGGCCTGGCCGATCACGGCTTTTGAGACCTCGCTCCTGATCCTGTCGGCCAGAGCCTGAATGTCAGTCATTGCCATGGGTTATCTCCTTTCGCCAGCGCCAGAGCGCGCGGGCCTTGTGTCTCAGGTCTTCGCGGGAGGCAGCGGGCGTCGACAGTGCACCACCGGTCCTGCTCCAGCTGTCTTGCATGTCCTGCTGCTGCGCCATGCGGTCGAGCAGGTTCGAAACGTCTTCTTCGCTCAGCGTCTTTGGCAGGCCGAGTTCCCGGATCAGGGCGCGGCGGGTCAGCGAGAGATAACCCGGTGCCATGCGCGACTCTCGGCGCGCCATGGTGATGAGGCCAGCCGAATTGTCGGCGAGGGCCTGCTTGCCGGGGGCAAAGGCGGGGGCTTCTCGTTCCGGCGCGCCGAAGCGGATGGAGGCGGCCCAGCCGATCAGGCCCATAGTGGCGAGCGCGATCAGCGTGGCGCCGAGGAAAGGAATGTCGAGCAGGGTCTTCAACAGGCTGCGCGAGCGTTCGAACCCATGCATGGTCGCGTCAAAGACGATGGGCTGGCCCTGTCCGCGGGCGATATGGTCGATGATGGCCAGGCCGGTCGCGGCATTCTCAATGCGGGCGAGACCGAAATTGTTGAGCAGGTCCGGGTCCGAGAGAAGATAGATGTCCTCACCCGGCAGCTGCGAAAGGAGCTGTCCTCCCGGAATGCCGATGATTTCCTCGAGCTGGTCGGATTTCACGACCTGCATGTCATGGTCGAAATTCGGGGCCACCTTGCCGAAAGGTGTTGTGAGCTTGCCGGGGTTCCTGAGACGCACCAGCCTTGCATTCTCTTCGACAAGGCCAAGCATCCCGTCCACCGTGTCCTTGTTGGCCAGCCTTGTGTCGAGTTCGAAGGCCTGGCGGGCCGGATTGACCAGATAGCGCCACTTCGGGAGCACAATCAGCGCAGGCGGGGCGATGTCGGTCACGTCAAACTCGCGGCCGTAGAGCGGCATGGTGATGATCAGAAGGCGGCCATTACTACGCTCCATATTCTCACGCAGCCGCGACACGCTGACGGCGCGGCCATCCGCCTCCAGCATATCGATCAGGCCAGCATAGCCACTGGCAGAGCGCGAATAGGGCGTTGCGCCGGGCCTGTCGCGGCTGGCGAGTTCTGGCGACCAGGCCATGAGAGCGAGGACCGCCGCGAAGGAGACGAGCCCGATCGCCAGCAGGATGAAAACGACCCGGCCGGTAAACGGGTTGGCGGTCTGGGGCAGGCGCTCGCTCATGCCGTGACCTCGCCGAATGCGAAGTCTTCATAGGACTGGCGGGCCTGTTTCCAGCCCGACTCGTCAACCGGCCGACCGCCGAAAAAGCTGGTTTCAACGATGCGAATGATAGGCGCGAGGGCGCGTCGGGCGGCCTGCGAGAGGTCTGACAGGGACTGGATTTCCCGGGCGGTCAAGGATGCTGGAACCCCGCCGGATCGTTTCTTCTGCAGGTCGTCGATCGAGCGGAAGAGGAGGAGATGGACGGCCTCGGCAAACCGTCCCTGGCGGGCCAGTGCGTCGGCTTCATCGAGGAGGGCCACGGCCTGCGTCTGCGAAGGGCGCTGGTCTGCGATCTCTGAAATGTCGGGCCCGCTCGCCGTCTTCCTGCGGGTCCATCGTAGCCCGGCCACATCGCCGAACATGTACCACAGGGCATAGAGCACGGCACCAGCAATCACAGCGATCATCAGGTATTTGAGGAGCGGCCCGACAGTGCGGAACAGCCAGCCGAAAAAGTCGGAAATTGCGTCCAGAAACGCGTTGCGCTCGCGCGGTTCGAAAGTCTCGACTTCCGGTTCCCATTCAGGGCGCTCTGTCTGCAAACGGTCATTGGCGGAATGCGCCTCGACCAGCTGTTCGACGCGTGGTCGGTCTATTGTCTGTCGCTCACCCTCAGACTGGGAGTGCGCCGGTGGAGACGCAAGGGCAGCAAGCGCGAGCAGCCAGGCGATCAGTATCGTCCGGACAGCAATCGTCACGCAGCAACCTCCTCTTCCTGAATGGCACGCTGGCCACCCAAGCCTCTGATCATGACTATTTCAGAGCAGCAGCGCGGCGTCCATAAGGCTCTTGCGAAGACTTGATGGCGTCGGCATATGAGCCGCTCGCCGCAGACGAGGATACGGATGACACGGGCTGAGCAATATCGCGAGCTGAAAGCAGAGATTGAAAGCGTTGTGGCAGGCGAGACCTATGCGCCGGCACGCTATGCGTCTGCTGCCTGCCTGCTGGCCGAAGCCTTCAGACCCCGTTTCTTCTGGACGGGCTTCTATGTCGTCGACCCGCATAAAGCTGATGAGCTTGTGGTTGGGCCCTATCAGGGAACGCTTGGCTGCCTGCGTATTCCGTTTGGCAAAGGCGTGTGCGGTGCCTGCGCGGCGCAAGGCATGACGATCATCGTTCCGGACGTGCATTCGTTTCCAGGCCATATCGCCTGTGACAGCCGCTCAAATTCGGAGATTGTCGTTCCGGTGTTTGATACGGACGGGACACTCGCCGCCGTTCTCGATGTCGACTCGACCGAGTTCGACGCTTTCGACGAGGTGGACCGGGACGGCCTGGAAGCGATCTGCAAAGTCCTGCTGACAGCCTAGCAGGCAACGCATTTTCATCGTCATCCCGGAAACGTCGCATGCGTCATCCGGGCCCCAGTGCAGCGGGCGCAACGCTTGAGGCCCCTGGGTCCCGGATATTTTCTGACGCAAATTCCGGGATGACGGGGTCTGCTAGTTCAGAATATCGGCATTCGGACCGATCAGGTCCGAAAGTGTGCCCTGATCCTTTGCGTCGAGCTCCGCCCATGCTGCCTTCAGTGCCTCCAGACAACGCACCTGATATTTGAACACGCCTTGCGAATAGGGCTGGCCTTCCAGCGTTACGGTGAAGGTCTCTGCACCGGCTGCAAGCGCATCGGCATTGGCTTTCAGGAAAGGCAGATAGGTCTCGCCTGCAATGGCGAGCAGGCTTTTGACCGGATGGGAGAGCCCGTCCGTCCAGTCGCCTTCGACGCCTGAGGCATCATCGGCAAGGTCCAGCCAGCGATAGAAATAGGGCGTATCGCGCCGCATCTGCGCCATTGGAGTCGGGTCGTAGCTCATCACCTTGGCTTGGCCGTAAAAGGCGAGGTCGGCGAGCGATGGCCGATCACCGAACAGGAAATTTGTCGGTCCGAGGGCCATGGCCTCCAGATGACCGGTGACGCGGGCGAAGGATGCTTCGATGATGGGGGCGGTCTGAGGTGTGCAGCCAACCAGTGCCATGCGGGAAATCTGGCGCTCCCGAATGGTCGCGGCCGCTTTCTCGACGGTTTCGCGCCCGGCCTTGGGCAGGCTGTCATACATCAGCCAGTTGGCGCACCATTCCGCGTCCTCGGCATAGGCCCAGCGATAATGGAACATTGCCTTCATTGTCCACTCATCGGCCATGTCTTCCAGCAGGAGACAGGCAAAGCGCTGGACAGCGCCTTCCGGCAGAAGTGACCGGCCTTTATCTTCAAGGCCGAGAAGAAAGGGCGTTGAATCATTCACCCAGTCGCCCTGCGGCGTCTGGACGACGGGGATGACTGGCGCCTTCACTTTCGAGAGGATGCCCTCACGGATGTCCGCCGTCATCGGTACCCAGCGATGGGGCAACTGCTTGGCGCGCAGCGCGGCGCGCACCTTCATGGAGTAGGGCGAGCCGAGAGCGCCATGGACCTTGTAGATGCCGTATGAGCCTGTCATCAGTTCATCACCGGCTGGGGCGCTGTGGCGCAGGGCGTTCCATACATGCCGCCCTGGTTGATGCAGAAGAATTTCGCGCTGCCGATGGGGCTTGGCTGGTCGTGCCTGTTGTCGCCGACATAGGCCACGACCTCGACGCCGGGATAGCCCTGCGCGGCAAGCATCGCCGGCACGAGCGCGAACCGGGCGGATTTGTCGGACTCCTTTACCGGGCTGGCACGCGTCAGCAGGACGCGAAAATCCTCGCTGCGTTCGAGGCCGACATCTGCGAGGTTCTCTTCGGTCCAGAGCTGCTCAGTGTCGAGACGGTTGGTGACCAGGGCAACATGGCCGCCAAGCGCGTTGACCTTTTCAATGAAGGCCTTTGCGCCGGGAACGAGCGGGGCGGATTTTTCAGCCGTCCAGGCGTGCCAGCTCTCGGACGAATAGGTCTCGCCAATCGCTTCGCGCTGGATCTGATACTGGACGTTGTTCAGCACGGTCTCGTCGACATCAAGGATGACCGCCCAGCTGTATTCAGCGCGGGAGGCTGCAATGGTTTCGACATAGTCCCCCGCGAGTGCATACATCGCTTCGGCTTCAGCGGCCCATTCCGGGCTGTTGGCGACCCAGTCGACAGCCGGGCTGAGATCGGTGGTGGTGCCGGTCGCGGGGGCGGTCTGGCAGGCAGCCAGGGCGACGGCGGTGAACAGGCCTGCGACAGCCCGGGTAAAGCGTTTCATGGAATCAGGTCCCTCTCAGATCGGCTTGGCGGCGTCAGGTGCCTCCTTGTTCCAGCCAATCTGCTCCATGAAGCTCATGACTTCCAGAGTGAACCAGTGAACCGTGTCGAGGAAATTGTCGCGGGTGACGCCGTGAACGAGGTTCACCGAGAACTCGACGAAGGGGTCGCCATCCTCGTCGAGATAGGCCTTGGAGAGCTTGTCGCGATTCCAGTCGCCATAGATGGCGGGCGGCTGTGCCGTATCGAAATCAAAGCCCGAGGCGAGCGTAATGACTTCGCAGGCGGTGAAGTCGGGGGCGCATGCCTGGAAGTAAAGCCAGAAATTGACCGCGCCGACCGACGACTTGATCTGCACGGCGCCTGATTCCTGCTTTGACAGGATGACCTCATAGCCTTCTTCGGCGAGGAGGGACGCGACCACCATCGGGTCGGATGCGTCGATGAGGGAGGCGTCTTCGACCTCCACAGGTGCCGGTGCGAGGTCTGCTGAATCGTCGGCAATCGCGACACAGGCTGCCGGCAGGAATGCTGCGAGGATTGCGCTGGCCAGCAGTCGATTGAGTGTCATCTACGCGTGTCCCCGGTGGCCGACAAGGAATGCTGGCAAAGCGTTTCAATACCCGCAAATTACAAACTGCTCAGCTATCAGGACGGGTTTCGATCAGGTCCTGATGCTTGAGGCCGGCTTCGCGGTGGCGGTGATAGTCGCGATAGCGCTCATCGCGCATCATGCGAAGCATGTGCTGGCGTGACGGATAGCGAACGACGAGAACGCGGTCCCAGTCCTCGTCGCCACCGATCAGAAAGCTGTGAACATTGCCCGTATAGAGGATCTTCAGGCCGATATCCGGATCGGAGGACAGGGTTTCGAGGCCGGCGCAGTAGCGATCATAGGCGGCTTCGCCCGAAATGCCGTCGTGTCGTTCCGGATCGTCGGCCTTGTATTGAGCGCGCTCGTGGAATTTGAGCAGGTTCACCATGACGATCGGGCCGTCATGGATGTCCTTGGCAAAGCTGCGCATCTGGTCGGTGGTGGGCTGCAGGGCAGGCATGAAGGCTCCTTGTGGTTTGCTTCATCTTCGCCGGACACTACTGTCTAGACAACCTCATCCCATTTTCGGCTTAGCCGGTTGGCAGCATTGATGATGCCGACCATGGAATAAGTCTGCGGGAAGTTGCCCCACAGCTCCCCATTTGATGTATCAATGTCTTCAGACAGCAGGCCGAGCCGCGTCCTGTGCGCCAGCACATCCTCGAACATGGCGCGCGCCTCATCGATCCGTCCGATCCGGGCCAGCGCATCGATATGCCAGAAGGTGCAGGCGGTGAAGGCTGTCTTGGGCAGGCCGAAATCGTCTTCCACCCTGTAGCGGAAGACATGATAGCCGTCTCGCAGTTCCTCATCGATGCGTTCGACAGTCTTGACGAAGCGCTCATCGCCCGCGTCGATAAACCCGATTTCGGCCATGAGCAGAACGGACGCATCGAGCGCGTCTTCGCCGAAGGCACCCGTGAAGGCCTGGCGTTTCTCATTCCACGCCTTTTCCAGCACCCCCTCGCGGATGGCATCGGCCTTGCCGTTCCAGTAGTCGGCGCGGTCATTCATATCGAGGAAAGTTGCGATGCGGGCGAGACGGTCGCAGGCAGCCCAGCACATGATCGCCGACGATGTATGAACGTGCGCCTTGCCGCGAAACTCCCAGATGCCGGCATCGGGCGTATTCCAGACAGCAAAGGCACGTTCGCCCACGCCTTCGAAGTGGGCAAATTCAAGCGGGCCTGCCTTGGCGTAGAGCCGATCGTCAAAGAAGGCCTGGCTCGCCCCAAGGATCACGTGGCCATACACATCATGCTGGATGTGTTCGGCGGCCTGATTGCCGAAGCGGACAGGGCCGTGATCGCGATAACCGGGAAGGGCATGCGCGATTTCTTCGGTCAGGTCATGTTCGAGGGAAATGCCATAGACGGGCTGGATATGCCCGCCATTCGTATGCGCGACGGTATTCCTGAGATAGGCGAGATAGTGTTCCAGCGTGCCGACCGCTGACAGGCGATTCAACGCGGTGACGGTGAAATAGGCATCGCGCAGCCAGCAGAAGCGATAGTCCCAGTTGCGCTCTGAGCCTTCATGCTCGGGAATGCTGGTGGTGAGCGCGGCGACAATACCGCCGGTTTCTTCATAGACGCATAGTTTCAGTGTGATGGCGGCGCGGATAACGGCGTCCTGCCAGTCCGGCGGGGTATCGAGACGGCGGGTCCAGGACATCCAGTGGTCGGCGGTGCGCTCCAGCCATTCCAGTGCGATGACGCCGACCCGGTCCGACAGGCTTTCGTCAGGCCCCAGCAGGAAGCTCAGCTCCCGGTCGAGGACGAAGTCGCGGCCATCCATGACATAGGAAACCGGCGCGTCAGTTGTGACGCGGAAACCGGCATGTTCGTCGAGGAAGCTTATATGGCTGACACCCCGGCGGGTCACCATATTGTACTCGCCGCGCTGGCTCTGCGCGAACAGTTCGACCCGTATTTTCGGCATGCCCTTGAGCGGTGTGATCCGGCGGACCATGGAGGAGGGCCTGAACATCCGGCCCTTGTCCATGAATCGGGGGCAGAAGTCGGTAATGCGGATGGCAGACCCGTCTTCAGCCTCGAGCACGGTTTCAATGATCGCTGTATTGCGTTGATACGTCTGGGTGCTTTTGACGTGGCCCTGCAGGCTGACTGCAAACTGGCCCCGCCCGCCCAGCAATTTGTTGAAGACCGGCTCGCCATCAAAACGCGGCAGGCAGAGCCAGGTACAGATGCCATTCTCGTCAATCAGGCCGGCGACTGTGCCATTGCCAATGATGCCAAGTTCAAGATTGTTCATCCCTGCCCCTGTTCGCTGAGCCAGCTGGTCACGCTGTCGGGCGTTTCCAGCCGGTGGTGTGCCTCGGTCGGACCTTCGCCGACCTTGATTGAAGTCCCGCCGAGCCGGTTGGCCACGACAAAGGCGTCTTCATCAGTGGTGTCGTCGCCGATCATGATCGGGCTGCGCCCTGCAAAGGGCGGCTGGCCCATCAGGCTTTCGAGCGCACGCCCCTTGTTTGCGGAGACGGGTTTGACTTCGATCACCATCTTGCCAGCTTGAACCTTGTAGTCCGGCTGGTCAGCGACCGTGTCCGACAGGCGCGCGAGCAAGGTGTCGCCGAGCTCCGGCGCCCTGCGAAAGTGAACCGCAAAGACCGGGCCCTTGTGCTCGATCCGCACGCCTTCAAGACCGCGCACACTCATCTCGACAGCATTACTGAGCGAGCGGGGCGGGGAGGCTGCGACCGTTGCCGGGGCCTCGCCGGGTTTGCAGATCTCCAGGCCATGACCACCAGCGCGCCAGTGTGAGAGGGGCACGCGGGACGACAGATCGCGAATATCGCGTCCACTGATGATGCAGATCGCTTCCGCAACAAATAGCTGCAGCCGGTTGATGGCAGCAAGGGTCTCGCCCGGCATTGCGACGGTATCGGGATCGTCCTGGATCGGTGCCAGCGTTCCATCAAAATCGAGGAAAAGCGCCGAGCGTTTCGTCAGGCGCGGCAGATCAGCCATGAGGTTGCTCATCCAGCCTCCACGCCCAGATCGCGAAGGAATTTCTCCCGCCACCAGGAAATATCCTGATCGACAACGGTCTGGCGAAGCTTTTCCCAGCGTTCCTGGCGTTCTTCGAGCGGCATGGTCAGCGCCTTGTAGAGCACTTCGGCGACGCGATAGGTATCGTGCGGATTGACGATGAGCGTGTCGGACAGCTGTTCGGCGGCACCGGCAAATTTCGACAGTATAAGGACGCCGGGATCGTCAGGGTCCTGCGCCATCACAAATTCCTTGGCAACGAGGTTCATGCCGTCGCGGAGCGGCGTGACCAGGCAGGCGCGGGCGATGCGGTAGAGGCCAGCAAGCTCGCGCCGGTCATAGGAGCGGGCAAGATAACGGATCGGAATCCAGTCAAGGTCGCCATAATCACCATTGATGCGGCCTGCGAGACCGTCAAGCTGTGTTCTGAGGTCGCGATACTCCTCGACCTTTGATCGCGAAGGCGGGGCAATCTGGGTGAACGACACCTTGCCGCGTGTCTGCGGGAAGTGGTCGAACAGCTTGCCGACGGCTTCGAAGCGTTGTGGCAGGCCCTTGGAATAGTCCATTCGGTCGACGCCGAGGACGAGATTCCGCCCGCCGAGGAATCTGCCGATCCGGGAGGCCGCCGTATTGGCGACTTCGCTCATCGCCGCCTTTGCGAAGGAGTCGGCTTCAATGCCAATGGGATAGGCGTTCGCGCGGATGCGCCGGCCAAACACGCTGATCCAGCCATCGCCTTCGTCCGTCGCGTCGCAATTCTCGACAAGGTAGCGCACGAAATTGCTGCGGTCGGTCTTCGACTGGAAGCCGAGCACGCTGAACTGGCTCATGGCGCGGGCAATCGTGTCGTGTTCCGGCAGTGTGCGGAAGACTTCCGGCGATGGAAACGGAATGTGCAGAAAAAAGCCGATCGGGCCTTTCCAGCCGCTCTGGCGCAGATAGTCGCCCATCAGCAGGAAGTGGTAGTCGTGGACCCAGACGCTGTCGCCTTCCTTCAGGCGCGGGGCGACGAGGCTTGAAATCCGGGCATTGACGGCGGCATAGGCCGAGAAGTCCGGATTGGCGAAATGTGCGAGGTCTACCCGGTAGTGGAAGATCGGCCAGATGACGCGGTTTGCATACTGCAGGTAATAGCCGTCATGTTCCTGCTCGGTGAGGTCGGTGACGACAAATTCGACGCCTTCATCAGTGAACACTTCCGGCTCTGCGGGGACTTCGTCGGAAATATTACCTGACCAGCCGACCCACATCCCGCCGGTGGATTTAAGCGATTCCCAGACAGCAACGGCAAGGCCGCCTGCGCGCGCGCTCGCATCAGCTGCGGTCCGGTTCGAGATCGCAATGAGTCTGCCCATGCAGGCTCCTTTTCACCTTCGACTGTCTCTATGTGCCGCGTGCCTGCCTGCTCGCAACCCCAGCGGCCAAATTAGCGCTGCAATTCAGCCCGCTGGTCTAAAAGTGCTCAATCGCCAGAAGGTTTCAGATGGCGGTCCAGAAATGACATGCGCGTCTTCATCAGATGGGTCTGCAGGGCCGCTCCGCGTATGCCATGGCGCTGGCCAGGATAGGTCATGAGGTCAAACATCTGCCCGGCTTCCTGCATCGCCGCCATAAGGCGGGTCGTATGGTCGAAGGGGACGTTGTCGTCAGCCATGCCATGCATCAGGAGGAGGGTGGTCAGCATTCGCATGCCGCAAACCTAGCGCGTCCAGAAGCGATGTCAGCCTGCAAATATGGCCGATGCATCGTTGGAACCAGCCGGCGCGTGCCCTGGAGCTTTGCGCGTGGAAACCGCCAGGGACATCGGCCAGACATGCTTTCACAAGGCGAACGTGAATGAAGCTTGCCAAGCTGCCGCAAGCTGCCCTCTGGTAGAACCGGCACAGTGAGGCCTATGGCATGCAGGCTTTGTAAGTTGTGCCAAATGGGCCAAGGCAGGTCCGCTGTTTGTCGGCCGCCTGATCAATGCACCACTGATAAGCTGTAATCGGTGCAGGGTTCGGATCCTGCGTCGTAGGAGAAGGTTGAGGCACCCAAGGCTGAACGCCGCTTAACGCAAACTCATTGTGACAAGCCGTCACCGTGTTTTCGTAATTGGTCTGACAGGTTTGGAAACAATCTCGTATCGGATCGAACTCATAAATACCATAAGCATCCATCGAGAATTCATACTGCTGAATGCCAAGGTCCAGCGCGTCTTGCGCATCCGGTATGTCGAAGGTCTTATCGGGCGAGCAACCTACATCCCAACAGCTTCCAGCCTGTGAATTAGCGTTGAATGCCATGAGGCCTACTGATATTGGGTATATCAACCACAGTCTCATTTTTTCTTCCGGATTCGATTATTTTTTCATCCAATAGTTGTGCAAAATAACGAGGTCAAGTTGATGTGAGGTAGCTTGCTCGCCGTTACAGTGAGCGAATATCTGACAATGCCGCATCACTCACCTTGATCTTATGGGGTCGGCTCGCCTACATCGCACCCATTCCGATAATCTCCCAGACATCAGCGAGCAATCAGCCCATGGCCGGTCAACAATACGTCTTCAACATGCAGGGTCTCACCAAGACGTATCCGGGTGGGAAAAAGGTGTTCGAGAACATCCACCTGTCCTTCCTGCCGGATGCCAAGATCGGTGTGGTCGGCGTCAACGGCGCGGGTAAATCGACCCTGCTGCGCATCATGGCCGGTCAGGACAAGGAATTTAACGGTGAGGCGAACGCCGCGCCGGGCGTCAAAGTGGGCTACCTGCCGCAAGAGCCGAAGCTCGACCCGTCCATGACCGTGTTCGAGAACATTGCCAGCCAGTGCCCGGAAAAGCAGCTGGTCGACAAGTTCAACGAGATATCGATGAAGCTCGGCGAGGAATACACTGACGAGCTGATGGAAGAGATGACGGCCCTGCAGGAGCAGGTCGACAGCGCTGACGCCTGGGACATCGATTCCAAGATCGAGATGGCAATGATCGCGCTGGGCTGTCCTGAAGGCGATGCGAGCGTGGAGAACCTCTCGGGCGGTGAGATCCGCCGCGTCGCGATCTGCCAGCTGCTACTGTCCAAGCCTGACATGATCCTGATGGACGAACCGACCAACCACCTCGACGCCGAGACGGTCGCCTGGCTTCAGAACTACCTGATCAACTTTCCGGGCTGCGTCATCCTCGTGACCCACGACCGTTACTTCCTCGACGAGATCACCGACTGGATCCTTGAGCTCGATCGTGGCCGGGGCATCCCTTACAAGGGCAATTATTCCGACTGGGTCGAGCAGAAGGCCAAGCGGATGGAGCAGGAAGCTCGCGAGGATGCCGGCAAGAAGCGCACGCTGGCCAAGGAACTCGAATGGGTTCGCGCTGGCGCCAAGGCGCGCCAGTCCAAGTCCAAGGCGCGTATCCAGGCTTATGAGCAGCGCGCGGCAGAGGCTGAACGCGAGAAGGTCTCAACGGCGCAGATCCGCATCCCGCCGGGCCCGCGTCTGGGCAACGTCGTCATTGAGGCGGAGAATCTGCGCAAGGCGTTCGGCAACAATCTGCTCATCGAGGACCTTACCTTCAAATTGCCGCCGGGCGGCATTGTTGGCGTCATCGGTCCGAACGGTGCGGGTAAGTCGACCCTGTTCAAGATGATCCTCGACCTGGAAGAGCCGGACGCAGGCTCGATCCGCGTCGGCGATACGGTGAAGCTCGGCTATGTCGACCAGAGCCGCGACAAGCTCGACGACAAGAAGAATGTCTGGGAAGAGATTTCAGATGGCCTCGATGTCATCGACCTTGGCGGTGTGGAAGTCAGCTCCCGGGCCTATACCGGCGCCTTCAATTTCAAGGGCTCGGACCAGCAGAAGAAGGTCGGACTGCTGTCGGGTGGTGAGCGCAACCGTGTCCACCTCGCCAAGATGTTGCGCCAGGGTGCGAACTGCCTTCTCCTCGACGAACCGACCAACGATCTGGACGTGGAAACCCTGCAGGCCCTCGAAGAAGGCCTCGACGGTTTCCCGGGCTGCGCCGTGGTCATCTCGCACGATCGCTGGTTCCTCGACCGGATGGCGACGCACATCCTCGCCTTTGAGGGTGACAGCCACGTCGAGTGGTTCGAGGGGGATTTCTCGTCTTACCTTGAAGACAAGAAGCGCCGCCTCGGCCCGGATGCCGTCGAGCCGAAGAAGCTGAAGTTCAAGAAGTTTGCACGCAGCTAGGGCGGGCGAACGCTTGTCCCGGTCGGCTGCGTTCAGGGCCGGCCATGATCGGCGGGTTTCGGAGCCTCGGGCGGTCTGGCGGCGGTTCGCTGCATGTCCGGCGCGGGTTTGTCCCTTGTCAGCAGTGGCAGGTAGACCCATCGCGCCGCCTCGCCCTGGCGTGACACGCGCGCCCAGTCGCCTTTCTGCTCATAGATGTGAACGACGTCGCCGCGCCGGAAGGTGGATGCGATCTTGTGCGCTTCACCGGGGCCGGTTCGCACGTTCAGTGTCGCGGGACTGACATAATAGGCGAGGTTGGCGCCGGCGATCACCGGCTTCGGTGAAGGCGCATGGCTCTGCGCGAAGGCATAGGTCGCGGTGCTGGACATCACCAGCCCGGCCACACCGACAAAAAGTGCGTTTCGGGTTCTCATTCTTCTGGACATCATTTGCGGGTCTCCTTTGCTGCCGTTCTGATGATGAGAGTGAAACGCGGGGGAACAGAATTTCCGTTCGTGGATTGCTGATTGTTAAGGACAGACCACAGCGATGCTGGCGAGCTGCTTCTATGTGCGCTGCCTGAAGCGCTCGCGACAGTAAGGACGCAAACCCATCCATGCCCATGAAAAGCAGATACATTCTGAGCTTGTCGGTACTCGTCGTCCTGCTGGCGGCGTTGACCTATGCAGTGCAGGTGCAGCTTATCCCGGCCGCAATTGACGGCGAGCTCAGCGAACTGGTGCTTGCGACGCGTCACCCGGCCAATGACTGGGTCGTCGTGCTCGTCACCCTGCTTGGCGACGGGATCGCCTTGACGCTTATCGGGGCAGCTGTCACGGTTGCGCTCGCCTTCCGGTCAGCCTGGTGGCCGGCGGTGACGACGGGGCTCGTCTTCATCACCACCCCATTCGTCGTGAAAGCCATCAAGCTTCTGGTCGGTCGCGAGCGCCCAAATGCCGACCTTTACAGCGGGGTCGAGAGCTTCAGCTTTCCGTCCGGTCACATGACCAATTCGATGGTGATCTACGGCACGCTGGCCATGCTGGCGGCCTATGCCCTTGAGGGCTGGTGGCGGCGGGCTGCGCTTGCTGGTTTCGTCACTCTCATCGTCTCCATCGGAGCGTCACGCGTCTATCTGGGCGCACACTGGCCGAGCGATGTGATCGCTGCGATGCTGCTTGCGACCATCATGCTTTGCGTGGTGCACTCGAGCTTGGCGCGGCAGGCTGGCGACCTGTCCTTGCGCCGGGCGTTTGTCCTGGTTTTCCTGTTCACGCTGGCTGTGTGGGCGGTGTATGGCTTTCTGACGCTGGAAGTGGCTCTGGATATCTACAAGATCGATGTCGATCCGGAAGGTACCATCGATATTGAGCCGCCAGAACAGTGAGAGCGGTGCCAGCATAATGCTAGGCTGACAAGCATATTAGCGCTGCGCCTATCGCGATTTCCGTTGGCTGACACCAAGCCTGTCATGCACTATTTCTGGGTCATGAGTGCCCGCATGACGTTCTGGTTCGAGTTCGCTTCCACATATTCTTACCTCACGGTCATGCGGATTGAGGCGCTTGCCCGTGAACGATGCGTCGAGGTCGAATGGAAACCCTTCCTGCTGGGCCCGATCTTTGCCGCGCAGGGCTGGACAACGTCACCTTTTAATCTCTATCCGGCCAAGGGCGCGTATATGTGGCGCGATATTGAACGGCGGGCGGCGGGCTACGGCATCCCGTTCAGGCCATGGAGCGGCAAGGACGGCCGGATATTCCCGCAGAACGGATTGCTGGCAGCACGCACCGCGACGGCAGCCTTGCGCGAGCGGTGGGGCAAGGAATTTGTGCGCCGGGTCTACAGCGCACAATTCGCGAACGGGCTCGATATCTCCAATCCGAAGGTGATCGGCGACTGTATCAAGGCAGCTGGCGGCAACGAACAGATGTTTCTGCACCTGGGGCACTCGAACACGCACAAGCAAGTGCTGCGTGAGAATACCGATGCTGCAATTGCGACCGGCGTGTTCGGCGCGCCGAGCTTCACGATCGGACCCGAACTGTTCTGGGGCGATGACCGGCTGGAAGACGCGCTAAACTGGGCGCTCAGCCGCCCCGCCTGAAAGGCGAACTGACGACAATCCGCTTCTCGCCTTCTTGGGCGGGCTCGCCGGCGAGTTCGGGGCGAGTGCCCTGCGGGCGGAAGGTGTCGTCATCGTCGAGCGCCATGCTGGTGCCCGGGCGTGTAGAGGCGACCTCGTCGGACGGCACGATCTGGAAGCCGAGGAAACCGAGAAGGAAGTAAAAACCGACGCCCGTCAGTACGGCCGTGATCAGCGTGCGAATGATGAAGCGCATAATGGCGCCCTTGATCGTCCACGCCAGCATGGCCGCGCCGCCGCCCCCTGCGAGGCCCGCGCCAGAGGCGACCGCAGCAAGGTCGAAAACTTCGTTGAACCAGTCCATCACGCACTCCTTTGCCTGTCCGGCGTTCGGTTGTCTGAGGGCGAAATTATAGGATGGTTAAGGGCTGCGAGGCCAGCCGGATTCGTGGCTAGTCATTATTGATGATGAAGCGCACACCGCCGATGCTGACAGTGTCGCCAAAGCTACGGAGGCCCATCCTGTCGGCGCGTTCAAGCGCCTTGATTGCATTGTGCAGCGTCATGCAGAACCCCTCAAGCAGCGTCCGCTCGCCTTCCTGGAAGACAAGTGTCTGCTCATCATTGACGGTGATGCGGGTCACGTCCGGATGGCTGGTTGCCGGGATGCCGAGCGCAGCGGCCCAGCGCGAAGCGAGCTTGTTCGGGTCCGGCGCTTCGAGGATGGCACCAGAGATGTCGCCTTTGATCGCTTCATCTTTCCAGTCGGGTCCGCCCCAGCGCCAGCTGCCCCAGGGGCGCGTTTCGTCAATAGAGACGATCGCGGCACCGACATCGGCCGGGTGGATATGGCTGGCGGAGATATCGTCGAGGTCGATATTCCAGACGCGGCGGATACCGGCCCCGTCCAGGCGCTTGCGGGCCGCGTCGATATCGTCGGTTTCGAAGATCGCCATATAGCCGCCCGCGCCACCATTTTTCTTCAGGAAGCGCTGGACAGGTGCGTGGTCGGTTACAGGCCAGATGACTTCGATGAACTGGTCACCAATGGAGAAGACAGAGTTTTCAAGCCCGAATTCGGCGACGCCCTTGTCATGGTATGGCGTGCCCAGCTCAAAGACCTTCTGGAGGTCTTCGGCAACCTCCGGTCCGGGCGCGGCAATAACGAGTTGGCGAAGGCGGAGTTTTGTCATGTGGCAGGGTCTAGCACGAAAAACCCTCCGCTGGGCAATCATGGTTCAGGTGACATTCCCGGTTTTGGCCGGGTCTGTTATGATTTGCGGGCAATTGGAGGGAGGAGAGAGCAGATGAATACGGTCTGGATGCGCCCATTTCTGGCGGCTACGGCCATAGTGGTCACGGCCTGTAGCGGCCCGTCGGGCGGTGAAGGGACGGACGCGTCGAACCCTTCGCCGCGGGCGGAACTCATCGGGCAGGGGGAGACGATTGCCCGAAATCTCTGCTCAGGCTGCCACGCAGTCGGCACCGAAGGTGACAGTCCGCACCGAGAAGCGATCCCGTTTCGACAGCTTTCCTGGAAGTATCCGGTCGAGGCGCTTGCTGAGCCGCTTTCGGAAGGCATCATGGTCGGCCATCCCGACATGCCGGAATGGCAGTTCGAGCCGAAGGATACAGATGCGCTGCTGGCTTACATTGAGAGCATTCAGGAACCGCAGGAGGCGTAGCACAAACGGGCCTCCCCCGCCGGAGCAGGGGAGGCTGGAGAGTCTATTTCTTGCGCTGGTCGAAGACGTTCTGAACGCCGGTCTTCACCGACGGGTTGGAGGCGTTCGTCTTCGGCTTTTCCTGTTTCGGCTTGCGGATTTCGCGGTTCGATTTCTGTTGTTTCGACATGGGGTTTGTCACTTCTCTAGCATCGCAGCCAGCGATGCGGATTGCCCCTGTGGGCCGGCACGCGGCATGCGCGCTCAGGCAGGGACAGCGCCGGAATGGCTTTGCGGATTTTAGTGCGAAGTGGGCCGCAAAAGGCGTGGGTTAGATATCGTGCGCGGGGAGGGGGAATGCAATGGGGGTTTGCGGGGAAGCCATCCCGCTATCCGTCGTCATCCCGGTTTGCGCACAGCGCAAGACCGGGACCCAGAGCTGCTCACGCGCAAGGCTGGGTCCCGAACATTTGCCGGCGCAAATTCCGGGATGACGGGGAGGGCGCAACAAGGCCCTGTTTAGATGCTGTGCATCAGCCCTATCCCCAATTCATGCAAACCGAGATCGCGGCAATCGATGATTGAGTAGAGGGTTTATAAAACGATTCGTTAATGCGCCTCCGCCCACGTCTTCGCGGCCTTCGCTTCAACGTCCAGCGGGACGCTGAGCTGTAGCGCGGGTAGCGGCGCTTTCTGCATGACGCTCTGGACCAGTTTGATCGTGTCTTCGGCCTGGGATTCCGGCACTTCGAAGATCAGTTCGTCATGCACCTGGAGGAGCATCTTCGCGTCGAGTTTCTTCTTCGCCAAAGCCTCCGGCATGGCGATCATGGCGCGTTTGATGATGTCGGCGGCGGAGCCCTGGATCGGGGCGTTGATGGCCTGGCGTTCGGCGAAGGCGCGCTGGGCACCGTTCTTTGAGCCCATTTCCTTCAGGTGCAGTTTCCGCCCGAACGCCGTCTTTACGAAGAGGTTCTCTTTCGCGAAGGCCTTGGTCTCATCCATGTATTTCCGGATGCCGGGGAATTTCTCGAAATAGGCCTTGATATAGTCCGACGCCTCGCCGCGCTCAATGCCTAGCTGGTTGGCAAGGCCGAAGGCAGAGATGCCGTAGATGATGCCGAAATTGATCGCCTTGGCCTTGCGCCGGACCATCGGGTCCATGCCCTCGATCGGCGTGTCAAACATTTCCGACGCGGTCATGGCGTGGATGTCGAGCCCGTCCTTGAAGGCGTTCTTCAGCGCGTCGATGTCGGCGATATGGGCGAGGAGGCGGAGCTCGATCTGGCTATAGTCCGCGCTGATCAGGACATTGCCGTCCTCCGCGATGAAGGCTTCGCGGATCTTGCGGCCTTCCTCGGTGCGGATCGGGATATTCTGCAAGTTCGGGTCGGTCGAGGAGAGCCGGCCCGTCTGCGCGCCCGCCATGGAGTAGGACGTGTGGACCCGCTTCGTCTCCGGGTTGATCGCGTCCTGCAGCGCCTCGGTATAGGTTGAGCGCAGCTTTGAGAGCGTGCGCCAGTCGAGGATGATCTGCGGCAGTTCATGGCCCTGCGCGGCGAGGTATTCGAGCTGGCTGGCATCGGTCGACCACTGGCCGGACTTGGTCTTCTTGCCGCCGGGAAGGTCCATCTCGCCGAACAGGATTTCGCCGAGCTGCTTCGGGCTGCCCATATTGAATTCCTGGCCCGCCGCCTTGTAGGCCGCGTCTTCGAGCCCCGCCATGCGCTGCTGGAAATCAGCTGAAAGACGAGAGAGGAAATCACGGTCCACCTTGATGCCGTGGCGTTCCATGTCGGCGAGCACCGGGATGAGCGGGCGGTCCAGCGTCTCATAGACGGTGGTAACGCGCTCCTTGTGAAGGCGCGGCTTGAACATCTGCCACAGGCGGAGCGTCACATCGGCGTCCTCGGCGGCATATTCGGTCGCCTTGTCGAGCGGAACGCGATCGAAGGTGATCTGCTTCTGGCCGGTGCCGGCGACCTCCTTGAAAGGGATCGGCGTGTGGTGGAAATAGCGCTCGGACAGCTCATCCATGCCGTGCCCATGCATGCCGGCGTGGAGGGCGAAGGAGAGCAGCATCGTATCGTCAATGGGCGCGAGCGTGATGCCGTTGCGGGCGAAGACCGTATAGTCGTACTTGATGTTCTGGCCGATCTTGAGGATGGCCTTGTCTTCCAGAAGGGGTTTCAGCGCCTTCAGGGCTTCGGCCTTGTTGATCTGGCGCGGCGGGTCCGCATCGAACATGTCGCCGCCGCCTGTATGGTCCGGATCGATGTGGCCGAGCGGGATGTAGCAGGCTTCATTCGGTGCGACGGCGATGGAGATTCCGACGAGATTGCAAAGCTGGCAGTCGAGGCTGTCTGTCTCGGTATCGACAGCGATGACACCGGCATCATAGGCGCGGGCGATCCAGTCTTCCAGCGTCTTGAAATCGCGCACGCAAACATAGTTTTCCTTGTCGAAGCCAACCTCGCCCTGGGTCGGCTCCTCAAGGACGCCTTCGGCCTCGAACGTCTCGCGGACGCGGCGCGTGATCGTGCGAAACTCCATCTTCTCGAGGAATTCGATCAGCGTCACCGGGTCCGGGTCGCAGACAGCGAGGTCTTCGAGCGGGGTTTCGACGGGCACTTTGTCATCAAGCTTGACCAGCTGTTTCGAGATACGGACCTGATCGGCAAAATCGATCAGGGTCTGGCGGCGTTTGGGCTGTTTGATCTCTTCGGCGCGCGCGAGCAGTTCCTCGACCGTGCCGTACTCTCCAAGCAGTGTGGCGGCGGTCTTCACGCCAATGCCGGGGGCCCCGGGGACGTTATCGGTGCTGTCGCCGGCGAGGGCCTGCACATCGACAACCTTGTCAGGCCCGACGCCAAACTTCTCAAAGACCGCCTCGATGCCGAGATGCTTGTTCTTCATCGTGTCGAGCATGGTGATCTTGTCGGTGACGAGCTGCATCAGATCCTTGTCGGAAGAGACAATGGTGACGCGCGCGCCCTTGGCTTCGGCCTGGCGGGCATAAGTGGCGATCAGGTCGTCGGCCTCAAAGCCTTCCATTTCGAGGGCATGGCAGGCGAAGGCGATGGAAGCTTCGCGCACCAGCGGGAATTGAGGCCGAAGGTCTTCCGGCGGCTCGTCTCGATTGGCCTTGTAGTCGGGGTAGAGGTCGTTGCGGAAAGTGTAGCTGCCCTTGTCGAAGACGCAGGCGAAGTGGGTTGGGCGCTCGTCACCTTTCAGCTCTTCGAGCAGCTTCCAGAGCATGTTGCAGAAGCCAGCCACCGCGCCGACAGGCAGGCCGTCAGACGCCCGGCTGAGCGGCGGCAGGGCGTGAAAGGCGCGGAAGATATAGGCGCTCGCATCGATCAGGTAGAGATGGCTGTCTTCATTGATGGGCGCTGACGGCATTTGCGATTCCTTCCTGCAGGTGGTTGGTTTAACGGCCCAAAAGGTGCAGGGGTAGTGGCAATTCAGACTCGACATGCAGTCGGTGAGGTGCAGTTTTTGTATCATGTCACGCCATCCGCGTGTTAAAGGCCTCACCCGGTACACCTAAGATTGCGGGCAAAGACGCGTCGCACACTCGGTAAAAGGACGCGATTGTACGAATGAAAGCCCAACCACATCCATCCCAGAAGCTAAGACTGGCAACGCTGAGGCAGTACGAAATTCTCGATACGCCTCGCGAAAAAGACTTTGACGAGATCGTCCAGCTGGCGTCGGAGATTTGCGAAACACCGATTTCGGTGATCAACCTGATCGACGAACACCGTCAATGGTTCAAGGCTGAAACTGGCCTTGGCACGCGTGAGACACCGCTGGCGACTTCCATCTGTTCTCACGTCATCCTTGAATCCGACTATGTCGAAATTCCCGACACGCTAAGTGATCCGCGCACAGCCGACAATGAGCTATGCCAGGCGCAGGACGGTCTGAGATTTTATGCGGGGTACCTGCTCAAGCCGGAAAATGGGCTGCCGCTCGGGACATTGTGCGTCCTCGATACGAAGCCGCGGCAGCTAACCGATTTCCAGAAGCGCTCACTGGCCGTCCTCGCGCGGCGTGTGATGCGGGAGCTGGACCTGAGGCGTGCGCTCAGGGATCAGGCTGTCCTGCGCAATGAGATGGACCACCGGGTGAAAAACTCACTTCAGACGGTCGCTTCCTTTGTGCGCGTCTATCATGGCCAACTGAAAAAAGGCGAGATGGAAGCGTCGACTGTGCTTGATGCCGTTGCGCGCCGAATTGAGGCCATGTCCGCTCTGCACGCGGCGCTGCATCGATCCAGTGATGGCCGACAGGTCGAGCTGGGCGGTTATATTGAAGAGCTTGTGGATTATCTGAGGGACAGCGTGCCTGAAAGGGTGACCATTGATGTCGAGATCGTGCCGGTTTCCATCCTGTCCAGCACTGCAGGTTCAATCGGAATGATCATCAGCGAATTTGTAGCCAATTCGGTGAAGCACGGTTTTCCGGATGGCCGGAAAGGGCTGGTCGAAGTCTCTCTGACGACAGACGCAGACGGCGTCCATATTCACTGCAGGGACAATGGCGTCGGCGCGAAGAGTGGTGAACCCGGCCCGGCGGCAGAATGCGAGCGACCCTCACGCGGATCAGGCCTCGGCACCAGGCTCGTTGCTTCGGCGGCCTCCCAGATCGGTGCAACTTTGAAGCGCTCATCAGACGAGAATGGCTACAAGCTGCAGCTGACCGTTCCGACAGAGCTGGACGACACGAAATCGGTCGCTCGCCAGCTGGCCGACTGAAGACTGAGTAGAAATATGTCCTAGAAATCGCTCGCGCGGGAGCGGGCCTGCGGTGGGACGCTGGTCTGCTTGATCATCTCGTCAATGCGTTCGCGCTCACGATTTCGTTCGGCCCTGGGTGCCTTGAGTGAGGCGAGTTTCAGCTCGCTGTCATTCTCGCGATAGTCACTGGCGAGGTCGAGGATCACATTGCGAAACTCGGCAAAGCTCACGCGACGGTCCAGATTGGGGTCGAAGCGAACGGGGTTGGCAAGGGAATCGTCCCTCGTCGGCAGGCTTGCGGCCCAGTCCTGCTGTTCGAGTGCGGTGAGTTCACCGTCTCCATTGGCATCGGAGGCAGTGAAGGCGAGCTTGATACCGGCTTCGAGTTCAGCCGACGAAATCCGGCCATTCTCGTCGAAATCGAAGGAGGCGAGCAGGCCGCCGCCGGGCTTCAGCCTGTCAGCTTTCAGCTTGGAGCGGGCTTCGTCTTTCACCTCGCCGGAGCCGGGCAGGCGAACGACGGAGTCGTCCTCGGCCTGCGCATTACCCTGCAGCGCCGACAGCGGTGCGGCGAGGATGACCAAGGCTGCGAGTGAACGGATCATGTGACCTCCAGGGCAGGACCGGCAGAATAGATATAATCACGTGTGACGTGAATGCCACATGACCAATCAGTATCCTTGGGCGAAATTGCGTCCGGAATGGCGCAGAGACACGAATTCGGCTGCGGCGCTGATAAAGTTGCGAGTGAAACTTGCCTTCTCATCGAGGCTTCGCTAGACGGCCATATAAACATATAAAGGATCATTGATATGTCCAAAGACTACGCTGTGGCCGATATCTCCCTGGCCGATTTCGGCCGCAAGGAAATCGCGATTGCCGAGACGGAAATGCCGGGTCTGATGGCGGCGCGCGAGGAGTATGGCGCCGAACAGCCGCTCAAGGGTGCGCGCATTGCCGGCTCGCTTCATATGACGATCCAGACGGCGGTCCTGATCCAGACGCTGGAAGCGCTCGGCGCTGAGGTGCGCTGGGCCAGCTGCAACATCTATTCGACGCAGGACCACGCCGCTGCCGCCATCGCTGACAATGGCACCCCGGTCTTTGCCCACAAGGGCGAGACGCTCGAGGAATATTGGGACTTTTGCGACAAGATCTATGAGTGGCCGGATGGCAGGACGGTCAATCTGATCCTCGACGATGGCGGCGATGCCACCATGTACCTGATCCTCGGCGAGAAGGCGGAGAAGGACCCGTCCGTTCTCGACAAGCCGAAATCGGATGAAGAGGTCGCCCTGTTCAAGCAGATCAGGAAGCGGATCGCCCAGTCCCCCGGCTGGTTCGCCCGAATCAAGGCCGGCATCCGGGGCGTCTCCGAGGAGACGACAACCGGCGTCAATCGCCTGTACCAGCTGGAGAAGCGCGGCGAGCTGCCCTTCCCGGCAATCAACGTCAACGATTCCGTCACCAAGTCGAAATTCGACAACAAGTATGGCTGCAAGGAATCGCTGGTCGACGCGATCCGACGCGGCACGGATGTGATGATGGCTGGCAAGACGGCGTTTGTCGCCGGTTACGGCGATGTCGGCAAGGGCTCGGCCGCCTCACTGTCAGGTGCCGGTGCCCGCGTGACGGTGTCCGAAGTCGACCCGATCTGCGCCCTGCAGGCTGCGATGGACGGTTATGACGTCCAGACCATTGAGACGATGGCACCGAAAGCCGACATCTTTGTCACCGCAACCGGCAACAAGGACATCCTGACTGTCGATCATATGCGCGCGATGAAGGATATGGCGATCGTCTGCAATATCGGCCATTTCGACAATGAAATTCAGGTCGAAGGCCTGCGCAATTTCAAGTGGACCAATATCAAGCCGCAAGTCGACATGATCGAATTTCCAGATGGCAAGCGGATCATCCTCCTGTCTGAAGGACGCCTGGTGAACCTTGGCAATGCGACGGGCCACCCGAGCTTCGTGATGTCGGCCAGCTTCACCAACCAGACACTTGCCCAGATAGCGCTTCACAAGAATGATGGCGAGTACAAGAACTCGGTCTACACGCTGCCCAAGCACCTCGATGAGAAGGTTGCGCGCCTTCACCTCGCCAAGCTCGGCGTGGGCCTGACGGAGCTTTCCGAGGAGCAGGCCGACTATATTGGCGTGACGCCGGAAGGCCCGTACAAGCCGGAGCATTACCGCTACTAGCACACACCATAGGTGAAATTTCACCGGTTGGTTTTGCCTGATTTCAAACCCTTCGTGATTTAGCTCCTGGCTGAATTGCGGAGGGTTTTTTCACATGACAATTCTGACCCGGCTCGTGCTGGTTGCACTGACCGTCGCGCTATCGTCCTGTTCCGAGGCGATGCTGAATTCCGAAAGCAATGGGCGGCAAATTCCGGCCAGCTACCCCCTCATGGTAACGCGCGACGCGAACCCTGCAGTGCTTGGCGATGTCGCAACCGGTCAGCCAAAACTGGTCAACTCCGAATTGCCGGCAGAGTTCGAGATGGTCCGGGCCGATCCGAATTGCCGGATGCCGCGGCCTGCGCAGGGCGCAAAGTTGGCCTACGTCTATACCTATGGCGGCGGCGAGAAGACACCCCTGCAATATGTCCCCGGTACGAGCAATGCGGCCTCGCTTCAGGCCGATATCAAACGGAGCCGCACGATTGCGGGCACGTTTGCCGGCGAAAATCCCGAAAGCTCAGCGCTCGCCAGTGAAGCCGCTGCATTCGCACGGGGCAATGCAGTGGAGTGGCTGTCGCGGATTGATGTTCTTGTGACCGAAACGGAAGCGCCTGTCTTCCTCGTGCTCACATCCTATGATGCGGTGCTGTGGAACATTCAGACGGCCCCCGGTGTCGAAATCGATGGCATTGTGGTCAGTGCCTATGAGGGCGGCGCTATCGCCAATGGCGTGGATGCCCGCCGCACAGGTTTCATGGGCTTTCGCGGCGCGCCAAGCGGCAAATGCTATCTGAAGGGCGCGGCCTATCAGACCCTCACCCCAGCATTCCAGCAGAGTATGCACAAGCGCTTTGGCCGCAAGGCAAGCTGGCTCCTGACTGAGCCCCCTGGAACGGGCGTCAAGGCTGTCCTCATTGGTGATGTGCCAGACCAGCCTTTCCAGCAGCAGCCGATCACGACGATCCAGCTGCCATCCTATGTTTGGCCCTATTGGGGCTCACGCGACGACGCCTTCAAATATTTCGGCTTGAAAGGCTAGGCTTGCCGAAGTGCTGAAAAAGAATGACAGTCCCGTCAACAATCGATTGGGAGGTCATTCAAATGCGTATCTTGATGATGGGGGCGGCTGCGGCCGTTCTTGCGGCGTGTGGTGGTGGAGACGAACAGGCCGATGCGGGCGCGGATATCGATATCACCGCAGGGCAGCCGGCTGCCGACGGCGCGGTCGCGCTTGAGCCGGGCGATGATTTCCAGGCACGGCTGCAGACCATGCTCATCGAAGCCGAAAAAGGCAGCACCATCACCTTGCCGGAAGGCACTTTCATGATGACAGACGGGCTTTCGCTTGATGTCGATGGTGTCACGATCACCGGCGCAGGCCAGGGTGCTACCATTCTCGATTTTTCCGGACAGCGCGGATCGGGTGAAGGCCTCCTCATCACATCAGACGATGTTACCCTCGAAAACTTCTCCATTCAGGAAACCAAGGGAGATGGCATAAAGTCCAAGGGGGCAGACCGCATCATCTACAGCGATCTCACGGTGGAGTGGCTCGGCGACCCCGATCCTGAAAACGGCGCCTATGGTGTCTATCCGGTCGAGAGCACGGATGTTCTCGTCGAACGGGTCACGGTGCGCGGGGCGTCGGATGCCGGTATCTATGTGGGCCAGTCGAACAATATCATCGTCCGCGACTCGGTTGCCGAGAAGAATGTCGCCGGCATCGAGATTGAAAACTCGACGCATGCCGAAGTGTACGGGAACGTCGTCACGCAGAATACAGGCGGTGTTCTGGTGTTCGACCTGCCGGACCTGCCAGTGATGGGCGGCAACTCCACCCGCATCTACAATAATGACATCTATTCGAACAACACGCCCAACTTTGCCCCGCCGGGCAATATCGTTGCGGGCGTGCCGGCTGGCACCGGCGTGATCATCATGGCGAATGACAAGGTCGTGGTCGAGAATAACCGTTTCGAGGACAATCAGACCGTCCAGGTCCTGATCACGGCCTATACCGAGCCGTTCACCGATGAGGATTACAATCCGCTGCCGCGCAATGTCGTGGTGAAGGGAAACACTTACGGCACGGGCGGAAACAATCCGGATGGACGCCTTGCCGAGATCGCGCCGCTGCTGGGTGGTAGCCTGCCGCCTATCGTGTGGGATGGCGTCACGCGCTGGGGCGAGAATGAGGATATCGACAACAATATCGTCATCGACGAGGGTGAGGGTGTCGGCTTTATCAATATCGGTTTCGGCACCTATCCGATGGACCTCGCCAATGTTTCGCCCAGCATGGAACGTCCCGGCGGCGAGGCCTTTGGCGAGCTTGAACCGGTGACCCTGTCGCATAGCGAATGAGACGGGCGCTTCTCGCTGCCCTGACAGGGCTGCTGGTGGCTTGCGGCAAGCCGGTCGCCGGTCCGGACATGGATGTAATCCTGGCCGACAAACCGGCCCGGACGCTGGCAGAGTATGGTTTCTTTCAGGATGTGTCGGCGCGGGAGCCTGCGCGCGGCGTCGTCGCCTATGACCTGATCAATCCGCTCTTCTCTGACCATGCGAGCAAGCACAGACTGGTCTTTGTGCCGGTTGGCGAAGCGGCAGCCTATAATGGCGACGACGTGTTCGACTTTCCGGTCGGCAGTGTTTTGATCAAGACATTCGCTTTCGCGCCGGACATGCGCCAGCCGAAGGAGGGGGAGCGCTATCGCGAGACGCGCCTGCTCATTCGCAAGGCCGATGGCTGGGCGGCCTATCCCTATGTCTGGAACGAGGACGAGACCGAGGCGACCTATGCGCCTGCCGGAGACTGGCTGGACGTGGCTTTCGTGGACCCGGCGGGCGAGCCAGTCTCCATCGAATACCGCGTGCCCAACCAGAACCAGTGCAAGACCTGTCACCAGATGGGCGATGATATCGCGCCGATCGGTCCGAAGGCCCGCAATCTCAATCACGAGGGGCCATACGGGAAGATGCAGCTCGCCGACTGGTCGGCGCGGGGCATTCTGAGCGGCCTGCCGGATGCGCCGCCTGCGGTGCCGAGCGTGGCTGGCATGAACGCAAGTGTGGAGGGGCGGGCGCGGGCCTATCTCGATATTAATTGTGCACATTGCCACCGGGCGGAAGGGTCCGCCTCGAATTCGGGCCTGTGGCTGGGTTATGACGAGGCTGAACCGACAAAGCTTGGCATCGGCAAGCACCCCACCGCAGCTGGTCGCGGCTCAGGCGATGCAGTGTTCGTCGTCGCGCCGGGCGAGGCGGACAATTCCATCCTGACCTATCGCATGGCGTCCACGGAAGCTGGCATAGCCATGCCGGAGCTTGGCCGCGCGCTCATTGACGAAGATGGGCTGGAGCTGGTGCGGGACTGGATATCCGGGATGGACGCCTACTGAGCGGTTGTCACATCAGTCGAAGTGATGAGGTCGCCATCGCAGAATATTTCGACACGCTCCGGTTGATGTCCTCTGGTTCTATAGACGATCTTGCCGAGACCTTCCTTCGGTCCCCACTCGACGACATCAAGCTTCAGCGTGCCACTCTCGTCGACGCCTTGCGGCTCGAAGCGGCGGGACAGGCCGTCATCCTCGATCTCGACGACTACGGTCAGGTTGCGCGGCGGGCCGCCCGGTCCGGGCATCATGTTGACCCATGCGCTGGTATCCGTGATCGAGAAATTGCAGAGCGGCGAGGGCGTGGCTTTTCCGGGCATCAGGCAGGCTCCAGTCAGGGCGAGTGGCAGCAGGGGAAACGCGCGTTTCATGATATCTCCTACCAGTTCTTCGACAGGCTGAACCAGTAGACAGACGCGGCATCGGCGTCTTCAACATGGTTTGGCTGGGTCGAGAGGGCGGCGGTGAAGCCGGCATTGATATGACCCGGCAGGCGGAAACCCCAGCGAGCCTCGTAATTGATCTCCCGGCCGCTTGGCGTGAGCGGCGCATTGATCGTCCGCGTGATGAAGTTGAAGGTCTCATCAAGGCCGGTGACGCCTTCGAAGTTCAATGTGCCTGTCTCGGCGCGGCGGGGCTGCGCGATGACGAGGCCAAGGCTGCCGATGGCGGTGATCGTGTCTGCGCCGATCGACCAGCGGCTTGTCCAGACATTGCTCGTGTCCACGCCCGGCAGGTCGACCGAAGCGGCTTCCATGCCGGCTGACAGGCGCAACTTGTTCAGCGGCCGCCAGGCGCCTTCGAGTGCGTAGGCCGAAAGCTTTGAGCGGTCCTCGCCGCCAAACCGGCTCTGGACATAGCCGCCAAGCGCTGTGCGGTCGTCCTGGATATTGCTGAGCTGTGCCCGCCATCCCCAGTCGCGCTGTATCCTTGAGAGCCCGATGCCGGACACGGCGAGGTCTTCATCATCCGATGAGAATATCTCGAACGACATGTCGCCCACATCGTGGCTGTAGCGCGCCCATCCGCCGTCGGAGAAGCCCGTGCGTGCCCCGGCTTCATTGATCAGGCTGGTCTCTGGCGCGAGCGATTTTGCGCCAAAGCCGCGGCCGAACTCAACGCCGCCACTCGCAAAGAGATATTGCGCCGTGAACTGGGCCGGCGGCGCTTCGTCATAGGGGATGGCCGGATTGTCGCGGAAGGCAGCCTGGTGCCAGGAGAAGGTCACTGGGCCTTGCCTGAAGGCGTGCGCCTGCCCGGCCATCGAGTCAGCGCGCTGGTCGAAGTCGGCAATGCGCGCTTCGCCTTTTGGCAGGATAGCCGCGGCATCGAAGCGATAGGCGCGATTGAACTTGTCCGTGAAAACAAGCTCGCCCAGGGCGCCGGGCTGGCTCGCCCAGTCGCCAAATGCACCTTCGGCGGGGGCAATGGCGAGGGCGGTGGACTGGACTTTCCCATCAATCGTGAAGCTGGTTGCGCCCTGTGGGGCAAAGGCGGCAGCGAGATCGAGAATACCGACGCCAGAGACTGCATCGACGCCGACACCGGCCGCTTCCCCGCGGATCAGGTCCGGATTGTTGTCGATATAGTCCTGCGCACTGTTGAGCAGGGCGGCGAGGGCGTCTTCCGGGGCCATATTGGGGAAGACATCGAGCATCAGGGCCAGCGCGCCGGAGACATAGGGCGCGGCAAAGCTTGTTCCGTTCACGCGGTAGTAGTCGCCAATGTCGTCGTCATCATTGCATCCACTGCTCTGACCGGGTGAACAGGTTGGCTGGTCGGGAAAGATGACATCATCGTCCGGGCCCGTCGTCAGCACGCCCTCGCCGGGAGCGAGAATGTAATAATTCTTGGTGTTCGCCGTTCCATTGAGGCCTTCGCCATTGCCGGCGCGATTTGAGAAATCCGAGATCACGCCGTTGAGGTCGATTGAACCGACGGCCACGACACGGCCCAGCGTTCCGGCGGCTCCTGCGATATTTGCGGGCTCGGTCGGGGAGGTGCCGGTGGCGGGATCAGTAATAGATGGATCGTCCTCATTGGGTGCCGCAGGGGCTGCTTCATTGCCTGCGGAAACCACGACGAGAACACCGGCAGCGGTCGCCCGGCGGATCGCATTTTCGAGTGACGGGTCAGTATCCGGCTCCCCGCCGAGGGAAAGGTTGATGATCCGCGCGCCGTTCGAGATGGCGGCATCGATGGCGCGGGCGAGATCGGCGTCGCGAAACTTGCATCCGCCATCATCACCGGTTTCCTGGCAGCTGCCCGGCCGGTCTGCGCGAATGGCAAGGATGTCCGCCTCGAACGAGATGCCGTGGCCTGCGATATCATTCTTGTTGGCCGCGATGACGCCCGTCACCAGCGTGCCATGACCTTCGCTGTCTACATCGTCTGCACCACGGGTCGCGGCATTCACATCGAAGGACGCGCTGACAATGCGGCCTGTGAGATCCGGATGGTCGGGGTCGGTATTGGTGTCGATGACGGCGATGAGGATGCCATTGCCGGTCGCGCCTGCAGCATAGGCCGATGAAGCGCTGATCACCGGCAGGCCGCCTGTTCGAATGTACTCCTGCGTCTCGAAACTGCTCGCCGGAGGGGGCGGCGGTGGTGGTGGCGGAGGAGGAGGGGGAGGTGGTGGCGGTGGTGGGGGCGGCAGCACCGTTCCGCCGCCACCGCCGCCGCTGGCACCACCACCGCCGCATGCCGCCGCGCCCATGAGCAGCGGCACCGCAAGGCTGGCCGTCATGAAGAGTTTGCGGACCCGGAGTGAGGAGGGGCGGTGAGACATGATGCGAGTGCTTTCCCTGATGCAGCAGTTCCATCTGCAATGAAGAATGGTAGGCCGATTGGCCCCGGCGCCCAAACCCGGCCGGTGATTTCGTTTACATTTGCAGAATGTCGCCTCAAGAATGAACGGCAAATGAAATTCGGGATGGGAACTGTTATGGCGAAGTTTGCTGCGTTGATCGGCTGCGCGAGCCTGGTGCTCGCCGTGTCACATGGGGTCGGTCACACGCTGCAGGCATCGGCCGAGGTTGTCTCCGTCATGCCGCTAGGGCCGGAATGTGCGCGGCGTGCGGAGGCGCTGCCTGCCCAGATCGACGCGGCGATTGAGGCAGAAGCGGGCGGTGATCGTCTCGTCCGGCAGATTGTGCCCTGTTTGAGAGTGTCGGACCCGGCTGTCCGCGATGGTTTTGCCTACACGTCCCTTGCCCGATTGTTGCGAGGCGGAGCCGTGTCGATGGAAGAACGCCGCCGCTTGCTCAGGGAGCTGTTGGCGGATCTTTCACCGGACGCGCTGGACATGCACGGCTTCGGCAAGCCTTTCGCCGCCCTGGTCCTGTCTGAAGTCGCGCGGACCGATCGTGTCGCGCCGTGGATGATGGCAGCTGAGCGCAAGGCGCTGGTCGAGACCGGCGCAGCCTATCTGGAAGACGTTACAGATTATCGCGGTTTTATCGATGGCGAAGGCTGGCGGCACGGCGTGGCGCATGGCGCAGACCTGTTGATGCAGCTCAGCCTGAATGAGGCGGTCGATGAGGCGGATGCAGCGCGCATGCTTGCGGCAATCGGGTCTCAGGTCGCGCCGCGCGATGCGCCAGCCTATGTCTTCGACGAGCCGCGCCGTCTGTCTCGGCCATTGCTGTTCCTGACGCAACGCGGGCTATTGGGTGAAGACGAGCTCACAGCCTGGTTTGAGACGATGGGCGATCCTGCGCCGCTCGCATCATGGGATGACGCCTTTTCGTCGGAGGGGGCGCTGGCCCGCCGGCATAATCTTCGGGCCTTTGCCTATGCGGTGCTCGCCTCGGCGACGGAAAGCGACGACGAAAACCTCAAGAAACTGCGGCCGGGGGCGCTTCACCTGCTCACCACAATCCCCTGATGGTTACCACGCCATTAACCCGGGCTTAACGCGAACACGCCATTGCGTTAACTAGTAGATTGGCCTGCGCGCCAGTGATTCGCGCCGGAGGAAGACATGACGGCTGAACAGGTCCCGCTTCTCATTGCGGCCGGCGCGCTCGCGCTCGGCCTCGCTTTCATTCTCTGGGCATTGCGAACGTCCGAGGGCGCCCGCGGCGCGGCGAAGAAGTACCGCGAACGCGCTTCAGAGTCCGAGACCGGTCTTGCAGAACTGAAATCCGTGCTCGGGGCCCACCCTGGTGTGATCCTTGTCTGGCAGGGCGATACGCTGGAAGACGAGGATGATGACATCGCTGCGCCGGAGATCCACGGCTCGCCCGTCGCGCTTGCCAGCCTGCTGCGCTTTACCGACGATGCCGTTTCCATCGACCCAGCCATCCGGATCATTGAAGGCCTGGCAGACCTCGAAGCCCGCGATGGGGCAGGGCAGGACACGACGCTGCGCATTCGCCTGCGTGAGCTGCGCGAGAACGGCCAGCCTTTCTCGCTGACGCTGATCGGCCCGTCCGGACGCTTCCTTGAAGCCGATGGCCGCACGGCCGGGGCGCGCGCGGTTGTCTGGATCACGGACTCCACGATCAAGGGTCTTGAGGAGAGCTCGGCACGCGGCAAGCTCGAAGAGGCTCGTCAGGTCATAGCGCGTGACCCGACCGCCTTTCTCGACATGCTCGGCAAGTCGCCCTTCCCGGCCTGGCGCGTGTCCGGAGTCGGACGGCTGCAATGGGCAAACCCGGCCTATATCGAGGCGGTGGAAGGTGGCTCTCTCGACCGCACGCTTGACCGTCAGATCATGCTCGACAACGCAGCTGTCGACCAGATGCGCAAGACGATATCAGAAGGCCGGGACATTGATGCGACGCGCCATGTCGTCATTGGTGAAGAGCGCCGCGCAATGCGTATCCTGACCTTCCCGCTGTCGGGCGGTGCGGGTGCGATGGCGTTCGACGTAACCGAGCAGGAAGCCGCCCGCGAGGACCTCAACCGCCATGTGAAGGCGCATGATGAGACGCTGAACCATGTCGCTGATGGTGTGGCGATCTTCGGACCCGACCGCCGCCTCAATTTCTACAACCGGGCTTTTGCCGCGATGTGGCAGCTTGATGAAGGCTTCCTTCTGGAAAGCCCGTCGCATGGTGAGCTTTTGGACCGCCTGCGCGAAGGCCGCCGCCTGCCGGCAAGGGCCGATTATGCGGCGTGGCGCGCCGATGAACTCTCCTATTATCTCGATATTAGCGGGATCGAGGAAGACAAATGGTCCTTGCCAGACAATCGCACGCTTCAGGTGACGCGCCAGCGCCACCCGATGGGCGGGCTGCTGCTCCTGTTCAAGGACATTACGAGTGAGCTCGACCTGCAGACCCGCTTCAAGGCCCTGACCAAGACGCAAAGCTCGACGCTCGACAGCCTACATGAAGCTGTTGTGGTGTTTGGCAGCGACGGACGGCTGAAACTGTCCAACAAGGCTTTCACCACGCTCTGGGACCTTGATGAGCAGACAGTGAAGGACACGCCAGACTATGACGTCATCATCGAGGCGTGCATTCCGCTGTTCCATGATCGCGAGACGTGGAGCCAGATCAAGGGACACATCACCGATCCTTCGGCCACTGCGCGCCAGATGACGACGGGTGAAATGAAGCGCTCTGACGGGTCGACGCTGACCTATGTCACCCAGCCTCTGCCGGACGGAAACACGCTGATCGCCTTTGCCGATGTGACCGCCCAGCGCGCCGTGGAAGGCGCGCTTCGTGGCCGCGCCGAAGCCTTTGAGGCCGCAGACAAGCTGAAGACTGAATTCGTGCGCAATGTCAGCTATCAGCTGCGTTCGCCGCTGACGACGATCCTCGGCTATGCCGAATTCCTGCAGTCGCAGAAGTTTGGTGAGCTCAATGAACGTCAGCTGGGCCAGATCAACGCAATCCTCTCTGCATCCGATCACCTTGGAAAACTGATCGATAACATTCTTGATCTCGCCCTCATCGAGGCGGGGCGGATGGACCTTGATCTTGAGGACTTCAAGCTTGGCGATGTCGTCCAGGAGGGCATTGACCTGATGGTGGGCAAGGCTGCCGATACCGAAATCAGCGTTCATGCCGACATCGACAAATCGGTCGGGACCATCAATGCCGACAAGCGCCGCATCCGTCAGGTGCTGTTCAACCTTCTCTCCAATTCGATGCGCTTTACCGAACCGGGCGGCGAGATCACGGTTTCTGCCAAGCAGATCGAGAATATGGCGATCCTCTCGGTCAAGGATAATGGCAAAGGGATCGAGGCAGACCGTCAGGCTTCCAGCTTTGACAGCTTCACCTCGACCGACCAGCAGGGGGCCGGGCTCGGGCTCGCCCTTGTCAAGAATTTCGTGGATCTTCATGGCGGCAATGTCGGCATCAAGTCGGTTCCGGGGGGCGGCACTGAAGTTGTGTGCTGGCTGCCGGTGAAGGCCGTCACGACGAAGCGCACGCCGCTTGAAAACGCGCCGCTGGAGGCATCCGCCTGAATCCGCCTGTGCTGTCGTGGTCACAACAGTAAAAACTGAGAGGCCGGGGCTTGAAAGCTCCGGCCTTTCGCTTGAAGACAGCGCCTCGAGTGAATGAACAAGAGAGAGGCTGACCCATGCCCGAGCTGTCCCCACGCCACGACTGGACCCGCGACGAGATCACTGCGCTCTATGAAGCGCCGCTGGACGTGCTGATGAGCCAGTCGCTGGCCGTGAAGTCCGCGAACTGGGCGGATGGCAAGGTCCAGAAGAGCCAGCTCCTTTCGATCAAGACGGGCGGCTGCGCCGAGGATTGCGGTTATTGCAGCCAGTCGGCCCACTTTGACACGGGCCTGAAGGCCGAAAAGCTGATGGCGCTTGATGAGGTTGTTTCAGCCGCACGCCAGGCCAAGGAAAGCGGCGCGGACCGGTTCTGCATGGGCGCCGCCTGGCGTAACCTGAAGGATCGCGACCTGCCGAAGATCAAGGCCATGGTCGAAGCGGTGAAGGCCGAAGGCCTGGAGACATGTGTCACCGCAGGCATGCTCGAGCCGCATCAGGCGCATGCTCTGAAAGAGGCCGGTCTCGACTATTACAATCACAACCTCGACACCTCGCGAGAATACTACACGAGCGTCGTGTCCACGCGGACCTATGAAGACCGCCTCGAAACCATCGCGCATTGCCGGGAGGCTGGTATCAATCTGTGCGTGGGCGGCATTCTCGGCATGGGAGAGAGCCGGACCGACCGGATTGGCCTCATTCATGAACTGTCGAAACTAAATCCGCACCCGGAAAGCGTTCCGATCAACATGCTGGTGCCGATTGAAGGCACGCCGCTTGGCAAGTCAGCCCCGATCAGCGTGGTCGAGATGGCGCGCGCCATTGCCGTCTGCCGGATCGTGTTTCCAAAAAGCTGGGTACGCCTGTCAGCGGGCCGCGAGGCGATGAGCGAGGAAGGCCAGGCGCTATGCATGCTGGCGGGGGCGAACTCCATCTTTGTGGGCGACCGTCTCCTGACCACCAACAATCCGGGCGAAACGCGCGATGAGGCCCTGCTGAAGGCGATGGGTTTCGAACATGCGAGCAGGGAAGAAACGGCGACGCCCGCAAAAAAATACGTCCTGCTCGAGCAGTGAGTAACGAATTCACGTAGGTCGCAACAAAAGACTGACGGAGCAGAATTTGGCAATAGTCGAGGATATTGCGACACTGATCTTCGGTCAGCTTGTGGATGGCTTAACGGGCGGGCGGTCCAGTCAGCTGCCCTTCGTGCTTTTTGGACTCACTTGCACATTTCTAATCATCCGGAGAGCTGGCGGAGGCGTCGTAGCTCTAATTTACTTCGCGTGCATACCGTTTCTGAACTGGTCGTTCGGCGTAATAGAGTCGCTTTGTCTCGTCACGCCTTCAAGCGGAGATCCCGGTCGGGTAATGTTTGATGCCTGTTTGTACTCGTCATCGAACTATTTCCCACGCGGCCTTACAATTCATCCCTTGGTTCTGGTCACGGGACTTGTATTTGTTCTTCGTGACTTTGTTCAACGACGCATCGGTCAGAAAGTATTGATCGTCATGGCGTTGGGCATTGCGTGGGCATTTTACTATGCTTGGCCTTTGATAGCGTTAGCCTCAGGACTCGCTTTTGCTATTTCTGAGCTAGCCGACTGGGCGCTTTACACTTTTTCTCGCTATCGACTGTCGACTCGCATTCTACTTTCTTCCGCCGTTGCAGCGCCGATTGATACGACAATCTTTCTTTATGGCGCTGATCTAGCAGTACAGATGGAACTGGGCTCTCCCCCCGGAACACTATTTCACTGGGCGAACCTGGTTGTCTTTATCGCCGGTAAAATGGTTGGCGCATTGATTGTTTCCGATGCGGTCAGGCGGAGGGAGAAAATTGGGGTGATCGATCCGGCTGCGACCTGATCACGAAAGCGGTTCCCAATTTGCGACTGTGACTTTCGTCGCGAGCACCTGATGTGATTTCTTTAAGTAGTTGGCCCGGACAAGAACTTCTTCCGCCGTCAGGCCATTTTGCGTTACGGCACCGAATACACCCCTCCCACCGGGCAGTGTGACGCCCTCAATACGACTGAGGTAAAAGTGATCGAATCGCGTTGGACCAGTTAGAAAGTGGTCGAATACTTGTTGCCCGCCAACAACTGCGAGTTTGCGTGCGTTAGTAGAGAAGCTCGACAACACCGAGGTGAGCGGCGCTTCGTTCGGATTCCAGTAAACGACATTCCCATGGGTTTCAGGTGATCGAATTTTTGTCGTCAACACCAGGCGCAGTCTGTTTTTGTGATTGGGCACCGCGTCATGGCTTCTGCGTCCAATTATGGTAATTTCGGCTTCATCAAGCGCCGCTTGGAAGAACTCCCATTCTGCATCATTCTTCAGACTATCGGGCATCATTCCAGATGCATCGGCAATTCGGTCGTCGTCTCCCACAACTGCGTACCCGGAAATTTCAAGACGTTTCGATTCCATGCGGGTGTCTCTATATCAAGTTTCAGCAGCTTGCGACGAGCAAGCTGTCATCGCTTGAGGGTGGTAATAGATGACGACACTGCACATGGGAGCCGCTAGAGAATATTGATGAATAATACCATTGATGCCGTAATCTGGGACTTTGGCGGGGTGATTACCTCGTCTCCCTTCGAAGCGTTCAACCGCTATGAGGCCGAAAATGGCCTGCCCACAGACTTCATCCGCAGCGTGAATGCGCGCAATGGTGACACGAATGCCTGGGCAAAGCTCGAGCAGTCGCAGGTCAATGCCGAGGAGTTCGACACGCTCTTCCTGGAAGAAGCAAAGGCGCTCGGACACGCCGTACCTGGCAAGCACGTTCTCGGCCTGCTGTCGGGTAATGTCCGTCCGCGCGTGGTTGAGGCACTGAGACACTGCAAGTCGAAGGTGAAGGTTGGCTGCATCACCAATAATGCCCCCATCGGCAAGGGCGCTTCGATGACCGACAGCGATGAGCGCGCCGCCGAGATCGAGAAGATCTTTGACCTGTTCGACCATGTAATTGAAAGTTCCAAACTCGGAATTCGTAAACCTGACCCGCGTATCTATGCCCTCATGTGTGAAGCGCTTGATGTCGATCCGAAACATTGCGTCTATCTCGATGATCTCGGGATCAACCTCAAACCTGCGCGCACCATGGGAATGATGACCATCAAGGTGCTGAATGAAAACCAGCTCCTGGCCGACCTCACCAAGGCGACCGGCTGGCAGGTCGCCCAGTGAAACAGGGGCTCGCCATTCTTCTGATGGCGTTGCCAGCCAACCTCGCAGCCTGCGGCGGCGAAGACCGGTCCGAAACAGTTCGCCTGAAAGTCGAAGCGGCACCGGATTATATGCGCCCCGGCGACGGACCAGAGCAGGCGACCCGTGAAATATCTGCAGAAGCGCAGGCCACAATCGACGAGCTTCAGCGGATCATTGAGACCAACTCGCTCTACCAGCTCGCAAGATTTGCCGAGTCCGAGCCGACCTTCCTGTCCAACTTTGCCGGGGCTTCGCATCGGGAACACTGGGACCTGCTGCGGCGGACGGGCTTTGACCCGATCCTGACGCTGGAAAAGCTTCTGGACGGACCGTATGGCGCAAAGATGGTGTCCGGCGAGACCTGGTATATCTGGCCTGAGCTCGCTGCTCTTGATCCGGCGGAGCTTCAGCCCCAGCGCCTGAACTTCAGCCAGCGGGCGCGCCTTGAGGAACTTGTGGGCGATACGGGAATTGCTCAGATACGGAACGGCGAGGGCTATCCTGGCGTTCGAACCGCCATCGCCGAAGATGGCCGCTGGCTCTATTTCGTTCATGAAGCAGAAGGCGAGGAATAGGCATATGACCACGAAGTTGGAACTCGACACCGCGCTTGGCCAGCTGTCCGGCTGGACCGCCGCCGAAGATGGCAAACATGCCATCTGCAAGACCTACAAGTTCGAAGATTTCGCCACCGCATTCGGTTTCATGAGCGCGATCGCGACGCAGGCCGAGAAGGCCGATCACCATCCCGAATGGTTCAATGTCTACAACAAGGTTGAGGTGAGACTGACCACGCATGATGCGGGCGGTGTGACTGAAAAGGACATCAGTCTCGCGCAGAAGATGGATGCGCTGGCAGGCAAGCTCGGCTAACGGGCCGGTCTAGGCGCTCATCTTCCTGATGAGGGAGTCGATCTCGCTCATCATGTCTTCGTCTTCCTGGTTACGCTGCAGGGCCACTTCAGGAGCGACAGCCGACAGGCAGCGCGTCAGAACTGTCATCAGCTGGCGCTCATCGATCGGCTTTGAAACATAGTCCGACATTCCCATCTGGATATAGCGTTCACGGTCGCCGGCCATGGCGTCGGCGGTGAGCGCTATTGTCGGAACATTTGCCCAGCTTTCTCCGCTCGCCCGGATGCGGGCCAGCGTTGCAGGTCCGTCCATTTCGGGCATGTGGATATCCAGAAGGACGATGTCGACGGCCATCTTGCCGAGAACCTCCAGCGCCTCATGGCCACTTCCTGCCTCGACCACATTGAGGCCCATCGGTTCGACGAAGAGACGCGCGACCCGGCGGTTGATGCGATTGTCGTCGACCACAAGTGCGGTCTTGCCACGAAGGTCCACGACGCGCTCATCCTTGGCCGGTACAACCAGTTGCGGCGTAAACATTGTAGGTTTTGGTTCCTCCGCCGGCAGTTCGGGCTGCGCAAGACGTCCGGCTTCCATGGTGAAGGTGAAGATGGAGCCCTTGTCCGGTTTCGACACCACGGTGATGTCGCCGCCCATGAGGCGGGCGAGCTTGCGGGCAATGGAGAGACCAAGGCCTGTGCCACCGAAGGTGCGCGTCGTCGAAGCATCGGCCTGCTGAAAATTCTGGAAAAGGTTGGCGATCTGCGCTTCCGTCATCCCGATTCCGGTGTCGGAGACGTGAATCTTGAGGCGCACCCGCTCGGGGTCGCTGCAGTCTTCACAGGTTGCCGCAACGATCACACCGCCTGTCGCGGTGAATTTCAGTGCATTGGAGACGAGATTGTCGACGCACTGGCGAAAGCGGACCGGATCGAACTCCATGAGGGAAGGGATATTCTTGTCCACAATGACGCGCAGGAAGAGGCCCTTCTCGTCTGCCCGCGGACGATAGAAGCGCTCGGTGCGCTTCATCTTGTGACGGAAGTCGTCGGTGATCGGCGCGATTTCGAGCTTGCCTGCCTCGATCTTGGAAAGATCCAGAATGTCATTGAGAAGGGTCATAAGGGATTTGGAGCAGTCGAGGATGGCATCGACCATCTCGCGCTCTTCTGCCTGCAGAGGACGATGACCGAGCGCCTGTGCCATGCCGAGGATGCCATTGAGCGGCGTACGGATCTCATGGCTCATGGAGGCGAGGAATTCGGACTTCGCTTGGCTAGCGGCTTGAGCTTCGCGCTTGGCATGCCGCAGTTTACGCTCTTGCTTACGAACATCGCTGATGTCCGAGCTGATGCAGAGGACCGTACCGTCCGGCAATTGCGAGAATGTTGCCTTGATCGATTTTCCATCGATCGTGTCGACATCGACCGTGCTGAAACTGCGTACCTGGTCGACCAGGTTTTGCGAGTAAGCTCTGACATCAAACTTATCCGTGTCAAAACCAGGTGAATTTTCCAGAATTGACCGGGCGCTGTTACACATGGCGTCTTCAAGCGACTGACCGGCCTCCAGCAGGCGGTAGAACTCCGGAAAGTGCGTGCGCGCAGTGCTGTTGACATATAGAAGGCTGAAGTCGGAAGCGTGAAGCGCAAGGCCGTTATCGACATGCGACAGGGCCTCCAGTAGCTGCTCAAGACTGAGGTTCAGCTTATTTTTTTGCGACACGAGTTTTCCCCCAAATCTGTTTTTTCCTTCAACTAGACTGAAATCATTGAGGAATCCTTCACAACGTGAGGTCGCAAAGCCGTAATGGTTACGCTTGACGCAGGTACTTGAAGCTGGAACTCAAGCGAGCGAACAAGGACACACATTCAAGGGAGTAGAGCGATGGGACGGGTATCAGGAAAAATGGCGTTTGTGACCGGCGGGGCGCAGGGCCTTGGCGAAGCGACGGCATGGATGCTTGCGCGCGAGGGCGCCAAGGTCACGGTGACGGACATCAATGGCGAAGGTGCAGAGAAGGTCGCCGCGGCGATCAATTCCGAGCTTGGCGACGGAACGGCCTTTGCCTGGCAGCATGATGTGACCGATGCCGAACGGTGGCAGACCGTGCTGAAGGAGGCCCACGACGCGATGAGCGGGCTCAACATTCTGGTCAACAATGCCGGCATCGGCTCTCTCGGCTCGGTCGAGGACGAGACTTACGAGACGTTCCGCAAGGTGCAGGATGTTGATGTCGACTCGATCTTCCATGGCTGCAAATACGCGATCCCTCTCATGCGGGACCATGGGCTTGGCTCGATCATCAACATTTCGTCGATTGCCGGCATTGTCGCGAGCGGAAATTACATCGCTTACAACACGGCGAAAGCGGCCGTGCGGCATATGTCAAAGTCGATTGCGCTGCATTGCGCAAAGACCGGCGGCAAGATCCGCTGCAATTCGGTGCACCCGGTCTTCATCAACACACCGATCCTCGACCGCACCAAGGAAATGTTCGGTGAAGAAGAGGCGCTCGCAAAGCTCGGTCGCCAGATTCCGCTCGGCAAGGTCGGTGAGCCTGATGATATCGCCTATGCCGTGCTCTACCTCGCCTCCGATGAGAGCAAGCTGGTCACCGGGATTGAACTCAAGGTGGATGGCGGCATTTCGGCGATGTAGCCTGCTGGCAGCAATCTGATTGAAGAGGGGGTCGGGATGAAGATCCAAACCGCAATTGCTTCGCTATGTCTGGCGCTTGCTGGGTGCCAGAGCTCTGATAGCGAAACTGAACTGGCAGGGACAGGTTTAGATCCGCGCAAGGCGCCATTGTCCGGCGAAGCGTGCCCCGATGTCGGTGACAAGGCCTTCTTCTTCTGGATGGAGACGCGTTCGGCAGAGCCGGGCGAAAAGATCTCGCTCACCCCTTACTGGACGGACATGCCGGGCGGCTACAATGACCTACCTCCCGCCTGTCTGGATGATCTTGGCGTCACCCCTGAGAGTGCGGCAACCTTCGAACGCCTCGAAGACGGCCGCGCGGTCGCGACGATCAGTCCGGAAATTTCGCCGGGCACGATGGTACTGCTCGAAGGGGCCTATCGCGGGCATGGTCTCATTGGCCGGGTCGACGTGTTCTCCGCGGACGCAAACCCGCTCGTTGGCACATGGCGCCAACGTGAGGAAGACTGCCCGAACGGCAGCCCCATCCGGGAGCTGGTCTTCACCGGCGGAGGTGAGTTCTCGGTCACCTGGACGCCGTTCGAGGTCTACAAGGACTATTGGGGCGTCTACGAATACGACGCTGCATCAAATGCGTTCCGATTTGCTGTCGAGGGCGGCAACCAGATCCCCGACGACATTCACGAACAGGGCTCGGTTGTCATTGAGGATGGCGAACTCGATTTTGGTCAGGTCGTCTTCGGCACTCCGGAAGGCGCTGACGCGCCCTGCACGGCAAACTTCGTGAATTAGCGGGCTGAGCTATAATTCGTCTTGCCTGGCGCAGAATGTTCATGATATGTTCTGGTTCTGCCAAAGGAGGGTGGGACATGATTGGATATGTGACGGTCGGCACAAATGATCTGCAGCGGGCTGCGAAGTTCTACGACGCGATCGCGTCGGAGATGGGCGTCAGCCGCATGATGGATTTCGAAACATTCATTGCTTGGGGCACGCCGGATGGTCCGGCTGGCATCGCCGCGACGAAGCCGTTTGATGGCAATACAGCGACGGTCGGCAATGGCACAATGGTGGCGCTGCAGGCCAGGGACCAGGATCAGGTGCACAAGCTTTACGAGATCGCGCTTGCCAATGGTGGGGCTGATGAGGGCGCGCCTGGTCCGCGCGGCGAAGACGGCTTTTACGCGGCCTATTTCCGCGATCCGGACGGGAACAAGCTGAATGCCTTCGTGATGACTGGCTAGGCGTTGTGCTGGCGGAACCCCAGTAGTCGGTAGACCAGCAGGGCAGCCATCATAGCCGCACTGACAAAGAGTGGCATGCGGTGCTCGATGGAATAGAGCACCGCCCCAAGCAGAGGCCCGAAGATGAAGCCGGTCGGCGGCGCTGCGGCGAGCAGCGCGGCAGCTGCCGCCTGTTCATGACGTTCCACAGAAAGGCTGCCGAGGGCATTGGCGGCAGGAACAGAGAGCGCTGACCCAATCCCCACGACGCCGAAAGCGGTACAGAAGGCGATGAAATCCTGGAGCTGGGCAGCGGCGATATAGCCAGCCACAATCAGGATGAGCCCGATGGGCAGGATGCGGGCCGGATCCGGCCTCTGCGGCTGGACGTACCCGAATTGGACGATGATCAGTGAAACGGACATGCAGGCGAAGGCAATGCCGGTTGACTGCACTGCGTCTTCGTCCGCGAGGTTGTAGCGGTCCACCACCAGGAAGGCGAGCGTCTGCTGGATCGCGCCGACCGCGACGAAATAGGCGAACAGAAATGTCAGGTGCGGCAAGACACGCGGGTCACGCACGCGAAGCGGCGTCGCGCGGTTCGAGTGGCGATTGCCTTTCGATTTCGGCAGTGAAAACCCGATCACCAGGCCTGCAAAGGCACAGAAGGCGATGGAGCCCCAGAGGGGAACCAGTTCTCCAAATTCGGCAAGGACGCTGGCACCAGCCGGACCGAGAATGGAGCCAAGACCCATGGCTGCGCCAAGCATGCCAAGCCCACCCGCCCGGGTAAGCGCAGTCGTCGCATCCGTCATCGCCGCCATGGAGGCAGGCTGCAGGCCCGGCGAGAGCAACCCGAAGAAGATGCGCACGAAGACGAGCAGGAAAAAGGCTGCCATGCCCGTCACAATCCCCGCCAGCGCCGCTTCGAGCGCAAACAGGAAAATCATGTTTGTGCCGGCCATCGCGAAGAGGGAGAATACCATGATCCGTTTGCGACCGAAGCGATCCGCCCAGCGACCCCATTGAGGAATCATAAGTGCATAGATGATGGCCGACAGGACGAGAATTCCGGCAACCTGTATCTCTGTCAGCCCCGCTTGTCGCGCGAGTGGGGACACGACCACGAAATTGATCGTCATGCCTGCGCCCATGGCCACGCTGCCGAAGGCAATCGCAGCTTTCTGGAAGGCGCTCAACGGGCGCGGTGGCTGTTCAAATTCTGTTGCTTCGCTCATCGACCCGCTTTCTTGACCATCCTTCTTGTCGATCTTCGCGGCAGGCGGCAAGCGCGACGCTGGGGCAGCCGGCGGCCGCAAGTGCGCCGGGACTTGGACTGTGGCAAAACACGCCCATCTATTGCAGTCCATCAGCAAACCGGCTTAGTCGGGGCTGAAACAATTGGAGGTACTGGTGAAAGCCATTCTGTTAGTTCTCGACCTGGTTCTGCAGCTGGCCATCTGGGTGCTGATCATCCAGGCGGTGCTGTCCTGGCTTATCGCGTTCAATGTCGTGAACACGCGAAACGGGTTCGTGATGTCGATCTGGCAGGCCCTTCACCAGGTGACCGAACCGCTCCTGCGCCCCATACGTGGGTTCCTGCCGCGCACCAGCGGTATTGACCTTGCGCCGCTCGTGCTGATCCTTCTCATCATCTTCCTGAGATATGTGAACCATCTCTACCTGATCCCGAACGTGCCTTAGGCATGCGGCTGACGGTCCGCGTTACCCCGAATGCATCGGCCGACACGGTCGAGGGCTGCGGGGTGGATGATGCCGGACGGGGCTTCCTGAAAGTGAAAGTGCGAGCCGTGCCCGAGCGAGGCAAGGCCAATCGCGCTGTGGAAAAGCTCCTCGCAAAGGCCCTCGGACTGGCAAAATCTGAAATCCGGGTGGTGACGGGCGAGACGAGCCGCATTAAGGGCGTCGACATCGACACTGAACCCGGCAGCGCTGCAGCGCGCCAGATCAAGGAGTGGATGGGGCATGGCTGAACGGATTGACGGCAAGCAGGTCGCGGCAGACGTCCGCGCAAAGGTCGCAAAGGCCGTTTCGAGCCTTCCGGGGCAGCCCACGCTCGCCGTTGTCCTCGTTGGCGAAGACCCGGCAAGCCAGGTCTATGTTCGCAACAAGGTCAAGCAGACCGAAGAGACCGGCATGCGCTCGCTGCACCATCACCTGCCGGCAGACGCATCGCAGGATGAGGTCGAAGCCCTGATTTCGAGCCTCAACGATGATGCCGAGGTTGATGGCATCCTGCTGCAGCTGCCATTGCCCAAGGGCCTTGATGAGCAACGCGCCATTGAATGCATCGCGCCCGCCAAGGATGTCGACGGCCTGACAGAAGCCAGCGCCGGACGGCTCGTTCTCGGCAAGCCCGGCCTTCGTCCATGCACGCCGACAGGCTGTGTCATTCTCGCCAAGAGTGCGCTCGGCGATGATCTCTCGGGCAGGAATGTCGTCGTGATCGGCCGATCCATCTTGGTGGGCAAGCCGGCGGCGCTTCTGTTCCTGGCCGAGAACTGCACCGTGACGATTGCGCATTCGCGCACCAGGGACCTCGAAGCGCTATGCCGGACGGCGGACATTCTCGTCCCGGCAGTCGGACGACCTCAGATGGTCAAGGGTGACTGGGTGAAGCCCGGCGCAGTCGTCATCGATGTCGGCATCAACCGGATTGACGCGCCCGAGCGCGGCGAAGGCAAGACGCGGCTTGTCGGCGATGCCGATTTCACCGAATGCGAGCCGGTCGCCGGGCACATCACGCCCGTACCAGGCGGCGTCGGGCCGATGACAATCGCCTGTCTTCTGCGCAATACCGTGATCGCGGCGTGCTACCGGCGCGGCTGGGATTTGCCGCAAGGGCTGTGAACCAGCCCGTGAGTCCACCGCCTGGTGACCTTTTCGCTTCGTTGTGGAGCAAACAGTCAGGCCTCTGCGCGCTTTGCGGAAAGCCGATGCCTTCCAGCCGTTTCGATGTTGCTCACGCCACGATCTGGAAGAAAGAGCGCCCTACCTTCGACCACATCATTCCACGCGCGGCGGGCGGACCGGACAGGCCGGAAAACTTTCAGCTTGCCCATGCGCGGTGCAACAAGATCAAGGGAAAGTCTCAGGCTGGGTCGGTCGGCCGCGAAAGGACATAGGCAGCGCCGCAAATCAGCAGGCCAATGGCAAGCGCCATCCAGCTCCAGTGTCCCCAGAGAATGAATGTGCTTATTGCGCCTGCCAGCGTCATCCCGAACAGGGCACCACCTTTGGATGCGTTCGAGAGTGTCCCTCTTTCGATGAATTGCTGAATCGGCGGTCCAAATCTGGGGCGGGCGTAGATCCAGTCGCGCATGGCTGGGCTGGAGCGGGCGAAACAGAGGGCGGCAACGATCCAGAAAATTGTGGTCGGCCAGACGGGCAGGAAAATTCCAATCGCGCCAAGGGCCAGGAACAGGAAGCCGAGCAGTCTCGCGATCATCATGCCCGCGCCTTCTCCACAATCAGTTGAGAATGGTTCTCGCACAATTGCTTTTAAAGGGCCAGTCAACCGTCATCAGTTGATCGAAGGGCGCTGGCGGCAGCGGCTGCGCTCGCCCACGCCCATTGGAAATTGTAGCCGCCGAGCCAGCCGGTCACGTCAACGCATTCGCCGATGAAGTAGAGGCCCTCTACCCGCTGGCTTTCCATCGTCTGCGATGAGAGGCCAGCCGTATCGACGCCGCCAGCTGTAACTTCCGCCGTACGCCAGCCCTCAGTGCCTGCCGGCTTGATGGACCAGTGCTTCAGAGCAAAATCGATGGCTTCGATCTCAGCGCTGGAGAGGTTTGCGAGCTGCTTGTCGGGCGGCATGCCGGGCCATGTCAGCATGAAATCTGCCAGTCGCGAGGCATACTGGCGGCCCAGCCAGGTCGAGAGCGAGATTTTCGGGCTGTCCGCCTTTGCGGTCTTCAGGGCATCGCGGACAGACCAGCCGGGAGCAAGGTCTACGTCGACTGTTTCGGTCTCTCGCCAGTATGACGAGACTTGGAGAATGGCGGGGCCCGACAGTCCACGATGGGTAAAGAGCATGGCCTCGTGAAAGTCCGGCCCGCGGCCGGCTTTCGCATCGACTGGGCAGGCGACCCCGGACAGGCTGGCGAAGCTTTCCTGCGCGCTGCCAGTAAAGGTCAGAGGGACAAGGGCTGGGCGAGGGGCGATGATCTCATGGCCGAACTGGCGCGCCAGTTCATAAGCGAAGCTGCTCGCGCCGATCTTCGGAATGGAAAGCCCGCCCGTCGCGACGACGAGATTGTCGGCTTCAAACTCGCCTTCGCTGGTCTGGACGGTGAACCGGCTGTCGCGGTGGTGCACCGCCTCGATACTGGTTGAAAGGCGCAATTGGCCCCCCGCGCTCTCCAGTTCGTCCAGCAGGAGCTGGATGACCGCCGTGCTGCGCTGGTCACAGAACAGCTGTCCCAGTGTCTTCTCATGCCAGGTGAGACCATGCTTCGCCATGAGGTCGCAGAAGTCCCAGGGTGTGTAGCGGGCGAGCGCCGACTTGGCGAAATGCGGGTTCTCGGAATGGAAGTTGGCGGCTTTGGTCTCGATATTGGTGAAGTTGCACCGGCCGCCACCTGAGATGCGCACCTTCTCCGCTGGTTTCGCGCTGTGGTCGATGACGCAGACACTCAAGCCGCGAGCGGCCGCCCGCGCGCCGCAAAACAGGCCCGCCGCGCCGGCACCAAGGACGAGAGTGTGAAACCGCTGTTGCAGAAGGCAAATCCTGAAAAAGTCTTAATCGCGCCCTGTTGGCGGCATACGAACTTACTGTAAAGGTGTGAGTCACATCAGAGGGAGAACGGACATGATCGGCCGCACATTCAAGGCTCGGGGCATAATACTCGCAGGACTGATGAGTGCTCTGACGGCGTGCGGAGGCGGTGACAAGCCACCCCAGACGGTCCCGGAAGAAACAGGCGGGCAAGTGGTTGAGCGCTCGCGTGCTGCCCAGGTTGCTGCGGAGCGGCGCGAGCGAGAACGCCAGCGTCTCGCTGCCGCAGAAGAAAACAAGTTTACCTATTTCCGTTATGCGCCCGATACGAGTGGCAACACGCCGCGCGCCTGTCTCGTTTTTTCCGCACCGCTTGATCCCGATGTCGACTATTCGACCTTCATCACCATGCGACCCGGCGTTCGACCGGCCTACAATATTGAAGGCCGGGAGCTTTGCCTCGAGGGGCTCGACTTCGCCCGCACCTACACCGCGACCATCCTGGAAGGCCTGCCATCCGATGATGGCCGGGCCATTGCCCGCGAGGAAGAGGTCACGATCAGCTTTGAGGACCGCCCGCCCTATGTCGGTTTCAAGGGATCTGGCGTCATTCTTCCGCGCGACAATGCAGACGGCCTCGCCATCGAGACGGTGAATGTCGACAAGGTCGATGTCACCGTCTACCGCGTCAATGACCGTGCGCTGGCCTTCAAACGCATCGGTCAGGGCGAAGAGGCGCCGCAGGGGCGCTATTCCTATCTCTATGGTGAGGAAGACCCGCGCGACGTGTCGTCGGAAGTCTGGACCGGCTCCATGGAGATCGACAATGTCACCAATGCTCCGGTGACGACGGTCTTCCCGCTCCCGGATGTCATCGGAACGCTGCAGCCGGGTTCCTATTTCGTCGAGCTGAACGACGCCAGGGAGCTCAACAGCAATGATGGCCCGCCGGCATCTGCGCGCCGCTGGATCATGCTGACCAATCTGGCGCTCACCGCCTATCAGGGCGAAAACGGCCTCGATGTCACGCTGCGGTCCCTGCAGGACGGTGAAGTGCTTCCGAACACACGCGTCCAGCTGATTGCCTACAATAATGAAGTGCTCGGCGAGACGCAGACAGGAGAAGACGGCCGTGTCCGGTTTGGCGCACCTTTGCTGGCGGGCGTCGGCAACTCCGCGCCGCGCATGGTCATGGCTTTCGGGGCCAAGGGTGACCTCGCTGTCCTCGACCTGACACGCGCGCCGATCGACCTGTCCGAACAGAATACGGGCGGGCGTCAGACTCCCGGTCCGGTTGATGGGTACATCTATTCCGAGCGCGGCATCTATCGCCCCGGCGAGACCGTGCACCTCACAGCCATGATGCGTGACCGTGCAGCCGATGCCATTTCGGACCGCTCCGGCAATCTGATTGTCTACCGCCCGAACGGGCTTGAGGCCGACCGTTACCGCTTCGCCGCTGGCGATGCTGGTGCCATCCAGTGGGATTTCGATCTTGCCGGAAGCGCGTCGCGCGGCATGTGGCGGGTCGTGCTTGAGGTCGATGGAGCCGGTGAAGCCGGTTCCTACCGCTTCGCTGTCGAGGACTTCGTACCGCAGCGGATTGCCGTCGAGCTGGAAACCGATGAAGGCACCGTTCTGAAATCCGGTGAAACCAAGGAAATTCTGGTCGACAGCCGCTTTCTTTACGGCGCACCGGGCGCCGGCCTGACAGTTCAGGCGCAGGCCCGCATAGAGCCTGACCCGGCGCCGTTCGCCGCCTTCAAGGACTTCACCTTCGGACGCCATGACGCCTATTTCCGCGAGGAAATTATAGAGCTGGATGACCAGACGACTGATGGCGCCGGCAAGGCCGTGGTGCGCCTGTCGCCCGGCCAGCGCGGCGCAGACGCTGATCGTCCTCTCCGCCTCAACACAACCGTCTCGGTTCTCGAACCGGGCGGTCGCGCCGTTACCGAAAGCGTGCGCCTGCCATACCGGCCGAACGCGCTCTATGTGGGGGTGAAATCTGATTTCGACGGCCGTGCGAAGCAGGGCGAAGAGAACCGGTTCGAGCTGGCCGCGATCAATGCGGACGGCGAAGCGGTGGATACGCGCCTGAACTGGAAGGTCATCGAAATCGACTACCATTATGACTGGTATCGCGAAGATGGCCGCTGGCGCTGGCGCCGCTCGCGCACGGTTCGCACGGTCAATGAAGGTGTGGTCGATACAGGCGGCACGACACAGGCCATCGCCGTGAACGGTCTCGATTGGGGACAGCATGAACTGATCGTGACCGCCGATGGCAGCGAGGCTGAGACCAGCACCAGCTTCTATGTCGGCTGGGGCGGCTATGTCTCTGACGATGGCGTCGAGGCACCGGACCGCGTGCAGGTGATCGTGGAAGACCAGAAAGTGGTTGCTGGCCGTCCGGCTGCAATCACGGTTGTCCCGCCTTATGCCGGCGAAGCTCAGATCGTCGTCGCCACGGATGAAATCGTTCATGTGGAGACGCGTGACGTATCGCCAGGCGGCACGCAGTTCACGCTTCCGGTGACCGAAGCGTGGGGTGAGGGGGCCTATGTCCTCGTCAATGTCTACACGCCGCGCGACCCGGTCGTGCAGTCAAAGCCGCGCCGCGCCGTCGGCGTTGGCTATGTCCCGCTCGACATGGACAGCCGCACCTTCGAGGTTGAGATCGATGCGCCGGACCTCGTGCGCCCGCGCCGCGAGCAGACGATTGACGTCAACGTCACGGGTGGACCGCGCGAGCATGTGTATCTGACGCTTGCCGCTGTCGATGAGGGCATCCTGCGCCTGACCAAGTTCAAGGACCCGGACCCTGTCGCCTATTACTTTGGGAAGAAGTCACTCGGCGTTGAAATCTATGATGATTATGGGCGCCTGCTTGATCCGAACATGGGTCTTCCGGCGGAAGTCCGCACCGGCGGTGACCAGCTCGGCGGTGAAGGCCTGACAGTCGTGCCGACCAAGACCGTTGCCCTGTTCTCCGGCCTTGTGGATGTGGGCCGCAATGGCAAGGCGCGCGTCACCTTTGATGTGCCGGAATTCAATGGTGAACTCCGCCTGATGGCAGTGGCCTGGTCAGAGACCGGTCTTGGTGCGGCAAGCCAGCCAATGACCGTGCGCGACCCGGCCCCGGCAGACCTGATCCTGCCGCGCTTTCTTGCCCCCGGCGATGAAGCGCTTGCGACGGTCAGTATCGACAATATCGAGCTGGAGAGCGGTACGTTCACCGCTTCGCTCGACGCGAGCAATCCGGTCAGCGTGCCGGCAAGCCAGGTATCGCGGACCATTCCGAAAGGCCAGAGGATCGATGAAGGCCTGAAGCTGACGGCCGACGCTCCCGGCATTGCGCGCCTCCGCCTCAATGTCGGCGGACCGGCAAACTATTCGGTATCGCGCAATTACATGATCCAGGCGCGCTCACCCTATCTGCCGGCAACGGAGATATCGACTGCGCTGATGGAGCCGGGTGATGCCTGGTCCATTCCGGACGACATCCTTGTCGACTATGTGCCAGGAACGGCTGAAGTCACTGTGACGTTCGCGTCGCTGCCGCTCGATGCGAATGCGCTGTATGCGTCGCTGGCGCGCTATCCTTATGGGTGTACCGAGCAGACGGTGAGCCGCGCCATGCCGCTGCTCTACTCCGAACAGCTGGTGGCGCTCGGGGCTGATGAAGGCTCGCGCGAGCCCGCCCGTGCGCAGGTGCAGGAGGCGGTCTCCCGCGTGCTTAACCGGCAATCCAGCGACGGCTCATTCGGCCTCTGGAGCGAAGGGGATGGTCATGCATCGCCATGGCTTGGTGCCTATACGGCGGATTTCCTCTACCGCGCGAGCGAAGCGGGCTACGAAGTGCCGCAAGCCTCACTCGACCGGGCCTACACGTCTCTGCGCTCTATTGCGCAGGGCGATGCCTGGCGCGTCTATGGCTATGACACGGATGTCTGGGAAAGCCGTTGGCACGATGACACCGAAGCCAAGCTGATGCGCCGGTCTGCGCCTTATGCACTCTATGTTCTCGCCAAGGCCGGCAAGGCCGATGTGAGCCGTCTTCGCTATCTGCACGACCGTGAGATAGACAAGATGGAGAGCCCTCTGGCGCGTGCGCAGCTGGCTGCAGCCCTGTCCTATATGGGTGACCGGTCGCGGGCCTATAGCGCCTTCACGAAGGCTGAGGAAGCGCTCGGCTACGAGAATGATGGCGACTATTACCAGACGCCGCTTCGCGACCTGACAGGTGTGCTGGCCCTGGCTGCCGAAACCGGTTTCACGGAGCATGTCACGCGCCTCACCGAGCGGCTTGGCAATGATGCGCCAGACCCGTCCGAGCTGACCACCCAGGAAAAGGCATTCGCGCTCCTGGCGGTGAACGCCCTCACCGGTGAGGGCGAGGATATCCGCATCCAGGTTGAAGGACTTGGACGCGGCAACAATAATGACCGCCGCTACATCCTCACCGAGGACCAGGCACAGGGCGATGTGACCTTCACGCTGGCTGGCAATTCGGCGCCGATGTTCCGGACCGTTATGGTGCGTGGCGCGCCGGCGTCCGCACCGCCTGCAGTGTCCTCGAAGGTGAAGGTGCAGAAAGCCATCCGTAGCCTCACGGGCAAGGTCGTGGATCTCGCCGATATCCGCCAGGGCGACCAGCTCGTCGTATCGGTCGTGATCACGCCGGAACAGAACCGCACCAATCCGATGATCCTGGCCGACCTCCTGCCAGCAGGCTTCGAGATCGAGACGGTCCTGAAACCGGCCGATGGCGACAGGGATGGCGGCACCGATGGCGCATTCGCCTGGCTTGGCACGATTGACCAGCCGGACACGGCAGAAGCCCGCGATGACCGCTTCGTTGCGGCCATTGATGTCCGAGACAGGCCTGTGCGTCTCGCCTATGTCGTGCGCGCTGTCACGCCGGGCAGCTTTGCGATCCCCGGCGTTAATGTCGAGGACATGTACCGGCCGGACGTGTTTGCGCGCTCGGCACCGGGCCGCATCACCATCGAGACGCCGAGTGCTGCGACGGGCGGTCAGAGATGATCTGGCTGAAGCGACTGGCGATTGCCTTTGCGGCATTGCTGGTCGCAGCCTTTGCGCTCGACCGGATCTTCCCGCCGCCGCTGGAGCGGGGAGAGACGGTCTCCATCATGGTGACCGACCGCGATGGACGGCCGCTGCGCGCTATCCCGACACCGGACAGCTACTGGCGGTTCCACGCAAATCTCGATGAGATCGACCCGGTCTTCATCGAAGCGCTGCTGGAAGTTGAGGATCAGCGCTTCTGGTCGCATGGCGGGGTGGACTGGGTCGGTATGGTCCGCGCGGTGACAAGTTCCCTGCAGGCCGGCCGGGTGGTCTCCGGCGGATCCACAATCACCATGCAGACGGCGAGACTGCTGGAGCCGCGTCCGCGGAATGTCGGCTCGAAACTCATCGAGATGTTCCGCGCCCACCAGATCGAGGCCCGACTGTCGAAGCGGGAAATCCTGGAACTCTATCTCACGCTTGCGCCCTATGGCGGCAATATCGAGGGGATACGCGCGGCAAGCTGGCGCTATTTCGGGCGTGAGCCGGACCGGTTGTCAGATGACCAGATCGCGCTTCTGATTGCCCTGCCGCAAAGCCCCGAAGTACGCCGGCCGGATCTCCGTCCCAAAGGTGCCGATGCGGGTCGCAAGACAATTGTCTCAAAGCTAGAGCGCCTCGGCTATCTTGATGCCGCGCGGGCCGAGGAGGCGCGAACGTCCTCCATGCCGACGGGGGCCTATGCCTTTCCGGCGCGGGCCTGGCATGCCACGGACCGCGCCGCCAGGAACGCAACAGCAGACGTGACCTCGACGATAGATGCGCAGCTCCAGAAGGAGATGGAAGCGCTCGCGCTCGAGCACGCGAAGGAGTTTGGGAAAGACACGCAGGTTGCAATCCTCGTGGTGAATATTCCGACACGGGGCGTGCGCGCCGCTGTCGGGTCGGCGTCGCGTGACCTGCCTGGCGGCTGGCTCGACCTCACGGCGCAGGCGCGCTCGCCGGGATCGACGCTGAAACCCTTTATCTATGCGATGGCGTTTGATGACGGGACGGCGGCACCTGACACGAGGATCGCGGACCTGCCGAAGCGTTTTGCATCATACCAACCAGACAATTTCGACCGCATGTTTCGCGGCGATGTCCGGATTTCGGACGCGCTCCAGCACTCGCTGAACGTGCCGGCTGTGCTTGCGCTGGACCGGATTGGTCCGGAGCGATTTGCAGCGACGCTAGCGCTAGCAGGCGCTCCGCCGCGCATTCATGGAGGCGCCGACAATCAGGCCGGGCTCGCCCTGGCACTTGGCGGTGCCGGGATGACCGCGCGCGAGCTGGCTGTCATCTATGCGGCGCTTGGCGACGGCGGACGCGCCAAGCCGCTCGCCTGGACAATCGACGACGAGGAGCGCATGCAGGCGGCGCGCGGCTTCCGCCTGATGAGCGCCGAGAGCGCGGAGAAGGTCCAGCGCATCCTGAAGGAAGCGCCGACGCCCCCCGGCCGGATGCCGGGCCGGCTGACCGCCAATGCGCCGCAGATCGCCTTCAAGACCGGCACCTCTTACGGTTTCCGTGATGCGTGGGCAGCTGGCGTCTCGGGCGATCATGCGATTGTCGTCTGGGTGGGCCGGGCCGATGGCGCACCGCGACCCGGCGCGACGGGGCGGGACACGGCGCTGCCCATCCTGTTCGAAGTGGCAGATCGCGCGATCTATCATCTGGGCGGTGACGGCGCTGCGGGCGCCCGGCTGATGACAAAGCGCACCGCCGAGGCCAAGGGCGCACTTCAGCGGTTTGAACGCGGAAGTGAAGCGCCACAGATCCTCTTCCCGCCCAAGGATGCCGAACTCTGGTCCGGCGAGGTCAATGGAGCGGCATCCCGACCCTTCGTGCTGGCCGGACGCGGGAATGGCGCGCTCAGCTGGTTTATTGATGGCGAGCCTTGCCCGATCGATGACGCCGGCCTGCCGGTCTGGACGCCGAAGCGCTCGGGCTTCTACCGGGTCAGCGCGGTAGACGCGACCGGACGGGAATCCTCCGTCCGGGTTCGCGTCATTGGTGCACCAACAGGCTAGTACTGCCAGTTTACCTCAATGCCATATGTGCGCGGTTCGTTCACGAAGCCGGTGAGGTTGTTGAAGTCGATGGCGCCTTCCAACGCTTCCTCATCGAGGATGTTGCGGGCGAAGACTGACACGCCCCAGCCGGACGCCGCTTCATATCCAAGGCGCAGGCCGCCTTCCCAATAGCCTTCCTGGCCAAACTCGACGCTGTCATAGAGGAAGAAATTGACCTCGCTCTTATAGGCCCAGTCGGTAAATCCGTAGAATTCGCCATCGCCGAACGGAATGGCATAGCGGGCCGTGACATTGGCAATCCATTCCGGCGCATTCGGGAAGCTGTTTCCGGAAATGTTGTAGCCGAGCAGATTGTTCATATTGTCGAACACGGCCGGATCGAGAATGGTGCAGGGCGCGCCGCAGCCCGGCGCAATGATGAGGTCATCCTTGAATTCGGTCTTGTTGTAGGACAGCCCGCCCGTGACGAGCAGGTTTTCGACCGGTGCGGCTTCGAGGTCGACTTCAAAGCCATAGCCTTCGCTCTTGTCGGCATTGAACAGCGATACCGAATTGTCGAGGCCGCCGACAATGGTGAGCTGCTGGCCTTCGAATTCGAGGAAGTAGACAGCCGTATTGAGGCGGACGCGGTCCTCCATCAGCTCGGTCTTCACGCCGGCTTCGTATGAGATGAGCGTTTCGCTGTCGGCCTGTGACGGCGCGCCGAAGCGTTGCTGGATGGTCGGCCCGCGAAAGCCTTTCGCGACCTTTGCATAGGTGTTGACGTTTTCTGTCGCCTGCCAGGAGATGGAGGCGTCCCAGCTGACCTGCTCATCGCCGAGGCTGCGATTGTCGCCGGTCGCCCGGAATTCCTTCTCGTCATCTGTCCAGCGCGCGCCACCTGAAACCGTGACCGTATCGGTCAGGTCATAGCTGAGCGAGGCGAAGATGCCGACGCTTTCTGTGTCGAGCGCGCGTGAGGCGCGGCTCGTTTCCGGATTGCCGGGTGTGAAGGAGTCGAAATTCTTCGAAGTGATCGAGACCTGTTCGTCAAAGAAGAAGACGCCGGTCTGGGCTCGCAGCGGGCCGCCATCATCGAAGGCAAACCGGAGCTCGTGGGTCGTCTGGTGAAGGGCATCGACAGCACCGGACGTCTCGACCGGGAAGGGGATGTTGCCCGGCCCGAAATTGCCTGCGCCAAGGAATACCGCGCCATATCCACCATCGATATCGCCGCGGCTGGCAATGGTCGCATGCTCATTTCCGAACACGTAAACCGCTTCGATCGAGTCCGTGAGGCCCTTGGATAGGGTCAACGTGACGCCATGCGTGTCCTGGGAGAGGAAGTTCTGCCCGTCGTAAAACACCGTGTCGCGATCGAAATTTGGTCCGAGACCTTTATTGCCCTGCTGGATGATATTGGCGCGGAAGAGGCGTGCATCGCCATCATTCGTGCGAGCGTGAACATTGAGCAGCGCTTCGAAATCGGTGTTGAGCGGCGTGAATAGAAGCTGCGCCCGCCCGGCGACCTCTTCGAACCCTTCATAGCGATCCTTCTGACCGGTGAACCCATTGTCCACATAGGGCTCGCGGTCCTGATAAAGGCCGGACACGCGAAGCGCGAGCTGATCCTCGAAGATTGGCAGGTTCACCGCACCTTCTGCAGTGACCGTGTTGTAATTGCCATAGGCGGCGCGGGCATAGGCATCGAATTCATGGACAGGTTTTGCGCTGTCGAACTTGATGATGCCGCCGGGCGTGTTGCGACCAAATAGTGTTCCCTGTGGGCCGCGCAGGACTTCAATGTTCTCAAGGTCGAATACCGGGAACCCCTTCAGGATCGGGCTCTCATACGGCACGCCATCATAGACCAGGCTGACCGGCTGGGACGCATTGAGGTCAAAGTCTGTATTGCCGATGCCGCGAATATAGAAACGCGGAAAGGCGCGGCCAAAGGAGCTCTCGGCGACAACACTTGGCACCCGAGCTGACAGAAAACGGACATCCGCGCCGCCAGCCTTGAGGTTGTTGAGTTTCGCGCCGTCGACAACCGTGATCGACACCGGAACATCCTGCAGGTCTTCCTCGACGCGCTGGGCTGTTACCGTCACTGGCGCGAGACGTGCTTCGCTCTCACTGGTTGCCTGGGCTTGCGCGGGAAGCGTCAGAAAGAGGGTGGCGGCGCTCACGGCAGTGCTCGCGGCGAGAAGGGATTTGAATGTCATCTGGACCAGGACTTTCGAAGGATCGGTTCATTCGCTTCCCGCTCTCCGGAAAAGCGTTCCAGACCCTTCAAGTCTCAGGCGGCTCGCAGGTGCAAGCAGTTCCATGCCCGCGCACTGCATGCGAGCGCGGAACGGTTAATTTTGTTGCGATCCTGCAACAAAATTAACCTCTATATCACGTCCAGGGATTGAAGCGTGTTTTCGGGCGCACGATCGTTGGGGAATCGTCACCGGAATCTGGCTCGGACGATCCGCTGGTCGGGTCCTGGGCCTGAACCTGCTCATCGGCTGCTTCGCGAGGCGCAACCGCATCCACGTCTTCAGCCGACGCCGCCGCATCGACCAGGGTCTCATCATCCTCGTCCGTTGCCGCAAATTCGAGCGGAGACACTTCCGGCTGGATTTCGCTTGCGGTATCGCTGATGTGCTCGGGATAGTCGTCAGTCGCGTCGATCACCACAGGCGCGCGGGTGACCGTCTCGGCGGGCTGCGACGGCTCTGCCGGGCGCGGCGGCTGCGGGGTGAAACCGGTTGCCTTGGCGCCGAAGCCAAGCCCTGCGCTGAACCCGCTGATCGACATCACGCCCGTCGGCTGCGAGGAGGGTGTTTCGTCTTCGGGCGTCGGTTCGATATCGGAGGCAGCGATTGAGACAGGCGTCTCAGGTGCAGCGACCGGCTCTGAAGGCTGGCCCGGAACCTCAACATCGGTACCGGTGACGCCCGTCTCGCCAAGATCAGTATCGGCGAGCGCTTCGGCCTGCGCCTCCACGGGCATGCTCATATCCGAGGCTGCGGCGCCGAGCTCGGACGACACGCTCTCTTCTATAGGGGCCTGTTCCTCTGAAATATCTGCGCCGACAGCTTGCGTGACGCCAGCGCCAAATGGCACGTAGCGGACATTGGTTTCGGCTGGGGCTGGTTCTGCCGGTTCTGACGAAACCTCGTCGGCTGCGTCCTCGACAGCTGCGATCGCCGGTGCGGCCGGCTCTTCGGTTTCGGCAGGCTCAGCCTCGGCTGGGGCGTCTGCCAAATCCCCCATCAGTTCTTCTTCAGCGTCTTCCGTCGCTGGCAGGTCAGACTGGGCGAGTGTATCGACGGTCTCGTCAGACGCGTCATCATCGACCGCAAAGGTTTCGCCACTATCCGGCATGACCGAGAATGCCGGTACGGTGAATTGCGGACTCTCTGTTTCGCCTTCTACGGTTTCAGCCTCTTCGGCGACGGTTTCCATGGCCGCCTCGGATGCGTTGTTCACTTCGTCCGCCAAACGCGCGACGGCGCCTTCGACATCGTCTTCCGGCTCGGTTTCGACGGCGTCTGAGGCTTCGATGGTCTCGGCTGCATCTGTATCGTCAGCTTCGGAAAACACCGCCGCTTCCGGGACGCTCTCATCGGTCAGCTCTTCACTCGGGGTCGGCGCTTCCGGTGCGTCCGCTGTGTGCTGGGACTCGCCAAAACCGTCGCCCGAGAGCAGTTCCGTGTCGTCGCCGCTGTCCTCAAGACTGCCCGGCAGGTCTTCAGCGGCCGTGACAAGCCCAGCCTCTTCAGCCGGTGTGTCTTCTGCAGCATTGTCTTCGGCGGCAGTGACTTCGGTATCGGCATCGCTCTCGTCCGAAAGCCCGGCCAGCAGAGTGTTGATCGCCTCTTCGGTGCCGCGCGCCTCGCGGCAGGCATCGCGCGCAATGGATGCGACGAGGTCGCCATAGGTGCCACCGTCGGCATGCGGCGCGCTATTGAGCAGCGTGGATGTCGCGTCTTCCAGCGATTTTCCGCTTTCGGTCGTCAACAGGACGCGCGGTGGCTCCGCGGTCAGCCGGACCACATAGCCCTCGGTGGCATACAGGACTTCACCACTGTCCTTCTCAATCCAGTCAATCTTCTTTTGCGCCGTCATGGCGGCCAGTCGGTCAATCAGTTTCTGGGTCGAAGCATGCAGCATGGGGAGGTCCGCTCGATTTGAAGTTGGATCGTGATACTCCACTTAAACATCCGCGCCGGTTTGTTCAAAGGTATGGGTGCGGTGCGTAAGGTGAAATTGTGTCCAGAAGACGATGCATACGCAGTTTGGTTCCAATCCGGTCATATCGACACCAGTTGAGTGACGACAGACCCGCAGGAGGCGCGCATGTCCAGTGAACTCGGCGTCCGAATAGGCGTGTTTCTTGTCGTCTTCGTGACACTCGTGCTGCTGGAGGCGAGATATCCGCGACGTCGTTCGACCTTGCGCCGAAGCGAGCGCTGGCCGGGGGCGTTCAGCCTGTTCGTGACCGGAGCCGTGCTCGCGAGGCTGATTGTACCGGCCGGTCTTGCGGGCGTGGCGATCTGGTCGTCAGCGCGCGGCATCGGGGTGTTCAGTGTCCTTGAAATGCCCGCTTGGGTGGTCGCTATCGCGTCCTTCCTGCTGCTCGATCTGGCAATGTGGGTGCAGCACGTACTGATGCACCGAGTCCCAATCCTCTGGCGCATGCACCGGGTGCATCATGCAGACCCGCATATCGACGTCGTGACGGCCCTGCGGTTTCACCCGGCGGAGATCCTGGTGTCCCTCGCCTGGAAAGCTGCGATTGTCGTGGTGTTCGGGATACCGGCCTGGGCCGCCTTCACGTTCGAAGTCATTCTGAATGCGTTCGCGCAGTTCAATCACGCAAACTGGAGGCTGCCAGCCAGAGTGGATGCCCTGGTGCGCCTGCTGGTTGTGACGCCGGACATGCACCGCGTCCATCATTCGGTGGATCGCGCTGAAGCCAACATGAATTTCGGCTTCTGCCTGTCCCTCTGGGATCGCCTGTTCCAGGTCTACAAGGCGCAGCCCGAAGCGGGGCATGACGACATGGTGATCGGGCAGGACAGCTGGCGAAACGCGGCGGACCAGTCACCCGTCGCATTGCTGCGCCAGCCGCTTCAAAACCCGGTTCAGTCCGCGAAATAGCTCTTCTTCACTTCGGCGATGTCACGCAGGAAGTCCTTCACGGGCTCGCCATCGGCAGCTGACAGTTCAGAGCGAAACCCCTGCACGGTGCCGTCAGGGGCGATGAGCAGGTAGCTCGGTGTCCAGGCGATATCGAGCTGCTCACGAATGGACGCATCGGCGTCAAGCAGGGTGGGATAGGAATATCCCTTGTCATCGAAATAGTCCTGCACGCTGTCATACTTGCCATAAGCGTCATCAATGCGGTTGGCGTTTGGCGGCGTATGGATTGACATGAAGGCAAGGTCGGGGTCCTGTGCGATCGCGCTGGCGAGGGCCGCCACATAGGGCGCATCGGCCATACAGTCGCCGCACCACAGGCCCCAGACGTCGATAACCGTCCAGCGGCCTTTCAGCTGTGCAAAGTCGAACGCTTCTCCCGAGACCATGGTGCCGGAGAAGGCGGGCAGGGCATTGCCGAGATAGGTATAGGTAAAGGGGCGTCCATAATCGTCGCGCGGCACGTCGCCAGCCTTCTGCTCCGCCGATGCCGGAACGCTCGTGCCGGGCAAGATGAAGCCCGTCGCGTCAGGCTGCCCGCCAGGTGCGCCACCACAGCCGACGAGGAGGGCGAGAGCGGAAGCGGCGAACAGGGTGCGGAGCATGGAGTAACTTTCATCAATTGTATGGTTCGGAGGTAGGGCGGGCGCTGAAAATGAAAAACCCCGGCAAGAGAGCCGGGGCTATGTGCATGAATCAGGTCAGCGGGTCAGTCGCCGCCAGCGCCAGGTGCGCGCGTGCGAAGCGCGTTGCGTTGAATTTCCGCGGTTCCTTCCTGGCTCGCTTGCGTCTTTGCAGCCCAGGCAGCGCGTGTCGCGCAGACACGTTTTGGTATGGTGGAACCCATCTGTTCTTCGCGCTTGCAGATTTCTTCATCCGGGTCGTGGCCCTGGCGGATGATTTCGGCGCGAACTTCAGGAGTGATCGCAACGACAGTGCCCGCTGGTGCACGTGCCGCAGTCTGAGTGGTCGCTCCAGATGTGCAAGCAGTTGCCAACAACCCGGCGGCAATTCCTGCCATCATTAAATTCAGTTTCATCAACATCTCCTCTTTAATCCGCTGCAGGCTAATGCGGCAGATCGCATATGGCTACCGATTGATTGTAAACCCAACCAGGTAAAAAAATGCGGTGCCTGTTCCTCAGGCACCGCATTTCTATTGGGTCGGACTGTTCTGCCTTGAGACTAGCTGTAGATCTCGAACAGGCCAGCAGCGCCCATGCCGCCGCCGACACACATCGTCACAACGCCCCACTTCGCGCCGCGGCGCTTGCCTTCCAGCAGGATGGAGCCGGTGCAGCGTGCGCCGGTCATGCCGAAGGGGTGGCCGATGGAGATAGAGCCACCATTGACGTTGTACTTCTCCGGATCGATGCCGAGACGGTCACGCGAATAGAGACACTGCGAGGCGAAGGCCTCGTTGAGCTCCCAAAGGTCGATATCGTCGACCTTGAGGCCATGGCGCTCAAGCAGGCGAGGAACGGCGAAGACCGGGCCGATGCCCATCTCGTCCGGGTCGCAACCGGCGACATTGAAGCCGACAAAGCGGCCAAGCGGCTCAATGTTGCGCTTCTTGGCTTCTGCGGCTTCCATCACGACGACTGCGGCTGCGCCATCGGAAAGCTGCGAAGCGTTACCGGCTGTGACGTACTTGCCTTCCTTGACGACCATGCCGCCGGAGAAAACCGGCTTCAGGCCGGCAAGGGATTCATAGGTCGTGCCTGGACGGTTACAGTCATCGCGGTCTGCGACCACATCCTGATAGGTCTCTTCGCCTGTTTCCTTGTTGACCAGCTTCATGCGTGTCTTCAGCGGCACGATCTCTTCCGCCATCTTGCCGCTTTTCTGGAATTCAGCGGTGCGGCGCTGGCTCTCTGCCGAATACATGTCCTGGGACTCACGGGAGACGTTGTAACGGTCAGCGACGATTTCAGCCGTTTCGATCATGGTCATCCAGATCGCCGGCCATTCCTTCATCAGCTTTTCTTCGGTGTAGCGGTGGGTGTTCATGTGCCCCGAACGCGAGACCAGCGAGAGAGACTCCACGCCGCCGCCGATTGCGACTGGCGCACCTTCACTGACAACGGTGTGAGCAGCATTGGCAATCGCCTGAAGGCCCGAGGAGCAGAAGCGGTTGATGGTGGCGCCCGACGTCGTGGAAGGACAGCCTGCCCAGAGGGCAGCATTGCGCGCGACGTTGTGACCGGTGGCCCCTTCCGGCTGAGCAGCGCCAAGGAAAACATCCTCGACTTCGGCGGCTTCAATACCCGCGCGTTCGATGGCACCCTTGATGGCGTGACCAGCCATGGTGATGCCATGGGTGTCGTTGAGGGCGCCACGACCAGCCTTGGTCAGGGCAGTCCGGGCGGTTGATACGATGACGGCTTCTCTCATTTTCTTCTCCTCCGAGTGTTTGTCGTCTTGTTGCAGCGCAACCTAGCTGGCGAGAGTTCAATACACCAGCCCCATTGTTGCGGCGTTTTGTGCGGACAATGCAGCTGGAACCGGCAGGCCCGGTTCTCGTTGGTCCGGCAGCGATGGAAGGCGGATAATGACGACAGGCAAACGAGACGACATTGACCGCATGGCCCGGTTGCTCGACGCCCGGTTCACCATACCGGGCACAAATATCCGGTACGGGCTGGATTCGGTCATCGGCCTCATCCCCGGCATTGGCGATGCGATCACCGGCAGTATGGGAGCCTGGATCATATACCGGGCAAGGCAGGAAGGCGTATCACCATTCGTGATGTTCCGGATGATCTGGAACCTTCTTCTCGACATGGTGCTCGGCTCGATCCCTCTGGTGGGGGACGTTTTCGACTTTGCATTTCGCTCCAACATGAAGAACGCAAAGCTGTTGCAGCGCCATCTTGATCGTCAGAAGCCAGTCCAGGACGAATCGCGCTGATGAAGGGGCTCGACCCTGCCGGGACAAAGACCCTGGATCAATTCGGCCCGGCGTCAGAGGGCGGAACATTATTGTCGGGCATTGCCCCTTTATGAATAGATCAAAGGATGGTTAATTTCGGTACACACCATCGGTCAACCGGATCACGACCATGCGAGCCTTGCCTGTGCTTCCAGCTTTTCTGGCCTCAGTCGCCATGGCGACAGGCATGAGCGGACAGGCAGCGGCGGGGCCTGGCAGTCCACCGTCTGTCGCAGGCGCGATCAGCCAGGACGAATTCGAGCACTTCATGACCTGCTATGGTCACATGGCTGGATCTTTGGAGCTGCTGCAGAGAATCCGGCCCCTCGCGCCGGACCCTGAGCAGATCGAAAAGATACGCCGCAGCGGGCTTCAGCTGATGAATGCGCGGTTTGGCGACACTTATGAAAATCTGACCAGCGATCGCCATGACTTCGACCTGTTTGAAGGCGAAAGGGCGCGTCAGCGCGGCAGCCTGCCTTTCGACAGCCTCGCCGGAATGGGACTTGCGATCCAGTATGAGCGGTTTCGCACGCAGGCGGCGCTCTCGGACGATTGTATCGCGATCAGCGAAAATTTGCGTAGGCGCACCACCGGAGCCAAGGGCGCCGCCTATTCAGCGAGCCTGATTGCCGGCAACTGAGACCGGCGCACCAGAAGGGGGAATGCAGATGTCGAATATTATTGGTGTAGGAGGCGTGTTCTTCCTCTGCAAAGACCCGGATGCCACGAAAGCCTGGTACAAGGATGTGCTGGGCGTGGAAGAGAGCGAATATGGCGGTTTCGCCTTTTCGCATGGCGCGTCCGCGAAGAGTTTTCCGAAAGGTGCCATGACGATTTTCGCGCCCTTCAAGGCAGACAGCGACTATTTCAAGCCGTCAGACCAGTCCATGATGTTCAATCTGATGGTTGACGATCTCGACGCTGTCATCGCACGGATCGAAGCGGCGGGTGTCGAGATGACCCAGCCACCGGAAGACTATGAGTATGGCAAGTTCGCCTGGGTGATGGATCCGGATGGCCGCAAGGTCGAGCTATGGCAGCCCATCGAGCCGAAGCCATAGAGAACGGCGACCCGTGAGGTCCGCCGCTTCAGAATAACGTTGTGAACTTCATGGAGACCTCCCGGCCGAAATTCGGTGTTTCGGCGCTTGTCACGATAGTCCACTATCTTCGGACTTCTATCGGTGCTCCTGTCGGTTCCCGAAACAGGCGAAATCGACACGGGAATTCGCGAGGGGAGGGGGCCTGCTGCGCGCTGGCTACCTGGCAGGCGGGCCTGAGAAAGACGCCGCTGGTCTACGATACCAGGAAAACAGCCGCCCTTCGGCTGAAGGACGGCTAAAGTATTCAGAGAGTGAGATGAAAGCTAACTTATCGTTTCGCCGCTTCGTTGCATTTTGCGAGGTCGGCCTCAGAGAGGCTTTCCTTCTCATTGCTGAAAGCAGCAAGCTCGCCAACTTCCGAGGCGACCTTCTTGCAGGTCCGCACCGTAACCGTGCGGCGATTGAGTTCGGCAACACACTTGTCGCCATCGCAGTCCCATAGCGCCTTTGCGGCGACGATGCTGTCAGATTTTTCGACCGGCTTGGTCAGGACCGCCGTGAAGCTGGTCCCTGCGAGCGCAGGAAGGGCGAATGCAGCGGCGGCTGCAGCAATTGAAGCTGTGCGGATCATGGGAAGAAACTTTCTGTCTGGCTGGTTTTGTTTTGCGCCTCAAGTGAACAATATGAGCGCTGAATAATTTGTCAATCGTTCAGAAGTAAGAATTTTGCAGGAGAGCTGCCAATCGAAGTGTTTGCCGCACAAAGCCGCTTCTCTTTAATTCGAAGATTGACGCGACGGCGCAGATTGAAGCGGTGTTCATGGCCGTTATCCTTGAACCCAGAAACAAGAAAATAAGCCGGACAGGGAGGCCCATAATGGATTTCAATATTCCGCAGGACATTGCCGATTATCTCGTGGTGCTCGACGATTTCATCGAGGAGAAGATCAAGCCGCTGGAGCAGAAGGACGACAATATCCGCTTCTTCGATCACAGGCGTGAATGGGCTCGCACTGATTTCGACAATGACGGACTGCCCCGTCCTGAATGGGAAGACCTCCTGCGCCAGGCCAAGAAGCTCGCTGATGAGGCGGGTCATCTGCGCTACGCGTTGCCCAAGGAATTTGGCGGGCAGGACGGCACCAATCTCGGCATGGCTATCATCCGGGAGCATTTTGCCCGCAAGGGACTTGGCCTCCACAATGACCTCCAGAATGAGCACTCTATTGTTGGCAACTTCCCGCAGATCCTGATGCTGCGGGATTTTGCACGGCCCGATCAGAAACACCTCGCTGAAGCTGCGCTGAAGGGCGAATTCCGCGCCTGCTTCGGCCTCACCGAGCCTGACCATGGCTCCGATGCGACGCACATGGAAACCCGCGCGGTGCGCCACAAGAAAGACGGCAAGGATGGCTGGCTGATCAATGGCTCGAAGATGTGGATCACTGGCATGCATGCCGCGTCCCACATCATGATGTTCTGCCGGACCTCGGGAAATAATGGCGACGCAAAAGGCATCACCTGTCTCATCACGCCGGCGCGGGACCCGGCAATCGAGATCGACGAATATATGTGGACGTTCAATATGCCGACGGACCACGCCCGCTTCTACATCAAGGACCTCTGGGTACCGGAGGACGCGGTGTTCGGCCCGCCTGAAGGCGGCCTCGCGCTGGCGCAACACTTTGTCCACGAGAACCGTATCCGTCAGGCTGCAAGTTCTGTTGGCGCGGCGATGTACTGCATCACCGAAGCGATCAACTATGCCAATGAGCGAAAGCCGTTCGGTAAGGCCCTGTCTCATAATCAGGCGATACAGTTCCCGCTCGTGGAACTCGCGACGCAGGCAGAGATGCTACGCCTGTTGATCTTCAAGACCGCATGGGAAATGGACCACATGTCCAAGCCGGACGTCGCGATCCAGCTCTCCGACAAGGTGTCGATGTGTAACTATTATGCAAACCGCCTCTGCTGCGACGCGGCGGATCGGGCAATGCAGGTGCATGGCGGTATGGGTTATTCTCGTCACAAGCCATTCGAGCACATTTACCGCCACCACCGCCGCTATCGTATCACAGAGGGATCAGAGGAGATCCAGATGCGCAAGGTCGCCGGCCACCTGTTCGGCTTCATGGGCCCAAACAAAGGCAAGAACCGTAATGAACCTTTCGATTTTGCGGTGAGGTAGGCCTAGCCTTTCGCGTGGTTACTCGCCGGTTAAGCGAAACTGGCACACTGATTGCACTCCTTTCGCGAAACCGGCCTGGGGTTGGCTGGTTTCGAAACGGGTGGGTGTCATGTTGAACAGGCTTTCAGGTTTCAGATCGGACGAGAACGGCGTTGCCGCCATGCTCTTTGCCATCATGGCTGTCGTCGTGCTGGTGATTGTGGGTGTTGCCATCGACCTCGAGCGGGGCGTTACTGCCGATACAAGGCTTCAGGCCTCACTCGATGCGGCGGCTCTGGCTGGTGCCAAGGCGCTCGAGAACTCCGCGACCACGGATGACGAAGTCGCAACTATCGCCCGCGCGGCCTTTGCGGCCAATCTTGCGACCGGCCACTCTGATGTGACCTGCTCGCAGGCTGACGTGACCATTGATCGCGAGACGGGAAGGGTTTCGGTTGATTCCGACTGTCAGGTCCCGACAACCATGGCCAATCTCGTCAAGGTCAACCAGATGAGTCTGGTCGAGACGGCCACGGCGCGCGCCTCCATCACCAAGCTCGATGTCGCCTTCATGCTCGACGTTTCGGGTTCCATGAAGGGCTCGAAGCTCGCAGACCTCAAGACCGCCACCAGCAATGCTATCGACACGCTGATCACCCCGTCGAGTGGTGACCGGGTCCGCGTGGCGTTCAATTCCTATTCGACATCGGTGAATGCGGGAATCTACGCCGACAAGGTGCTGGACCTGTCCCTTCTGGGCGGAAAGAAGCAGACCTGCGTGTCGGAACGCCCGGGTGCCTGGGCCTGGAAGGATGACGCGCCGGGCCTGAAGAAATGGCTCGGTCTTGGCGCCACCAGCTGTCCGAAATCGTCGGTCGAGCCGCTTTCATCCGACGCGAAGAAGCTGAAATCCGAAATCGGCAAGCTGACCGCGAACGGATACACGGCCGGCCACCTTGGCGTCGCCTGGGCCTGGTATCTCATCTCGCCGGAATGGAAGGACGTCTGGCCGGCAAAATCAGAGCCGCACGCCTATGACGCGCCAAACACCAAGAAAGCGGTCATCCTGATGACCGATGGTGAATTCAACACCGAATACGAGAAAAGCCTGGGCAATAGTGCTCAGCAGGCCCGCAAACTCTGCAAGCGCATGCGCGAGGAAGGCATCCTTGTCTATGCGGTCGCCTTTGAAGCTCCCTTCTCCGCGAAGAAGACGCTTGAGGACTGCGCCGGCGATGCGACCCGCTTCTTTGATGCAGGCGACGGCGAAGAGCTGAAGGCGGCTTACGCAGCGATTGCCAGCCAGCTCTCCAATCTCGCACTCGTTGACTAAATCGCAGGCAAGGCCCGTCTCTTCGCAGCAATCCGCAAGACTCCGGCTTGCCGGGCCCCAGAATCCGAAATAGGTAGGGCGCAGTAGCACTCCTCCCCGGGAGAGAGCGGGCCTCGCCCGCCGCCGAAGGCGCAACCGCCCCGGAAACGCTCAGGCAAAAGGACCGGGGGGAGACCACACGCTGGAAAGAGGCGGGCGCAGACCAATGCGCCGACGGCCTCGCCGAAGGAGCAAGCCGCTTCGACCGTCTCGTCCTGAGCGAAGTCGAAGAAGGCGGAATCTCTCAGGCGCCGAGACAGCGGGGGCGGCCATCTTCCTCGAATGACGAGGACGAATGGCTGTTCGACTGCAAAGGGCGCCATGGCAGAACAGATTTCAGACGACCTCAGGACAACCCCGCTGCATGGGCTGCACGTTTCGCTTGGCGGAAAGATGGTGCCGTTCGCGGGCTATGAGATGCCCGTCCAGTTCGAAGGCGTTATGCCGGAACATCTCTGGACGCGCCAGCATGCCGGCCTGTTCGACGTTTCCCATATGGGGCCCTGCTTCCTGATGCTGCCCGGTGGCCCCCGCGAAGGGGACGACGCCCATGCCGAAATCGCTGCCCTGGTCGAGGAAGTGGTGCCAAGCAGCATTGCGACCCTGAAGCCGGGCCAGGCGCGCCTGACGGTGCTGCTGAATGAAAATGGCGGCATTCTCGACGACCTCATCATTTCCCGCCCGGCGGAACCGGACCGTCAGGGCATGCTCTACATCGTGGTCAATGGCGCGGTGAAACATCAGGACTGGGCCCTGTTCGAAAAGCAATTCGAAGGCCGCGCCGAGCTGAAACGCGCCGATGATCGCGTGCTGATGGCGCTGCAGGGGCCTGAAGCCGTGGACGTGCTGAGCGAATACTTCCCGGGCTGCGCAGACCTCAAATTCATGCATTTCGCGCGCATGGAGTATGAAGGCTCGCGCTGCCTCGTGTCGCGATGTGGCTATACCGGCGAAGATGGTTTCGAGATCCTCATCTTCCCGGATGAGGGCCACAGCCTCGCCGTGAAGCTCCTTGATGACCCCCGCGTCAAACCCATCGGCCTTGGCGCGCGCGACAGCCTGCGTCTCGAAGCCGGTCTCTGCCTGTACGGGCATGACATGGACGCAACGCGCACGCCGGTTGAGGCGGACCTTCAATGGGTGATCCAGAAGTCGCGCCGTGAAAGGGCAGACTTTCCGGGGGCAGCAAGGATTCTGGACCAGCTTGCCAATGGCCCGGCGGAAAAACGCGTCGGCATTCGCCCGCTTGAGCGCGCCCCGGCCCGTGAAGGCACTGAAATCCATGTGAACGGCGAGAAAGTCGGCGTGATCACCTCCGGCGGCTTCGGCCCGTCGGTCGAAGGGCCGGTCGCGATGGGCTACATCCGCGCCGATCTCACGGAACCGGGCACCCCCGTCCAGTTGTTAGTCAGAGGCAAGGAGAGGGCAGGCGAGGTTGCCGCGCTCCCCTTCGTCGAACCAAATTACAAACGTTGAGGATACCGTCATGACGCAGAGCTTTACCCAGCAGATCACCTTCTACACCGAAGACCATGAATGGGTGACGGTGCATGGTGAACTGGCCACGGTCGGCATTACCAAATACGCCGCCGAACAGCTCGGCGACGTGGTTTTCGTGGAGACCCCGGACGTCGGAAAGACCGTCAAGAAGGGCGATGAGTTGGCCGTTGTGGAGAGCGTGAAAGCCGCCTCTGACGTCTACGCGCCCCTGTCCGGTGAAGTGGTCGAGGCGAATGAGAAGCTCGCCGATGCCCCTGAAACCGTAAACGAGCATGCCGAGTCCGAAGGCTGGTTCTGCGTCATCAAATTCTCCGATGGTGCCGAAACCGAAGGCCTGATGGACAAGGACGCCTATTACGAATTCTGCAAGGGGCAGTAGTGCAGGGCGGTCTCTCTCCTTTTCCTCCCCCGCCTGCGGGGGAGGTGGGCTGCGAAGCAGCTCGGAGGGGGCAAATGCCGCACTTCATTGCTTCCCCCCTCCGCCCTTCGGGCACCTCCCCCGCGCGCGGGGGAGGAAACACCACCGAGATATGGATCTGACACAATGAGATACCTGCCGCTCACCCCTGAAGACCGCAAATCCATGCTCCAGACGATCGGGGCAAAATCGGTCGATGATTTCTATTCCGATGTGCCAGAAGCTGCCCGCCTCGGCGGCAAGATCGAGGGCTTGCCGGATCATCAGGGGGAGCTGGCAGTCGAGCGCCATATGGCCGCGCTCGCCGGCAAGAACCGCACGGCTTCCGAAGGCCGGTTCTTCGTCGGCTGTGGTGCCTACAAGCACCATGTCCCGGCCAGCGTGGATCATATCATCCAGCGCTCCGAATTCCTGACGACCTACACGCCGTACCAGCCGGAGATCGCGCAGGGCACGCTTCAGACCCTGTTCGAGTTCCAGAGCCAGGTGGCCGCGCTCACGGCGATGGAAGTCGCCAACGCCTCCATGTATGACGGCTCGACTGCCTGCGCCGAGGCCGCCCTGATGGCCTGCCGTGCGACGCGCCGCAAACAGGTTGTCCTGTCAGGCGGCTTGCACCCGCATTACGCCGCCGCCACCCGCACCGTATGCGAAGCGCAAGGCATCAAGGTCATCCAGCTTCCGCCTGCCGTCGATGACGAACTGGCGCTTAAGGATGCGGTCACGGGCGAGACCGCCTGCGTCATCGGCCAGAGCCCGAATGTCTTCGGCACAGTGACGGACCTCTCGCCCGTTTCCGAAGCGGCGCATGCAGAGGGCGCTCTGCTGGTGTCGGTCTTTACCGAAGCGATCTCGCTCGGCCTCGTGACGCCTCCGGGTGAAATGGGCGCGGACATTGCCGTCGGCGAAGGCCAGTCCATCGGCAATGCGCTGAATTTTGGCGGGCCCTATGTCGGCCTCTTCGCCTGTACGCAGAAACTGATGCGCCAGATGCCGGGCCGGCTCTGCGGCGAGACGGTGGATGCCGAAGGAAACCGCGGCTTCGTTCTGACGCTCTCGACCCGCGAACAACACATCCGCCGTGACAAGGCGACATCCAACATCTGTACCAATGCAGGCCTTTGCACGCTCGCCTTCACGGCGCACATGACGCTGCTCGGCGACAAGGGGCTCGCCCAGCTTGCCACGCTGAACCATGAGGCGGCCTGCGATCTTGCAGACGCGCTTGCCGAAATCGACGGCGTCGAAATCCTGACCCCGCGCTTCTTCAACGAGTTCGCCTTCCGCACGCCCATGGATGCCGAAGCCGTCCTCGCCCAGCTTGACGAACTCGGCGTTATTGGCGGCGTCCGCGCCTCGCGCCTCCTCCCCGGCAAGAAGATGGACGATGTCATCATCTGCGCGGCGACAGAGTGCACGACACCAGATGATATCGCCGCCTACGCCGAAGCGCTGACGGAGGTGCTCTGATGAGTTCGACCCCCGAGCATCAGGAAGCATGGGACCACAAGCGCGCGATCTGGGAATATGAGCAGTACCTGGAAGCCGTCTTCGACCGGATCGGTGGAAACCCGTCGCGCACCAAGCGTCGCAAGGACCAGTTTCGCGAGATCTATGAGGACCCGGAGCTCTGGCGCGACCCGGACTCCTTCAAGAAACTCTATGAGGACCTGCGCAAGGAAATCATCGCCCTTGGACAGATCCACATGGCAGCGATGAACAAGCACATCCGTGAAACTTTCGGTCCCAATTCGCCGCACATCGTGGAGCCCAGACTATGAGTGTCACTGGACTTTTCCCTCCCCCGCCCGCGGGGGAGGTGCCCGAAGGGCGGAGGGGACAAACCCCGGTTGCCGCCTTTGAGAACCGCCCCCACCCAGCTGCGTCGCAGCCCACCACCCCCCGAAACGGGGGGGGAAA